>Ga0310823_100016_pt1 | contig 469057 bp, 435 predicted proteins | sample P4_ome_3_FD_201316 | JGI IMG/M metagenome (GOLD analysis project Ga0310823, IMG submission 201316) | Sorghum-adapted microbial communities from Joint BioEnergy Institute, Emeryville, California, United States - P4_Day56_Rep3 | ecosystem: Engineered > Bioreactor > SSF (Solid state fermentation)...
GGGCCGAAGGCCGCCGCTACCTCGGCCTCGAGGTCCTGGCCCGCTGCCGCATCAACATCGTGACCACCACCGACCCCGAGATCGGAGCCGACCACCTGCCCGCACTCACCGCCTGACACATCAAGAAAGAGAACGCACCGCTACACCACTACCCGGGACTTGACCAAAACGCTGCGCAATCGTGACTTTTCCGGACCGTCACGCCTCTTTCCCCAGGTCGCGAAAGGTACTAGCCCGGGTGAGTGAATTGGTGGTCGTTCCGGATCGCTCAGGAATGGTTGAGACGGCATCGAGCTACCCCTAGGTTGGGTGAACCAGTGGCGTGGATCATCCGCGCATGGAGCAGGTTGTGACGAGGGAGCGACACGATGACCGGAGGCTGGACGAGACGGGATTTCTTCCGACGTACGGGGGCAGTGGGTGTCGTGGCTCTCGGTGGCCCTGCCGTGCTGTCCGCATGCGGCGTCGGGGGTAACGGCGGCGCGCCGGAAGGGGTCGGTGCTGCCGCGGTGACGTTCGAAGAGGCGAAAAAGACCAAGAACATGAAGGTCGGATTCGCCAACGAGGCGCCGTGGGCATTCATGGACGAAAAGGGCGAGCTGACCGGCTACGCCCCCGCGGTGGCGCGCGAAGTGCTGAAGAAGCTCGGCATCGATCACATCGAAGGCGAGGTCACCGAATTCGACAGCTTGATCGACAACGCGCGGGCGAAGAAATATGCGTTCGTCGCCGCAGGCATGTCCATCAAACCGGAACGGTGCGAGAACTCCGACTTCGCCATCCCGGACTACCAGGTCGGGTCGGCGTTTCTGGTGCCGAAGGGCAACCCGAAGAACATCAGGCGTTTCGAGGACGTCGCCAAGGCGAAGGTGAAGATCGCCACCCTGGGCGGTGCGGTGGAGAACGCTTTCGCCAAGGAAGCCGGCGTACCGGACAATCTGATCGAACCCATGCCGAAGCAGGACGACATCCTGCGCGCGGTGCGTGCTGGTGACGTCTACGGCGGCGCGATGCTGGACGTGACCGCGGGATGGCTGGTCAAGAACAACCCGGACGCCGGGCTCGAGGTGACCGAGTCGTTCCAGGCGGGGGATAAGCCCGAGGTGGGCACGTTCAACTTCCGCAAGGACGACGATGAGTTCCGCGAGGCCTTCAACCGGGAACTGCTCGAGCTGCACAAGTCCGGGCGCTGGCTGGAGCTGGCCAGGCCGTTCGGGCTGACCGAGGCCAACGACACGTATCCGGACCTGGCCACCGAAGAGAAGGTCGACGAGTACTGCGGTAAGTAGATCGGACACTCGCGGTGGACAACTTCTCCGTCTATCTGGAGCGCATCCTCGAGGGTCTGCCTGCGACGCTGTGGGCCACGGGCGGCGGTATCGCGCTCACCATCGTGATCTCGCTGCTCGCCGGCCTCGGCCTGCTGTCGCCGTCGCGGATCGTGCGGGGCCTCGTCCGGGTCTACGTGGAGGGATTCCGCGGCAGCTCCGAAGTCGTCCAGCTGTTCTTCTTCGCCGTGGCGCTGGCCATCTTCTTCGGGCTGCCGTGGAATCAGACGGCCCAGGGCCTGCTGCTGATCGGCATCATCGTGCTCGGTCTGAACCACGGCGCCTACGGCGCGGAGATCGTCCGCGGCGCGGTGCAGTCGGTGCCGAAGGAGCAGCGTGAAGGTGCCGTCGCGCTGAACTTCACGCCGGTGCAGCGAATGTGGCGGATCATCCTGCCGCAGGCGGTGGTGGAGATGCTGCCGCCGTTCAACAACCTGTTCATCCAGCTGCTGAAGGGCACGGCGCTGCTCAGCTTCATCACCGTCCCGGAGATGTTCCAGAAGGCCGACGAGCTGCGCGCGGTGCCCGCGTTCTCCCGAGACCTGTGGCTGATCTATCTGATCCTGCTGGTCTTCTACATGGTGCTGGCCGTGCTCATCACGGTCGTCATGCGCTGGCTGGAGACGCTGGCCGCACGCCGCGTCGGGCGTTCGGTGCCGAGCAGGGAACGTGCGCTGGCCAGAGGGGCGGCGGCCTGATGGACAAGTGGAACTGGGACCGCTTCCTCGACGCCTGGCCGTACGTGCTGGACGGGCTGTGGGTGACCATCCAGTTCACCGTGCTCGGCTCGATCGTCGCGTACGTGCTCGGGCTGATCTTCGCGATCATCCGCCAGCTGCGCATCCCGGTGGTGGACCAGGTGCTGTGGGGATTCATCGAGTTCGTCCGCAGCACCCCACTGCTGGTGCAGGTGTTCTTCCTGTACTGGGTGATCCGGCCGGAGGTGCTGCAGGGGGTCGACTCGGACACCCAGAAGATCCTGGTCGGCACGTTCGCGCTGGGTGTGCACTACGCGTGCTACACGTCGGAGGTCTACCGCGCGGGCATCGAAGCGGTGCCGAAAGGCCAGTGGGAGGCGGCCACCGCGCTGAGCCTGCCGCGCAGCCGGGTGTGGACCGGCGTGGTCCTGCCGCAGGCGATTCCCCGGGTACTTCCCGCGCTGGGCAACTACACCATCGCCATGTTCAAGGAAGTGCCGTTGCTGTCGGCCATCTCGGTCTTCGACATCGTCTACCAGGTCAAGACCGAGTACGCCGCGAGCCAAGGCGGTGCCGGCCCCGAGGCGTGGGCCGCCGCGGGCCTGACGTTCCTGGCCCTGAGTTATCCGTGTGCAATTCTGGTTCGAAGGTTGGAGCGCCGTGTCGGAACCGTCTGAGACCCCCGCCGAGATGATCCGGTTCGAGAACGTCGTCAAACGCTTCGGCTCGAACACGGTTCTGGAAAATCTGAACTTCACCGTCGCCCCCGGCGAGTTCGTCACATTGATCGGGCCGAGCGGCTCCGGCAAGACCACCATCCTGCGCCTGGTGATGACGCTGGAACGGGTCACCGAAGGCACCATCTACGTGGCGGGCGAGCCGCTGTCGCACATGCCCAAGGGCGGCAAGCTGGTGCCCGCCGACGAGAAGTACCTGCGCCAGGCCCGCAAGCGGATCGGCATGGTGTTCCAGCAGTTCAACCTGTTCCCGAACATGAACGTGCTGCGCAACGTCACCGAGGGCCCGGTGCGCAGCCTGGGCAAGTCGCGGGACGAGGCGGACAAGCGGGCCAGGGAGCTGCTCGAGCTGGTCGGCCTGTCGGACAAGGTCGACGCGCGGCCGACCCAGCTGTCCGGCGGCCAGCAGCAGCGGGTGGCCATCGCCCGTGCCCTGGCCATGGAGCCGGAGGTGCTGCTGCTGGACGAGGTGACCTCGGCGCTGGACCCCGAACTGGTCACCGGCGTGCTGCACCTGCTGAAGGACATCGCCACGACCACCGACATCACGTTCCTGTGCGTGACCCACGAGATGCAGTTCGCGCGGGACGTCTCGGACCGGGTGATGATGTTCGACGGCGGCAAGATCGTGGAGGACGGCCCGCCGGAGAAGATCTTCACCGCGCCGGAGAACGACCGCACCCGCGAGTTCCTGCAGGCGGTGCTCGACCGGGCGTGAGCAGGGCACCGGCCGCCGGGCGCGGGCGTCAGGCGGTGGCCACCCGGAACTGCTCGAACTGCTCCTCGGTCAGCCCGACCCAGGTGGCGTCGGCGTGCGCCAGCACCTCGCCGTCGGCGCCCCAGATCACCGAGCCGGAGTGGCGCTTGCGGCCGTCCACCGCGCGCAGCCAGCCCGCCGCCACCAGGCGCTCTCCTGCCTTGGGCAGCCGCAGGATGCGTGCGGTCAGCTGGCCGAGCACGTGCGGCCCGGCTCGGTGCTCGGTGTCGTGGTACCAGCACAGGCCGCTCGGGCAGTCGAGCGCGGCCCAGACGTACCGCGGGTCGAGTGTGCCCGCGGAGCCGACCAGCGATTCCTCCGGTGCCCACGGCCAGGCGACGAGCAGGTCCCGGGAGGTGCGGCCGGGGAACAGCCGCAGCCCGTCCCCCTCGGCGCGGGCAGGCCCGCAGGTGAAGCAGCCGGGGAAGGGATGCTGGGCCCGGTAGGCCTCGACGTCGAACTCCTCGGCGGCGGCGACTGCCTCGTCGTACGAGACCGGCTCGGGCAGATCGCCGGACGGCTCGCCGGGCCGCGCCCGGGCGATCACCGTCTCGCCGTCGCGCAGCTCGGCCCCGTCACCGGTGGACACCAGGTGCAGCGTGCGGTCCAGCGGCGGCGGCCGGAACAGGCGCACTTGCGCCGGGCCGTCGACGGCCGCGGCGGCGACACCGCACGTGTACCCGCCGTTGCCCGAGGCGTCCGGTCCATGGAATCGCTGTTCGATCCGCACCTGCATGGGCCGGATCCTACCGAGCGGCCGGCCGGCTCTCCGTCAGGTAGCGCTCGCCGGTGCGGATTTCCTGCAGGGCGGCGCACAGCGCGCTGAGCACCCGCAGGTCCTCGGCCCGGTGCCGTTCGATCACGTGCGTGAGCAATTCGGCTGCCAGCGCCAGCTCGCGGCGATCGTCGTCGGTGACCATCGCACTTCCCTTCCGCCGCCGTCGGCCGGCGGCTGCGGGTCCGTCGATCTTCCACCCGGGAGGCGAGACGAACCGGTTCGTCTCCCGATGCTAGATCGCGGCGCCGGCATTCCCGGTGCGACGCGCTGAACCTTCGGCGACGTGCCGGCGAGCCACTAACGTAAGGGGCATGGCGGGCTACGAGCACCTCACCGTCGAGCGCTCCGGCGCCACGGTGACCATCACCATGCGACGTCCGGCGAAACGCAACGCGCTGTCCACACCCCACCTGGAGGAGCTGCTGCGGGCGTTCACCGAGACGGCGCAGACCGACGCGACCGGTGTGATCCTGGCCGGCGAGGGCCCGGTCTTCTCCGCCGGGCACGATTTCGCCGAGGTCGCCTCGCTGGACACCGACGGGGTACGGCAGCTGCTCGACCTGTGCACGCGGCTGATGACCACACTGCACACCGTCCCGCAGGTGGTCATCGCGCGCGTCCACGCGCTGGCGACGGCGGCGGGCTGCCAGCTGGTCGCCTCGTGCGATCTTGCCGTGGCGGCCGAATCGGCGGCGTTCGCGCTCCCCGGCGGCAAGGGCGGCTGGTTCTGCCACACCCCTGCGGTGCCGGTGGCCAGGTCGATCGGCCGCAAGCGGCTGATGGAGATGGCGCTGACCGGCGACCCGATCGACGCCCGCACCGCCGAACGATGGGGCCTGGTCAACCGGGTCGTCCCGGACGACGAGCTGGACGACGCGGTGGCCGGCCTGCTGGCGCGGGCCACCAGGGGCAGCCGGGCCAGCAAGGCGCTGGGCAAGCGAACGTTGTACCAGCAGCTCGACCGGCCCGAGGACGAGGCGTACGAGCTGGCCGTGCGGGTGATGGCGGAGTCGTCCGGGCTGCCCGGCGCGAAGGAGGGCATGGCGGCGTTTCTGGCCAAACGGCCCCCGCAGTGGCCAGACTGAGCGCGGTCGCGCCGACGGTTCGGCGTTCCGAGGGCACCGACGAGGAGGTCGCATGCTGTCGCGCGGACGCTCCGACACCGCCGCCACGCTGCGCCGCGCGCACAAGCTGTCGCGGGCGTTGCGGGACGGCCTGCGGGGCGACGGCGTCTTCACCGCCGCCAGGCAGGCCAGGAAGCTGCTGCACGCCCGCGCCGTCGGCCTCGCCGGACTGGACGGGGCGATCGTCTGGTCCGGTGCGCCGCGGCACGAGGAGCAGGCCCAGGCCATGGTCAACGACGTGCTGCACGACGAGACCCACGGCGGACACGCCGAGCTGACCGTGTTGCCGCTGGACGTGGCCGACGAGATCGCCGGTGCCATCGTGGTGGAAGGCGACGTGAGCAATGCCGACGTGCACGAGGTCGCGGTGCTGGTCTCGGAGGCGCTGGAGCGGGCCAGGCTGGAAGCGTCGGCGGAACAGGCGCTGCAGTCCGAGCTGCGCGCGCTGCGCGCGGAGATCTCCCCGCACTTCGTCTACAACGCTTTGACGGTGATCGCGTCACTGGTGCGTAGCGATCCGGACCGGGCCCGCGATCTGATGCTGGACTTCGCCGACTACATCCGCTACAGCCTGGCCAGGCACGGTGAATACACCACGGTGGCGGACGAGTTCCACGCCATCGAGGCGTATTTGACGCTGCAGCGCGCGGTGCTGGGGGAGCGGCTGCGGGTGCAGGTGCGGGTGGCCCCGGACGTGCTGGCCGTTCCGCTGCCGTGCCTGGTGCTGCAGCCGCTGGTGGAGAACGCCATCCGGCACGGGATCGAGCCGAGCGGCGAGACCGGCACGGTGCAGGTGCAGGGCGAGGCGGAAGGCAACGACTGTGTCATCAGCGTGGAGGACGACGGCGTCGGGATGCAGCCGGAACGGGCCGAGCAGATCCTCGCCGGGAAGGGATCACCGGACAGCGTCGGCCTGTCCAACGTGGACCGCCGGCTGCGCACGGTCTACGGACCGTGGTACGGGCTGGTGGTGGAGACCGCGCCGGGGGAGGGCACGCGGGTGATCGTGCGAGTGCCGCTGTTCCAACCGGGTGTGTTGCCGTCATGAAGCCCTACAGCAAGCCACTGAAAGTGCTGGCCGTCGACGACGTGCCCGCCGCGCTGGCGGACATCTCGCAGCTGCTGCAGGAGGCGCCGGAAGTCGGCGAGGTCAAGGGTGCGGGCGACGCCATCACCGCGCTGAAGATGATCCAGAGCGAGCAGTTCGACGCGGTGTTCCTGGACATCTCCATGCCCGGCCTGGACGGCCTGGAGCTGGCCTCGCTTCTGGCCAAGCTCAACGAGCCGCCGGTGATCGTGTTCGTGACCGCCTACGACGGGCATGCGGTGACCGCCTACGGCATCGGCGCGGTCGACTACCTGCTCAAGCCGGTGCGGGCCGAGCGGTTGTCCGCGGCGCTGGCCAAGGTCGTGCGCATGCTGCCGTCCTCGGCCGAGGAGCCGCCGCCGCAGCCCGACGCGCTGGCCGCGATCCCGGTGGAAAGTGGCGGACGCACTCGCTACGTTCGGCGCAGCGACGTCGCGTTCGTGGAGGCGCACGGCGACCACGTCCGCCTGCACACCCCGAGCGGGGTGCACGCGGTGCGGATGCCGATCTCCCGGCTGGAGGAGTACTGGGAAGGCACCGGTTTCGTGCGCACCCACCGCAGCTTCCTGGTGGCGTTGAAGGCGATCAAGGAGCTGCGCAGCGACGCGGTGGGCGGCTTGCTGGCGCACACCGAGCTGGGCGACGTGCCGGTCAGCCGACGGCACGCGCGGGAACTGCGCGAGCGGCTGCTGCACGCGGCACGGGCCGCCGAACTGGATCAACCACGCGGACGGGACTGACCATGGCCAAACGCGTCGCGGTGATGAGTCCGCAGACCAGGCTGGCCCGATCGCGACGCAGGCTGCGCGGGCGCTGGCGGATGCCCCGGCTGGACCCGGACGACGCCGAGCGCGCGCTGCGCAACTACCGGCTGCAGCGGCGCCGCGGTGTCGCCGCGCTGGTGCTGATCTTCGCCATGCTGCTCGGGCTGCCGCTGCTGCTGAGGGTGGCGCCGGGGCTCACCGACGTGCGGTTGCTCGGCATCCCGGTGTCCTGGCTGGTGCTGGCGGTGCTGCCGTACCCGCTGATGAGCTGGCTGGCCGGCTGGCAGCTGCGCAGGGCCGAGCGGGTGGAGGACGGTACCGGGCACGGGGACGGGGCACGCTGATGGTGCCTGCGCTCGCGGTGGCCGCGGTCATCGGCGTGACGCTGTTCATCGGCTTGCGCGGTGTCGCGGCGATGCGCACGACCTCGGACTTCCTGGTGGCATCGCGCCGGGTGACGCCGCTGCTCAACGCCGGGGCGGTCTCCGGGGAGTACCTGTCCGCCGCGTCGTTCCTCGGCGTGGCCGGGCTGATGCTCAAGGACGGCATGGGCGCGCTGTGGTACCCGGTCGGCTTCACTGCAGGCTACATCCTGATGCTCGTGCTGGTCGCCGCCCCGATGCGCCGCTCGGGGGCGCTGACCGTGCCGGACTTCGCCGAAGCGCGGCTGGCCTCGCCGCCGCTGCGCAAGCTGGCCGCGGTCGTGGTGCTGGTCATCGGGGCGCTGTACCTGGTACCGCAGTTCCGCACCGCCGGGCTGGTCCTGACCGTGGTCAGCGGCACGCCGTACTGGTTCGGCGTGACGGTCGCCGGCGCGGCGGTGGCCGCCACGCTGGCGTTGGGCGGCATGCGCGCGGCGACCTACGTGCAGGCGTTCCAGTTCGTGCTGAAGCTGCTGCTGTTCATCATCCCGGCGGTCTGGCTGCTGGCCACCGTCGGCGAGGACGTCCGGCACCGGGCGCTCAACCCGGAGGAGTTCACCCACTTCGAGCGGGACACCACGGTGACGTTCCGGGTGGACGCCACGTTGGAACCGGGCGGGTTCGTGCCCGCCGGGACCCGGATGGAGTTCCCCGCGGGGGCGCAGGTGCCGCACGTGGTGGGGTCCACCCCGCCCGGTGGTGAGGAGTGGCAGCTGCCGCTGCTGGACTTCGGTCACAGCGGCTACCCGCTGCTGGGCACCCTGGCGGTGCTGGTGGCCACCTCGCTGGGCACGATGGGCCTGCCGCACGTGATCATGCGCTTCCACACCAGCCCGGACGGGCGGGCCGCGCGGCGCACCGCGGCCATCACCGTCGGCCTGCTCGGCGTGTTCTATCTCTTCCCGGGGATCTACGGGGTGCTCGGCAGGGTCCTGGTGCCGCACCTGTACCTGTCCGGCGCCACCGACACGGCGGTCGTCGCGATGCCACTGCAGGTCGACTCCGGGTGGCGGGGGACGCTGTTCACCACGCTGCTCACCGCCGGGGCATTCGCGGCGTTCCTGGCCACCTCGCTGGGGTTGCTGCTCGCCGTGTCCGGCGCCATCGCCCACGACCTGTCCCCTGGGGGGCTCGGACGCCTGCGGGTCACCGTGCTCGCGGCTGCCGCCGTGGTCGTCGTGCTCGCCCTCTTCGCCGCTCACCTGGACGCGGGTCTGCTGGTCACCTGGGGCTTCACCGTGGCGGCCTCGACGTTCTCGCCCCTGCTGGTGCTGGGCATCTGGTGGCCGCGGCTGACCGCACCAGGCGCCATCTGCGGCGTCGCGGCAGGCCTGCTGTCCTCGTCCGGGGCCATCGCCGTGACGCTGTTCGGGCCGCCGCTGCCCGGTGTGCTGGCCATCCTCGTCACCCAGCCCGCGATGTGGACCGTGCCCCTGGCGGCCGTCACCATGGTGCTGGTCTCGCTGCGTGGCCGTCCGCCCGCCTGGGCCATGACCGCCATGCTGCGGCTGCACCTCGACGAAGCGCGCGAACCGATGTTCCAACCCCGCCGGGGGAACCGCTCGGCGTGGTCGTCGCGCCGTTGGTGGACCGTTCGTCGCATGCTGCGACGGTCTGGCCGGTGATCATTCCGCAGCCGCCGTCGGCCTCTTTAACGTGGCGTGCGACACAGTCCCGGTACGGAGGTCGACGATGACTACCACCGAACGCACGCTCGCTCCCGAGGACTGGGAGCGGGTCCATCAGAGTGCGGACTTCGCCCGGTTACGGCGCAAACTCCGATCGTTCGTCTTTCCCATGACCGGCCTGTTCCTGGCCTGGTACCTGCTGTACGTGCTGCTGGCGGACTACGCGCCGGAGTTCATGTCGACCGAGGTCTTAGGCCACGTCAACGTCGGGCTGCTGTTCGGGCTCGGGCAGTTCGTCTCCACGTTCGTCATCACCGGGCTGTACGTGCGGCACGCCAACAAGCACCTGGACCCGGTGGCCGACAAGCTGCGTGACGAGCTCGAGGAGGTGGCCGCCAAATGAGCGCCGAACTGTTCCTGGCCCAGGACACGCTCGAGGGCAACAACCCGGTGCTGAACATGGCCATCTTCGGCCTGTTCGTCGCCGTCACGCTGGTTATCGTGCTGCGGGCCAGCCGCAGCACCAGGACCGCATCGGACTACTACGCCGCGGGCCGTGCGTTCTCCGGTCCGCAAAACGGCATCGCCATCTCCGGCGACTACCTGTCGGCGGCGTCCTTCCTGGGCATCGCGGGCGCCATCGCGGTCTACGGATACGACGGGTTCCTCTACTCGATCGGCTTCCTGGTCGCCTGGCTGGTGGCGCTGCTGCTGGTCGCCGAACTGCTGCGGAACACGGGGAAGTTCACCCTCGGTGACGTGCTGGCGTTCCGCATGCAGCAACGCCCGGTCCGGGCCGCGGCGGCGACGTCGACGCTGGCGGTGAGCTTCTTCTACCTGCTGGCCCAGATGGCCGGTGCGGGCATCCTGGTCGCGCTGCTGCTGGGCATCACCAGCGACGCCGGGCAGGCGCTGGTGATCAGCATCGTCGGTGTCGTGATGATCATCTACGTCCTGGTCGGCGGCATGAAGGGCACCACGTGGGTGCAGATCATCAAGGCGGTATTGCTGATCGCCGGTGCCGCGGTGATGACCTTCTGGGTGCTCGCCCAGCACGGGTTCAACCTGTCCGACGTGCTCGGTGCGTCGGCCGACCGCAACGGTGACGCGGTGCTGCACCCGGGTGCCAAGTACGGCGCCACCGAACTGTCCAAGATCGACTTCATCTCGCTGAGCCTGGCGCTGGTGCTGGGCACCGCGGGCCTGCCGCACGTGCTGATGCGCTTCTACACCGTGCCGACGGCCAGGGACGCGCGCCGGTCGGTGGTGTGGGCGATCGCGCTGATCGGCCTGTTCTACCTGTTCACGCTGGTGCTGGGCTACGGTGCCGGGGCACTGGTGGGCGCGGACGCGATCTCGTCGGCGCCGGGTGGTGAGAACGCTGCCGCCCCGATGCTGGCGCAGGCCCTCGGCGGTCCGGTGCTGCTGGGCATCATCGCCGCCATCGCCTTCGCCACCATCCTCGCGGTGGTGGCCGGCCTGACCATCACCGCGTCGGCGTCGTTCGCGCACGACATCTACGCCAACGTGATCAAGAAGGGCGAGGTCGACTCGAAGGAGTCCGAGGTGCGGGTCGCCAGGATCACCGCCGTGGTGATCGGCGCGCTGGCCATCGTCGGCGGCATCCTGGCCCGTGAGCAGAACGTCGCCTTCCTGGTCGCGCTGGCGTTCGCGGTGGCCGCGTCGGCGAACCTGCCGACCATCGTGTACTCGCTGTTCTGGCGGCGGTTCAACACCAGGGGCGCGCTGTTCAGCATCTACGGCGGCCTGATCGTGACGATCACGCTGATCGTGTTCTCCCCGGCGGTGTCCGGCAAGGTCAAGGTCGACCCGGAGACCGGGGAGGAAGTCTCGGCGTCGATGCTGCCGCTCGGTGTGGACTTCTCCTGGTTCCCCCTGGAGAACCCCGGGCTGGTGTCGATTCCGGTGTCGTTCTTCCTCGGCTGGCTCGGCACGATGCTGTCCAAGGAGCACGACTCGGAGAAGTTCGCCGAGATGGAGGTGCGCGCGCTCACCGGCGCGGGCGCGGAGAAGGCCACTCAGCACTGACTTCCCGCCTGGTTCTGCACCCCGGCGGTGCGGCGTCACGGTCTCGCAGCCTGCGAGGCGGTGCGCCGCACCGCCTTTCCATGCTCGGCCCTGTCGCGCATGGCGGGCGCGCTCGCCGCACCCGGGAGGTGCTGCTCGGCGCGGTACCGGCGCCGCCGCTGTCACCCCTTGGTGCGTTCGTGCAGCAGCAACAACGCGTAGGCGGCGATGCTCTGGGCGTCGGTCACCAAGCCGGTGCGGATCATCTCCTCGAACTCCGCGCGACCGAACCACGCGGCGCGCATGTCCTGTTCTTCCAGCTCGCGCTCGGGCGGCCCGGCGGTCAGCTCGGTGGCCAGGAACGCCCTGCCGCGTTGGCTGGACAGACCGGGGGCGACGTCCAGCAGGCCCAGCTCCACCAGCCTGCCCGCCCGCAGCCCGGTCTCCTCCCGCAGCTCGCGGGCGGCCAGCTCGGCCGGGTCCAGGTCTTCCCGGTCCGGCGCGGTGCCCTGCGGGAACTCCCACCGCCGCAGCCCGAGCGGATACCGGTACTGCTCGACCAGGTGCATCCGGCCGTCGTCGGCCATCGGGATGATCAACGCGTAGTCCGGCTTGTCCACCACGCCGTAGATGCCGCGGGAGCCGTCCGGGCGCTGGACGGCGTCCTCCCGGACCGTCATCCAGCTGTTGGCGTAGACCTCGCGTGAACCCAGTGTCCGCATGCGGTTAGCCTCGCACGGTGCGTCTTGTCATCGCCCGCTGCCAGGTCGACTACCACGGACGGCTGACCGCGCATCTGCCGATGGCCACCCGGCTGGTGCTGATCAAGGCCGACGGCTCGGTGTCCATCCACTCCGACGACCGCGCCTACAAGCCGCTGAACTGGATGAGCCCGCCGTGCTGGCTCACCGAGGACGACGGCACCTGGACCGTGCGCAACAAGAACGGCGAAGAACTGGTCATCACCGTGGACGAGGTGCTGCACGACTCGTCGCACGAGCTGGGCGCGGAGCCCGGGCTGGTGAAGGACGGGGTGGAAGCGCACCTGCAGCAGCTGCTCGCCGAGCACATCACCACGCTGGGCGAGGGCTACACGCTGATCCGCCGCGAGTACCCCACCGCGATCGGCCCGGTGGACATCCTGTGCAAGGACGCCGACGGCACGACGGTGGCCGTGGAGGTCAAGCGCCGTGGCGAGCTGGAGGGTGTGGAGCAGCTGACCCGCTACCTGGAACTGCTCAACCGGGATCCGTTGCTCGCCCCGGTCACCGGGGTGCTGGCCGCCCAGCAGATCAAGCCGCAGGCGCGCACGCTGGCCGAGGACCGCGGCATCCGGTGCGTCACGCTGGACTACGACGCCTTGCGCGGCGCGGAGAGCGACGATCTGCGGCTGTTCTGACGTCGCCTGCCGGACGTGTCGGCGTTCACCCGGGGCCCGCCGACACCCGCCCGGATCGGTGGCCCCGGCGGGCGCCCGCCGCGCGGATTGCCGGGATCCACCTCCGTGCGATGCACCGTGGCGCTACGGTGCATGCGTGCCTCACTTGCGATCGATGTTCACGGCCCGCCGTGCCGCCGCCGTGCTGGTGGCTCTCGCCGCGCCGGTGATCCTCTCCGGGTGCGGCGGAGACGACCTGGCCAAGGTCACCTACCAGCGGACGACGGTGCCACCGCAGCCGGGCAGCGGCGGCGCCGGGCCGGTGCCGCAGGGCCAGGTCGACGTGCCGGAGCTGGCCGTCGACAAGCTCAGGCTGGTCGACGCGTGCCAGCTGCTGACCGGGGAAGCCGTCACCCAGCTCGGCAAGCCGGACAAACCGCTGCCGCTGTATCAGGAAACCTGCATGGTGGACGTGCGCGACCCGGCGGACAAGCAAGTGAAGCTGAACCTCCGACTGGACCAGAGGGTGTTCCAACCGCGGGAGCAGGCCGCAGGCGGGCTGGACGGGCTGCCGCTGTTCGAGCAGCGCGACGGCGACAAGTGCTCCGACACGGTGCTCACCGACGAGTCGGCGAAGATGGGCATCGGCCTGGACGTCACCTACGAGCAGGGCGAGCCGTGCGGGACCGCGCGCCGGGTGTTGGCCAAGATCATCCAGCGGCTGAAGACCGATCCGCCGCGCATCGACGTCCCGCCGAACTCGTTGCGCCAGGTCGACCCGTGCTCGGTGCTGCCGAAGCAGGAGGTCGCCGACCTGCTCGGTGCCGACGCGGCGGCGTCGCAGGACTCGCTGCACGGCTGCAGCGCGCAGGCCACCGACCCGACCAAGGGATCGGTCGTGGTCGAGTTCCGCTTCTCCGGCCCGCCGGTCGAGGCGGGCAAGTGGAAGCGGATCACCATCTCCGGCTCGGTACGGGGGGTCCAGAAGTACCTCACCCCGAGCATCGAGCGCTGCGAGGTCGAGTGGGAGCACAAGAAGTACAGCGGGCCGCTGGCCAGGGACGGCGAGACCGTCCGGGTCGAGTTCGCCAACTACCTCGGCGACGGCACCGCGCCGGACGCGTGCCGGAAGGCGCGCCAGGTGGCCAAGCAGGTGTTGAGCGAACTGTCGGGGTGACGCGGGCCTCGGCAGTCCGACCCGGCGCAGCTGGAGCGGTTGCGCCGAACTGCCGGGGTGACGCGGGCCTCTGAGTTGTTGCGTCCCCTCTGGCGCGCCGCGACGATACCCAGGAGTAACCGGAGCACGGGAGGCATGCAGTGGCGCGTGAGTTCTCATCGGTGGGCGTGATCGGGCTGGGCACCATGGGCGCGGGCATCGCGGAGGTGTTCGCCCGCAGCGGGCTGGCGGTGATCGGCGTCGAGGTCGACGACGCGGGCATCCAGCGGGCTCGTGAGCACATGGAGCACTCCACCGGTCGCGCGCTGGCCCGCGGCAAGATCGACGAGGCGACCAGGCAGGAGATCCTCGGCCGGATCCGCTACACCACCCAGCTGGACGACCTGGCCGAGGTCGACCTGGTGGTCGAGGCGATCCCGGAGCACCTGGACGCCAAAGCGGACGTGTTCGCCAAGCTGGACAAGGTCACCAAACCGGACGTGATCCTGGCGTCCAACACCTCGTCGCTGTCCATCACCGAGATCGGCGTGCACACCCAGCGGCCGGGCAAGGTCGTCGGCATGCACTTCTTCAACCCGGCGCCGGTGCTCAAGCTGGTCGAAGTGGTGCGCACCGTGGTCACCGAGCAGGACGTGATCGACGACGTGGTGGCGCTGGCCAAGCGGATCGGCAAGACCCCGGTGGTGATCGGCGACCGGGCCGGGTTCATCGCCAACGCGCTGCTGTTCGGCTACCTCAACCACGCGGTGCGGATGTTCGAATCGCACTACGCCACCCGTGAGGACCTGGACGCGGCCATGCGCTTCGGCTGCGGCTATCCGATGGGGCCGCTGCAGCTGCTCGACCTGATCGGCCTGGACACCGCCTACGAGATCCTCGACTCGATGTACCGGCAGTCGCGCGACCGGCTGCACGCCCCGGCGCCGCTGCTGAAGCAGATGGTCTCCGCCGGCCTGCTCGGCCGGAAGGTCGGCCGCGGCTTCTACACCTACGACCGGCCGGATTCGCCCAACGTGGTCGACGACCACCTGACCCCGCGCAGCAAGGCGGGCGAGGACGGGCCGACCCGCCAGGTGCGCACGGTCGGCGTGGTCGGCACCGGGACCATGGCGACCGGCATAGCCGAGGTGTTCGCCAAGTCCGGCTACGACGTGGTGCTGCGCGGGCGGTCCCAGGAGAAGGCGGAGGCCGCGCTCGGCAAGGTCCGCAAGTCGCTGGAGCGCGCCGTGGCCAAGGGCAAGCTGACCGAGGACGAGGCCGCCGCGGCGGCCGGGCGGATCAGGCCGGTGGCCGAGCTGGCCGAGCTGGCCGATGCCGACCTGGTGGTCGAGGCGGTCGCCGAGGACCTCGAGGTCAAGCGCGGCCTGTTCGCCGAGCTGGACGCGGTGGTCAAGCAGGGCGCCATCCTGGCCACGACAACCTCGTCGCTGCCGGTGGTGGAGTGCGCGGCCGCCACCAAGCGCCCGGCGGACGTGGTGGGCATGCACTTCTTCAACCCGGCGCCGGTGATGAAGCTGGTCGAGGTGGTGCACACCATCAACACCGCCCCGGACGTGGTGGCCACCGTGAACGCGGTGTGCCGCCAGACCGGCAAGGTGGCGGTGAACTGCGCCGACCGGGCCGGCTTCATCGTCAACGCGCTGCTGTTCCCGTACCTGAACGACGCGGTGAAGATGCTGCAGGCGCACTACGCCGAGGCGGCGGACATCGACACTGCGATGAAGGTCGGCTGCAGCCTGCCGATGGGCCCGTTCGAGCTGCTGGACGTGGTCGGCCTGGACGTCGCGCTGGCTATTCAGCGAACGCTGTACAACGAGTTCCGCGAGCCGGGCTTCGCGCCTGCGCCGCTGCTGGAACACCTGGTCACGGCCGGCCGCCTGGGCCGCAAGACCGGAAAGGGTTTCTGGGAGTACAACTGACGCGTGCGGCGCCGACGGCCTGCCGGGCACGCCCCGGTGGGCCGCCGGCGTTCCGGTGCCTTTTCGGTCAGCTGCAGCAGCACCCTCCGCCACAGCACCCTCCACCGGACGGCGGGGGCGGCGCCGGCGACGAGGGACGGGACGCGGTACCGGTCAGCGCCACGGTGGTGAGCAGCTTGACCGTGTCGGTGTGGCCCGCCGGGCACTTCGCGGGCGCGCCGGACTCACTCATCGGCCGGTTGAGTTCGAACGTCTCGGTGCACACCCGGCAGCGGTAGGCGTAGGTCGGCATGGGCTCATTATCCCGCCGCCTGTGCCGTGACCGGCGCATCTCGGTACGGTCCGGCCCGCCACGCCGGGCGGCGGCCCGGCGTGCGAAACGGGGCGGCCGCCTCGGCGAACTTCGGCGCACGGGGTGCCACGACCGGTCGTCGATGTGGCACGCTCGCAGCGTGCTGCCACGACCCGATCACAGCCTTCCCCATCTGGCCGACGTGGTGCCGTCGGTGCTGGCCGCCATGCGGGTGCCCGGGTTCGACGCGATCGTCGACCTGCCCGGCGATCGGAGCGGCGCCTGCGTGCTGCTGATCGACGGGCTCGGCACCGAGCTGCTGGACGCCCATGCCGAGGACGCCCCGGTGCTGACCGAACTGCGCGAAAGGGACCGGAGGGACGTCCACGTCGGCTTCCCGTCCACCACGGCCGCCGGGCTGGCCGCGATCGGCACCGGATGCCGGTCCGGCGAGCACGGCATGGTCGGCTACACGTTCCGCCTGCCCGAGGCCGGGGTGATCAACGCCCTGCGCTGGCGCGCGCACCCGGCCAGCCGGGACGAGGGGGACCTGCGGCTGGCGTTCCCGCCGGAGCAGGTGCAACCCAAGCCGACCGCCTTCCAGCGGGCCGTGACCGCGGGGACGACGGTCACGGTCGTCTCCGGCGCCGAGTTCAGTGGCTCCGGGCTGACCAGGGCGGTGCTGCGGGGCGGGCAGTACGTCGGCGTGCACGCGCTGGGCGATCTGGCCGCGGAAGTCCGGCAAGCCGTCGGCGGCGGCGGGTTGTGCTACGGCTACCACGGCCAGCTCGACATGCTCGGGCATCTGCACGGACCGGGCTCGTTGGCGTGGCGGATGCAGTTGCGTCAGGTCGACCGGCTGGTGGAGTCGCTGGTGGAAGCCCTCCCGCCGGGTGGCCTGCTCGCCGTCGTGGCGGACCACGGGATGGTCGCGGTGGATCCGGAAGAGGTCGTGGACGCCGACGCATGCGCGGAACTGACCGAAGGTGTCCGGGAGATCGGCGGGGAGGCCAGGGCCCGCCACGTCTACGTCGAGGACGGGGCCGCCGCGGACGTGCTGGCCGCGTGGCGGGAAACGCTCGGCGACCGGGCCTGGGTGGTCAGCAAGGACGAGGCGATCGCGGCCGGCTGGTTCGGCGAGCGGGTGGAAGACCGCGTGGTGCAACGGATCGGCGACGTCGTTGCGGCCGCCCGCGGCCGGGCCGGGGTGGTGCGCCGGTCGTACGAGCCACTGGAATCCCGGCTGATCGGGCAGCACGGGTCGCTGTCCACCGCCGAGCAGCTGGTGCCGTTGGTGCTGGCCTACCGCTGAGCTCGCCACGCTCGTCGGCCCCGCTGCCGGGGTGGCGACGGGACGAATTCAGCCGTGGGCGCGTCGCCGCAACAGCACCTCGGTGAACCCGTGCTGGGTGCGCTCCCGCCACACCGTGAACCCGAGTTTCTCGGCGACCCGCAACGACGGCGCGTACTCCGGCGTGGTCACGATGGACACCGGGCGGCCGGGCATCTCGCGCTCCGCCCACTCCACCGCCTGCCGGGCGATCTCGGTGGCGTATCCCTTGCCCCAGTGCCTCCGGTGCAGCCGGTACGCCAGGTTCAGCACCGGCTCGCCGTCCTCGACGTGCCTGCGGATGCCGCCCAGGCCGACGACGTCCCCGGACGCCGGGTCCACCGCGATCCAGTACGACAGCCCGTACTCGTCCCAGTCGGCCAGCCATCCGGTGAAGCGCTCGCGCGCCTGCTCCGGCGTCAGCGCCATCGGGTCCCAGCGGTTGGCCTCCGCGTCCCGGTACAGCGCGACGACCTGCTCCCGGTCGGCAGGCCACAACCGGCGCAGCAGCAGCCGCTCGGTGCGGACCTCCGGCAGGACGGGACTCACCCGCACGACAGTAGGCGCGGTTCGGACACAATGGGGCCCATGACGGCCGGTGTGAGGGATTTGCCACTCGTTTTGTTGCACGCGTTCCCGGTCGACGCGCGGATGTGGGACGGCGTGCGTGCGCCGCTTGCCGCCCACACCCGGGTGATCACCCCCGACCAGCGCGGGCTCGGCCGCTCCCCGATGCCGCTGACCGACCGTGCGCCGTCGCTGGAGGACGCCGCCCGCGACGTCGTCGTTCTGCTGGACAAGCTGGGCATCGAGCGGGCTGTCGTCGGAGGCTGCTCGATGGGCGGCTACGTCACCATGGCCCTGCTGCGCATCGCGCCGGAGCGCGTCGGTGGCCTGGTGCTGATCGACACCAAGGCCGCGGCCGACACCGCGGAAGCGCGTGCCGGCCGGCTGGCGATGGCGGACCGGGTGGAGGCCGAAGGGGTGGGGTTCCTGCCCGAGGCGATGTTGGCCAATCTGCTCGGCAGCACCACCCGCGAGCGGCGGCCGGAAGTGGTGCAGCGCGTGCGGGACATGATCCTCGACCAGCCGCCGGCCGGTGTGGCGTGGGCGCAGCGGGCGATGGCGGACCGCCCCGATTCGTTCGACACGCTGCGGTCGGCCGACGTCCCCGCCCTGGTCCTGGTGGGCGAGGAGGACGAGCTGACCCGCGCCGACCAGGCCCGCGCGATGGCCGAGGCGCTGCCGAACGCCCTCTTGGAGGTCATCCGCGCCGCCGGTCACCTCGCTCCGGTGGAGGCGCCGGAGGCGGTGGCGGAGGTCATCGCGAGCCTGTGGCGCTGACCTGCGGATACCGCCGCGTGACGAGCCCAACTGTGATGTGGAGCGAGGTTGTGCGGGATCACAGAAGGCGCCCGGATAGGATCACGGCAGCTTCGTTCCCCGGGTAGGTGGGTTACCCGGAGTCCGAAGGTCCCCGAGTGACTGCAGGAGGCAGGCAGTGACGGCCGTAGCGCCCCAGCCGATCGCGACGCGTCCCCAACCGGCGACCCCCCGGCTCAAGGGTTCGTTCATGCTCAGCATGTTCAAGACCACGGACCCGAAGCAGCTGGGCATCATGTACCTGGTGGCCTCGTTCGCCTTCTTCATGATCGGCGGTGCGATGGCCATGCTGATCCGCAGCGAGCTGGCGGTCCCCGGGCAGCAGTTCCTGTCGTCTGAGCAGTACAACCAGCTGTTCACCATGCACGGCACGGTCATGCTGCTGCTGTACGCGACGCCGAGCGTGTTCGGCTTCGCCAACCTGGTGCTGCCGCTGCAGATCGGCGCCCCGGACGTCGCGTTCCCGCGGCTGAACGCGTTCTCCTTCTGGCTGTTCCTGTTCGGCAGCCTGGTCGCGCTGTCCGGCTTCCTCACCCCTGGCGGGGCCGCGGACTTCGGCTGGTTCGCCTACGCGCCGCTGTCCAACGCCATCCACTCGCCGGGTGTGGGCGCCGACCTGTGGATCGTCGGGCTGGCCATCGGTGGTCTCGGCACCATCCTCGGCGCGGTCAACATGATCACCACCGTGGTGTGCATGCGCGCGCCGGGGATGACCATGTGGCGGATGCCGATCTTCACCTGGAACATCCTGATCACCAGCATCCTGGTGCTGATCGCGTTCCCGATCCTGACCGCGGCGTTCTTCGGGCTGCTGGCCGACCGCCACCTGGACGCGCACGTGTTCGACCCGGCCTACGGCGGGGTGATCCTCTACCAGCACCTGTTCTGGTTCTTCGGCCACCCGGAGGTCTACATCATCGCGCTGCCGTTCTTCGGCATCGTCAGCGAGATCTTCCCGGTGTTCAGCCGCAAGCCGATCTTCGGCTACAAGGGCCTGGTGCTGGCCACCATCGCCATCGCGGCGCTGTCCACCGCGGTCTGGGCGCACCACATGTACGCCACCGGTGCGGTGCTGCTGCCGTTCTTCAGCTTCATGACGTTCCTGATCGCCGTGCCGACCGGCGTGAAGTTCTTCAACTGGATCGGCACGATGTGGAAGGGCAGGCTGACGTTCGAGTCGCCGATGCTGTTCTCCATCGGCTTCATGGCGACGTTCCTGCTCGGCGGCCTGACCGGCATCCTGCTCGCCGCCCCGGCGCTGAACTTCCACGTGTCGGACACCTACTTCGTGGTGGCGCACTTCCACTACGTGCTCTACGGCACGATCGTGTTCGCCACGTTCGCCGGCATCTACTTCTGGTTCCCCAAGTTCACCGGCCGGATGCTGGACGAGTCGCTGGCCAAGTGGCACTTCTGGCTGACCTTCATCGGGTTCCACACCACGTTCCTGGTGCAGCACTGGCTGGGCAACGAGGGCATGCCGCGCCGGTACGTCGACTACCTGGAGTCCGACGGCTTCACGACGCTGAACACCATCTCCACCATCGGTGCCTACATCCTGGGTGCCTCGACGCTGCCGTTCCTGTGGAACGTGTTCAAGTCCTACCGGTTCGGTGAGCGGGTGACGGTGGACGACCCGTGGGGCTACGGCAACTCGCTGGAGTGGGCCACCAGCTGCCCGCCGCCGCGGCACAACTTCACCGAGCTGCCGCGGATCCGGTCCGAGCGGCCCGCGTTCGAGCTGCACTACCCGCACATGACCGAGCGGATGCACGCGGAGAAGGAAATCTCCTTCACCGGCAAACCGCTGCACAACCGCCACCAGGCTCCGTCCGAGCAGATCGCCGAGGCCACTGCGGCCGGGACAGCGACGTTGACGCTGGACGCCGAGCCGGAGCGGCGCGACGACGGCAAGCCTGACGACCGGTGACCGAGGCAGCACCAGGCCAGACTCCGGTCCTCATCACGGTCACCGGTCCGGACAAACCCGGTGTCTCGTCGGTGCTGTTCGCCGCGCTGAGCAAGCACGGCGTGCGCATGCTCGACGTCGAGCAGGTGGTGATCCGCGGGCAGCTGGTGCTCGGTGTGCTGGTCGCCACCGACAAGGACCCGGAGGGCCTGCAGGAGGCCGTCGAGCAGGCGATGGCGACGGTGGCCATGCAGGTCGCCGTCCGCATCGGCGAGGACATCGGGGACGACCCGTTCGCCCAGTCGTCGCGCGGTTCCAGCCACGCCGCGGTGATCCTGGGCCACCCGGTGACGGCGCGGGCGTTCGCCGCGGTCGCCGAGCGGCTGGCGGCCATCGGCGCCAACATCGACGCGATCCGCAGCATTGCCGACTACCCGGTGACCGGCTTCGAGTTGCATCTGTCGGTGAAGGAGAACGGGCCGGACGCCGACGACGAGCTGCGCCGGGCACTGGCCGACGTGGCCCGCTCGGCGGGCGTGGACATCGCTGTGGAGCAGGAGGGCCTGTCCCGCCGGGCCAAGCGCCTGGTGGTGTTCGACGTCGACTCCACGCTGGTGCAGGGCGAGGTCATCGAGATGCTGGCCGCGCACGCCGGGGTGGAACAGGAGGTCGCGGCCATCACCGACGCGGCGATGCGGGGCGAGCTGGACTTCACGCAGTCGCTGCACCAGCGGGTCGCCCTGCTGGCCGGCCTGCCCGCCTCGGTGCTGGACGAGGTGGCCGGCCGGATCGAGCTCACGCCCGGTGCCCGCACCACGGTGCGCACGCTCAAGCGGCTCGGCTTCCGCTGCGGGGTCGTCTCCGGCGGGTTCACCCAGGTGATCGCACCGATCGCGGAAGAACTGGGCCTGGACTTCTGCGCGGCGAACCAGCTCGAGATCGTCGACGGCACGCTGACCGGCAGAGTGGTCGGCGACGTCGTCGATCGCGCCGGGAAGGCGGAGGCACTGAAGCGGTTCGCCGCCGAGTACGACATCCCGCTGGAGCAGTGCGTGGCGGTCGGTGACGGCGCCAACGACATCGACATGCTCTCCACCGCGGGCATGGGCGTGGCGTTCAACGCCAAGCCCGCGTTGCGGGAAGTCGCCGACGCGGCGCTGAACTACCCGTACCTGGATGCGCTGCTGTTCATACTGGGCGTCACCCGCGCCGAGGTGGAGGCCGCCGACATCGCGGACGGCATCGAGCTGCGGAAGCCGCCGACGTATCCACTGCCCCCGTCGCGATCATGACCGGATCGGCATCGGTCCTCGCGCCGCTGCGCGCGCGTTACGCCTCGTGGCTGTCGCTGCCGGAGGACCGGGTGGCGGACACCTCGGACGAGGATCCGGCCACGGTACGGGCGATGCAGCTGGTGATGCGGATCGAACGGCAGGATCCACCGCGGCGAACGGACGTGCTGGAAGCTGCCGCAGCGGCCGCTGTCGCGGTGTGCCTCGATCCGCGCAGCCGTCCCGGCGGCGAGTGGCACGACGAGGTCGCCGCCTGGGTCACCGGACGGATCCGGAAGGTGGCACGGCGAGCGCGTGGCGCGCACTGGGCAGCGGCGCAGGACGTCCCCGGACTGACCGTGACGGTGGGAACCGCGCAGGTGCGCGCCCTGGTGCCGGGGCTGGTGTCCGCCGTGCCGAAGGTGATCTCCCGGCTGCAGATCTCCGGCACGGACCTTCCGGCGGACGATCCCGAGCCGCCGCAGCCGGGTGACGGGCCGGTGTTGTGGATCAATCCCGAAGTCCCCATGACGGTGGGGAAGGCGGCGGCCCAGGTCGGCCACGGCAGCATGCTGCTGGCGTCCGCGCTCGGTCCGCGGCGGCTGGCGGAGTGGGCGGCCACGGGCTTCCGCTGCGTGGTGCGCACGCCGTCGGTCGAGCACTGGCGCCAGCTGCTGCCGGGCGACGATCCCGCGGGTGCGTGGGAGCGGCGGCGGGTGCTGGCGGTGCGGGACGCCGGGTACACCGAGATCGCCCCGGGAACGATCACCGTGCTCGCCGTCGATCCCGGCGGCCGGAGCGGGTGAGCGCCTACCCCTTCGGCGCTTCCCACACCACGTACGCCTCGTCGGCGTCGGTGGTCATGGCCTCGATGAAGCGTTCGTTGTCGAACCCGGGCAGCATCTGCAGCCGCTCGATCAACGCATCGGCCGCCGGATCGCCGCTCGGCACCGCGGTGCCGTTGCCGGAAGCCCCGGCCAGCATCAGGAAGACGTCCTCCTTCCACGGGCTTTCCGGGATCACCCTGATCACCACGGCGGTGAGCTCGTCCCAGGTGACCGCTTCCTGCGAACCATCGGCGAGCGTCCTGCGGACACCGGTGTCGTCGACCGTGATGGACCGCGACTGCGCGGTGCGCGGATCGTGAACCAACAAGAACTCCTTATGCGCGTAGATGTTCCACCGTAACGCCGCGTCACGATCGGGGCCGCTCCGGGGCCCCGGCGCCCTTGGCGGCGGCATCCAGGCGGCGCAGTGCCGCCTTGGCGATCTCCGGGTCGGTGGTCGGCCAGAACGGTGGCAAGGACGCGCGCAGGAAACGGCTGTAGCGGGCGTTGGCCAGCCGCGAGTCGAGCACGGCGACGACCCCGCGGTCGGACGTCGACCGGTGCAGCCGGCCCACGCCCTGGGCGAGCAGCAGGGCGGCGTGCGCGGCCGCGACGGTGAGGAATCCGTTGCCGCCGCGCGCTTCCACCGCCCGTTGCCGCGCCGATTGCACCGGGTCGTCCGGGCGCGGGAACGGGATGCGGTCGACGACGACCAGTTGCAGCGACGGTCCCGGCACGTCGACGCCCTGCCACAGCGAGAGGGTGCCGAACAGGCAGGTCCGGGGATTGTCGGCGAACTGCCTGACCAGCAGTCCGGTGGCGTCGTCGCCCTGGCACAGGATGGGGAAGCCGACGCGCTGACGAAGCTCGTCCGCGGCCTGCTTGGCGGCTCGCATCGAGGAGAACAGGCCAAGCGTGCGGCCACCCGCCGCCTCGACCAGCCCGGTCAGCTCGTCGAGCACGGCGTCGCTCAACCCGTCACGTCCCGGCGGGGGCAGCCGCCGGGCGACGTACAGAATGCCGTTGCGGGCGTAGTCGAACGGGGAACCGACGTCGAGGCTGCGCCAGCGCAGTCCGCTCCGGTCACTCGGCGGCGGCTTGGCCGTCGCGGTGGCGGGGTTGGGCGAAGCTGTCTTTCGGTCGTCACGCGGGTCGGCGGGACCGGGTTCTCCAGCTCGGTCGGGTTCGTCGTCCGCGGGGCCGACCGCTGCGACGCTCGATCCGGCCACCTTGGTCTCGTCCGGCAGCGGCGTCGGCTCGTGGCCGGAGCGGGGTAGCCCCCATTGCATCGCCAGCGTGTCGAACGTGCCGCCAAGCGCCAAGGTCGCCGACGTCAGCACGGTGGTCCTGGTGCCGAACAGTCGCTCCCGCAACAGCCCGGCCACCGACAGCGGAGCCACGTACAGGGCAGGAGGCCGGGAACTGCCACCCGATTCCGCCTGCCGGTCCTGCGACCGCCACACCACGTCGCTGCGTCCCTCGGCTTCCTCGTCGAAGGCCTCGAGCATGCGTACTGCCGTGTCGTGCACGTCGTCGAGCGCGGTGCGGGCCAGCTTCCGGGCGATGGCTTCGCCTGCGTCTTCCCGGCGCTCGGGACCCAAGGCGGTGATGCAGCCGTGGGCGGCATCTCGGACCGTCCGCAGGGCACCCGCCACTGCCGGTGGCAGGCTGTCCAGCCGCCCACCGGGCAGCTCGCCGAGCACCAGGCTCAGCCCCTCGGACGCCTCCATCAGCAGATCCGCCTGCTCGGCGTCGATCAGCCGTCCGCAGCGCCGCGCTGCCGTGGCGACCATGCCCGCGGTGAGCTCGGCCGTGGCCGACGAGGTGACGCGGTCCACCAGGTCGTGCGCCTCGTCCACGATCACCAGGTCGTGCTCGGGCAGGATCTGGCGGCCCTGCAGCGCGTCGATGGCCAGCAGCGCGTGGTTGGTCACCACGACGTCGGCCCGGCCGGCCTCGGCCCTGGCGTGCTCGGCGAAGCAGTCGCCCGCCAGCGGGCACTTGGCGGCGCCCAGGCACTCCTTGGCGGTCACCGACACCTGACGCCATGCCCGGTCCGAAACCCCGGGCACGAGTTCGTCGCGATCCCCGGTGACGGTCTCCGACGCCCACTCGTGCAGCCGTTTGACCTCCTTGCCGGTCCGGCTCAGTGCGGCCGGGTCGAACAGGCCGGCGTCGTCCGGTTCCTCCGGTGCGCCGGAGGACACCCGGTGCACGCACAGGTAGTTGGCACGGCCTTTGAGGATGGCGAACTCCGGCGCGCGGCCCAGCGGGCCCTGCAATGCCTTGGCCAGCCGCGGCAGGTCGCGGTCGACCAGCTGCCGCTGCAACGCGATGGTGGCGGTGGACACCACGACCGTGCGGCCGGAAGCCACCGCGTAGCGCACGGCGGGGACCAGGTAGGCCAGTGACTTGCCGGTCCCCGTGCCCGCCTGGACCGCCAGGTGCTCGCCGGTGGCGATCGCCTGGTCGACCGCTTCGGCCATGCGGACCTGGCCCGGCCGGGTGGTGCCGCCGATCGCTTCGACGGCCACGGCGAGCAGGTCGCTGACGCCGGGCAGATCGGTGGCGGTGGTGTCGGTCGCGGATGCCACGGCGATGACGGTACCCGCGCCGGGGCCGCCACACGTCCGGGTGGTGCGGGCGCGCCGCGGTCATTTTTCCCGCCGCTGCGGTCGATGTTCGGTATGACAGCGATCAGGAGGGGGAGCACCATGTCGTCCATGAAGCGTCGCCCGTTGCTCGCGGCTGCCGCAGCAGCGGTCATGATGACCGGCTTGACCAGTGCGAACGCCCACGCCGTCGCGCCGGGGGCGAGTGGTTCCGGCTCGCTGGGCGCGGTGGACGTGATCGTCGGCGGCGAGCCGGTGCACCAGCCGCCGATCGCGCCGTGCGACGTCGACGGCGAGCAGACCGGCGAGTCCGGCAGGGTCACGGTCGGCGATGTCGCGACGTTCTACGGTGGGGAGACCACGTGCGCCGTCGGCGAGGGAGAAGAAGCCGAGGTGACGGTGAGCGGGGATCGGTTCGTCACCGACGTCCTGCGCCAGTGGGGCGGCCCGCGGATCCGGCTCAGCGGCTACGACGTGTCCTGCCGGACCAGCGAGAACGGCAGCTCGGGGTGGTTCGAGCTGCGTGGCATCGGGGGCATCGAGGTCCCCGAGGAGGTGCCGCCGAACTACACCGTGGAGATCGCCGGCGACGACCCGGAGGGCCCGCCCATCGCCAAGGTGGTGCTGAACGAGTTCGTCACCCCGGAGCCGCCGGACGGCTCGATGACCATGACCGCCATGCGGATCGTGCTGTTCCCCGAGGGCGGTGAGCAGGCCGGTGGCGACATCACCGTCGGCACGGTGGCCTGCGACCCGTTCGGCGGCTGACGCGCCTGCCCGTCCGGCGTCGGGCACGGCTGCCGAGGGCGATCCCGCCGGGTCGGCGGGGGTGCGGCGGGCGCTCCCGCCGTTTCGGTCTTCTCAGCCCACCCGGGGTGAGCCGGTGAGCTCGACCCCTGCCCGGCGCAGTTCGTCCAGCGCCTTCTCCACCGTCTCCCGGGAAACACCCGCCGTGTAGTCGAGCAGGACACGCGTGGCGAAACCGGCCTTCGCCGCGTCCAGCGAGGTGGCCCGCACACAGTGGTCGGTGGCGATCCCGACGACGTCGACGCGTTCCACGCCGCGTTTCCGGAGCCAGTCCGCCAGCCGCTCGCCGGAGCTGGTCTCGCCTTCGAACCCGGAGTAGCCGTGGGAGTACTGGCCCTTGGAGAACACTTCCTCGATCGGGCCGACGTGCAGCGCCGGGTGGAACGCCGCTCCAGCCGTGCCTGCCCGGCAGTGGGGTGGCCAGGAGCGCACGTAGTCCGGGTTGTCGCTGAAGTGCTCGCCCGGATCGATGTGGTAGTCGCGCGTGGCCACCACGTGCGCGTACTCGCCCTTGGTGGCCAGCTTGGCCGAGATGTCCTCGGCCACCGCGGCGCCGCCGGTCACCGCGAGCGCGCCGCCCTCGCAGAAGTCGTTCTGCACGTCAACGATGATCAACGCCGAACTCATCGCCCGCCGCCTTTCTCGGGAGCACGACCGTCGGGATGGCCGGCTCGCCGTGGGACAGGGTCAGGCCTTCCCACGGCAGGCTGACCAGCGCCCGGCGCAGGTGCTGTCTGCTGTCCTCCAGCGTAGGGAGATCGGGCACCGGGACACCACCGCGCATCAGCGGAATCGGCAGCGTCCGGTCGTGCGGGCCGAGCTCGGGCGGCTCCTGCGCGGGGAAGACGACCTCCTCGACGGCCGTTCCGGTCTCCTTGTACCGGCGCAGCGCGGACTTGCGGCCGCCGTGCGTCTCCTTGTTCAGGCTGCGCTTGGCCACCGGCCGCCCTTCGACCTCGACCAGCTTGTAGACCATGTGCGCGGTCGGCGCGCCGGACCCGGTCACCACGGACGTTCCGACGCCGTAGGCGTCCACCGGCTCGGCCCGCAATGCCGCGATGGCGTGTTCGTCCAGGTCGCCGGACACCACGATGCGGGTGTCGGTGGCGCCGAGGCGGTCCAGCTGCTCACGCACCTGCCTGGCCAGGACACCCACGTCACCGGAGTCGATGCGCACCGCGCCGAGTTCGGTCCCGGCGACGCGCACGGCGGTCTCCACGCCCCGGGTGATGTCGTAGGTGTCGACCAGCAGGGTGGTGTCGGTGCCCTGCGTCTCCAGCTGAGCGCGGAACGCTTCTTCCTCGCTGTCGTGCAGCAGCATGAACGCGTGCGCCACGGTGCCACGGGTCGGGATGCCGTACTGCCTGCCCGCTTCGAGGTTCGACGTGGCCGCGAACCCCGCCAGGTACGCCGCCCGCGCGGCGGCGACGGCGGCCTGCTCGTGGGTGCGCCTGCCGCCCATCTCGATGATCGGCCTGCTGCCTGCCGCGGTGACCATCCTGGCTGCCGCGGACGCCACCGCGCTGTCGTGGTTGAGGATCGACAGCACCACCGTCTCCAGCACCACCGCCTGCGCGAACGGGGCGCGCACGGTGAGGATCGGGGAGCCGGGGAAGTACAGCTCGCCCTCCGGGTAGCCGTCGACGTCACCGGAGAAGCGGTAGTTGGCCAGCCACTCCAATGCGTCGTCGGGAACGATCCCGGTGGCCGCGAGGTGGTCGAGCTCGGTCTCGTCGAACCGGAAGCTGGTCACCGCTTCCAGCACGCGGGCGGTGCCGGCCACCACGCCGTACCGCCGCCCGTCCGGCAGCCGGCGTGCGAACACCTCGAACACGCATTCCCGCTCGGCGCTGCCGTCCCGCAGCGCACTGGCCAGCATGGTCAGTTCGTAGTGGTCGGTCAGCAGCGCGGTGCTGGCGCCAGGGGCTGTCATGGGACCACCCTATGACCACTCGATGATCATCGCCGGGCCTTGCCTCCGTGTTGCCTCTCGCGTGGCGCGTGCCACCATAGAAGTATGTCCACACCAATGCCCGCGGCCGTAGATCCGCAGGTTGACCAGGAGGTCGATGAACTCGGCAAGACCGACAAACCGTGGCAGACCGTCGTGTGGAACGACCCGGTCAACCTGATGTCGTATGTGACGTACGTGTTCCAGAAGCTGTTCGGGTACAGCCGGGAGAAGGCGACCAAGCTGATGCTGGACGTGCACCACAAGGGCAAGGCCGTGGTGTCGTCCGGGTCGAAGGACAAAGTGGAAAGCGACGTCAAGAAGCTGCACGCCGCCGGCCTGTGGGCCACGATGCAGAAGCCGTCGTAGCGAGGTGCGAGCTACGCGGTGAAACCATGGAAGCGGCGCGGTGCCCGGGTGATCGCCGGGTTCGACCAGCAGGAGGCCGCGGTGTTGCGCGGCCTGGTCCGGCAGGTGGAGGACATGTTGCGGGCTCGCGCGGACAGTGCCCCGAAGGACGAGCTGAGCGAGCTGACCGGGATCAGGACCGGACCGTCCAGCGCGCCGGACGACCCGGTGCTGAAACGCCTGCTGCCGGACTTCTACCGGCTGGACGAGCAGGCCGGCCCGCAGGAACGTGCCGAGATGGCCGCCCTGCGCTCGCTGCACGAGCCCGAGCTGGTCGACGCCAAGATCGGCGTGGCAGGCGTGGTGCTGGAGACGCTGTCGCCGCAGGGCGGTGAAGTGCGCTTGTCGCTCGAGCAGGCCGATGCGTGGCTGAGCGCGATCAACGACGTGCGGCTGGCGTTGGGCACGGCGCTGGACGTCCAGGAGGACATGCCGGACGAGCTGCCCGAGGACGACCCGCGGGCGCCGCACCTGGCCGTCTACCACTGGCTGACGTACATGCAGGAAAGCCTCGTCCAGGCGATGGCGGCATGACAGCGCCCGGCCCGCACAACGCGATCACCGACGTGCCCGGGGTGCTGGTCGGCCACTTCCACCGGATGGCGGACGGCTGGGCGACCGGGACGACGGTGGTCCTGACACCCGCGGGCGCCACCGGAGGCGTGGATGCGCGCGGCGGCGCGCCCGGCTCGCGGGAAACGGATCTGCTGGCGCCGCAGAACCTCGTGCAGCAGGTGCACGGGGTGTGCCTGTCCGGCGGCAGCGCCTACGGCCTGGCCGCCGCCGACGGCGTGATGCGCTGGCTGGGCGAGCGACAGCACGGCTTCCCGGTCGGCGCGCAGCCGCACGAAGTGGTCCCGATCGTGCCCGCCGCGGTCGTCTTCGACCTGCCCAGGTCGGCGTGGGGCAACCGGCCGGACGCCGAGTTCGGCTACGCGGCGTGCGCCGCGGCGGCCACCGGGCCGGTCGCCGAGGGCTGCGTGGGCGCCGGGACCGGCGCCAAGGTCGGGTCGTTGTCCGGCGGCGTCGGCACGGCCAGCGAGGTCACCTCGTCGGGGTTCACCGTCGGCGCGCTCGCGGTGGTCAACGCCAGTGGAGAGGCGGTCGATTTCGCCACCGGCCGGCCATGGGCGGCCGATCACCAGCTCGCCGGGGAGTTCGGCGTGGCGGCCTGGCCGGACCGGCCGGGGGAGCGGCCCGCAGGCGCAGCCGCACCGTTGAACACCACCATCGGGGTGGTGGCGACCGACGCGGCGCTGACCAAGGCCGAGTGCCGCAGGCTGGCCATGTCCGCGCAGGACGGGCTGGCCCGTGCGATCCGGCCCGCGCATTCCATGTTCGACGGTGACACCGTGTTCGCGCTGGCGACTGCGGAGCGCGAGCTGACCACGGCGCAGGGGCCGTTCGCCGCGCCGATGCGGGCCGCCGCGCTCGACGAGCTCTGCGCGGCCGCCGCCCGGACGTTCGCCCGATCGATCGTCCGGGGCATGCTGCAGGCCACCGCGGTGGCCGGAATGCCTGCCTACCGGGACATTTGGCCTGGTGTGGTCGGCGGCGGCGGGCATCGCCCTGCGCCGGGCACCGCGTGACTCCGGCTACCTTTGCCGTCTCATCATGCGGACTTTCGCTTTCCACGTCCTAGGATCGATGCTGTGTTGCAGATTCGCCGCGAGCTGGTCGACAAGATCGTCGCGCACGCGCGGGCGGATCACCCCGACGAAGCGTGCGGGGTGATCGCCGGGCCTGCCGGGTCGGACGATCCGCAACGGTTCATCCCGATGGTCAACGCCGCCCGGTCGCCGACGTTCTACGAGTTCGACTCCGGCGATCTGCTCAAGCTCTACCGAGAGATGGACGAGCGCGGCGAGGAGCCGGTGGTCATCTACCACTCGCACACCGCGACCGAGGCCTACCCGTCACGCACCGACGTGGCGCTGGCCGCGGAGCCGAACGCGCACTACGTCCTGGTGTCGACCAGGGACCCCGACGAGCACGAATTCCGTTCGTTCCGCATCGTCGACGGTGTCGTCACCGAGGAGCCGGTCAAGATCATCGAGCCCGAGTCGTAACGACTTGAGCACCAACAGCGGAGGTAACCCATGGCCGTCACCGTGTCCATCCCCACCATCCTGCGAACGCACACCGGGGGGCAGAAGTCCGTCGAGGCCAGCGGCAGCACCGTGCTCGAGGTGATCGACGACATCGAGTCGCGGCACAGCGGCATCAAGGCCCGCCTGGTCAAGGACGACAAGCTGCACCGGTTCATCAACATCTACGTCAACGACGAGGACGTCCGATTCGCCGGCGGGCTGGAGGCCAAGGTCAACGACGGCGACACGGTCACCATCCTGCCCGCGGTGGCGGGCGGCTGATCGTGGGCCGCTACGCCAGCCTGCTCGACACCGTCGGCTCGACACCCCTGGTCGGGCTGCCCAAGTTGTCCCCGGACACGGGGGACGGGCCGCCGGTGCGGCTGTGGGCGAAGCTGGAGGAGTACAACCCGACCGGGTCGATCAAGGACCGGCCTGCGCTGGCGATGATCGAGGCCGCCGAGCGTGACGGCAGGCTCACCCGCGGCGCGACCATCCTGGAACCCACGTCCGGCAACACCGGGATCGCCCTGGCCATGGCCGCCAAGGTGAAGGGTTACGGCCTGGTGTGCGTGATGCCGGAGAACACCTCGGAGGAGCGCAAGCAGCTGCTGCGGGCGTTCGGCGCGCGCATCGTGTACTCGCCCGCCGCGGGCGGCTCCAACGAAGCGGTCCGGGTGGCCAAGGAACTGGCCGAGCAGAACCCGGACTGGGTGCTGCTGTACCAGTACGGCAACCCGGCCAACGTACAGGCGCACTACGAGGGCACCGGCCCCGAGCTGTTGAAGGACCTGCCGGAGATCACCCACTTCGTCGCCGGGCTGGGCACCACCGGCACGCTGGTCGGCGTCGGCAGGTACCTGCGCGAGCACAAGCCGGACGTGCAGATCATCGCGGCCGAGCCCCGGTACGGCGAGCTGGTGTACGGGCTGCGCAACCTCGACGAGGGGTTCGTGCCCGAGCTGTACGACGAGCAGGTGCTGACCGGCCGGTACTCCGTCGGTGCCTACGACGCGCTGCGCCGCACCAGGGAGCTGCTCGAGCTGGAAGGCATCTTCGCAGGCATCTCCACCGGTGCGGTGCTGCACGCCGCGCTGGCCGTGGCGGAGAAGGCGGTGCGGGCCAAGAAGCGGGCGGACATCGCGTTCGTGGTCGCCGACGCGGGCTGGAAGTACCTGTCCACCGGCGCTTACGTGGGTGCGCTGGACGAGGCGGCGGCCAAGCTCGACGGCCAGTTGTGGGCCTGATACCCGGGATTTTCCCCGAGGCGGGCCGCAACGGGCGCTCGTAGCCTGGAGTCATGAGCACACCGCCGCTGCCAGGGACACCGAGCACCACGACCGGTGCGAAGCGGGTCGACAAGTCGCGTCGGGTCCTTCCGCCGAACCCGAAGGCCGCCGCGCTCGTCGCGGTCGGCTTCACCGTGCTGCTGTACCTGATCGAGCTGATCGACGTCGTCCTGCCCGCCAACCTGGACGCGGGCGGCATCCAGCCGCGGGAGGCCGACGGCCTGCTCGGTGTGCTGTTCGCGCCGCTGCTGCACGGCTCGTGGGAGCACCTGGCGGCCAACTCGATCCCGGTGCTGTTGTTCGCTTTCCTGACCATGGCGGGCGGGATCGGGCAGTGGATCGCCGTGTCGGCGACCATCTGGCTGATCGGCGGGTTGGGCGTGTGGCTGATCGGCCCGCCGGACACCGTGCACATCGGCGCGTCCGGGCTGGCCTTCGGCTGGCTGGCCTTCCTGCTGGTGCGTGGCATCTTCAATCGGGCGCCCGGGCAGCTGGTGCTGGCCGTCGTGCTGTTCCTGGTCTACGGCGGGATGCTGTGGGGCGTCCTGCCCGGTGCGGCGGACATCTCCTGGCAGGGGCACCTGTTCGGCGCGCTCGCCGGCGTGCTGGCCGCCTGGCTGGTGGCCAAGGCCGACCGGTCCATGGGCAAGGCGGGCCCGTCGGCCGGGGCGTCGACGCCGCCGGCGCCGCCGTTGCCGCCGGGTAACCTGGCGGCGTGAACCGAGCCGCTCCGATCGGGATCTTCGACTCCGGCGTCGGCGGGCTGACGGTGGCCCGCGCGGTGATGGATCAGCTGCCCGCCGAGCGGGTGCGCTACATCGGCGACACGGCCAACAGCCCGTACGGCCCGTTGCCCATCGCGCGGGTCCGTGAGCTGGCACTGCGCAGGCTCGACGAGCTGGTGGACAGCGGCGTGAAGGCGCTGGTCATCGCGTGCAACACCGCGTCGGCGGCCTGTCTGCGCGACGCCAGGGAGCGCTACGACGTGCCGGTGGTGGAGGTCGTGCTGCCCGCGGTGCGGCGTGCCGTGGCGGTCACCCACACCGGCCGGATCGGGGTGATCGGCACCGAGGGGACCATCCGCTCGCGCGCCTACGACGACGCGTTCCACGCGGTCAGCCACGTGCAGGTGACCAGCGTGGCCTGTCCCCGGTTCGTCGACTTCGTCGAGCGCGGCATGACGTCCGGCAGGCAGGTGCTCGGGCTGGCCCAGGGCTATCTCGAACCGTTGATCTCCGCGGACGTCGACACGCTGGTCCTCGGCTGCACGCACTACCCGTTCCTGACCGGTGTGCTGCAGATCGTGATGGGGGAGAAGGTCACGCTGGTGTCCAGTGCGGAGGAGACGGCCAAGGACGTCGTGCGGGTGCTCACCGAGCAGGATGCGCTGGCGCCGCCCGGCGACACGCCGCCGGTGCACGAGTTCACCGCGACCGGTCCGCAGGAGCCGTTCCAACGCCTGGCCCGCCGCTTCCTCGGTATTCCGGCCGGGCTGCCCGGCGAGGCGGTGTTCGCACCGTCACCGTGACGGCGCGTTCGCTTTCCGTACCGGCCGTGGCATGGTGTCTGCATGCGGCTGACCATCCTCGGATGCTCGGGGAGCGTTCCGGGGCCCGGCACCAACGCTTCGGGTTACCTGCTCGAGGCCGACGGGTTCCTGCTCGCGCTCGACCTGGGTAACGGCACCGTGTCCGCCCTGCAGCAGCTACGTGATCCGTTCGCACTGGACGCGTTGCTGCTGTCCCACCTGCACCCGGACCACTGCGCGGACTTCGGGGCGCTGACCGTCATCCGGCGCTATCACCCGGAGCGGCTGGCCGCGGGACGGCCGCAGCGGCTGCCGGTGTACGGGCCGGAGGGCACCGAGCAGCGCCTGATCAACCTCTACGCGCCGGACGAGCGGGAACGTGCCGAAACCGACCTGTCCGACGTCTACACGTTCGCACCGCTGCCGACCGAACCGGCGATGATCGGCCCGTTCGAGGTGCGGGCCGTCGAGGTGGCTCATCCCACTCCGGCATACGGCGTGCGGATCAGGCACGGCGGAACCACGTTCGCCTACACCGGTGACACCGGCATGTGCCCGGCGCTGGACGAGCTGGCCGCAGGTGCCGACGTGCTGCTGGCCGAGGCGACCTGGACGCACGCCGACGACCGTCCGCCGGGCATCCACCTGTCCGGGGTCGAGGTCGGCAGGCTGGCCCAGCGTGCAGGGGTCGGCCGGGTGCTGATCACGCACATCGCCCCGTGGACCGACCCGGCACGGATCCACGCCGAGGTCAAAAGCGAGTTCCCGGGACCGTCCGACATCGTCGTGCAGGGTGCGAGCTATGACCTTCGGCCACACGGCTAGGGTGCAACACGTGGCACGAGCAGATGGCAGGGCAGACGACGAACTCCGCCCGGTCACCATCACCCGCGGCTATCAGAAGTGGCCAGCCGGGTCGGTGTTGATCGAGATGGGCAACACACGCGTGCTGTGCGCGGCGAGCGTGCTCGAAGGCGTGCCGAAGTGGCGTGCGGGATCCGGCTCCGGCTGGGTCACCGCCGAGTACTCGATGCTGCCGTCGGCCACCACCACGCGCAGCGACCGGGAGTCGGTCAAGGGCAGGCTCGGCGGCCGCACGCACGAGATCTCCCGGTTGATCGGCCGATCGCTGCGCGCGTGCATCGACCTCGACGCGCTGGGCGAGAACACCATCGTGATCGACTGCGACGTGCTGCAGGCCGACGGCGGGACTCGTACCGCGGCGATCACCGGGGCCTACGTGGCGCTGCACGACGCCATCACCTGGCTGGCCGCTGCCGAGCGCCTGATCGACCCGCAGCCGCTGGCCAGCGGCATCGCCGCGGTCAGCGTCGGCGTGGTGGACGGCCGGATCAGGCTCGATCTGCCGTACGAGGAGGACTCGCGCGCAGAGGTGGACATGAACGTGGTGGCCACCGACTCCGGCACGCTCATCGAGGTGCAGGGCACAGCGGAAGGCGCGACGTTCACCCGCTCGACGCTCGACGGCATGCTGGACCTGGCGCTGGCCGGGTGCGCCGAGTTGAGCCGTATCCAGGCCGAGGCGCTGGCCGAGCCCTACCCGGGTGAGCTGCCCGAGCCGCCGTCGAAGCAGTCCGGCAAAGCGTTGAAGAAGGCGGCGAAGGCGAACAAGTGAGCGAGCAGACGCGGCTGGTGCTGGCGACCCGCAACGCGCACAAGCTCGCCGAGCTGCGGCGCATCCTGGCCGACGAAGGGCTTTCCGGGGTCACCGTGCTCGGCCTGGCCGACGTGCCGGAGTATCCGGAGTCGCCGGAGACGGAGCCCACGTTCGAGGGCAACGCGCTGATCAAGGCGCGTGACGCCGCACGGGCGAGCGGCCTGCCCGCGGTGGCCGACGACTCCGGATTGAGCGTCGACGCGCTCAACGGCATGCCCGGTGTGCTGTCCGCGCGCTGGTGCGGCAGGCACGGGGACGATTGGGCCAACCTCGAGCTGGTGCTCGGCCAGCTGTCCGATGTGCCGGACGAGCGCAGGGGCGCGGCCTTCGTGTGTGCGGCGGCCCTGGTCACGCCCGACGGCCACGAGACGGTGGTGCGCGGTGAGTGGCCGGGCACGATCGCCCGTGCGCCGCGGGGCGCCAACGGTTTCGGCTACGACCCGATCTTCGTGCCCGCCGGATCGACGTCGACGGCCGCTGAGCTGGCACCGGCGGCCAAGGACGCCCAGTCGCACCGCGGGCGGGCGCTGCGGGCCCTGCTGCCGCGGTTGCGCGAGCTGCTGGCCTGAGCGCCGGGAGGCTGCCGTCCTGCGCCGATGGGGCCACGGCACCCGGCGGATGGCGGCTCAGCCGGCCAGATCCAGCTTCTTCAGCAGCGAGGCCACGTGACCGGTGGCGCGCACGTTGTACCGGACCTCGGCGAGCGTTCCGTCCGGCGCCACGACGAACGTGGAGCGGATGACGCCCTGGACGATCTTGCCGTAGTTCTTCTTCTCACCGTAGGCGCCCCACTGGCGCATCACGGTCTTGTCCGCGTCAGACAGCAGCGGGAAGGTCAGTCCTTCCTTCTCCGCGAACGTGGCCAGTGCCTGCTGGCTGTCCGGCGAGATGCCGAGCACCTGGTAGCCCGCGTCGTTGAGCAGCGACAGGTTGTCGCGGAAGTCGCAGGCCTGCTTCGTGCACCCCGTCGTGCCTGCGCGGGGGTAGAAGTAGACGATCACGTGCTGGCCGGCGTAGTCGGACAGGCTGACGTTCTTGCCGGTGCTGTCGGGCAGGGTGAAGTCGGGGGCCTTGTCGCCCACCGCGAGTTTCGCGTCGGTCACGGCCCCACCCTAGCCGTTCCAGGCGGCCGCGGAACGCGACGGCGCCGGTTGTCCACCGGGCAGGACGATGGCCGGGTCAGCTCTCCACCGGGCCGGAGAACTCGACGATGGCGCGCTGCTGCGGGCCGATGCGGACCCGCAGTCCCGCCCTGGACGGCCACTCGTCGCTGCCGTAGGCCAGCAGGACGGTGATGGAGCGCGCGGGCGGCAGCTGGGTGCTGACCCCGCGCAGGCCCGGGTAGCCCTTGGTGGAGTCGATGATCTCCTCACCGGCCGGATGGCCGTTGACCGAGGCCTCCAGCCGCAGACGGGCCATGTCGTAGGGCTTGTCGGTGCCGTTGTGCACGGTGAGCTCGAACGACACCGCGTGCTCGAACTGCGGGCTCGCCGTGGCGCTCGGCGTGAACGCTTGCGGCGCGGAGACCGTCACCGAGACGCCGTTCGGGTAGGTGTAGGCACGGCCGAAGACCGGCGTCTGTGTCGCCGGTGCGGCGGGGCGGCCGCTGTCGCCTGAAGCGGTGGGCGAGGCGCTGCCGCCGTTGGCCGGATCACCCGCAGCGTCCAGCCCGCATGCCGCGAGGGAAATCGTCGCGGCCAGTGCGAGCCAAGCTGCGGCGAGTCTCCGCCGGGTGGTCACAGGGCGCTCCTTCAGCAGCCGCCACGGGGCGGCTCGGCAAGGGTCGGTCGGACGGGCTCGTCACCCGCCGATCCACTTTGCTGCACGTGCAGCTGCGCGCGCGAGCGGATCCGCTGACCGAGTCGGACCTGGTGTGCTGCTGTGGCCAAGCCGTAATCGCCGATGCGCGAAAAGTGAGACCGCTCACCCCGGAACGGGCATGTCCGGCGGTCACGCGGCGAGCGCGAACAACAGGATGAACAGCCCGAGGGCGAAGATCCACCCCACGAAGATCCAGCCGAACGCACGCCACGGCTGCACGACGCCGCTGTCGTCGCCGGGTACGTAGACGCCGCGGTCCTCGAACCATTCGATGAGATCGAGCACCCACCGTAACGGGTTGGCCATGGTGCGTAGCGTACCGACGGCGGCCAGACGGACGCAGCCGACGAAAGCGTGCTGTGACCGGGCGGGAAAGAAACGGGAAAGAAAGAGGCCCCCGGCGCCGAGGGGGGAGGGGGCGCCGGGGGCGAAAGCACCGGCCCTGGGGGTCGACCGGCACCACGAGAGGGTACCCGATCCGGCCGCGGATGCTGCCAAGGATCACCGTTTTTTCGCACAAGCAGGTGCATGTGCAAACGGGCGTGCGGACAGTCTGTCTTGTGAGATGCATCGCGTGTACACCTCTGAGCTGCGGTTTTGTTCCGGCTCGTCATGGGCTCGGTCGACATGGCCGACGTGTCGAGACGAAATTGTGACCAACGTCAACTCAAACCGGCGCGCCGCGGCACGGGCTTTCGTGGGCGCCCAACTCGTCGATGATCGTGGGCCAGTCGAACGCAGCGAGCCCGTCGGAGCCTCGGTGAGTCACGGCGTCGGGGTCGACGAACCGCACTCCGGCACGGGCCAGCCGCTCGATGCTCTCCCGGTACGCCGGATGCCGGCGCAAGGCTCTTTACACACGGAGCGGCGACGATGGGGAGGCCCGCGCCGAGCAGTTCGCACAGGACGCCGACGGCAACCGTGTCGGCGAACCCGGCAGCCCACTTGTTCAGTGAGTTGAACGTGAGCGGTGCCGAGTGCTGACGTGCTGCACGCCTACGGGCAGTATGTCGTCCGACTTGGCGCGGCAGTCGTCAGTTACGCCGAGGAGTGCATGGGCGCCCCAGCTGATCAACAGGCGAGGACCTTTCCGGCTGCAGGGAACCTCGGTACGTGGCCGACATGATCTGCTGTGGGAACAACGCCACCCGTCGCGACGTCGATCGCGCTTCACACGAGTGCGTCTGTGGTCTTGCTCGTCGTGTGGTCACGCTGCACCCGGCGCTGGTGTGAGATCAGGCCCGGAACAAGGACTGTGGTGCTGGGCAGGCCCCCCAACCCTGCCCAGCACCACAGGCCGACACGCGGCCACTGCCGCTCGGTCGCGCTCCCCATACGACCGGTCGGCGGCCCCCGTCTCGGCCGCAGCACGCAGCCTCGCGCGCGGGCGGTTTCAGCTGAAGTGCACCAACCGCCCGAACGCGTAAAATGCCTGCTTGCAAGCTTGGAAACGTTTTCCGGTCCGGAACGGTAGGGGCAGGTGACAGGTTCGGAACTGGCCACCACGCCCCGCGCACGCTTCGCCGAGCGGTTCGCTCTGCTGTACGCCGAAGCCGGGAACCCGCCGTTGAAACGGGTGACCGAATCGGTGCACCGAGCACGGCGGCTGGACGAACGCGGGCGTCCGGTACGAGTGACCGCGCAGCGCATCAGCGATTGGCGTCGTGGCCGCAACGTGCCCGCGCGCTTCGCCGGCCTGGCAGCGGTGCTGCAGGTGCTCATCGGTGAAGCACGCAAGCGCCGCGCCAAGCCGGTCCTCGACGGTCTCTACGACCTCGCCGCCTGGCAGCAACTGTGGCGGGACGCGCTGGCCACCCCGACCGGCGCCGCTGCGGCGGCCGAGCGCAAGGACGACGGGACCGGGCAAGCGGTTGCGGACGAAGGAGTATGCCCCTATCGAGGCTTGGCGCCGTTCCGGCAGTCCGACAGCGAGTGGTTCTTCGGTCGCGAGCGCAGTACCAAGCAACTGATCGGCAGGCTCCGGCGAGCCGCGGACGACGGCGGGTTCGTCGTCGTGGTCGGTGCGTCCGGCGCGGGCAAGTCGTCGCTGCTGCGTGCCGGACTCGGTCTCGAGCTCGCGCCGGGCACCCTCTCCGACGGGCAAACCGTGGCGTGGCCGGTGGTGACCGTGACGCCGGGACGCGCCCCGCTGAAGGAACTGGCGAACGTCGTCGACGAGCTGGCCGATCCGCTGAAGAAGGCCGACTCGGCCCTGGCTGACGGCGACGACCCGGCCACCGAGCAGTTCGCCGCCGAGGTGCGCTGCGCGGTGCGGGCGTTCGCCGAGCGCAAGGGCGGCCAGGGCGCGGGCGTCGTGCTCGTGGTCGACCAGCTCGAAGAGCTGTTCACGCTGACCGACGACGAGGACGAGCGGGTGCTGTTCCTGCGGGTGCTGCAGGCGATGTGCACGCCGAGCCCGGGATTCCGCGCCGAGCCCGCGCCCGGCTTGGTGGTGCTCGGGGTGCGCGCCGACTTCTACGACCGCTGCCTGCGTTACCCGGCGATCGTCGAAGCCACCCACGACAGGCAGCTGGCGCTCGGCGCGATGACCGTGCAGGAGCTGCGGGACGCGGTGATACGGCCGGCCAAAGCGGTCGGCCTGCAGCTGGAACGGGGCCTGGTCGAGCTGCTGCTGGCCGATCTGGGCGCGCAGGTCGCCCCGGCCACCCCCGGGCGCCGCACCGCGGGCTACGACGCCGGGGCGCTGCCGCTGCTGTCCCACGCGCTGCTGGCGACCTGGCAGCGGCGCAGCGCGGGCAAGCTGACCATCGCGGGCTACCGGGCGGCGGGTGGCATCCACGGCGCGGTCGCCGCGACGGCGGAGCGGACCTGGGATTCCCTGGACGCCGCCGAGCAGGCCGCCGCGCGGCGCATCCTGTTGCGCCTGGTGCAGGTCGGGGAGACCACGCGTGACGTCCGCCGCCGGGCCACCCGCGCCGAGCTGCTGGCCGGAATCGACGACACCGGCACCGCCCGCGCGACCGAGCGTGCGCTGGAGTCGCTCGCGGCCGCCCGCCTGGTGACGCTGGACGCGAACGCGGTGGAGATCAGTCACGAGGCGTTGCTAGAGGCGTGGCCACGGCTGCGCACCTGGATCGACGACAACCGCGCCGAGAACGTGCTGCGGCAGCGGCTCGAGGCCGACGCGCAGGCCTGGGACGACCAGGGACGTGATTCGTCGCTGCTCTACCGCGGGGCCCGGCTGGAGTCGGCCATGCGGTTGTCCGAGGACGAGCATGCCGTCCAGCCCACTCCGGTCGCCAGGGCGTTCCTGGCCGCGTCGGCGCGCACCGCGCGGCGCAGCAGGTGGATCCGGCGCGGCGGTGTCGCCCTGGTCTGCGTGCTGGCGCTGATCGCGGCGACCGCCGCGGCGATCGCGATCGACCAGCGCAACGAAGCCGAGTACCAGCAGCTTGTGTCCGCGTCCGACAACCTGCTGACTACGGACCCGTCGCTGGCCGCTCAGCTGGCGGTGATCGCGCACCGCGAGCGGCCGGACGACCCCGTGGTCAACGGTCGCCTGCTGGCCATGCAGCATGCACCGCTGGCGACCCCGCTTCGTGGCCACAGCGCGGCGGTCTACCTCGGCAAGTTCCGGCCGGACGGGAAGGTGCTGGCCACCGCCAGCGAGGACCGGACGGTGCAACTGTGGCGGCTGCCCGACGACGGCGACCCGGTCCGCCTGGGCGAGCCGTTGACCGGCCATCGAGGCTGGGTGGGTGTCGCGCTGTTCACCCCGGACGGCCGCACGCTGGCCACCGCGGGCGAGGACGGCACGATCCGGCTGTGGGACGTCCGCGACCCGGAACACGCCAAGCAGCTCGGTGAGCCGCTCGACGGCCACCACGGCATCGTCTACATGATCCACTTCAGCCCGGACGGCAAGCTGATGGCGTCCGCGCACGGCGACGGCTCGGTGCGCATCTGGGACGTGTCCGACCCGGCGCACCCGCGCTGGCGGCAGGACCTCACCGGGCACACCAGGGCGGTGCGATCGGTGGCGTTCTCGGCCGACGGAAGCCTGCTGGCCAGCGGGAGCGACGACCACGACGCACGGTTGTGGCGGGTGCGCGACGGCAGGCTGTCGGCGCTGGGCGGGCCGTTGCGCGGCGCGTCGGACAAGGTGCACGCCACGGTGTTCAGCCCGGACGGCGAGACGCTTGCGGTGGGCGTCGAGGACGGCACGGTGCAGCTGTGGGACGTGCGCGACCCGAGCAAGCCCGAACCGATCGGCGGCCCGCTGTCCGGTCACGAAGGCCTGGTGTGGGAGCTGTCGTTCAGCCCGGACGGCCGTATCCTCGCCTCGGCCAGCTCGGACGGGACCGCGCGGTTGTGGAACGTCGCCCGCCCGGAGCGCGCCGGGCCGCTCGGGCGCCCGCTGGCGGCGGCCAGCGGCATCGTCTACGCCGTGGAGTTCAGTCCCGACGGCGAGCACCTGCTGACCGCCAGCGAGGACGGGATCACCAGGCTGTGGGCGCTGCCGCCACGGCTGCTTCCGGCGCATGCCGACGGGGTGGCCTCGGTCGCGGTCAGCCCGGACGGCGGGCTGCTGGCCACCGGGGGCGCGGATCAAGCGGCCCAGCTGTGGCGGGTGGGGCCGGACCGCCGCCCGCGGCCGGTGGGGCCGTCGTTGGCCGGACCGCGCGGCGTGGTCGGCCACCTCCAGTTCGACCCGAGCGGCACGTTGCTGGCGGTCGGCAGCGACGACGAGCAGTTGCAGCTGTGGCGGGTCGCCGACCCGGGCTCGCCGGAGCCGGTCGGCAGGCCGCTGGAGGGCAGCAGCGGATACTTCAGCCGCGACGGCAAGGTGCTCGTCGTGGTGCGGGGCAGCGTCCTGCGTTTCTACGACATCACCGACCCGGCGGACCCGCAGCCGGTGAGCATGCTCGACACGGGGCAGGCGACGTACGTGACGTCGGCGGCGTTCAGCCCGCGCAAGCCGATCCTGGCGACCGCCGCGTTCGACAAGACGGTGATGTTGTGGGACGTCAGCGATCCGGCGAACCCGCGCCGGATCGGCAAGCCGTTGCGGGCGCACAGCGGACCGGTGTGGGCGGTGGCGTTCCGTCCCGACGGTGCGGTACTGGCGACGGCGAGCGGTGACCGCACCGTGCGGCTGTGGGACGTCCGGAACCCGGACAGTCCGACGGCGATGGGCGCGCCGCTGCGCGGTCATGCCGACGGGGTCACGGCGCTGGCGTTCGGGCCGGACGGGCAGCGGCTGGTCACCGGAAGCTACGACCGGACGGTGCGGATCTGGACGTTGCCGAACCGGGGCGCGATGTCGTTGCCAGGGCACAGCGGCATCATCGAGGACGTCGCGATGACCGGCAGCGGGGAAGCGGTTTCCGTGAGCAGCGACGGGACCGCGCGCCTGTGGGACCTGCGGGTTTCGCGCAGCGTCGCGCGCATTTGTGCGAAGACGGCCTCGGTGCTGACGGAAGCGGCCTGGGCACGGTACGTGCCGTACCAGGACTACGACCCGCCGTGCTGAGGTCGCCCGGGTGAGGGCACGGGACCGCCGGCGATGTCGTGATCACGTCGCCTCGCGACGGATGTGGCGTGGGCACAGCGGCACCAGGCAGGACTGTGCAGACCTCTCGTGAGATGGAGGTCGTTCGGGAGGGCTCGGTTCCCGTTCGGCCATGACTGATCGGTAACGCGACTTCGACTCAGTACTTTGAGTAGCCGAAAAGCTACTTCATGTCAGCATTCGATGCTGCTGTGTGGATGGAGTGTGGGTGAAAAACTTCTTTCGGCGTTGTGGAGCGTTGGTGGCTGCGGCGGTGACGGCGGCTGTGGTGAATCCGGGTACGGCCGCCGCGATCGACCAAGTGCCGTGCAACAACAACGAGTTCGTGCGTATCGAGATACATCACAGTCTGTGGCCCCCCCGGGAAACCTACTGGTGTTTTGCCAATGGTGGCGAGGTGACGTGGTCATCGTCCCAATGGTGGGTGACGCAGATCTGGACCGGGAACAATCGTGTTCAATGGTTCGGCGACGGGCGGTGGCAGCCCGCGCAGCCGATCAACAAGTGGACGGTGTTCGGGTGGTCGAATCATCCCGGCGGAGTGCGCATCAACGGCATCAGAATCGTGTGACGATGTGACTTGCTGACGGCACCCAGGGGCGGCGATGCTGTGCCGGACTCGTGTCCGCGAGTGTGGCGCAGCGCGGGCTGCAGAGCTGGTGCAGCGCCGGCCCTGGGTGGACGCACACCTTGCCGCCGGTCGTCGCTCCCGCGCCGGACTCGTCAGGGCACGCCGACGCTCCGCACCGGGTGGGACAGCCGGTGAACGGATGCGGTTGGCGTTCCGGGTCGATGGTTCGATCGTGGCCGGCTGGTTCTCGCCGGCAAGGCTGACCGGCGCGGGGACCTTTCTCAGTATTGCGTGAATTTGGCTGACGGATGGACCTGTTCGGTCCATGGTACTGTGTGATGGAGTTCGGGGTGAAAATTTTCCTTCGGCGTTGTGGTGCGTTGGTGGCTGCGGCGGTGACGGCTACGGTGGTGAATCCGGGGACGGCTGCCGCAATCGACCAAGTGCCGTGCAACAGCGATGAGTTCGTTCGTGTCAGGATGCACTATGAGAACCAAAAGGACAGGGACTACTGCTACGCGAATGGCGGCGAAGAAATTTGGAATGGCCGTTGGTGGGTGACGCGGATCTGGACCGGGAACAACCGCGTTCAGTGGTTCGGTGACAGTCGCTGGCAGCCCTCGCAACCGATCAACAAGTGGACCACGATGCGGTGGCCGAATCACCCCGGCGGAGTGCGCATCAACGGCATCAGGATCGTGTGACCCGCTGACAGGCGGCCGAGGCGGACGGACCGGGTGAGCCCGCGGCATTGGCTGGGGGCTTCACCCGGTTCCTTCCCTTGGATCCGGTCGGTGTTCCGGTGGGCTGACGGTGCTCGGTGCGGGAGGCGAGATCCGGAGCCGGACGGCGCGGTGCCGGCCGACGGCCGGCGGTGGCCGCACGCCACCGTCAGGATGCGGAGTGCGATCCGGAGCACTTCTCCGTGCTGATCGTCGGCCGGGGCGCAGCGACGGCATGGTGCCCCGGTGTTCGGTCCGGGTCCGTCGACTGGACACCGGGACGACGATTCGGTGCGCACTCGTTTGCTGTCGACGCGGTGCGCGATGTTCTGCGCGTCATGCCGGGGCCATCCCAGGGCATGGCGGCTTCCCGCAGCCGGTGAGCAGCGACGGCACGGCCAGGCGGTGGGGTCCGGTGTCATGTCGCTTGACTGGCACGATGTCTGCTTTGGCTATTATGTTGTCGATCGAGTGGCATTTGTCGAATCGCGATTGCGGATAGCGAGAATTGACGACTGTTCGCGTTTGCTGTCGCCGGTCGATGGGATTCGACGTTCGTAGGATGCCGGGTCATTCAGTGGTCGTGCTACGCTTTGCCGTGTCGCTCACCATCCGATTCCTGTGTGGGTGGGCGTTACTTCTTTGGTCTGTGACACGGAGATTTCATGAACTTTCTTCGTAAATTGGCAGGTGTGGTTGCCGCCGTGGTGGCTGCCACGTTGCTGAATGCCGGCTCTGCTGCCGCCATCAACACGGTTCCGTGCCCGCCGGGACAGCAGGGAGAGTTCACTCGGGTGTGGATGCACCCGACGGGCCGTCCGGACAGCCAGTGGTGCTTCGCCAACGGCGGGACGTACTGGATCCCGCCCGACGAAGTCGCCGACAGGTATTGGGTGACCAAGATCTGGACGGGCAACAACCGCGTCCAGTGGTACGGCGACGGCAGGTGGCAGCCCGCGCAGCCGATCAACAAGTGGACCACGATGCGGTGGCCGAACCACCCGGGCGGCGTGCGCATCGAAGCGATCCGTATCGTGTGACGTCGGCCTTGTGGTCGTCCGCGGATGATGCCGCGGGTGAGCAGGCGGGGTACCCGGCGATGCCGGAAGTGCCCCGCCTGCTCTTCGTTGCTGGTGCGTTCGTTGGTATGGTCTCCGGGCTTTCCTGAATACCGGCTGACGATCCGGAAACACCTGGTCCAAGTGCCGGGAAGTTCGGGCAAACATGGTGCCCTTTCGGACCTGACTCACCGGTAACCGAGCGACAGTGATATCGGGTGGCGACTGAGTGCGCCGGTCGGCGTGATGAATTTTGTTTCCTGGGCCCGGTCTGCCCGCAGAATGACGATGTCGGAGTTCGAAGCCGGCGACGGTTTCCGGTAATGGATGTGATCGCCGCCTGATCGCTCACGGTGTGCAGGCGGTACCGCTGCCGCAATCAGCCGGGTGCCGTGCAACTACCGAGGCAGCAGTCAGTCGGGTGCCGTAGAACGACCCGATGGTTCGGGGGCGTCGAATCGTGCAGGTCCACCGGCCTTGCGCACCTGTGCTGCTGCCGTGCGAACGGGAGCGATCGCGTGGGGCGGCAATCGGTTGGGTCACCAAACCCAGGCTGCTACCGCGTCATGCGACTCGGTAACGCGGGTAGCGGCCCGGTCGGCCGAGCACCACGGGACGTCCATCTGGCCCGGTCATCCCGGCGCGCACGCAGTGAAACGGGATCGCGATGGCCTGACGTGGACCGGCCGTCGGCCATGCCGCAGACGGATGAGGCCGTCACGAGCCCGGATTCGCGGCTGCACCGGCCGGTCCGCGTTGCTGTCGGCTGCTGCCGCGGAGCGCCTGATCGGTGTGCCGGCTCAGGAGGTGAATGGCGAGGTGAGCGGCGGTCGCGTGCCGTCGACCGGACGTGCTGAGTTCGCCTGGTCGTCATGTGCTGTTGATAGCCTGAAACCCATGTCGGTGTCCGCGCTTTCGGCGAGCAGTCAGAACTACCTGAAAGCGGTGTGGAGCCTCGGGGAATGGTCTGACGAACCCGTCACCGCATCGACCCTGGCTGCGCGTGTCGGTGTCAAGCTGTCGACGGCCTCGGACGCCATTCGCAAGCTCACCGAGCAGGGCCTGCTCGAGCACGCCCGCTACGGCGCGGTGGCCCTGACTCCGGAGGGGCGGGCGCACGCGGTGGCCATGGTGCGCAGGCACCGGCTGATCGAAGCCTTTCTGGTCGAAGTGCTCGGCTACCGGTGGGACCAGGTGCACGACGAGGCCGAGACGCTGGAACACGCGGTGTCCGACTTCCTGATCGAGCGCATCGACGAGCATTTGGGGCACCCGGCCCGCGATCCGCACGGCGACCCGATCCCGCGTGCCGACGGGACGGTGGAGAAAGTGGACGCGGTGTCCCTGAGCGACTTCGGGCCCAACAAGCGGGCCCGGGTGGAACGCATCGCCGACGACGACCCCAAGCTGCTGCAGTACCTGGCCGACAACGGCATCGGCTATCGGACGATCCTGCGCACCCGGCCTGCCGCCCCGTTCTCCGACACCGTCGAGGTCGAGGTGGAAGCCAGCGGCGCCGTCCTGCCGCTGGGCCGCTCGGCCACCGACGCCGTGTGGGTTTCCCAGCTCAGCTGACCGGCGCCGGGGTGCGCCCGGCGCGGCGGCGATGCCGCAGGTGCCGCGCCAAGCGCGACGCGACGTGCACGGCGACGAAGATCAGCCCGAAGAAGACGGCCATCCCGGCGCTGGTTGCGGCGTCGAGCAAGTACGCCAGCCAGAATCCGGCCAGTGCTCCGGTCACGGCGATCACCGCGGTCGACATGATCATCGTCGGCAGCCGCCTGCTGAGCAGATACGCGGTGGCCGGCGGGACGATCATCAGCGCGATGACCAGGATCGCGCCCGCAGCGTGGAAGGCCGCGGTCACGGTCAGCGAGACGACGAACATGAAGGCCGTGTTCACCACCCCGGTGCGGACACCCACGCTGGCGGCGAACTGCGGGTCGAACGTGGTGACCTTCAGCCGCGAGTAGCTCACGGCCAGGAACGCGCAGTCGAACCCCAGCACGGCGAGCATCACGTAGAGGTACGTGGGCCCGATCGAGACTCCGCCGACGGTGAGCTGGTCCCACGCGGCCAGGTTGAGATCGCCGACCAGCACTGCGTGGGTGTCCAGGTGGATGTTGGCGAAGTTGGTCGTCACCAGGATGACGCCTGCGCTGAACAGGGCAGGGAAGACCAGGCCTTGCGGGGCGTCGCCGGTGAGCAGGCCGGTACGGCAGAGCCATTCGCTGCCGACGGCCACCAGCAGCCCGGCGAGTGCGGCACCGACGATCAGCAAGGGGGACTCCAGGTCACGGGTGAGGAAGTACCCGACCACGATGCCGGGGAGCACCGCGTGGCTGATCGCGTCGACGAGCATCGAGTCCTTGCGCAGCACGACGAACACGCCGGGCAGCGCACAGGCGAGCGCGGTGACCACGGCGAGCAGGGCGGTGCCTGCGACGAAGGTCATGTGTTCGCTCCTTCGCCGGTCAGCTCCCGCTTCAGTGCGGCCCGTGCCCGCCGCCTGGACAGCACGGTGACGACGATGCTGCGGCGCGGCGAGGCCAGCAGCGAGACAAGGAAGATCGCGAACAGGGTGAGCACGATCAACGGGCCGGTCGGCACGGTGCCGAGCAGGATGGACAGCCAGGCGCCGACCCCGCTGCCCACCGCGCCGAAGGCCGCCGACAACCACACCATGCCGCGCAGGGTGCGAGTCCACTGGCGAGCGGCGGCAGGCGGGGTGACCACGAAGGCGACCATCAGCACCAGCCCCACGGCCTTCACCCCGATCACGGTGGCGATCACGATCGTGGTGAACATCAGCGTGTCGATCACGCCTGCCCGGAATCCCAGCGCGGTGCTCTGGTCGGGGTCGAAGGTGCGAAGGGCGAACTCCTTCCAGAACAGCACCATCAGCCCGAGCGCGAGCATGCCGACCACGAGGCTGGTGACGAAGTCGGCGGTGGTGATGACCGAGGCGTTGCCGAACAGGTAGTCCTGAATGCCGCCCTTGCCGGGGAACTCGCCGTTGGCGATGATCCGCAACAGCAGCATGCCCGCCCCGAAGAAGACGGTCAGGGCCACGGCCATCGCAGTGTCGATGCCGACCTTGGACGTGCGCGCGACGTGGTTGGCGAACGCCACGGCGATCGTTCCGGCCAGCACCGCGCCCGTGATCAGCACGAGCATGCTGCGCCCTCCGGTGCCGGCCACGGCCACCGCGGCCAGGAAAGCCACGAGCGTGCCGGGCAGCGCGGCGTGTGCGATGACGTCGCTGATCAGCGATTGCTTGCGGAGATAGGCGAAGCTGCCGAGCGCACCGGCGACGAACCCGATGGTCACCGTTCCGGCCAGGACCATCCGGTAGGTGTGGTCGGCGAAGAACTCGAGCACGGTCATGACACGAACGCCAGGGAGTCCAGGAAGCCGTCGTCGTCGGTCACGTCGTAGGTGGTGCGGATGGCCTCCTTGGTGAAGGCGTCCGCAGCCGGCCCGGAGGCGACGACGCGCCGGTTGAGCAGCGTGACGTGGTCGCAGTAGTCGCGCACCGTCATAAGGTCGTGGTGCACGATGACGACCGTCTTGCCCTGTTCGCGGAGCGTGTGCAGGACGCCGACGATGGCTTGCTGGCTTTTGGCGTCGACGCCCTGGAACGGTTCGTCCATGAAGAACAAGTCGGGGGACTGCACCAGCGCGCGGGCGAGGAACACCCGCTGGCGCTGCCCGCCGGACAGCTCGCCGATCTGCCGGGACGCGAGGTCGGCGATGCCGGTCTGGGCCATGGCCGCCATGGCCCTGGCCCGTTCGGCCTTGCCCGGCCTGCGCAGCCAGCCGAGCGAGCCGTACGTGCCCATCAGCACCACGTCCTGGACCGTGGTGGGGAAGTCCCAGTCCACGGTGGCCGACTGCGGCATGTAGCCGACGCGCTGCCGGACCTTGGCCAACGGGCGGCCGAAGAATTCCGTGGTTCCGGTCAGCGGCTTCACCAGGCCCAGCATGGCCTTGATCAACGTCGACTTGCCCGCTCCGTTCGGGCCGACGACGCCCATCACCACGCCGCGCGGAACCCGGAGGTCGACGTTGCGCAGGATCAGCTCGTCTCGGTAGGCCACAGACAGGTTCCTGGTCACGCAGGCGTACTCCGCCTGGCCCTGCGCGAGCACGTCTTCGTGCGACGTCGACGCGATGGTCATGCCTCCCCCTTCGCCAGGGCGTCCGCGATCGCGCGGGCGTTGTGGCGGAACACGCCCAGGTAGGTGTCGACGCCGGGCTCGACGCCGAGCGAGTCGGCATAGAGCTCTTCGCCGGAGATGGTGGTGTGCCAGCCCAGTGCCCGGACGGCCTCCTGCAGGCTGGTGATGGCCTGCGGGTTGGCCTGGTTGTCCTGGAAGATCACCGGAACCCGGTGCGTGGCGATCAGTTCGGCCAGCTGCGACAAGTCCTCGGCGCTGAGCACGGCGGCGGTGGACACGAAGTCGGTGGCGTGGACGCGCAGGCGGTAGGTCCTGCCGAAATAGTTGAACGCGTCATGCGCGGTCACCAGTATCCGTGGTTCGGGCACGCCGGCGAGCAGCTTCTCGGCTTCGGCGGCCGCGTCGGCGATCTCGGCCTGGTATCCGGCGGCGTTCCGCCGGTACTCGCCCGCCCTCGCCGGGTCGATCTCGGCGAGCTTGTCCGCGATGTAGCCGACGACCAGCGACCATGCCTCCGGGCTGTTCCAGACGTGCGGATCGTGCAGCGGATTGCCGTGCGCGTCGGTTTCCGGCAGCCGCAGCAGCAGCCGCTCGGGCAGCAGCTCGGCCACGGCCAGCTGCTTGTCGCCGAGGCTGCGGAGCTGGTCGGCCATGTGTGCTTCCAGGCCGAGCCCGTTCCACAGCACCAGATCGGCGTCCTGGAGCTGCTGGATGTCCCTGGTGGACGGCTGGTAGGTGTGCGGATCGCCGCCCGGGCCGACCATGGTCACCACCTGCGCGCGGGGGGCGACGTTCGCCACCGCGTCGGCGAGGTAGCCCGTTGTCGCGTAGACCGTGAGCCCGCCGTGCCCGGTGCGCCCGTACGCACTCTCCGCGAAAGCCGCGCACCCGGTCAGCGTCAGCACGGCGCAGGCCACCGCGACAAGTGCCGCGATGACTCGGGAACGCCCTGACATGCGACGCCTCTCGGTCCGTAGAACTCGTTTGTTTGACGAGACGTAGTTTTAGAGTTTAGCAAGTGCAACTGAAGCTTCGTGTCGTCGAAATCTCGGTGTGAGCTACAGCGAATTTCCGCGTGCACGGGCGCTGGTCGCGAGCCTGCCGGGAACGAGCGGCATGTGGCCCGTGGCAGCAACCCGCTGGAGACCGTCACGGCAGCCAGGGCAACGCGATGTCCGGTTGCGGCAGCCAGGGCAACGCATGCCCGGTTGCCGTCTCCTCGGCCTCCGCGCGCGGTTGCCCGTCCGGCGAGCTGCACCGTGAGGCGGCCGGCTCACCCAACCCGGCCGCATCCACCAGCGCCGTGACCGGGCGGGCAAACCGCATGCCGCGAGCACGGAGCTGCCACGGCCGCGAACATCCGCGCGGATCGGCCACGATGTGCCGGGAAAGGGAAGGGGCCGGGACAGCGCGCCGGTTGCGGCGCACTCGCTGACCGAGTGCGGGAGGTGGGATTCGAACCCACACGTCCGAAGGACACGGCGACCTAAACGCCGCGCGGCTGCCAATTACGCCACTCCCGCGTACCCTCCTCATGCTAGATCACCGGTCGTGCGGTGGACGCGCCGCCGACACGTGCGTCCCTGCCGAGGCAATGGGGTGCCGGTGATCTAGCCTGTCGGTGACCGGCGACGGCCGGAGGCCGGCACGAGCTGAGGAGGTTACGTGGTCCGCGATCAGGAAGCGATCGAGCGAGACATCGAGAGGGCGCGGGAAGCGCTCGCGGAGACCCTGGACCAGCTCGGCACGAAGGCGAGCCCGAAGCGGCTCGCCGAGAACGCCAAGTCCTCCGTGCGGGCCACGCTGGACCGGCCCGCGGTGAAGTACTCGCTGATCGCGGCCGGCGCCCTGATGGTGCTGCTCGTCATGCGCAAGCTGTTCCGCCGCGGCTGACATCGGCGCGGTGAGCGGCGCCGTGCCGGCATGCTGCCCGCGCACGGTGTGACAGCCGGCCGACGCCGGGTGCTCGGCGGGCCTGGCTGTCGGGGGTCCTGTCGGACCCTGGTGCTCTGTCGTCGCCTCAGGCGTGGTTGACGGCGGCGGACACCGGCGCAGCGCCTTCCGGTTCGCCGGAGTCGGGCTTCGCCTGCGCCTCCTCCTCATGCGTCCGGGCGCCTGGCCGCCCCGCGGATGCCCGCTGGCCCGCCTGCGCGGCAGGCGGCTTGCGCTCGGTGGCCTTCGCAGGCTGCTGGGGGACCGATGCCTCGTCGCGCTCGTCGGCCGCCGGCGCCTGGCCCGGCGAGGCGCTCTGCTCGGTGGCGCCACTCGCCTGATCGTCGGCCTGCGCAGCGGTGCCGTTGGCCCGGCCCATGCGCGCCTCGAGATAGGCGGCGGTGAAATGCAGGGCGCTGCCGTTGAGCAAGTGCACGACGGTGCGCTTCTCGGCATCGGGGGCGAGCTGCTCGGCGAGTTGATCGGCCATGTCGCGGGCCGCGATGATGCCTGGTGCGTGTGCGGTGAGCGTCTTCCCCCGCCCGCTCACGGTGATCGTCCAGTCGGCGTCGTCCTGGACGTATGTCGCTGTGATGGCCTCCATGTCCCCACCCCCTTCTCGTGCAGTGTGGGTCACTGACGAGAGAGCTGCCGTCCGAACTCATGACGCGGAACGAGAAACAACCCGGATGGCCGATACCCGGTTACGCCAAGTAGCGGCCCCTGAGCGCTACGCACGGTCACCATCACTGTCCGTGTCCCCAGCGCCCAGGGCGGATAGTCCTCCCCAGATCACGTTCCATGCATATTGTGTCGCGCGTTCGGGTGAGACGCCATGGTGGCGATCACACCATGCAGCCAGGCGTTCGCATCCGCCCACGATGATCTCGGCCGCGACCTCGATCTCGTCCTCCGTTGTGTACGGAGCGTAGTGACGGAGGTAACGCATGTGCAGCTGAGTTTGCTGGCGGCGGATCGTTTCGACCTCCTCTGCCGCCGCCGGACCGAGGGCGCCAAGCTCCTGGCGGAGCAGCGACCAGGCCTGTCGTCGCTGCGCCATGAACGTGAAGTAGGCCAGCAGCCCCTGCCGCAGTGCATCCTCGGCCGAGGACGCGTCGGCCAGCGCCTGTTCGACGGTCCGGTGCAGCTCGGTCCTGGCGTGGCGCAACGCCGCCACCAGCAAGCCTTCTTTCGAGTCGAAGTACTCGTACAGCATCGGCTTGGAGACGCCGACCCGTGCGGCGATGTCGTCCATCGACGCGGCGAGGAAGCCGTGTTCGGCGAACACTTCCACGGCGACGGCGATCATCTGCTGCTCGCGCTCCGCGCGCGGCATGCGCTTGCGTTTGCCCTCCTGCGAGGACATGCCGTGCTGGGACGAGGAAACCATTCCCGCACTCTATCCGGTACAACTTACTTCCGGTAAGGTGAACCGTCGGTAACACCTTTGGCATGGGATCGAGGACGGAGGCCGGGAATGACCGCACCAGGCGCGATCGAGGAGGCAGGCGCGACCGAACGCGCCACCGTGGTGATCGTCGGCACCGGGTTCTCCGGCCTGGGAATGGCCATCCAGCTGCGCAAGGCGGGCCGGGACGACTTCGTCATCCTCGAGAAGGCAGACGACATCGGCGGCACGTGGCGCGACAACACTTACCCGGGGTGCGCGTGCGACGTGCAGTCGCACATGTACTCGTTCTCGTTCGAGCAGAACCCCGACTGGTCCCGGTGGTTCTCCGGCCAGCAGGAGATCTGGGCCTACCTGAAGCGCCTGGCCGACAAGTACGACCTGTGGCGGTTCATCCGCTTCGGCCGGGAGATGGTGAGCGCGCGCTGGGACGCCGACGAGGGTCTCTGGTCGGTCCAGGACACCGCGGGCCGCACCTACCGGGGTCGCTTCCTGGTCAGCGGGGTCGGGGCGCTGCACATCCCGAACATCCCGCGGCTGCCGGGGATCGAGCACTTCCAGGGCACGGCGTTCCACTCGGCGAACTGGGACCACGACTACGACCTCCGCGGCAAGCGCGTCGCGGTGATCGGCACCGGTGCCAGCGCGGTGCAGTTCGTCCCCGAGATCGCGCCACTGGTGGGCAAGTTGACGGTCTTCCAGCGCACGCCGCCATGGGTGCTGCCGAAGCCGGACCGCCCCGTCCCGCAGTGGATGCGGACGATGTTCCGCACCGTGCCGGGCGTGCAGCGGCTGGTGCGGGCCGGCCTGTACTGGATGCTGGAGGCCAGGGCGGTGGGGTTCAACGGGCACCCGTGGCTGCTCAAGCTCGCGTCCAAGATCGGCGAGCGGCACATCGCGAAGGCCGTCAAGGACCCGCAGCTGCGGGCGAAGCTCACACCGGACTACGTGATGGGCTGCAAGCGGGTGCTGATGTCCAACGACTACTACCCGGCGCTGGCACGGGACAACGTCGAGGTGGTCGACAGCGGCATCGCCGAGGTACGTGCGCACAGCATCGTCGACGGGGCGGGCGTCGAGCACGATGCCGACGCCATCGTCTACGGCACCGGCTTCCACGTGACCGACGCCTTCGACCACCTGTCCATCGTCGGCGAGGACGGCCGCGACCTGGCCAAGCAGTGGGCCACCCACGGCATGCAGACCCATCGCGGCATCTGTGTCGAGGGGTTCCCCAACCTGTTCTTCCTGCTCGGTCCGAACACCGGCCTCGGGCACAACTCCGTGGTGTTCATGATCGAGGCACAGATCCGCTACGTGCTGGACGCCATCCGGCTGGTCGAGTCGAACGGTGCGCTGGCGCTGCGGGTGCGCCCGGAGGCCCAGGAGGCGTTCCAGCGCGACATCCAGCGGAGACTGGCCAAGGGCGTGTGGAGCACCGGCGGCTGCACCAGCTATTACCTGGACGCGCAGGGGGTGAACCGCACCATCTGGCCGGGTTTCACCTGGCGCTACTACCTGCAGACCCGATCGGTCGACCCGAGCGAGTTCGAGCTCGTCCAGCCAGCGGCCGCGGCGGTCCGCTGAGTCGCAGGCGCTTGCGGGCCGCATGCGCCTGCGCCCGTGCCTACCGGCTGTCGCCTACCGTGAACAGCTTCAGGCGGTCCAGCAGTGCGTCCGGGGACAAGCCGCACAACGCGGCCATGTGCTCGATCGCCGCCCGGTTGAGGCGCACCTGGGCGTTCGCATGCGGCTGGGCCAGCCTGTCGGCCGCCCAGCGGCGCAACGGGAGCAGCTCCGGCTCGTCGGTGACGGCCACCTTGGCGAGGTCGACTTGCACGTCGCCGGGCGCGAACACCGCCCGGTCCACCCGCGCCAGCAGTTCGTGCGGCTGCTCGCCGAGCGCCACGCAGATCTCCGTCAAGCGGACGACCGAGCACTGCCTGGTGCCGAGTTCGTACGTCGCCAGCGTCTGGAGCGAGATGTCGCTCTGCAGGCGCTCGTTGAGCTGCTTGCGGGTCCAGCCACGGCGTTTCCGTAGCAGGCGCAGTTCCTTGCCCAACGTCTGCTGATAAAGCTCGCCATTGACGTGCACGGCAGTGAGATGCAGGCGCTGGAAAGGCATGACGCGAAAACGGCGGGGGATCGTGTGCGTTCCGCCATACCGGTGAGGTGTCCTGCGCAGCGCGGGCAGAACAAGGCCTGACGGTAGAGCCAGCCGATCGCGCCGATCCACTGACGCGCGGACTCCGGCCCCGTTCCCGGCGGCACCGGTTACCACCGGTCATCAGACGCTACGGAGCCCGTCCCTGAGATGTCGGTGCCTGGCTGGCGACGCGCTGGTTGGCGTGGTGTGTCCGGCTGGGTCGGGGGTGGTCGGCTGGTGGGGGCTGGCTGGCCGGGGACGCGGCTGGTTGATGCACTGCGCCTTGTTCGGAGCCGGGTGGTGGCACCGTCCGGCTGGCGGGGCGCGGTGGGGGCGATCGATTGGTGCCGGATCCGACCGGTGGGCCGCGGTGCGTTCAGGCGCCGGGTGTTGGGCTGGACTGTTCGTGGCGCGGCGGTGCCCGAGGCATGGCTGGCGGTCGGATGCGGCATCTTTCGTCTTTCGGTTAATGGGCGCCGCAGACCGGCCGACTCGCCCAGTGCGCCGCCGCCGGAACATCGGAAGCGAGCGGGCAGGGGGTGCGCCAGTCCCGCTGCCACCAGGGGCCGCGAGGTCGGCTGGCTCGTCAGGATCGCCGAGGCCTCGCCGATCGACGGCGAGCGGTGCCGACAGGCGCGCGGTTTCTGGTGGCCAAGCAGGCGAGCCCGATCAGTACACGCAGCGGATGCCGTCGGCCGTGATCGGTTTGTCGTCATCGTCCTGCTGCTGTTGTGCCGGCCGCAGCTGGGCTTGTTGCACGGCGCCCTGCGTCTGGCTGCCGCCGCCCACCGTGTGGCCGCCGCCATCGGTGGGGTAGTCCGCCCCGATCAGAACGTGCACCTGGCCGGGACCGAGCGCCTTGTCCTCCTGCAGCCGAGCGGACACCGGCAGCGCGTCCACCACCATCTGCCCGAACTTCTGCTCGCCCGGCGCGTGCTTGACCACGGTGACGTCCTGCGGCGGGATGTCCCCGGTGGTGCCGGTCTTGAAGCCGAGGCTGCTCAGCTTCTCCAACACGCCGGCGGCCAGGCCGGTGACGCCGACGCCGTTCATGGCGCTGACGGTCACCTGGGCGTGCGCCGGATCCGGCTTGTCCTTGACCTTCTTCTTTCCGACCCCGGACAGGCTGGCGATGAAGTCCTGCACCTCCTGCGGGTCGACCTCGAGCGCCATGCCGTCTTCCGGCGTGGTGATGTCGCCGCGCACCGGGATGGTGGTGAACTGCACCTGGCCGCCGCTGAGGCCGCTCATCTGCTTGGCGAAGTCCAGGATGTCCCAGCCCTCGTTGAGCACCACCGACTTCTTCAGCGCCTCGGCCAGCTTGGACAGCTTCTCCGGGTTGCTGAGCGTGCCTGCCGAGATGACCTTGCGGGCCAGGCCTGCCATGAACACTTGCTGGCGCACCACCCGGTCCAGGTCGCCCCGCGGCAGGCCGTGCCGTTGCCGCACGAAGGCCAGCGCCTTGACGTCGGAGATGATCTGCCTGCCCGCCGGGAAGTCGGCGCCCGACTTGTCGTCCTGCGTGGCCTGCTTCAAGCACACCTCGACGCCGCCGACGGCCTTGGTGATCTCGTAGAAACCCAGCAGGTTCACCGACGCGTAGTTGTCGATCTTCCGGCCGGTGAGCTCCTCCACCGTCTTGATCAGCAGCTTCGCGCCTGCCTGGTTGGACTTGCGGTAGATCACCTTCTCGTCGGTCTCGCCCGCTTCGCGCAGCTCTCTGGCCTTCACCACCTTGGCGCGGCCGTAGGCGGAGTTCAGCTTGTGCATGCCGTAGCCGTCGGCGATCTCCACGTAGGAGTCCCTGGGCAGCGAGATCGCCACCGCCTTGCTGCCGTCGTTGGGAATGTGCAGCAAGATCATCGTGTCCGTGTTGTTCTCGCCTTCGTCCTTGCCCGCCTTGAACTTCTTGAGCAGCTTCTTCGGCAGCGAGTTGCCCTGCGCGTCGGTACGGCTGTCCATGCCGACCAGCAGGATGTCGCGCGAGCCGTCGGCGGGCAGCGGGCCGGGATCCTCGCCGGCGATGACGTCGTAGGACTCCATGTCGGAGAAGTCCTGCAGCCCTTCGTATGCGTAGCCGGTGACGGCGATCAGCAGCACCGACACCAGCCCGACGAGGATCTTCGTGGCCAGTGCGAGTACGTTGGGTCGGCGCTTCTTCGTCGGGCGGCGGGGCGCCGGCCGGCTGGGCGGGCGAAGTGGCGGCTGCCCGGCCGGGCGACCGCTCGTCGGCCTGCTCGACGGGCGCGGTCGTGGTGGCACGGCACGCGGGACAGGGCGCGTCGCGTCGCTGTCCCACGACGGTGACGGTCGGCGCCCGCCGTCCGAACGCGGCCGATACGCCACAACAGCTCCCTTCGCCTTCCCGTTGCCGGGTCCCGTGCGTTAGACGCGCCGGGCCGTACGTGGGTTGCCCGCTCTCGCAGCGTCGCATACGCCCATGCCCCCAGGGCGCAGGGACGCGCGGATGCGGTCACGGTAACGGGTGGGTGGTTGCTGACCGGTGACCCGGGGGTGTGTTTCGGGGTTCGTCCGGGTGGCAAACACAATGCGCCGCAGGCCCGCCGGAAATGTCGGTGATGTCGCTACCGTTCTTGATCGACTGATATGCCCGGACGGTGTGCGACGTCACTATCAGTGCCGGGCCCGAAATGGCGTTTCTCCCGCCAGCCGGACTTGATCGCGTCCTTGTTCCTTGGCCAGATAAACCGCGGCGTCGGCGGCGTGCAGCAACTCGTCGATACTCCGGCCGTGCTGAGGATAGACGGCGACACCTATCGACGTCGTACGGTCGGTGATGGTGACCGGTTCACCGCGTTTCCCGCGGGTGCTGATGGCCGCAGTGGAGACGCGGTGCCGAATCCGTTCCGCGGTGTGATAGGCCTGCAGTGCGTCGACGTCGCTGACCAGCACCAGGAACTCCTCGCCGCCGAACCGGCCGACCACGTCCCCGGGGCGCGTGACCTCGGTGAGCAGCTCGGCGACCCGGCGCAGCACGTCGTCGCCCGCCGGGTGGCCGTAGGTGTCGTTGATCTCCTTGAAGTGGTCGAAGTCGATCATCAGCACGGCCAGCCCGGCCTCCGAGCGCACCGCACGCCGGAACGTCCGCTGTGCCGACTCGGTCCACCCGCGCATGTTCAGCAGCCCGGTCTTGGGGTCGGTCCGGACGTCCGACTGGAGTTGGTCGAGCTCGGCCAGCCGGTTGAACACCACGGTGACCACGGCCATGATCGCCACGGTCGGCGGCATGATCACCAGCAGGATGGCGGTGACCGCGCCTAGCCCGATGGTGACTGCCTCCAGCACGTTGTCGGCCTTGGTGCCCAGCGAGCTCTGCATGGTGGGCCGCGCGCTGTTCAGCGCGATGATGCTGCCGACGTAGACGATCTGCACCGCCTCGTACACCAGTGCCGCGACCACGATGAGGCCGAACTCGACGACGAACTGCCAGCCGTCGAGCAACCCCCAGTCCCGCGGGCCCAGCGCCGTGTACGCCAGGTGAGCGGTGGACGCGGCCAGCGCGTGGGAAATCGAGGAAAACAGGAAGTTGTGCGCAGGGCGCCGGGCGGAAAACCATCTTTGCGCGCGCACCAAAGCGACCAGCGCGATGATCAACGGGATCGGCAGAACGAGTGCGGCGGGAAAGATCCACACCGCGGTCAGATCGATCAGCACGCCGCGCAGTCCGCGGTTTCTCCGGCGGGCTTCCTGGCGGCGGGTCAGCTGAATATGAATTGTTGCGCCCGCGGCCAGAATCAGAAAACGCACGACGTCGGTCAGGTCGGGCCGTGGAGAATACGCCGTGGCCGTGATCAGGACCGTGATCGCAATTGCTTCGCCGACCAGCAAGAACGCAATGAATCGTTTCGGTCGCTGCCACAGCAGCCACTCGCGGGGGCGGCGGGAGTGGCCGCTGCGCTGGGCGGGCACCACCGGCGCCGGCCCGGCCGATGGCGCCGGAGCACGCTCTCGAGCGCCGTTCGCCGGCACCGCGGCGGGCGGTCGCGGATACGGCCTACGCTTCGGTCCAGCCACGCGCATACCTCCAGCCCCCGCCGGCCGGCGAGCGGCGAGCAACCCGGTGGGTCCGTACGAGAAACTCCCGCCGGGCCGTTGTCAGTATGATCTCACTGTGGCCGCACCGGCAGTTCACAGGGCCGTGGCTTTCTGTCATGATGCTTGCCGCGACGCGTTGTTGTCGATCGGAGGTGACAACCTTGTCTGATCGCGACTTCTGATCACCGAGGATGATCAAGAAAAACCCCTTTGTGCGCTGTGGAGGATTTCATGTCCGACCGTGACTTCTGATTACCCGTAGCCCCCTGTAAGCGATACCACCCACTCGTGTGGAAAGGACCCCCCGTGAACGACCGTGACTTCTGATCCGGTGCCTGCTAACCGGCGTGTGCGGTGCGGTTGACCGCCCCCGGCCGGGTGCGCTGCCGGGCCCACAGCACGGCGACGTACGAGGCCGCGACGACCCCCAGTGCGCCGGCGAGCGCGACGGTACCGGTTGCCGAACCGATCGCGGTGGCCACCACGCCACCGAGCGCGACCCCGATGCCCTGCGTGACGCGGAGTGCCGTGCGGAACAGGCCCATCACGGACCCGCGGACGTTGTTGGCCACCGCGCTGTTGACCGTCGCCCCGACGGTCAGGATGTACGCGCCGCTGGCGCCCGACATCGCCAGCAGCACCAGTGCCAGCGGGAGTGGCGGCTGCACGGCGAAGCCGATCAGCGCTGCCGACGAGACCACCGCGAGCGGGCCCATCAGCCGCAACCGGGTGTCCGCCGTGGCGTAGTGCGAGAAGACGAACGCGCCGATGACGAAGCCGAGCGGGTCGGCGGCGAGCAGCCACCCGACGGCGACGTCCGGCGCATTCATTTGCGCGGCGATCGGCGCGGCCAGGCCTTCCGGCACGACCGTGAGGCCGACCAGCAGTGCCATGCCGAACAGCACCCGCAGGTGCGGGTCGGACGCGGTGATCCGGATCCCGGCGAACCAGCCGTCCTCCGGGCTGCCCGCGGCCGGCCGCCAGCGCACGGTGGCCGCGATGACGGCGGCTGCCAGCACGAACGTGGCGGCGTCGATGAGCAGCGCCCAGGCGACCCCGATTCCGGTGACCAGCAGCCCGCCGCCGGCCAGGCCGAGCAACATCATGGTGTTGGTGGTGATGCCGCGCAGGTCCTGGCTGCGCAAGTACTCGGCATCGTCGTCGAACGCTTCGCGCGCCGTGGCGTTTTGCGCCGCGTTGGTCGGCGCGGTCAGCATGGCGACCAGGAAGACCAGGCAGCACAGCACCGGAAGGGGAGTGCCGGGGATGGCCATGATCCCCACCAGCACGGCTTGCACCAGCAGGCAGCTGACCAGCAGCGTGCGCCGCGGGAGCCGGTCGGCGAGCTGGGACAGCCCGACCCCGCCGAACAGGGCGGGCAAGAACGTCATCGCGTAGACCACCGCCGACCACAGCGGCGACGAGGTGCGCTGGTAGACCAGGATGGCCAAGGCCACCTTGGCCAGCTGGTCGCCCGCGATCGACAACGCCTCGGCCAGCCACAGGCCGCGGAACTCGCGATTCGCCACGACGCGGCGGAACCGCGGGATGCTCCTCTCCTGGCGCTCAGTCCTGCGCACAGACGCCATGCTCCCCTCGGTGCTGGGTCGCGTTCGGTGTGCACATGAGAGAGGCCTTCTTGTCGCGAGGTATGACGAGCGGAGACGCCGAAGAAATGGTCTCGTTGTCGCGCGGTTTCACATAGTACAAGCCTGATGACAATGTGTCACAAAGTTCGCTGATCCTCATCGACTGTGGCTCCGCCGGGTGATCGGTTCGTGCGTGGTGCTGTCGGCCGTCCGGTCGCCGCGGATTCCGCCCACGGTGCCACCGAGGGTTGACGCGTGGTGCGCGTGAGCGTTCGGCGGCCTTGGTGTGTGCTGCTCGCCTGTGCGAGCTGGGTGGGCGACCGACGCGGTGGGATCCCTCGGATCCCCGCAGATTCGGTTCCGCGCTCAGTTCCGCGCGACAGGCACGTCACCGGTGGCGAGCAGCATATGCAGCACGCGCATGCGCCGGTTGAGCGGGTGTGCACGGGTATGGCGAACCGACACGCGGGATGTGCCCGGATTGTGATGTTGATGTCGTGATGTTCGATGTACCCGGCTCTGCGTGCCGGGGTTGACCGGGAGCAGCGTGCTGCTGCCGACAGTGTGTGGGCAACCGTGATCGTCGGCCGCGCGCGTGTGGTGCAGCGCCGCTCGGACACCTCGGTGGTGCCGTAGGCCTTGTCGTCGGCCGCGCGCGTGTGGTGAGCGGGTCGACGCCGAGACCGGTCTTCGAGCGGGGAGCGAGCCGTGCCGCGTCGTCACTCCGTTCGCCACACCGATGCCAGCGCGTCGGTGCTTGCCGCGTTGTGCGGTATCGCGCCGCGGGCGGTGTGCTCGTGCCCGACCGGGGCATTGGCGGGCCGGTGTGCGTAGGAACGCGGTTCGTAGTTTCGCCGGCGTCTCTGGTGAACTGTCGGCCCGGTGGGAGCCTGCCGCCGATGGATCCATCGTCCTGGCTGTGCGCCCCGCTGGCGACAGGGCAGAAGCCTTGCGTAAGGCGCTTCCGTGGCGCACGCGTGTCGAGCCGCCGTCCGTGCGGTTCGGGCGGCTCACGAGGTCGCGGTCGCGTCACACCCGGGGTCACCCCGGCGTCCGTGCGGTTCGGGCGGCTCAGCAGTGGCCAGTTGCACCGAGCACCGCCGTCGTGGCGACACGTTCGGGTGAGGTGCCGACGAGGAACCTCGTCCTGCTCAGGCGGCGGCGTGCGCCTGTTTGATCTTGTCGATCTCGATCTTCTGCATCGTCAGCATCGCTTCGGTCGCGGCCCGGGCCTTGGCCGGGTCGGGATCGGCCAGCAGGCCCGGCAGCTCGGCGGGGATGACCTGCCAGGACACCCCGTAGCGGTCGCGCAGCCAGCCGCACGCGGCCGGTTCCCCGCCGTCCAGCAGCGCATCCCACAACCGGTCGACGTCTTCCTGGGTCGGCCGCTCGACGTAGATCGACGCGAAGTCGTTGGGTGCGTAGTGCGGGTTGCCGTTGAGCAGGCCGAACCGCTGTCCGTCGAGGTCGATCCGCACCGCCACGACTTGCCCGTCGGGGCCGCGCTGCACGTCGACGATGCGGGAGTCGGGCACGAGTGAGACGTAGAACTCCGCCGCTTCCTCCGCGCCGCTGGCGAACCAGAGGAAGGTCTGCACGCTGCTCATGGCTGTCTCCGATCCGTTCGTGCGGGCCGTACCGGTCCGCCTGGTCGGCGGGGTCTGGTGCGGCGTGGACACTGGTTGGACCGGGCGCGTTCTCCGGATTCATCGGAGGTTTCGCAGCCGGATACGACACCGTCGCCTCGTTCGGGGCTGCTCCAAGCCTGCCGCCTCCCCGGCCCGTTCGGGCGTCGGCGTCGGATGTGTTGCGTGCCGCGCACCGCCGCACCGGCGCCTGTGTGTGGGGCGAGCGCAACCCGCTGCCCCTCGTGGGCTGGGCCGCACCGGCGCCTGTGGGGAGTTACTGGAGTGGGCGGCGCACCGCCACGGGAAGCGGGAACGGGGGCCGCACCGGCGCCTGTGGGGAGTTAGGCCATTCGCGTGTATTGCAGAACACGGCCGGACTTTGCGTGCGGCCGGGCGCGCACCGGCCGGGGATCGGCGCCGGCCGGGCTCGGCGGCGCAGGCCGCGGCAGCAAAAAAGAACCCCAGGCCCGCTGACCTGGGGTGTTGGTGCGCCATCAGGGACTCGAACCCCGAACCCGCTGGTTAAGAGCCAGCTGCTCTACCAATTGAGCTAATGGCGCTGGTGTCTTCCGGGCCGGTGACCCGGCCTCCCCGTCGACGACAGAAAAGGTAGCACGGCCGGATCACCTCCACGCACGGGGGGTCCGGCAAAGATATTCTCGATGTCGGCAATAGTTACGACTTACGAGTTCGCCCAGGCAGTAAGCAACCTCGGGTACCGGCGAGGCGTCTTCCGAGTGTCAGACCGAGCGTTGTCCTGCCGGGTAATGGCGGGGATACAGACAGGCGGTATTCGATGCTCATGAGGGGTGGTGCAGCCACAGGGCGCGGGCGCGCGATCGTCCGGCGGGCGACGGCGGTGCTGGTGACCGCGGGACTGGTGCTCGCCGGATGTACGTCGAGCCCGCAGGAGGGCGGGTCGTCCGGCGGGGGAAGCGCGCCGTCGGAGGCCAAACCGGAACCGCAACCGATCTCGCTGACGCTCAAGCCGCGGCACAAGGCCACCGACGTCGCGCCCGGCGAGCCGGTGACGGTCAAGGCCACCAACGGCACGCTCACCAGCGTCAGCCTGGTCAACCCGGACGGCAAGAAGGTCAAGGGCAAGCTGTCGGCGGACAAGACCACGTGGCGGTCTGCCGAGCCGCTCGGCTACGGTAAGCAGTACAAGCTCACCGCGCGCGGGGTGGGCGAGGACGGCGAGAAGACCGTCAAGCGGTCGACGTTCACCACGGTGCAGCCCAAGGGGCAGATCAGCGTCTCGATGTCGGTGCCGGAGGGGCAGACCGTCGGGGTCGGCATGCCCATCTCGTTCCAGTTCTCCGCGCCGGTGCCCAACCGCAAGGCGGCCGAACGGGCACTGAAGATCACCACCAGCAACGACACCGAGGGCGGCTTCTACTGGTTCAACGACAGCTGGGTGGTGTGGCGCCCGAAGGAGTACTGGGAGCCGGGCACCAAGGTCACCGTCAAGGCCAACATCTACGGCAAGCACCTGGGTGACGGCATGTACGGCATGGCCGACGTGTCGTCGTGGATGAAGATCGGCCGCAAGCTGGTGGCGGTGGCCGACGGCAAGACCCACCGGCTGGTCGTCTACATCGACGGCAAGCGGGTGAAGAACGTGCCGCAGTCGATGGGCAAGCCGGGGAACGAGACCCCGGAGGGCATCTACACCGTGATGAGCGAGCACACCAACTACACCATGGACTCCAGCACCTACGGTGTGCCCGTGGACTCCCCAGGGGGGTACCGGACCACGGTGGAGATCGCCGTCCGGCTGTCCAACAGCGGCATCTTCTACCACTCCGCCCCGTGGTCGGTGTGGGCGCAGGGCAGCCAGAACGTCAGCCACGGCTGCATCAACCTGTCCACCGAGAACGCGCGCTGGTTGATGAACCAGACCAAGCCGGGCGACATCTTCATCGTCCGGAACTCGGGTGGCCCGAAGCTGGAACCCACCGACGGGTGGAGCTTCTGGCAGATGCCGTGGAAGCAGTGGCAGAAGGGCAGCGCGGACTAGGGGGTCCGGTCGCCGGCGCTGAGACCGGTCGCGCTACGATGTTGCGGCCGGCGCGGACATGCAGCGCCGCACGGTGGGTATAGCTCAGCTGGTAGAGCGCCTGGTTGTGGTCCAGGAGGGCGCGGGTTCGAGTCCCGTTATCCACCCCAGGAATCCGCAGGTCAGCGGCCTGCGGCAGCAGCGACGGCCGCCCGTGAGCTCCGGAGAGCGCATCGCGACGAAAGGCGATGACCCGGCGCAGTCAGGGGCGGGTCCTGGCATCGGCCGGTCCGAGTGACCGGCCGTTTTTCGTGATCGGGCCGGGCCACGACTGGCGCGCGCCCCACCGTGACCGGTTTCATAGCGGCGTGCACACCCCCATCACCAGCTCCGTGGACGGTGCGCGGACCCGGTGGGTCGTGGATTTCTGGCTGGACCCGGCATGCCCGCTCACCCGGCACACCGCCCGGTGGCTCACGCTCGTCGCCGAGCACCGGCCGGTGGAGATCCGGTGGCGTGTGATGAGCCTGGCCGTGCTCAACGAACACCGCGACGACGACCCGGAAGGCGACACCGAGGGCTTCCTCTGGATCCCGGCGCGCGTCGCCGCCGCTGTGCAGACCGAACACGGGCATGCCGCCCTCGGTGCCTTCTACGACGCGTTGTGGACCGACGCCACAGGCGCCGAGCGGGAGTGGATCGACGACCTGTCCGAAGCCCTCGTCCGCGCGGGCTTGCCCGCCGAACTGGCAGACGCGGGCACTTCCACGGAGTACGACGCAGCGCTCCGCGCCTCGCATCGTGCCGGGGTCGACCGCATCGACGCCGAGGTCGGCACTCCGGTGCTGGCCATCACCACGCCGGACGGTCAGCGACACGCGCTGTTCGGGCCGGTGCTCACTGCGGTCCCCGGCCTGGAGGAGGCGCTTCGCATCTGGGACGGCACGCTCATGCTGGCCGGTGCGGCGACATTCCGCGAAATCAAGCGGTGAACGGCGGTGTCGCGCTCAGCCGTTGGCACTCTGCTGGGCTTGCGCGGCACCCCGCATGATGTCCGCGGCCACCGCCTTGGCCTCGTCCGAGCTCGGCCCGGGCTGGCCGACGAACACCGTGCGACGGTAGTAGGCGAGCTCGGCGATGGACTCCTTGATGTCGGCGAGCGCGCGGTGCGCCATGCCCTTCTCCGGCTTGGCGTAGTAGACCCGCGGGTACCAGCGCCGCACCAGTTCCTTCACCGACGAGACGTCGACCATCCGGTAGTGCAGATGCGCGTCGAGCGCTGGCATGTCCCGTGCGATGAACGCGCGGTCGGTGGCGATGGAGTTGCCCGCCAACGGGGTCGTGCGCGGCTCAGGGGCGTACTGACGCACGTAGTCCAGCACCATCCGCTCGGCGTCAGCCACCGAGACGGTGGAGGCCCGAACCTCCTCGGTCAGCCCGGAGGCGTCGTGCATCTCGCGCACCACGTCCGGCATGCCTGCCAGCTTGTCCTCATCGGCGTGAATCACCACGTCGACACCGTCCCCCAGCACGTTGAGGTCGGCATCGGTGACCAAGGCGGCGATCTCGATCAGGGCGTCCTTGGAGAGATCGAGCCCGGTCATCTCGCAATCGATCCACACCAGCCTGTCGTTCACCCGGAGGACATTAGCCGAAGTGGTCCGGCGGCGTGCCAGCACACCACGCGGCGCGATCAAATCGCGACCCGTCCGGGCAATCGCCGGGACCGCCGGACCCGTGCTGAGCTGGCGAAACTCGCGCCGCCGGGGCAACCGGTCAGGTGCCGCGCGGACGTCACCGGCCGAAGCCGCCCTCGCTGTGCATCACCTGCCCGGTGATCCAGCGGGCTTCGTCGGTCATCAGCCATGCCAGGAGCCGGGCCGCGCCGTCGGGCTGCCCGAATCGACCGAACGGGAACATCGGCTCGACCGCCCGCCACATGTCGTCGGTGAGCTAGCCGGTGTCGACCGGGCCGGGGGTGGGCTAGCCGGTGTCGACCGGGCCGGGGGTGGGCTAGCCGGTGTCGACCGGGCCGGGGGTGGGCTAGCCGGTGTCGACCGGGCCGGGGGTGGGCTAGCCGGTGTCGACCGGGCCGGGGGTGAGCTAGCCGGTGTCGACCGGGCCGGGACGGGTGTCTTGCGGGGTCCGGATGGACGGTGCCGACCCGGATTCCGCGATCGGCCAGCTGATCCGCGATGGTCGTGGCACCCGGCGATCGCCGCCTTCGTCGCCGCGTACTTCACTTGCCCGGGCACCGGGCCGAGCCCCGGCCCGGACGGTCAGGAAGACGACCGATGCGGAGCGGCCCTCCTCGTGCTGATCGGTGAACGCTTGCGCCAGCAAGATCGTCGCGCGGGCGTCGACCGCCCAGTGCCGGTCCAAATGCTCGACGATCAGTTCGGGGATGGCGCCGTCGGCGCCGGCCAGCGCCTGATTGCAGATCAAGCCGCCGAGGTAGCCGAACTCCCGCACGCCCGCTGCGGTGACCTGCTCCGGCACGCCGGGTTCGGTGAGGTCGGCGCGTGGACCAGCGACCCGTGCGCCGTCGGCGACCCGTTTGTCGTCGGCCAGGTGCGCGCCGTCGGCCAGGCGCGCGTGGACCCCGGCGAGCACCGCCTCGAAGTCGTAGGCGCCCTATTCCCGGCTGGCGTCATGCGGTGCGAAGCGATGGCAGAAGACGCCGGCACCGGAGGCGGCCGGCCCGCACGCAGTGGTGTAGCCGAGTCCCGCGCGACGGCTCACCCCGGTCACCACGACGTGCTTGCCCCGCAGGGGCAGTGGATCACGGGCGAGCAAATCCGCTTGTGCAGGGTTCATGTGGCCAGTGGATCAAGAAGCCCGTCCGCATGGCCGGTCCGTGCGGTCTCCGTTCCGCCACCTCGCAGCTACGATTCGGCCACTTCCGGGCAAGGCTCGTGGACAACTGCTGCGTCCTGGGCCCGGCGCGGATAGCGTGACGGCCATGGCAGAGCCACAGCGGATCGTCATCGTCGGGGCCGGCCTGGCTGGGGCCACCGCGGCTGCCGCGGCGCGAGCGGAAGGATACGACGGCGAGCTTCTCCTCCTGGGTGCCGAGCAGCACCGCCCGTACGAGCTGCCTGCGCTGTCCAAAGGCATCCTGCTGGCCGAGCGCGACGAGCCCGACTGGGTCCACGACGAGAACTTCTACGTGCGCAACGGCATCGACCTGCGCCGCGGTGTCGAGGCGGTACGGATCGAACTGGGTGCCCGCGTGGTCACCGACTCGCACGGCGGCGAGCACCGGTTCGACCGGCTGCTGCTGGCCACCGGTTCGCGCCCGCGCACGGTCTCCGTCCCCGGCGCCGACCTGGACGGTGTCCGGACGTTGCGGACGTTGGACGACGCGCTCGACCTTCGCGCGAGCATCGAAGCCGCGCGCCACGTGGTGATCATCGGCGCGGGCTGGATCGGGTGCGAAGCGGCCGCGGCCGCACGAAGCCTGGGGGCCGAGGTCGCCGTCGTGGACGTACGGCCCTTGCCGCTGCTGGACGCTCTCGGCGAAGAGATCGCCAGGGTCTTCCACCAGCTGCACGTCGAGCACGGCGTCCAGTGGCGGCTGGGTTCCCCAATCGCGGCGATCACCGGTGAGGAGAGCGTCACCGGGGTGCGGCTGACCGACGGCACCGAGCTGCCTGCGGATCTCGTGCTGGTCGCCGTGGGCGCCGCACCGCGGGTCGAGCTCGCCCGCGCCGCCGGGCTGGAGATGGCCGACGACGGCGGCGTCACCGTCGATGCGGGGCTGCGTACCGCCGCGCCCGGAGTCTTCGCCGCCGGTGACATCGCCTCCCATTTCCACCCGCGCTACGGCCGCCGCATCCGCATCGAGCACTGGGCCAACGCCAAGGGGCAGGGTGAGCAGGCCGGGAAGAACCTGGTCGGCGAACCTCAGCCGTACGAGGCGACGCCGTACTTCTTCACCGACCAGTACGACCTGGGCTGCGAGTACCGCGGCCTGGCCGATCCGCACAGCGACGAGCTGGTGGTGCGGGGTGATCTCGGCGCCAGGGACTTCACCGCGTTCTGGTTGCGCAACGGCCGGGTCGAGGCGGCGATGAACGTCAACCAGTGGGACGACGGCGACGCGCTGCAGGCCATGGTGGACAAACGGGTGGCCGTCACCGCCGACGAGCTGCGTACCGCGGACCTCGCCGAGCTGGCACAACGGTGAGCTGCCACGGCCGGGGCCGGGCAGGGGTGCTCACCGGGAAGCCGCCGCCTTCTCGGCCCGCGCCCGCCTGTGGCGCAGCACGGCGAAGCCGATCCACGAGACCAGGACGACCCCGGCCACCAGCGCCCGGACCAAGCCGAGGTACGCCTCGGGATAGATGACGCCGGTCAGGTAGGTGTCGATGAAACCAGTCGCACCCAGGCCTTCCTGCCCTGCCTTGCGCCGGAAGTAGTCCTCCGGGCCGGTCAGTGGGCACTCCAGCGAGAAGACGGTGATGATCACGCCCCAGGCGACCATGAGGGCGTGCGCGTAGATCACGCGGGGCCAGCGCCATGCCAGGAAGCCGCCGATCACCAGGAACACCAGGAAACCGAAGTGCACCACCATGATCGCGTCGGCCAGCACCGCGTACATGGGTCGATTCTAGGCTCGCCGACCGGTCCGGCCCGGCGCTTCGCCGAGCCTCGGTGCGCACGTCGGACGGTTTCGGTGCGCCCCCGGGCGGTTACCGAGCCGGGCCGGGGCAGCGCTTCGACGCGGTGCACCGCGCGCTGAGAAACGTGCTGGCGCGGCACGCCACCGAGCACCGGCGGAGCACCGTCGATCCCGGTTCGCCGGAGCCGTTGCGAACGGCCCGCGCCGCGGAGCGGAGCTTGCTCATCGCGGCAGGCGGAGCCGACCTGAGCTTGCCCACGGCTGCGCCGCCGCGGGTCGCGGACAGCGCGGTGGACTCAGCGGCGCCCGGCCTGTCCTCGAGGTTCACCAGCACGCGCACGACGATCAGTGCGATCAGCACGAACAGCGGCACCCAGTGCAACCACATGATGACCTCCATCAGTGCCGGGTACGCGGCGCTGAGTACACGGCGAAACGCCAGCGGAGGGTTCACTTCGGGGCTCGGCCGGTGCCGAGCCCGCCGAGTCGTTCAACCTCGTCAGTTCACCTCGCACCATGATGCTGGCGGGTGATGCGCGGTGTCGCGGGTGGGCAGCAGGAATTGCCCGAAAGGCTGATTCCTCGTGACGTTCGTCTCGACATCGAGCGCGCCATCGCGCAGCTAGGGGCGGGCTCGGGAGCTGCCGGGGTGGTGGTGTCTCGGTGGTCGCGCGGCTGGGTGGGGCGGTTCCGTAGTCGGCTGGAGCGCCAGGACGGTCGAGGCCGGTGGGCGGTCAGGGCTGGGCGGTGTGGTGGGTTGGATCGTCAGGACAGCCGGGTGTGGGCGGGCTCGGGATCTGCCGGGGTGGTGGTATCTCGGTGGCTGGCGTAGCCGGGGCGGGGTGGTCCGTAGTCGGCGGAGCGCCGGGACAACTGAACGTGGGCGGGGCCGTGGCATGCTGCGGCATCCGCGCACCCCGGGGACGAACCGGCCGGGAGCGGCGGTCGGTAGCCGGCGGGAGCGTCCCGGCAGCCATCACCCGCAACCGCCGTGCAGCCGGGTGTCACCGACCACGCGGCCGCGGGCGCAGCAGCTTCAGGCTCGCGGGAAGCACGTCGACCTCGACGGGCAGCTCCGCGACGAAGTCCCCGTCGGCGTAGGCGGTGATTCCGGGACAGGTCACCCGGATGCTCCGGGCGCGCAGGCACTCGACCTCTTCCCGCTCGACGTGCTTGCCGCTGAACACGGTGGGGAAGAACCGCACCAGCTGTCCTCGCGGCATCGCCTCGACCAGCGTCAGGTCGAGTAGGCCGTCGGCGGGGTCGGCGCCGGGGCAGATACGCATGCCGCCGCCGTAGCTGCGGGTGTTGCCGACCGCGGCCAGGATCAGCTCGCGCTCCACCGTGGTGCCGTCGGCCAGTTCGATCCGGAACGGCAGCGGCCGCAGCGCGGCCAGCTCGGCCAGCATCGCCACGGTGTACCGGGATCTTCCGCGCGGCCAGCGCATCCGGTTCGCCCGGTCGTTGACCAGGGAGTCGAAGCCGCAGGCCATCACGGTGGCGAAGTAGGTGTGCCCGCCGTCGGGCCGCGTGATGCGGGCGAGGTCGATCGGCTGGTGGTGGCCGTCGGCCACCACGTCCGCGGCCGCCTCCGGTGCGCCGCGCGGCAAGCCGAATTCCCTGGCCACGTCGTTGCCGGTGCCCGCGGGGATGACGCCGAGCGGGATGTCCCGGCCGGCCATCACCTGGACGGCCAGGTGGATCATGCCGTCCCCGCCGACCACGACCAGGGCGTCCGGGCCCTGGTCGAGCACCGCCTTGGCGATCCGTCGTGCGTCCTGCGGATCGTTGCCCGCCACGTCCACCACGTCGACGCCGCGTTCTCGCAGCCGGCCGACCGCGCGGCGGGCGGACTTGTCCGCCTGACCCACTCCGGCAGCCGGGTTGGTCAGCACCACGACAGACCGGACGTCGCTCATGGGACGAGCTTCCCGGGATTGAGGATGCCGTGCGGGTCGAGCTCGGCCTTCACCGCGCGCAGGATCCGCACGCCGACGTCCCCGATCTCGTCGGGCAGCCACGGCCGGTGATCGACCCCGACGGCATGGTGGTGGGTAATGGTGCCGCCGTTGGCCATGATCGCGTCGGACGCCGCCCGCTTGGCGCGCTTCCATTGCTCGATGACGTCCTCGACGGTGTCGCCGCGCTGGGCCGCCACCACGGTGAAGTACAGCGAGCACCCGGTCGGATAGATGTGCGAGATATGGCACATGACCAGCGACTGCGTGCCGGTCTCGGCCAATGCCGACTGCAGCGCCGAGGTCACCGCGGCCTTCAACGCGGGCGCGTTGGACCAGCTCGTGGCGGTCTCCAACGTCTCGCACAGGGCGCCGTTGGCCAGGAGGGCGTCACGGAGATACGGCGCGTCGAAGCGCCCGTGTGCCCAGGATTCGGCCGGTTCCGGCCCCAGCGACGTGCCTCCCGCGGCCCGGAGCACCGCGCTGGTCAGCTGATGCCGCATGGCCACCTGCTGTTCGGTGCCCTCGAACACGGTGACCGCCAGGCACCCACCGGTGACCTGCTCGCCGCCGATACGGTCGGTCATGGCCAGGTTGACGCCGGTTTCCGCTTCGTCGGACAGCCGGATGACGGTCGGCTGGGTGCCGTGCTGGGCGACCGCCCGCAAGGCCGCGGCCCCAGCGGCGAAGTCGTCGAACCGCCACGCTTCGTACCGCTTGACCTCGGGGAGCCGGTGCACCCGGAGCCGGACGGCGGTGATGATCCCGAGGGTGCCCTCCGAGCCGAGGAACAGCTCGCGCAGGTCTGGGCCGGCCGCCGACGCGGGCGCCCGGCCCAGCTCGAGCTTCCCGGCTGGGGTGACCACGCGCAGTCCGCACACCATGTCGTCGAAGCGCCCGTAGCCGGACGAGTCCTGTCCGGACGAGCGCGTGGCGGCGAACCCGCCGATGGTCGCGTACTGGAAGCTCTGCGGGTAATGGCCGAGCTCGAACCCGTGCTCGGCCAGCAGCTGCTCCGCCCGTGGCCCCGGCAGGCCCGCGCCGAGCACCGCTTCGCCGGAGGTGGTGTCGAGCGATTCCAGGCGGTCGAACCGCCGGAGGTCCAGGCTGATGACCGCGGAGAAGCCTGCCCGCACCGGGTCGAGTCCGCCGACCACGCTCGTCCCGCCGCCGAACGGAACGACGGCGATCCGCCGTCGGCCGCAGACGTCGAGCACCGCGGCCACTTCGTCGTCGCTGCCCGGAAGCACGACCGCGTCGGGTGCAGCTTGCGGCCGCCGGCTCTTCCGGCGCAGCAGATCCAGGGTGGACTTGCCGCCGGCTCGGGGAAGCCGGTCGGCGTCGGCTCGTGACACGTGCTCCGCGCCGACCACGTCGGTCAGCGCTGCCAGGTCTTCGTCAGCCAGCGTCGAGGGTCGCAGGACGACCTCCGACTTGTCCGGCGCGCGGACGTCGTCGGTCGAGACCCCGAGCGCTTGGCGCAGCAGCGCGCGGATGTTCTCGGACAGGGGCTTGGCCTTGGCTTCATCGCCCCACGCGTCCCACTTCATGGGCGGGACGGGCACTTGCGGGTCCGCCGTCATGCGTGTCAGTCTTACACATCATGTCAAGATGTAACGCCGTCCGGCGGAGCACCGAGGACGTCATCCTCGACGCGGCCGCGGAGCTCATCCAGCACACCGGTGGGGCGCGCGTCAACATCGCCGAGATCGCCCGGCGTGCCGGTGTCTCCCGGCCGACCATCTACCGGCGCTGGCCGGACGTGCGGGCCATCGTCGCGGCTCTGCTGACCCGTGAGGTACAGGCGATCGCGCGCGCCGTCGTCCCGGCGGGGCAGGATCGGGAAGCGCTGGTGGCAGGCGTCGTGGAGATCGCCGAGCGGGTGCGCGACCACCCGGTGCTCGGGTTGCTGCTGCGCACCGACCCGGAGGTCTACCGCCGGTACTTCGTCGAACGGCTCGGCACCAGCCAGCGAGGGTTGCTCCGGGAGCTGCAGAGCCGGCTCGCTGCGGCCCAGGCCGACGGCACGGTGCGCGACGGCGACCCCGAGCAGATGGCCGCGATGGTGTTGTTGATCGCGGAGACCACCGTGCAGTCCTATCGCACGGTGACCGCGTTGGTGCCGGAGGACGCCTGGCGCCGCGAACTGACCCACGTACTGAACCGGTATCTCGCGCCATGACCGATTCGTCGCTCAACGCGGCCCGCCGCCGGGCCGACCTGATCGCCCTCGGAGATCGTCCGGACGTGGACGTGCTGGTCATCGGGGGAGGTGTCACGGGAACCGGCGTCGCACTCGACGCAGCCACGCGCGGGCTGCGGACGGTGCTGGTGGAGGCTCGGGATCTGGCCTTCGGCACCAGCCGGTGGAGTTCCAAGCTCGCGCACGGTGGCCTGCGCTACCTGGCCTCCGGGCGGGTCGGCGTCGCCCGGGAAAGCGCGGTGGAGCGCGGCATCTTGATGACGCGCACCGCGCCGCACTTGATCCGCCCGTTGCCGCAGGTCGTGCCGCTGCTGCCGGAGATCAGCCGCAAGCAGGAGTGGCTGGTCCACCTGGGCTTCCGCGCGGGCGACGCGCTGCGCACGGTCGCCGGGACACCGTCGTCGGTGCTGCCCCGCCCGCGCCGGATCGACGCCGCCGAGACGGTACGGCTGGTGCCCGCGGTACGGCGCACCGGGTTGCGGGGCGGCCTGCTCGCCTACGACGGGCAGCTGGTGGACGACGCGCGCCTGGTGGTGGCCATCGCCAGGACGGCGGCCGAACACGGGGCCGCCATCCTGACCCGGGTGCGGGCGTCCGGGGTGACCGGTGAGTCGGCAGAGCTGACCGACGTGCTGACCGGCGAGACCCTGACCGTGCGCGCCAAGGCGGTGATCAACGCGACGGGGGTGTGGGCGGGCACGGTGGACCCGAGCGTCCGGTTGCGCCCCAGCCGGGGTACGCACCTGGTGGTGCCTGCCGAGGCGCTCGGTCATCCGCGAGGAGCGTTGACCGTGCCGGTGCCGGGTTCGGTGAGCCGTTACGTCTTCGCGCTGCCGCAGCAGCACAGCAGGGTGCTGATCGGGCTGACCGACGTCGAAGCGCCCGGTGAGATCCCCGACGTTCCCCGGCCGACGGCCGAGGAGGTGTCGTTCCTGCTGGACACCGTCAATGCGGCGTTGGGGAGCCGGCTCGGCGCCGACGACGTGGTGGGGAGCTTCGCCGGGCTGCGTCCGCTGATCGAAACCGACGGCGCGGCCGACGGCTCGACGGCCGACCTCAGCCGCAAGCACGCCGTGCTGCGTGCCCCGTCCGGGGTGATCACCGTGGTGGGCGGGAAGCTCACGACTTACCGGCGCATGGCGGAAGATGCGGTGGATGCCGCTGTCGCGCGGCTTCGGCCCGGATCGGCAGGCCGTTGCCGGACTCCCTACGTGCCGCTGATCGGAGCGCCGGGGCACCCGATGTCGCAGCGGGCACCCGCCGGTGTCCGCGAGGAGCTGATCCGCAGGCACGGCGGCGCCGCGGCGTCGGTCGTGGATTCGGCCACCGTGGCGGATCCGCTCGCGCCGATCGCCGAGGGGCTTGACGTGACGCGGGCCGAAGTGGAGTACGCGGTTCGGCACGAAGGAGCGCTCGACGTGGACGACGTCATGGATCGCCGCACGCGCATCGGGCTGGTCCAGGCCGACGCCGAACGGGCCCGGCCCGCCGTGCAGGAAATCGTCGACGCGGCCGGCTGACGCCCGCTTGCGCCTGACAGGAATCAGGCCACCGAGCGTGCGGCCCTGACAAGACCCGGCAAGAAGAAGGCTCCGCCGATCGCAGCGGCCGACGGAGCCCTTCCCGAGACGACGTGCCGTCCGGCACTACCAGCGGCTGATCCACCACTCCTCGGCGTAGCCGGCCATGTAGCTGGTCGAGGACGGTGAGTAGGCGCGGTAGTAGTACTTCTTGCCCTTCGGCGGGGACGCCAGGACGAACTTCCAGGTGCCGTTGCTGTTGGCGCGGGTGTACTTGGCGTACTTCCAGCCGCAGCTGGCGCACTGCTTGTACTGCAGCTTGATCTGCGTGCCCTGGCCGCCGGGGCGCACCTTGCCGTAGTACTTGAACTTGGTGCTGGAGGTGCGCACCAGCTTGCTGCCGCTCAAGTTGCGGCGCACCCCGACCTTGGCGTAGGCGGCGGACGGCTCGTAGTTGCCGGTCCCCGCGAACGCCACGCCGAAGTAGTAGTTGCGCGGCGGCTTCCGGTAGAAGCGGAACAGCCCGGTCTTCGTGCTGGTCTTCATCTTGTCGACCTGGACCCACGGCTTCGACGTGCTGTTCCTGGCGAACAGCACCACTTCGACGCCGGGCAGCGCACCGCCGTCGACCACCACCTGGCCCTCCAGCGTGGCCTTCCCGCCGTAGGTGATCCAGGTGCTGCGGTGCGTCCAGATGATCTTCGTCTTGATCTTCGCCGCGCCGGCCTTGTCCCCCTTGGCAGCCGTCAGGTCGACGACCTCGGCCTGCTCGGTCTGCGCCTTCGCCGGGGCGACGGCGCGCACGGTGGTGTCGGACTTGGTCTCGGCCGCGGGCTCGGCCCACGCCGAGCCGGCGATCGTGCCGCTCAGCGCGGTGACCAGCACCGCGGACGCGGCGACCAGCCTACGAGTTCGACGCACAGGTACCCCTCCGTCATGGTTGCGGACCCGCCGGATGCGAACCCACAGTGATCATTGCGCGGAAATCCTAAAGTGCGGCCGGGGAGTTCGTGACGGTTTTGCCGAAATCTCCCCTTCTCTGTGGCAGATGTCGTCCGCGTGGAGCTAGCGGCGTGACCGGCGCCTGGCTACGATCGGCCGCCACAATCCGGTGCACGGCCTGATGCACGGCAGAGAGGGGAGCCACGATGGGGAAACGTGTGTGGATGTCCGGCTTGGCCATGGTGGCGTCCGCGATCCTGGCGGGCACGCTCGCGGCCGTGCCCGCGTCCGCGGGCAGCGCCGACGCGGCAGGCTGGCGTCCGCCGTTCCGCGCCAAGATCGAACGGATCAGCCCGGAGCTGGCCGAGGAGATGATCGGGGTGTCGTGGCATCCCGGTTGCCCGGTGCCGATCGAGGACCTGCGGCTGATCACCATGAACCACCACGGCTTCGACGGCCGCTCGCACGACGGCGAGCTGGTGGTGCACAAGGACGTCGCCAAGAACGTGGTGAAGGTCTTCCGCAAGCTCTACTACCACAAGTTCCCGATCCGCCGGATGGAGCGCATCGAGCACTACGGCGGGAGCGACGACGCGTCGATGGAAGCCGACAACACCTCGGCGTTCAACTGCCGGGAGATCACCGGCGGTGGCGGCTTCTCGGTGCACTCCTACGGCAAGGCGATCGACATCAACACCATCGAGAACCCGTACGTCAAGGGTGACCTGGTGCTGCCGGAAGCCGGTCGGGAGTACCTGGACCGGGAGGACGTGCACCCGGGAATGATCGTCGACGGCGACATCGTGGTGCGCTCGTTCGCCAAGGCCGGGTTCATCTGGGGCGGCCACTGGACCAGCCCGATCGACTATCAGCACTTCGAGGTGCCCGTCGACGACTGAGCCGCTGGTGGCCTCCGGTGTCCGGGCGGGTGACGGTGCCGGGGCCGGGTGAGGCGGCGTTGCCGTCGGCTGGGTCGAGCGGTTCACTCATGTCGGTGCCACGGGCCGGGCGACGCCACCGTGCCGCGTCACTTCTCGGTGTCCGCTTCCTGAGGTGGGCCGTACCCGCCACCGCCCGGCGTCTCGATCACCAGCACGTCGCCCGGTGCCAGGTCGGCGGAGCCGCAGCCGGGCAGCTCGTCCACGGATCCGTCGGTCCGGACGACGTAGTTGCGGCCCAAGGCGCCGGGGCGGCCGCCTGCCATCCCGTACGGCGGCACCCGGCGATGCCCGGTCAGGGTGCTGACCGTGACCGGCTCGGTGAACCGCAGCCTGCGGATCACGCCGTTGCCGCCACGCCACTTGCCCGCACCACCGGAGCCACGGCGGATCGCGAAGCCGTCGACCAGGACCGGCAGCCGGTGCTCCAGCACCTCCGGGTCGGTCAGCCGGGAGTTGGTCATGTGGGTCTGCACCGCGTCGGCCCCGTGGTAGCCGGGTCCTGCCCCTGAGCCGGAAGCCAGCGTCTCGTAGTACTGGTGGCGGTCGTTGCCGAACGTCACGTTGTTCATGGTTCCGGATCCCTCGGCCTGCACGCCCAGCGCCGCGTAGAGCGCACCGGTGATGGCCTGGGACGTCTCCACGTTGCCCGCCACCACGGCTGCCGGATACTCCGGGGCCAGCATGCTGCCGGGCGGGACGATCACCCGCAGCGGCCGCAGGCATCCGTCGTTGAGCGGGATGTCGTCGGCCACCAGCGTGCGGAATACGTACAGCACCGCCGCCTTCACCACGGCCGTCGGCGCGTTGAAGTTGCTCGTCAGCTGCGGGCTGGTGCCGGTGAAGTCGATCTCGGCCGATCGGTTGGCCCGGTCGACGGTGACGCGCACGGCGATGACCGCGCCCGAGTCCATCTCGTAGCGGTACTCGCCGTCGTGCAGCCGGTCGATCACCCGGCGGACGGCTTCCTCGGCGTTGTCCTGCACGTGCCGCATGTAGGCCTGGACCACGTCCAGCCCGAAGTGGTCGATCATGGCCCGGACTTCGGCCACGCCCTTGGCGTTGGCCGCGATCTGCGCGCGCAGGTCGGCCAGGTTGGTGTCCGGGTCGCGGCTCGGATAGCGGGCGGACGTCAGCAGCTTGCGGGTCTCTTCCTCACGGAACCGGCCGTCACGGGCCAGCAGCCAGTTGTCGAACAGCACACCTTCGTGGTCGATGTGCGTGCTGCTGGCGGGCATCGACCCGGGGGTCAGTCCGCCGATCTCGGCGTGATGCCCGCGGGAGGCGACGTAGAAGAGGATCTCCCCGGGATCGTGCGGATCGTCGGAGGCGAACACCGGGGTGATGACCGTGACGTCCGGCAGATGCGTCCCGCCGTGGTACGGGTCGTTGACCGCATAGACGTCACCAGGCCGCATGTCGCCCGCGCGGCGCCGGATGACCTCCTGCACGCTGGTGCCCATCGAGCCGAGATGGACCGGGATGTGCGGGGCGTTGGCGATCAAGTGCCCGTCCGGGTCGAACAGCGCGCACGAGAAGTCCAGCCGCTCCTTGATGTTCACCGACTGCGCGGTCGACTCCAGCGCGACGCCCATTTGCTCGGCGATCGACATGAACAGGTTGTTGAAGATCTCCAGCAGCACCGGGTCGGCCTCGGTGCCGACTTCGGCGGATTCCTGCGTGCGGACCCGCTCGACGACGAGGTGGCCCTGCTCGATGCAGCGCGCACGCCAGCCCGGATCGACCACCGTGGTGCTGTTGGCCTCGGTGATGATCGCCGGGCCTTCGACGACCTGATCCACCGCCAGTGATTCCCGCTGGTACAGCCGTGCGTCGTGCCAACCGTCGGCATACAGCCGCACGGTCCCGATCGGCGCCGCAGGTTCGGTGCGCTGCACCGTGGGAAGCGTGGCCTCGGCCGACCGTGCGGTGGCCTCGACCGACACCGCCTCGATGATCAGCGGGCGGTCCATCAGAAAGGAGAACTGGGCCTTGTGCAGGCGTTCGAACTCCGCCGTCATGCCGTCCGCCGAGCCCAGCTGGACAGCCACCGTCGTGTCGGTGCCGTCGTAACGCAGGTGCGCGCGGCGGGTCACGTCGACGTCGCCCTGGTGCTTGCCGAGTTCGGCGATGGTCTTCTCGGCCAGCTCCTCGGCCACTTCGGCCGCCCTGGCCACGCCTTCGCCGGTCACCGCCACCTCGACGGAGCGCTGGCGTATGGCGGTCAGATCCGCCAGGCCGATGCCCAGCGCCGACAACACGCCGGCCATCGGCGGCACCAGGACGGTGCGGATGCCCAGGGCGTCCGCCACGGCACAGGCGTGCTGGCCTCCCGCGCCGCCGAAGGTGGTCAGCGCGTAGCGGGTCACGTCGTGGCCCTTCTGCACGGAGATCTTCTTGACCGCGTTGGCCATGTTGGCGACCGCGATCTGCCGGAAACCTTCGGCGACCTCCTCGGGAGTGCGATCGTCCCCGGTGGCGGCGCGGATCTCGGCCGCCAGCTCGGCGAACCGCTTCCGCACTCCGTCCGCGTCGAGCGGCTCGGTGCCGTCGGCGCCGAACACGTGCGGGAAGTGGTCCGGCTGGATCCGGCCGAGCATCACGTTGGCGTCGGTGACCGTCAACGGCCCGCCGCGCCGGTAGCAGGCCGGGCCGGGGTCGGCACCCGCCGAGTCGGGGCCGACCCGGTACCTGCTGCCGTCGAAGTGCAGGATCGACCCACCGCCTGCCGCGACGGTGTGGATGTCCAGCATCGGGGCGCGCAGCCGCACCCCGCCCACCACGGTGGTGAACACCCGCTCGAACTCGCCCGCGTAGTGCGAGACGTCGGTGGACGTGCCGCCCATGTCGAAACCGATCACCCGGTCGAACCCGGCGGCCTGCGACATCCGCACCATGCCGACGATGCCTCCGGCCGGCCCGGACAGCACGGCGTCCTTGCCGCGGAAGTGCCCGGCCTCGGCCAGGCCGCCGTTGGACTGCATGAACTGCAGGTCGGTGTCCGGCAGCTGGGCGGCCACCTGGTCGACGTAGCGGCGCAGCACGGGGGAGAGGTAGGCGTCGGCCACCGCGGTGTCGCCGCGCGGCACGAGCTTGAGCAGCGGACTGGCCTCGGCGGACAGCGAGACCTGGGTGAACCCGATCTCGCGCGCCAGGTCGCCGATCATGCGCTCGTGCTCCGGGAACTGGTAGCTGTGCAGGCACGCCACGGCCACTGCGCGGAAGCCCGCCCGGTACGCGTCGCGGAGTTCGGGTTCCAGCGCGGTCAGGTCCGGCTCGCGCAGCACCTCTCCACCGGCGGTGACGCGCTCGTCGACCTCGATCACCCTCGAGTACAGCGCGCTGGGCAGGGTGATCTGCCGGTCGAAGATGCGCGGGCGGTTCTGGTACGCGATGCGCAAGGCGTCGGCGAAGCCCTTGGTGATCACCAGCACCGTCGGCGCACCGGTGCGCTCCAGCAGCGCGTTGGTGGCCACCGTGGTGCCCATGCGCACCGCGTCGATGTCCGCCGTGCTGCCGGTACCCGCCGAGCTGGTGGCGCCCGCCTCGCTCAGCAGCTGCCGGATGCCCTCGACCGCGGCATCCGGGTACCGGGGATCCTGCGACAGCAACTTGTGGGTGCGGATGTCGCCGCCGGGAGTGCGCGCGACGATGTCGGTGAACGTTCCGCCTCGATCGACCCAGAACTGCCAGCCCATTCCTCACTCGAATCTGGTCGGATCACCCGCCCCGTAGCGGACGATCTCCGGCTCACCGGTGGAGAAGTCGACCACCGTGGTCGGCTCGGTGCCGCACTCGCCGGAATCGATCACCACGTCGACCAGGTGATCGAGCCGTTCCTTGATCTCCCATCCCTGCGTCATCGGCTCCGGCGTGTCCGGCAGCAGCAGCGTGCTCGACAGGATCGGCTCGCCCAGCTCCGCCAGCAGCGCCTGTACCACGGTGTGCTGCGGGAGGCGCACGCCCACGGTGCGTTTCTTGGCGTTCATCAGCTGGCGCGGCACTTCCTTGGTGGCGGGCAGGATGAACGTGTACTGGCCGGGCGTGGCCGCCTTGATGGCCCGGAACACCCGGTTGTCCAGCACCACGAACTGCCCGAGCTGGGCGAAATCGGCGCAGACCAGCGTGTAGTGGTGCCGATGGTCGAGCTTGCGGATGTCCTTGATGCGCTCCAGTCCCTGCCGGTTGCCGATCGCGCACCCCAGCGCGTAGCACGAGTCGGTGGGATAGGCGATCAGGCCGCCGTCCCGCAACGTGGCGACCGCCTGGGCGATGGCCCTCGGCTGCGGGTTGACCGGGTGCACGTCGTAGTACCTCGCCATTCCGGCGAGCGTAGTCAACCGCACGCTCGCTGACACGCAGGCACGACGATCACAGCCGTTCGGTCAACGCATCCGCCGCGGCCAGCAGATCCGCGGCCCACCGCACGCCGGGTTTGCGCCCGATCCGCTCGATCGGCCCGGAGACCGACACCGCGGCGACCACGTTGCCGGTGGAGTCCTTGACCGGAGCGGACACGCTGGCGACGCCGGGCTCGCGCTCGGCGACGCTCTGCGCCCAACCGCGGCGGCGCACCTCCAGCAGCGTGCGCTCCCCGAACACGGCGTCCGCCAGGATGGCGCGCTGCGTCTGCGGATCCGCCCACGCCGCCAGCACCTTGGCGCCGGACCCGGCCGTCATGGGCAGCCGGGAGCCGACCGGGACGGTGTCCCGCAGCCCGCTCGGCGGTTCGGCGGTGGCGATGCAGACCCGCTGCATGCCGTCGCGCCGGTAGAGCTGAACGCTTTCCCCGGTGATGTCGCGCAGCTTGGGCAGCACCGAGCTCGCCGCGTCCAGCAGCGGATCGGTCGACCCGCCCGCCAGCTCGGCCAGCGCGGTGCCCGGGCGCCACCGGCCGTCCGGGCCGCGGCGCAGCAGGCGATGGGTTTCCAGCCCGACGGCCAGCCGGTGCGCGGTCGCCCGCGGCAGGCCGGTGCGGGCACACAGATCGGCCAGGCCGCACGGCTCGGTCGCCACGGCCTGGAGCACGGCGACCGCCTTGTCGAGGACGCCGATGCCGGACGACGGTGCAGTCGAGGTATCCTGTCCCACAGCGCGATACTAGCGTCTCGAATATTGGGAAGTCCAGATACTGGGAAATGGGTCCGGCCATGGGTAAGACACTTGCGGAGAAGGTCTGGGACGCGCACGTGGTGCGTCGCGGCAAAGGCGCCGAACCGGACCTGCTCTACATCGATTTGCACCTGGTGCACGAGGTGACCAGCCCCCAGGCGTTCGACGGGCTGCGGCTGGCCGGCCGCAAGGTTCGGCGGCCCGACCTCACCATCGCCACCGAGGACCACAACGTGCCCACGATCGGCATCGAGCTGCCGATCGCCGACCCCGTCTCCCGTACCCAGGTGGAGACGTTGCGCAAGAACTGCGCGGAGTTCGGCATCCGGCTGCACCCGATGGGTGACGACGAGCAGGGCATCGTGCACGTCATGGGCCCGCAGCTCGGCCTCACCCAGCCCGGCATGACCGTGGTGTGCGGCGACTCGCACACCTCGACGCACGGCGCGTTCGGCGCGATGGCGTTCGGTATCGGGACTTCCGAAGTGGAGCACGTGCTGGCCACCCAGACGCTGCCGCTGCGCCGGTTCAAGACGATGGCCATCAACGTCAGCGGCAAGCTGCGCCCCGGCGTGACGGCCAAGGACATCATCCTGGCCATCATCGCCAAGATCGGCACCGGCGGCGGCCAGGGCTACGTGCTGGAGTACCGCGGCGAGGCCATCGAGGCGCTGTCCATGGAAGCCCGCATGACCATCTGCAACATGTCGATCGAGGCGGGCGCGCGGGCAGGCATGATCGCCCCGGACGAGACGACGTTCGCCTACCTCAAGGGCCGTCCGCACGCCCCGCAGGGCGCCGAGTGGGACAAGGCGGTGGCGGCCTGGCGCCAGCTGCGCAGCGACGACGACGCGGTGTTCGACGCCGAGGTCGATCTGAACGCCGACGAGCTGACCCCGTACGTCACCTGGGGCACCAACCCCGGCCAGGGCCTGCCGCTGAGCGAGCGGGTGCCGGACCCGGCGGACTTCGCCGACGAGACCGAGCGGCTGGCCGCCGAGAAGGCACTGGCCTACATGGACCTCAAGCCGGGAACGCCGCTGCGCGACATCAAGGTGGACACGGTGTTCCTCGGCTCGTGCACCAACGGGCGGCTGGAGGACCTGCGCGCGGCCGCCGAGGTGCTGGCCGGCCGCAAGGTGGCCGACGGGGTACGGATGCTGGTCGTCCCCGGCTCCATGCGGGTGCGCAAGGCGGCCGAGGAAGAAGGCCTGGACAAGGTCTTCAAGGAGGCGGGTGCGGAGTGGCGCGCCGCGGGCTGCTCGATGTGCCTCGGCATGAACCCCGACCAGCTCAAGCCGGGGGAGCGCAGCGCGTCGACGTCGAACCGCAACTTCGAAGGCAGGCAGGGCAAGGGCGGCCGCACCCACCTGGTGTCGCCGCTGGTCGCCGCGGCGACCGCGGTGCGCGGCACGCTGTCGTCGCCGGAAGACCTGTGACGCGCGGGTCCACCACGAGCAGGAGAGGCAGGCAGAGTCAGACATGGAGCCGTTCAGCAAGCACACCGGGGTCGGGGTTCCCCTGCGCCGGTCCAACGTGGACACCGACCAGATCATCCCGGCCGTCTACCTGAAGCGGGTCACCCGCACCGGCTTCGAGGACGGGCTGTTCGCCGCATGGCGCAGCGACGAGACGTTCGTGCTCAACCAGGAGCCGTTCCGCAACGGGTCGGTGCTGGTCGCCGGTCCGGACTTCGGCACAGGATCGTCGCGCGAGCACGCGGTGTGGGCCCTGATGGACTACGGCTTCCGGGTGGTGATCTCGTCCCGGTTCGCCGACATCTTCCGCGGCAACGCGGGCAAGCAGGGCCTGCTCACCGCGCAGTGCGAGCAGGCGGACGTCGAGCAGCTGTGGAAGCTGCTGGAGAACGAGCCGGGCACCGACGTGACGGTCGACCTGAACGAGAAGACCGTCCAGTGCAAGGACTTTTTGACCACGTTCGACATCGACGACTACACCCGCTGGCGGCTGCTGGAGGGCCTGGACGACATCGCGCTCACCCTCCGGCACTCCGACACCATCGCCGAGTTCGAGGCGTCTCGGCCGTCGTACATGCCGGTCACCACGCCGCGCTGACCTGGCGTCCGGGTCCCGGGTAGCGCGGCTCGGGCTTCGGCTGGCGCGGCTCGTGGCTCGGCTGGCGCGGACAGTGGCTCGGGTGGCGCGGACAGTGGCTCGGGTGGCGCGGACAGTGGCTCGGGTGGCGCGGACAGTGGCTCGGGTACTGCGCCGGGAGCACGGTGGAGGGCCTGCGAGCGTGGATGGCGCAGCCGAAGGCTCGGGCAGTGCACTGCTCGGCCGGCAGCAGCCGCCGCCGACGCGGGCAGGATGTGGCTCATCCCGGCCTAGCCGTCGATCGGCGGCGGTGGGACGTAGTGCGCCGCCACCAGCCGCGGCGCCGTCCCGTCCTGCGATGTCGCGCGCCGGAAGGTCATCACCCATGTCGAGCCCTTCTTGGTCGGGACGTCGGTGAATGCCACGCCGTCCTGTCCGGCGAGCTCGGCCAGCAGGCCGGGGATCACGCCGCCCTGGCTGCACACCACGGGGGTGCGGCTGGCGGCGGCGATCTGCCGCAGCCGGGCAAGGGCTTCTCGCGGGGACTCCCGGTAGGCGTCCTCGGACAGCGCCGGCTCGTAGCCGACCTCGACGTCGGCTTCGGCGGCCACCGCGCGCACGGTCTGCACGCAGCGCAGCCGTGGAGCCGCATACACCCGGTCCGGCCGGAACAGCGACAGCTGCCTGGTCAGCGCCTTCGCCTGGCGTTCACCGTCGGCGGTCAGCGGGCGCAGGTCGTCGTCGCCGTTCCAGTTCTCCCTGCTGCCCGCCTTCGCGTGCCGGACCAGCAGCAGCGTGGTCGCGTCGGGGCCGAGGCTGCCGAACGCGTTTAGCACCGCGCGGTCGGCGTCGTAGGACACCAGTTCGCGGGCCTGCTCCAGCGTGCACCAGCGCAGCCGGTCGACCTCCTCGTTGGGGGTGAACTCGCCCGCTGTCGCTCGCGCGGCGTAGTAGGCGACCACCTTGTGCCCGCCGGCCACCGGATAGCCGACCTGGGTCACGAACGGCCCGAGCGTGCACACGTTGCCGGTCTCCTCGGTGACTTCGCGCGCTGCGGCCACCGGAGCGGTCTCGCCGTCGTCCAGCTTGCCCTTGGGGAGCGACCAGTCGTCGTAGCGCGGCCGGTGCACCAGCGCCACCTCGCGATCCGTGCCGCGCGGCCGCCACAGCACCGCCCCGGCAGCCTGGACCGCCCGCTCCGGGTAGGCCACCACCAGTGCGCCCATCGGGTCAGCCGCCTCGGTGCTGGGCGAGCAGTTCGAACTGGTGGTCGCGCACTTCGGCGTCCGGCGCCGGCGACGGGGTCCATTCCCCGTCCGGTCCGAGCACCCAGCACCGGGTGGCCGGGTGCAGCGCGGACTCGAGCACGTCGTCCAGCTGCGCGGTCAGCCGGGCGTCCTGCACCCTGACCAGCACCTCCACCCGGCGGTCGAGGTTGCGGTGCATCATGTCCGCGCTGCCGATCCAGTACTCGTCCGCGCCGACGAAGTTGATGATGCGCGAGTGCTCCAGGAACCGGCCGAGGATCGAGCGCACCCGGATGTTGTCGCTCAACCCCGGCACGCCGGGCTTGAGCGCGCAGATCCCGCGCACCACGATGTCCACCGGCACCCCGGCCTGCGACGCCCGGTACAGCGCGTCGATGATCTGCTCGTCGACCAGCGCGTTGAGCTTGAGCCGGATACCTGCCTGCTTGCCCTGCCCGGCCAGGTCGATCTCCCGCCGGATCCGCTCCAGGATGCCGCGCCGGATGCCGTGCGGCGCGGTGAGGATGGTGCGGTAGCTGACCTGCCGGGAGTAGCCGGTGAGCACGTTGAACAGGTCGGTCAGATCGGACCCGACGTCGTCGTCGGCGGTCAGCAGCCCGATGTCCTCGTAGAACCGCGCGGTCTTGGGGTTGTAGTTGCCGGTGCCGATGTGGCAGTAGCGACGGATCCGGTTGCCCTCCTGCCGGACCACCATGGCGATCTTGCAGTGCGTCTTCAGCCCGACCAGACCGTAGACCACGTGCACCCCGGCGCGCTCCAGCGTGCGGGCCCACGCGATGTTGGCCTGCTCGTCGAACCGGGCTTTGATCTCCACCAGCGCGACCACCTGCTTGCCTTCCTCGGCCGCGTCGATCAGCGCGTTGACGATCGGCGAGTCACCCGACGTGCGATACAGCGTCTGCTTGATCGCCAGCACCTTCGGGTCGGTGGCCGCCTGCTCGATGAATCGCTGCACGCTGGTGGAGAACGAGTCGTACGGGTGGTGCACCAGCACGTCGCCCTCCCGCAGCGTGGAGAACACGCTGCGCGGCGTCTCCCGCTCGGCGAACGCCGGGTGGGTGGCGGGCACGAACGGCGGGTACTTCAGGTCCGGCCGGTCCAGATCCGCCAGCTGGAACAGGCACGACATGTCGATCAGCCCGGGCACCGAGACCACGTCGTGCGGATCCACCTCCAGCTCGCGCAGCAGCAGCTCGAGCATGTGATCGCTCATGTCCTGCTCGATCTCCAGCCGCACCGGCGGGCCGAACCGGCGCTGGGCCAGCTCGCGCTCCAGCGCCTGCAGCAGGTCCTCGTCGCGGTCCTCCTCCACCTCGAAGTCGGCGTTGCGGGTGACCCGGAAGACGTGGTGCTCGATCACCTTCATGCCGGTGAACAGGTCGTCCAGGTGCGCCGCGATGAGCTCTTCCAGCGGCAGGAACGTGGCGTTCGGCCGGTTGTCGGGGTCCAGCCGGATCAGCCGCGGCACGTTGTTGGGCACCTTGACGCGAGCGAACCGTTCGATGCCGCTTTCCGGGTCGGCGACCGTGACGGCCAGGTTGAGCGACAACCCGGAGATGTACGGGAACGGGTGCGCCGGGTCCACCGCCAGCGGCGTCAGCAGCGGGAAGATGTTGTCGCTGAAGTACCGGGACAGCCGGGCGCGGTCGTCGGCGGTGAGATCGACCCAGCGCACGAACCGGATGCCCGCGCTCTCCAGTGCAGGACGCACTTGCTCCCTGAACACCGCGGTCTGGCGCGCCACCAACTCCTGGTTGCGCTTGGAGATGTAGGTGAGCTGTTCCCTCGGCGACAGCCCGTCCGCGCTGCGCACGTTCAGCCCGGTCTCGTCGCGCCGCTTCAACCCGGCGACGCGCACCATGTAGAACTCGTCCAGGTTGGTGGCGAAGATGGCCAGGAATTTCGCCCGTTCCAGCAGCGGCTGCGACTCGTCCTCGGCGAACGCCAGCACCCGGGCGTTGAAGTCCAGCCAGGACATCTCCCGGTTCAGGTACCGGTCGTCCGGCAGCTCGGTCGCTCGCTGCGCCGGGGTGACCGCCGGGGGAGCCGCGAGGCCGTGCGAGGGCGCGCGGTCCTGCTCGTCGGCCGGAGCTCGCGTCACTTCACTCACACCGTCATTGTTCCGCAACGCGGGCGGCCCTGGGGCGAACAGCAGGTGAACGAGCTGTTCCGCGCACCACGGGGTCGCTTCGGCTGCCAGTGCCGGGCGAGGCCGCGTCGCGGCCGGGAATCCGCTGAATGCCGGGGGTCAGCACGCCCGGGCGCGGGTCTGCAGAGCCGCCCGCGTGTGCTCGCCGACACCCAGCAGCTGGACGTGAGCAAGATCATCCGGAGTGTCCACGTCCGCCCGCAATGTCGGCACCGTCAGTTCGACCGGCGCCGCGCCGGACTCGGTGTGCGCCCTGGCCGAGCCCGGCCCGAAGTGCGGATCGAGCTCGCCGGCGGGGGCGGACAGCAACAACGTCGTCCCGGTGCCTGCCCGGTCGGCGCAGAACGCACGGCGGGCACCGGAGGCGGCGATGGCGGCGGCCAGGTCGTCGGGACGCAGCGCGGGGAGATCGGCCTGCAGGGCGCCGACGACGCAGTCCGGGTCCTCCGCACGCACCTGGCGTGCGACATGACGCAAGCCGGCGTTGAGGCCCGACTCGCCCCCGTCGAACACCACCTCCGCGCCGAGTTCGCGCAGCGCGCCGAGCTCGGTGGGGTCGGCCGCGGCAACCAGCACCCGGCGGACCGCGGGGGTGGCCAGCGCGGCCGCGACGGTGTCCATCGCCATGGCCAGGGCGAGAGCGGACCGCAGCTCGCCGCTCCCGGCCCGCTCGGCGAGCCGGGATTTCGCCGCGGTCAGCCGCTTCAGCGGGACCACCAGGTTCACAGCCACTGCCACGCAGTTATCTTCGCTGATAGCGTCGGCAACCGAGTCGCGAGGAGGGGCTGCGGTGGTAGAGCGGGAGAAGGGCGGCCCGTGGGTGGCCGCGTTGGCGTCGGTGTTCTATCCCCTGACTTACCTGGCCCGGACCGAGGCGCAGCACGCGGAGCGGATACCGCGCACCGGCGGGGCGGTGATCGCGATGAACCACATCTCGCACGCCGACCCGGTCTTCGACGCGGTGTTCATCCACAAGCAGGGCCGGGTGCCGCGCTTTCTGGCCAAGGCCAGCGTGATGACCGCGCCGGTCTTCGGCCGCATGGCGCGTGGCGCCGGCTCCATTCCCGTCTACCGCGGCACGTCCCAGGCCAAGGACGCGCTGCGGGAAGCCCACCAGGCCCTGCGCGACGGCAAGGTGATCGTGATCTACCCGGAAGGGACCATCACCAAGGACCCGCTCGGGTGGCCGAAGAACTCCTACCCGGGCGTGGCCAAGCTCGCCCTGGCCAACGACGTGCCGGTCGTCCCGATCGCCAGGTGGGGCACCCGGGACCTGCTCGACCTGTACCACAAGAAGATCCGGCCGTTCCCGCGCAAGACGGTGAAGTACCTGGTCGGCGAGCCGGTCGACCTGTCGGCGTTCAAGGGCCAGGAACCCACGCCGGAGCTGCACCAGAAGGCGACCGAGTTCATCATGGCCGAGGTCACCCGGCTGCTCGGTCAGCTGCGCGGGGAGCAGCCGCCCCCGCACGCGGGCAAGGACACCCACGGCGAGGACACCCAGGCCGACGGCAAGGGCGCCCATGGCTGAGCCCGTTCCGCAGCGCATCGCCGTGCTCGGTGCAGGCTCGTGGGGCACGACGTTCGCCAAAGTGCTCGCCGACGCGGGCCGGGACGTGGTGCTGTGGGCGCGGCGCAAGGAAGTGGCCGACGAGATCACCGAGCAGCACACCAACGCGGCGTACTTGCCGAACATCACGCTGCCCGAGCGGCTGACCGCCACCTCGGACGCGGCCGAGGCGCTGGCCGGGGCCGAGGCGGTGGTGCTCGCGGTGCCCAGCCAGTCGCTACGGGAGAACCTGACCCGTTGGCGGACGCTGCTGCCCGACGGGGTGCCGCTGGTCAGCCTGGCCAAGGGTGTGGAGCTCGGCACGCTCAAGCGGATGAGCGAAGTGATCGTGGACGTCACCGGCGTGCCGCAGGACCACGTCGTGGTGGTGTCCGGGCCGAATTTGGCGCTGCCCATCGCCCAGGGCGAGCCCGCGGCGACCGTGGTGGCCTGCGCCGACCACGACCGGGCCGTGGCGATCCAGAAGGCCTGCATGGGCGGCACGTTCCGGGTCTACACCAACACCGACGTGGTGGGCTGCGAACTGGGCGGTGCGGGCAAGAACGTCATCGCGCTCAGCTGCGGGATGGCGGCCGGGCTCGGCTACGGCGCGAACACCATGGCCACGCTGATCACTCGTGGCCTGGCCGAGATCGTGCGGCTGGGCGTGAAGCTCGGCGCGGATCCGCTGACGTTCGCCGGCCTGGCCGGCCTCGGCGACCTGGTGGCGACCTGCACGTCTCCGCTGTCGCGCAACCGGACCTTCGGTGAACGCCTGGCCAGGGGCGAGACGCTGGAGGAAGCGCAGCGGCACGCCGGTGGCCAGGTGGCCGAGGGCGTGAAGTCCTGCTCGTCGATCCGCGCCCTGGCGCGCAGGCACGGCGTGGAGATGCCGCTGACCGAGGGCGTGCACCAGGTGTGCCACGACGGCAAGGACCCGGCGGAACTGGCCGCCGAGCTGCTGGGCAGGGCGCGCAAGTCGGAGTGGGACTGAATCCTCAGCGCGACGGTGCACCGCGACGTCGGGACTGGGCATGGACGACGGCCGGCAGTCGCCGCGGCATCATCGCGCCCGGTGGCAGCCGAACCGCTCGTAACCGAACCCCATCGCAACCCCCACCCTCCCTGGGGGGCGACCCCGGCTCGAGTCTAGTGCCTGTGCAGCCGACGGATAACGGCTCGTCAGCACACCTGTGGACGACTCGGAGCTGTGGATCAGGCGCCGCACGCGTGGATCGGCTGCCGGTACCACAGACCCGGCTCGGGGCCGCCAGATGCGCGTCCCGAGCACTCACCTCGGCTCAGGCGCCGCCAGGCAGAGCCGCACGTTGCGCCGTCGCGGCGTGCTGCACAACGCACTGCTCCTGCTGTCGTAGGGACAGCGGGGACCGAAGTCAACACTTCCGGGGGCTTCCGACCTCGCATCGTGAGATCCGGTTGACCGGCTCTTCGGCGGCTTGATTGGGTGTGCGGCATGAACCAGCGCAGGACCTGGCCGCGTATGTCGATGTGCGTGTGCGCCGCGCTGTGTTGTTGCTGCCGGTAGACCGCAACGTTCCGGTTCACCAGGCAGCCCGAGTGAGGAAGCTGATGTTCGCCGTCCCTGTCAATACCGTTGCCGCTCAGGAAAAGTCCGCCCTCCGCCACCCCGCCCGGGTAGCCGTGGCCTACGCCGCGTCCCGCGACCGGTGGCGCCACCTGCTCCACTACGACGCCGACGAACGGTACGCGGTGCTGATCGACCGCACCGACACCGACGAGATCTGGCTGATGAGCTGGCTGCCGGGGCAAGGCGCACCACGCCACGACCACGGCGACACCAGCGGCGCCTTCACCGTGGTGCACGGCGAGCTGACCGAGGTCGTGCTCCGGCGCAACGCCGTGCAGGACGCCCCGCCGGAGATCAACGTGCTCCGCTCGGGCCAGACCCGCGCGTTCGGCCCCGGATACGCCCACCAGGTCAGTAACAAAGGCGTCGACCCCGCGGTGAGCATCCACGTCTACCGCTACGGCGGGCGGACGATCCGCCCTTACCCCGCGGATGCGGCCGCGGCCCGGGCCGACGGAGCGGCAGGCTGAGCGGGCCCGTTGCGTCACCCGGCAGGCACGGCCGCGGCGTAGGCCCGTGGATTCTCCAGGTGACGTCGCTCGGTGACGTGCGGCGGCACCGGTAGCTGCGAGGTCATGTCCGGCGACGGTATCGGCGCGCCGAAGGCGACCTCCAGCGGCAGGACACCCGCCCACACGGCGTTGGCCTCGACGTCCTCCGGGTCGTCCCCCGGGTACGTGGCCCGGATCTTCACCGACGCCTCGGCCAGCGGCAGGGCCAGGACACTGACCGCGGCCAGCTCCTTGTTGGTCGCGTCGCGGGCATAGCCCCACGAGCCGGGAGCCAGGTGGTCGGTGATCACCCGCAGCGCGTGCAGCTTGGCGGAACGCTCGGTGATCGGCGTGGCCGTGCCGTGGATGACGGCCGAGCGGTAGTTGATCGAGTGGTGCATCAGGCTGCGGGCGTAGACGATGCCGTCGACATGGGTGACCGCGACGCAGACGTCGGCGCCCTTGGCCGCGGCACGCAGGCTGCGCGCGCCGGTGGAGCCGTGCAGGTACAGCGTGTCGCCCTCCCGGCCGTAGGTGGTGGGCAGGACGACCGGGGAGGAATCCAACACGATGCCGAGATGGCAGACCAGGCCCGCGTCGAGGACTTCGTACAGTGCGGCACGGTCGGTCACGGTGCGATGCTTCGTGCGATTCGGGGTGCTCCGTGGGGTCGGCGACAACGGTGCAGCGCTCATACCGGAAAGCCTCGCCGAGGCAGTGGCATGGTGAAATGTCCAATCTGCAAGAATTTCTGATGTCCACTTAGGGAGGGGTGATGGCGGAGACCGCACTGGGCAGCCGGGGCGAGACCACACTTCCGGTGACGCTGGACCGAAAGTCGCGCACCCCGCTTGCCGTACAGCTCGCGGACGCGCTGCGCACCGCCGCCTCCTCGGGGCACTTGCGCGGCGGTGACCGGCTGCCGTCGACCAGGGCGCTCGCCAAGCGCCTCGGGGTCAGCAGAACGGTGACCGCGGCCGCCTACGAGCAGCTGCACGCCGAGGGATGGATCGTCGGCAGGCACGGCTCGGGCACCTACGTCACCACCACGCCGCCGTCCGGGCGGCCGCAGCACGCCGAGAACGCGCCGGACGCCGCGGTCGACTCCGGCCTGCTGGAGCTGGTGCCGGGCATGCCGTGGGCGGAGGGGATCGAGCGCTCGGCATGGCGGCGCGCATGGCGGGCGGCCTCCGACGAGCCGCCGTCGCAGCGCACCGATCGGGCCGGGCTGACCGGTTACCGCGCGGCGATCAGCGAGCTGCTGCTGCGCCATCGCGGCCTCAACGCCGCACCGTCCGCCGTGCTGGCCACGGCGGGCACCACCGCGGCGGTGGCCGAGCTGGCCTTCGGGGTGCTGCGGCCGGGGGACACCGTCGCCGTCGAGGAACCCGGCTATCAGCGCGCGGTGCAGGCGTTGCGATCGGCCGGGGTGCGGGTGGTGCCGCTCGGCGTGGATTCCGACGGTGTGCGGGTGGACGAAATCGGCGACGTCGCCGCGGTGTACTGCTCCCCGGCCCACCAGTACCCGCTGGGCACGCGGATGAGCGCGGCCCGGCGAGTGGCGCTGGTGGAGAGGGCGCGCGCCGACGGATTCCTGATCATCGAGGACGACTACGACGGCGAGCTGCGGTTCGACGTGGCTCCGCTGCCGGTGCTGGCCGCGCTGGCGCCGGACGTCGTGGTGCATCTGGGCACCACGAGCAAGATCCTCACCCCGACGCTCGGGGTCGGCTGGATGGTGGCGCCGCCTCCGGTCGCCGAGGCGGTGCTGGCCTACCGTGAACGCACCGGCACCCGTCCCTCCCCGGCCGGGCAGCGTGTCTTCACGGCCTTCGCCCGCAACGGCGACCTGGGCAGACATCTCCGCCGGGTGCGGCGGGAACTGTCCGAGCGGCGGCAGTGGCTGGTGGCGGCGCTGACCGAAGCCGGTGTCCCGGTGCTCGGCGACGACGCGGGCGCGCACCTGGTGGTGCCCATGGCCACCCCGGAGGAGGAGCAGAAGAAGCTGGCCGCGGCGGCCGAGCGCGGGATCCTGCTGGACGGCCTGGCCAGGCACTTCGCCGCCGAGCCGACGGTGTTCGGGGTGGCGATCGGGTACGCGGGCTGCTCCCGCGCCGAGCTGTACGAGGCGATCCCGGCCGTGATCGACGTGTTGCGAAGCCCCGGTGGTCCACCGGCGTCCGGTTGATGCGCGGTAGGGTCAGCGACTATGGCACAACCACCCAGCCGGCCGCTTGACGCCACGGGAGGGCGCAAGATCCGCGTCGCCGTGATCTTCGGTGGCCGCAGCACCGAGCACACCATCTCCTGCGTGTCCGCGGGCAGCATCCTGAGCAATCTGGATCGCGATCGGTTCGACGTCGTGCCGATCGGCATCACACCGGACGGTGGCTGGGTGCTGACCACGTCGGACGCCGAGGCGCTGCGGATCAAGGGGCGCGAGCTGCCCGAGGTGACCAGCGGCGCGGAGATCATCCTGGCCGGCGACGCGCGGCGGCGCGAGCTCGTCCTGCTGCACGGCAAGCAGACCGAGGCGCTGGCCGGCGTGGACGTGGTGTTCCCGGTCCTGCACGGTGCGTTCGGTGAGGACGGCACCATCCAGGGGCTGCTGGAGATGGCCGACCTGCCCTACGTCGGCTCCGGGGTGCTGGCCAGCGCCGCGTCCATGGACAAGGTGTTCGCCAAGAAGCTGCTGGCCGCGGAGGGGCTGCCGATCGGCGAGTACGCCGTGGTGCCCAGGGACGCGGACAAGCTCCCGCAGGCCGAGCGCGACCGGCTCGGGCTGCCGGTGTTCGTCAAGCCCGCGCGCGCCGGGTCGTCGGTGGGCATCACCAAGGTGACCGACTGGGACCAGCTCGGCGACGCGATCGCGCTGGCCCGCCGGACCGACCCGAAGGTGCTGGTCGAGGCGGCGATCGTGGGACGAGAGGTGGAGTGCGGCGTTCTGGAGTTCCCGGACGGCCGCATCGAGGCGTCGCTGCCCGCCGAGATCAGGGTGGTGTCCGACGACAAGGACGCCTGGTACGACTTCGAGACCAAGTACCTGACGGACACCGCCGAGCTGGACATCCCGGCGAAGCTGGACGACCAGGTGATCGAGCGCGTGCGGGCAATGGCCGTGCGTGCGTTCCGGGCGCTGGACTGCGCGGGCCTGGCCCGGGTGGACTTCTTCGTCGGGCCGGACGGCGACGTGAAGGTCAACGAGCTGAACACCATGCCCGGGTTCACCGCGACCTCGGCTTACCCGAAGATGTGGGAAGTCACCGGCGTGGACTACCCGACCCTGCTGACCACGCTGATCGAAACCGCGTTGGCGCGCGGCACCGGCCTGCGCTGAGGCCGGCCGGGGTCAGCGCGGCATGGCCGCGGCGACCGCTTTGCTGAGGTCCTGCACGACTCCGGTGCCTGCCCCCTCCGGCACCGTGACGGCGACCGTCACCGGCTTGCCTGCCACGTACCAGGTGGTGGCGCCGGTGTTGTCCACCGGGAACCACTGCACGTCGTCGACCACCACCAGCTTCGAGGTCGGCTTCAGCTCGCGCGGCTTGCCGACGCCGCAGCGCAGCACGACCGGCTCCGACGTGCCCCAGGCGGCGGTCGCCGGGGGAGCAGGGTCGGCGAGTTCTCGCCGCGGCAACTGACGCCCAGCCGACTTCACCGTCGGCGGCAGCTCGGCCATCAGCCTGGCGCACTCCGGCCTGCCGGCGTCGGGTGCGCTCACCGCGGGCACGGGCAGCGGGCCGGCCTGCCGTGCGGGTGTCTGCCTGCCGCCGAAAACCAGGCCGACGACCGCGACCCCGGCGACCAGCACGATCGCCAGGCCCGCGGCGACAAGGAGGACCGGCCGCGGCGGTAGTGCCGATTCCGTCGCCGATGCCGGAGGGGACGGTTGCTCGTCGGAGGATGCTCGGCTACTCACCGCGGCCTTTCCGGTCCAGGGTCAGCTCTCCAGATGCACCACGGGGCAGGTCAGCGTCCGCGTGATGCCGTTGACGTTCTGCACCTTAGCGACCACCAGCCTGCCCAGTTCGTCGACGTTCTCCGCTTCGGCCCGCACGATGACGTCGTAGGGGCCGGTGACGTCCTCCGAGCTTGCCACGCCGGGAATCTTGGCGATCTCGGCGGCCACCGACGCTGCCTTGCCGACTTCGGTCTGGATCAGGATGTATGCGTTGACCACGGCGCGCCCCTTCGTCACCTGCGTTGTGATTCAGGTCCAATAAGGGCCGGCGACGTCAGCGACGACGTCCGGCCCAGCAAAGTTACCGCAGCCGGCACTCGGATGTCCGACTGTTTGTCATACAAGGAGGTTACGGTGCAGCAGCGCAGCCCGGGCGGACGAACGGTCGCCGACATGGGCGAATTCACGCTGATCGGCGCCGTGGTCGCGGGCCGTCGGCAACCGGCGACGACGCAGCTCGGGCCCGGCGACGACGCGGCGGTGGTGACGGCAGGGGACGGCCGCGTGGTCGCCACGACGGACGTGTTGGTGCAGGGCGTGCACTTCCGGCTGGACTGGTCGACGGCGGAACAGGTGGGCCGCAAGGCGGTGGCGGTGAACCTGGCGGACGTGGCCGCGATGGGGGCGAGGCCGACGTCGGTCCTGGTCGGCCTCGCCTGCCCGGCGTCGACACCCGCGCAGTTCGCCATGGACCTGGCCAAGGGGATGGGCGAAGAGGCCGAGCGGGCCGGGGCGGGGCTGGTCGGCGGCGACATGGTCGCGGCGGACCAGATCGTCGTCAGCGTCACGGCGCTCGGCGATCTGGAAGGCCGCGCCCCGGTGACCCGTTCCGGTGCCAAGCCGGGCGACGTGCTGGCCGTGGCGGGACGGCTGGGCTGGGCGGCGGCGGGCCTGGCGGTGCTGGGGCGCGGCTTCCGTTCCCCGGTCAACGTGGTCAACGCGCACCGCTGGCCGGAGCCGCCGTACCAGGAGGGACCGAAGGCGGCCACGGCAGGCGCCACCGCGATGATCGACGTGTCGGACGGCCTGCTCGGCGACCTCGCGCACATCGCACGAGCGTCCGAGGTGTCGATCGACGTCGAAGCGGGCCGCCTGGAGATCGACCGGCGGCTGGCCGAGGTCGGTGCCGCGCTCGGGGTCAGGCCGCTGGACTGGGTGCTCACCGGGGGTGAGGACCACGCGCTGGCGGCGACGTTCCCGCCCGACGTCCCGTTGCCCGAGGGATGGCGGGCGATCGGGTCCGTGCTACCCGCCGAGGACGAGCCCGCGGTCACCGTGGACGGCGAGGAGTACCAGGTGGCCGAGCCTGGCTGGCAGCACTGGCGTCGGTGACCGGGCGGATTCCGCTTCCGCCGAGCACCGGTGCCGCCCGATACGCTCGATGTGTGCAGATCGTTGCCGTGGCTTACGACCATCCGGATGCGCAGAAGCTGATCGCCGAGGTCCAGCAGGAATACGTCCGGCGATACGGCGACGAGGACGCCACGCCGGTGGATCCGGCCGAGTTCGCCCCGCCGCGCGGCTATTTCGCGGTCGGCTATCTGGACGGTGCTCCGGTGGCGTCCGGCGGGTGGCGGGCGCACGACGGACCGGAGCCGGAGTTCCAGCCCGGCGACGCCGAGATGAAGCGGCTGTACGTCGTGCCTGCGGCGCGTGGCCGGGGACTGGCTCGTGCCATGGTGGCCGAACTCGAGCGGTCCGCCAGAGAAGCCGGGCGGCGCCGCATGGTGCTGGAGACCGGGACCCGGCAGCCGGAGGCGATCGGCCTGTACACGTCGTTGGGGTACCGGCCGATTCCCAAGTTCGGCATCTATCGCTGTGAACCGGGGTCCCGCTGCTTCGGCAAGCTGCTGTGAGCGGGCAACGGCAGATGGTCACGCTTGCCCGGCTGCCCGGCCTGCGGGCAGGGCATCACGTGCCGTGATCGGCCTTGCGATCACCCGGGGCGGGGACCGTGCGGGCGGGCCCGGCGAGCTGGCTAGGCTGTCGGACCATGGCGCCACGACCGCTGCACGAGATCGTCGAAGCCGGGTGGGCCAAGGCACTGGCCCCGGTGGCCGATCGCATCGCTGCGATGGGGGACTTCCTGCGCGCGGAGATCGCCGCCGGGCGTACCTACCTGCCCGCCGGTGACAAGGTGCTGCGTGCCTTCCAGCAGCCGTTCGACGACGTCCGGGTGCTCATCGTCGGGCAGGACCCGTACCCGACGCCGGGGCATCCGATCGGGCTGAGCTTCGCGGTCGCCCCGGACGTCAAGCCGCTGCCCAAGAGCTTGATCAACATCTTCACCGAGTACTGCAACGACCTCGGCTACCCGATGCCGTCCACCGGCGACCTGACACCGTGGGCCGAGCGTGGCGTGCTGCTGCTGAACAGGGCGCTGACGGTGCGCCCGCACGCTCCGAACTCGCACAAGGGCAAGGGCTGGGAGGAGATCACCGAGCAGGCCATCCGGGCGCTGGCGGCCCGGCAGAAACCGCTGGTGGCCATCCTGTGGGGCAGCAACGCCCGCCAGCTCAAGCCGCTGATCGGCGCCGAGCGGTGCATCGAGTCGGTGCACCCGAGCCCGCTGTCGGCGCACAACGGGTTCTTCGGGTCCCGGCCGTTCAGCCGGGCCAACGAGATGCTGGTCGCGCAGGGGGCCGAGCCGATCGACTGGAAGCTCCCCTGACCGTCCGGTACGTGCGGAACCGCGCGCCGGGGCGGGATCCGGCCGCTGACCGAGTGCCGGACCTCGATCCCCGGCGTCGTGCCGGCTCAGGCGAGCGCCGCAGCTTCAGCAGGGAGCCGGGAGCCACACGCGCCGCTTTGGGGTGCCACACGACAACGCCGCCGCCCTGGGGTCAGGACGGCGGCGCCGATGGATCTGTCGTTGTCGAGATCTTGTCAGCCTGGCGGCCCGAACTACCGGGTGACCTTGCCCGCCTTCAGGCAGGACGTGCAAACGTTGAGGCGCTTCCGCTGGGAGATGCCTACGCGCGCGTGCACGGTCTGGATGTTCGGGTTCCACCGGCGGCTGTGACGTCGGTGAGAGTGAGAGACCGACTTGCCGAAGCCCGGCCCCTTGCCACAGACGTCGCACACGGCAGCCACGTCGGAACACTCCTTACGTCTACGGGGATGATCCGCGCAGGTCGCGGACAGCTCACATAGGGTAGCTGGTAGCAGGAACGTCGCCGGAACCGGGGGCCGAAAGGAGCGCGGAGTGTCGACGGGTGGGCCAGCCGCGGTCACCGCCGCTGCCGTCGCTGCCTGGGCGGACGCCGCGGTCCGCGCGTTGCAGGGGCTGTGTGCGGAGCTCGACGCGATGAACGTCTTCCCGGTCGCCGACTCCGACACCGGTTCGAACATGCTGCACACCTTCACCGCGGCCCGTGACGCCCTGCTTGCCGCCGACGATCGCGCCCGGGAGAGCGTGGGCACGGCGCTGGCGACCATGGCGCACGCGGCGGTGTCGGCCGCGCGGGGCAACTCCGGGGTGATCCTCTCCCAGTTCGTCCACGGGCTCGCCGAGGCCTGCGGAGACCGGCCGGAGCTCGACGCGTCCGGGTTGGCGAAAGCGTTCGAGAACGCGGACAGTGCGGCGGCTTCGGCGGTCGTGCGCCCGGTCGAGGGCACGATGCTCAGCGTGCTCCACGCTGCCGCGGAAGCGGCCGGGCGAGCCGACACGTCCGTGCCCGCCGACGTCGCGTCCGCAGCAGCCGACGCAGCGGCCGAAGCGCTGGCCCGCACCCCGGATCAGCTCGCCGTGCTGGCCGAGGCCGGGGTGGTGGACGCTGGTGGCCGCGGACTGCTGGCCGTGCTCGACGAGCTGGCCGCGGTGCTGAGCGGGCGGCCGAGCCCGGCGCGCGGCGACTTCCGGTTCACACCCCGGGGTGGCACCCGCGCGTCCGAGGCGGAGCAGGACCAGCAGCCGTGGGAGGTCATGTACCTGCTCGAGGAGGCCACCGAGGACGCGGTCACGACGCTGAAGGAGGATCTCAGCGCGATCGGCGACAGCGTGACCATCGCTGCGAACGGCGCGGGCACGTACGCCGTCCACGTCCACTGCGCTGACATCGGCGCAGCTATCGAAGCAGGAATGCGTGCAGGCAAGCCGCACCAGGTGCGCGTCGAGTCGCTCACCGGGGCCGCCCGGCCGCGGGACCGATCCGGCAGCGCGGTGCTGGCGGTGGTGTGCGGAGCCGAGCTGGCCGAACTGTGTCAGCACGAAGGCGTCACGGTGCTGGACGTGCGGGCCGGCCACGCGGTGAGCGTGGAGGTCGTCGAGCAGGCCATCGACGAGCTGGCCGCCGACCACGTGACGGTGCTCGCCGCGAGCCGGGAGCTGACCGTCCTCGCCGAGGACGCCGCCGAGCGGGCCAGGAAGCACGGCGGCGAGGTGGTGGTGGTGCCGTGCGCCTCCCCGGTGCAGGTGCTGGCCGCGATCGCGGTGCACGACCCGGAACGCCGTACCGGCGACAACGTGGTCGCCATGGCCGAGGCCGCGGCGGCCACCAGGCGCGGTGAGCTCAAGCGCGCCGAGCAGGACGCGATCACCTGGGTCGGGCGGGTGGCCGCGGGCGACCTCGTCGGCTTCGCCGACGACGAGGTGGTGCTGATCGCCCCGGCGGACCGGCCGCCGGCCGAGGCGGCCACCGAGCTGCTGGACCTGCTGCTCGCCTCCGGCGGGGAGCTGGTCACCGTACTGCTGGGAGCGTCGGCCCCGGCGGGTATGACAGAAGCCGTGACCAAGCACATGGCGCGGGTGCACCCGGAAGTGGAGCTGAGCATCTACCCCGGCGGGCAGACCGACTCCGTGCTGAGCCTGGGAGTGGAGTAGTGACCACCGCTGACCCCACGCAGTCGCTGCGGACGCCGCTGACCACGCTGGTCGGTGCCAAGTCGGCCAAGCTGCTCGGCAAGGCGCTCGGCCTGCACACCGCGGGGGAGCTGTTGCGGCACTACCCGCGCCGGTACGCCCAGCGTGGCGAGCTGACCGACATCGCGGGCGTGGAGATCGGCGAGCACGTCACGGTGATGGCCCGGGTGATCAAGGCGCACCAGCGGCCGATGCGCAACCGGCGCGGCAAGATCCTCGAGGTCACCATCACCGACGGCACCCGGCAGCTGCAGCTGGCGTTCTTCAACCAGACCGCCTACCACGAGCGCAGGCTGCGGCCGGGCACGATCGGGCTGTTCGCAGGCAAGGTCGGCGCGTTCCGCAGGCACCTGCAGCTGGCTCATCCCGAGTACCAGCTGCTGGAGGACCCCGACGCGGAAGCGGTGGACAAGTTCGTCAACGAGATCATCCCGGTGTATCCGGCTGCCGAAGGCGTGCCGTCGTGGGTGATCGGCCGCTGTGTGCAGCAGGTGCTGGACCTGGTGGACATCGCCGACGACCCGTTGCCCGAGCAGCTGCGCAGCAAGTACCGCCTGCCGACGCTGGCCGAGGCGCTGCGCGGCATCCACCGCCCGGAGGCGATGGAGGACGTCCACCGGGCCCGCGAGCGCCTGAAGTGGGACGAGGCCATGGCGGTGCAGCTGGTGCTGGCCGAACGCCGCGCCTCGGCGAGCCACCGGCTCGCCCCGCCGTGCCCGCCGGTGAAGGGCAAGCTGGCGGACGCGTTCGACGCCCGGCTGCCGTTCGAGCTCACCGAGGGCCAGCGCGAGGTGGGCGAGGTGATCTCGGCCGACCTGTCCCGCGATCATCCGATGAACCGGCTGTTGCAGGGTGAGGTCGGCAGCGGCAAGACGGTCGTGGCGTTGCGCGCGATGACGCAGGTCATCGACGCGGGCAAGCAGGCGGCGCTGCTCGCGCCGACCGAGGTGCTGGCCGCCCAGCACGCGCGGTCGCTGCGCGAGATGCTGGGCGATCTGGGCATCGCCGGTGAGCTCGGCGCCGCCGAGCACGCCACCCGTGTCGTGCTGCTCACCGGATCCATGACGGCCAAGCAGCGCAAGCAGGCGCTGCTGGACACCGCCAGCGGGGCGGCGGGCATCGTCGTGGGTACCCACGCGTTGATCCAGGAGTCGGTCTCGTTCGCCGATCTGGGACTGGTCGTGGTGGACGAGCAGCACCGCTTCGGGGTGGAGCAGCGTGACGCGCTGCGCAGCCGCGGCACGGGCGAGACGTCGCCGCACGTGCTGGTCATGACCGCAACGCCGATCCCGCGCACGGTCGCCATGACCGTGTACGGGGACCTGGAAGTGTCGATGCTGCGCCAGTTGCCCGCGGGACGTTCGCCGATCTCCACCACCGTCGTGCCCGCCCGGGAGAAGCCCGCGTGGGTCAAGCGGGTGTGGGAGCGCCTGGTCGAGGAAGTTGCCAAGGGCCACCAGTGCTACGTGGTCTGCTCCCGCATCGGGGACGACGAGGACGGCGACGACGGTGTCGACGCGGTCGGTGTGGCCGACGAGGAATCCGAGGAGGAAGAAGGCCGCAGGAAGCCGGTTTCCGTTCTCGAGCTGGCCGAGCAGCTGCGTACCGGCCCGTTGCGGTCGGTACGCCTCGGCGTGCTGCACGGGCGCATGCCCGCAGACGAGAAGGACGCCGTGATGCGGGCTTTCTCGGCGGGCGATGTCGACGTGCTGGTGTCCACCACCGTGATCGAGGTGGGGGTGAACGTCCCGAACGCCACCGCGATGGTGATCATGGACGCCGACCGGTTCGGCATCTCCCAGCTGCATCAGCTCCGCGGCCGGGTCGGCCGGGGCGACGTGCCCGGGCTCTGCCTGCTGGTGACCGATGCGCTGGAGGGGACCGTCGCGCGGCAACGGCTGGACATCGTCGCGTCGACGCTGGACGGCTTCGAACTGTCCCGCCACGACCTGGAACTGCGGCGGGAGGGCGACATCCTGGGCGCCGCCCAGTCCGGCCGCCCGTCGGCGCTGAAGCTGTTGTCGCTGTTGCGTGACGAGGACCTCATCGAGCGCGCCCGGCGTGAAGCGCAGCTGATCGTGGCCGACGACCCCACGCTTGCCCGGCACCCCGGTCTGTCCCACCTGGTGAGCGAACTGGTCGATCCCGAGCGTGCGGAATATCTCGAGAAGGTCTGAACCGCCGTTCACGCACTACGGTTACAGGGCGAGCTGAAAGACGGTCACGGGCTGCACGAGCCGCGCGCCGCCCGGCGCGCGGGCGTGCCCGGAGACCGCCGCGACTCGGTGTGAAGGATGATGCATGTTCGACAAGGTGCTGGTGGCCAACCGGGGCGAGATCGCGATCAGGGCGTTCCGCGCCGCCTATGAACTCGGAGCCCACACGGTTGCGGTCTTCCCGTACGAAGACCGCAACTCGCTGCACCGACTGAAGGCGGACCAGGCGCTGGAGATCGGGGAGCGCGGCCACCCGGTGCGCGCCTACCTGTCCGTCGACGAAATCGTCCGCGCTGCGCGGGAGACCGGCGCGGACGCGATCTACCCGGGCTACGGCTTCTTGTCGGAGAACCCGGAGCTGGCTCGCGCATGCGAGCGCAACGGCATCACCTTCGTCGGCCCGTCCGCGGAGATCCTGGAACTGACCGGGAACAAGGCGCGGGCGGTGGCCGCCGCGCGGGAGGCCGGCCTGCCCGTGCTCGCCTCGTCGGAGCCGTCGTCGGACGTCGACGAACTGGTGGACAAGGCCGAGGAGATCGGCTTCCCGCTGTTCGTCAAGGCGGTGGCGGGCGGTGGTGGCCGCGGCATGCGCCGGGTGGACGACCCCAAGCGGCTGCGGGAGGCGATCGAAGCGGCCGCGCGCGAGGCGGAGTCGGCGTTCGGTGACCCGACGGTCTTCCTGGAGCAGGCCGTGGTGGACCCACGGCACATCGAAGTGCAGATCCTCGCCGACAACGAGGGCAACGTCATCCACCTCTACGAGCGGGACTGCTCGGTGCAGCGCAGGCACCAGAAGGTCGTCGAGCTGGCACCCGCCCCGAACCTGGACCCGCAGGTGCGCGAACGGATCTGCGCCGACGCGGTGGCGTTCGCCAGGCACATCGGCTACCGCAACGCGGGCACCGTGGAGTTCCTGCTCGACCGCACCGGCAAGCACGTGTTCATCGAGATGAACCCGCGCATCCAGGTCGAGCACACGGTCACCGAGGAGGTCACCGACGTCGACCTGGTCCAGGCGCAGCTGCGCATCGCTGCCGGGGAGACGCTGGCCGACCTCGGCCTGCGCCAGGAGGCGATCTACCTGCGCGGTGCCGCGCTGCAGTGCCGGATCACCACCGAGGACCCGGCCAACGAGTTCCGGCCCGACGTCGGCGTGATCAGCGCCTACCGGTCGCCCGGCGGTTCGGGCATCCGGCTGGACGGCGGGACCACCCACGCGGGCACGGAGATCAGCGCGCACTTCGACTCGATGCTGGTCAAGCTCACCTGCCGGGGCAGGGACTTCGAGACCGCGGTGCGCCGGGCCCGCCGCGCGGTCGCCGAGTTCCGCATCCGCGGCGTGGCCACCAACATCCCGTTCCTGCAGGCCGTGCTGGACGACCCGGACTTCCGCGCCGGCCGGGTGACCACGTCGTTCATCGAGGAGCGGCCCCACCTGCTCACCGCCCGCGGATCCGCCGACCGCGGCACCCGCCTGCTGACCTACCTGGCCGACGTGACGGTGAACAAGCCGCACGGGCCGCGTCCGAAGCTGATGGACCCGGCCGCCAAGCTGCCGGAATGCTCCGGCGAGCCGCCCGCCGGCTCCAAGCAGAAGCTCGCCGAGCTCGGCCCGGAAGGGTTCGCCCGCTGGCTGCGGCAGTCACCGCAGCTGGCGGTCACCGACACCACGTTCCGCGATGCGCACCAGTCGCTGCTGGCTACCCGGGTACGGACCAAGGACCTGCTCACCGTCGCGCCGGTCGTGGCCAGGACGTGCCCGCAGCTGTTGTCGCTGGAGTGCTGGGGTGGCGCCACCTACGACGTGGCGCTGCGCTTCTTGGCCGAGGACCCCTGGGAGCGGCTGGCGAAGCTGCGCGAGGCGGTGCCCAACATCTGCCTGCAGATGCTGCTGCGCGGGCGCAACACCGTCGGCTACACGCCGTACCCGCTGGAGGTGACGAAGGCCTTCGTGGAGGAGGCCGCCGCGACCGGCATCGACATCTTCCGCATCTTCGACGCGCTCAACGACGTCGAGCAGATGCGTCCGGCCATCGACGCGGTGCGGGAGACCTCCGCGGTCGCCGAGGTGGCGCTCTGCTACACCGGTGACCTGTCCGATCCGTCCGAGAAGCTCTACACGCTGGACTACTACTTGCGGCTGGCCGAGAAGATCGTCGAGGCCGGCGCGCACGTCCTGGCGATCAAGGACATGGCGGGCCTGCTGCGTGCCCCCGCCGCGCACCGCCTGGTGTCCGCGCTGCGGTCGAACTTCGACCTGCCGGTCCACGTGCACACGCACGACACCGCGGGCGGCCAGCTGGCCACCTACCTGGCGGCCATCCAGGCCGGGGCCGACGCGGTGGACGGCGCGATCGCCTCGATGTCCGGCACCACGTCGCAGCCGTCGCTGTCGGCCATCGTGGCGGCGACGGACCACTCCGAGCACGCGACCGGCCTCGACCTGCAGGCGCTGACCGACCTGGAGCCGTACTGGGAGGCGGTGCGCAAGGTCTACGCGCCGTTCGAGGCCGGGCTGGCCTCGCCCACCGGCCGGGTCTATCACCACGAGATTCCCGGCGGTCAGCTGTCCAACCTGCGCACGCAGGCCATCGCGCTCGGGCTGGGCGAGAAGTTCGAGGAGATCGAGGCGATGTACGCCGCGGCCGACCGCATCCTCGGCAGGCTGATCAAGGTCACCCCGTCGTCGAAGGTGGTCGGGGACCTGGCGCTGCACCTGGTCGGCGCCGGGGTCGACCCGGCCAAGTTCGAGGCCGACCCGGCCGCGTTCGACATCCCGGATTCGGTGATCGGCTTCCTGCGCGGCGAGCTGGGCGACCCGCCGGGCGGCTGGCCGGAGCCGTTCCGCACCAAGGCGTTGCAGGGCCGCGGCGAGCCGCGCCGCATGGTGGAGCTGACCGACGAGGACCGGCACGGCCTCGAGCACGACCGCCGCGCCACCCTCAACCGGTTGCTGTTCCCCGGGCCGACCAAGGAGTTCCTGGCCCACCGCGAGCAGTTCGGCGACACCAGCGTGCTGAGCAGCCTGGACTTCTTCTACGGGCTGCGGGCCGGCGAGGAGTACGCGGTCGACCTCGAGCCGGGGGTGCGGCTGCTGATGGAGCTGGAGGCGATCGGCGAGGCGGACGACCGCGGCATGCGGTCGGTGATGGCCACGCTGAATGGCCAGCTGAGGGTGATCTCGGTGAAGGACACCTCGGTGGCGGTGGACGTCCCGGCCGCCGAGAAGGCCGACCGGAACAACCCGAACCACGTCGCCGCGCCGTTCGCCGGGGTGGTCACGCTGGCCGTCGCCGAGGGCGACCAGGTCGAGCAGGGCGACACCGTGGCCACCATCGAGGCGATGAAGATGGAGGCGGCCATCACCGCGCCCAAGGCGGGCACCGTCGAGCGGCTGGCCATCAACGCCGTGCAACAGGTGGAAGGCGGGGATCTGCTGGTCGTGCTGAAGTGAGACAGTGTGCACCGTGGACGACACGGTGGACACGGCCGGCACAGTGGGCACTCCGGACCCGCCCGGCACGCCAGGCATGCCGGGCTCGGCTGGCTCCTCCGGCTCGGCGGGCGCCTCGGGCGTGACGGGCTCATCGGGCTCGGCGGGTCCGGCGGGTGCCGCCGGGCGGGCGCCCCGCGTCCATCCGTTCGGCTCGTGGCTGCTCGGTGACGACGACGACGTCGGCCGGCTGCGGGCGCGCGTTCGCCTGCTGCTGATCGGCCCGCTGTTCGTGGCCAACCTGATCGGGCTGGCCGTGGCCGTCCTGTTGGTCACCTGGGTGGTGCCGGGCCCGGAGGTGTTCACCGCCCAGCTGGCGCCGTTGAACTTCGTCGCGGTCCCGATCTACGTCGGCCTGGCCTGGGTCGCCATGACCGTCACCGGTGTGGTGACCGGGCTGCGGGTGCTGCGCTGGGTGCTGGACAGTGACGCCGAGCCCGCGCTCGACGAGCGGCGGCGGCGCGCCACGCTCCGGCTCCCGCTGGACCTGACGGTGATCCAGGCGCTCGGCTGGGCCGGGGGACTGGTGGTGTTCACCGTGCTCTACGGGCTGGTGGACGCGGAGCTGATCCCGAAGCTGGTCTTCAGCATCCTGCTGTCCGGCACGGTGACGTGCGCGAACTCGTACCTGATCAGCGAGTTCGCGCTGCGGCCGATCGCCGCCAGGGCGCTGGCAGGCGGGCTGCCGGAGCGGCGGACGTTCCTCGGGGCGACGCTGCGCTCCGTGCTGTTCTGGGGCATCGGCTCGGCCGCCCCGGTGCTGGGCATGATGGTCGTCGCCGTCTCGGCGCTCTACGAGCCGGACGTCACCCGCAGGCAGCTGATCATCACCGTGCTGGCGCTGGGCGGCGTGGTGCTGTCCGCCGGTGCGTTCCTGACGGTGATGACCGCGCGGGCCACCATGGCCCCGATCATGACGGTGCGTGCCGCGCAAGCGCGGGTGGAGCAGGGCGACCTGGACGCCGAGGTGGTCGTCTTCGACGGCACCGAGCTGGGCAGGCTGCAGGCCGGGTTCAACGCCATGGTGGCCGGGCTGCGGGAACGGGAACGGGTGAAGGACCTGTTCGGCAGGCATGTGGGGGAGGACGTCGCCCAGGCGGCGCTGACCTCGCCGCTGGAGCTCGGCGGTGAGCTGCACGACGTCGCGGTGTTGTTCGTCGACGTGGTGGGGTCCACCCGGATCGCCGCGACGCGCCCGCCGACCGAGGTGGTCGAGGTGCTGAACCGGTTCTTCGCCGTGGTGGTGGACGAGATCGACGCCCACGGTGGCCTGGTGAACAAGTTCCTCGGCGACGCCGCGCTGGCCGTCTTCGGCGCCCCCACGCCGATGCCGGACGCCGGCCGCCGGGCGCTGAAGGCCGCCCGCAGGATGATCGCCCGGCTGCGCGAGGAGGTGCCCGAGGTGGCGGCGGGCATCGGGGTGTCCGCGGGCCAGGCGGTGGCCGGGTACGTGGGCACGGAGAGCCGCCTGGAGTACACGGTGATCGGCGATCCGGTCAACGAGGCGGCCCGGCTCACCGAGCTGGCCAAGTCGGTGCCGGGCCGGGTGGCGGTCTCCCACCGCGTGCTCGACGGCGCCGACGACGAGAAGGGGTTCTGGCGAACCTATCGCCGGGTCACCCTGCGCGGCCGCACCGAGCGCACCAGGGTGGCGATCCTCGCCCGGCGGTCGCGCCGGTGACGGCGGCTACCGCTCCGGCAGCCACGACGGGTCGGAGGCGATCACGATCAGCTGCTGGGTGGCGCGGGTGAGCGCCACGTAGAGCACGCGCCGCCCGGTGACCGATTCGTCGATCAGCTCGCGGGGCTCGATGACGACGACCGCGTCGTACTCCAGGCCCTTGGCGTCCAGGCTGCCCACCACGCGCAGCCGGTCGTCGGCCATCGAGGCCAGCCACTGCCGCACCGTGGCGACCCGGTCCATCGCGCTGATCACCCCGACCGTGCCCTCCACCGCGTCCAGCAGCTCCTTGGCCGCGTGCCGCACCTCGTCGGCCCGGGAGGCCGGGCCGACCTGGCGGATCTGCGGCTCGATGCCGGTCTGCCGCACCGCACGCGGCAGGTCGTCGGGCTCGGCGTGCTCGGCGACCACCCGCGCGGCCAGCGCGAAGATCTCCGCTGCGTTGCGGTAGTTGGTGCGCAGCGTGTAGCGCCGCCGGGTGGCCTTGCCGAACGCCTCGGCCGCGGCTTGTGCGGCCTCCCGCGGGTCGGGCCACGAGCTCTGCAACGGGTCGCCGACGACCGTCCAGCTGGCGTACCGGCCGCGCCGGGCGACCATCCGCCACTGCATCGGGGACAAGTCCTGCGCCTCGTCGACCACGACGTGCGCGTACTCGTCGTAGTGCTCGGGCCGCCGCCTGCCGGGCTCGGGCTCGGCGTCGGGCGCGGCGGAACGCCGCCGCTTCGGCTTGCCGACCAAAACCCGCAGTTCGTCCAGCAACGCCACGTCGGCCACCGACCAGCCCGCCGAGGAGTCCGCCCACGAGCGGCTGAGCATCCGCACCTCGTCCGCGGTGAGCACGTTGCGGGCCGCACGTGCCAGCCGCTCCTCGTCGGCCAGCCAGCGCAGGATCTCGGTCGGCCGCAGTTCGGGCCACCACACCACGAGGAAGCGGTGGAAGTCGATCCGCTCGCCCAGCTCCATGATCAGCTGGTGCCGGGCGGCCGGGGTCAGCTCGCCGCCGTCGTCCTCGGCGTGCTTGGCCGCCACGTCCGCCAGCGCTTCCAGCAGCATTTCCGCCGCGACCACCCGCGAGCGGTTCGGTGGCCCGCCGCGCGCGTGCACCCGCTTGCGGACCTTCTCCAGCTGCTCGGTGTCCAGCCGCAGCACGTCACCGCGGTAGGTGATGCGCATGTGCGTGGGAACGCCGGGCGGGGTGTCCCGCACCGCTCGCTGCAGAACCTTGCGCATGCGCAGCGACCCCTTGACGGCCGCGACCGGCGCCGGGTCGAAGCGCTCGGCCTTGACACCGTCCAGCAGCGTGCCGAGCGAGCGCAGCTCGGCGTCGGTCTCGCCCATGGACGGCAGCACCCGGGAGATGTAGTTGGTGAACACGTCCGACGGGCCGACCACCAGCACCCCGGCCCCGCCCATCCGCCTGCGGTACCGGTAGAGCAGGTAGGCCGCGCGGTGCAGGGCCACCGCCGTCTTGCCGGTGCCGGGACCGCCGGTGATCTCGGTGACGCCCTGCCACGGCGCCCGGATGACCTCGTCCTGCTCCTTCTGGATGGTCGCGACGATGTCCCGCATGTGCTCGCCGCGGGCCCTGCCGAGCGCGGCCATCAGCGCGCCCTCACCGACCACGGCCATGCCTTCCGGCAGCGCCTCCGGCATCAGCACGTCGTCGTCGATGTCCAGCACGCGCTGGCCGGAGCAGCGGATGGCCCGCCTGCGCACGACGTCCATCGGCTCCTCGGCGGTCGCCTGGTAGAACGGCGCCGCCGCGGGGGCGCGCCAGTCGGTGACCAGGTTGTTGAACTCCGCGTCGCGGATGCCCAACCGCCCGACGTAGACCACGTCGCCGCTGCTTGCGTGGTCCAGCCTGCCGAACACCAAGCCCTCGTACTCGGCGTCGAGCCGCTGCAACGTCTGGCTGGCGTGGTAGACCATCATGTCGCGCTCGAAGAGCATCGACGCTTGCTCGAAGACGGCTTCGCGTTGTGCCCCGTGGCCCATCTGGTAGCCCTTGGCCAGCATGTCCTCCGCCTGGGCGCGCAGCTCGGCCAACCGCTCGTACACGCGGTCGACGTGGGCCTGCTCGAGCGCGATTTCAGCCTTCCGGATCCGGGATTCGGACACCGCGCTCCTCGAGATGCCAGTGTGTGGGACGGAGAAAGACGAGCATACGCGGTCGGTGCGGGGCGGCGAGCACGTGCCGGGGGTAATCGCCGCCTGCGGGGAGCGGACCCGGCCTGGCCGCGCTGCCCGCGCTGCGCCAGACTCACCGACCATGACGCGGATCGTTGCCGGACGGGCGGGTGGCAGGCGGCTGCGAGTGCCCGCGCGCGGCACCCGCCCCACGTCGGAGCGGATTCGTGCGGCGCTGTTCAACGCGCTGGAAGCCGCCGGCGAGGTCGCCGGGGCCCGCGTGCTCGACCTGTACGCCGGTTCCGGCGCGCTCGGACTGGAGGCGCTGTCCCGAGGGGCCGCGGACGCGGTTTTCGTCGAGTCGGATCGCCGTGCCGTGGAGGTGTTGCGGGCGAACGTGCGTGCCCTCGGCCTCGGCGGTTCCGTCCGGCACGGCACCGTGCGGCAGGTGCTCGAGGCGGCGGCGGCCGAGCCGTTCGATCTGGTGGTGGCCGACCCGCCGTACGGAACGCCGGACGTCGAGCTGCGTGCGGTGCTGACGGCGTTGGTCTCCGGCGGCTGGTTGACCGCACACGCCCTGGTCGTCGTGGAACGGGCCAGCCGGGACGGGGCGGTGGACTGGCCGCCGCAGTACCGTCCGGTGCGCGTCAAACGCTACGGCGACACCGAGCTGCACTGGGCCGAGCTGGCGGCGGAGGGGGCAGGCGCGCCGTGACGTGGATCGCGGCGAAGGCGTCCGCGGGCTGGGTAGGCTGCTCGCCATGCGACGTGCGGTGTGCCCCGGCTCCTACGACCCGGTGACCAACGGCCATCTCGACGTCATCGAGCGAGCCGCGACCCTGTTCGACGAGGTCGTGGTGGCGGTGCTGATCAACCGCAACAAGAAGGGCATGTTCGACATCGACGAGCGGCTGGCGATGCTGGCCGAGGTGACCTCGCACCTGCCCAACGTGCGGGTCGACTCGTGGCACGGGCTGCTGGTCGACTACTGCACGGCCAACGACATCCAGGTCATCGCCAAGGGCCTGCGGGCGGTCAGCGACTTCGACTACGAGCTGCAGATGGCGCAGATGAACCGCAGGCTGTCCGGGGTCGACACGGTGTTCGTGTCCACCAGCCCGGAGTACAGCTTCCTGTCCAGCTCGCTGATCAAGGAAGTCGCCACGCACGGCGGCGACGTCACCGGGCTGCTGCCCGAGGCGGCCAAGCGCCGGCTGCTGGAGCGGGTCGCCGAGCAGTCGTCGTGATGCGGCCGGACCCGGGGGCACGGTGCGCCCGGCCTCGCCTGCTCGCCGACGGCCTCGGTCGCACCGCGGGTGTGCCCCGGGCGCCCGCGTGCTGACGGCCGCGGCCGCGACTCGTACGCCCCCGGCTCGACCCGTCCGGCGCCCGCCCGGCTCGCTCGGTCAAGCGTGACACGCCCAAGGAGGCGCCACCTGCACGGATTTCGTGTGCGCAGCGGGCAAACTTGACCACAGTGACAGCCGCTGAAGTCGCCGGCCAAGGGAGTTGCTGTGTACCGGGTGTTCGAGGCCCTCGACGAGCTCGTGACGATCGTGGAGGAGGCTCGCGGGGTACCGATGACGTCCAGCTGCGTCGTGCCGCGCGGGGAAGTCCTTGAACTGCTCGACGACATCCGCGAGGCCTATCAGCCCGAGCTGGACGACGCCCAGGACGTGCTGGACAAGCGCGACGAGATCCTGGAGTCGGCACGCACCGAGGCGGAGCAGACGCTCAGCTCGGCTCGGGAAGAGGCCGAGCGGCTGGTGGCCGAGGCCCGCGCGGAGGCCGAGCGCCTGGTGTCGGAGGCCCAGGACAGGGCGAACGAGATCCTGGCCGAGGCGGACGCGGAAGCCGACCGTGCGGTGGCCGCGGGACAGGCCGAGTACGACAGCCTGACCAGCCGCGCCCGCGACGAGCACGACCGGATGCTGCAGGCGGGCAGGGAAGCCTACGAGCGGTCCGTGCAGCAGGGCATGGAGGAGCAGGCCCGCCTGGTGTCGGAGACCGAGGTGGTGCAGGCCGCGCACGCCGAGGCGGCGCGGCTGGTGGACGAGGCGCACGCGGAAGCCGAGCGGCAGCGCTCGGAGTGCGACGCCTACATCGACGGCAAGCTGGCCGAGTTCGCCGACCTGCTGGACCGGACCCTGCGCTCGGTGGACCAGGGCCGGTCCCAGTTGCGCGGCGGCTCGTTCGCCTCCAGCTTCGGCCACAACGGCTACCACTCGGAGCACAGCGGCTACCGCTGAGGGCCCTCGGGGCGCCGGTGCGGCCGGACGCCGCGCGAAGTGCGCACAGGTAGCGCAGCGGCAGGTACGCAGGCGTACGCTTGGCGTCAATGTCCGAAGAACGCAGCACCCGCAGGAATCCGGTTCCGGACGCCAGGAACCCGTGGGTGGTCGACACCCAGGAGCTGGGCCGCAGCCCCGGAGCCAGCCAGCGCCTCGAGCGCACCGTGCCCGCCGAGACCGCGGTGGGCTTTCCCGACGTGATCGAGGTCCCCGTCGGCGCCCCCTACCGGCTCGACCTGCTGTTGGAGTCGGTGGTGGAGGGCGTGCTGGTCAGCGGATCGGTCACGGTGCGGGCAGCCGGGCAGTGCTCCCGCTGCCTGGACCCGATCGAGGAGGAGATCGCGGTCGAGCTGACCGAGCTGTTCGCCTACCCGGACTCCACCACCGAGGCCACCACGGAGGAGGACGAGGTCAGCCACGTGGTGGACGACATGGTGGACCTGGAGCCGGTGGTCCGGGACGCGGTCGTGCTGGCCATGCCGCAGGTTCCGCTGTGCCGCCCGGATTGCCCTGGTCTGTGCCCCGATTGCGGTCTGAAGTGGGTCGATCTCGAGCCGGATCACGGCCATGAGAAGATAGATCCTCGGTGGGCGGCCCTTGTCGAACGGTTTTCCGGATCGAACAGCAACGGGTCCGCGCCAACAGACAGCAAGTGACGACGTGGGGCGCGATCAGCGCGCAGTCCCAGGGTGTGGTGCCCAGGGTGCCCATGAGTGAGACTTGAGGAGTAGTAGCCGTGGCCGTCCCGAAGCGGAAGATGTCGCGCTCGAACACGCGGTCCCGCCGCTCGCAGTGGAAGGCGGCGCCGGTGCACCTCGTGCCGTGCCCGAACCGTGCGTGCAAGGAGCTCAAGCCGCGTAACGTGGCCTGCCCGGTGTGCGGGCAGTACGCGGGTCGACAGGTCGTCGAGCCGGCCTGATCGGGGTAGGTCATGGCGGGGAATGGTGTGCGCGGCCCGAAGGCCGACCCCGCTGAGCTGCTGGCCGCTCTGGGGGTCGAGATCAAGCCGGACCTGCTGACCCTGGCCCTGACGCACCGTTCGTACGCCTACGAGAACGGTGGCCTGCCGCCGAACGAGCGGCTGGAGTTCCTCGGCGACGCGGTGCTGGGCCTGGTGATTACCGATCACCTGTACAACGAGCACCCCGACCTGCCGGAAGGGCAGCTGGCCAAGCTGCGCGCCAGTGTGGTCAACATGCAGGCGCTGGCCGGTGTCGCGCGTGGGCTCGGCAAAGGCGGCCTCGGCGCGCACCTGCTGCTGGGCAAGGGCGAGGAGCTCACCGGTGGCCGGGACAAGGCGAGCATCCTGGCCGACGGGCTCGAGGCGATCATCGGCGCGGTCTACCTGGAGCACGGCATCGAGGTGGCGCGCAAGCTGGTGCACCGGCTGTTCGACGACCTGCTGGCGGAGGCACCGCTGCGCGGTGCCGGGCTGGACTGGAAGACCAGCCTGCAGGAGCTGACCGCGTCCGCCTCGCTCGGCGTGCCGGAGTACCGGGTGGTGGACACCGGGCCCGATCACCAGAAGGAGTTCTCGGCGACGGTGCTCATCGCCGGCGAGCCGCGTGGTGAGGGCCGCGGCACGACGAAGAAGGAAGCCGAGCAGAACGCCGCGGAGATGGCGTGGCGTTCGCTGACCGCCGAGCTCGAGGCCGGCAAGGACAGCGAGGACGCCGGCAACCCCGGCGGCGACAAGGAGCAGGCCGGCGGCAAAGCGCAGCCCGGCGCCACGACCGGGCAGTAGCGGTTCGGCATGCCCGAGCTGCCCGAGGTCGAGACGGTCCGTCGTGGGCTGGCCGAGCACGTCAGCGGCCGGACCATCCGCAGTGTGGACGTGCTGCACCAGCGAGCGGTGCGGCGGCACGTGCTCGGTGCGGTCGACTTCGCCGGACGGCTGGCCGGCCAGCGCATCGACGCGGTGCGCAGGCGCGGCAAGTATCTGTGGCTGGAACTGGCCTCCGGCGAGGCGGTGGTCGGTCATCTCGGCATGAGTGGGCAGATGCTGGTGCGCTCGCCCGGCGTCCCCGACGAGAAGCACCTGCGTGTGCGACTGCACCTGGACGACCGGCCCGGAGCGGCGCGCGAGCTGCGCTTCGTCGACCAGCGCACGTTCGGCGGCCTTCTGCTGGACGAGCTGGTCGAGGTCGACGGAACCATGGTGCCGTCGAGCATCGCGCACATCGCGCGCGATCCGATGGACCCCGCATTCCGGCTGCCGCACGTGGCCAAGGCCATGCGCGCCAAGCGCACCGAGGTCAAGCGCGCGCTGCTGGACCAGACCCTGGTCAGCGGGATCGGCAACATCTATGCGGACGAGGCGCTGTGGCGGGCGCGGATGCACTGGGCGCGGCCGACCCAGCGGCTGACCCAGAAGCAGGCCGAGCTGGTGCTGCGGGAAGCCACCGCGGTGCTGATGGACGCGTTGCGGGCGGGCGGCACGTCGTTCGACGCTCTCTACGTCAACGTCAACGGTGAATCCGGCTACTTCGACCGGTCGCTCAACGTCTACGGCCGCGAAGGCGAGCCGTGCCGTCGTTGTGGCTCACCGATCCGGCGGGAACGGTTCATGAACCGCTCGTCCTACACCTGCCCGCGCTGCCAGCGTAGGCCACCGCGACGCCGCTGACTGCCCGGACGAGAAGCGCACGGCCACGCCCGGCGCACTGACACGCGCTTGCTGAACCGGCGGCCAGACGGCCGAACCGGATCAGCGGCGCGAGCTGCTGCTTCCCGAGGGCGTCGCGGTGTTGGACGCCGTGGACGTACCGCCGCCGGGCGGCTCCGGGTCCTCCGTCTCACACGGTTCGTCGCACGGCGGATCCGTCGGGCCGGTGCTCGGCGGGTCGTCCGGGGTCGTCGTGGTGGGTGGATCGTCCGGGGGCGTCTTGGTGGTCGTCGTGGTCGGCTTCGACGGTTTCGTGGTCGTGGTGCCGCCCGTGGAGGTCGTCGGCAGATCCTCGGACGTGTCCGCCGGGCGGTCCGGCTTCGGCGTTCCCGGGGCGTCCTCGTCCTCGGTCGTGCTCGTCGTGGTCGGGGTGGTGCTCGGGGCGAGGTCGCCACCGTGTGCCGTCCCGCTGATCTTGACCGTGGTCTCCTCCGGGGTCGGGTTGCCTGCGATCAAGCCACCCCCGGCGCCCCCGTTGGGCTCGCGCTGGAATTGCTGCACGTTCTTCTCGGCGACCGGGGCAGTCGGGCCGGCCAGCACCGCGATCCCGGCGAACGCGGTCGCGGTCACCACACCGCTGGCCAGCAGCGCCAGGTAGCTCGCGCGCCGTGGCCGGGTCGCCTCGGCCGGGGGCGCGACCGACACTCGCGTATCGTCGGTTGGCCCAGACGGGCTCATAGGCTGCTCCTTGTGGCGGCTAGGCTGGGGCGGGGGAACTGTATCACTGTCGAGTGAACGATGTGCCTACCCCATAGTGTTCGTTTTGTTCCGGAGCGTCACCACTGGGGAGTTGCGACGGATGACGCCATCCGCAGCCGAATCCGGCGAGCGCGTGCGGCTGACCGCGTGGGTGCGCGGTCATGTGCAAGGTGTCGGTTTCCGGTGGTGGACGCGCTGCCGGGCGCTGGAACTGGGCCTGGTCGGGACGGCGACCAACCTGCCGGACGGGCGCGTGGAGGTGGTCGCGGAAGGCCCGCGGAAGGCGTGCGCCGAGTTGCTGGCCGCGCTGCGAGGCGGGTCCACCCCCGGCAGGGTCGACTCGGTGGTCGAGCAGTGGTCCGAGCCGCGCGGGGGGCTGCACGGGTTCGTGGAGCGCTGAGCCGGGCGGACGGTGGCGGTCCGGTCCGGCCGGAGTTCGCCCGCACGCATCCGACACGCCGCGCGGTTCGGTGCGTACCAGGGCCCGCAGGTACCATTCCGCAGTTGAGGTCGGCCCGGCCGCATGACACATCAGCCGTGAACCGGCACAGATGAAGGGGCCGTATAGCTCGTGCACCTGAAAAGCCTGACACTGAAGGGCTTCAAGTCTTTCGCTTCGACGACGACGCTCCGTTTCGAGCCGGGCATCACCTGTGTGGTCGGCCCGAACGGATCGGGGAAGTCGAACGTGCAGGACGCCCTGCGCTGGGTGATGGGCACGCAGGGCGCCAAGGACCTGCGCGGCGGCAAGATGGAGGACGTCATCTTCGCCGGCACCGCAGGCAGGCCGCCGCTCGGCCGCGCCGAGGTCACGCTGACCATCGACAACTCCGACGGTGCGCTGCCGATCGACTACACCGAGGTGTCGATCACCCGGCGGATGTTCCGCGACGGCGCCAGCGAGTACGAGATCAACGGCGAGAGCTGCCGCCTGCTGGACGTGCAGGAGCTGCTGTCCGACTCCGGCATCGGCCGGGAGATGCACGTGATCGTCGGCCAGGGGCAGCTCGGTGAGATCCTGCAGGCCAAGCCGGAAGAGCGGCGCGCGTTCATCGAGGAAGCCGCGGGCGTGCTCAAGCACCGCAAGCGCAAGGAGAAGGCGCTGCGCAAGCTCGAGGCGATGCAGGCGAACATGAACCGCCTGACCGACCTCACCGCCGAGCTGCGCCGCCAGCTCAAGCCGCTGGGCAGGCAGGCCGAGATCGCCCGCAAGGCGCAGGCCATCCAGGCCGAGCTGCGGGACGCCAGGCTGCGGTTGTACGCGCACGATCTGGTCACCCAGCGCGAGGCGCTGGCCAAGGAGGAAGCCGACGAGGAGCGGATCCGTCGGCAGCGCGCCGAGGTGGAGCAGCAGCTGCAGATCGCGACCAGGCGGGAAGCGGAACTGGCCGAGGCGCTGGCCGAGGACGAGCCACGCCTGGCGGCGGCCAAGGACACCTGGTACAAGCTCAGCGCCCTGGCCGAACGGCTGCGCGGCACGGTGCGGCTGGCCATGGAGCGCAAGCGGCACCTGTCCGCCGACGTCGAGGACACCTCGACCGGCCGGGATCCCGAGGAACTGCTCGCCGAGGCCGAGCAGGCCGAGGAGAAGGAGCAGGAGCTCGACGCCGCGGTCGAGGCGGCGCGGGCCGAGCTGGCGGAGGCCATCGCACGCCGGGAAGAGCTCGAGCAGGCGCTGCAGGCCGCCGAGCGCGCGCACATGGCCGCGGTCCGGGCCGTGGCGGACCGCCGGGAAGGCATCGCCAAGCTCAAGGGGCAGGTCGAAGCCCTGCGCAGCAAGACGGGCGCCACGGCCGAGGAGATCGAGCGGCTGAGCGCGGCCATCGCCGAGGCCGAGGCCAGGGTCGAGCAGGCGGCGGAGGAGCTGGAGCAGGCCAAGGCCGAGGGCGGCGACTCCGATCTGGACAGCGCGCAGGCCGCCGAGCGACTCGAACAGTGCATGCGCGCCAACGACGCCGCCAAACAGCGCGTCGAGGAGCTGGTCGCGGCCGAACGGGCCGCGGAGAAGGAGATCGCGACGCACCGCGCCACCGTGGAGGCGCTCTCGCGCGGGCTCGCGCGCAGGGACGGCGCGGGCACGTTGCTGGAAGCCGGCGACGACGTGCCCGGTGTGCTCGGGTCGGTCGCCGCGCTGCTGGACGTCGAATCCGGCTTCGAAGCGGCGATCGCCGCCGCGCTGGGCCCGGTCGCCGACGCGGTCGCTGTGCAGACCGACGACGACGCGGTCTCCGCGCTGGAGTACTTGAAGAAGCACGACGCCGGCCGGGCAGGCATGCTGCTGGGCGGCCTGCTGGGTGGTGCCGAGGGTTCCGCCCTGCCCGATCGCCCGCAGCTGTCGTCCGGCGCACGGTGGGCCGTCGACGTCGTGCAGGCGCCGGAGCAGCTGCGTCCTGCCGTGCGCGTCGCATTGCACGACGTCGTGATCGTGGACAGCGTCAACGCCGCCAAAGCGCTCGTCAGCGAGCACCCGCGACTGCGTGCGGTCACCACGGAAGGCGATGTCTTCGCCGCTCACTGGGCGTGCGGTGGTTCGAAGGCCGCGACCGAATCGGTCATCGAGGTCCAGGCCGCGGTGGACGCGGCGCGGGAGAAGCTGATCGCGGCGGAACGGCAGCTGCAGCGCGTCGCCGCGGAGCTGGAAGGGGCGCGCGCCGAGCAGCAGCAGCGGAAGGCCGAGGCGGCCAAGGCCAGGGAGGCCGTCGGCGAGGTCAAGGTGGCCAGGGCCAGGTTCACCGAGCGGCTGAACCGGCTGCAGCAGGCGCTACGCAACGCCGAGGCGGAGGCCGCGCGGCTGCGCAACCAACGGGCGAAGGTGGAGGCCAGCCGGGCCGAGGCGGTGGCGAAGCTGGCCGAGCTGGAGCAACGGCTGACCGCGGCCAGCGAGGAGCCGATCGACGAGGAGCCGGACACCACCGAGCGGGACGAGATCGCGGCCGCGCTGTCCGAGGTGCGGCAACAGGAGGTCGACGCCCGCCTGGCCCTGCGCACGGTCGAGGAGCGGGCCCGTGGGATCGCGGGCAAGGCGGAGAGCCTGCGCCGGGCGGCGGAGGCCGAGCGGCAGGCCCGTGAGCGTGCGGCGCGGGCGCGGGAGGCCCGCAGGCGTGGCGCGGAGATCGCCGCCGCCGTGGTGGACGCCGGTGAGATCGCCCTGGAGCGCATCGAGGTGTCACTGCAGCGTGCCGCGGCGGAGCGAGATGCGCTGCAGCAGGCCAGGGAAGAGCGGGAAGTGATGCTGTCCGGTGTCCGGGCCAGCGTGCGTGAGCTGAGCGGCCAGCTGGAGAAGCTGACCGACGCGGTGCACCGCGACGAGCTGCTGCGCGCCGAGCAGCGGATGCGGCTGGAGCAGCTGGAGTCCCGCATCGCCGAGGAGTTCGGCATCGGGCTGGACGACCTGGTGGCCGAGTACGGTCCGGACCAGCCGGTGCCGCCGAGCCCGACCGAGATGGCCGAGTACGAGGCGGCCAAGGAGCGGGGCGAGCCGGTCAGCGAGCCGCAGCCGATGCCGTTCGACCGGGCCACCGAGGAGCGCAGGGCCAAGCGGGCCGAGCGGGAGCTGGCCATGCTGGGCAAGGTCAACCCGCTGGCGCTGGAGGAATTCGCCGCGCTGGAGGAGCGGTACAAGTTCCTGTCCACCCAGCTGGAGGACCTCAAGGCCACCAGGAGGGACCTGCTGGCGGTGATCCAGGAGGTGGACGACAAGATCCTGGAGGTCTTCACCTCCGCCTTCCACGACGTGGCGCGGGAGTTCGAGAAGGTGTTCGCCACGCTGTTCCCCGGCGGCGAAGGGCGCATGGTGCTCACCGACCCGGACGACATGCTGACCACCGGCGTGGACGTCGAGGCCCGCCCGCCCGGCAAGAAGGTCAAGCGGCTGTCGCTGCTGTCCGGTGGCGAGAAGTCCCTGGTGGCGGTGGCGATGCTGGTGGCGATCTTCCGGGCCCGGCCGTCGCCGTTCTACGTCCTGGACGAGGTCGAGGCGGCGCTGGACGACACCAACATGCGCAGGCTGATCGGCCTGCTGGAGCAGCTGAGGGAGAACTCGCAGCTGATCGTGATCACGCATCAGAAGCCGACCATGGAGATCGCCGACGCGCTCTACGGCGTGAGCATGGCCAACGACGGGGTCACCAGGGTGATCTCGCAGCGGCTGCGGTCGCGCGATCGGGCGGACGAGCGAGCCGGCGAGCGTTCGGCCGAACCCGCCTCGGCGTAGGCGGGTCCGTGGGACGGTGAGGGTTGCCCTGCGACGGCCTGCGGTGACGCGGATGCGAGGATGACGACGTGACGGACAACGTGTGGCTTCTGGTCATCGTCGGTGTCGCCGTGCTGCTGGCCGTGGCGCTGGTGGTGGGGTTCACGCTCTCGCGCAGGCGCAGGATCCGCCTCGACCGGGAGCGCCCGGGTGCCGGTGAGCGACCCAGCGGCGGCGGATACTCGGCAGGCGGCGGGATCGCTCTGGCCCCCGGTGGGGTGCGGGAACACGCACCGCCGGAGCACCCGGCCGGAGAGCGTCCCGAGACCGACGGCGAGCCGGGGGTGGGCGAGGACGCGGCGGTACCGCGGGACAGCCATCGTCGCGACATCGTCGACGTCGCGCTGCCCGAGACCACCGGCGAGGCGCCTGCCTCCGAGTCCGGCACCACGCCAGGCTCCACTCCGACGCCCACGGCGCCGGAGCCGGAAGCCGGCGCGGCCCAAGCGGCGACGGCGACCAAGACGGCCGAGCCGCAGCGCGCGCCGGTGTCCACCGAGGAGCCCGCGCCCGCCGCCGGGCGTATCGAGCGGTTGCGTGGCCGGCTGGCCAAGTCGCGTTCGGCGTTCGGGCAGAGCCTGCTCGGCCTGCTCGGTGCCGGCGACCTGGACGAGGACTCCTGGCAGGACGTCGAGGACACCCTGCTGGTGGCCGACCTGGGCGCGGCGACCACGACGGAGATCGTCGAGCGGCTGCGCACCGAGCTGGTCAGCCGCGCGGTCCGCACCGCCGACCAGGCCAGGGCGCTGCTGCGCGAGGTGCTGATCGACGCGTTGAATCCACGGTTCGACCGGGCGGTGCGTGCGCTGCCGCACGAGGCCGACGGCCAGAAGCGCCCGGCGGTCGTGCTGGTCGCCGGTGTCAACGGCACCGGGAAGACGACGACCACCGGCAAGCTTGCCCGGGTGCTGGTCGCCCAGGGGCATCGGGTGCTGCTCGGCGCGGCCGACACGTTCCGTGCCGCGGCCGCCGACCAGCTGCAGACCTGGTCGGAGCGGGTGGGCGCCGAGGTCGTCCGCGGCAAGGAAGGCGCCGACCCGGCGTCGGTGGCGTTCGACGCGGTCAAGCGCGGCATCGACAGCGGTGTGGACGCGGTGCTGATCGACACCGCGGGCCGGCTGCACACCAAGTCGACGCTGATGGACGAGCTCGGCAAGGTCAAGCGCGTGGTGGAGAAGCAGGCCGAGGTCGACGAGGTGTTGCTGGTGCTGGACGCCACCACCGGCCAGAACGGCCTGACCCAGGCGCGGGTGTTCCGCGAGGTCGTGGACGTCACCGGTATCGTGCTGACCAAGCTGGACGGCACCGCCAAGGGCGGCATCGTGTTCCAGGTGCAGCGCGAGCTCGGCGTGCCGGTGAAGCTGGTCGGCCTGGGCGAGGGCCCGGACGACCTGGCACCGTTCGAGCCGGACGCGTTCGTCGACGCACTGCTGAACTGAAGGCCCCGGACGCGCGGAAAACCGTGACGGCTGCCCGGGACGACCTTCAGCCGTGACGGCTGCCCGGGGTGGAGCAGCACCCGCTTTCCGGTGCATCCCCGCCGCTGCAAGCACAGCCGGAATCGCGATCTCGCCTCCCTTCGCGGCTTGCGCTGGGTCGTTCCCCGCGTATCCCGGTCAGCGGAGCTGGTGGCCGAGGACGACAGGTCCGACGACGAAAGAAGACTCGGCGGGGCGGCTCCGTTGCCGTCCCGCCGAGCCTGTCCGGTCGGGTGTGCCTGCAGGGCAGGCCGTCTTCGGCTAGTCCTCGCGGGCTTCCACCGCGAGCAGTTCCTCTTCCTCGTCGTCGAAAGCATGGCCGCCGCGCGACTCCGGGTCGAAGATCCAGGTCAGCGCCCACAACACGATGCCGAGGCCGACCATGCCCGCGGCCACCACGTACTCGTTGGTGTTGCGGCCGGTCCACGGCCCGGCGAGGAAAGCGCAGGCCAGTGCGCCGAGCACCGGGATGAGCGTCGGCGCCTTGAAGTGCTCGTGCTTGACCGGCTTGCGGCGCAGCACCAGCACCGCGATGTTCACCACGGTGAACACGCACAACAGCAGCAGGGACGTGGTTCCGCCCAGCAGGGAGACCACCCGGCTGGCTTCGTTCTCCTCGGTGGCCGGGTCGTCCACCACCACCCTGGTCACCACGATGATCAGGGCGAAGGCGATCAGCGTGGTGAAGATGATGCTGATCCACGGGGTCCGGCGGAACGGGTGCACGGTGGCCAGCGGCCTGGGCAGCACCCGCTTCTTCGCCATCCCGTACAGCAGGCGGCTGGCCATCAGCATGTTGATCAGCGCCGAGTTGGCCACCGCGAACATCGTCATGAACGGGAAGATGTCCTCCACCGGAAGGTCCGGTGCGCCCGCCCGGACCACTTCCAGGAGCGGGGTCTCGCTGTCGGCCAGCTCGCCAACCGGTACCACCGCCACCGCGGCGATCGACACCAGGACGTAGATGGCGCCGGTGATGGTCAGGCCGCCGAGCATGATCTTCGGGAAGATCCGCACCGGGTCCTTGGTCTCCTCGGCCATGTTGACCGAGTCCTCGAAGCCGACCATGGCGAAGAACGCCAGCGTGGTGGCCGCCGTGACGGCGAGGAACGCCGACTTGTCCTCGGCGGTGTGGAACACCGTGACCCGGCTGAAGTCGGCCTCACCGCCGAAGATCGCGATGAACCCGATGACGATGACCGCGATCAGGCCGAGCAGCTCGACGCTGGTCAGGAAGACGTTGAACTTCACGCTCTCGGCCACGCCGCGCAGGTTGATCAGCGCGATCAGGGTCATGAAGCCCAGCGCCAGCAGCATGATGGCGGTGTCACCCCAGTCCAGGCCGAGGCCTTCGACCAGGTTCGCCGCGAAGCTGCGGGACGCGGTGGAGGCCGACGTGATACCGGACGACATCACCGCGAAGGCCACCAGGAACGTGACGAAGTGGATACCGAAGGCCTTGTGGGTGTACAGCGCGGCACCCGCCGCCTGGGGGTACTTGGTGACCAGTTCCATGTAGGCGAACGCGGTCAGCGTCGCCACCACGAACGCCACGAGGAACGGGACCCATGCCGCGCCGCCGACCTCGCCCGCCACTTGGCCGGTGAGGGCGTACACGCCGGTGCCCAGGATGTCACCGACGATGAACAACAGGAGCAACTTGGTGCCCATAACCCGCTTGAGCGGAGGCTGGCCGCCCGGCCCTCGCTCCGTGGCACTTGCCGCCGTATCGCTCACGTCACTGCCTTTCTTTTCGCCGCACAGATGCGCCGACACCTTATGTGATCCATCTCATGACCGATCATCCGGCGCCGTGCCTGTTCACCCTTCCGGCAGCGTAGGCATTTCGATGCCGCCACCCCGGCGAACGAGCCCTGCGCGTGTCAGTGCTTCCCGGCCGAATTTTTCCCACACCTGGTCCATCGCCGCGTCCAGCGAGCCGTCCGCGTCACCGAACAGCGGGAGCTCCAGTTGCCTGCCGGCGTCGCCGTCCAGGTTGGCCACGGTGACGCCCAGCAGCGAGATGCCCCGGTCCCGGATCATCGGCATCGCCTCGGCCAGCAGCCCGCGCGACACCTTCAGCAACGTCGCTCCGCGCGCGGTGGGGATCGGCAGCGTGCGCGATCTCGTCGCCCTGGCGAAGTCGGCGAAGCGCAGCCGGAGGACCACCGTGCGTCCGGTCCGCCCCGCGGCGCGCATCCGCCTGCCGACTCGGTCGACCAGGCCGGCCAGGACGGCGTCCAGCTCCTCCGGTGACCGGATGCTGCGGCCGAGTGCGCGCTGCGAGCCGATCGACCTTCGCCTGCGCCGGGGCACCACCGGACGCGGGTCGCGATGGCCGGCCAGCGCGTGCAGCTTGTTTCCCACGGCCGCGCCGACGTGATGCGTCAGCGCGGTCCGGGGGGTGCGGTGCAGGTCCCCGATGGTCGTGATGCCGATGGCGTGCAGCCTCTCCGCGGTGACCGGGCCGACCCCCCACAGCCGTTCGACCGGCAGCGGATGCAGGAATGCTTCCTCCTCGTCGGGCTCGACGACGAGCAGGCCGTCCGGTTTGGCCTCGGCGCTGGCCACCTTCGCCAGCGACTTGGTGCGCGCCACGCCGACGGTGATGGGCAGACCGACCCTGCGGCGCACCTCGGCCCGCAACCGCTGGGCGATTTGCCTGGGCGTCCCGGACAGCCTGGCCAGCCCGCCGACGTCAAGGAAGGCCTCGTCGATCGAGATGCCCTCGACCACCGGGGTGATGTCGCGGAACACCTCGAAGACCGCCTTGCTGGCGGACACGTAGGCCTGCATCCGGGGTGGCACCACCACCGCGTCCGGGCACAACCGTTTCGCCTGCCTGCCGCCCATACCGCCGCGCACCCCGCACGCCTTCGCCTCGTAGCTGGCGGCCAGCACCACGCCGCCGCCGACGATCACTGGACGATCACGCAGCCGCGGGTCGTCGCGCTGCTCGACGGACGCGAAGAACGCGTCGAGGTCGGCGTGCAGGATGGACGCTGTCGTGCGAACGGGCATCGAACATATGTTCGCATGGTGCGTGGGCTGCGAGCAGCGGCCGAACGTACGAAAGTGGCACGCTGGCTGCCGTGACCGACGCTCTCGAGGCGAGCTTGCCGTCCGCCGGCGATGCAAGGTGGGGAGTCCGCGTGGTCGACCTCGACGGCGGCGACGTTCTTGTCGATCACGGGGCGGACCGTCGCCTCTCCACGGCCAGCGTGGGCAAGATCTTCCTGCTGCTGGAAGTGGCCGACCGGCTCGCGTCCGGCGCGCTGCGCACCGGGCACCTCGTCGATCGGCGCGCGGTCGAGCCGGTGGCCGACTCCGGCCTGTGGCAGCACCTGGCGGCCGATGTGCTGCCCGTCGGCGACGCGGCCGCTCTGGTCGGCGCCGTCAGCGACAACCTCGCCACCAACGTCCTGCTCGACCTGGTCGGGCTGGCGGCGGTGCAGCAGTGGCCGGCACGGCTCGGACTGGCCGAGACGGCCCTGCACGACAAGGTGCGCGACGTCCGGCGGCCGAGCGACCCGCCCGCGTTGTCCACCGGCACCGCCGCAGAGCTTGCCGAGGTCATGCGCTCCCTCCATGCCGGTGAGGTGCGCGCGGCCCGCCGGGTTCTCGGCTGGCTCCGGCTCGGCACCGATCTGTCGATGGTCGGCCAGGCGTTCAACCTGGATCCGCTGGCACATGCCGAGCCCGACCGTGGTGTGCGGCTGATCAACAAGACCGGAACCGACACCGGAGTGCGTGCGGACGTGGGGCTTGTTTACGGGCCTCGTCGTCGCGTGGCCTACGCGGTGGTGGCGAACTGGACACCGGAAGGGCCGGCCGATCCGCATCGAGACGCCGTGCTGGCGGGAATGCGGCAGATCGGGGCGCACATCCGTGCGGTGGTGTGAATCCGCCTGTCAACCCAGTAGCTCGCGGATCCGGCGTTCGCGTTCCTCGGGATGCTGGCCGGGGCACGCCGCGCACGTCGTTCCCCTCGGCGTCCGGTCGATCAGGCAGCACGATGCCCGGCGGACCACCAGGTGCGGCCCGACGCGCGCGAAGCGCGGCGTCGGCAGTTCCCCTCCGACGGCCTCGGCCAGTTCGGCAGCGAGCTGCACGGCACGCTGGACATCGCCGTCGGCCTGCCCGGCTTGCAGCAACCGGCTGGCGATGGAATCCGTTGCGACAGCCCACAGGGCGGGCTGCCGGGCACCGGAAACCGCGGCAACGGCCCGGACGGCAGCCTCCAGTGCGTCGTGCAGGCGGCGGCCGAACTCCGGCAAGCCGCCGTCGAGCGGGCGGTTCGACCACGCGTCGAGGAAACGTCCGTCCGGCAGGATCCGCAGAATCACTGCGTCCAGCGAGGGATCCACCGGGGATCCCGCCAGCAATCCGTGCAGCGGCTGGCCCACCAGCACGGAGGACGCCGAGTACCACCACACGGTGCCCAGGACGCGGCCGGGCGCCTGCCCGTAGTACCGCCGAGCCAGCTCCAGCTGGCCGGCCAGCCAGCCGTGGTCGAGCACATCGGTGGCCGGGTGAGGGGTGGCCGGGAGTGATCCGTTGACCGGGGCCTCCTTCTGGTCGTCGTCAGCCGTTCGGCGGTAGCGCGAGCAGGCATGAAACGTGGTCGTAACAGCACGGGCCGCGTGGTTCACATGCGGGAAATCGAGGATGCCGTTACCCGCAACACCGACCTCGCATGCTGTCGGCCAATCGTCCGGTACGCAAGTGTCGCGAGGAGAGTCCATGGAAGGAAACACCGCCTGGTTGCTCACCAGCGCAGCGCTGGTGTTGCTGATGACGCCAGGCCTGGCGTTCTTCTACGGCGGCATGGTCCGCTCGAAGAGCGTGCTGAACATCATGATGATGTGCTTCGGCGCCATCGGCCTGATCGGTGTGCTGTGGGTGCTGTACGGGTACGGTCTCGCCTACGGTGACGACGTCGGCGGGCTGTTCGGGTGGTCGAACGACCTGCTGGGCATCACCGGTCTGCTCGACTTCGACCCGGAGGCCGACCCGACCGGCGGAACGGTGGACGTGGCCTTCCAAGCGATGTTCGCCATCATCACGGTGGCGCTGATCGCGGGCGCGATCGCCGACCGGGCCCGGTTCGGCCCGTGGCTGCTGTTCGCCGGCCTGTGGGCCACCCTGGTCTACTTCCCGGTCGCGCACTGGGTGTGGGGCGACGGCGGCTGGATCGGCGAGATGGGGGCGCTGGACTTCGCCGGTGGCACCGCCGTGCACATCAACTCCGGGGCCGCCGCGCTGGCGCTGGCCATCGTGCTCGGCAAGCGCAAGGGCTGGCCGCAGGAGCCGATGAAGCCGCACAACCTGCCGTTCGTCATGCTGGGCGCCGGCCTGCTGTGGTTCGGCTGGTTCGGCTTCAACGCCGGTTCCGCCTACGCCGCGGACGGCGTCGCCGGTGTTGCGTTCGTCAACACGGTCACCGCCACCTGCGCCGCGATGCTCGGCTGGCTGCTGGTGGAGCGGGTGCGCGACGGCAAGCCGACCAGCCTCGGTGCCGCGTCGGGCATCGTGGCCGGCCTGGTGGCGATCACGCCGTCGTGCGCGTTCGTGGACACCTGGGGCGCGCTGGCCATCGGGTTCCTGGCCGGCCTGATCTGCCCGCTGGCGGTGGCGCTGAAGTACAAGCTCGGCTACGACGACGCGCTCGACGTGGTCGGCATCCACTTCGTCGGTGGCTGGATCGGCACCGTGAGCCTCGGCTTCCTGTCCACCGCCCGGGTCGTCCCGGACGGCGTGGACGCGCTGTTCTACGGCGGTGGCGCCGGCCAGATCTGGCCGCAGGTCGCCGGTGCGCTCGGCGTCAGCGTCTACTCGTTCGTCGCCGCGCTGGTCATCGGCCTGGTCATCAAGAAGACCATCGGTTTCCGGGTGGACGAGGACGTGGAGATCGCCGGTATCGACGAGGCCGAGCACGCCGAGGTCGGCTACGAATTCGGGTTCGGCAGGGGCGGTCGGTCGGGCGGCTCGTCCATCGCTGCGGCGAGCAAGAAGCTGGAGGAGAGCACGGCATGAAGCTGATCACCGCCATCATCAAGCCGTTCACCCTGGACGACGTCAAGTCCGCGCTGGAACAGCTCGGCGTGCTGGGCATGACGATCTCCGAGGCCCAGGGCTACGGCAGGCAGAAGGGGCACACCGAGGTCTACCGGGGCGCCGAGTACGCGGTGGACTTCGTCTCCAAGCTCCGGGTCGAAGTGCTCACCGACGACGCGAGTGCGGACAAGGTCGTCGAGGCCATCGTCACAGCGGCGCAAACCGGCAAGATCGGTGACGGCAAGGTCTGGGTGACACCGGTGGAACAGGTGATCCGGGTCCGTACTGGCGAACGTGGCGCCGACGCGCTGTGAGGCGAACCCGTACTCGTGGACGTCGGTGAATTGGTGGCGGCGGCCGAGCGACTGCTTGGCCGCCGCCACGGTCGGCTGGCGGCGGGTGAACTGCGCGCCGCGCTGTGCGACCTGTACGAGTTCTGGCTCAGCAAGGCCGCGGCGGCGGCCGGTGTCGGCGACCCCGGCATGCCCGGCGGCGTCGCGCTGGTCGCGGTCGGCGGCCTCGGCCGCCGTGAGCTGGTGCCGTACTCCGACCTGGACCTGGTGCTGCTGCACGACGGCACGACGCCGCGGCCGGTGCTGGACCGGATGGCCAATGCGCTCTGGTACCCGCTGTGGGACGCCAAGGTCGGTCTCGACCATGCCGTGCGCACCGGCGACGAGGCCTTGTCGGTGGCGCGGAGTGATCTGCGCACCGCGATGGGCCTGCTCGAGGTGCGGGCGATCGCCGGAGACGAGGAACTGGCCGCCCGGCTCGCCACCGCGGCCAGGCAGCAGTGGCGACGCACGGCACGCAAGCGCCTGCCCGAGCTGGCTGACGCGGTGCGCCAGCGGTGGCGGCGCACCGGCCATCTCGCGCAGTCGGCGGAGCCGGACCTCAAGCACGCGGGCGGGGGCCTGCGGGACATCGCCGTGCTGGAGGCGCTGGCCGCGGCTCAGCTGATCGACCGGCTGGACGACGAGCTGCGGCAGGTGAAGCGGTTGCTGCTGGACATTCGCACCGAGCTGCGGCTCGAGCTGCGCCGCAACCGGGACGTGCTGAGCGCGGAACAGGCCGACAAGATCGCCGCCGACATGGGCTTCGGTGATCGGTTCGCACTGCTCAAACAGCTGTACTCGGGTGCGCGCGCGGTCCGCTACGCGCTCGAGGTGGCGTTGCGGTCGGCCACCGGAGGTACTCGCCGGCTGCGCCGTAGACCGCTGGCCGAGGGGGTCGTACTGCACGGCGACGAGGTCGCGTTGGCGCGTGGCGCCAACCCGGCCAAGGACCCGGCGCTGCTGTTGCGGGTCGCCGCGGCCGCGGCGCACACCGGCAGGCCGGTGGCGCACGGCACGCTTCGCACTCTGGCCGATTCGGCACCGGAACTCCGGCAGCCGTGGCCGGCGGACGCGCGCAGCGAGCTGATCGCGCTGCTCGGGGCAGGCGAAGGCCTGATCGGGGTGATCGAGGCACTGGACACCCTCGGCCTGTGGAGCCGCCTGCTGCCGGAGTGGGGTGCCGTCCGCGACCTGCCGCCCGCCGAGCCGGTGCACCGGTGGTGCGTCGACCGGCATCTGGTGCAGACCTGCGTGGAAGCTGCGAAGCTGACCACCAGCGTGGCCAGGCCGGATCTGCTGCTGATCGGCGCGCTGCTGCACGACATCGGCAAGGGACGCGGCGCCGATCATTCGGTGATCGGTGCCGACATCGCGCGGCAGGTGACCCAGCGGCTGGGGCTGCCCGACGAGGACGTCGCCGTCGTCACCGGTATGGTGCGGCACCATCTGCTCCTGCCGCACGTGGCCACTCGGCGCGACATCACCGAGCGCGAGACGGTGCGGCGGGTCGTCGACACCATCGACGGCAATGCGCTGCTGCTCGAGCTGCTGCACGCATTGACCCAGGCCGACTCGCTGGCCACCGGGCCGGGGATGTGGACGCCGTGGAAGGCCAAGCTGGTCGCCGAGCTGGTGGCCAGGTGCAGGCAGCTCATCCGCGGAGTGGAGCCGGTCGCGCCCGATCCGCTGACCGCCGAGCAGCAGGAGCTGGCCGCGCGGTGCCGGGCGTCCGGCCGTCCCGAGGTGCTGGTCACCTCCGACGGGGCCGTGGCGACGATCACCGTCGCCGCGCGACGCGACGTCGCCCTGCTGGCGCCGGTGGCCGGTGCCCTGGCCCTGTCGTCGCTCGAAGTCGCCGCGGCCACCCAGCACGAGGACCGGGACGTGGCGGTCGCCGTGTTGCACGCCGCGCCGCGTTTCGGCAGTCCGCCGGACGATGCACTGCTCCGGGAGAAGGTCGTCCGTGCGGTGACCGGGCGCCTTGCGCTCGCCGAGCAGCTGGCCGCCAAGGAGCGCGACTACGACCCGGGCGACGGCGGTCGCGTCGAGCCGACGGTGCTGTGGTTCGACGACGAGGCCGAAGGGGCCGACGTCGCCTTGCTCGAGCTGCGCGCCACCAATCGCATCGGCCTGCTGCACCGGGTGGCGACCGCGCTCGGCCGGTCAAGGGCGACGGTCAAATGGGCACGGGTGGCCACTTTCGGCTCGTCATGCGTGGACGCCTTCGCGGTGCGGGCCGTGACGGGCGATCCGCGCGACGAGGCATGGCGCCGGGCCGTCGAGCGGGCCGTGCTGGCCGCCGCGCGGTGACCGTCGCACCCGCCGTGCCGGGAAGCGTCGTGTGTGCAGGTGGGCGCGGCTGCGGTGTTGATACCGTTGCGGGTGGGCCATCATGCCCGTCACCGACGACCGCTGGAGTACATGCCCGTGTTCGAGACCCTTTCCGACCGGCTCACCTCCGTCCTGCAGAACCTGCGCAGCCGGGGCAGGCTGACCGATGCCGACATCGACGCGACCGCCCGCGAGATCCGCATCGCGCTGCTCGAGGCCGACGTGGCGCTGCCGGTGGTGCGCACGTTCATCGCGCGCATCAAGGAACGGGCCAAAGGCGCCGAGGTGCACGAGGCCCTCAACCCTGCCCAGCAGGTCATCAAGATCGTCAACGAGGAACTGGTCGCCATCCTCGGCGGCGAGACCCGCAGGCTGAACCTGGCCAAGAACCCGCCGACGGTGATCATGCTCGCTGGTCTGCAGGGTTCCGGTAAGACCACGCTGGCAGGCAAGCTGGCGCTGTGGCTGCGCAAGCAGGGCCACTCACCGCTGCTGGTGGCCTGCGACCTGCAGCGGCCGAACGCGGTCACCCAGCTGCAGGTGGTCGGCGAGCGCGCGGGCGTGGCCGTCTTCGCACCGGAGCCGGGCAACGGCGTCGGCGACCCGGTCGACGTCGCGGCGCGCAGCATCGACGAAGCGCGGCGCGGGCAGCACGACGTGGTGATCGTGGACACCGCGGGCCGGCTCGGCATCGACGAAGAGATGATGAAGCAGGCCGCGGACATCCGGGACCGGGTGCAGCCGGACGAGACGCTGTTCGTGGTCGACGCGATGATCGGCCAGGACGCGGTCACCACGGCCGAAGCGTTCCGCGACGGCGTCGGGTTCACCGGGGTGGTGCTCACCAAGCTGGACGGTGACGCCCGCGGCGGTGCCGCGCTGAGCGTGCGCGAGGTCACCGGCCAGCCGATCCTGTTCGCCTCCAACGGCGAGAAGCTCGAGGACTTCGACGTCTTCCACCCCGACCGGATGGCGTCGCGCATCCTGGGCATGGGCGACGTGCTCACCCTGATCGAGCAGGCCGAGAAGGCGTTCGACCAGCAGAAGGCGGAAGAAGCCGCGGCCAAGATGTCGGCGGGTGAGCTGACGCTGGAGGACTTCCTCGAGCAGATGCTCGCGGTGCGCAAGATGGGCCCGATCGCCAACCTGCTCAGCATGCTGCCCGGGGCGGGGCAGATGAAGGACCAGCTGGCCGCGATCGACGACAAACACCTGGACCGGGTGCAGGCCATCATCCGCGGCATGACGCCGGAGGAACGCGCCAACCCCAAGATCATCAACGCGTCCCGGCGACTGCGCATCGCGCGCGGATCCGGTGTGCAGGTGCGGGACGTCAACGACCTGGTCAACCGGTTCTTCGAGGCCCGCAAGATGATGCAGCAGATGGCGGGCGGATTCGGCCTCGGCGTCAGGCGGGTGAGCAAGACCCGCAAGGGCAAGAAGGGCAAGAAGGGCAAGAAGAAGGGACCAACCCAGCCCAAGGTGCGGGGCTTCCCCGGGATGCCGGGCGGACTGCCCGCCATGCCGGGCGGACTGCCCGGTGGCATGCCGGGAGGGATGCCGGACCTGTCGAAGCTGGGCGGCGGCATGAACGACCTGCCCCCGGGGTTCGACCCGGGCAAGCTGAAGCTGCCGAAGAAGACCGACGAGAACTGACCTTCCGAGTTGATTTCCAGGGGGCGTGCCGATGACGTCGTCGCTGCCGCCTTTGCACCTCTCCGGTGTCGTGCTGCCCGACGGAGTCCGGCGGGACATCTGGGTCGCCGACGGCCGGATCTCGTTCACTGAGGTGCCCGGGGCCCGCACCATCGCCACCGACGTGTGGATCCTGCCCGGCTTGGTCGACGCGCACTGCCACATCGGCATCGGGCCGGGCGGTCCGATCACCGACCTGGCCGAGGCGGAGCAGCAGGCGATCGTGGAGCGCGACGCCGGCGTGTTCCTCATCCGCGACTGCGGTGCCCCGCTCGACACCAGCGGGTTGCAGGGCCGGGCCGACCTGCCCAGGATCATCCGGGCCGGGCGGCACCTGGCCAGGCCGAAGCGCTATCTGCGGGGCTTCGCCATCGACCTCGAGGAGCCGGAGCGGCTGCCGGAGGTGGTCGCCGAGCAGGTGGCCTACGGCGACGGCTGGGTGAAGCTGGTCGGCGACTGGATCGACCGGGAGATCGGCGACCTCGCCCCGCTGTGGCCGGACGACGTGCTCGACCAGGCGGTGAAGGTGGCGCACGAGGCGGGCGGCAAGGTGACCGCGCACGTCTTCGGGGAAGCCGCCCTGCCCGGCCTGCTGGCCGCGGGCGTCGACTGCATCGAGCACGGCACCGGCCTGACCGACGAGACGATCGCGGAAATGGTGCGCCGCGGCATCCCGCTGGTGCCGACGCTGACCAACATCGCCAACTTCCCGGACATCGCGGCGCAGGCGGTGAAGTATCCGGTGTACGCGCAGCACATGCTGGACCTGCACCGCCGCAATCCGGACGTCATCGCGGCGTGCATCGACGCGGGCGTGGAGCTGTTCGCGGGGACCGACGCGGGCAGCGTGGTCGCGCACGGCCGCATCGTCGACGAGATCGAGCTGCTGCACGCCGCCGGCCTGAGCACCACCGAGGCGATCGGGGCCGCGTCCTGGCGGGCGCGGGAGTGGCTGGGCTACTCCGGCATCGTCGACGGCGGCGAAGCGGACCTGCTGGCGTTCGATGCCGATCCGAGGGAGGACATCGGCGTGCTGCGCCGTCCGGTGTGCGGCGTGTTGCGCGGCGCGGTGGTGCGGTGACCACCGAGCCGGGCGCGCCGGTGACCGGCGCCGAACGGCCGCCGAGCCACCGCTGGGGCTTCGGTGCTTTCCTGCTGGTCGAAGCCGTGCTGCTGGCCACTGCCGCGATGGTGTCCGCGCTGCTGCGGGAGGGCCGCGCCCCGGGGGCGCCGGTGCCGATGCGCGACATCCTCATCGGCACCATCACGCCGACCGTGGTGGCGGCCGGCGTGGCGTTGCTGATCACTGTGCTGCGCGGCAACGGCCCGCTCACCGACCTCCGCCTGCAGTTCCGCTGGGACGACGTGCGGACCGGGCTGCGGTTCGGCTTGATCGGCCTGGTGGTCACCACGATCGGCGTGGCGGTGTGGACCCAGATCGTCGGCAAGGAGAACGCCACGTCGGCGATCGGCACCCTGGTGCAGGACACCCGGCTGTCGGTGCAGGCCGCCGTCGTGCTGTTCCTCTACCTGTGGCTGGTCGGGCCCATCTGCGAGGAGATCATCTTCCGCGGGCTGCTGTGGGGCGCGGTGGAACGGCTGCACTGGGGCAAGGAACGCTGGGGGAGGGTGGCCGCGTTCGTGCTGTCCACCGGCGTGTTCGCGGCCAGCCACCTGGAGCCGCTGCGCACCAGCCTGCTGATCGTCATCTCGATCCCGATCGGCCTGGCCAGGCTGGTGACGGGCAGGCTGCTCGGCAGCATCGTCGCCCACCAGGTGAACAACTTCCTGCCCGCACTGGCCCTCCTGCTCACCGCGCTCGGCGCGATGCAGGTGTAGTGGGTACGGCTGTCATGCCCGATCGGGCCATCTGGCAGAATGTTTGCTTGCTGCTTCGGCCGGACCCTCTCACCGCGCCCGGAGCCTGAGAATCCTGCGACTGCAGCATCCGCCCCCACTCGGATCGCGCGCGGTCGACCAACCGAAGTGCGAACGAACGAGGAGTCCCACACACGTGGCCGTCAAGATCAGACTGCAGCGCCTTGGCAAGATCCGTAACCCCTACTACCGGATCGTCGTCGCCGACGCGCGCACCCGTCGGGATGGCAAGGCCATCGAGACGATCGGCAAGTACCACCCGAAGCAGGAGCCGAGCTTCATCGAGGTTGACTCCGAGCGGGCCCAGTACTGGCTGAAGGTCGGCGCGCAGCCGACCCAGCCGGTGCAGCGCATCCTGGAGATCACCGGCGACTGGCAGAAGTTCAAGGGCTTGCCGGGTGCCGAGGGCAAGCTGAAGGTCGCCCCGCCCAAGCCGTCCAAGGAGGAGATCTTCGCCAAGGCCCTCGAGGAGGCGGGCGGCCGCCCGGAGGCGGACGCCACCGAGGGCAAGAAGAAGTCCGGCAAGAAGGACAAGGCCGAGGGCAAGAAGGCCAAGGACGGCGACAAGGGCAAGGACGAGAAGAAGGCCAAGGACGCCAAGTCCGGCAAGGCCGAGGCGAAGAAGGCCGACGAGGCGGCCGAGGCCAAGGCCGACGCCGGCGAGCAGGCCGCTGCCGAGGGTAAGGCCGGCCAAGAGTGAGTTTCCTCGCCGATTCGCTCGAGCACCTGGTCCGGGGGATCGTGGACAACCCCGACGACGTCCGGGTGGAGCTGATCACCACCCGGCGGGGGCGCACCCTCGAGGTGCACGTGAACCCGGACGACCTGGGCAAGGTCATCGGCCGTGGTGGCCGCACCGCCACCGCGCTGCGCACGGTGATGAGCGGGATTGGCGGCCGGGGCGTGCGGGTCGACGTCGTCGACACCGACGGCTAGCCGTCCACCCGCTGGTGGGGAGGTCGCGCGTGGAGGTCGTCGTCGGCCTGGTCGCCAAGGCCCACGGCATCAGCGGGGAAGTGGCCGTCGATCCCCGCACCGACGTGCCGGAGGTGCGGTTCGCCGAGGATGCGGTGGTGCGCGCGCGGCTGCGCGACAAGCGGACCAGGCAGCTCACCGTCTCCTCGGCTCGCCCGCACGGCAGCAGGTTGCTGGTGCGCTTCGCCGAGATCGTCGACCGGACGGCCGCCGAGGGGTTGCGCGGGGCGCTGCTGCTGGCCGACACCGACGAGCTGCCGCCGACCGAGGACGAGGACGAGTTCTACGACCACCAGCTCAGCGGGCTGGCGGTCGAGCTCGCCGACGGTACCCCCCGGGGCACGGTGAAAGAGGTCGTGCACACGCCGGGTGGAGAGCTGCTCGCAGTGGATTTCGACGGGCGTGAGGTGCTGGTGCCGTTCGTGCGCGCCATCGTGCCGACGGTCGATCTGCGCCAGGGCAAGGTCGTGGTCGATCCGCCTGAGGGGTTGTTCTGACCGTGCGGATCGACGTGGTGACCATCTTCCCCGAGTACCTGCAGCCGCTGCGTACGGCGCTGCTGGGTCGGGCGCTGGACCGTGGCCTGATCAGCCTCGGGGTGCACGATCTGCGGAACTGGACCTACGACGTGCACCGTGCGGTGGACGACGCGCCGTATGGGGGCGGCCCCGGCATGGTCATGAAGCCGCAGGTGTGGGGCGAGGCGCTGGACGCGGTGTGCACCGAGCAGTCGCGGCTGATCGTGCCGACACCCGCCGGTACGCCGTTCACCCAGCAGATGGCCCGCAAGTACACCGAAGAGCAGCATTTGGTGTTCGCGTGCGGCCGTTACGAGGGGATCGATCAGCGCGTCGTCGAGGACGCTGCCCGCCGCATGCCGGTCGACGAGGTGTCGATCGGTGATTACGTGCTGGTCGGCGGCGAAGCGGCGGTGCTGGTGATGGTGGAAGCCATCGTGCGGCTGCTGCCCGGCGTGCTGGGCAATCCGACCTCGGCGGAACAGGACTCGTTCAGCGACGGCCTGCTTGAAGGTCCTTGCTACACCCGCCCCGAGGTGTGGCGTGGGCTGGCGGTGCCGGAGGTGCTGCGGTCGGGCAACCATGCGCGCATCGAGCGGTGGCGGCGGGACCAGGCGCTGCGCCGCACGGCCGCCCGCCGGCCGGAGCTGATCGCCAAGATCGCCGACCAGCTCGACGACACCGATCGCGCGGTGCTCGCCGAGTTCGCCAGGGAACGCAGGGCCGAGGAGGAAGCGAGGGGCGAGTGACGCTGCATCCACCCGGCTGCGGCGCGCTCGTGCAGGTCTGCCATACTTGGCAAGTTGCTGCACGCGGTCGACAGCCGCGGAGCGGAATCATTGCCGAATCAATCTTCCTGGCATGCGGCAGCCGAGGCTGGGCATGCCCGAGCACGAACCCGAGCACGAGGACGGACGAGACGATGAACACCCTGGACGCGCTGGAGGCTGAGTCGCTGCGGGACGACATCCCGAGCTTCCGGCCAGGAGACACGGTCAAGGTGCATGTCCGCGTCATCGAAGGAAACCGCGAGCGCGTGCAGGTCTTCGAGGGCGTCGTGCTGGCTCGCCGCGGTGGTGGCATCCGCGAGACCTTCACGGTGCGCAAGGTCTCCTTCGGTGTCGGCGTGGAGCGCACCTTCCCGGTGCACTCGCCGAACATCGCCAAGATCGAGGTCGCCAAGCGCGGTGACGTCCGCCGGGCGAAGCTGTACTACCTGCGCAACCTGCGCGGCAAGGCGGCCAAGATCAAGGAGCGGCGCGAGGCCCCGTCGGCTTCCTGACGCGGGGTGTGCTCCTCCCGTAATCTGAGTGCGTGGTCAATCTGGCGCGTCGGGGGAGCCGCAACGCTCGAGCCGAGACGAAAATCCTCCGCGCCCAGAGCTACACGTTCAACGACCCCAGCTGGGGGCCGCGGCCGAAGCGCGGCGCGCACCGGATCCGCCGGCCGCCGCGCAAGCGGTCGTTCTGGAAAGAGCTGCCCCTGCTGGTGGCGATCGCGTTCGGGCTGACGTTTCTGATCCAGACGTTCATCGCCCGGCCGTACATGATTCCGTCCGGGTCGATGGAACGGACGCTGCACGGCTGCCCTGGCTGCACCCCGGACCGGGTGCTGGTCGACAAGCTCACCTACCGGTTCACCGATCCGCAGCCGGGCGACGTGGTGGTGTTCAAGGGCCCGGACCCGTGGGTGGAGGGCGACCCGGTGGAGGAGAGCACCGGGGTAGCCGGTTTCCTGCGCGAGCTGGGGTCGATGATCGGATTGGCCCCGCCGGACGAGCGGGACTTCGTCAAGCGGATCGTCGCGGTCGGCGGCCAGACCATCAGCTGTTGTGACGCGAAGAACCGCGTGGTGGTCGACGGCAAGCCGTTGGACGAGCCGTACCTCTACTTCGAACCGGGCCGCGGTCACCGCCAGCAGGAGTTCCCCGAGATCACCGTGCCGGAAGGCTCGGTGTTCGTCATGGGCGACAACCGGAACAACTCCAGCGACTCCCGCGTGCAGGGCGGCGGTGGCGTCAACGGGACGGTGCCGGTGGAGAACATCATCGGCAAGGCCCAGGTCATCGTGTGGCCGCCCGCGCGGTGGGGAGGTATCAGCGACTACAACCCGCAGTCGGGTGCGGGATGAGCGGCAGCGCGCGGCCCGCGCGGGCAGCGATCGTGCCCGGCTCGTGACTCCCGGCGAGTGGCACTTGTGGCTCCCGGCGAGTGGCACTTTGGCTTCCGGCGAGCGGCACCTTCCGCGCCGGCCTTCTGGGGTGGAACGTCGCCCCGGATGAGCATGATCACATCCGGTGCGGGATTGCCCGCGATCACCGATCGTGACCGTGGTGTCGCACGCGAGGGTGCCGTCCTACTCCCGTAATGTGGCGGTCGTGGATTATCACGGGTACGGCCCCGGCTTCCCCGGCCAGTCTCCGGAGGAACCGGAAGAGCAGCGCAAGGAGAAGAAGAAACGCTCGTTCTGGAAGGAACTGCCGATCCTGATCCTGGTCGCGATCGTGCTGACCTTCCTGATTCAGCAGTTCATCGCGCGGCCGTACATGATCCCGTCGGGGTCGATGGAGCTGACGCTGCACGGTTGCCCTGGGTGCACGCCGGACAAGGTGCTGGTGAACAAGATGGCGTACTGGTTCGGCGATCCCGAGCCCGGCGACGTGGTGGTGTTCCGCGGGCCGCCCGCGTGGGTCAACAACGTGCAGAGCAATCGCAGCGACGGCATCGTCGGCTTCTTCCAGGAGCTGGGGTCGATGATCGGGCTGGCGCCGCCGGACGACCGGGATTTCATCAAGCGCGTCATCGCGGTCGGCGGGCAGCGGGTACGGTGTTGCGACGAGCAGAACCGCATCGTGGTGGACGGCAAGCCGCTCGACGAGCCCTACCTGTACTTCCCGCCGGGCATGCAGCCCAAGCAGCAGGCGTTCGAAGAGTTCACGGTGCCGGAGGGGCACCTGTTCGTGCTGGGGGACAATCGCAACAACTCGAGCGACTCGCGTTTCCAGGGCGGCGGCGGAGTCCGTGGCACCGTACCGGTGGAGAACGTGATCGGCAAGGCGCAGTTCATCGTATGGCCGCCGGGACGATGGGGAGGCGTGAGCGACTACAACCCGCAAGGTGGCGAGTGATGGGGCGACACCGCAGGGCTCCGTGGTGGCCGGACCGGGCGTTGATCCGCCGGGACTCCGGCAAGTGGGCGCTGCAGCGTGCCCTCGACCGGCGCGGGCTCGGGCCGGTCGCCGGGGTGGACGAGGCGGGTCGCGGGGCATGCGCCGGGCCGCTGGTGGTCGCCGCCTGCGTGCTTCGTCACTCCGATGCGCGGAAGCTGCCCGAGCTCACCGACTCGAAGCTGCTGACGCCGGTGGCCAGGGAGCGGGTGTTCGAGCAGGTGAAGGAGCGCGCGGTCGCCTACGAGGTGGTGGTCGTCCCCACCCACGAGGTCGACCGCGACGGGGTGCACGCCGCGAACATCGCAGGCATGCGCCGGGCCATCGCGCGGCTGAACCCGCACCCGGGCTATGTGCTCATCGACGGGTTCCGGGTGCCCGGCTTGACGGCGCCCAGCGTCCCGGTGGTCAAGGGGGATCGGGCCGTGGCATGCGTCGCCGCGGCGTCGGTGCTGGCCAAGGTGACCAGGGACCGGATCATGATGGAGCTGCACGAGCGGTATCCGCAGTACGGCTTCGACGTGCACAAGGGGTACAACACAACGGAGCACTGCGCCGCGCTGACCGCCCACGGGCCGTGCGAGGAACATCGGTGGTCGTTCGCCAACGTGGCCATGGCGGGCATGCAGCACGGTATCGTCCCGCCCCGGCGGATCCAGCGCAGTGCGGCGTCGATCCGTAACGCAGCGTGCGCCTCCGAACCGCTGGGTGCCGCGATGTTCGAGGTGGGAGAGAATGGGAGCTTGGAGCTCGCCGAACAGCTAGGAGGAGCCGCAACCGGATGAGCGCGGAGGACCTCGAGAAGTACGAGACCGAGATGGAGCTGTCGCTCTATCGCGAGTATCGCGACATCGTCGGTCAGTTCACCTACGTGGTGGAGACCGAGCGACGGTTCTACCTGGCCAACTCGGTCGACGTGCAGGTGCGCGACGCCGCGGGAGAGGTCTACTTCGAGGTACGCATGTCGGACGCCTGGGTATGGGACATGTACCGTCCGGCCAGGTTCGTCAAGAACGTCCGGGTCATCACGTTCAAGGACGTCAACGTGGAGGAGCTGGAGAAGCCCGACCTGCGGCTGCCGGAGGACGGCGCCTTCCCGGCGTGAGCCGCCGGGCAGCGGCGACGTGCCGCGGGTGACGCTCGGGTGCGGCTTTTCCGGGAGCAGCTGGGCTCCGTCCTCGGCTTCGTCGAGTGCGAGCTCTTTCGCACCCAGTGCGTCTCTCTTCGGTGATCGGGCCGGGCTCGCCGTTACGACGTCACGTGCTCAATACCGCCGTCGTGGGTGAACTCGGATCATTGCGCTCGAGGCCGGGTGCGCTGCAGCGCTCAGTTCATGTGCTTCCGGCTGCACGGTACCGGTCGTAGTGCTCGGACGCCGTACGTTCACGTCGACCGTCTTGCACCTGTCCCGTGCTGGCGATCCACTTCGTCGGCATCGTGGTTGGCCGATATTTCCGACGGCGCAGTCGTGCCCGTCGTGGGGCTTCTGGTTCTGTGGTGCGAGACCTCTGCCTCCTGACAGGCGGCAACGCGGACTGTATGGGCCGTGTCGCTCGCCGTCAGCGTTGTTCACCGTCGCGCGTGATGCTCGCCGCCTCCCGAGCGCCAGCGTCGTCGTTTGAGTCTCGGCGGTGGCTGTCGCCTAGGGGCTCGAGATGGGTCTCGCCGGCGCACAACGTGGCTTCCGGGCCGTGGCCGGGCGGCCATGTCGTGAGCGGCCGACTCCGTCGCGCGCGGAGTGGTTCGCAAGCGTCCGGTTGTCCGCGTGCGTTGGGGGTGCTGGTCGGCGGGCATGGTGTGAGTGGTTCGCAAGCGTCCGGTTGTCCGCGTGCGTTGGGGTGCCGGTTGGCGGACACCGTGCGAGTTGTCCACAAGCGTCCGGTTGTCCACAGCTGCGCTTCGGTGTGCTGTTCTCGCCGCGGGCTGACAAGCATCGTGGATGGCGATGTCAGCGAACCTGGGGGTTGCGGTGGGTCCAGTCCACGAACGTGTCGAGCGGCAGCGGGAGCTGGCCAGGCAGGGCGAGCGGCTGGCCGCGGAGTATCTCGAGCGGCGCGGGTGCACCCTGCTCGCGCGCAATTGGCGGTGCCGTGAGGGCGAGCTGGACATCGTCGGATACGACGGCACGAGCGTGATCGTCTGCGAGGTCAAGACGCGGTCGGGCCTGCGGTGCGGCGCTCCGGCCGAGTCCGTCACGTCGAGCAAGATCGCGCGCATCCGGCGCGCGGCCAGCAAGTGGTTGAGCACGTTCGGGGTGCCGCCGGTGCCGGTGCGGTTCGACGTGGTGGCGGTGATCCTCGCCCCGGGGCAACGGCCGCGGATCCGGCACATTCCGGGGGCGTTCTGATGCCGATCGCGCGTGCCTGGTCGATGGCCGTGGTCGGGCTGGAGGGCAGGCTGGTCGAGATCGAAGCGGACATCGGAGCCGGCCTGCCCGGCACGAAGGTGGTCGGGCTGCCCGACGCAGGCGTTCGCGAGGCGAAGGACAGGGTACGTTCGGCGATCCGCAACTCGGGCTTGCCGTGGCCGACCAGTCAGCTGACCCTCGGCTTGTCCCCCGCGAACCTGCCCAAGGAGGGATCGGCCTACGACGTGGGGATCGCCGTCGCGGTCCTGGCTGCGTGCGGGGTCGTGCCCAGGGAGAAGCTCGCAGCCACCGTGCTGATCGGTGAGCTGGCCTTGGACGGGCGGGTGCGCCCGGTGCGCGGCGTGCTGCCGATCTTGCTGGCTGCCCGCGCGCAAGGGATACGGACGGCAGTCGTGCCGGAAGCCTCGTTGGCGGAAGCGGCGCTGGTCGACGGGATCGAGGTGGGTGGGGCCGCGGACCTGGTCGATGTCGTCGAATGGCTGCGCGATCTTCGGCCGCTGTCCGCCCCTCCGGACGCGGCGGCAAGTCCTGGACAGCAGCAGCCGCCGCCCGATCTCGCCGACGTCGCTGGGCAGTCGGACGCGCGGTGGGCGCTGGAGGTCGCCGCTGCAGGGGGTCATCACGTGTTGCTGATCGGCCCACCAGGCGTCGGCAAGACGATGCTGGCGCGGCGGTTGCCGGGCTTGCTGCCACCGCTGTCGGACGAGGAGGCCCTGGAAGTTGCCGCGGTGCAGTCCATCGACGGCACGCTCGATCCGTCCGCGCCGCTGGTGCGGACGCCGCCACTGGTGGCGCCGCATCCGTCGACCTCGCTCGCAGGACTGATCGGTGGCGGATCCGGGCTGGCCATGCCCGGCGCGGTGAGCAAGGCCCATCGCGGCGTGCTCCTGCTCGACGAAGCCTGTGAGCTCGGCTCGCACCGGCTGGAGGCGCTTCGGACGACGCTGGAGGAAGGCGAGGTGCGCTTGGCGCGTGCCCGGGGAGTGGTGGTGTATCCGGCCCGTTTCCAGCTGGTGCTGGCAACCAACCCGTGTCCGTGTGCCCCGGCGCGTGAGGAGGATTGCACGTGTTCGCCGCACGCCCGTCGGCGCTACCTCGGGCGGCTGTCCGGCCCGTTGCTGGACCGCGTGGACATCCGCGTGCGGCTGCGGCCAGTGTCGGCTGCGGAGTGTTACAGCTCCGAGCGCCGGGAGACGTCGGCGGAGGTGCGGGAACGGGTGATCGCGGCGCGTGAGCGTGCTCGCGTCCGTTGGTCGGCCTACGGATGGCGCACCAATGCCGAGGTGCCCGGCCCCAAGCTGCGCAAGGAGTTCGCTCTGCCAAGCGAAGCGACCGAGCTGTTGCGGCGGGCCCTCGCCAGGGGCCGGCTCACCGCCCGGGGTGCGGATCGGTGCCTGCGATTGGCGTGGACGCTGGCTGATCTGGCCGGCCTGGAGGTACCGACGAGCACCGAAGTCGCCATGGCGATGGATTTCCGCGAGAGGGTGCCGGGGTGAGGACGACTGTGGGTGCCGACATGAGGGTGACGGAGGAGCGCCTGGCGCGGGCCTACCTGCTGCGTGTCGCCGAGCCACCTGCGCCGGCGCTGGCCGCGTTCGCCGCCACGCACGGTCCGGTCGAAGCGGCCGAACGCGTGCGGCGACGCGACGTGCCCTCGACCGTGGCCAGGGAGACGGAAGCGCGGGCGCACTTGACGGTCAGCTCGGCCGACATCGAGCGAGCCGCCGCGGAGCAGGGCGCTCGGCTCATCACGCCCGAGGACGACGAGTGGCCCGAGTGGCCGCTGTTGTCGCTCACAGTGGCCGGCTCCCGCGGGGTCAGGGGAATGAGCGCGCCCATCGCGTTGTGGGCTCGTGGCAGGGGAAGCCTCGATCAAGCCGTCGGTCGTGCCGTGACCATGGTCGGTTCCCGCGCGTCCAGCGGATACGGGGAGCACATCGCGTCCGAATGGGCCTACGAGCTGGTTGGCGAGGGTGTCGCAGTGTTCTCCGGAGCGGCCTACGGCATCGACGCGGCGGCGCATCGCGGAGCTTTGGCCGGCGGGGGCACGACCGTCGCCGTGCTCGGCTGCGCGCTGGATGTCGGCTATCCCGCAGGCCAGGTCCGCCTTCTGGAGAAGATCGCCGAGCGCGGTCTCGTACTCAGTGAGTACCCGCCGGGTACGCCGCCCGCGCGGCACCGCTTCCTGGTCCGCAACCGGTTGCTGGCCGCGCTGAGCGCGGCGACGGTGGTGGTCGAAGCCGGGCTGCGCAGCGGTGCGCGGAACACGGCCAACACGGCTCGGCTGCTCGGACGGCCGGTCATGGCCGTGCCCGGCCCGCTCACGTCGGCCACCTCGGCGGGCTGCCACGACCTGATCCGGCACGAGCACGCCACCTTGGTCACGTCCTCCGCGGAAGTGCTGGAGGTGGTGGGGATGCTGGGAGCTGACCTCGCCGACCAAGCGGAGCCACCTGGCAGGGCGACGGACCAGCTGAGCGGGGACACGCTCCGGGTCCATGAAGCGCTGTCCCGGACACCGAAGTCCGTGGAGCAGGTCGCTGTGGACGCAGGCGTCGCCGAGCGGACGGTCCGGGCTGTACTCCCCGAGCTGGAGATCGACGGTTTTTGCGAGCGGACGGAGTCCGGCTGGCGGCTGGCGACCGCTCGGGGCGATCCCAAGGACCAGCCGGTGAGGCGTGAGAGCACTTCCGGACCGTCTGCCGGGACCCGCGTTCACTCCTGGTGTTGACGGTGTGCGCGCCGACGCCCACCGCGGCAGCCCGCGCTGCGGTCGCGAATCGTTGTGGCCGCTCCGGCGTCGGCTGGGTTTCGTCGCGGTCGTTGGTGTGCCGGGTGCGGGTGGTTGTGGCGGGTTCGGTGCGGGCTGGTTTGAGTTGCGGTCGTTGGTGTGCTGGGTGCGGGGAGCACGAGCTTCGTCGCTCGTCATGCGAGGTGGGCGGGGGAGGCTGTGGTGGGTTGGTCGGTGTGCCGTAGCTGGGCGGGGGAAGCTACGGTGCGTTGGTCAGCGCGGCTGCGGTGACCATCTGGTGCCCGTTCGCGCCGATAGGTCGGGTTGCGGGCAATCACTCGTTTGGGTGTCGGCAGTCGCGGCGTGGCTGGCAGGGCGCGACACGAAGATCGCGATGCTTGACGCCCGGCGGTGCTTCCCTCAGGTTGATCCCATGGGGAGCATGTCCCCGGCTGCGAAGCCGCACCTGAAGCAAGCGCGTGATGCGCTGCCCGCCACGTGCGGCCGGATCGTGGCCGAGTTCGAGCAATATCTCCGTGCCGAGCGTGGGATGTCGCGCCATACGGTCCGGGCGTACGTCGGGGACGTCGTGTCGCTCGTGGCTCATTTGCACGGCATCGACCTTTCTTCCGCGTTGGCAACGGACGACGGCTTCGAACAGGAGTCGAGCAGTGCTGGTCGCGGAGACGTCGAAGAGACACGCGGAGAAAGCCAGGCTTCCCCGCCCGGCGCAGAAAATGAAGGCCAGGCTTCTCCGCCCGGCGCACATGCGCCTGGTCCCGAGATGACGGCGTCCGACGTCGGATCTGCCAACTCGACGAGCAACGCGGCGGAGCCGCACATCAGATCGTTGGATTCCGAGGTCAGGGCGACACCATTCGGAATCACGCCGGCGAGAACCGAAACAGGGTCGCCGGAATCCCGTGTCGGGCCAGCGGGCTCCGATGGCGGGTCGCCGGAATCCGGTATCGGGTCGACAAGGGGCGGTATCGGGTCGACGGGGTCCGAGACGACGTCTGCGGGGGCTGGCACCGGGTCGGTGACTCGCGCGGCCAAGCCCTCCGGTGTCGGGCTGGCGGGGGCCGGTGTCGGGTCGGAGGCTCGCGCGGCCAAGCCCGCCGGCGTCGGGAGGTCGGCGGAGTCCGAGATCGGGTCGGCGCGGCCCGGTGACGACGCCGGCATCGAAGGCCTCGACATTCACGAACTGCGCGGCTGGCTCTCCCATCTGCGCACATCGGGGGCCGCGCGGACCACCTTGGCCAGGAAAGCCGCTTCGGTCAGGGCATTCACGGCATGGGCGACTCGGCGGGGTTATCTCGACGTCGACCCGGGCGAACGGCTCGAGGCACCGCGACCGCACCGCACGCTGCCGGCCGTGCTGAGCCAGGACCAGGCCGCCGACCTGATGCGGGCATCGGCGCTGGGCGCCGAGCAAGACGATCCGGTCGCGCTGCGTGATCACGCGATGCTGGAGCTGCTGTACGCCACCGGTATCCGCGTGGCCGAGTTGTGCAGCCTGAACATCGGCCAGGTCGACTTCGCCAACCGGTTGCTGCGGGTCATCGGCAAGGGCGACAAGGAGCGAGTCGTGCCGTTCGGGCAGCCGGCGGCCGAGGCCTTACGCGCGTGGTTGGACCGTGGCCGCCCAGCACTTGCGCCAAGCGAATCCAGTCACGACGATGCTCCCGTGTTCCTCGGGGTGCGCGGTCGCCGGATCGACCAGCGAACGGTGCGCAAGGTCGTGCGCGAAGCCACCTCGGCGGTCCCTGGCGCGGCACACATCGGGCCGCACGGCCTGCGGCACACCGCGGCGACTCACCTGTTGGATGGGGGTGCGGACCTTCGCAGCGTTCAGGAGTTACTTGGTCACGCTACGCTAGCGACCACCCAGCTCTACACCCATGTCACCGTTGACCGGCTGAAGGCGATACATGACCGAACGCATCCCAGGGCCAGGTGAGCGGTCCCGCGTCGCGGCGGCTCGCTCGGCCGTGGATTCCGATGCCGCTCCGAACCCCGAATCGCGCGACGTTCCCGGGCAGCTTCGCGACGACGTTCCGGCGCAAGTGCGTGCCGCGGCTGTCTCGCAGGACGACGGCGAAGTCCAGTCCGAGGAAGCCATCGACGCGCTGTGGCGTCAGTTCGTCGAGAATCCGACGCGGAGCCTGCGCGATCGCCTTCTGCTGCATTACGCGCCCCTGGTCAAATACGTGGCGGGCAAAGTGGGCACCGGGCTCCCTGCCCACATCGACACCGGTGACCTCATCGGATCGGGGATCTTCGGGCTGGTCGACGCGATCGAGAAGTTCGACCCCAGCCGTGGCTGGAAGTTCGAGACCTACGCGATGCAGCGCATCCGCGGTGCGATCCTCGACGACCTCCGGTCCCAGGACTGGGTGCCGCGCGCGGTGCGCAGCCGGGCCCGCGAAGTGGAACGAGCGATCGAACGGCTCAATGCCAGGCTCAACCGCACGCCGACCGACGAGGAGCTTGCCCGCGAGCTGGACATCACCGTCGACGAGCTGCGCGACCTCTACGGGCAGCTGCGGCTGACCAGCGTGGTCGCCCTCGAGGAACTTCTCTCACCCGGCCGTGAATCGGCCTCCCTGGTCGAGGCACTGCAGGACGAGGACGCGCCGGACCCGGTGTCCGTACTGGTCGACCGGGACAACCGGCGCCAGCTGGCCGACGCGATCGCCCAACTCCCCGAGCGCGACCGCACCATCGTGAGCCTCTACTACTTCGAAAGCCTCACGTTGGCGGAGATCGGCAAGGTGCTCGGCGTCACCGAATCACGGGTCAGCCAGCTGCACACCCGCGCGGTCCTGCGGCTGCGCGCCAAGCTCACCGAGCAGGCGTCCGTCTAGCCGCCTTCCCGGGACTGCCCCTCAGTCATCCGCGTCGCGTGGCCAGGGTTTGAGGCGGATCACCGACTGCGATCTCAGCAACTCGAGGGGATCGAGGTATTCCGGAGGCTTGTCCCGGCGAGCGCCCCAGTGAAGGCATACTCCGGGGCATCCTCGGTGGCTGGCCACCACTGTGCCGATGCGCTGACCCGCGTACACCTGATCGCCCGCGCTGACCTCCGGTCGTACGGGTTCGTACGTCGTGCGTATCGCGTCGTGGTCGATGGAGATGACGCCCCGGCCTGCCACCTGACCGGCGAAGACCACCACTCCTGCGCCGGCTGCAAGCACTGGTTGACCGATGCTCGCACCAAGATCGACCCCGCGATGACCAGCACCGTAGGGCGATTCGGGCGGGTCGAAACCGCGAACGACCGGTGGTGGGGGATGCAGCGGCCACACGAATCGTCCTTCGGCCGCAGACCGGACAGACCTGCGCGGGTCATGCGGGCTCACGACAGCCGACCTGGGCGGATCGTTGGTGCGGTCGGGATGGCCTGGTCCTGCGCCACCGTCCGGGGTCGCCGCGGTGCCCGCTGCAAGCATGGTCGTCCCCGGCGAGGCACTGGCTGCGCCAGCCGCGAACGACACCTCTCCAGCGAGGCGTTCGGCGCTGGGCCCCGCGCCCTCGCCGAGGTCGGTCGGCGATCGGGTGGTTTCGCCGACGGCAAGGGGTAGCCGAACAGCTTCGACGGATCCGGCGCCCGGCCGTGCGGTTTCGGCAAGTGCCACGGGCGGGCCGATGGCATCGGCGAAGCTCAGCGTCGCGGGGCCGGCCAGCGCCAATGCTGTGCCGAGGAGCAAGAACGCGGGCAGCATCGGGCGGCCACACCGGCTGGTGCATCCCGCGGCGCCACGCCGCGCGAAAGAGGCGGAAGAGTTCGTCATGCAGCGAGGATCGCCTGATGCTGCTGTCGACATCAGGATGTTCTCGGCTGCCCTGTGGACAACTTCGTGCTGTGGACAACTTCCCGACCAGCCCCCCGGGGCCGTCCGGCCAGGATCCGGCGGCGCTTCCGTGCCATCCTGATCTCCTCGTCCGTCCGGGCCGGGCCGGGCCGCCCGGACGGTGATGTCCGGCTGGCCGTTCGCCGGTCGGCGGAGCCCTGGCGCGCCGGTTTCGGGGTGTGCGGTCGGCTGCGGCGCGCTCTCGCGTGTCAGCTGCAGCCGAAGCCCGGTCAGTGCTGGTCGACTGCGTTGCTGGTGCCGGTGATCACCCGGCGTGGGGAGCGCGCGGTCGTGACGTTCGGCCAGCTCGGACGGCTTCTGGGGCGCCCGGTACACTGCAACAGGCGGCTCGCTGTGCGAGCTGACTTCGCGTGCGCGTGCACTGCCAGCACATGGCAACGGTGCTCTGCGGTCTCCGCCTCCGACGGTGGGGTCAGGGTGCCGGCACCGCACCAGGGCTGCCGTCCACCCGGGCGGCGGCGACAACCGACCCAGAGGGCCGGGCGTGCTTCGCCGGCCCCGCGAGCGAAAAGAAGGTGCATTCCGGCCATGGCCGTCGTCACCATGAAGCAGCTGCTGGACTCTGGTGTCCACTTCGGCCACCAGACCCGCCGTTGGAACCCGAAGATGAAGCGCTACATCTTCACGGAGCGCAACGGCATCTACATCATCGACCTCCAGCAGACGCTGTCCTACATCGACAAGGCGTTCGAGTTCGTCAAGCAGACCGTCGCGCGTGGCGGGACGATTCTGTTCGTCGGCACCAAGAAGCAGGCGCAGGAGGCCATCGCCAACGAGGCGCGGCGGGTCGGCATGCCGTACGTCAACCAGCGCTGGCTGGGTGGCATGCTCACCAACTTCCAGACCGTCCACAAGCGGCTGCAGCGGCTCAAGGAGCTCGAGTCCATGGAGCAGACGGGCGGCTTCCAGGGTCTGACCAAGAAGGAGATCCTGATGCTGACCCGGGAGAAGGACAAGCTGGAGCGCACGCTCGGCGGTATCCGGGACATGTCCAAGGTGCCGAGCGCGGTGTGGATCGTCGACACCAAGAAGGAGCACATCGCCGTCAGCGAGGCACGCAAGCTCAACATCCCGGTCGTGGCGATCCTGGACACCAACTGCGACCCGGACGAGGTCGACTACCCGATTCCGGGCAACGACGACGCGATCCGGTCGGCTTCGCTGCTGACCAAGGTGATCGCCGAGGCGGTTGCGGCAGGGCTGCTGGCCAGGGCGGGCGCGCGCAACGGCGCGGCCGAAGGTGACGACAAGCCCGAGGTGGCAAGCGACGAGCCGCTCGCGGAGTGGGAGCAGGAGCTGCTCACCAGCGACAAGCCCAGCGAGACCGCTGCCAGCACCAACTGACCGACAGCCACGAGAGGGACACACGGACACATGGCGAACTACACCGCGGCGGACGTCAAGCGCCTCCGCGAGCTGACCGGCGCCGGCATGATGAACTGCAAGAAGGCGCTGGAGGAGAGCGACGGCGACTTCGACAAGGCCGTCGAGTACCTGCGCATCAAGGGCGCCAAGGACGTCGGCAAGCGTGCCGAGCGCGCCACCGCCGAGGGCCTGGTCGCGGGCAACGGCGGCGCGCTCATCGAACTGAACTCCGAGACGGACTTCGTCGCCAAGAGCGAGGAGTTCGTCGCGCTCGCCGACAAGATCGTCGAGGTCGTCAAGGCCACCAAGGCCAACGACGTGGAGACGGTCAAGGCGGCCGAGCTGGACGGCGGCACGGTCGAGTCGGCCATCCAGGCGCTGTCGGCCAAGATCGGTGAGAAGCTCGAGCTGCGCCGGGTGGCGTTCTTCGAGGGCAAGACCGAGACGTACCTGCACCGGCGCGGTGCCGGCCTGCCGCCGGCCGTCGGTGTGCTCGTCGAGTACACCGGCGACGACGCCGAGGCCGCGCGCGGTGCTGCGATGCAGGTGGCGGCGCTGAAGGCCCGGTACCTGACCCGTGAGGACGTTCCGGCGGAGATCGTCGAGAAGGAGAAGGCGATCGCCGAGAAGACCGCCATCGAGGAGGGCAAGCCCGAGCGGGCGCTGCCCAAGATCGTCGAGGGCAAGGTCAACGCCTTCTACAAGGACAACGTGCTGCTGGAGCAGCCGTCGGTGACCGACAACAAGAAGACCGTCAAGCAGCTGCTCGACGCCGCGGGGGTGACCGTCAACCGGTTCGTCCGGTTCGAGGTCGGCCAGCCGTGACGTCAGGGCTGCGAGGCAAGTGAGTGACGCCTGTGCCCCGTCCCGACTCCTCGGGGCGGGGCACAAATGCGGTAGGAGGCGGTGTGGGCACTGACGGACGGGGCACGAGCGCACGAGGCTACCGCCGGGTGCTGCTCAAACTCGGCGGCGAGATGTTCGGCGGCGGCAAGGTGGGCGTGGACCCCGACGTCGTCCACACCGTCGCCAGGCAGATCGCCGAGGTGGTGCGCAGCGGCACCCAAGTGGCCGTGGTGATCGGCGGTGGGAACTTCTTCCGCGGCGCCGAGCTGCAGCAGCGCGGCATGGACCGCGACCGAGCCGACTACATGGGCATGCTGGGCACCGTGATGAACTGCCTGGCACTGCAGGACTTCCTGGAGAAGGAAGGCATCCCGACCAGGGTGCAGACCGCCATCACGATGGGCCAGGTCGCCGAGCCGTACATTCCTCGGCGCGCCGAGCGGCACCTGGAGAAGGGCCGTGTCGTGATCTTCGGTGGTGGTGCGGGCCTGCCGTACTTCTCCACCGACACCACGGCGGCGCAGCGGGCGCTGGAGATCGGCTGCGAGGTGGTGCTGATGGCCAAGGCCGTCGACGGCATCTACTCGTCCGACCCGCGCAAGGACCCCGATGCCACCATGTACACGACCATCACGCACGCGGAAGTGCTGGAGAAGGGCCTGAAGGTGGCCGACTCGACGGCCTTCTCGTTGTGCATGGACAACAACATGCCGATCATCGTGTTCAACTTGTTGGTCGAGGGGAACATCGCCCGCGCCGTGCGTGGTGAGAGGATCGGCACGCTGGTCGCTACCCCGGCCAGCCGCGAGCAGCTGGACTAATAAGGAGTCACCGTGATCGACGAGACCCTCCTCGAAGCAGAGGAGAAGATGGAAAAGGCCGTAGAGGTCGCCAAGGAAGACTTGACGTCGGTCCGCACGGGGCGCGCCGCGCCATCCATGTTCGCGCGCATCACGGTGGACTACTACGGGGCGCCGACGCCGCTGAACCAGTTGGCCAGCATCACCGTTCCCGAGGCTCGGATGGCGGTGGTCAAGCCGTACGACGCTTCCCAGCTGGAAGCGATCGAGAAGGCCATCCGGGAATCCGATCTCGGTGTCAACCCCACCAATGACGGCACGATCATCCGCGTGGTGTTCCCGCAGCTCACCGAGGAGCGCAGGCGCGAGATGGTGAAGGTCGCCCGCAGCAAGGGGGAGGACGCCAAGATCGTCGTGCGTAATCTGCGGCGTAAGGCCAAGGAAGAGCTGGAGCGGCTGAAGAAGGACGGCGAGGTCGGCGAGGACGACGTCTACCAAGCCGAGAAGCAGCTGCAGACGTTGACCGACCAGTACGTCAAGCAGATCGACGACCTGGTCAAGAACAAGGAAGCCGAGCTGCTCGAGGTCTGAGGTGCCTCGACAGCCGTTGGATTCCGAGCGCTCGGCTCGCGTGACTGACGTGAACGACTCCGCACAGGAGTCAGGTGGGTCGAAGCCGTCGCGTGCCGGACGGAACCTGCCGGCCGCGATCGGCGTCGGCGTGCTGCTCGGCGCGGCGATCCTGGTGTCGCTGCTGGTCGAACGCCGTCTGTTCATCGGCATCGTGTCGCTGGCGATGCTGGTCGGCAGCTGGGAGTTCAGCCAGGCGCTGCGGTCGGCAGCAGGCGTGCGGGTGCAGATCGTGCCGGTGCTCGTCGGTGGTCAGGCCATCGTCTGGCTCGCCTGGCCGTTCGGGACGACTGGCATCGCGGTGTCCCTGGTGTTCACCGTGCTTGCGTGCTTGCTCTGGCGACTGCCGCGCGGCACGGACGGATACCTGCGTGACGCCGGTGCGTCGGTGCTGGCGGTCGCGTACTTGCCGCTGTGCGGTGCATTCGCCGTGCTCCTGCTGCTGCCGGAGGACGGCGCCTACCGCATCATCACCTTCATGCTCGGGGTGGTGGCCTCCGACGTCGGCGGCTACGCGGCCGGTGTCCTCAAGGGCAGGCACCCGATGGCGCCGTCGATCAGCCCGAAGAAGAGCTGGGAAGGATTCGCCGGCTCGCTCGTCTCCGGTGTCGGGGTCGGCATGCTGACCATGCCCCTGCTGCTGGACGGGCACGTCTGGCAGGGGGCGCTGTTCGGCGCGGCGATGGTGCTCACCGCGACGGTCGGCGACCTGGTCGAATCGGTGATGAAGCGGGACCTGGGCATCAAGGACATGGGCACGCTGCTGCCCGGCCACGGTGGGCTGATGGACCGGCTGGATTCTATGCTGCCGTCCGCCGTGGTGGCGTGGGCGCTGCTGGCGTTGTTCCTGCCCGCACAATGACGAAGCACCCCTTGGCCGATGGGCGCGGCCAAGGGGTGCGATCACTCGTCTTCGGTGGAGACGTCGTCGTCCACCTCGGCGAGCATGTTGTACAGCTCGCTACGTAACTTGTTGATCATGGTCACGGCTTTGGACTGCTGCTCCGGCGTGCCGACCGTGGTGATCTGGAACAGCGCGCCGCGCAGGGCGGCAACTGCTTGACGCAGCGCGACCTCGTTGGGCTCCACGTCGTCGGCGATCTGCTTCCACGGCGGCTCGCCGAGGTTCTCGGCAGCCTGCTTGCCCTCCTCGGTCAGCTCGAACAGGCGCTTGCCGCCCTCGCCGCCGACATTGGCGATCAAGCCCTCGTCGGTGAGCAGCTGCAACGTCGGGTAGACCGATCCGGGGCTCGGTTTCCAGAACCCCCCGGTGCGCTCGGCGATCTCGCTGATCATTTCGTAGCCGTGCATCGGGGACTCGGCTTCCGCCAGCAGAGCCAGGATGGCCGCCCGCACGTCGCCACGCCTGCCGCGGCCGCGCGCACCGCGGCCACGACGGGGCCCCCTACCGGGGAAGGGCGGGCCCAGAGAGTCGCCAAACGGTCCGCCAGGTCCGAAAGGCCCTCCGAAAGACCTCAGCCGCCAGGCGAGCGGATGGTCTCGATGCGGTGGGCGGTGGTGGTGATGAGGATGTCCGCTCATGGGATTGCTCCTTCCTGTGTTCGATACTTAACGATATATCGGAACAGATCGAGATGCAACATCGAGCTGTCGTGGGCCGCGGGCGGGGTCCGTCTGTGCTGGTCAGCGCGCCCATGGGACACTGGGGGACGTGCCTTCTCCGCTGCCCCTGGTTTTCGACGCGCCCAAGCGCGGTTTGCCGCCGCGCCATCTGGCCGACTTGTCGCTGGACGAGCGCAAGGAGGCGGTGGTGTCGCTGGGGGAGAAGGCTTTCCGTGCCAAACAGCTGTCTCACCACTACTTCGCGCGGTTGAGCGTCGATCCGGCGCAGATGACCGACATCCCGGCCTCCGCACGGGAGCGCCTGACCGCCGCGCTGATGCCGCAGCTGCTCACCGAAGTTCGGTCGGTGGCGTGTGACCATGGCATGACGCGCAAGACGCTGTGGCGAGCGCACGACGGGACGCTGATCGAGAGCGTGCTGATGCGCTACCCGGACCGGGCGACCCTGTGCATCTCCAGCCAGGCCGGGTGCGGGATGGCGTGCCCGTTTTGTGCCACCGGTCAGGGCGGACTGCAGCGCAACCTGTCCACCGCGGAGATCGTCGACCAGGTTCGCTCGGCCGCGGCGGTGATGCGGGACGGGCTGCTTCCTGGGCCGGACGGCAAGCCGTCGCCCGGCAGGCTGTCCAACATCGTGTTCATGGGGATGGGGGAGCCGTTGGCCAACTACCGCCGGGTGGTGGCCGCGGTACGGCGCATCACTGAACCGGCGCCGTCGGGGCTGGGGATCTCCCAGCGGTCGGTGACGGTTTCGACCGTGGGGTTGGCGCCGGCCATCCGCAAGCTGGCCGACGAGGGACTGCAGGTCCGTCTGGCGGTGTCGTTGCACACCCCCGATGACGAGCTGCGTGACACGCTCGTCCCGGTGAACAATCGGTGGCCGATCGACGAGGTGCTGCGGGCTGCGCGGTACTACATCGAGCGCACGTCGCGGCGGGTCAGCATCGAGTACGCGCTCATTCGGGGCGTGAACGACCAGCCGTGGCGGGCCGACCTGCTGGCGAAGCGCCTGCGGGAGCATCTGGGCCACCTGGTGCACGTCAACGTCATCCCGCTCAATCCCACGCCGGGCTCGAAGTGGGACGCTTCGCCCAAGGAAGTCGAACGGGAATTCGTGCGCAGGGTCAACGCAGGTGGCGTGAACTGCACCGTTCGTGACACGCGTGGCCAGGAGATCGCTGCGGCTTGCGGGCAGCTCGCTGCCGAGCAGAACTGAAACCGGTCAGCAGAGCGGCGCTGTGGCGTGGGTCCGGAACGCGGGCGGTCCCACACTGTTGATCGACAGCCCTGTGCTCGCTGTACCCGACGGAGCCCATTCCGTCGTACTCGAGGCTGTGGAGGCAAGTGGGGCACGGTCGACAGGAGGGCTCATGGGCCCCGTCTGTCGGCATGGGGAGTTCTTGCCGGTGCTGTGGCGGCGCGACTGGGCCGCTCGTGACGTCAGTGCTGAGGGTGCGGCCGCATCGATTCTGCTGACAGCAGAACGGCGTCTCGGCCGTCCTGGGGAGTGTCAGGATGATCGCATGACCGAAGCGCGCATCAACCCTCCGTTGTCGCCGGTGCCGGAACATGGCGAGTCCGCTGCGCTGTGGCGTGAGCGGCTCGGCGAGACGCTGCGCGCTGTGCGAATCGGCCGCCGGGCGCGCTTGGTCGACGTCGCAGAGCGTGCCGGTATCTCACCGCAATACCTGTCCGAGATCGAGCGGGGGCGGAAGGAGCCCTCGAGCGAAATGATCGCTGCTGTGGTCGGGGCCCTGGGGGTGGACTTGGATCAGGTGCTCGAGGCCGTGCTCGAGCGCGCCGGCCGACGGAGTCGATCGGACAGCCGGGCCGAGGCGTTGAGGCGCCCGGCAACCGGGCAGGACGGCCGGGTGGCGGTGCTGCGGCGGGCGGTGCGTGCGCGACCAGCTGGTCGCTTCGGGGGTGCGCGGCCATCGATGACGACGCCGCCGATGACGCGTACTGCCGGGCCGATGGTCATGGCCATGGCCGCGTGAGTCGAGCGGACGACGACGGCGGCGGGACCGGGCAGCCAGGTCAGGGGAAAGCCAGCGCCCGGCGCGTGCGTGGAAGTGGGCGGGCAAATGCCACCGGCGGCGAGAACGGCGCAACAAGTGGCCGCCGTGGGCAGCCGCCGTTGCCCACGGCGGCGTCGCCGTCCCGTGACCGCGGTTTCCAAGCGAGCAGCCGCCGTCGGTTGTGGCCGACGGCGCCGGCAGGGGCGGCCGTCGACGGTGGCCGACGGTGTCGGCAGAGGCCAGCGGTGTCGGAAGGTCACGCCGCCGGGATTGCTGACCGTACAGCGGACCGCGCCATCGAAGCTGGTGTCGAGGCGTAGCGAAGGCTGCCACTGTTGGAGCGACGTGGCGTTGCAGGAGCCGGTGGTCGCCGACGGGCCGTCGCAGGACTAGGTGGTCGCCGATGAGTCCGTCATGCAGGGCTGGTGGCCGCTGATGGACCCGTTGCGTGCCCTTGTGGCTGCTGATGGACCCGTGTGCGGAGCTGGTGGCTGCTGCTGAGCCCGCCGCGCAGAGTCGGGGGCCGCAGACAGGGCCCCTCGCAGAGCTGTCGCTGACGGACCTCTCGCAGGGCTGTCGCTGACGGACCTCTCGCAGGGCTGTCGCCGATGGGGATCCCGTTACGCGCAGCTGGTTGCCGGTGGGCCCGCCATACAGAGCCATGTGACTGTGGACGGGATCCTCGCTGAGCGGGTGGCCGCCGACAGGGCCGCCGCAGAGTCGGCGGTTGCCGAGGGTGATGCCGCGGCGCCAGTGGCCGCCGACGGGCCCCTTGCAAGGCCGTCGCCGATGGGGCGTCGCAGAGCTGGGCGCGCCGGATGCGGCGTCGCAGGAGCCGGCAGCCGAGGCCAGCCGGTGCCCTCGTGGCCATGTCACGGTCGGTGGGTCAGCACCACGTCGGCCAGCCCGTACTCGACGGCCCCGGCGGCGTCGAAGACCCGGTCGCGATCGGTGTCGTGCCTCAGCTGCTCCACCGAGCGCCCGGTGTGCTCGCTCAGGATGGCCTCGAACTGCGCGCGCACCCGCACCACTTCGTCGGCCTGCAGGATGAGGTCCGGTATGGAGCCGCGCCCCTGGACCGCGGGCTGGTGCAGCACGACCCGCGAGTGGGGCAGGACCGCCCGATGTCCCGCAGCGCCGCCTGCCAGCAGTACCGCCCCGGCGGCGACCGCCTGCCCGACGCAGGTCGTGTGGACCGGCGCCTTGATGTAGGTCATGGTGTCGTAGATCGCCAGCATGGCCGATGGATCGCCGCCCTCGCAGTTGATGTAGAGGTCGATGCTCGCCTCCGGCGACTCCGACTCCAGGTGCAGCAGCTGGGCGATCAACGTGTTCGCCACCCCGGAATCGATCGGCGTCCCCAAATACACCACCCGCTCGGTCAGCAGGTGCGAGTAGACATCCATGATGCGTTCGGTGCCCGCGTTGCGGGTGATGACGTTCGGGATCGGGTAGCTGCTCATCAGTCCGCCACCATCCCGAACCGTGCGCGCCGCAGCGGGCCTTCGAGCTGGGCGAAATCGTCGACGATGTGATCGATGAACCCGTACTCGATCGCCTGTTGCGCGGTGAACCACCTGTCGTGCAGCGAGTCGGTGAAGATCCGCTCGACGTCCTGCCCGGTGTCCTCGGCGATGAGCCCGAGTACCGTGTCCCGCGTGTGACGCAGGTCGTCCGCCTGCACCTCCACCTCGACCGCTGAGCCTCCGATGCCTGCGGAACCCTGGTGCATCAGAATCCTGGCGTGCGGCAGCGCGTACCGCTTGCCCTTGGTCCCAGCCGACAACAGGAACTGACCCGCACTGCACGCCAGGCCGAGCGCCACCGTGGTGACATCGCACGGCACCAGCTTCATCACGTCCCGGATCGCGAGCATCGACGGCACCGAGCCGCCGGGCGAATGAATCCACAACGCGATGTCCTTGCCCGGGTCCTGGGCCGCGAGCAGCAGTATCTGGGTGATCAGCGCCGTGCCGTTGTCGTCGTCCAGCGGGCCGTCGAGGACCAGCACGCGCTGGCTCCGCAGGTCTTCGCGCATGCGCTTGTCGAAGATCCGCGTGCTTTCGTCGTTGCTCATACCTCGATCGTCCGGGGAGGGGACCTTCCCGCGCCGCTCGATCTGCTGTGGGCTGCTTCGCTGTGAGCAGAGCGCCTGCCGCGATCCGTTCGCCACGGCCGGGTGCCGGCGACCGCCACTGTTCGGGCAGCGGGTCCTGCACTGGTCTCATCCGGCTGCACGTGCAGTGGCGCCGGGTAGCGACTCTTTGCGGCTGCGTCGAGTGGTGACTCTTTGCAATGGCGCTGAACAGTGGCTGCGTGCAATGGCGCTGAACAGTGGCTGCGTGCGATGACGCCGGGCTGAGGTCCTTTGCGGCAGTGCCGGGCAGTGACCCTTCGTAGTGGTGCCGGACGCCGATTCTGCGGCGGCTTCGCTAGTGGCCGGGCGGCGGCTTCGGTGATGGCTTGCAGTGGCTTCGGGCAGCGACCCGTGCAGTGGCTTCCGGCGGCAGCATGGGGTCCCGGCGGCAATTCGGCACGCCCTGACCGGGGCTTTCGCCAGCAGTGTTGCGGCAACGGCCTCTGCCAGGGGGTTCATGACGGCGGTTGGTGCGAGCGGCTTGTGCGCGGACGGCTTGCTGGAAACGGTCTCAGCGGCCCGTCCGTGGCACGTGTGTCAACCGCCGTGCGGCGGGGAAGTCACCGGTGATGGGCGGCAAAGTCAAGGGCTCGCCAGGTCCCACGAAGTGATGACGGCCACCACGACACGTGGCGCGTCTTCGTCTAAGGTAAGGCTCAGCTAAGCCAAGTTAGGTGAGGCTAATCGATGGAGGTCACGTGACGGTACAAACGGTCCGGCGAGCCGCGGAGCGGGAGGCGCTGGCCATGCCGGCCGTTGTGGTCTCGACCACCAGGCTCACCGACCACATGGTCCGCATCAGGCTGTACGCCGACGACGTCGAGAAGTTCGACTACGCGGGGCCAGACCAGCTGGTGCGGCTGTTCTTCCCGCCTCGTCCCGATGCGGAGCTGCATCTGCCGATCAGTGCCCGCTGGTGGCCCGAGGTGTGCGCGATGCCGGAGAGCATCCGCCCGATCGTGCGCAACTACACAGTGCGATCCGTCGACGTGGCCGCCGGGGAGCTGGACATCGACTTCGTGCTGCACGGGGACGACGGCCCGGCGTCGGCTTGGGCCCGTCGCGCCGTCCCTGGCGACAAGATCGGCATCCTCTTCGACGGGGCACGGTTCGATCCACCGCCCACCACGCGACGCATGCTGCTTGTCGGCGACGAGACGGCGCTTCCCGCCATCAGTGCCGCACTCGAGCAGCTGGACGCGTCGGTCGAAGTACTGGCGCTGCTCGAGGTCGAGGATGCCGGTGCAGAACTCGAGCTTGCCCACCCGCCCGGCGCCGACATCCGCTGGCTGCACCGTGCGCCGGCCGGAGCCGCCCGTGGTGCCCTGGTGCTCGCCGAACTGCGCGCGGCCCGGCTGGAACCGCGGCACTGCTACGCGTGGGTGGCCGGCGAGTCGAGTCTGGCCACTTCCGTGCGCAGGCATCTGGTCAATGAGCGTGGCTTCGGCAAGGAGCAGGTGTACTTCTGCGGTTACTGGCGGCAGCACTGACACGCCTGGCCTGGTCCGATCGCGCTGCATGGGAGAACGCTCCGACGGCGCTGTATGCCGGGCTGGGCATGCCGCAGCAGAACAAGTGCAGAACAAGGGGACGGCTCCCACGGCGCCGCGGAACGGATCTCCCTGACCGGGTGTGGGCCGGGCAGGCGACCTTCGACGAGTGATCAGCTGGCTGGGGCTGCTTCTCGCCCACCGGGAGTACAACCTGCGCACTGGGTGGCTGAGTGACGACGTGCTCACAGGGACAGCCTTGACGCTGGTGCAGAGCATCGAGCTGGTTTGCGGGTAGTGGGGTGTGATGTGCTGGCTGTGGTCGGCCCGGTCGCTGAGCGGTGGCCCGTTGTTGGGGCGTTGCTGGGGTGGGCGGTTGGCTGGTTGGTGGGCAGTGCAGCGGTCAGCTGGCGGTGGTGGACCCGGTCGTTGAGCGGTGCCCATTGTCGGGGCGCCGCTGGGGAGAAGTCGGCTGGTCTGCGGGCAGTGGGGCGCGATGTGGTAGCCCTGCCGCCGAAGGGTGATCCCTTGTCGGAGGTGCCCCTGTGGCGGGGGTCAAGCAGCTGGCTGGTGGACTGAAAGCGATGCGCAATGTGCTGGCTGCGGTCGGCCGTCGTTGAGGGTCGGCCCGTTGTCTGGACACGGGTGGGGAGCGAGCGGCTGGTCAGCAGCGAGGCGCGATGCGGTGGCTGTGGTCGGCCGTCGTTGAGCGGTGTCCCGCTCTCGGGGCGCCGCTGGGGTGGGCAGCTGGCTGGTCGGTCGGCAGCGAACCCGTGAGTCAGCGGTGGCTGGCCCGGTCGGTGACTGGCGATCCGCGTCGGGGCGCCGCAGGCGTGAGCAGTGGCCGGCCATCGCGGAGCAGGGGACGTCAGCCGGCGGTGGCCGGCTCGGCCGCGGTGCGACGATCCGCTCGCTGGGGCCGCCTCGGCCGCTGACCGGCGATCCGCTGACTGAACAGCAGCCCCACGACGATGAGAACCAACCCCACGACCTGCCGCACGCTGAGCATCTCCCCGGCGATCGCCGTACCCAGCAGCACGCCGGTCGCCGGATTGAGCAGGCCGATGAGTCCCACCGACGAGGCAGGCAGGTGCGCAAGACCGCTGAACCACGCCGCATAGGCGATGGCGGTGGCCACCACGGCGATGTAGACGTAACCGGCGATCGCCGCACCGTCGAGCGGCGGCAGCCATCCTTCGACGGCGACGGCCACCGGCGTCAGCAGCAGTCCGCCCGCCACCAACTGCCACGCCGTCGAGGTCAGCACGTCGACTTCGCCGTTCCACCGTTTGGCCAGGATGTAGCCGAGCGACGACATCAGCATCGCCGCGGCCGAGGCCGCCACCCCGGCCGGATCGACGTCGGTGACCGCGGTGAACACCATCAGGCACGCGCCGCTGATCCCGATCGCGGCCCCTGCCAGCGCCCTGGCCGTCGGCCGTTCCGCGGCAAGGGGCCAGGCCAGCAGCAACAGAACCGCGGGCGAGAGCGCCATGATGGTCGACGCGAGGCTGCTGGGCAGCGACTGCGCCGCGATGTAGATCAACACCATGAACGCGCCGACGTTGAGCGTGCCGAGCACCAGCGATTTCCACCACCACGACCCGCGTGGCCTCCCGGGTCGCAGGGCGAGCAGGATGAGACCACCGGGGAGGGCGCGCAGCATCGCGCCGAGGAGCGGATGGTTGGGAGGAATGTACTCGTGGGCGACGAAGTACGTGGAGCCCCACGCGATCGGGGCGATGGCGGTGACGAGGCTCCAGCGCACGGTATTTTCCACGGAAACCAGAGTAGCTTCCAAGGAAACTATCCCGCAGGCGCCTCTCGTCCGATGGACCACGTGGCGCGTATCCAGGCGGCTTGGGCTCGCGTCCGGCCGGACCTGGACGTCACCCCGATCGGTGTCATCGGCCGCTTGCACCGGGTCGGGATCCTGCTGACCGAGCAGCTCAAGGTGATCTACCGGCGATTCGGGCTCAGCGAGGGGGAGTTCGACGTGCTGGCCACGCTCCGCCGGGCGGGGGAGCCGTTCGAGCGCGCGCCCGGTGAGATCGCCGCGCACACCATGGTCACCACCAGCGCGGTGACCAAACGCATCGACCGCCTGGAGCGCGCCGGGCTGGTGACCCGCAGGCGCAGCGCCAAGGACGGCCGGGGCCGCGTCGTGGCACTGACCCCGGCGGGCCGCGACCTCATCGACCGCGCGTTCGTCGAACACGTCCGCAACGAGCAGCGGCTGCTGGCGGACCTCACCCCCGAGCAGGTCACCCAGCTGGAAAGGCTGCTCACCATCTGGCTGGAGAAGCTGGAACCGCCGCGCCCCGGCTGACGGCAGGCACCCGGCACTACGCGAAGTACCGCAACCAGACGTACAGCCACGCCAGCGCGGTGCTCCAGATGGTGACGATGATCCCGTACTTGGTGAACTGCCAGAAGCTGATCGGATGACCGCTTCGGGCGGCGATGCCGATAGCCACCACGTTCGCGCTCGCCGCGACCGCTGTGCCGTTGCCGCCGAAATCCGCCCCGAGTGCGAACGCCCACCACAACGCGTCGCTGATGGCCGGATCCGCGATGCCGTCGGTGATGCCCTGCACGATCGGCGCGAGCGTCGCCACGTACGGGATGTTGTCGAAGAACGCGCCGAACACCGCCGAGCCGAACAGCAGGCTTGTGGCAGCCAGCAAATAGTTGTCACCGAAGGCGGTGGCGGTGAACTCGCCGACGGCACCGATGACTCCGGTGTGCACCAGGCCGGCCACCATCACGAACAGCCCGAAGAAGAAGATCAGCGTGGGCCACTCGACCTCCTCGAGCACGTCGTTGACGTCCGCGTTGGTCACCAGCAGCATCAGGCCGGCGCCGACGAGCGCCACGATCGCCGGGTCCAGGCCGATCACCGTCTGCAGGCAGAAGCCCACCACCACCAGGGCGAACACCGCCAGGCAGCGGCGCAGCATGGCCATGTCGGTGATCGCCCGCCGTTCGTTCAGCGCCATCACCGCCGCCACCCGCTCCGGGTGGTACTCGAACGACTTGCGGAACAGCACCCGGGTGAGTAGCACGAACGCGGCGAAGATGGCCACCACGATGGGCGCCATGTGCACCAGGAAGTCGTTGAAGGTCAGCCCGGCTCGGCTGCCGATAATGATGTTCGGCGGGTCACCGATCAGCGTGGCCGCACCGCCGATGTTGGAGGCCAGGATCTCCGCGATCAGATAGGGCTGCGGCGAGATGCGCAGCCGGTTGCACACCACCACGGTCACCGGCGCGACCAGCATGATGGTGGTGACGTTGTCCAGGAACGGCGAGCCGACGGCCGTGATCAGCATCAGCATGACCATCAGCCGGTACGGCTTGCCGCGGGACTTCTTCGCCGCCCAGATCGCCAAGTAGTCGAACAGACCCGTCTGCTTGACGATCCCGACGATGACCATCATCCCGAACAGCAGGAAGATGACGTTCCAGTCGACGCCTTCGTGCTCGGAGAAGAAGACCTCGGAGCCCGGGATGAGACCGAGCACGGCCATCAGGCCTGCCGCGATCAGGACGACCTTGACCTTGTTGATCTTCTCGGTCGCGATGAAGACATAGGCGACGACGAAAATGGTGAGTGCCGCGACGGCACTCATTGGGCCGCTCCCGTTCCGCCGACCTCGTCCGGCCCGAAAACGGCGAGGCTGGTGATGAGCCGCTCCAAGGTGATGCCGCCGGTCAGCCTGCCGTGCGAGTCGACGACCGCGACCAGCGGGCTGTGCGCACGCGCCATCAGCGCGGCGACTTCCAGCAGGGTGGCATCGGCGCGCACGGTGATCGGTTTCGGCGCAGGCTTGGGGATGCAGTCACCGACCGTGCGCTCGCCGAGCTCCATCCAGAACTGATCGGCGTGTTCCTCGTCGATGGTCCTGGTCAGGGCCGGGTCCTCCTGGAACGCGTCGGGCACGGCCAGCCGCAGCACCTGGGTGCCGGGCAGCACGAACGACGGGCGCTTCTTGTCGTCCACCACGACCAGGCCGGGCAGCCTGCGCACGGCCATCAGCCGGACGGCACGCGAAACGACGTCGTCCACGGTCACGGTGGGTACGTTCTGGGCGATGTCGCCAGCCTGCATGCGGGGTCTTCCGTCCGTTGCTCGTCACGGGCATCCCGGGGCAGCGTGCCGCCCGGGATCCCATTCAACCGTTAGCTGGGCGAAAGGTGTATCGGTGAGAGCACCCATACCCGTTCGGGTAAATCATGTATATCGGGCGCCGCCGGCCAGCGCAGGACGCGGGTCGCGCGCCGGCCAAACTGGGTGTCGCCCCGGATGGACAGCCGCCGAGCCACCGGCGAAGCTCGGCTTGACACCAAGGAGGGCCGCCCATGTCCCTGTTCGGGCGGATATTCCTGCTCAACGCGATCGTGCTGGTGGTGGCCGGTGCCGCGCTCCTGCTCGGACCCGTCACTGTATCCACACCCGTGCTGCTGACGGAAGTCCTGATCGTCGGAACCGGGGTGGCCGTGGTGCTGGTGGCGAACGCGCTGCTGATCAAGTTCGGCCTGGCGCCGCTGGACCGGCTGACCAGGGCGATGCGCACCGCCGACCTGCTCAAGCCGGTGCCGCGGTTGCCTGCCCGTGGCCGCGGTGAGGTCGCCGAGCTGATCCGCACCTTCAACGCGATGCTGGACCGGCTGGAGGCCGAGCGCGGGTTCAGCGCCGCCCGGGCGCTGTCGGCGCAGGAGGCCGAGCGGCGGCGGGTCGCCCAGGAGCTGCACGACGAGGTCGGCCAGACGCTGACCGCGGTCCTGCTGGAACTCAAACGAGTGGCCGACCACGCCGACGACGAGGTGCGCAAAGAGCTGCACCAGGTGCAGGAGACCACCCGCGCGAGCCTGGACGAGATTCGCCGCATCGCGCGTCGGCTCCGCCCCGGCGTGCTGGAGGAACTGGGGTTGACCAGCGCACTGAAGGCCTTGGCGTCGGAGTCGTCCGACCGGGCCGGACTCACCGTGCGGCACCGCATCGACCCGGACATCCCGCCGCTGGACCCGCAGGTCGAGCTGGTGATCTACCGCGTCGCACAGGAAGCGCTCACCAACACCACGCGGCACGCCAGGGCCACCCGCGCCGAACTGCACCTGCACGTGGAGAATTCCGCGGTCGTGCTGCGGGTACGCGACAACGGCCGTGGGATCGGCGACAGCGCCGAAGGAGCAGGCATCAGCGGCATGCGGGAACGCGCGCTGTTGATCGGCGCGCAGCTGCAGCTGGCCTCGCCGCCGGGCGGCGGCACCGAGGTGTGTCTGAGCGTCCCTGTCCGAGAACCGGAGCGCAGGTGATCACCACGATGTCGAAGATTCGCATCCTGCTGGCCGACGACCACCAGCTGGTGCGTCGCGGGGTGCGGCTGATCCTGGACGGCGAGCCGGATCTCACGGTGATCGCCGAAGCGGGCGACGGCGCGGAGGCGCTGGCCAAAGCCAAGCAGGAGCCCCCGGACCTGGCGATCCTGGACATCGCGATGCCGCGGATGACCGGCCTGCAGACCGCGCGCGAGCTGTCCCGGCAGTTCCCGGACATCCGCATCCTGATGCTGACCATGTACGACAACGAGCAGTACCTGTTCGAAGCGCTCAAGGCGGGGGCGTCGGGGTACGTGCTCAAGTCGGTCGCCGACCGGGACCTGGTGGAAGCCTGCCGGGCGGCCATGCGGGGCGAGCCGTTCCTGTATCCCGGGGCGGTCACCACGCTGATCCGCAGCTACCTGGAACGGGTGGGGGAGGACGAGCCGCCCAAGGTGATCACCGAACGCGAGGAGGAAGTGCTCAAGCTGGTCGCGGAGGGCCACTCGTCGCGGGACATCGCCGCGATGCTGCACATCAGCGTCAAGACGGTCGAGCGGCACCGGGCGAACCTGCTGCAGAAGCTCGGGCTGCGCGACCGGCTCGAGCTGACCAGGTACGCCATCCGGGCCGGGCTCATCGAGCCGTGACGCGGCCTCAGCCCAGCAGGTCCTTGATCAACGTGGTGACCTCGTCGATCTCGATGAGGAACGAGTCGTGCCCGTACGGCGACGAGATCACCCTGGCCGGGCCGGAGGTCGGAATGCCGTCGGCGAGCTCGTGCGACTGGTACAGCGGGTACAGCCGGTCGCTGTCGAAGCCCGCGACGATGGTTCGCGCCGTGACGCGTTGCAGCGCCTCTTTGACACCACCACGGTCACGCCCCACGTCGTGCAGGTTCATGGCGCGCGTCAGCACCACGTAGCTGCCCGCGTCGAACCGCCGGACGAGCTTGTTCGCGTGGTGATCGAGATAGGACTCCACGGCGAACCGGCCGCCGGCGAACGGGTCCTCGTCGCCCTGGGGCGAGCGGCCGAAGCGCACCGCCAGCTCCTGCTCGCTGCGGTAGGACAAATGCGCGATGCGCCGGGCGATGCCCAGCCCGGCGTGCGGACCGCCACCCGGCGGTGCGTCGTAGTAGTCGCCTCCCCGCCACTGTGGGTCGGACAGGATGGCGTGGATCTGCAGGCTCGCCCAGGCGATCTGCTCGGCGGACGCGGCGGCCGGGCACGCCAGCAGCAACAGAGAAGCCACCCGCTCGGGGTAGCTCACCGCCCACTCCAGCGCCCGCATGCCACCCATCGAGCCGCCGATCACCGCGGCCCAGCGTTCGATGCCGAGGTGGTCGGCCAGCGCCGTCTCGGCGTTCACCTGGTCGCGAATGGTGATCTGGGGGAACCGGGATCCCCACGGCCGCCCGTCGGGAGCCGGTGAGGCCGGCCCGGTCGACCCCTGGCAGCCGCCGAGCACGTTCGGGGCCACGACGAAGTACTCGTCGGTGTCCAGGGCATGACCCGGGCCGATCAGGCCGTCCCACCATCCTGGGGTGGGGTGGCCTGGCCCGGCTGGCCCGGCGACATGGCTGTCACCGGTCAGCGCGTGCTCGACCAGCACGGCGTTGGAGCCGTCCGCGTTGAGCTTGCCCCACGTCTCGTAGGCGAGCTGGTACTCGGGCAGGCAACGGCCCGTCTCCAGACGCAGTGGCTTGTCGTGCCGGAAGAACGACCGGCGACCGGGCGGATCCCCTGCCCGCCACGCACCGGTGACGGGCAGGGGATCGGTGTCCGCTGACGTCACAGCGCCGCCTTGGCGGCCCGGAAACCGGCCTCCAGGTCCGCCTTGAGGTCCTCGATGCCTTCCAGGCCGACCGACAGCCGCACCAGGCCCGGCGTCACGCCGCTGGACAGCTGCTCCTCCGGGGACAGCTGGCTGTGTGTGGTGCTGGCCGGGTGCACGATCAGGCTGCGCACGTCACCGATGTTGACCAGCTGGCTGTGCAGCTCGGTGCCGTCCACGAAGGCCCGGCCCGCCTCGGCGCCGCCGCGCAGCTCGAACGACACCACGGCGCCTGCGCCCTTGGGCAGGTACTTCTGCGCGGCCGCGTAGAACGGGCTGGACTTCAGGCCCGCGTAGTACACCCGCTCCACCTCGTCGCGCTGCTCCAGCCACTCGGCAAGAGCCTGGGCGTTGGCCACGTGCCGCTCCATCCGCAGCGACAGCGTCTCGATGCCCTGCAGGATGAGGAACGCGTTCAGCGGGGCGATCGCAGGCCCGGTGTCCCGCAGCAGCTGCACCCTGGCCTTGGCGGCGTACGCGCCGGGGCCCAGCGCCTCCCAGTACTTCAGGCCGTGGTAGCTGGGGTCGGGCTCGTTGAAGCCGGGGAAGCGCTCCGGGTCGGCACCGAAGTCGAACGTCCCGCCGTCGACCAGCACACCCGCGATGGTGGTGCCGTGCCCGCCGAGGAACTTGGTCGCCGAGTGCACTACCACGTCGGCACCGTGCTCGATCGGCCGCAGCAGGTACGGCGTCGGCACCGTGTTGTCCACGATCAGCGGGACGCCGACCTCGTGCGCGACGTCGGCCACGGCCCGCACGTCCAACACGTTGCCGCCCGGGTTGGCCAGCGTCTCGGCGAAGAACGCCTTCGTGTTGGGGCGGGCGGCGGCGCGCCACGCGTCCAGGTCGTCCTGGTCGTCGATGAAGGTGACCTCGACACCGAGCTTCGGCAGCGTGTAGTGGAACAGGTTGTAGGTGCCGCCGTACAGCGAGGGGCTGGACACGATGTGGTCGCCGGCGCTCGCGACGTTGAGGATCGCCGCCGTGGTGGCCGCCGACCCGGACGCGAACGCCAGCGCGGCCACGCCGCCCTCGAGCGCGGCGATCCGCTTCTCGAGCACGTCCTGCGTCGGGTTCATGATCCGGGTGTAGATGTTGCCCGGTTCGGCCAGGCTGAACAGATCCTCGCCGTGCTTGGTGTCGCGGAAGACGTACGACGTCGTCTGATAGATCGGAGTTGCCCGCGCGCCCGTGGTCGGGTCGGGCTCCGCACCTGCGTGGATCTGCTTGGTCTCGAACGACCAACCGTCGGACATTCGGCGTCTCCTCCAGTCGTGGCTGCAACTGGCGTCGACGCTAACGGCCGTTGCGCCCAGCACCTACCGCGTCCACGATGCGAGAAGCTATTTCCATCATTCGGGCGACCCGGGTCCGAGCGGTGCACGACTGGTCCGCATGGCGGGACAGCAAGCGAGTCAGGGCAGGCCGGCAGATCAGCTCGGCACGTCGGCCGGGGTCGCTTCGTGACCCGGTTCGCCCGGCGTGGGCCGGTGCGCTTTCAGCTGGGCCTCGTGCAGGTGGGTGTGGCCGTTGGTGAGCTTGCGGGCCTCCCGCTCGAACTCCCGGAACGGCTGGTAGTACGTCTCGTCGTAGTCCTCGACCACCTGGAAGGTCCACCGGCCCGGCAGCACGTTGCGGCCGACCAGCTCCCGCCGCAGGCGTTCGGCCAGCGCGGTGTGGCCGGCCTCGGCCAGCTCCTCGACGGCCTCGCCGACCTTGAAGTCGGCCGATCCGGTCAGCTGGTGGAACGCATACAGGTGCCCGCGGGCGACCTCCACGGTCTCGAGTGCTTCGGTGAGCTTCCCCACCGCGGACACGGTCCGCTCGTCGAGGCCGTCGGGCAGGGAATCGCTCAGGCGTGGATCAGTCATGCCTGGCCGGATACCCGCTGGCCCGGGGTTCGATACGTAGGCCAGGCACTGCGCAGGCGGCTACCGGCGCCAGGAGGTGCGCCGCCTGCGCAGGTCGAAGACCAGCAGGCCCGCGGTGATCGCGGCCAGGCCGACCAGATAGACGTCCTCCACCCGGCCGGTGTGGTTGCCGATCAGCATCAGCAGCAGCACGGCGACGATGGCCCAGCCCATCACCTGCACCAGGTTCGGGAAGCTGCCGTGCCACCCCCACTCGGCCGACGGCTCGTCCGCCGGGCTGACGTTGGACCTGGTCTCGAGTTCCTGTCCAGCCACCGGTGCTCCTCCTGCGTCCACCGCCCGTCGTGCGGGCGCTTTCCGCCCGAATGATCGCACACCGGGCGCCGGGGGTGTGCCCGGCGTCGGCCAGAATGAAGCGGTGACCACACACGGTGAGGACGGCCGCCGCAGCGTGCTGGTGCTCGGCTCCACCGGGTCGATCGGGACCCAGGCGCTGGAGGTCGTCGCGGCCAACCGGGACCGGTTCCGCGCGATCGGCCTGGCGGCGGGTGGCAGCAACCCGCGGTTGCTGGCCCGGCAAGCCGTCGAACACGGGGTGGAAGCGGTCGCCGTGGTCCGTCCCGCCGCGGTGGAGGAGGTGCGGCAGGCGCTGGCCGCCGAAGCAGAGCGGCGCCGGCCCGTCGCCGGGCAGGTGCGATTGCCGCGGGTCTTCGCCGGCGCGGACGCGTGCACGGAACTGATCGACGCCGTCCGCGCGGACGTCGTGCTCAACGCGGTGACCGGATCGCTGGGGCTGGCGTCGACGTTGAAGGCGCTGGAGACCGGGGCGACGCTGGCGCTGGCGAACAAGGAGTCGTTGATCGCGGGCGGGTCGCTGGTGCTGTCCGCCGCTCGCCCCGGCCAGATCGTGCCGGTCGACTCGGAGCACTCGGCGCTGGCGCAGGCGCTGCGGGGTGGCCGCCGCGAGGAAGTCGATGCGCTGGTGCTGACCGCTTCCGGCGGCCCGTTCCGCGGCCGCACCAGGGCGGAGCTGGCCGACGTCACGGTCGAGGAGGCCATGGCCCACCCCACGTGGGACATGGGCCCGGTGATCACCGTGAACTCCGCGACGCTGGTCAACAAGGGCCTCGAGCTGATCGAGGCGAAGTTGTTGTTCGACGTGCCCTACGACCGCATCGAGGTGGTGGTGCACCCGCAGTCGGTGGTGCACTCGATGGTGCGATTCGTGGACGGCTCGACGATCGCGCAAGCCAGCCCGCCGGACATGCGGTTGCCCATCGCGCTGGCGCTCGCGTGGCCGGAGCGGGTGCCCGGGGCGGCCGCCGCGTGCGACTGGAGCAAGGCCGCGACCTGGACTTTCGAGCCGCTGGACAACGATGCGTTCCCCGCCGTGGAGCTGGCCCGCGAGGCGGGCAAGATGGGCGGTTGCGTGCCCGCGGTGTACAACGCGGCCAACGAGGAGGCGGTGGCGGCCTTCCGGGCACAGAACGCCAGCTTCACGTCGATCGTGGACACTGTGTCGGAAGTGGTGAGCGCGGCCGACGAATGGCGGCGCGAGCCGCGGGACATCGAGGACGTGCTGGCGGCGGAACGGTGGGCTCGACGGCGAGCCAGAGGAAGGAACGCATAGCGTGGTCTACATCTTCGGCGTGATCCTGTTCGCGCTGGGTATCTGCGTCTCGATCGCTTTGCACGAGGCGGGGCACCTGGCCGCCGCGAAGATGTTCGGGATGAAGGTGCGGCGGTACTTCGTCGGCTTCGGGCCGCGGGTGTTCTCCTTCCGCCGGGGTGAGACCGAGTACGGCCTGAAGGCCGTGCCGCTGGGGGGCTTCTGCGACATCGCGGGCATGACCGCGCTGGACGAGGTGACGCCGGACGAAGCGCCGCGCGCGATGTGGCGCTACCCGGTGTGGAAGCGCACCGTGGTGCTGGCCGCCGGGTCGTTCACCCACTTCGTCCTCGGGTTCGTCGTGCTGTACCTGCTGGCGGTCAGCATGGGGCTGCCGAACCTCAACGGCACCCCGGAGCTGGCACAGGTCAGCTGCGCCAAGGACGCCACGACACCGGACGAGCTGCGCACCCTCACCTGCACCGCCGCCGACCGCGCGCCGGCCAAGGAAGCCGGGCTGCGGGAGGGCGACGTCATCGTCGCGGTGGACGGCAAGCCGGTGGACAACTACGGCGAGATCCAGGAGATCGTCCGCAAGCACACCGGGCCGCTGCAGCTGACCGTGGAGCGGGACGGCAGGCAGGTGCCGATCACCGTGGACGTGGTGCAGGTCAAGCGGCCCAAGTTCGACCCGGCGACCGGCAACCCGGTGGTGCGCGACGGCAAGCCGGAGCTGGAGTCGGTCGGCATGATCGGGGTCAGCTTCCCCCGCCAGTACGAATACGGCGCCTGGGAGGCGCTGCCCGCCGCGGTCGCGTTCACCGGCGACATGTTCGAAAAGACCTGGGAGGCGCTGCTGCGCTTCCCGGAGCGGATCCCCGCGGTGGTGGAGGCCATCTTCGGCGAGGAACGCGACCCGGACACCCCGGTCTCGGTGGTGGGCGCCAGCCGGATCGGCGGCGAGGCCGTCGAGGCGGGCCTGTGGGAGCTGTTCTTCCTGCTGCTGGCCAGCCTGAACTTCTTCGTCGGGGTGTTCAACCTGCTGCCGCTGCTGCCGTTGGACGGCGGGCACATCGCGGTGAGCTGGTACGAGAAGGTGCGGGACTGGCTGCGCAAGCTGCGCGGCAAGCCGGCAGGCGGCCCGGTCGACTACAGCAAGCTGTCCATGGTGACGATGGTCCTGGTCGTCCTCGGCGGCGCGGTGGTGCTGCTGACCGTCACCGCGGACATCGTCAACCCGATCCGGCTGTTCCCGAACTAGCCGCAACGGCCGGGGTGAGCTGGCTCCCCATCGCCGGTACCCGATCGGGGGCCGTCGGTATCGTGGGGGCGTGACCATCGACCTCGGAATGCCCGGCACGCCACCACCCGTGCTGGCGGAACGACGCAAGACGCGGCAGCTCATGGTCGGTTCGGTCGGCGTCGGCAGCGAGTACCCGGTGTCGGTGCAGTCGATGACGACCACGGTGACCGCCGACGTCAACGCCACGTTGCAGCAGATCGCCGAGCTGACCGCAGCCGGCTGCGACATCGTGCGGGTGGCCTGCCCGTCGGCCGACGACGCCGCGGCGCTGCCCGCGATCGCCCGCAAGTCGCAGATCCCGGTGATCGCCGACATCCACTTCCAGCCGAAGTACGTCTTCGCCGCCATCGAAGCCGGGTGCGCCGCGGTCCGGGTCAACCCGGGCAACATCAAGAAGTTCGACGACAAGGTCGCCGAGATTGCCCAGGCGGCCAAGGACCACGGCACGCCGATCCGCATCGGGGTCAACGCGGGCTCGCTGGACCCGCGGATCCTGCGCAAGTACGGCAAGGCCACCCCGGAAGCCCTGGCCGAGTCGGCGCTGTGGGAGGCGTCGCTGTTCGCCGAGCACGACTTCCACGACCTGAAGATCAGCGTCAAGCACCACGACCCGGTGGTGATGATCCGGGCCTACGAGATCCTGGCCGAGCAGTGCGACTACCCGCTGCACCTCGGCGTGACCGAGGCCGGCCCCGCGTTCCAGGGCACGATCAAGTCCGCGGTGGCGTTCGGCGCCCTGCTGCGGCAGGGGATCGGCGACACCATCCGCGTCTCGCTGTCCGCGCCTCCGGTCGAGGAGGTCAAGGTCGGGCAGCAGATCCTGCAGTCGCTGAACCTGCGGCCGCGCAAGTTGGAGATCGTCTCCTGCCCGTCGTGCGGCCGGGCCCAGGTGGACGTGTTCAAGCTGGCCGAGGAGGTCACCGCCGGGCTGGAGGGCCTGGAGGTCCCGCTGCGCGTGGCGGTGATGGGCTGTGTGGTGAACGGCCCCGGTGAGGCGCGCGAGGCCGACCTGGGCGTGGCCTCCGGCAACGGCAAGGGGCAGATCTTCGTCAAGGGCGAGGTCGTCAAGACGGTGCCCGAGCACAAGATCGTGGAAACCCTGCTCGAGGAGGCCATGCGCATCGCGGAGGAGGCCGCCGAGTCCGGCCGGGAAGGCACCGGATCCCCGGTCGTCACGGTCAGCTGACGGTCGTTAGTCCGCGCCCGCCGTGCCGCCGAGGGGTGGGCAGTGAGTTCGTGATACCCCGTCAGCACCCGGCGGTGCGGCCGCACGTGTCGCGATACGTCGGATACCGGCAGGACGAGGTGACGGTGCGGGTCCATCGCGGCCTGCCGTCGCGGCATGTCTCGGTGGTGATCAGCCCTGCCTGCCCGATCCGCTTCCGCGCGCCCCAGGCGACCGTACAAGCGGCGCTTGGTGCTGCACACCGGCCCGGTGCCGATCGAGTAGGGCCGCTCGCAGTGCGGCGTCCAGCTCGAGATCGATTCGCTCGGGGCGCCCGCGCTGTTCGGGCTGCCCGGCGCGGAGTTGCCCGGTGAGCTGGCCGTTCTCCCCGAGCGGTTGCGGCAGGCTGTCACGTGGGCCGAGCGACTCGCCGTGCTTGAGGCGGTGCTGACGGCCGTCCTCCAGCGGGCCGCGCCCGGCAGGCGCACGCCGTCACAGTGATCGCGTGGGCGTGGCAGCGAGCCTGATCCGGGGCGTCACCGAGCCGCCGTCACCCGAGATCGCGTGGGCGTGGCAGCGGCTGCAGAACGGGGCCGTGGTGGTCGGTGAGCTGGCCGAGGACGTCGGCTGGAGCGAGCGACGGTCCCGGGAACGCTTCCGGGCCGAGATCGGCCTGGCGCCCAAGCAGGCCGCGCGTGTACTGCGTTTCGAACGCGCGACGATGCTGCTCTGCAGGTCCGAGATGCCCTGGCGGAGCTGGCGGTGGCGTGCGGGTTCGACGACCAGGCGCACCTGACCAACGAGTGGCGCAGGCTGGCCGGTTGCACACCGGGCGCCTGGCTGGCCGATGAGGCACCGCAGCTGGCCGCGGAGTTGTCCGGCGCCGCTGCCCCGTTCTGGCGGTTTTGCCTGTTCGGCGGGGTCGTCAGCGGTGAAACGAGTGGGCGAAGGCCCGGAATGTCTGGCAGTCTGGACGAGTGCTGCGGTTGGCCGGAACCAGGGTGCTCAACGCGCGGGACGACGCCGCGATACGGGCCGCACTCGCCGCGGATCCGATCGTCAGCTGCATGGTGAGCTCGCGGGTCGAAGCAGTCGGCGTCGAACCGCGTCGGCTGGGCGGCGAACTGTGGACTCTGGACCGGCGCCCGCTGCGGTCCAGCCGGCTGGACGCGCTGTGCTTCTCCGGCCCGAACTTGATCCCGTTGCGCGGTGACCGGGCGGCGCTGCGGGCGTTCGCCGACCGGGCGCTGCGGCGGGCACGTCAGTGCTCGTCGCTGGTCGGCCCGGCCACCCTGGTCCTCGGCCTGTGGGAGGAACTGGCCATGGCATGGGGACCGGCCAGGGACGTACGCCCCTCGCAGCCGCTGATGGCCATCGAGACCCCGCCCGCGGTCGAGCCGGATCCGCACGTGCGCAGGGTGGTGCCCAGCGAACTGGACACCTACCTGCCCGCGGCCATCGCGATGTTCATCGAGGAGGTCGGGGTCGACCCGCGGCTCGGCGACGGCGGTGCGAGCTACCGGTCCCGGGTCGCCGAGCTGATCTCCGCCGGCCGCGCGTTCGCGCGGTTCGAGGACGGCGAGGTGGTCTTCAAGGCCGAGATCGGCGCGCTGTCGGCGACCGTGGGGCAGATCCAGGGCGTGTGGGTGCATCCGGAGTGGCGCGGACGCGGCCTGGGCACCGCGGGCACCGCGGCGGTGGTGCAGCACCTGGTCGACGACCTCGGCCGGATCGCCAGCTTGTACGTCAACTCCTACAACGCCCCGGCGCTCGCCGCGTACCGCAAAGTCGGCTTCCGGCAGGTGGGCGAGTTCGCCACGGTGCTGTTCTGAACCGTTTCGGACACGGTGACCGAACGACCGCCGGTCATCGGGCATACTCCACGCTCGTGATGCGACGCACCCTGTGCTTGGCCCTCGCCGCCGTACTGATCAGCTCGCTGACGGCGTGCGGATTGTTCTCCTCCGCCGGCGCGGAGGACGCCGCTCGCGCGTTCGCCGCCGCGTACGGCGACCCGGCAGCGGCCGCACAGCTGACCGATGCGCCGAAGGCGGCCGAAGCCGCACTCCGGCAGGCGAAACAAGCGCTCGATGCCGAGGACGTCCAGGTCGCCGTCGAGGACGTCACCGAGGCCGACGGAGCGGCCACCGCCGGCTTCACGGTGACCTGGAAACTGCCGGATGACCGCACCTGGCGCTACCAGACCGAGGCCGAGCTGGTTCCGCACGGTGACGGATGGCAGGTGCGCTGGACTCCTGCGGTGCTGCACCCCAAGCTGGCCGCCCAGCACACGCTGGCGGTGGAGACCGAGACTCCCGAGCTCGCTCCGGTGCTGGACCGCAGCGGCGCGAACGTGCTCGAGCCCGGGTACGTCGTGTCGATCATGCTGTATCCGGACGAGGCCAGGCAGTCCGGCGGCGTGCACACGGTCGCCAAGTCGCTGGCCGCGTCGTTGAAACGCTTCGACCGGACGATCACCGAGCGGTCGATTCTGGCCGCGGCCCGCAAAGCCACCGGCAAGAACGCCTCGACCGTCGTCGCCGTGCTGCGCGAGCACGACTACCAGTCGGTGAAACCGGCCATCTACGACCTGCCCGGGGTCAAGTTCGTCCGGCAGACCCGGTTGCTGCCGCCGTCCCGCGACCTCGGATCCCAGCTGCTGCCCGCCATCCGCACCTTGGTCACCGACCGGGTCACCGGGGAGGCGGGCTGGCGGGTGGTGGCCAAGGACTCCCTCGGCGCCGAGGTGGCCGAACTGCACCGGGTGGACCCGAAGCCGGCCAAGGCGGTGCAAACCACGATCAGCCTGGACGTGCTCAGGGCGGCCGAGAAGGCCGTGGACCGCGAGCGCAAGCCGGCGGCCCTGGTGGCGCTGCAGCCGTCCTCCGGCGGCATCCTCGCGGTCGCCCAGAACGAGGCCGCGGACAAGCAGGGCGCGATCTCGCTCATCGGCCGCTTCCCGCCGGGCTCGACGTTCAAGATGGCCACCGCGCTTGCCGCATTGCGAGCGGGCGAGGTGTCCCCGCGCAGCAAGGTCGACTGTCCCGGCACGACGGTGATCGGTGGCAGGCTGGTGCCCAACGAGGGCCGCTTCCAGCTCGGCACCGTGCCGCTGGCACAGGCGTTCGCCAAGTCGTGCAACACCACGTTCGCCCGGCTGGCCGCGCGCCTGCCCGCCGACGCGCTCACCGAGGCCGCTCGCGACCTGGGCATCGGCGCGGACTTCGTCATCCCCGGCATCACCACCATCACCGGGTCGGCGCCGCCGTCCGGATCGCTGGTGCAGCGTGCGGAGAACGGCTTCGGGCAGGGCAAGGTGCTGGCCAGCCCGTTCGGCATGGCCTTGGCGGCGGCCACGGTCCGGGCGGGCAAGACGCCGGTGCCCACCCTGGTGAAGGGCGAGAAGACGAAAGCCACCGGTCTGGGCCGGCCGCTGCGCAAGGAGCACGCCGCGGCCCTGCGCGACATGATGCGCCAGGTGGTCACGCAGGGCACGGCGACCGCGCTGCGGGGGCTGGGACCGGTGCACGGCAAGACCGGCACCGCGCAGTTCGGCGACGGCAAGCACTCGCACGGATGGTTTGCCGGATACCGAGGCGACGTGGCGTTCGCGGTGCTGGTCGTCGGCGGCGAGACATCGGCTCCCGCGGTCGAGATCAGCAAGGCGTTCCTGGCCGGCCTGTGACGTCTGCGCTGTGCCTGCCGCCCCGGCTTCGCCGCGCGACGCGCCGCAGTAAGGTCGAAGTATGCGTGAACCGTTGCAGCCCGGAGTGCAAAGCCCGCGTCGCCCTGTGCCGCCGCACATCGAACGCCCGGAGTACGTGGGCAAACCCGCTCCGCAGCGGGTGGAGGGCAACGGTGTGCGCACCCCCGAGGTGATCGAGGCCATGCGAGTGGCGTGCCGGATCGCCGCGCAGGCGCTGGAGGAGGGTGGCAAGGCGGTCAAGCCGGGGGCCACCACCGACGACATCGACAAGGTGGTGCACGAGTTCCTGTGCGACCACGGCGCCTATCCGTCCACGCTCGGCTACCGCGGTTACCCCAAGTCGTGCTGCACTTCGCTGAACGAGGTCATCTGTCACGGCATCCCGGATTCGACCGTGATCCAGGACGGGGACATCTGCAACATCGACGTCACCGCCTACATCGGTGGCGTGCACGGCGACACCAACGCCACGTTCCTGGCGGGCGAGGTGTCCGAGGAGGCCCGGCTGCTGGTCGAGCGCACCAAGGAAGCCACCATGCGGGCGATCAAGGCGGTGCGCCCCGGCAGGCAGCTGAACGTGATCGGCCGGGTGATCGAGTCGTACGCCAAGCGGTTCGGCTACGGCGTGGTGCGCGACTTCACCGGCCACGGCGTCGGCCCGGCCTTCCACACCGCGCCGACCGTGCTGCACTACGAGGAGCCGTCGGTGACCACGGTGATCGAGGAAGGCATGACGTTCACCATCGAGCCGATGATCACCTTGGGCACCATCGAGTACGAGATCTGGGACGACGGCTGGACGGTCACCACGAAGGACAAGAAGTGGACCGCCCAGTTCGAGCACACCATCCTGGTCACCGCGGAAGGAGCGGAGATCCTCACCCTGCCGTGAGCCGACCGGCCGCGGAGACGACGGCACGAAATGCGCTCCGCTGTCGGCCCTCGGCTACTTCAGCGGCAGGTTGAGCAGCGCGTTCTCCAGCACCTCCGGCATCGCCGGGTGAATCCAGTACTGGCCGCGCGCCATGCGCTTGGCGTCCAGTCCGAAACTCATCGCCTGGATCGCCGGCTGGATCACCGTCGGGGCCTGCGGCCCGATGATGTGCACGCCGAGCAGCCTGCCGGACTCCGGGTCGGCCAGCACCTTGGCGAAACCGGTGGTGTCCTCCATCGCCCAGCCGTAGGCGATGTCCGCATAGGCCTGGGTACCGACGACGTACGGCACGCCTTCGGCCTTCAGCTGCTCCTCGGTGCGGCCGACCGAGGCGATCTGCGGGGACGTGAACACCGCCTTCGGAATGTGAGCGTGGTTGGCGGCGATCGGGTCGTCCGGGTGCAGCAGGTTGTGCTGGACCACGCGAGCTTCGTGGTTGGCCACGTGCTTGAGCTGGTCCGGTGAGCTGATGTCGCCCAGTGCGTACACGCCGTCGGCCGACGTCCGCTGGTACTCGTCGACCCACACCCGGCCGTCCACCGTCTTGATACCACCCGCTGCCACGTCGAGCAGGTCGGTGTTCGGCTTCCTGCCGACGGCGATCAGCAACAGCCCGGCCTCGACGGTTTCCGGGCCGCGTGCCGTGGACAGCTCGACGGCCACGCCGTTCTCGCTGGGCCGGACGGCCTGCGCGTGCGACTCCAGGCGCAGATCCCACTTCCGCGCGGCGATCTGGGTGATCCGCTCGCTGATCGCGCCGTCCTGGTCGCGCAGGATGCGGTTGGTCCGCGCCACCATGGTGACCTCGACCCCGAACGACGACATGATGTGCGCGAACTCGGCGGCGATGAAGCCACTGCCCAGGATCACCACGCTGTCCGGCAACTTGTCCAGCCGCATGATGGTGTCCGAGGTGTGGTAGGCGACCTGATCCAGCCCGGGCAGGTCCGGCACGATCGGGCGGCTGCCCGCCGCCAGCACGATGCGCTCGGCGGTGATCTGCTGCGGGCTGCCGCCGTCGTTGGGCGTCACTTCCAGCCGGCGCAGACCGGTGAAGCGGGCCGTGCCCTCGAACACCGTGACGTTGGCGTTGTCCGGGTGCTCGATGCGGTAGGTCCGCCCGCCCTCGGCGATCGGATCGATGCGGCCGAAGATCCGGTCCCGCACGTCCGCCCAGCGCACCCCGGACAGCTCGGCGTCGACGCCGAGCCGGTGGCCGTTCGCCGCCGTGGACGCCACGTCGGCGGTGTGCACGAACATCTTGGTCGGGATGCATCCCACGTTCAGGCAGGTGCCGCCGAACGTGCCCTTCTCGACGATGGCCACCTTCATGCCGGCGAACCGCTGGTCGAGGATGGAATTGCCGGACCCGGTGCCGATGATCACCAAATCGAAGTGCTGCACGTGATAGTCAACCGTCTTGCGACGGTGAGTGTTCCCTGGTGGCTCACTGGAGTGAACTCGGTGGCGAAGTCCGATTCGTTGAGCGTGCGAACAGGCGCCGAGACCTAGGGTCGCCCTCATGCGAGGGAGAACGTGCTTCGTCGGCGTGCTGGCGGTGGTGACGTCGCTGCTGAGTGTGGTGCCGGGCAGCGCCGAACCGGGTGGGACGTCGCAAGCGGAGATCGTCGGCGGGCAGCAGGCACGGATTCGCGACTACCCGTACGTGGCGTACTTGGCGGACAGGCGGGGGCGCCAGTTCTGCGGAGCGGCATTGTTCGCGCCGGCCAGGGTGGTGACGGCGGCGCACTGTGTGGCCAACGTGGACGCCGATGCGCTGATCGTGGTCGCCGGACGCGAGGACACCCGTACCGATGCCGGGCGCGAGGTCGGTGTGCGCCGGATCTGGGTGCACCCGCGGTTCCGCAATGCGGTGCGCGGATACGACGTGGCCGTGCTGGAACTTGCCGGCCCGTTGCCGTATCGGCCGGTCCGCCTGGCGGGCGAAGCGGACGACGATCTGTACCAAGCGGGCCGGAAGGCGACCGTGCTGGGCTGGGGTTACACCGCGGAGGGCGGTCAGTCGTCGCCGGTGCTGCGCAGCGCCGAGGTGCCGGTGCGTTCCGACCGAGTCTGTTCGCAGGCGTATGTGCAGTACGTTCCCGAGGTCATGGTCTGCGCGGGCTACGACGACGGAGGCGTCGACGCCTGCCAGGGCGATTCGGGTGGCCCGCTCGTGGTGCGCGGGAAACTGATCGGCCTGGTCTCGTGGGGTGAGGGCTGTGCGCGGCCGGGCAAGCCCGGGGTGTACACGGAGGTACGCGCCCTCGTCGAGGACATCGTCAGGGCCGACGACGGCGACGGAGCGATCTCCGGAGCAGGTCTGCTCGGTGTCTCCGGCCGCTGACGTCCGGCCCGATGTGCCAGGATGCGGCGTATGACCATCGTCGCGGCTCGCGGGGACCAGCTCACCGCCGCCCAGCTGTATGCGCTGCTACGGCTGCGGGTCGACGTGTTCGTGGTCGAACAGCAGGCCGCCTATCCCGAGCTGGACGGGCTGGACCTGCTTCCGGTCACGCTCCATCTGTGGCAGCCGGGCGACGGCGGCCGAGTGGACGGATGTCTGCGGTTGCTCGACGAGGGTGACGTGGTGCGGGTCGGCCGGGTGTGCACCGCGCAGGCGGTCCGGGGCACCGGGCTCGGCGCGCGGTTGATGGAGGCCGCCATGCGGCACATCGCCGATCGCGAGTCGGTGCTCGAGTCCCAGACCACGGCGACCGGGTTCTACGCCCGCTTCGGCTATCGGATCGACGGCGAGGAGTACGTCGAGGAGGACGGCATCCCGCACGTGCGGATGCGCAGGCCGGGTGGCTGACTACCGGCGCGGCGCCGTCGTGACGATCACGTCGACCGCACGGTCGATGTCCGCCTCGGTGAGCGTGGCGCGGGCGGTCAGGCGCAGCCGCGAGATGCCGTCCGGGACCGACGGGGGACGGAAGCATCCCACCCGGACTCCTTGTTCGGCGCAGCGCGCTGCCCAGGCCACCGCGTCGTCGGGTGACGGCGCGCGGACGGACACCACTGCGGCGTCGGGGGTGCTCACGCGCAGCCCCGCGTCGGCAAGCCGTTGCGACAGCCGGCCGGCCACTTCGAGCACCTGCTGCGGCCGGCCGGGTTCGTCGCGCAGCACGCCGAGCGCGGCCAAGGCGGCGGCAGCGCTCCCCGGTGCCAGCCCGGTGTCGAAGATGAACGACCGCGCGGTCTCGACCAGGTGCCGGATCACCCGCTTCGGCCCCAGCACAGCGCCGCCCTGGGAGCCGAGTGACTTGGAAAGCGTGATGGTCGTGACGACATCCGGCGCGCCGGCCAGTCCCGCGGCGTGGACCGCGCCGCGGCCACCGTCGCCCAGCACACCCAGGCCATGCGCATCGTCCGCCAGGAGGGCGGCACCGTGCTCCCGGCACGCGGCGGCCAGCTCCGACAGGGGGGCCAGGTCGCCGTCGACGGAGAACACCGCGTCGGTCACCACCAGGGCCCGGCGATGCCGCCGCGTGCGCAGCGCGTGCGCCACGGCTTCCGGGTCGTTGTGCGCCACCACGGCGATGTCGGCGCGTGACAGGCGGCAGCCCTCGATCAACGACGCGTGGATGTAGCGGTCGGTGACGATGGCGCTGTCCCGCCCGGTGAGCGCGGTGACCGCGCCCAGGTTGGCCATGAACCCGGAGGAGAACACCAGGGCGGCCTCGGCGCCGCAGAACCGGGCCAGTTCTCGTTCCAGTTCGGCGTGCAGCTCGGTCGTCCCGGTCACCAGGCGCGACCCGGTGGAGCCTGCGCCCCACCGCAGTGCCGCCGCTGCGGCGGCTCCCGCGACGCGCTTGTCCGTGGCAAGGCCGAGGTAGTCGTTGCTGGCCAGGTCGAGCACACCGGCCGCGCGTTCGGTGGCCGACCGCGGCCGGAGCCTGCGCACCAGCCCGGCTTCGGCCCGCTTGCCGGCCTCGTCGTCCAGCCAGTCGAAGACGTGCTCGCCATCACTGCCCTGTGTCACTTGGGCAGTGTCGCACCTGGGGACTAGTTTCGGTCCGAGGAGGTGGGTGCATGTGAGCGAGCTCGCCGCGATGCCGTCGGATTTCACCAGGGCGCTGGCCGTCGTGGCGCACCCGGACGACATGGAGTACGGGGCGGCAGGCGCGGTCGCGCGCTGGACCGCGGAAGGCAAGAAGATCGCCTATCTGCTGCTGACCCGGGGAGAAGCAGGCATCGACACCATGGAGCCGGCCGAGGCCGCCCGGGTGCGCGAGCGCGAGCAGCGGGAGAGCGCGGCCATCGTGGGTGTGACCGACGTGGAGTTCCTGGACTATCCGGACGGGGTGCTGGAGCCGTCGCTGGCGTTGCGGCGGGACATCGCGGCCGCCATCCGCAGGTACCGGCCCGAGCTGGTGATCACCAACAACTTCCGGGAGACCTGGCCGGGCGGTGCGCTCAACATGGCCGACCACCGGGTGGCGGGCCAGGCGACGCTGGACGCGGTGCGCGACGCGGCCAACCGCTGGGTGTTCCGCGAGCTGCTGGAGGACGGCCTGGAGAAGTGGGACGGGGTGCGCTGGGTGGCGCTGCCCGGTTCACCGCACCCGACCCACGCCGTGGACATCACCGGCAGTTTCGAGGCTTCGGTCGCCTCGCTGCGCGCCCATGCGGCCTATCTGGCCGCGTTGGAGGGCGAGCTGGCCGACCCGGAACCGTTCCTGCGCGACATGGCCGAACAGGCAGGCGCGCAGTTCGGCTGCCCGCTGGCGTGCTCGTTCGAGCTGCTGACGATGTGAGCCGGGGCAGCCGCCGTCAGCGACGACCCCGCCGCTGCGGTGCCTTCCGGTTGCTGGTGCGCCGGTCGGCCGGGTCGCGCAGCGGCACACCGGACGGGTGCTGCGCGCCGGTGATCCGCGCCAGCTCGGTGTCGCCGGGGCGCACCGGGATGATGGCGGGCCGCACGCCCGCCTGCTGGGCGATCCGGCGCACGGTGTGCTTCTGCTCCGGCGTCATCAGCGTGACGACCGTGCCTGCGGCCCCGGCTCGTGCGGTTCGGCCCGCGCGGTGCAGGTAGTCCTTGGCGTCGTTCGGCGGGTCGACGTGCACGACCAGGCTCACGTCGTCGACGTGGATTCCGCGCGCGGCGACGTCGGTGGCCACCAGGGCGGAGCACCGGCCGTCCTTGAACTCGGCGAGGACGCGGTTGCGCTGCCCCTGTGTCTTGCCGCCGTGCAGCGCCGCGGCCGGAACCCCCACGTTGCGCATCTGCCTGGCGACGCGGTCGGCGTGGTGCTTGGTGCGTACGAACAGGATGGTGCGGCCGGGGCGGGCGCCGATGGCGGCGGCCACGGCTTGCTTGTCGGTGTGCGCGACCTGGAAGACGTGATGATCCATGGTGCCGACGCTCGCGGTGACCGGCGCGACGCTGTGCTCGACCGGATCGGTGAGGTAGTCGCCGACCAGCGTGCCGACCGCGCCGTCCAGCGTGGCGGAGAAGAGCAGCCGCTGGCCCGACGCCGGGGTCAGGTCGAGGATCTCGCGCACCTGCGGCAGGAAGCCCATGTCCGCCATCCGGTCGGCCTCGTCGACGGCGACCATGGCGGTCTGCGACAGCGCACAGGTTCCCTGGCGGACGTGGTCGGCCAGCCGTCCTGGGGTGGCGATGACCAGGTCGACGCCGCGCCGTAGCACCTGGGCCTGACGGTCGAACGACATGCCGCCTACCACCGTGCGGACCCACAGCCCGGTGGCCTTGGCCAGCGGCGTCAGCGCGTCCGCGACCTGCATGGCCAGCTCCCGGGTGGGCACCAGAACGAGTGCCCGCGGCCTGCCGGGCACGGCCTTGCCGCCGTGCAGCCGGGCCAGCAGGGCCAAGCCGAAGGCCAGGGTCTTGCCGGAGCCGGTCTGCGCCCTGCCGAGCACGTCACGCCCGGCGATGGCGTCCGGCAGCGTCGCGGCCTGGATCGGGAACGGTGCGTGGATGCCCTGGGCGTGCAGCGCCCGCAGCAGCGGAGCCGGGAGTGCGAACGATTCGAACGTGCCGGAACTGGTCAGGTTGTCACCGGCCTTGCCGAGCGCGATGGCGTCGATGCCGGGTGTGCTCGGCCGGTGACCGTGTGCGGTGGGTCGCTGCGTAGTACGGTCCGGCCGTTGCGGGCGGTAGTCGCCGCGGTCAGGCCGGTGTTTGCGGTGGCGCGGCTTGCTCGCGCGCGGAGCGTGCTCGGGAGCCGTGGCCTGTCGTTGGTGATCTCGGGATCCTGCGCGGTCGTCGGCGCGGAAACGGCCGTTACCCCCGGTGCGTCGAGGCTTGGCGCCGCCGTAGGAAGAGCGCGCGCGGGTGCGGAAGTTCTGCTGTGCCATGTGAGCCTTTCGGTGGGTGGTACGTCACCGTCAGGCTCCGGGCGCGCGAACGCCGTGAGCGAGGATGGGACGGACCCGACGCGATCTGCGTCGTCGATGAACATCCTCACGCTACCTGAGTCCGCTGAGGAGCGCCCGCTGGGCATGACCGGTGTCACCTCGGGCGCGTAGTCATGGCGACGCCGGTCGTCCGGACAGGGCGGCAAGAGCCGCACACAGGGAGCGGAATGGTGTCGTGGGCGCGGCGGGCGCGGGGCTGAAGCTTGCCACCTCGGCCGCCTGCGGGAGATGTGATCGGGCTATGCCGAGGCGAGCCGGCCGTCGGCCGGCACGAGTTCGCCGCTGGCGCGCGTCGCGGGCACCGATCCGTCTGGACACACGACGTGCTCGTACCGCGGTCCAGATGCCACCTTGGCTCGGGGCTGCTATGTGGCCGCCAGGGGCGCGTGGCGGACCGTCGGTACCCCGCGAGCGGCAGGCCGTCGGCCGGTTTGGCATGCCCGGCCGACGGCCGAGGGACGCGCATCAGGCCACGTACAGCTCGATCAGTCCGTCGCCCCGCTGCTTCAGTGAGCAAAGGTGCCACCAGCCTTGCTGGACGCCGAAATGGCAGTATGCGGTGGCGTCGGAAACGGCACGGAAAGTCCCCACGTACCTCGCAGCCGTGGTTGCCGCCGACGCAGCCGGTGCGGCAACACCCAAAAGCGCCCCTGCCAGGGCGACCGTGGCGAGGATTCGCTTCACCATGCTCGTTCCCCTCTGGTCGTTCGGGGTGTTCGGTGGAGCGCTCGGTGCTCCACGCAACACGCACGTGAAGGATTCTCCGATTTGGTTGATGTCTCCATGGGTTTGTCACGAACGGGCACAGTGCGTGTGCACATTGGCCGGGCTGCCCCAGGGAGGGTTGATCAGAGGGGGCCGAATCGCACAAACGGCGTGCTGCCGGAATCCGTACGTGAAGGCTGACGAACCGGCGATCGGACGACGATACGGACGCTTCCGGTAAGCGGGAAAGCGAAGGGACGCGGTCGTCTGTGCCGATGCGGCTGAACCAAGATGGGAAGTCCGGCTGTGCGACGGAGTAGGCGGATGCTGTTCGCCGGGGTCGGCAGTCCGGGCTGGGGGTTCGGGTGTGTGTGTCGGAGTAGGCGGATGCTGCTTGCCGGGGTCGGCAGTCCCGGCCGGAAGCCCGGCGTGCGACGGAGCAGGACATGCCGGCTGTTCCAGCGGGCAGGGAACGAATCGCGCGTGAAGCGGATTTTCGTTGCGTTCGCCATGGCTGGTGCTCTCGCCGGCGTTGCCGCTCCAGGCGCAACCGCCGCCACACACCGTGGGCACGATCGACGCCTGCCCGGCTGAACCACACCGACGCGCTGACCGTGCCTGGTGCGGAACACATCGACCGTTGGCGATCGTGAATCGGAGGGAACGTCACGCGATGAAGCGGATCCTTGCCGCTGCCGCCATGGCCACCGCATTCACCGGCATCGCCGCCCCGGCCGCATCGGCCGCGACCGAGCACGCCACCGCGGAGCGGCTCGTGGGTTACTACCAGAGCCAGCGGGAAGCGGAATTCGTGTGCGTCATGGGGCAGCTGGCGGGAGCCTGGACGAAGTGCTGGTACTACCACTACCCGAGCGGCCGCATCGCGCTGTACGTGGAGTGACAGCACGCCGGAATCCACCACCCTTCGTGCTGCCGGCCGGGACCGACCCGGCCGGCAGCGTGCGTTTCGCACACACCAGCGCCCGGCGATTCCCGCCCGGACCCGTCACCTGTCCGGACGACGGCACCGCCGGGCGCCGTGCTCATCACCCGGGTCCCCGATCCGTTGCGGGGTCGTCCCTATCCGCACGGTGAGAGCCCGCGCAGGCACCAGCGAACTGGAACCACACCGTCCGGCTCGCCGGAAGAAAATCGATTGCCCACCAGCCCCCTCCGGCGCACACTCGCTGGAGTCAGGCAGAACGCGACGAGAGCGAAGGAGGTGCCCGATGTCGACGAAGGTTCCGGGCAGCTCCCTGCCCGTCCCGTCTGCCCCGGCAGCGGTCTGAGCACCGGCCCCGGGGCCCGATCCGAAGGACCCCGGAAACGTGTACGACCACGAGGATTTCCCACCCCACCAGCGCCCGATGCGGAGCCGTGCCCGCCGCAGGCGGCTGCCCGACCGGCTCCAGCCGTCGCGCCGCGGCCGGCTGACCGAGAACGAGAAGGCCCGCCTGGCGCGGGTGCGGGAGGACGCCGAAGCCGACCCCGTCGTGCCTGGCCGCGCGGACCGCTGGAGCACCTGGGACCGGGCCGAGCAGGGCCCGCCGCCCCGGCCGGACTGGGTGGTCACCGAGCTGGCCGCCGTCGACACCGACCTCGGCGTGCTCAAGTCCGGCAAGGAGGCCGACGTCCACCTGCTGCGCCGCGGTGTCCCCGGCGGCAGGCAGATGCTGGTCGCCGCCAAGCGCTATCGCAGCAGTGACCGGCGTGACTTCCATCGCGACGCCGCGTATCTGGAAGGCAGGCGCATGCGCCGGTCGCGGGAGATGCGGGCGATCGCCAAACGCACCTCGTTCGGCCGCAACGTGATCGCCGAACAGTGGGCGGTGGCCGAGTTCTCGGCGCTGTGCACGCTGTGGTCGATCGGGGCGCCGGTGCCGTATCCGGTGCAGCGTGACGGCACCGAACTGCTCATGGAGTTCGTCGGCGACCAGGACGGCACCGCGGCACCTCGGCTGGCGCAATTGCGGCCCGATCGCGAGCAGCTGCACCAGCTGTGGCTGCAGCTGGTCGCCCTGCTGGACCTGATGGCGGGCGCCGGCCTCACCCACGGCGACCTGTCGGCGTACAACCTGCTGGTGCACGACGGGCAGCTGGTGCTCATCGATCTGCCACAGATCGTGGACGTGGTGATCAACCCGAACGGTGAACGCTTCCTGGAACGCGACGTCCGCAACGTCGCAGCCTGGTTCCACCGCCGCGGGCTGCCGGAATCGGTCACCGACGTGGACAGCCTCGTGGCGGATCTGCTTGACGTGGCACGCGGCTGAACCGGCCGCCCAGGCGCGGGCCGAGGTTCGGCAGCTCGCGGCTTGGTGAAGGGCACGACGACCGTTCCGCGCAGGCGCATGCCGAGGCGGCCCAGGACCATCCGAAGGCCGGGCGACGGCGTGCCCATCTCGCCCCGGGCCACCGCTGGATCCGCGCTGGTCCGGCACGCGTGAACGGGGACTGGACGGCACCCCAGCTACCCCCGCGATCGGATCGGTGACGTCTGCGTGTTCGTGATCGCCGGACACCGGCAGCCGGCCTCATTCGGTCGAACACCGGCAGCTCGCCCGGGTCACCGCTGCCTGCCGGTGAATTCCCGGCCGGCAGCCGGAATCATGTGCCTGGACTCGACGTCACGCCACGCCAAGTCCGACCCGGCCACTCGGGTAGTGGTAGTACCAGCAATGCGGCCACTTCCCCGCGATCGAACCCCTCACGCACACCAATTCCGCGTCCCATCGGCTGGTGTCGATACCGGCCAAGTCCGCCCGCCTCAGCCGGTGTGCAGCTCCAGCTCGCGCTCGCCGGTCCGGCGCAGATCCAGGCCGGCACTGCGGGCGATGGACACCACGTCGTCCACCGTGCCGGCCGCACGCGGGGATGTCGCCAGCACGGCGGCGAGCCTGCCTTTGTACGCCTTGTTGAAGTGGCTGACTGTCCTGCCGTCCGGCCCCACCACGCGCACCGTCACCGCTTGCGGCATAGGAGCCAGGGCAGCGTACCCGCCCGACCGCAGGTCCAGCACCGGCTCCGGCAGCGCAGCCAGCACCGGAGTCAGCGCGGGCCGCCACAGCGTGCGCAGCGAGCCGACACCCGGCAGTTTGCTGCTCGCGGACAGCCGGTAGGACGGGATCGGGTCGCTCGGTCGCAGCACCCCGAACAGCGCCGAGGCGATCGCCAGCCGCTGCTCCGCCCTGGCCCGTTGCGCGCGATCGAAGTTCTTGGCACCGAGCGCGTCGTAGAGCACGCCGGTGTAGCGGCTCAGCGCGGGCGCTGTGGGGGAGGTCCACAGCTGGGCGTTCTTGGCGATCTCCGCGTCCTGCTTGGCGCTGAGCCCGAGCGCGGCACGGCTGGCGGGTACGTCCGCGGCGAGCTCCACCACGGTGTCGATCAGCTTGCGACGGGTCGGGGTCAGTTCGGGAGCCGACAACACGTCGAGATCAAGCGGCGCACCGTCGGTCCCGCCGCTGCCGGACGACTTCGACTCCGAGGGAGGCAGCATGATCAGCACACCGGTGAGCCTAGGCGGCCGCGCCAGCCGCGGGTGACGGGACAACCGGTTGCGACCTGCGAACGCGGGCCGACTACCCTGCGTTCATCCGCAAAAGTTCCAGTGCACTACCACTGCCTCGTCGCGAGGAGCGCAAGCCGTGATCACCCGGATGTCGACACTGTTCCTGCGGACCCTGCGTGAGGACCCGGCGGACGCCGAGGTGCCGAGCCACAAGCTGCTCGTCCGGGCTGGATACGTACGCCGCGTCGCGCCGGGCGGCTACGCGTGGTTGCCGCTCGGGATGATGGTCTTGCGGAACATCGAGCAGGTCATCCGCGAGGAGATGGCGGCCATCGGCGCCCAGGAGATCCAGTTCCCCGCGCTGCTGCCGCGCGAGCCGTACGAGAAGACCGGGCGGTGGACCGAGTACGGCCCGAACATCTTCCGGCTCAAGGACCGCAAGGGCGACGACTACCTGCTCGGCCCCACGCACGAGGAGCTGTTCACACTCATCGTCAAGGGCGAGTACTCCTCGTACAAGGACTATCCGGTCATCCTCTACCAGATCCAGACCAAGTACCGCGACGAGGCCCGGCCGCGTGCCGGTGTGCTGCGCGGGCGCGAGTTCCTGATGAAGGACTCGTACTCGTTCGACCTGGACGACGAAGGCCTGCAGCGCAGCTACCAGCTGCACCGGGACGCCTACATCCGGATCTTCGACCGGCTAGGGCTGAAGTACGTGATCGTGTCCGCCATGTCCGGTGCCATGGGCGGTTCGGCGTCCGAGGAGTTCCTGGCCGACGCCCCGAACGGCGAGGACACCTACGTACGCAGCACCGAGGGGGACTACGCGGCCAACGTCGAGGCGGTGGTGACCCCGGCGCCGCCGAAGCAGCCGATCGACGACAAGCCGCCCGCCCAGGTGCACCACACGCCGGACACCCCGACCATCGAGACCCTGGTCGAGTTCCTGAACACCAAGACGGACCTGGGCAGGACGTTCACCGCCGCGGACACGCTGAAGAACGTCATGGTGAAGACCCGCCAGCCGGGCAGCGACGAGTGGGAGCTGTTGGGCGTCGGCGTGCCCGGTGACCGCGAGGTGGACATGCGGCGCCTGGAGGCCACGCTGTACCCGGCCGATGTCGCCGTGCTGGAGGAGGAGGACTTCGCCAAGTACCCGTTCCTGGTGAAGGGCTACATCGGCCCGCGGGCGCTGCAGGAGAACGGCGTCCGGTACCTGGTCGACCCGCGCGTGGTGGAAGGCACAGCGTGGGTGACCGGCGCGGACAAGCCGGACCACCACGTGGTGGACCTGGTGGTCGGCCGGGACTTCACCCCGGACGGCACGATCGAGGCGGCCGAGGTGCGGGAGGGCGACCCGGCGCCGGACGGCAAGGGCACGCTGGTGGCCGCCCGCGGCATCGAGGTCGGGCACATCTTCGCCCTGGGCCGCAAGTTCAGCAACGCGTTCGAGCTGGACGCGCTCGGCCCGGACGGCAAGCCGGTGCGGATCACCATGGGCTCCTACGGCATCGGCGTCTCTCGCCTGGTGGCGGCCATCGCCGAGCAGCACCACGACGAGCTGGGCCTGGTGTGGCCGCGGGTGGTGGCGCCCGCGGACGTGCACATCGTGCTGGCCGGCAAGGACGACGCGGTGTTCGAGACGGGCGAGAAGCTGGCGGCCGAGCTGGACGCCGCGGGCGTGCGGGTGATCCTGGACGACCGCAAGGCCACCCCCGGCGTGAAGTTCGCCGACGCCGAGCTGGTCGGCGTGCCCACGATCCTGATCGTCGGCAAGGGCCTCAAGTCCGGCGTGGTGGAGGTCAAGGACCGGGCCACCGGTGAGCGCACCGAGGTGCCGGTGGACGGCGCGGTGCAGCACCTGGTGGATCTCGTCAAGGCATGACCGACGGCGGCCGGGTCGGGCACCGCGTGCGCCTGCCCCGGCACCGGGCGACCGGGTCACTTGTTGGTGACGCGCAGGCTGCCGATGATCCGCCGAGCTTCGTCCTCGGGCAGCTCGTCGTCCACCCCGGTGTCGTGGTACAGCACGAACACCACCGTGAGGCCGCCGGGACGGGCCTGGAAGGCGACCGTCGTGACCTTCACGCCCTCGCCCTGGCAGGGCCCGTCCTCCGGGTTGTCCACCGTCGCGGTCGACAACCAGGCACGCTTGCCGCCGTGGATCTCGACCTCCTGCGCGGGCGTCGGCTTGACCTTCGGTGAGTCCTCCGGCAGTTCCATGGCGGCGGTCGCCCACATCTTCGCCGCGGCCCTGGCGACCTTCTTCGGGTCGAGCTTCTCGACGCTCATGAACCCGGCCCGGCCCCTGTTGGAGTTCTTCTCCTCCGCGCAGAACCCGTCGCGGTAGGTCGCCACCCCGTGCATGGCCGTCCGGATCCCGCTGTCGTCCTCGAATCCGGCGATCACCCCGGGATCTTCCACGGTCCAATCCTCGGACACGTCGAACGCCGCACCCTCCCGCGCGGAAAACACCGGTGCCCAGCCCTCGACGACTGCCTTGACGCGCGACGATCCGGCGCTTTGTGTGGTCGGCGGGGCAAGCGAGCTGGTCGGGGGTGGCGAGCTGCTCTGCGCGGTGGTGGGCGCCGCGCTCGTCGACGTCGCAGGCGCGGCTTCCGGCGATTCGTCACCGCCAGTGGTGAGGAAGTACGCGGCCGCACCCCCACCTGCCAGCACCAGCGCGGTGACGACGCCGGCCACGAGTGCCGTGCGCGACCGACGCGGCGGCTGCTCGAACGCGCCGAGCCCCTGGTAGGTCGATCCGGAACCGTAGTAGTGGGGAACCGGCTGACCGCTGTAGGGATCGTGCTCACCACCGGGATAGGTCATAGCTGCAGACCATATCCGGACGCGCGGAAGGCGCGCGGGAAGGTCGCGCGAACGTGCTCGGCCGGGGGAGGAGCAGGTCAACCCGCCAGGTAGCTGAACCGGACCTTGCGCACCGGGTTGTCCACGTTGGTGTCCACCAGGCACAACGACTGCCAAGTCCCCAGCGCCAGCCGCCCGTCCAGCACCGGGACGGTCGCGTACGGCGGCAGGAAGGCGGGCACCACGTGGTCGCGGCCGTGACCAGGGGTGCCGTGGGCGTGCCGCCAGCGGTCGTCCCGCGGGAGCAGGTCGTCAAGGGCGGCCAGCAGGTCGTCGTCGCTGCCTGCTCCGGTCTCCACCACGGCCAACCCGGCCGTGGCGTGCGGAACCCACACGTGCAGCAGCCCGTCGGTGGCGCCGCAATCGGCCAGGAACTTCTGTGCCTGCTCGCTCAGGTCGTGCACGACGGCCTGGCGGCCGGTGGTGATCTCGATTTCGACCGACTTCACACCTCCACGGTAGGGCGCTTCGTCCGGCGGGCAAAGCCGGCGGGAAGAAGACGACGGCCACCCGCGTTGTTAACCGCGCCACCGAAGATCGCCAAGGCCGGTCCGCCGTGGTACACAACGTCTTCAACGCCCGTGGTCCTGGCGGCCCCGAGCGGTCTGAGTTGCTCTCGGACAGGAGGTCACGCGGATGGCGGACACCGAAGCGGGAAGTGCGGGCGGCGCAACCGTCGGCGTCGTCGCCGAGACGGCGGCCGGTGAGCGCCGGGTGGCGCTGGTACCGAAGATGGTCGAGCGCCTGGTCAAACGCGGCATGCGGGTGATCGTGGCGGAAGGCGCGGGCGCCGGGGCGTTCCTGGCGGACAGCGCCTACACCGAGGCGGGCGCCGCGATCGGCGATCCCTACCAGGCGGACATCGTGGTGCGGGTGGCACCGCCCACCGACGAGGAGATCGCCCGGCTGCGCAAGGGCAGCGTGGTGATCGGCTTTCTCGCCCCGCTGAGCGACCCGGATCGGGTGGCCAAGCTCGAGCAAGCGGGCGTGATCGCGTTCGCCATGGAGTCGATCCCGCGGATATCCCGCGCCCAGGCGATGGACGCGCTGTCGTCGCAGGCCAATGTCGCGGGCTACCGGGCGGCCTTGCTGGCCGCGACGCACTTGGCGCGTTTCTTCCCGATGCTGACCACCGCGGCGGGCACCGTGAAGCCCGCGCGGGCGCTGGTGTTGGGCGCCGGAGTGGCCGGCCTGCAGGCGCTGGCCACGTGCAAACGGCTGGGCGCCCAGACGACCGGTTACGACGTCCGGCCCGAGGTGGCCGACCAGGTTCGGTCGGTCGGCGCGCAGTGGCTGGACCTCGGCATCGAAGCGGTGGGCGAAGGAGGGTACGCCCGCGAGCTGACCGAGGAGGAGCGGGCCGAGCAGCAGCGCAGGCTGACCGACGCGATCACCGGCTTCGACGTGGTGATCACCACCGCGCAGGTGCCGGGCAGGAAGGCGCCCACGCTGGTCACCGCGGACGCGGTGGAACGGATGAAAGCGGGCAGCGTGATCGTCGACCTGGCTGGGGACAGCGGCGGCAACTGCGAGCTGACCGAGCCGGGGCAGGTGGTGGTCAAGCACGACGTGACCATCGTGGCGCCGTCGAACCTGCCCGCCGAGATGCCCGACCACGCCAGCGAGCTGTACTCGCGCAACGTGGTCGAGCTGCTGGAGTTGCTGGTCGACGACAACGGCGCGCTGGCCATCGACGTCGGTGACGAGATCGTGGCCAAGGCATGTGTGGCCGGGCGGGCGTTGCTGCCCGCCGCACCGGAACCGGCCACCGAGCAGTCCGGGGAGGCGTGATGGAGAACCTGGTGCTGATCCAGAACCTGGCGATCGTGGTGCTGGCCGGATTCACCGGATTCCTGGTGATCTCCCAGGTGCCGAACACGCTGCACACCCCGCTGATGTCGGCGACCAACGCCATCCACGGCATCGTGGTGCTCGGTGCGGTGCTCGTGCTGGGCATGGGCGTGGGTGACGACGTGGTGAGCGGGATCATCCTGTTCGTCGCGGTGGTGTTCGGGGCGATCAACGTCGTCGGTGGCTTCGTGGTCACCGACCGGATGCTGGGGATGTTCAAGCAGAAGCCCGGCCAAGCCGGCTCGGTGAGCAAGGGGAAGGCCGACAAGTGAGCTGGATCCGTCACGAGGTGTTCGTCAACACCCTCTACATCATCGCGTTCTCGTTGATGATCTACGGGCTGATGAAGCTGACCAGCCCGAAGACGGCCGTGCGCGGCAACTGGATCGCCGCCGTCGGCATGACCGTGGCGTTCGTGGCCACCCTGCTCAAGGACGAGATGGGCCACAACTGGCTGCTCATCGTCGTCGCCCTGGTGATCGGCTCGGCGATCGGCGTGCCCGCCGCGCGGAAGGTCAAGATGACCGCGATGCCGCAGATGGTGGCGCTGTTCAACGGTGTCGGCGGTGGCGCGGTGGCACTGATCGCCTGGGCGGAGTTCCGCAACACCGACGCCTACGCGCACGAGCCGAAGTACATGGCGATCGCCTCGCTGTTCGCCGCCCTGGTCGGCTCGGTGTCGTTCTGGGGTTCCAACATCGCGTTCGGCAAGCTGCAGGAGATCCTGCCCGGCAGGCCGATCACGCTGGGCAGGCTGCAGCAGCCGGTGAACCTGCTGGTGCTGCTGGGCGCCGTGGCGTGCGCGGTGGCCATCGCCGCCGGGGCGGACTCCGAGCTGCTGATGATCGGCCTGCTGGTGCTGGCCGCGCTGGCCGGCGTCTTCGTGGTGCTGCCGATCGGTGGCGCGGACATGCCGGTGGTCATCTCCATGCTCAACGCGCTGACCGGCCTGTCCGCCGCGGCGATGGGCCTGGCGTTGAACAACACCGCGCTCATCGTGGCCGGCATGCTGGTCGGCGCGTCGGGTTCGATCCTGACCAACCTGATGGCCAAGGCCATGAACCGGTCGATCCCGGCCATCGTGGCCGGTGGTTTCGGCGGCGGCTCCGACACCGGGGGCGGCGCCACCGGGGGCACCGACCGCCCGGTGCGGAGCACCAGCGCGGCGGACGCGGCGATCCAGATGGCGTACGCGTCCAAGGTCGTCGTGGTGCCCGGTTACGGCATGGCAGTGGCGCAGGCGCAGCACGCGGTCAAGGAGATGGCCGAGCTGCTGGAAGCCAAGGGCGTCGACGTCGCGTTCGCCATTCACCCGGTGGCCGGCCGGATGCCGGGGCACATGAACGTGCTGCTGGCCGAGGCGGACGTGCCGTACGAGCAGCTCAAGGAGATGGACGAGATCAACTCGCAGTTCGCGCAGACCGACGTGTCGCTGGTCATCGGCGCCAACGACGTCACCAATCCGGCGGCCGAGACCAACCCGAACTCGCCCATCTACGGCATGCCGGTGCTGAAGGTGAACCAGTCGAAGTCGGTCATCGTGCTCAAGCGGTCGATGAGCTCCGGCTTCGCGGGCATCGAGAACGAGCTGTTCTACGACAGCAAGACGGCGATGCTGTTCGGCGACGCCAAGGCGTCGGTGACCGACATCGTGGAGGAACTCAAGCAGCTGTGAGGGGCGCGGCCATCCGCCGATCCCGCGGTGGCGTGGCTGCACCTGCCGTTCCCTGCCGCCGGCAGGGGCCCGGGGGTCCCGAGTCGCTCGGTCGGGAGCTGGTGGTCCTGGGTCGCTCGGTCGGGAGTCGGCGGTCCCGGGTCACTCGACCGGGACCCGGAACGCGGTCTTGGCGATGCGGTCCAGTTCCCGGTCCTTGTCGGTGGACGGCCGGTCCAGCCACGCGACCCGCACCAGCCGCACCGAGTTGCCGTGCACCACGCTGTGATACACGGCGTGGTGGAAGGTCAGCTTGCCGTCCGGCCACGACTCGCTCATGTTCGCCGCGTCCGCCGCGCCGCCCGAGCCCGGTTTGTCCGCGACCGCCTTGAGCTGCTTGGCGTGCGCGGGATCGGCGAAGTCGATCACGGCCAGGCTCACCGCGGCCTGCTTGCCCGGGGTGGTGGCGAGGTAGCTGGCCAGGCGGATGCGGGTGCACGGCGTCTGCTGGAGCTTGGCCTGCACGTCGCCGTAGGTCAGGTCCTGGCAGGTGTCGTTGTCCCACCGCTCCACCGCGGTGAACTGCACGCCGTCGACGGTGATGTCCTGCGCCCGCTGTTCGGCCCGGTTCGCCGGTTCCGGCTGTTCCCCGGTCCCGCTCGTGCTGGTCGCCATGACGATGGCCGCGACGAGCCCGGCCACCACCACGAGCACGGCAGCGATCGGCAACAGCCGGAGCTGGGACCGGCGGCCGGACGGGGCAGGCCGCTGCTTCGGCAACGGCGGCGGTATCAGGTCCGTCGGGCGGTCGTCGGCCGCGAACGCGGCTCGTATCCGTTCGGTCCCGGACTGCTGTGCCTTGCCGGCGGCCTGGGGCGTGCCCGAGCTGTCGGGCTGCTGGGTGGTACCAGCAGACGTGGATTGCCGTGCCTGGGCCGCGGCCGCGAGGGCGGCCGCCTTGGCCTTCTGCGCGGTCACCGACGATGCCCCGGCGGCTGCCGGGGGAACGGCGTCGCCGGTACCATTCCGCACGGTGCTCGCCTGCCCGTTCGCCGGTGGCGACATCGGCACGGTCGACGCTTCCTCGGCCAGCGCGGGAGCGCACCCGTCGCGGGCGAGGGCGGCCGCCCCGGCGGCAAAGCCCTCCCGCATGAGCACGTCGTCCGGCTGAATCGGGGCATTGCTGTCGAGCAGGCGCACGATCGCTCGCGCTTGCTCCACCGTGCATGCCGGCCCTTCGGCGGGGACCAGCTCGGTGATCGCCTCGAGCAGCGCAGCGGGCCGGGGGTGGACGATCCGTACCCGGTCGTTCTCCGCCTTGGCGGGCGTCACCCGTTCCACGAACGGACCGACCGCCAGGATCAGGGAGATCGGCACGCTGCCGTTGGTCAGCGCGGCCAGGCGGCCGGCCAGCTCGTCGGCCGCGCGCAACGACGCGCTGGCCGGATTCACGGCTGCGGACTTGCCGACCAGCGGCCAGTTGTCCGCCTTCCACTGACCGTGCAGCGGCGCTTCCAGGTGCAGGGCGGGCCCGGGCAGATCGATGCCGGCCACCAGGACGATGCCGCGCGGCATGACCAGCACCGCGTCGAACGACGGGCCGTTCTCCAGCGGCTGCACGCCCACCACCGCGATCCCGCCCAGCTCCGCAGGACCCCGGCCGAGCGCAGTGAGGCCCGCCCGCACGTCGGCAGCGACCGTGCTGGCGGGCTCCCCGACACGAAGCAGCCGCACGCAAACCTCCCGGCTCGGCTGGTGGATTCCCCCGGATAGGTTAACCAGGACCCCGGCGGCCGGCGCGTTCGGACCCGCCCGTCGCACACCGGGACATCGGCCCGTTTGCGCAGGTCACCGGGGTATATGACCGGTTGTGCTGGTATGCCTGATTTGCGGCGCGGCCCATGGTGCGGTCGCTGTGAGTGCCGCCCCGCGGCTGTGTTCCCGGCGCGTCGACGTGACGGATGCGGCGCACTCCGAAGTGGGTCGCTGAACCGGGTGGCTCCGTCGTGCGAAGCATCGCCCGAGTACGGCGTGGCAGGTCGACACACCGCCGCGGGGTGGTGTATTGGTCCCGTTTTCGGTGTTGCAACTGGTGCATGTGGGGCGGGATAGGTAATCTGCAACTACCACAACTGCATACCCCGGAGTGCCTTCCTCCGATGCGGATCGATCGGATCTGTACACGACGAGGACGTTGGGGAAGATGCCCCTCGTCGGCAGAGCAAGATCGACAACGCGGAGGTCAGCTGTGAGCACTCGTGGGAACACGCGCGGCGTGGTTTATGTCCACTCCTCGCCTGCTGCGGTCTGTCCGCACGTCGAGTGGGCGCTCTCCGGCGCGCTGGGGAGGCCGGCGCAGCTGAGCTGGACGGCGCAGAACGCCGCGCCTGGGCAGTTGCGTGCCGAGTGCGACTGGCGTGGCCCGGCGGGGACCGGTGCCGCCATCGCCAGGGCACTCAAGGCGTGGCCGATGCTGCGCTTCGAGGTCACCGAAGAGCCCAGCGAAGGGGTCGACGGTGAGCGGTTCTGCTATGCCCCAGGACTGGGCCTGTGGCGGGGCCGCACCAGCGCGAACGGCGACATCGTGGTGGGCGAGGACCAGCTGCGCACCCTCGTCGCCCGCAGCCGGGCAGGGGAGGATCTGGCTCATCGGATCGACGAGTTGCTCGGCACCGCGTGGGACGAGGCGCTGGAGCCGTTCCGCCACGCGGGTGACGGCGCGCCGGTCACCTGGCTGCACCAGGTGGTGTAGCGGCGGCCGACTAGGCTGAACGCCGTGCGGTTGCTGGTGCCAACGGTGATCGGGGTGATGTCGCTGGCAGTGGCCGGCGGTCTGCTGGCCCGCGAGCTGTATCAGGAGCGCGCGCCGGTCCGTGCGGACATACCGGTCACCGTCGCGCCGTCGACCTCACTCGCGCCGTCCGACCAACCGGGGCCCGCGCAGGTCAAGCTGACGCCCGATGCCGCGCGGCACCCGTACGGCGAGATCGCCCGGAAGTTGCTGCAGGCCTACACCACCGGCATCAACGAACGCAACTACGGGCGCTGGAAGACCGCGGTCTCGCAGGAGCGCATCGCGGTGCAGCCGAAGCAGGCGTGGCTGGAGGGCTACCGCAGCACCCGCATCGGCAGCGCCGTGCTGCACCGGATCGAAACCGGCCCGGACGGCTCGCTGCGCATCCTGTTCAGCTTCACCAGCACGCAGGACGAGCAGGATGCGCCGCCGGATCTTCCTGCCGGGTGCATCCACTGGCAGCTGATGCTGCCGCTGGTGCTGGAGAACGACGGATGGAAGATCGGCAGCGTCGTCCCGGGGACGGTGCCGGAAGCCCGGCGATGCTGACCCCGCCCACGATCCTTGCCATGACGAGCCGAACGCCCCGGGGACGCGCCCGGGGCGTTCGTACTGCCTGCGTCAGGCCTTGGCGAAAGCCAGCGTCACGTTGTGCCCGCCGAACCCGAACGAGTCGTTGAGCGCAACGTCGATGTCCATCTTCCGCGGCTCGTCGCGCACCACGTCCAGCGTCACGCCGGGGTCGAGCTGCTCGAGGTTCTTGGTCGGCGGGATCAGGCCGTGGTGCACGGTCAGGATGGTGGCGATCGACTCGACCGCCCCCGCCGCGCCCAGCAGGTGCCCGAGCACGCTCTTCGGCGCGGTGAGCACCGGGTGATCGCCGATCGCCTTGCGCACGGCCACCGTCTCGGTCACGTCGCCCACCGGGGTCGACGTCGCGTGCGCGTTCACGTGGTGCACCCGCTGCGGGTCGATGTCACCGCTGCGCAGCGCGGCTCGCATCGCGCGCGCCTGGCCGGTGCCTTCCGGGTCCGGCGCGGTGATGTGGTGCGCGTCCGCGCTGGTGCCTGCGCCGACCAGCTTGGCGTAGACCCGCGCGCCACGTGCCGCGGCGAACTCCGCCCGCTCCAGCACGATGCAGCCGGCGCCCTCCCCGAGCACGAACCCGTCCCGGTCGACGTCCCACGGCCGCGAAGCGCCCTCCGGGTCGTCGTTGCGGGTGCTCATCGTGCGCGACTGGGCGAACCCGGCCATCGTGATGGCGGCGATGCAGGCTTCCGCTCCGCCGGCCACGACCACGTCGGCCTCCCCGGCCCGCAACATGCGGAAGGCCCAGGCGATGGCTTCAGCGCCGGAGGCACAGGCCGACACCGGCGCGTGCACGCCGGCGCGTGCCTTCAGGTCGATGCCGACCCACGCGGCGGGGCCGTTGGGCATCAGCATGGGGACGGTCAACGGGGACACCTTGCGCAACCCGTTGCTCTCCAGCTGATCGTCCATGGCGAGCAGGGTGCCCGCGCCGCCGACACCGGTGCCGATCACGACACCGAGCCGCTCCGGCTCGACGCCGGCGTCCTCGCCCTCGCCGAACCCGGCGTCCCGCCACGCCTGTCGCGCGGCCACCATCGCCACCTGCTCGACCCGGTCCAGCCTGCGCGCTTCCACCCGGGGCAGGACCTCGGTCGGCTCCACCGCCAGCGGCGCGGCGATCCGCACCGGCAGGTCGTAGGTCTCGACCCACTCTTCCTCCAGCAACCGGACGCCGCTCCGGCTGGCCAGCAGGCCGTCCCACAGGGCATCGACGTCCCCGCCCAGCGGTGTCGTCGCGCCCAGGCCGGTGACCACGACGTCTGGTGTGCTCATTGACTAACGCCTCCCCACTTGCAGGATGTGACCGGCGGTGTGCCGATCAGGAGTTCTTGGCGACGTAGTTCACCGCATCGCCGACCGTCTTGAGGTTAGCCAGCTCGTCGTCCGGGATCTTCACGCCGAACTTGTCTTCCGCCTGAACGGCGATCTCCACCATGGACAGCGAGTCGATGTCCAGGTCGTCCACGAACGACTTCTCCGGCGTGACCTCGTCCTTGGCCACCCCGGCGACCTCCTCGACGATCTCGGCCAGGCCGGCGAGGATCTTCGCGTTGTCCGCCATTGCGTTCCTTTCTGTCAGTTCACCAGTGCTCTTCCGCCCGGCACGACCTGCCCGAGCAGCTGATCACGGAGCCACGAACACCTGTCCCGCGTAGGACAGCCCGGCCCCGAAGCCTACGGCCAGCACCACGTCGCCCGACGACACCCGTCCCTTTTGACGCATGTGATCCAACGCCAGCGGGATGGACGCCGACGACGTGTTGCCGGAGTAGACGATGTCATCGGCCACCACCAGATCGTCCCGGGCCCCCTTGGCCTTGAGTTTCTTGGCGATCGCCTCCACGATGCGCAGGTTCGCCTGGTGCGGGATCAGCACGTCGATGTCGGCAAGGCTCAGCCCGGCCGCCTCCACGGCACGCATCGCCACCGGCGCGATCTGTGTGGTCGCCCAGCGGAAGACCGACTGGCCCTCCTGGTGGATGTACTTGTTGTCGCGCATGTGGATGGTGGCGGCCAGATCGCCCGCGCTGCCCCACACCACCGGGCCGATGCGTGGCTCATCGGCAGGCCCGACCACGGCGGCGCCCGCGCCGTCGGCGAAGATGATCGCGTTCGCCCGGTCCAGCGGGTCGACCACGTCGGTGAGCTTCTCCGCGCCGATCACCAGCGCCCGCCGGGACGAGCCGGCACGCACCAGATCGGAGGCGACCCCGAGGGCGTAGCAGAAGCCGGCGCAGGCCGCGTTCAGGTCGAACGCGCCCGCGGCCTTGACCCCGATGCGGTCGGCCACTTGCGCGGCGGCGTTCGGGATGGGGGCGGGCATGGTGCAGTTCGGCACGATCACCGTGTCCACGTCCGACGGCTCCAGCCCCGCGTCGCTGAGTGCTTTGCTCCCGGCCTCCACCGCCATGTCGACCAGCCGCTCGTCCTCGGCGGCGAACCGGCGCTCGACGATGCCGACCCGGTCCCGGATCCACTGGTCGCTGGTGTCCATCACCTGCGACAAGTCGTCGTTGGTGACCACCCGTTCCGGCTGGTAGCTGCCGATGCCGAGCACCTGGGTGGCCGGGGCCCCGGCTGCCTGACGAATCGCGGTCACGAGCTCTCCCGGCTGTCGTCGGCCAGCTTGTCCAGATCGGCGGGCACCTTGATCGCCGTGGTGCCGGTGACGGTGCCCTTCAGCTGGCGTCGCACCAGGCCGGTCAGCGTTCCGGCGGGGGGAAGCTCGACCGTGCTGGTCACGCCGATCTCGGCCAGCGTCTGCATGGTCAGGTCCCAGCGCACCGGGCTGGTGACCTGGCTGACCAGCCGGTCCAGGTACTCCTTCCCGGAGGACACGACGGCGCCGTCGGCGTTGGACAGCAGCGGCCGGTCCGGGTCGCGCGGGGTGATCTTGGCCGCGTGCCCGGCCAGCGCCTCCCGCGCGGGCGCCATGTACTCGGTGTGGAACGCGCCCGCCACCTTCAGCTGCCGCACCTTGGTCCCGGGGAGGGGGTCGGCGACGATCGCCGCGATGGCGTCGGCGGGGCCGGACGCGACGATCTGGCCCGCGCCGTTGCGGTTGGCCGCGGACAGGCCGTGCTCGGCCAGCCAGGCCACCACCTCGTCGGGATCGCCCATCATCACCGCGGCCATGCTGGTCTCGGCCAGCGCGCACGCCTTGGCCATCTCGGCGCCGCGCACCGCGGCCAGGGCCACGGCGTCCGTGGCGTCCAGCACGCCGGCGATCGCGGCCGCGGCGAGTTCGCCCACCGAGTGCCCGGCCACGGGGGCGTCCGCCGGCCACAGGCCGCGCTCGGCGCCGATCTCGTAGGCCAGCAGCGACGCCGCCACGATCAGCGGCTGGGTGATGGCGGTGTCCTGGATCTCGTCGGCGTCGGCCTCGGTGCCCAGCCGGATGAGGTCGAGACCGGTCGCCTCGGACCATTCGGCGAGACGCTTGCGGGCCCCGTCGACCTCGAGCCACGGGGTGAGCATCCCGGGGGACTGGGAACCTTGTCCGGGGGTAAGAACGGCGAGCTCGTGCGTCACGTTTCTAGCGAACACGGCGATGGCCTCCGGCCGTGATGTCGCGGAGTACCAAGTACTCCGAGCGTCTTTGGAGGAACCCCACAAACGTACCGCTTGCCGCCGGGTTCGCATCCCGGCTTGTGTAGAGGCTCACCACAAGCCGGGGATTCGCGGCATGCGGCAGGCCGCACGCTGCCGAGTGCGCGGCGGCGGGCCTGCTCACCACAGCCCCCTGGCCTTGGCCAGCCTGCCGACCATCAGCCCGACCCGCAGCACGAGCGCGTCGCGCGGATCGGTGGCGCTGCGCCCGGTGAGCTCGGCGGCCCGCTTCAGCCGGTAGCGCACGGTGTTGGGGTGCACGTACAGCTGCCGCGCGCACGCTTCCAGTACGCCACCCGCCTCCAGGTAGGCGGTGACGGTCTCCTCGATCGCGCTTCCCGCCTGTTCCAACGGCCGGGCGATCTCCTCGATCAGCGTGCGCTCCGCCTCGGCGTCGCCGGCCAGCGCGCGTTCCGGCAGCAGGTCGGCGGCACGGACCGGGCGAGGGGCGCCCGCCCAGCCGACCACCGCCCGCAGGCCGGACAGCGCCTCCACCGCGCTGCGGTGCCCGTCGGCCAGCCGGGGCACGGTCGAGCCCGCCACCACCGGCCCGTCGCCGAAGCACGCAGTCAGCGCGGGAAGCACCTTCTCGGCCCCCGGCGACCCGGTCGTCGGCCCGTTGACCACCACGATCAGCCTGGTGCCCTGTACCCCGACCAGCACCGAGCGGCCGACCCGGCCTGCTTGCGCCCGTACTTCGGTGATGACGTCGGGGGAGTCCGCCTTGGGGGCCGCGCCCACCACGACCGTGGCCGGGCTGGCCGGATCCCAGCCGAGGGCGGCCGCGCGGGACAGCAGTGACTCCTCGGCGTCGCCGCGCACGATCCCGTCCACCACGAGCGCTTCCAAGCGGGCGTCCCACGCGCCGCGAGACTCGGCGGCTGCGGCGTAGGCGGTCGCCGCGGCGAACGCCACCTCCCGGCCGTAGCGCAGCACGCTCTCGGTCAGCAGCACGCGTTCGGCCTCGTTGGCCGCGTACTTGGGCAGCTCCCGCTCGAACACCTCGATGGCGATGCGGATCAGCACCACGGTGTGCCGCAGGTTGATCAGCCGGGACAGCTCGCGCGGAGCGTCCCGGAACGCGTCGGTGGTCGGCCGGGAGGGGATGGTCGGATCCCGGAGCCACTCGGTGAACCCCGCAGCTTCCGCCTGCGTGATGAGCAGGATGCTGGCCCGCTGGTCGGCCGTCATCCGGGAGAACCACGGCAGCCGTCGCTGCATCTCCGCCACGCACGCCCCCGCCAGGTCGCCGGAGGCCCGTTCGACCTTGCGCATGGTGCCCGGCGACAGCCTCGCCGCAGGCGGCTCGAGCGACTGGGTGGTCATGCCGACAACAGTAATCCAGCGGGTCGGCGGCGATGTTTCCTCGGCGTTGCGGTCCGGTGCCGAGCGAGGTGTCGCCCGGGATGTTTTCCGTCCCATTGTCGTCCGGCTGCACCGGCGCTCGCTGGGCCCTGATTTTCCGGCATCCGGTCGTGCTCGATTCGGCTTGCCGCAGCGTCCGGATCCGCGTGCCGCGATGCGGATTCCCGGGTCGTGTCGCCGGAATTTGACTCCGGGCGCCTTTTTGCATCGTCGTGCGATTTCCCGGTCGGCGTGTCCATTATGGGCGGACACGTCCTGTTTGCCTGCGGAATCACCCGTCCTTGCGTCCGTTTCGAGTTGCTGACCAGCGCATGCGGGCTGACGATCACGCTGTCCGGGGCGTTCGGTAGCGAGGAGGAGATGGCCGTGGACGAGATCAGAGCAGGCCTGGGCGATGCGTGGAGCGCGATCGTCACGTTCGTGCCCAAGCTGCTGATGTTCCTCATCGTTCTGTTGATCGGCTGGCTCATCGCCAAAGCCGTGTCGAAAGGGCTGAGCCTGCTGCTGCAGAAACTCGGCTTCGCCCGCTTGGTGGACAAAACCGGGCTGGCCCGGATTTTCCAGCAGTCGAACATCGACGCGGGCGGAATCATCGTCAAGATCGTCTACTATTTCATTCTGCTCATCGCGTTGCAGATCGCGTTCGGGGTGTTCGGGCCGACGAATCCGGTCAGCCAGCTGCTCAACGACGTGATCGCCTTCCTGCCGCGGATCGCGGTGGCCATCGTGCTGGTGCTGGTGGCGGCGGCGATCGGCAACGCGGTGCGCGAGCTGGTGGGCAACGCGCTGGCGGGCCGAGGTGCCGCGCGTGGCCTGGCCACCGCGGCGTACTGGGTGATCCTGGCGCTGGGCGTCATCGCCGCGCTGAGCCAGATCGGCGTCGGCGAGCTGGTCACCGGCCCGGTGCTGATAGCGGTGCTGGCCACCGTCGGCGGCGTGATCGTCGTCGGCTTCGGCGGTGGCCTGATCAGGGCGACGTCCGAGCGCTGGCCGCGCTGGCTCGACTCGATCGAGCAGCAGTTCTCGTCCTCGTCGGCAGGCGGCCGGCCCGCCCCGGGGGCCGGTCCCGGCGCCGGCCCTGCCACCGGCGGCATGAGCGGAGATCTGCGCGAGTAGCCGCCCGTACGACAGCAGAAGGCTGGGCGGACGCCGGTCGTCCGCCCAGCCTTTCGCCCGCTGTGTCAGGCGTCGCCGGCGTCGGTCAGCTGCGGGCCCGCGGCGGTGACGTCGTCGATGCGGTACTTGCGCGCCGCCTCGGACACCGCGGACTGCTTCACGTCGCCGGTGCGAGCCAGCGCGGCCAGCGTGGCAACCGTGATCGACTCGGCGTCGACCAGGAAATACCTGCGTGCCGCCGGACGGGTGTCGGAGAAGCCGAACCCGTCGGTGCCCAGGGTGTACATCGGGGCGGGTACCCAGGGCCGGATCAGGTCCGGCACCGCGCGCATCCAGTCGGAGACCGCCACGATCGGCCCTGCCGCGTCGGACAGCACCTGGGTGACGTACGGAACCCGCGGCTCCTCGTCCGGGTGCAGCAGGTTGTACCGGTCGATCTCCACCGCTTCGCGGCGCAGTTCCGACCACGAGGTCGCGGACCAGACGTCGGCCTGGACGCCCCACTCCTCGGCCAGCAGCTTCTGCGCCCGCAGCGCTTCGGGCATGGTCACGCCGGAGACCAGGATCTGCGCCCGTGGACCGGTGTTCCCCGGCGCCACCTGGTACCGGTAGAGGCCCCGCAGCAGGCCCTCGACGTCGAGGTCCTCCGGCTCGGGCGGCTGCTTGTACGGCTCGTTGTACACCGTGAGGTAGTACATGACGTCCTCGGCGTTCTCGCCGTACATCCGGCGCAGCCCGTCCCGCACGATGTGCGCGATCTCGAACGCCCACGCCGGGTCGTAGGACACCACCGCCGGGTTGGTCGCCGCCAGCAGATGCGAGTGGCCGTCCGCGTGCTGCAGGCCTTCACCGGTCAGCGTCGTCCGGCCCGCCGTCGCGCCGATCACGAAGCCGCGCGCCATCTGGTCGGCGGCCGCGTAGAGCCCGTCGCCGGTGCGCTGGAAGCCGAACATCGAGTAGAAGATGTAGACCGGGATCATCGGCTCGCCGTGCGTGGCGTACGACGTGCCCGCTGCGGTGAACGACGCCACCGACCCGGCCTCGTTGATGCCCTCGTGCAGCAGCTGGCCGTCCTCGGCCTCCTTGTAGGCCAGCATCAGCTGCGCGTCGACCGACGTGTAGCTCTGGCCGTGCGGGTTGTAGATCTTGGCGGTCGGGAACATCGAGTCGAGGCCGAACGTGCGCGCCTCGTCCGGGATGATCGGGACCACCCGCTTGCCGATGTTGGCGTCCTTGGCCAGCTCGCGGATCAGCCGCACCAGCGCCATGGTGGTGGCCACGTCCTGCTTGCCCGAGCCCTTGCGCAGGCCCTCGTAGACCTTGTCCCCCGGCAGCACCAGCGGCTTGGCCTGCACCCGGCGTTCCGGCAGGAAGCCGCCGAGCGCCTTGCGGCGGCCGATCATGTACTGGATCTCCGGGGAGTCCTCGCCCGGGTGGTAGTACGGCGGCAGCGCCGGGTCGGCCTCCAGCTCCTCGTCGCTGATCGGGATGCGCAGCGAGTCCCGGAACAGCTTCAGGTCGTCCAGGGTCAGCTTCTTCATCTGGTGCGTGGCGTTGCGCCCCTCGAAGGCCGGGCCCAGCCCGTAGCCCTTGATGGTGTGCGCCAGGATCACCGTCGGCTGACCGTGGTGCTCCATGGCCGCCTTGTACGCCGCGTACACCTTGCGGTAGTCGTGCCCGCCGCGCTTGAGGTTCCAGATCTCCTCGTCGGACAGGTGCTTGACCAGCTCCTTGGTGCGCGGGTCACGGCCGAAGAAGTGTTCCCGCACGTATGCGCCGTCGTTGGCCTTGTAGGTCTGGTAGTCGCCGTCCGGCGTGGTGTTCATCAGGTTCACCAGGGCGCCGTCGCGGTCGGCGTGCAGCAACGCGTCCCACTCCCGGCCCCAGATCACCTTGATGACGTTCCAGCCCGCGCCGCGGAAGTAGGCCTCCAGCTCCTGGATGATCTTGCCGTTGCCGCGGACCGGGCCGTCCAGCCGCTGGAGGTTGCAGTTGATGACGAACGTCAGGTTGTCCAGGCCCTCGGCCGCCGCCACGTGGATCAGGCCGCGCGACTCCGGCTCGTCCATCTCCCCGTCGCCCAGGAACGCCCACACGTGCTGGTCGGACGTGTCCTTGATGCCGCGGGCGTGCAGGTAGCGGTTGAACCGGGCCTGGTAGATGGCGTTCATCGGGCCCAGGCCCATGGACACCGTGGGGAACTCCCAGAAGTCCGGCATCAGCCGCGGGTGCGGGTACGACGGAAGGCCGCCGCCCTTGCCGGCGTGCGAGTACTCCTGGCGGAAGCCGTCCAGCTGGGCAGCGGTCAGCCTGCCTTCCAGGAACGCACGCGCGTAGATGCCGGGGGAGGCGTGGCCCTGGATGAAGACCTGGTCGCCACCGCCGGAGTGCCCCTTGCCACGGAAGAAGTGGTTGAAACCGACCTCGTACAACGCGGCCGACGAGGCGTAGGTGGAGATGTGGCCGCCGACGGAGACGCCGGGACGCTGGGCGCGGTGCACCATGATCGCCGCGTTCCACCTGATGTAGGCGCGGTAGCGGCGCTCGATCTCCTCGTCACCGGGGAACCAGGGCTCGTTCTCCGTCGGAATGGTGTTGACGTAGTCGGTCGCCGTCAACGGTGGAACGCCGACGTTGCGCTCGCGGGCCCGCTCGAGGATGCGCAAGAGCAGATACCGGGCCCGCTGTTGGCCGCCGCGGGCCAACACCTCGTCGAACGAATCCAGCCATTCGCCAGTCTCTTCCGGGTCGATGTCGGGCAGGTGCGCTGCCAGGCCGTCCCGGATGACCCGCACGCGGGCTGGCGCCTTGCCGTTCGTGGCGGCGCCGGACGGCGGTGTGTTCTGCTGGGGCAAGGGTGCCGCTCCTAGCTCGTCACTGTGGTCTTGGTGATGCTGTTGTCATCCTTCCGCTTCCTGGCGGTTTCGTCATCGTTACTCGCCAGTAGGCGGGTGTTCGTGACCGTCGAGCGCGGAAATAATGCCGACTCGGTGGCCGTGGTTGCTTGCGTGCGCGGCCACTGCGGTGTTCGCTGTCACTACTCAATACTGACGTTACAAGAGTCGGCGCGCCGATGGGCAGCGCATGGCAGGTAGGAGGAGTAGCAGTCGTGGTCGCGGCTGGAAACGTCGCCGACAGGCTTGGCATCAAGCCGGACATGGTGGTTCAGGAGATCGGCTGGGACGAGGACGTCGACGAGAGCGTTCGTGCCGCGATCGAGGAGCGGATCGGTGGGGAGATCCTCGACGAGGACGCCCAGGAAGTCGTCGACGTGGTGTTGCTGTGGTGGCGCGACGGCGACGGTGATCTCGGCGACGCCCTGGTCGATGCCCGGCAGCCGCTGAGCGAGAATGGCGTGGTGTGGGTGCTGACGCCCAAGACCGGCCAGGAAGGCCACGTGGAGCCGGCGGAGATCGCCGAGGTCGTCCCGACCGTGGGGCTGGCGCAGACCTCGACCATCAGCGTGGGGGAGAAGTGGGCTGGGTCTCGCCTCGTCCCGCCGCGGGGGACACGTCGTTGACCACGCCACTAACCTGACCCGCATCGCAGGTGATCCACGGGTTAGGGAGGCAGCAGCACATGATCGAGGTCGAGGTCGGTTCGATCGCGCCGGAGTTCTCGCTCAACGACTACAACAAGCAGCAGGTGAAGCTGTCCGACTTCCGGGGCGCCAAGCCGGTGCTGCTGGTGTTCTACCCGTTCGCGTTCAGCGGGATCTGCACCGGTGAGCTGTGCCAGCTGCGCGACGACTACTCGTCGTTCGAGGACAAGGTGCAGGTGCTCGGCATCTCGGTGGACACCCCGTTCGCCCTGAAGGCGTGGGCGGACCAGCAGGGCTTCCAGTTCCCGCTGTTGTCGGACTTCTGGCCGCACGGGGAGGTGGCCAAGAAGTACGGGGTGTTCAACGCCGACAGCGGGATGGCCGTCCGCGGCACGTTCCTGATCGACACCGACGGCGTGGTCCGCTTCGCCGAGCGCAAGGTGCCGGGTGAGGCCCGTGACCAGGAGGCGTGGAAGAAGGCGATCGCCGAGCTTTAAGGTATAACGGAGCACCCGGGTTCGCCCGGGCCCGTCGGGGCGCATAGCTCAGCGGAAGAGCACCTGCCTTACAAGCAGGGGGTCGCTGGTTCGAACCCAGCTGTGCCCACCGTGTGCGATGTGCGGGAGTCTCCCGTTTCCCGCGGCACCTGCAGCCGCCGTGCGGTCGGCTCTGGAAGACGACCGATGCCGGACCTGGCACAAGGCCGGGACGGCCCGCAGGTACCCGTCCCGCAGGCCGCCTCGGAGCGAATCAGCGCGCGCAGCTTGATCCGCGATGCGCGCGGCGCCGGTCCGTCCTCGACCGGGAAGCGGTACCGCTCGATCGTGCCGTCGTCGTAGGTGACGACCATCTCGTGCTCGGTCGGCGACACGTCGCGGATCGTGATGCGCTCGTCGCCACCACGGCCGTCGACGTCGCCGGATGTGGTCACCTAGGCGGCGGCTGACATGGTGTCCGCCGCCGCTACCGGCACCGTTGCAGCCGCAATCGCGGCGATACCGGAAACAACGATGCCAAGTGTCCGTTTACGCGCGGGCTCCCCCTTGTTGTCGCGTTGTCACGGGCTCTCCGGAAGACGTCTCGACGCCGATTCGGTTGCCCCGCCGCGAGAATCGAGCATCGGCGTCTTCGCGTACGCCACACGTTCACACCGCACGCCGCGCATTGTCCGCGTAGGCGGAGAACGACGCCGCCTCCGTTGACTGACTGAATGTTCAGACAGTATGCTGACTAAGCGTTCAGTCAGGAGTTGGCGAGTGGTGGCGCAACCGGACAGACGGGAAGAGGCGAACGCCGAGCGCGGCGGCGTGGAACGCATCCGGGACGCGGCGATCGAGTTGTTCGGTCAGCACGGGGTCAACGGCACGAGCCTCAAGGCCATCGCGGAGCGCGCGGGTGTTTCACCCGCGTTGATCATTCACCACTACGGCTCCAAGGACGGCCTGCGCGTGGCATGCGACCAGTACGTCGCTGACACGCTGCTGGCGCTCAAGACCGACGCGGTGCGGCAGGGCCCGCGGCTCGACCCGGTCATGCTCACCAGTCAGATCGCCGAGTTCCGGCCGTTGATGCGCTACCTGGCCAAGACGCTGGTCGACGGCAGCCCGCACGTCAACGACCTGATCGACAAGATGGTCGAGCACGCCGAGCAGTACATCGAAGAGGGCGTGGCAGCAGGCCTGGTGAAGCCCAGCGCCAACCCGCGGGCTCGGGTGGTGGTGCTGTTCCTGTTCGCCATGGGCAGCTTGGTGCTGCACGAGCACTTCAAGCGGCTGCTGGGGGTCGACCTGATCGACGGCGACGAGCCGCCGGTGGCCTACTTGCAAGCCGTCCTGGAGATCTACTGCGAGGGCGTGCTCACTCCCGGGACCTATCAGAACGTCCGCTCTTATCTCGATCAGCTCGAGGAGCAATCCGACCCGAAAGGCGGCAGCGACGATGAACGTGATTGAGTGTGCCGGGCTGGTGAAGACTTTCGGCACCATCCGCGCGCTCGACGGCCTGGACATGACCGTCGCCCGCGGCGAGGTGCACGGGTTTCTCGGCCCGAACGGAGCGGGCAAGTCCACCACCATGCGGGTCCTGCTCGGCCTGTTGAAGGCCGACGGCGGGACGGTGCGGCTGTTCGGCTCCGATCCGTGGCACGACGCCGTGGCGCTGCATCGCCGGCTCGCCTACGTTCCCGGCGACGTGGAGCTGTGGCCGAAGCTGACCGGCGGGGAGGCGATCGACGTCTTTGCGCGGCTGCGTGGCGGGGTGAACCGGCGCAAGCGCGACGAGCTGTGCGAACGCTTCGACCTGGACCCGACGAAGAAGGCCCGCACATACTCCAAGGGCAACCGGCAGAAGGTGGCGCTGATCGCCGCCTTGGCCTCCGACGTGGAGCTGCTGCTGCTCGACGAGCCGACGGCAGGCCTGGACCCGTTGATGGAGCTGGTGTTCCAGCAGGCCATCCGGGAAGCCCGGGACACGGGCACGACGGTGCTGCTGTCCAGCCACATCCTGGCGCAGGTCGAAGTGCTGGCGGACCGGATCTCCATCGTGCGGCAGGGCCGGATCGTGGAGTCCGGCTCCCTGCGCGAACTGCGGCACATGACCCGCATCACGGTCGAGGCCGAGGTCACCGGCTCGCCGGAGCGGCTCGCCGCCATGCCGGGCGTGCACGACCTGCGGCAGACGGACGGACAGGTGCGCTTCGAGGTCGACGGCAGCCGGGTCGGGGACGTGCTGCGTGAGCTGGCCGGTTTGGGTGTCCGCTCGATCGTCGCCCATCCGCCGACCCTCGAACAGCTGTTGATGAGCCACTACGGGGACGATCTTTCGGCGCGCGGCGCCACGACGGGAGTGAAGTGACGTGCCGGCCACCGTGGGTGACCGGACGGCAACGCGGCACAGCGCGCCGTCCGGTTCGCGTACCGCGACCTTGACGCTGGCGCGGTTCCTGCTGCGCCAGGATCGGGTCAAGTTGCCCGCCTGGATCGTCGGCCTCGGGCTACTGGTGGTCTACATCGGGGCGGCGCTGCCCGAACTCGCGCCGTCGGAGCAGGATCTCGCCGCGGCCGTTCCGCTGCTCGAGCAGCCGGTCGGGCGCATGTTCGCCGGCCCGGCGTTCGGTCTCGACGCGCCGACCTACGAGCGGTTCTTCGCCGCCGGCTACCTGCTCTATCTGTTCCTGCTGGCCGCGTTGATGAACATCATGCTCGTCGTCCGGCACACCAGGCTGGAGGAGCAGACCGGGCGCGCCGAGCTGATCCGCGCCAACGTCGTCGGCCGGGACGCGCCGTTGACCGCGGCATTGCTGGTCGCCGTGCTCGCCGACATCGCGGCCGCGATCGTGGTGACGGCGCTGGCGGTCGGCAACGGCTTCGCACTGACGGGCTCGCTGCTTGTGGGCGCCGCGACCGGGGCGACGGGCCTGGCCTTCGCCGGGGTCACCGCGGTGACCGTGCAGCTGAGCGAGAGTTCGCGCACCGCGGCCGGGTGGGCCGGGGTGGTCGTCGGAGTGGCGTTCGCGCTGCGCGGCCTCGGTGACATGGCCGAGGTCGGCGGCAGCGCGCTGTCGTGGACGTCACCGTTCGGCTGGGCCTCGCAGACTGCGCCATACGTCCACGACCGGTGGTGGCCGCTCCTGCTCCTGCTGGGGCTGGGCATCGTCGGGGCGCTGCTCGGGTTCGTCCTGCAGAACAAGCGCGACCTGGGCGCCGGCCTGATCAGTGCGCGGCGCGGCGCGGCGACGGCTTCCCGTTTTCTGGGCACGCCGCTCGGTCTCGCGTGGCGTCTGCAGCGGGGTGGGCTCGCCGGTTGGGCGGCATCGATCGTCGCCCTCGGCTGTGTCGACGGGGCCTTCGCGGATGTGATCGTGGAATCGGCCGCCGACCTGCCGGAGGCCGTCCGGCAGATGTTCGGCGCAGAGCAGCTGCTCACCGGGTATCTGGCGTTCCTGGCGATCTTCGGTGGGTATCTGACGGCCGCCTACGTGGTGTTCGCGGCGCAGGTGCTGCGCGCGGAGGAGACGTCCGGGCGGGCGGGCGCGCTGCTCGCCACCCCGGTCAGCCGGTCTGCCTGGGCGGGCTCTCACCTGCTGGTGATCGGGTTCGGTGCGGCGGTGATCCTGCTGCTGACCGGCGTGGGTACCGGCGCGGCCGTGGCCGGATCGCTCGGCGACTGGCAAACGTTCGGGGACGTCGTCGCCAGCCATCTCAACATGATCCCGGCGGTGCTGCTGGTGCTGGGCCTGTGCGCGGCGCTGTACGGCTGGGTACCTGGCTGGCTGCCTGCGATCGGCTGGGCGGTGGTCGCCTTGGCGGTGTTCGTCGGCAACTTCGCCGATCTGCTCGACCTGCCGGAATGGGTGCGTGCCCTGTCACCGCTGAGCCACCCTGCGGACATGCCCGTCGAATCGTTCGACGTGCTTCCGGCGCTTTGGCTGGCGGTCCTGGCGCTGGCGGGTGCAGGCATCGGCCTCGCCGGCCTCCGGCAGCGCCAGATCGGCGTGCGGTGATGGACCCGTCGATCAGCGCAGGTCGGCCAGGGCCGTCCGGAGCTGGGTCAACGCCGCCGCCACCCACGGCAGTTCGGCCGGGGCGTCCGAACTCAGCGCTTGCCACCGCTGCTCCTCGGACTCCCCGTACAGCAGGCTGGTGGCCACCCGGAAGCGTGGCGCGTCCGGGTGGTCGCCGAACGCGGCGCCGCTGAGCACGCCGACGCCGTGCTTGTCCAGCAGGAAACCGGCCACGGCGTCCGCCCCCGCCAGGCCGTGACGGCCGAGACCAGCCAGCGGACTGAGATCGGGATACAGGTAGAACGCTGCCGTCGGCTGACGGCATGCCGCTCCGGCGGCGACGAACTCCCGGTACACCGCCTGCGCGACGGCCGCGTGCAGCTTGCGGCCGGCGGCAACGTGCTCGCGCACCTCGGACGGCTCATCCAGGACGTACGCGGCGACATCCTGCATAGGAGCGGCCAAGCTGGACCAGACTTCGCTGGCGATACCGATCACCGCGTCGAGAGTGCGCTCACCGAGGTCACTGTGCGGGAAGCGAGCGAAGCCGATGCGCCACCCGCCGAGGGCCAGGCTCTTCGACAATCCACCGGTCACGAAGCACTGCTGGGGCAGGAACTCGGCGGGGGAACGCACGCTTGCCGGGGCGGCGGCGAGATCGCGGTAGATCTCGTCCGAGATCACCGCGAGACCGTGCTCCTCGGCGATCGCGCACACCTGCTTGACGTGCTCGGCCGTCGCGACGGTCCCGGTCGGGTTGTCCGGCACCGTCAGGACCAGCACACCGGGCCTCTGCCCGGCCCGGCGCGCCGCGTGCACCGCGGCAGTCAGTGCCCCGGGATCGGGCACGCCACCGGCTTCCTCGGGGATGTCCGCCCAGTGCACGCGCTTACCGGCCAGAGCCGCTTGAGCCGCATAGCTCACCCACGACGGCCGGGGCAGGATCACGTCCCCGGGGAGGGCGGCGATCAGCGCGTACAGCAGTGCTTTGCTGCCGGGAGCGGTGACGATCTGCTCCGGCTGGGTGGTGATCCCTCGGCGGGTGAAGTAGCCGGCCGCGGCCCGGCGTACTCCGGGCGAACCGGCGACCGGGCCGTAGCCGTTGCGCCCGGCGGCGCCACGCAGCTGCTCGGCGATGAAGCCGGGCACCGGCAACCCGGCTTCGCCGAAGCCGAGATGCACCACCCGCTCACCGGCCGCGCGCCGAGCCGCAAGCCGTTCGTTGATGGCCAATGTCGCCGAATGGGCAACCATGTGCATGCCTCCTTGGCCGACTCCTTGGCCGACTGATGCAAACGGTATTGCACGAAGTAGTCATCGTGCAAACATTCATGCCGCCATGTGTGGCCCAGCGCGCAGCTCGGCGGCCGGCTGAGGATGATGGTGGTCATGGCCGACACGAACACCGCGCCGGAGACCTTCGACGAGCTGGCGGCGCTGCTGCGGAGCCGGATGCCTCAGCTGACCCGATCGCAGCAGCTGCTCGCCGAACGTGTGCTGGCCGATCCGGAAGGCGTGGCGTTCATGACGGTGACCGAGCTGGCCAGGTCGGTCGGCATCAACGAGTCGACCGTGGTCCGGTTCGCCACCAGCCTGGGGTTGGACGGCTACCCCGGCCTGGCGCGGCTGTGCCGGGAGCGGTTGCGGGAACAGGCGCAGCTGCTGCGCCGGTTCGCCAACGTGGAATCGCTCACCGCGCAGGCGCGGGATCCGCTCGAGCTGGCGGTGGCCTTCGATCAGGCCAACATCGCCCGCAGCATCGCCAGGGTCGACCGTCCCGCCTGGGACCAGACCGTCGGCGTGCTGGCCACGGCGACCCGGGTGCACCTGCTGGGCCTGCGCAAGTGTTTTCCCGTCATGCACCTGTTCGGCTACCTGCTCGGCCTGGTGCGGGAGGAGGTGCGCGTGCTCGGCGCGGCGCACGGCGTGCTGACCGACGAGCTGCGCCGGGTCCAGCAGGGTGACTGCTTCGTGGCGGCCTCGATCCACCGCTACTCGGCGGACACGGTCCGGGCCTTCGAGTGGGCGGCCCGGCGCGGCGCCACCACCGTGGCCCTGACCGACAACCCGGCCTCACCGTTGGCCGGCTCCGCAACCCACGCGTTCTACCTGGACACCACCGGGGTGTCGGTGTTGCGGTCGATGACCGCCTTCGTGACGTTCGTGCAGGCCATGGCCACGTCGGTAGCGGCGGCGCGGGGCACCGAGGCCCGGTCGGCGCTGCTGGTGGAGGAAGAACTGCTCGACACCTTCGGCGTCTACTACGCGCCGAACCGCGACCGCTGACATCTGAGGCGCAGCATGCCTGCGCAGCCTCGATGCCGGATCGGCGGCCCGCCGACGTACACGCCGAGAGACGGTCTGCAGTGGTCGTGGCGTGGCAGGTTCCGGTCAGCGCCCGTTGTCGTGGACCGGGCGTGCTACCACTGTGCTATGCACACCACTGACCTGGGGGCGCTCGTCGGCCGGTACCCGGTGGACAACAAGCGGCGTCGTGTTCTCGGACTGGCTTACACGATCGGCGGGGCGGCGGCGCTGGCCGTGGGGATACCCATGATGCTCTCCGATGCGGACCGGCCGATGCTTCCCGGTGAACCGGCGTATCGCGCGATCGAGATGGTGATCGGCGGCTTGCTCGGCCTCGGCGGGCTTGCCGTGCTGATCGGGGTCGTGCTGCTGATCAGGGCAGCGCAGACGCGTGGCCACGCGATCGACCTCCACGAGCACGGCATCGTCCGCCATGCCCGGGGTGCGGCCGAAGCGATCCCCTGGCGGGACATCGCCCAGGTGGTCCGGCAAGGGAACCCGCAGAATCGCGGGGGCCTGGGCATCAACTTCCGCTGTGTCGTCCGGCTGAACGACGGACGCCAGTTCGCCTTCAGCAGTCACACGACGAGGGCCATCGAGCTCGCGGAGCGGTTGCAGACGGCGGTGCACGGCCGCCCCTGACCGGCGTGCCGTTCTCGCCCGGCACTGCACATCACGTCCACCCGGGTCGTCACGAATGCCCGGGCGGGACTTCGGCCAGCCAGGCTGCCGCGGGTGGCTGCCCGGTCAGGCGGGCTCGATGGGCAGCCGCCCGCCTAGGCAGGCTCAGACGTCGAGCAGCTCGACGGTCACCTCGGCGATGGAGCCTGGCTCGAGGCCTTCGGCGGTGCGCACCGCGCGCTTGACAGGCAGCGCATAGCAGCCGGACCCGCTGTCCGGGAAGATCGACGTCCGCCACGTGGTGCCGCCGATCGTGGCCCGGACCCGGAGCGACCCGAACCCACGCTGCACGCCCTCGGTGAGCTCCCGGATGTCCTCGCTCACCTCGACGGGAACCGACACGAACGTCCACGTCTCGGCACGCCGGGCGTCCCATACCCACAGTTCGGCTGCGAAAGTGGCGATCACCGTGCCAGCATGGCACGCCCGACCGACAGTCGCGGGCCGGGAATCCGGACGCACGACGCATACCGCTGGCGGGCCGCGCTGGGCGGTGGGGCCTCCCGCGAGCGGCAGCCGCGCGAAGGCCCCACCGGCCGGCTACATGTTGCGGGCGCCCTCCTCGATCGCCTCGCGAATGCGCGAGTAGGTGCCGCACCGGCAGATGTTGCGGATCTGGTCGAGATCGGCGTCGGTGATCGACCTGCCTTCCCGCCGCACCTTCTTCACCAGCGCCACCGCGGCCATGATCTGCCCGGGCTGGCAGTAACCGCACTGCGAGACGTCCTTGTCCAGCCACGCCTGCTGCATCGGGTGCAGCTCGCCGTCGGCGGTGTCCGCCAGCCCCTCGATGGTGGTGATGTGATCGGTGGGTTCGAGGTCACCGACCCGGACCGCGCACGGGTTGAACGCCCGGCCGTTGATGTGCGAGGTGCATGCCTTGCACACGTTGATGCCGCAGCCGTACTTCGGTCCCGTCACGCCGAGAATGTCCCGGAGGACCCACAGCACTCGGACGTCGTCCTCGACGTCCACGGTGACCTTCTTCCCGTTGAGGATGAATGTCTGCTCGGGCATGGCGCTCCTCACCAGGTCAGCTTCAGGCCGTTGGTCGGCGACTGCGGAATCGGGGGAATGAACGGCTTCGGCTTGAACGCCAGCGGGTCACGGTGGTTGACCGGGAAGTAGTCCGGCACCCGGCCGACCGCCCTGGCGTAGGCGCAGGCCACCGCGGCCATGCTGGCGGCCACCCCGGCCTCGCCCGCACCGCCCGGCGTCTTGCGGTCGGAGGGCATGACGATGATCTCCACCTCCGGCGGCGTGTTCCACTGCCGTGTGTAGAAGTAGTTGTCCCAGCTGGCCTCGAGGAAGTGCCCGTCCTTGAGGTGCATGCTCGAGGTCAGCGTGAGCGCGATGCCGTCGTTGATGCCGCCGAGCATCTGCGCCCGCAGGCCGGTCGGGTTGATGACCAGCCCGGCGTCGATGGCGTACACCGCCTTGGTCACCCGCGGGCCGGTCACCGCGTTGGGGATCTTCCGGTTGACCGTCTCCGGGCGGCAGTCGATCTCCACCAGGCAGGCGCTGGCGGTCTTGTACTCCTTGTGGATCGCGATGCCCTGCGCCATGCCCTTCGGCAGCGGCCGGCCCCACTTGCCGACCTCGGCGACCTTGTTCAGGCAGGCCAGCACCCGCTTGTCCTTGAGGAACTTGCGGCGGAACGTCAGCGGGTCCATGCCCATCGCGGCGGCCAGCTGATCCACCACCAGCTCGGCGGCGGTGCGCACGTCCGGCGAGTAGATGTTGCGCATGCTGCCGGTGTTGAACCGCTGGTCGGTCTCCACCAGCGACTGGTTGACCACGCCGAAGTTGTACGGGATCTCCTGGGTCAGGGCGAAGATCGTCTCGGCGAAGCCGAGGTTGCCGAGGCCGGTCGGCAGGTTCGCCACGCTCGCCGTGATCAGGTCACCGAGGCCGTGCCGGTAGTCGGTCTCGATGCTGGTGTGGTTCTGCAGGAACGCCAGCACCTGCTTGCCGGTGTAGAGGGCGCGCACCCGGCTGGTGGCCATGCCGTGCATGCGGCCGGCGCGAGCGTCGTCGGCACGGTGCCACATCAGCTTGACCGGCTTGCCCATCGCCTTGGAGATCTTCGCCGCCTCCAGCGCCGCGTCGAAGAACAGCCGGCGGCCGAACGACCCGCCGCCGTCCACGACGTGCACCTTCACCTTGTGCTGCGGCAGGCCGAGCTCGGCGGCGATGGTCTGCTGGGTGACGATCGGCGACTTCAGGCTGGCCCAGATCTCCGCCCGGTCCTTGCGCACGTCGGCGACCGCCGAGTTGGTGTCCAGCGCCGAATTGCTGCGGAAGTAGAACAGGAAGTCGGCGTCGATGGACTTGACCAGGTTCAGGTTGACCGGGCCGATGCCGATCTTGTCCAGGCCCAGCTCGCTGATCTTGGGCAGCGGTATCTCGGCCTGGCGGAGCTTGCGCACGATGTCCTCGTCCGACTCGCCTGCCACCGGGCCCGGCTTCCACTCGACCTGCATGGCGCGGACCGCGTCGATGCACTGGCCGAACGTCCTGGCCCGCACCGCGACGCCGGTGTCGATCATCGCCACGTCGGTGACGCCGGGCATGGCACGGATCTCGGCCTCGTTGAGCAGCTTGACCGGCTTGCCGTTCAGCGTCGGCGGGCGGCACACCATGGTCGGCAGGGCGTCCTCGACGCGCAGGTCGGTGGTGAACACCTTGCGGCCGGTCACGGCGGCCCGCGCGTCGATGCGCTTCTGCTCCTTGCCGATGACCTTGAACTCGCTGACGTCCTTCAGCGTCACCTCGACCTTCTTGGTCTCCGAGACGGCGGCCCGCTTGGCCAGCTCGCCGTAGCCGACCGAGCGGCCGTCCGGGGCCTGGATGACGCCCGCCTTGGCGACGAGCTTGTTCACCTCGTCGCCGAGCAGGATCGCCGCGGCCTCCAGCAGCGCGTTACGCGCGATCGCGGCGGCGACCCGGATCGGGGTGAACGTCGAGATCGTGGTGTTCGAGCCACCGGTGAGCTGGTTGAACAGCAGCTCCGGCCGGGCGTCGGCGAGCGTCACCTTGACCTTCTCCACCGGCAGGTCGAGCTCTTCGGCGATGATCATCGCCGTGGACGTGGTGATGCCCTGACCGACCTCGGCGCGCGGCAACGCGAACGACGCGGTGCCGTCCTCGTTGATGGTGACGGTGATCAGGTTCGCCGTCGCGCGGGTCGCGTCGGTGAGCAGGTCGTTCAGGTCGTACAGCTCGGGGACCTGGGGCGGGCTCGGGACGGCGGCGGTGGCCGGTTCGGACAGCGCGATGTCCGCGGCGGCCACCAGCGTCGTGCCTGCCACGACGTAGCCGAAGAACTTCCGTCGACTGATGCCAGAACGCTCGCTCGCTCCGGACTGGGCACGTTCACAATCGATCGTTGGACCGGACATATGCACCTCGTGGTGGGAGCGGATCAACCGGGTGGTTACGCCGAATGGCGGTAACCATCGGCCAGGTGGCCCTGAGTGTGTCACCCATCACGAGCAGTGCCTAGGAGGGACCCGCCCAAATTCAGCCGAACTGGTTGTGCAAGTGGCACAACTCACGGTCACCGGCCGGACCGCATGGCCAGGGCGCGCAACGCGAGGTCGAGCTCCACCGGCGGGGTGTCTTCGGCCAGCGGGCGACCGATGAGGAGGGCGATCCGGCGCAGCCGGTTGACCACGGTGTTGCGGTGGCAGGGGACCGCTTTGGCGGTGCGCACCGTCGACCCGGCGCAGGCGACCCACGCGCGCAGCGTGCGGATCAGCTCGCGGGCCTCGGCCGCAGGCAGCGCGAGCAGCGGGTCGAGCCAGGTGCGGATCAGGTCGTCGGCGATGTCCGGCGAGCTCAGCAGCAGCGCTTCCGGGAGACAGTCGTCGTAGCGGGACAAGCCGCGCGATCCGGCGCGGGCACGCAGAGCCAGCAGCGCTTGCCGGTATCCGTCGGCCACCCCGGCCAGCCCGCGGACGACGCCGGACACCCCGATCAACCTGTCGGGCGGGGCGGCGGCGAGCCCGTGCAGCAGCTCCAGCGGCTGGTCGGCCCGCGGCTCGCGCAAGGCGATGACGCCGACCACGACGTCGGAGCGGTCCACCCACGCCGAGGGATGGGCCGCCAGGCGTGATTCGGCGAGCGGGATGTCGAGCTCGTCGCAGACGATGACCAGGTAGTCGTCCTCGACCGGCAGATCGAGCACCCGCGACGCTTCCGCGATGAACCCTGGCTGGCCCGTGCGCCCGCTGAGCACGCCCTCCCACAGCATCGCCCTGCGCCGTTCGTCAGCGCGCAGGACCGATCGTTCGTAGTGGTGGTAGGCGCTGGCCACCTCGGCCGACGTCTGGTCGACCACCTCCCACAGCCTGGTGCCGATCTCCGGCACCACCTCGGGGGGCAGCACGTCGCGGCCGTGTTCGATGAGATCGTCCCAGATGATGCGCCCGCCGAACCGGAACGACCGCAGCACGTCGTCCAGCGGGACACCCTGCTCGGCGCGGCGGCGGCCGGTCTGCCGGGCAGCGTCGAAGATGGCGTCGTCGTGCGGCCTCGTCGGCCGGCCGCTGACGGCCTCGGCGAGCAGTTGCAGCACCCGGTCGATGTTGTCGTGGCAGGACCGGCGGAGGTCGTCGTGCGGAACGCGGATGGTGTCCTGGTAGCCGGGGTTCTCGCTCTCGATCGCCTTCACCAGCCGGTCGGTCAGGGATTCCAGCCGGTTGCGGCGGTGCGCGGTGATGAACTCCACCGCCGCGGCCTGCGTGTCGGTGTGCGACCTGGTCATCGTCGTTGCTCGTCTCGTCCGGCCGGTACGTACCGGAAGCCGGCTGGGCGGGGTGGTGCATCCGGCGTGCGCAGCGAGTCCGGCCGGGACGAGGCGTGCGGCACGACGGTCATCCCGTGATAGTAGGGGCCGGCGAGCCCGGCCCGGCAGAAGCGGACGTCAGCCCATCCGGCGAAGTTCCGGCCACATCTGCGACCACGGGCGGCTGGGGCCCGCGCAGAACAGCACCGGTGCGCCGTTCTCCTCGTTGTCGACGCCCGCGTCGTTGCCGATCGTGGCCGCGGTGGTGCAGCCGACGAAGAACCGCGACGCCCGTTCGGCCGGGATGCCCACGACCACCACCCGGCTGGCCAGGTCGGGAGGAGGTCCCCAGTGCCAGTAGGCGTTGTGGCCGCTGTAGGCCTGCGGCAGACCGTAAGCGGGGCCGAACCTGTCGATCGCGCCCGCCTCGCCGTAGTTGCGGGTGAAGATGACCGCGCCGTCCTGGTGGGCGTGTGCGACCGTGCTGACCAGCTCCGGCCAGCCCACCGTTTCGCCGACGTCCTCGTTCATCGCCACCACGAGGTCGATGTCCCGTACCGGCAGCACCGGCAGCGCGATGACCGGGTCGATCACGATGCTGGCGGCCAGCGCCAGCCCGAGGGCGGCCTTGCGCAGCAGCGGCGGGCGCCCGCGCAGCCATCGCGGGATGGGCACGCAGCCTGCGGCGACGAGCAGCGGCAGCATCCCCGCCAGGTAGTAGGGCTTGCCGCCGGTGGCCATGAACACCACCGCCAGCAGCACCCAGGTCACGGCGAGGAAGCGCAACTCGGCGTCCCGGAACAGCCGCACCAGCCCGGCGATCCACACCGGCGCCAGCACCGGGCTGACCAACAGCAGCTGGAACGGAACGACCGCCCACCACGGCTCGGAACTGGCCGACTCGCCGCGTGCGATGGCCGCGGACACCTCCAGATGCGGCCAGCCGTGCGCGGCCTGCCAGAGGATGAACGGCGCGAACAGCACCACGGCGATCATGGCGCCCAGCCACGGGTAGGGGCTGCGCAGCACGTGCCGTGGGCCGGCCGCCAGCAGGCTGACCAGCACCGCCACGGCCAGCAGCGCGGGCAGCGGCTTGTTGAGCAGGCCGAGCCCGACGACCAGCCCCACCGCCAGCCACAGCCGCTCGTCGCGCAGCACCGCACGGACGATCAGCCAGGTGGCGGCTGTCCAGCACAGCAGGTCGAACGTGGTGGTGCTGAGCAGGTGGCCGTTGAACAGCACGACCACCGACACCCCGGCGATCACCGCGGCGAGCACCTGGGCGCTGCGCTTGGCACCCAGCTCGCCGGCGAGCAGGCCGGTGATCAGCACGATCAGGCCGGCGGCCAGCGCAGAGGGCAGCCGGAGCAGGGTGAGCGAGTCCGCATCCAGCTCGGTCATCAGCCGGGCCAGCAGCGGGGTCACCGGGCCCTGGTCGACGTACGCCCAGTCCAGTCGCTTGCCCGCGGCGATGAAGTACAGCTCGTCCCGGTGATAGCCGTACTCGTGCGCGAACAGGACCAGTACCGCGCTGACGAGGCCGGCGACCGCCACGATCATGGCTCGGCAGCATAGCGCCACTTGCGCCGTCATGGGCTGTGTTCGGGCTGGTCACAAGCGCGGTTCCGGCCGGAAAGGCACCGCCGGGCAGCGCGATCCTGCCCGGAGAAGCACCACGGAGCAGGCACACGAGCCGGGCGGCGGCCCGGCGGGCGTCAGCGCTGCGGCTCGGGCTCGGTTGCCGTGGCCTCGGGCGCGACGCCGGCCTGCCGTTCGGCGGCGGCCTTGCGCTTCCGCTTCAGCAGCATGATCACGACGAAGCCGGCCACCAGCACGCCGAGCACCACCCAGCTGCCCTTGCCGATCGCCGACTCCAGCCACTTCGCCGACTCGCCGAGTGCCGCCCCGATGCCGACGTGCAGGGCACACCAGGCCAGGCCCGCCACGCCCGCCGCGGGCAGGAACCGGTGGAACGGCAGCTTGGCCGCCCCGGCCGCGGCGGGCACCAGCGTGCGCATCACCGGCAGGAAGATCGCGATCATCACCGCGACCGCGCCGCGCCGCTGCAGGAACTCGACCGCCTTGTCCCAGCTCTCCCCGCCGTGCTTGTCGACGAACTTCACGTTGCGCAGCTTCGGGCCGAAGTAGCGGCCCAGCCAGTAGCCCGCGGTGTACCCCAGCATCGCGCAGCCGGTGGTGACCAGCCACATCGCGACGAACTCGGGAACCGAGTCGACCGTGACGCCCAGGATGAACAGCCCGGTCTCGCCCGGCGCGACGAAACCGAGGCCCAGACAGGTCTCCCCGAACACCAGCAGGCCGGCGCCGAGGATCAGCCAGCCCTCGGGCAGGTTCTGCAGCCAGGTCAGGAAATCCGAGATCACGCCGCGGGGCCCCCTCTGCTACTGCCGTGAGTGGATCAGCGGGCGAGCAGCGCGCTCGCCTCCTGAGCCGCGGGCCCTGACTCGGCGAGATGTGCCAGGTTGGCCGGCAACGGCTCGCCGCGACGGCGCTTGGTCTGCGCGTACAGCCGGCCGGCGCGGTAGCTGGAGCGTACCAGCGGGCCGGCCATCACACCGGCGAAACCCAACGATTCGGCCACCCGGGCGTGCTCGACGAACTCCTCCGGCTTGACCCAGCGGTCCACCGGGTGGTGCCGGATGCTCGGCCGCAGGTACTGGGTGATGGTGAGGATCTCGCAGCCGGCGTCCAGCAGGTCACGCATCGCGGGCTCGACCTCCTCCGGCCGCTCACCCATGCCGAGAATCAGGTTCGACTTGGTGACCAGACCCGCGTCGCGGGCGCGCCGGATCACCTCGAGCGACCGCTCGTAGCGGAAGCCGGGGCGGATCCGCTTGAAGATGCGCGGGACCGTCTCGATGTTGTGCGCCAGCACCTCCGGCTCGGAGCCGAACACCTCGGCCAGCAGGTCCGGCTTGGCGTTGAAGTCCGGGATGAGCAGCTCGACGCCGGTGCCCGGGTTCAGCGCGTGGATCTGCCGCACGGTCTCCGCGTACAGCCAGGCGCCGCCGTCCGGCAGGTCGTCCCTGGCGACACCGGTGACGGTCGAGTAACGCAGCCCCATGGCCTGCACGCTCTCCGCCACCCGCCGGGGTTCGTCCCAGTCCAGCTCCGCGGGCTTGCCGGTGTCGATCTGGCAGAAGTCGCACCGCCGGGTGCACTGGTCGCCACCGATGAGGAAGGTGGCCTCGCGGTCCTCCCAGCACTCGTAGATGTTCGGGCAGCCCGCTTCTTCGCAGACGGTGTGCAGACCCTCCCGTTTCACCAAGCCCTTCAGCTCGGTGAACTCCGGGCCCATCTTCGCCCGGGTCTTGATCCACGACGGCTTCTTCTCGATGGGCGTCTGGCTGTTGCGGACTTCTAGTCGCAGCAGCTTGCGGCCCTGGGGTGCGGGTACGCTCACGGTCCCCACACTACCCACCCGCGCGCGCACGAGACACCGCGCTGTGCTCGGGACCGGATGGTGGACACCGCAGTCGTGGTCAGCCGGTCGGCGTCAGCATGCGCAGCAGCTCACCGACCGGAAAGCGGCGCCGCCTGCGCGTGGGGGCGGCCTGGTCCGCGCCGTGGCGCAGCAGCGCCATGAAGCTCGCACCGACCCGGGTGATCTCGTCCAGCGGCTCGTGCGGTTCGGCCAGGCCTGCGGTGATCGCCAGCAGCCGTTGCTCCCGTTCCAGAGCGGGCACCAGAGTCTCCGGGTAGACGTCTATGTGGCTGTCGAGGACCGCGCGCAACGTCGGGTTCTCCGCCACCGTGCCGCGCCAGGCCTGCGCCACCAGCTCGGGGTTGTCCGAGTCCTCCCGCGGCGGCGCGTCCATGGCGTCCTCCGGGCCGCCGACCGTGCTCCGCAACTTGCCCAGCAGGCGCAGGTTCCACCGGTAGTAGAGGGCCAGCAGCAACTGCTCCGGGGTGCCGAACAGCTCTTCGGCGCGCGGGATCTCGGCGAACGGCAACGGTCCGCCCGGCGCCCGGCGGGCCAGCTTGAGCACGGTGTTCATGACCTTGCGGCGGGCGTAGTAGTCGTTCCAGCTCATGGCAGCTCCCCGCTTCTTGCGATGCGCCCGAAATGTTGCTCCGGGGACGTGGCCGAATCGCATACTGCCGGTATGTTCTGGAAACGAACATACCACGGGTATGGTGCGGCTCAGGTGGCGTAAACTTGTGATCATGGCGACAGTCCGTGCTCGTCCGGCGTCCGCGCGCAAGACGCGCTACGCCTCAGCCACCCGTGATGACCTGGTACGGAGTGCGGTCGCGTTGTTCACCACGCACGGCTACGCCAGCACGTCGCTCGATGTCATCGCGGCTCGCGCCCGGGTCACCAAAGGTGCGCTGTATCACCATTTCCGGGACAAGCAGGATTTGTTCGAGGCCGCATTCAGTGCGGTCGAGAAGAAGGTGTACGCCAAGCTGAAGAAGGTTCTCGCCACGTCCGAGAATTTGTGGGTGAAAGCCGGTCTCGTGGTGCGCGAGTACCTGCAGAGTTGCCTGGATCCGGCCTATCAGCGCATCGTCATTCACGAGGGACCGGTGGTGATGGGCTGGCAGCGCTGGCGGGACGCCCAGGAGGGCCTGAGCTTCGGGGTGATCAGGGACGCCATCGCCGACCTGCGTGCGGCGGGCGGCCTGTCCGGGCTGCCGGTCGAAGTCACCGCGCGGCTGGTGTGCGGAGCGTTGTCCACCGCGGCCACGATGATCGCCAACTCGCCGGACCCGAAGCGGGTCAGCGAGGAGACCGAGGACGCCGTGGTGCGGCTGCTCGGGTTGGTCCGGGCTGGTGCCGAGGCGCAGGGCCTGCGGTGAGCGGAACAGGTCACGCCTTGCCGTAGACCGGCACGTGGGCGCCGCTGACCGCGCTCGTCTCCTCCTGGCAGAGGGCGAGGATCACGTCGGCGATCTCCCGCGGCTGCACCCATCGGGAGTGATCGGCGTCCGGCATGCTTGCCCGGTTGGCCGGGGTGTCGATCACGCTGGGCAGCACCGCGTTGACCCGGATGCCGTCGTCGCGGTACTCCTCGGCCATCGCGTCGACCAACGCCAGCACGGCGGCCTTGCCGGTGATGTAGCCCGCGGCCCCGCTGAACGGCCGCAGCGCGGCGCGGCCGGAGACACACACGATCGCGCCGCCGCCTGCCTCGATCATGGCGGGCAGCGCCGCCTGGCTGACCAGGTAGGTCGGGCGCAGGTTGAGCCGCAGCTGGTGCTCGAACTCGTCGACGTCCGTCTCGTGCACGCGCCCGCCCGCGGCGAATCCGCCTACCAGGTTGACGACGGCGCGCAGTGCAGCTGCGGGCTCGGCGGTGGCTAGTGCCACCACCGAGCGCGCCGATGCGGGATCGAACAGGTCGGCCTGGACCAGGTGCAGGTTCTCGTGCTCGGCCAGCCTGCCCACCTCGGATTCGGCCAGCCACGGCACCACGACCCGCCACCCGGCAGCCAAAAACACCGTGGTGACGGCGGATCCGAGCCAGCCCGTGCCTCCGGTGATCAGGGCCGTCCTCGCCGCGGACGTCGCCATGCCGGACTCAGCCGTTCTGCAGGGCGAAGGTGACGCCGGGAGCCTCCGGCCGAGCCCGCGGGATCCACCGGTCGTCGCTCACCGGGAGCTCGCCGTCCAGCGCCGCCAGGGTCGCCTTCTCCGCCAGCGGCAGCACGTCCTCGACCGTCACCTCGCGGCCCAGCTCGGCGCTGAGCGACGTCACCCCGGCGTCGGAGATCCCGCACGGGATGATCTTGTCGAACGCGCTGAGGTCCGCGTTGCAGTTGATCTCGAAGCCGTGCATGGTGACCCCGCGCTGCACCCGGATGCCGATCGCGGCGATCTTGCGCTCCGGGCGGTGGTCGTCGGCAGGGACCCACACGCCGCTGCGGCCCTCCACCCGGCCGGTGGTCAGCCCCAGCCCGTCGCACACCGCGATGAGCGCCTCCTCCAGGCGCCGGACGAAGTGCACCACGTCGATCGGGTCGGCGAGCTTGACGATGGGGTAGCCGACCAGCTGGCCGGGGCCGTGCCAGGTGATCTTGCCGCCGCGGTCGACGTCCACCACCGGGGTGCCGTCCTGCGGCCGCTCGTGCGGTTCGGTGCGCTTGCCCGCGGTGTACACCGACGGGTGCTCCAGCAGCAGCAACGTGTCCGGGCCGGTGCCGTCGGCCCGCGCGGTGAGCAGCTCGCGCTGCAGCTGCCATGCCTGCCGATAGTCGATGAGTCCGATCCGCCGCACGTCGACCGGGTCCGAGGAGGCCCGGCAGCTCAACGATTCACTCACGATTGCGAGCCTACCCACTCCCGCGGCCTAGACAACGGCCGCCAGCGCTTGGTGCAGGTGCTCGTGCCGGAACGTGAAACCGGCGTCGAGCAGGGCCTTGGGTCGCGCGTTGTGGCTGTTCAGGATCGGCTCGACGGCATCGGGGCCGAGCAGCAGCCGCATGGCCTGCTTCGGCACGAACCACGGCGTCGGCCGGTGCAGCCGCGCCCCGAGTTGCCGGACGAACTCGGTGTTGGTCACCGGGTGCGGCGCCACCACGTTGACCGGGCCGCGCACCGCCGCCTGCTCCACCGCGAAGCGAGTGGCGGCGGCGTGGTCCGGCAGGCTGATCCACGGCACGTACTGGGTGCCGTCACCGAGCCTGCCGCCCAGCCCGAACCGCACCAACGGCGTGAGATAGCGCAGCATGCCGCCGTGCCCGGACAGCACCACCCCGGTGCGCAGCCGGACGACCCGCGCGCCCGCGCGCTCCGCCGCCTGCGTCGCTTGTTCCCAGTGGGTGGTCAGTTCGGCCAGAAAGCCGGAGCCGCCCGCGGCGGATTCGTCCACCACCGCGCTGCCGGTGTCGCCGTAGTAGTCGATGCCGGACGCGTTGACCATGGTCGCGATGCCGCGCTCGGCGACTGCCTCGGCGAGCACCTCGGTCGGTTCGATCCGGCTGTCCTTCATCTCCTGCTTGCGGGCATGACTCCACCGGCCGGGCGTCATCGGGGAGCCGCACAGGTTCACCACCGCGTCGACGTCGTCCAGCGCCTCCTCGTCGATGGTGCCCGCGGGAGGGTTCCAGCGGTGCTCGTCCCCGGCCGCCGGGTCGCGGCGGACCAGCCTGCGCACTTGGTGACCGTGTGCCCGCAGTTCGGCCACCAAGGCGCGCCCCAGCAGTCCGCTCGACCCGGCGACCAGGACGATCATGACCGGTTACAGCCCGAGCTCGGACTCGAAGTTGCCCTCGGTCAGCCGCTGCTTGACCGTGGTCAGGAAGCGGCCGGCGTCGGCACCGTCGATCAGCCGGTGGTCGTAGGTCAGCGCCAGGTAGGCCATGGACCGGATCGCGATGGTGTCGTTGCCGTCGGCGTCGGTGACCACCACCGGGCGCTTGACCACCGCGCCGACACCGAGGATGGCCGCCTGCGGCTGGTTGATGATCGGCGTGTCGAACAGCGCCCCGTTGCTGCCCAGGTTGGTGATGGTGAACGTGCCGCCGGTCAGCTCGTCCGGCTTGATCTTGTTGGTGCGGGTGCGCTCGGCCAGGTCGGCGATCCCGCGGGCCAGGCCGGCCAGGTTGAGCTCACCGGCGTTGTGCAGCACCGGGGAGATCAGCCCGCGCTCGGTGTCCACCGCGATGGCCAGGTGCTCCTCGCCGTAGTAGGTGATCTCGCCTGCCTGCTCGTCGAAGTAGGCGTTGATGTTCGGGTGCTGCTTGAGCGCTTCGACCGCGGCCTTGGCGAAGAACGGCAGGAACGTGAGCTTGACGCCCTCCCGTTCCTGGAACGTCTTCTTCGCCTGCTGGCGCAGCCGGGCGATCTTGGTGACGTCCACCTCGTGCACCTGGGTCAGCTGCGCGGAGATCTGCAGCGACTCCCTGGTGCGCTTGGCGATGGTCATCCGGATGCGGTTGGCCTTCTGCGTGGTGCCGCGCAGGCCGGAGGTGTCCACCGCGGCCGGGGCCGACGGTGCGCTCGGCGCCTGCGCCGGGGCGGCTGCGGCCGGAGCCGCGGGCTGGGCGGCGGGTGCCTGGGCGGCGGGTGCCTGGGCGGCAGCCTTGGCCTTGGCTTCCGCAGCGGCCAGCACGTCCTGCTTGCGGATGCGGCCACCGACCCCGCTGCCCTTGATCGTGGACAGGTCCACGCCGTGCTCGGCGGCCAGCTTGCGCACCAGCGGCGTGACGTACGGGCGCTTCTGCTCCCCGTCGGGCGACCCGGCAGCCTGCGCGGCGGGCTGAGGCGCGGTCTGGGGTTCCGCTGCCTGCGGGGCGGGCTGCGGCGTGGGCTGGGCCTCTGCCGCCTGCGGGGCGGGGGCCGGCTGCGGGGCGGGGGCCGGCTGCGGAGCCGCGTCCTGCGCGGGGGCCTGCGGCGCGGGAGCTTCCGCGGCGGGGGCCTCCTCGGCCGGGGACGGCTGCGGCGCAGCGCCGCCGGCGCCGCCTGCGCCGGGCGTCCCGATGACCGCCAGCTGGCTGCCCACCTCGACCGTTTCGTCCTCGCCGACGGTGATCTCCAGGACGGTACCTGCCACCGGGGAGGGCACCTCGGTGTCGACCTTGTCGGTGGAGATCTCCACCAGCGGTTCGTCCACCTCGACGGTGTCGCCGACCTGCTTCAGCCACCGGGTCACCGTGCCCTCGGTGACGCTCTCGCCCAGCTCGGGCAGCGTGACCGGGGTGCCGGAGGCGGCGGATCCGTCGCCACTCGCCGAGGCCGGCTCCGCGGCGGGTGCTTGCGGGGCCGGGGCCTGCTGCTCCTCGGTGGCCGCAGGCGCGGCGGCCTGCGCTGGTTCTTCCTCGGCGGCGGCAGCACCCTGCTGCTCGCCACCGGCGTCGCCGCCGGAGCCACCGGACCCGTCGTCGATCACCGCGAGCTCGGCCCCGACCTCGACGGTCTCGTCCTCCTGCGCGACGATGCGCGCCACGACGCCCGCGACGGGGGAGGGCACCTCGGTGTCGACCTTGTCGGTGGAGATCTCCAGCAACGGCTCGTCGACGGCGACCGTGTCACCTTCCTTCTTGAGCCACCGCGTGACGGTTCCCTCGGTGACGCTCTCGCCGAGTTCCGGCAGTCTGACGGAGAAGGCCATCGCTGTTTAGCTCCTTGAGGCAGTAGTGGTTCGGGGATCAGGCGTGGACGTGAAGCGGTTTGCCGGCCAGCGCCAGGAAGGCCTCGCCGAGCGCTTCGTTCTGCGTGGGATGGGCGTGGATCAACGGGGCGACGTCCTCCGGGAAGGCCTCCCAGTTGTAGATCAGCTGGGCCTCGCCGATCAGCTCACCGACGCGGTCGCCGACCATGTGCACCCCGACGACCGGGCCGTCCGGCGCCTTGACCAGCTTCACCGCGCCCGACGTCTTGAGGATCTGGCTCTTGCCGTTGCCGCCGAGGTCGTACGTCAGCGTGGTCACCCCTGAACCGTATCGTTCTTTCGCCGCGTCTTCAGTGAGACCGACCGATGCCACCTCGGGGTGGGAGTAGGTCACTCGCGGGATGCCCGCCTCGTCGATCGGCTTGGGCTTCAGCCCGGCGATCTGCTCGGCGACGAAGATGCCGTGCGCGAAGCCGCGGTGCGCCAGCTGCAGCCCGGCGACGATGTCGCCGACGGCGTACACGCCGTCGATGTTGGTGCGCAGCCGCTCGTCGGTGCGCACGAAGCCCCGCTCCAGCGCGATCCCGACCTCCTCGAAGCCGTGGCCCGCGGTGTTCGGCCCGCGGCCCACCGCGACCAGCAGCACGTCCGCCGCCAGGGTCTCGCCGTTCTCCAGCGACACCTCGACGCCGTTGTCGTCCTGCCTGGCCCCGGTGAACTTCACACCGGTCTTGAATCCGATCTTGCGGCGCCGGAAGGCCCGCTCCAGCTGCTTGGACGCGAACTCGTCCTCCGAGGGGACCAGGCGCGGCAGCGCCTCGACCACGGTGACGTCGGTGCCGAAGGAGGCCCAGATGCTGGCGAACTCCACGCCGATGACACCGCCGCCGAGCACCACCGCCCGCTCCGGGACGGTGTCCAGCAGCAGCGCCTGGTCGCTGGTGATGATCCGCCCGGTGATCTCCAGCCCGGGCAGCGTCCTGGCGTACGAGCCGGTCGCCAGCACGACGTTGCGGCCGGTGTAGGTCACGCCGTCCACCTCGACGGTGGTCGGGCTGGTCAGCGTCCCTGCGCCCTCGACGATGGTGACCTTGTGCGCCTTGGCCAGGCCCTGCAAGCCCTTGTAGAGCCGCGACACCACGCCGTCCTTGTACTTGTGCACCCCGGCCATGTCGACGCCCTCGAACACCGACTTGACGCCGAACTGCTCGCCTGCCCGGGCGTTGTCGGCGATCTCCGCGGCGTGCAGCAGGGCCTTGGTCGGGATGCACCCGCGGTGCAGGCACGTCCCGCCCAGCTTGTCCTTCTCCACCAGGATCACCGACAGGCCCAGCTCGGCCGCGCGGAACGCGGCCGCGTAGCCTCCCGAGCCGCCACCCAGGATGACAAGGTCAGCGGACGTTTCGGTCACGGTCACTCCTCATCGTCAGGCTTACACCACACCAGGGATCACACCATGGCCGCGCTGACGGCCCGGCGTCCGCGGGTCGCGCGTGCGCCGTGGTTCACCTCATCTTGTCATTACGGATGCCACGCTAGCGACCGGAGAACGGCTGTGGGACACCACACCCGGGCTTCCGGCAGAATGTGCCCACACTGACGGGACGGAGTTGGTTGTGTTGGCGTGGTTCAGGCGGCGCAAGGGCAAGCAGAAGCAGGGCGTGCTCCGCAAAGCCACCTCGAACGATTTCGCCCACCTCGAGGCATGGGCGGCGTCGCGGCGCGGGGTCGAGGCGTACTTCGAACCCCGCACGCACGTCACCGAGGCGACAGTGGTCTTGGTGGCGCACGACGGGGAGTGGACGAGGCGACGCGTCGACAGCCTGGAATCGCTGCAGAAGTTCGGTGCGAAACGGTCGATCCCGGTTTACGAAGTCAATCGTGTCGGCTACCCGAAGCGGATGCGGGAGTACACCCAGCGGATGAAGGCGCAGCGCAAGCGGGACGGCCAGGTGTGATCCACTCCGCACCGCGATGAGTCCGGCCCGGCGCGGCGGTCTGCACTGCTGAACATCCACCGGACTCGACACCGAGGAGACGCCATGCGCCGGGTGATCTGTTCCATGGGCACGTCGCTGGACGGCTACATCGTCGACGCCGACGGCGAGTTCGCCTGGTCCAAGCCGGACGAGGAGTTGTTCGCCTTCGTCACCGAGGAGATCCGGCACGTGGACGCCTTCGTGCTCGGCCGCAGGCTCTACCAGACGATGCTCTACTGGGAGAACGTCGATCAGCTGCCCGGGCTGTCCGAGGCGGAGCTGGTGTGGGCCCGGCTGTGGCAGGCGCTGCCGAAGGTGGTCTTCTCCACCACGCTGACGTCGGTGCGCGGCAACACGCGCCTGGCCAGGCGGGGCCTGGCGGAGGAGATCGAGCGATTGCGAGCCGAGCCGGGCGACGGTGACATCGCCGTCGGTGGCGCGCATCTTGCCGCGCAGGCGGCTGAACTCGGTGTGATCGACGAGTACCGCATCCGGGTGCACCCGGTGCTGGTCGGTGGCGGCGTGCCGTTCTTCCCGCGGAACGAGCGGCACGTGGACCTGGAACTGAAGGAATCCCGGGTGTTCGGCTCCGGCGTCGTCTACCAGCGCTACCGCGTGACACGCCAAGGCCCGGCAGCACGAAAGCCCCGTGATGCCGGGCGCGAGGCGTGATCAGCCGTTCTCGGCGATGTCCGCCAGGACGGCGGCCAGCGTACGGACCGGGACGCCGGTGCCGCCCTTGCCGGTGTAACCCCACACCGAGTCGCTGTAGGCGGGGCCGGCGATGTCGATGTGCACCCACGGCACGCCGTCCGGCACGAACTCGCGCAGGAAGATCCCGGCGGCCAGCATGCCGCCCCATCGGTGGCCGGTGACGTTGGCGATGTCGGCCAGCTTGGAGTCCAGATCCGAGCGCAGCTCCTCCGGCAGCGGCATGGGCCAGCCGCCCTCCCCGGTGCGCTGCGCGATGTCGGCCACCCGGTCGCGGAACTCGTCGCTGCCCATGATGCCCGGCGTGCGGTTGCCCAGGGCGACGACCTGCGCGCCGGTGAGGGTGGAGGTCTCGATCAGGTAGTCGGGTTCGTCCTCGCCCGCCCGCGCGATGGCATCGGCCAGGATCAGCCTGCCCTCCGCGTCGGTGTTGAGCACCTCGACCGTCTTCCCGCCGTACATGGCCAGCACGTCGCCGGGCCGGTAGGCGGTCCCCGACGGCATGTTCTCCGCCAGCGGCAGGTAGGCGATCACCTCGAGCGGGTAGTTGAGCTCGGCAGCCAGCAGCACGGTGGCCAGCTGGGCGGCCGCACCAGCCATGTCCGAGGTCATCTCGTCCATCTTCGCTGCGGGCTTGAGCGAGATGCCGCCGGTGTCGAACGTGATGCCCTTGCCGACCAGCGCCACCTTCGCCTTCGGCTTGCCGGGCCGGTAGTGCAGGCGGACCAGCCGGGGCGGCCGCGACGATCCGCCGCCGACCCCGAGGATGCCGCCGTAGCCTGCTCGCTTGAGCTGCTTCTCGTCGAGGATCTCCACCGCGATCCCGGCCTTCTCGGCCAGCGCCGCCGCACGCTTGGCGAACGACGCCGGGTACAGGTCGTTCGGCGCGGTGTTGACAAGGTCGCGAGCCGTCACCACCGCGGAGGCGACCGCGGTCGCGGCCTTCAGCGTCGCCTTGTGCTCCTTGTTGGTCCCGGCGGCCGGGCGGACGAAGTCGACGGTCTTCACCGGGGCGTCGCCTGGGGCGGACTTGTACTCGGTGAACTGATACGCGCCCAGCGCGATGCCTTCGACGGCCGCTCGCAGGTCGATCTCCGACAGCGTCACCAGCGCCCGCTTGGTGCCTGCCAGGGCGCGTCCCGCGGCACCGCAGGCGCGCCTGACCTGCTCCGCGGTCGGTTCACCGTTGGTGAGCTTGCCGAGGCCGGTGGCGTAGACGGCGCTCGCGCCGAGCTTGCCGAAGGTCGGGATGCGCACGACCTCGTCGGCCGAGCCGGTGGCGCCGGCTGCCTTGAGCGCGTCCAGCAGCTGGCCGTCGAACGCTTCGTCGACCGCGGCCGCGCCTTCGGCCAGCGCCACGGTGTCACCTTCGCTGATGGTGCCGATGACGATCACGTCCGCTTTGCCAGAGCGGATCGCCTCGGCGGTGTGGTCGGTCAGGCCGCATTTCGGCACGGTCACGGGGGCTCCCTCTGCATGCTGTCGATGAACGTGAGCCATGCTAATGGCGTGTCTTCGGGGCGACGGAACAGCCTTTGGTAGGGAGCGGACCACGTGCACACCCTGCCGGCGCTGCTCACCGCGCTGCCCACGGCATCCGCGGTCGGCGGGTGGTGGCTGATCGCCGGCCTGGTCGTCGCCGGGGCGTTCGCCGCACTGTTCACCGGAACGGGCAGACGCCGCGCCGTGCCCCATCCCGTGTTGCGCGTGGCCGTGTGGGGCTTGCTCGCCGCGGTCGCCGCGCGAGCGTTCGCAGCCGTCGTCTTTCCGCAATACGACAGCCTGGCCGCGGCAGTGGTGATCGTCGTGACGGGTGGGGGAGTGATCCTCGGGCTGGCCGCCCCGCCCGCGAGCCGCCGGGCGGCGTCCGCGGTGCTGCTGCTCGGGGCGGCGAGCTTCGCGGCCATCTGCGCGACCGTCGATCCGCCGCCCACCGTGGTGCCGGTTCCGGCGGACGACACCTCAGCCGCGAGTTCGTTCGCGGTCGCCGGACTGTTCGTCGCACCGATGCTCGTCCTCGACCCCGCCGGCTCGGCACGGCGAGGGCTGGCTCGCGTCGCGGCTGCCGTGGTGGCCACGTGTGCCGTTGCGGCGGGCGCGTTGTATCAGCTCGGCCCGCAACGTCTTGCGGTATCGGACGCACCGCTGCACGACGCGTTGGCCGCAGCAGACGCCGCCGTGCTGACCACGATGCTCGAAGCTTTCGTCGTGGTGGGCACCCTCACGGCCGTCCTCGTCGCGCTCGCCTCCGCCCGGCGCGCGGTGTCGGCGGGTCCACGGCCGAGAATCCTCGTCGGCGCTGTGGTCGCCGGTGCCGTGGTGCTTGCCTCGACCGTCGACCCCGTAGTCGTGCTGGCCGCTGCCTCGGTGGTCGCGGTGACCAGTTCCGTGCTCGGTTGGGTGCAGGCGGGGCAGAACGGCGGACGGCAAAACGGCAAGTAGACCGAAGCCCGTTACTTGGACGTCCGAGTAACAGGTAAATTCGCACCATGACGACCGCGATGCCTTTCACCCACGTCGCTCACCCCGATCCGGCACCTGCCGAGCGAGTGGCCGAGGTATTGGCCAATCCGGGGTTCGGCACGCACTTCACCGACCACATGGTCACGGTGTCGTGGAGTGCGGAGCAGGGGTGGCACGACGCCAAAGTCGAACCGTACGCGCCCCTGACGCTCGACCCGGCGACCTCGGTACTTCACTACGGGCAGGCCGTGTTCGAGGGCCTGAAGGCCTACCGGCAGCCGGACGGATCGATCGCGACGTTCCGTCCGGAGGTCAACGCCCGGCGGTTCCAGGGCTCGTGCGCGCGGCTGGCCATCCCGGAGCTGCCGGAGCAGGTCTTCCTCGACTCGTTGCGTGAGCTGATCGCGGTCGACGGCAGGTGGGTACCGGACGCCGAGGGCTCGTCGCTGTACTTGCGCCCGTTCATCATCGCCACCGAGGCGGGACTGGGCGTGAACCGGCCGGCGAACTCGTACCTGTACACGCTGATCGCCTCGCCTGCCGGGTCGTACTTCTCCGGTGGCGTGAAGCCGATCAAGCTGTGGATGTCGACCGAGTACAGCCGGTCGGCACCCGGCGGCACCGGGTTCGCCAAGTGCGCGGGCAACTACGCGGCCTCGTTCCTGCCGCAGGCGGAAGCGGTCGAGCAGGGCTGCGACCAGGTCGTCTACCTGGACGCGGCCACCCACGAGTGGGTCGAGGAACTGGGCGGGATGAACCTGTTCTTCGTGTTCGGCTCGGGGGAGAACGCGCACCTGGTGACGCCGGAGCTGAACGGCAACCTGCTGGCAGGCGTGACCAGGGACTCGATCCTGACGCTGGCCCGCGACTTCGGCTACTCGGTGGAGGAACGCCGGGTCTCGGCCGAGGAATGGGAGAAGTCCGCGCTCTCCGGTGAGCTGACCGAGGTGTTCGCGTGCGGAACCGCGGCGGTGATCACCCCGGTGGGGTCGGTCAAGCATGCGGGTGGCGAGTTCACCGTCGCCGACGGCGGCGCGGGCGAGATCACCATGCGGCTGCGCGAGGAGCTGGTCGGCATTCAGTACGGCACGCGCCCGGACAAGCACGGCTGGCGGTACCCGCTCGGCTGAGCGGCGACTGCGGACGACCGGTTCGGACACGGCACGAAGCTGCACCTGGCCCGTCGGGACGGCACGCCCGGCGGGCCAGCACGTCCGGCATGCCTGCGGCACAGCGGTACAGGCGGAAGCAGCTGGAGTGCATGCGCCGGGCCGGCACCTCGGTTCAGGACCCGACGATCGACGACCGGTACCGCGGCCCCGAGCGACCGTCAGGACCGCGGCGGCGCGCTCCGACCGCATCGGGCCCCGATTCCGTGCGTCTTGGCTGCCCGATTCTCGTGCGTCTTGGCTGGCGGTCGGCCACGGGCCAGCTCGTCGCTGCGCCAGCAGGCCGGGAAAGGCCGCCACGTCCCGTTGTGGGGTCTCAGGGTAAGCGCAGCGTCGACAGCTCTCGCCGTGCTCGCGCAAACCCGGCCGACCGTTTCCCAAGTGATCTCCTCGACGAGGCCGTCCGCTCACCTCGGTCTCGTGGGTGAGCACGCGCCAGCCGGTGTGATCAGCGCGGGCCGATGGTGCCGGGAGCCGTTGCCGTCACGCGTCGGCGAGGAGCCAGGCGGCCGCGGTCACCAGTGGCAGCGCCAGCAGGCCAGCGGTCGGGGCATCCCCGCCCAGCCGGAGGTCCAGCAGCGGCTCCAGATCCAGGTGCTGCAGCGCGACGGCGTGGGCCGGTTCGGTGGTGCTCGACGCGGCCAGCCACCAGTCGCGCGCTCCGGGCGCCAGCTCCTCCGCGACCACGGCGGCGGCCAGCACGGTCACCCCGCCCAGCAGGACCGGCGTCCGCCGGACGGCGGCCTGGATCAAAAAGCCGGTGAGCCCGGCCAGGTCGGCCCCGCCAGCGGCGGCCAGCAGCTCCATCGGCTGGGACAGCCGTGGCTTGGCGCGGCGCATGGCGTCGCGAATGGCGGAGGTCTTGCGCATCCATGCCGTGTCGTCGATGCCGGAGCCACGGCCGACCACGGCGACCGGTTCGGTGTCGGTGAGCGTGCCGATCAGCACCGCCGCCGGGGTCGTCGCGCCGGCGCCCACGCTGGAGGCGACCAGCAGGTCGGCGCCCCCGTCGACCTCCGCGTCGGCCATCTCCATGCCCTTGCGGACGGCCGATTCCGCTTCTTCTGCGGTCATGGCGTCTGCGGTGTCGATGGGGCGGGCGGCCGGCTCCATCTCGACGACGCGTGTTCCGGCGTTCGCTGCTTGGGCGAGCGCGCCGACGGCGCCACCGCCGACATTGATCTCCGCCACTAGCTTCCCGGCGGCGTCAGCGCCGTGGGACGACACGCCGCGTTCGGTGATTCCGTGCTCGGCCGCGAACACGACGACTCGCGGCGTTCGCAAACGGCGTGGCGGGCACGTGCCCTGACACCCGGCAAGCCACGACGCGACGGTCGCGAGCTTGCCCAAGCCCAAGGGGCCTGCCGGGGTGGCCACCGTGTCGTCGGCGCCCGCCAGGCTCAGCGCAGCGGTGCGGGCGGATCCGTCCGGAGGTTCGATGCGAGGCAGTTCCAGCACAGTCGCCGACGTCATACCGGGATCTCGTCACCCGGCTTCACCCGGGGACGCGGGATGCGAAGCTTGCGCAGCTGGGTGGCCCGGATGAAGCAGTACCAGCCGATCGACCGGCCCTTGATGGTCTCCTTCGGGAACTTCTCCCTGGCCAGCCTGGTGATCCGGCGCCCGTTGTAGAACGCCTCCATGATCATGGCCAGCAGCAGGATCATGCACGTCGACGTGATCACCTGCTGCACCACCAGGTTGGGGAACAGCGTGGAGACGAACATCACCAGCGCCATCGGCATGAACAGCCCGAGCAGGTTGCGGCGCGAGTCCACGCAGTCGCGCGCGAACGCCTTGACCGGTCCGCGGTCGTGCGGCGCGAGATACCGCTCGTCGCCGGCCAGCATGCGTTCCCGCCGCTCCCGCCGCAGTGCCTTGAGCTCTTCCTTGCTCACCGGGTTGGCCTTGCGCAGCTCCCGGTTGCGCCTGATGGCCTCCCGCGTGGTCTTCGGCGGCGGGGGGACCGGGCCGCGGCGCCTTCCTTCGGCTTCCCGGCGCGACGGCGTCGGGCGCCCCTTCTTGGGGGTGTAGCCCCGGCGATTGTGGGGTTGCGCACTTTCCTCGTCGTGCTCGGGGGCCTCGGCGTCCTTGGTGTCCGTCGATGAACTGCCTTTACGCAAGAACCTCACGATCCCAGCCTATGGCACCGTCACCCGGATTGGTTCAGCAGGAGCGGCGGATGTGTCACCATGGACGCAGAAGCAGACGTATACCGGGTGGCGGTCGGACCAGGCTGGGAACAGATCGCACGGCCGCGGCGTTGCCCCAGATGTACGCGCACGACCCAAGGAGAGTCATGACGACTGCTGAGCAGACCGGGACGAAAACCGAGCAGACGCACGGCGTCGTGTTGACCGAGGCTGCGGCGGCCAAGGCGAAGGCGTTGCTGGAGCAGGAGGGCCGCGACGACATGCACCTGCGGCTCGCGGTGCAGCCCGGCGGCTGCGCCGGTCTGCGCTACCAGCTGTTCTTCGACGAGCGGGAGCTGGACGGCGACCTGTTCCGCGAGTTCGACGGGCTGCGCGTGGCGGTGGACCGGATGAGCGCCCCGTACGTGGACGGCGCGGTCATCGACTTCGTGGACACTATCGAGAAGCAGGGGTTCACGATCGACAACCCGAACGCCACGGGTTCCTGCGCCTGCGGCGACAGCTTCAACTGAGCCGCCCGCACCGGCTGGCGCCCGGATGAGGTCGTCGGCCGGTTCGTGTTGAGAACGACGCCCTCGATGGCGCTGTCGACGAGCCTGCACGTGTCGCCCGCGTGCGGCGGCCGACTTCGTCGAGAACCGATCGGCGGCGACCTACTGGACGTGTCGCCCGCGTGGGTCGGCGTGCCCTGGTAACCCATCCGTGCGACAGTGGTTCGCGCGACCGGTATTTTCCGGCGTTGATGCGAGTTAACGCGACGACGCCGATGGGCGACACCGAGGAGTGACCAACGGAATGGCTCAGCAGCCCGACTTGTCCGTGATCGCCGGGGCACCGGTGGCGGTGTGCGGCAGCATCGCCACCGACCACCTGATGCACTTCCCAGGCCGGTTCGCCGAGCAGCTGGTCGCCGAGCAGCTGCACCGGGTGTCGTTGTCGTTCCTGGCCGACGACCTGGTGGTCCGGCGGGGCGGCACGGGCGGCAACATCGCCTACGGCCTCGGCGTACTAGGGGCGCGCCCGGTGCTGGTCGGCGCGGTCGGTGACGATTTCGGCGACTACCGCGCCTGGCTGGAACGGCACGGGGTGGACACCTCGGGGGTGCACATCTCGGAGGTCGCGCACACGGCGCGGTTCGTCTGCACCACCGACGAGGACAACTGCCAGATCGGCACGTTCTACGCGGGCGCGATGGCGGAGGCCCGCAACATCGAGCTGGCGCCGCTGGTGGAGCGCACCGGCCGGTTCGGCCTGGTGCTCATCGCCCCGGACGATCCGGAGGGCATGCTGCGGCACGCGGAGGAGTGCCGCCAGCGGGGCTGGCCGTTCGCAGTCGATCCGTCCCAGCAGCTGGCCAGGATGAGCGGGGCGCAGGCCCGCAAGCTGATCGCGGGGGCACTGCTGTTGTTCAGCAACGACTACGAGCTGGGCCTGCTGCTGCGCAAGACCGGGTGGACCGAGCAGGAGGTGCTGGAGCAGGTCGGCCTGCGGGTCACCACGCTCGGCCCCAAGGGAGCGGAGATCGTCGGCGCGGACGGTACCGCGCTGCACGTCGGCGCGGCGAAAGAGCTGTCCAAGACGGACCCGACGGGCGTCGGTGACGGCTTCCGCGCCGGGTTCGTCGCCGCGCTGCGCGCCGGGTTGGGCCTGCAGCGCGCCGCTCAGCTGGGTTCGGTCATTGCCGTGCTGGTGCTGGAGACCGTCGGCACCCAGGAGTGGCGGTACGAGCGCTCGGAGGTGCTGCGGCGCCTGGCCGAGTCGTACGGATCCGAAGCCGCCGAGGAGATCGCTCCGGCGCTGCCCGGTTGATCCGCACAGCACCACTCACGGCAGCAGCACCATGCTGTCGCCGAACTCGTGCCACAACAGGCGGTGCTCCACCGCGTCGGCATAGGCGGCGTCGACCAGTTCCTTCCCCGCCACGGCATCCAGCAGGCTCAGATGACTGGCCTGCGGGTCGTGCAAGCCGGTGATCAGTCCGGAGACCACCCGGGCGGGACGATCCGGTCCGAGCACGAGATCCGTCCAGCCGCTCGTGCCGCGCTCGTGCCCGGCCGATTCCAGCGCACGCACCACCGTGGTGCCGACCGCGATCACCCGCCGCCCGCCGGCGCGCGCCAGCGCGACGAGCCGTGCGGTGGCGTCCGGGACGATGAACGGCTCGGGCGTGGGCGGTTCGTGCACCTCGGGGCTGGACACCCCGGCGTGCAGTACGACCGGCGCCACGATCACCCCGCGAGCCATCAGCCGCACCAGGAGCTCGGCGGTGAACGGACGGCCTGCGCTGGGCATCTCGGCGCTGCCCGGTTCGGTCGCATAAACCGTCTGGTACGCGGCGAGCGGAAATGCGCCGCCCATGTACCCGTAGGTGATGGGACGGCCGTAGCTGCGCAAGTACTCGGTGCGCGAGACGGCAGGGGCGGTCGTCGCGCGCCACAGCCGAGACTCTGCGGCATCCGCGTCCGGGTACGGCACGATCAGCTTGAGCAGCACCTCGCCCGGCAGCCGCACGTGTTCCCCCGGCGCGACACCGGAGCGCCATCCCGTGCCGTCCGGTTCACGAAGTTCGACGACCCAGTCGCCGTTGTCCAGTTCCAGCGCGATGTGCACCGGCAGCGTGCCGTCCCGGTACTGCCCGTCGACGGCGGCAGGCAGGGTGGCGGAGGTGTTGACGACCAGCAGGTCGCCGGGGGCCAGCCAGGCAGGCAGATCGCGGAACCGGGTCAGGTGCCTGCCGGACCGGGTGGCGACGAGGAGCCGCACGTCGTCGCGCTCGAAACCGCGCCATTCCGGTGGGGCGGTGGCCTCGGCCGACTCGGGCACGGCGAACCGGGTGCTCATGACGGCACCGCCGCGGGGAGCTCGGTTGCGCGGTAGCGGCCGCTGGGCAGGGCGCCGTCGAACAGTGGCTGCATTGCGGCGGCCACGCCGCCCGGATCGGCCCGGTCGGAGATGTCCTCGCCGGGGAAGGCCGCTTGGTGCATCGCGGTGTTCATGTCGCCAGGGTCGACCGCGTACACCCGCAGATCGAGTTCCTCCTCGGCCAGCACGGCCGACACCTGATCGAGCGCGGCCTTGCTCGCACCGTAGCCGCCCCAGCCGGGATAGGCGGCTTCGGCGGCATCCGAGCTGATGTTGATCACCCGGCCTCGTGCCGTGCGTAGCTGGGGGAGGAGTTCCGCGGTCAGCCGCACCGGTGCAAGCACGTTGACCTCGAAGATCCTGTGCAGTTCGGCCGCCGTGACGGTGTCGAGCCTGGCCCCGGGCAGCGACGGGCTCGGTCCGAGTTCGCTGGCGTTGTTCACCAGCATGGCTGTGCCACCGGCGGCACGGGCGGCTTCGGCCAGCCGGCGGCGGTGGTCGGCATCGGCGACGTCGCCGGGCACGGCGGTGACGAGCTCGTTCGCCAGGTTCGCCAGGGCGTCTTTCAGCCGGGCGGCGTTTCGTGCGTCGGCGACGACATGCCACCCGTGACGGGTGAGCGCGGTGGTCACGGCCAGCCCGAGGCCGGCGGAGGCCCCGGTGACGACGGCCACCGGGGCCTTGGTGGAAGTGCGATGAGTCATGCCCCCATCGTCAAACTTCGACTTAAGTCGAGGTCAAGGCGTGCCGTGCAGGTTTTTCGCCGTCGGCGACGTCGGCACCGTCGCCGGGTCGGGATACGTGCCCAGAATCCGGTCCGCGGTGCCGCTGGTGGTGACCGTGAACCAGTAGTGCTCGTTCTTGTAGTGATGACGCCGGTGGTTGCGCCACACCGCTCGGTAGATGCGGCCCCGTGGCTTGTAGTCGCTGTGGATCAGGTAGTGGGTCCACTCGTACCCCAGCCCGAGCGCGAACACGCCGACGACGAAGGTCAGCCCGGTGCCGGTGCGCGGGAACGCGACCAGCCCGATCACCACGGTGCCGATCAGCAACCAGATCAGCGCCTGCCAGGGAATGAACACCAGGGGGATGTCACGCGGATCGGCGTGGTGCTCCCGGTGCTTGCGGGCGAGCAGCGAGTCGAGTCGGATCGGGCCCAGCTTGCGGGGCTTCCAGTGCAGGATCACCACGTGCACGACCCACTCGAAGAACGGGAAGACCGCCAGCATGATCGCAGGCACGAGTGCGTCATTCCACGTCCACTCGCCCACCGCGAGGCGGGCCACCACCGCGGCGGCCAGCGACGTGCAGATCATCCACGGCGAGGGGTGACGCCAGAACTCCCTGGCCGCCTCCCCCAGCGTGATCGTCTTGCGCGAGCGGCGCAGCGCTTCCTCGTCGGCGCGAACGCGGGCGCGGGCTTCCGGCTCGTTCATGATTGCTCCAGGTGACGCAGTGCGGTGAACATCCGTTCGGTGGCCGGGGTGAGCAGATCGACCGCGCGGTCGCGTGCCTGGCGGGCGTCGCCCGCCGTGACGGCGGCGGCCAAGGCGCGGTAGGCGTCGATGCGGTCGACTTCGGCGGCCATGATCGTGGTGAGGGCGTCGACCGCAGGCAGGTACGCGGCCCGCAGGCCGTTGAACATCAGGCGGAACACGATCGACGAAGCGCCTTCGACCAGCACGTCCCAGAAGTCGAGGGCCCGGTGCTGGCGTCGTACCGGGTCGTCGGCGGCCACCAGCGCGGCAATGACCGCGTCGAGGTCGCCGGCCAGCCGCGGGCCGGATCGTTCCGCGGCCAGCTCGGCGATCTTGGGCGCGATGTGCAGCCGGGCCTCCATGATGCTGCGCACCACACCGATGTCGACCTGGCCGCCGGGCATCAGCAGCCGGGGGAGCAGGTCCAGGCCCGCGTGCTTGCGGTAGTCGAGCACCGTCGTGCTCTCACCCTGGCGCACGTCGACGAGCTTGGCCTGCGCCATGCGTTGCAGCGCCTCGCGCACCGCAGGCCGGGAAACCCCGAGCGCTTCGGCTAGCTTGCGCTCGCTGGGCAGTGCCTCGCCCGGGCCGAGTGTGCCCTCGACCATCTCGGTCAACAACCGCTCGAACACCTCGTCCGGGACCGAGCGGCGGGAGATCGGCTGCAAGTTCATGCGCAGAACGGTAGGAGCAAGACCGGCAGAGGTCAAGTGGTATGACCAGTTTGCGTGGGAGGCGGCAGCCAAAAGGGCCGGTGTCAGGGGTTGAGGAACGCGTGATCTCCGAAGAGGCGATCCGACGACGCACCTTCGCCCAACCGCGGGCAGCTTCCACGGCAGCCGCCACACCCACGACGGCGCCGACTACGACCAAGCCACACCCAGGCAGGCGCCGACTACGAACAAACTCGGACGGTCTACAGCACAGTGCGTCCCGTCCGCGGATGATCGCCAAGCGCGCGGACGTCGACGACGTGCGCACTGCGTTGCACTACGAGCGCCAACGGGCTGTCCGTCGCCGTCCGGGGTGTGGGCACGCGTCGCGGGCGCCAGCCTGGTCGAGGTCGTGGAGATCGGGTTGCCCGGGCTCGACCACCTCAATGTCGTCGGAGATGAGGGCGTCAGCGGCTTCGGCTCGGAGAACTGCCGGCGGCTGGCGAGGATCAAGGCGCCCCGCGCCCCGGAGAAGTGTTCCGCTGGCACAACGTGCTGCCCTCCAGGCGGGCCGCCGGAGACCTCAGAAGCCCGTGCCTGCCCCGTGCCGAGGCGATGCGTCGACGGTCGGCGTCGGCACGGCGAGCGGCGATCACGGTTCGGATCAGATCTTGACCGGGTAGTGCGGCTCCGGCACCTCGGGCTTGATCCGTTCCTCGACGAAGATGCCGTGCCAGAGCATGAACACCAGCAGCGCCCACAGCTGACGGCTGCGGTCGTGCGGGCCGGCCCGGTGCTCGTCGAGCAGCCCGAGCACGGCCTGCTTGTCCAGCAGCTCGTCGGTGCCGGACTCGGTGATGATGGTGCGCGCCCAGTCGTACATCTCGTCCCGCAGCCAGTGCCGGATCGGCACCGGGAAGCCCAGCTTCCTGCGGTTCAGAACGTGCGCGGGGACGATCTCGGCGAGCGCGCGCCGCAGCGCGTACTTGGTCGTCTCCTTGGTGATCTTCTGCTCGAGCGGGATGGTCGACGCCACCCGGAACACCTCGGCGTCCAGGAACGGGACCCGCAGCTCCAGCGAGTTGGCCATGGTCATCTTGTCCGCCTTGACCAGGATGTCGCCGCGCAGCCAGGTGAACAGGTCGACGTGCTGCATCCGGGCGACCGGGTCCCAGCCCTCGGACAGCCGGTACGGCTCCGCCGTCACGTCGGCGTGGCCGACGTTGTCGTCGAACGTGCGCAGCACCCGGCGTAGCTGGTCGTCGCGGAAGATGCGCGCGTTGCCGTAGTAGCGCTCCTCCAGCGTCAGCGACCCGCGCCGCAGCAGGTCCTTGCCCTTGGTGCCCTCCGGGATGCGCTGCGAGATCTTGCCCAGCGCACGGCGCATCGCACCGGGGACCTTCTCGAACGCGCGCAGCGAGATCGGCTCCCGGTAGATGGTGTAGCCGCCGAACAGCTCGTCCGAGCCCTCGCCGGAGAGCACCACCTTGACGTGCTTGCGCGCCTCCCGTGCGATGAACCACAGCGGCACCAGCGCCGGGTCGGCGACCGGATCGTCCAGGTACCAGACGATCAGTGGCAGCGCCTCCATCATCTCCTCGGCGTTGACCGTGCGCACCACGTGCTTGACGCCGATCGCCGCCGCCGACTCCGCGGCCACGTCGACCTCGGAATACCCTTCCCGCTCGAAGCCGGTGGTGAACGTGATCAGGTCCGGGTTGTGCTCCTTGGCCAGCGCCGCGATCGCGGTGGAGTCGATGCCGCCGGACAGGAAGGCCCCGACGGTGACGTCGGCCCGCATGTGCTTGGCCACCGAGTCACGCATCGCCTCGGCGATGCGGTGGTGCAGCTCGGCGGGTTCGTCCACCGGTGTGGCGTTGAACACGGGGTGGAAGTAGCGGCGGATGTCCGGTTCGCCGCCCGGGCGCAACGTGAACAGGCACCCGGATTCCACCCGGCGGATCGCGGTGTGCAGGGTCTCCGGTTCCGGCACGTACTGCAGCACCAGGTAGTGCTGCAGCGCCGTGCGGTCCAGCTCCTTGGCCATGCCGAGCTGCGGGGCTAGCTCGAGCAGCGACTTCTTCTCGCTGGCGAACGCGGTGCCGCCCGGTCCGGTGGCGTAGAACAGCGGCTTGATGCCGAACGGGTCGCGGGCGCCGAACACCACACGTTCCTGGGAGTCCCAGATCAGGAAGGCGAACATCCCGCGCAGCCGGGACACCGCCTCCTCGCCCCAGTGGTGGTAGGCGGCGACGATGGCCTCGCTGTCGCCCGAGGTGTGGAACACCGCGCCGTGCTTGTCGGCCAGCTCGGCGCGCAGTTCCAGGTAGTTGTAGATCTCGCCGTTGAACAGCAGCGTGTAGCGCTGCGGCGACTCGGGCGGGCCCCAGGTCAGCGGCTGATGCGAGTGCTCGACGTCGATGATGGACAGCCGGTTGAAGCCGAACACCACCTCGGCGTCGGCCCAGGTCCGGTTCTCGTCCGGGCCGCGGTGCCGCTGACAGCGCAGTGCAGCGCCGACCGCCGGCCGCGCCTCGGCGGCGTCATCCGTGTTGGTGCAGATCAATCCGAGCAGGCCGCACACGCTTCGTCCCACACTCCCAGGCCGTCGATGCCACAAAGCTGCCGAAGCCGTGACAAGCTGTGACAGCTGTCAGTGAAGTATGCCCGCTCACAAACCCGGCCCGGCTGGATGCCCCACCGCGGGCGCGTCTGCGATATTCGGCTAGGCTCCCGAATTGATCCACCGTAGTTCTCGGACTGGCACACCTAGGAGGCGCGGCGTGCGGACCAGCAGAGTCGCCACGGTCGCCGGGCTGGCAGGGCTGGTCGCCCTGACCACGACCGGCTGCTCGGTCGAGGAGGTGCTCAGATTCGGCTGGCCGGAAGGCATCACGCCGGAGGCGCAGCAGATGCGGCAGCTGTGGATCGGCTCGGTCATCGCCGCGCTGGCCGTCGGTGCGCTGGTGTGGGGCCTGCTGATCTGGTCGGTGACCTTCCACCGCAAGAAGAAGGGTGACAGCGAGTTCCCCCGGCAGTTCCAGTACAACGTGCCGCTGGAGATCTTCGCCGTCGGCCTGCCCACGGTCATGGTGTGCGGCCTGTTCTACTTCACCGTCACCACCGAGACCGACGTGGTGCGCAGCGACAAGCCGAACCCGGACGTCGTGGTCGACGTGACGGCCTTCCAGTGGAACTGGGAGTTCAGCTACCCGGGTGAGGAGACGCCCGACGGCGACGTGGTGCGGACCACGGGCAGCTCGTCGGAGATCCCGCTGCTGGTCCTGCCGACCGATCGGCGGATCCAGTTCAACCTCCGCTCCACCGACGTCATCCACGCCTTCTGGGTGCCCGACCTGCTGTTCAAGCGGGACGTGATGCCGCAGCCGGAGCGCAACAACCAGGACGCGGACTTCCAGATCACCCGCATCGACCGGGAAGGTGCCTTCGTCGGGCGCTGTGCGGAACTGTGCGGCACCTACCACGCGGTGATGAACTTCGAGCTGCGTGCACTGTCGCCGGACAAGTACGAGCAGTACATGCAGCTGCGCCGGTCGGTGAACCCGCAGACCGGGCAGCCGTACACCGCCGCCGAGGCGCTGGAGGAGATGGACTGCGGCGAGCTGTGCAGCCCGACCGCGATCTCCACCAAGCCGTTCAACACCGACCGCCTCGCCCGGTCCGCCTCGGGCTGAGCGCGCAAGCCAGGAAGTAAGGAACCGACATGAAGGTCGAAGCACGGGTCTTCGAAATCGTCACGGTCTTCGCGTTCCTCATAGCGGCCATCTACGGGGTGGCTACCGAGCTGTGGACCGAGGACGGCATCGAGCCGGTCGGCGTGGTCGCGCTGTTGCTCACCGGTGGCCTGGCGCTGATCGCGGGCAGCTACTTCCGGTTCGTCGCGCGCCGCATCACGCCGCGGCCGGAGGACAACGACGAGGCCGAGGTGAGCGACGGCGCGGGGGAGATGGGCTTCTTCAGCCCCGGCAGCTACTGGCCGGTGGGCATCGCGGCCTCCGCTGCCGTGGCTGGCATCGGCTTGGCCTTCTTCGAGGCCTGGGTGTTCTTCCTCGGCGCCGCGTTGGTGCTCGTCACCGTCGGTGGTCTGGTGTTCGAGTACCACCGCGGGAGCCCGCGGCACGGCTCGGGCGGGTGAGTCGTCCTCCCGGTTAGCTCGACTGATGGTCGGCGGAGTGCCGCGTCGGCCGCTGTTGTGCCAGGCTCACACATGTGACCGATGCGCATGCGCCCGACATCGACCCGCTGGCGCAGCTGGGCCAGCGCCTGGCCGGCGGATCGGTGCACACCGTCGTTCTCGTCGAAGGGCTCAGCGACCAGGCGGCCGTCGAAGTCGTGGCCGAGCGATGCGGACACCGGCCCGGCCGAGACGGCTTCGCAGTGGTCCCGATGCACGGAGCGACCAACGTCGGCCGCTTTCTCCACCGCCTCAGCGGGCTCGGCCTGTGTCTGGTGGTGCTGACCGATGCCAACGAAGCCCCCGGCATCCGTCGGCGCCTGACCGATGCGGGTGTCCCGGAGGCGGTGCTTTGTGTCTGCGCACCCGACTTGGAGGCGGAACTCATCAGGGCACTCGGTGCCCGACGGGTCCAGTCGCTCATCGCCGAGCAAGGCGACGAGCGCGCATTCCGGTCACTGCAGAAGCAGCCCGAGTGGCGCGGCAAACCGGTCGAGGAACAGCTGCGGCGCTTCTTCGGCGCCGGGTCCGGCCGCAAGCTCCGCTACGGGCGGGTGCTGGCGCAGCACCTCTCGCCGACGGCGCTGCCAGCACCGCTGCGTGAGGTGATGCGGACGATTCAGGGTCAGCGAGGCGGAGCTTCAGTCCTGGCCGGCCAGCGACTGGGACAGCGCGACCCACCGGTCGAGCAGCTGCGCGGCGGCTCCGGAGTCGAGCGCCTCGGCCGCCCGCTCGATGCCCGCGGCGATGTCGTCGACGAGTGAGCCGCCGAACCCGGAGAACGCGGCCAGCGCCGCGCCGGCGTTGAGCAGGACGGCGTCCCGGACCGGCCCGGTCTCGCCGGCGACCAGAGCGCGGACGACAGCGGCGTTCTGCTCCGCGTCACCACCGCGCAGGTCCTCGGCCGCGGCCCGGTCGATGCCGACGTCGCGCGGGTCGAACGAATGCACCGTGACGTTCTCGCCCGCCACGCGCCACACCGTGCTCGTGGTCGTGGTGGTGAGCTCGTCCAGGCCGTCGTCACCGCGCACCACCAGCGCGCTCGCCTTCCGCGCGGCGAACACGTTGGCGATCACCTCGAGCTTGTCCGGGTAAGCGCACCCCACCAGCCCGGCGTTCGGCCGAGCCGGGTTGGTCAGCGGTCCCAGCAGGTTGAAGATCGTCGGAATGCCCAGTTCACGCCGGGTGGGGCCGGCGAACCGCAGCGCGGGGTGGAACACCGGGGCGAAGCAGAACCCGATGCCGAGCTCGGTGACGCAGCGCGCGACCGCTTCCGGCTCCAGCGCGGCCACCACACCGAGAGCCTCCAGGACGTCGGCGGCACCGCACTTGGACGACGCCGACCGGTTGCCGTGCTTGACCACCGGCGCTCCGGCCGCCGCCGTGACGATGGCGCTCATCGTGGAGATGTTCACCGAGCCGGAGCGGTCCCCGCCGGTGCCCACGATGTCGACCGCGGGGCCGGGCACGTCGAACGTGCGGGCGTTGGCCAGCATCCCGTCGGCCATGCCGACGACCTCTTCCGCCGTCTCGCCCTTGGCCCGCAGGCCGACCGCCAGCGCGGCGATCTGCGACGGGGTGGCTTCGCCGGACATCACCTGGTTCATCGCCCACCTGGTCTGCGCGGCGCTCAGGTTCTCGCCCGCGACCAGGCGGTTGAGCAGGTCCGGCCAGGTCTCGGTCGTCATCACCGGGCCCGGACGGCGGGAACCTTGTGCGAGCGCAGCACGTCCGCGACGACGTCGCCGGTCGCGATCGGGTCGAACGGATGCACGATCACCGCGTCCGCCTGCGACCAGGTGGCCAGCCACCGGTCGTCCTTGCGGCGCACCGCGACGACGATCGGCGGGCAGTCGGTCAGCTCGTTCTTCAGCTGCCTGCACAGCCCCATGCCGCCGTTCGGCTGCGCCTCGCCGTCCAGGATCGCCAGATCGATGCCGCCTTGGTCACACTCGGCGATCACGTCGGCGACCTTGTCGACCTCCACGTAGGTGAGCCGAGGCAGATCGCTTGCCGGGCGCCGCCCGACCGCGCTGATGATCGACTCCCTCACCTGGGGTTTGTGGCTGTACACCAGGACAGTGCGCACCTCGCTGGTCATGCCTGTGACTCTAGCCCGTCGGGTGAGGCAGCCAACACAGAGCTACCCGGGGGCGCGGGGTCGGGCATGAAGGGACATAATGCGAGGCGTGACTACGGCAGCCCCAACGATCAGCCAGCGGGTGCACTCGCTGAACCGGCCGAACATGGTCAGCGTCGGCACCATCGTCTGGCTCTCCAGCGAGCTGATGTTCTTCGCTGGGCTCTTCGCGATGTTCTTCACCGTGAAGGCCCAGAACACCGCAGAGAACTGGCCGCCGAACCCGCCAGGGTGGAGCGAGCCGGAGCCGTTCGTGCTCAACCTGCCGTGGGCGTTGCCGTTCACGATCATCCTGGTCGCCTCGTCGTTCACCTGCCAGCTCGGTGTGTTCGCCGCCGAGCGCGGTGACGTCTTCGGGTTGCGCCGCTGGTACCTGCTCACCCTGTTCATGGGTGCGCTGTTCCTGTTCGGCCAGGTCTACGAGTACTTCCAGCTCGTGGACGAAGGCGTGACCATGCAGGCCAACGGGTTCGGGACGGTGTTCTACATGACCACCGGCTTCCACGGCCTGCACGTGCTCGGTGGCCTGATCGCCTTCGCGATGCTGCTCATCCGCACCAAGATGAGCAAGTTCACACCCGCGCAGGCCACCTCGGCGATCGTGGTGTCGTACTACTGGCACTTCGTCGACATCGTGTGGATCGGCCTGTTCGCGGTGATCTACATCGTGCCGTGACAGGCGTGCGAGGAACTGCCGAAGCACAAGGACTTGACAACAAGACAGCCGCAACGCCCGAACTGACAGCAAGGTGCCGAAGATGACATCTCCGACGCCCCGGGGCACTGACACCGGGGAGCAGGTCCCCAGGACCCGCCGGCCGCGTGCGGGCAGGACGCGCCGCCGCATCGCCGGGCTGGTAGCCCTCGGCCTGGCGCTCATGGTCGCCGGCGGACTTTACGCCCTGTTCGCGCCCAAGCCGCAGACCGCGCAGGCGGACAGCAAGCAGCTGAGCGCACTGGAGCGCAAAGGCGCCGAGGTCTACAACACCACGTGCATCACCTGCCACGGCAAGAACCTCGAGGGCGTCAAGGGACGGGGCCCGAGCCTGATCGGCATCGGTGAGGCGGCGGTCTACTTCCAGACCTCGACCGGGCGGATGCCGATGGCGCGCCAGGAGGCGCAGGCCCAGCGCAAGCCGCCGCGGCTGACGCCGGAGGAGATCGACGCCGTGTCCGCCTACGTGCAGGCGCACGGCGGCGGCCCGGCGCGGCCGGAGGAGAAGGGCAAGGAGCTGCGCGGCGACAACCCGGCGCGCGGTGGCGAGCTGTTCCGGCTCAACTGCGCCTCGTGCCACAACTTCACCGGCAAGGGCGGCGCGCTGTCGTCCGGGAAGTTCGCGCCGCCGCTGCAGCCGGCGAACGAGGAGCAGATCTACACCGCGATGCTCACCGGTCCGCAGAACATGCCGAAGTTCTCCGACCGGCAGCTGTCGCCGGAGGAGAAGAAGGACATCATCGCCTTCATCAAGTCGGTCAACGACGGCAACAACAACCCGGGTGGGATGTCGCTGGGCGGCTTCGGACCGTGGTCCGAGGGCATCGTCGCCTGGGTGGTCGGGATCGCCGCCATCGTCGGCGTGACCCTGTGGATTGGAACGAGGGCTGGGCATGAGTAGCGAGAACGAGGAGCGGTTGCCCACCGCCGCCGAGCTCGCCGAGATGGATCGCGACCAGCTGGTCAGGCTCGGCGGGAAGCTGGACGGCGTCGAGCTGGTGGAGTACCCCGACCCGTGGCCGGTGCAGGGCACCAAGGCGGAGAAGCGTGCCGCCCGCGGCGTCACGATGATGTTCCTGCTCGGGACGTTGCTCGGCGTCGCGTTCCTGGGCGTGCTGCTGTGGTGGCCGTGGGAGTACAAGTCGCCGGACGACGAGGTCGGTGAGTTCTGGTACAGCCTGTACACCCCGCTGCTGGGCATCACGCTCGGCGGCGCGGTGCTGTGCTTCGCGTTCGGCGTGCTGATGTACACCCGCCGGTTCCTGCCGCAGGAGCTGGCCGTCCAGGAGCGCGGGGACAACCTGGGCGCCGGTTCCGACGAAATCCACCGGCAGACGTTCCTGGCGCACGTGACCGACGCCGGAGCGCGCAGCACCATCGGCAGGCGCAAGGCGATCCTGGGCAGCGCCGGGCTCGGCCTCGGGGTGCTCGGCCTGGGAGCGGCGGTGCTGCCGGTCATCGGCTTCGTCAAGAACCCGTGGTCGAAGGATCAGGACCCGCGCGACACGCTGGCGCACACCGGGTGGCTGCCGCGCGACGGGGAGAAGGTCTACCTGCGCCGCAACACCGGCCACCCGCACGAGGTGTCGCTGGTCCGGCCGGAGGACCTGGACGCGGGCGCGATGGAGACGGTGTTCCCGTTCCGCGAGTCCGAGCGCAACGACCCGGAAGCGCTGTCCGCGGCACTGAAGCGGGTCGACAACCCGGTCATGCTGATCCGGCTGCGGCCGGAGGACGCGGCCAGGGTGATCAAGCGCAAGGGCCAGGAGGACTTCAACTACGGCGACTACTACGCCTACACGAAGATCTGCAGCCACGTGGGTTGCCCGACGTCGCTGTACGAGCAGCGCACCAACCGGATCCTGTGCCCGTGCCACCAGTCGCAGTTTGACGCACTGCAGTACGCCAAGCCGGTGTTCGGCCCGGCGACCAGGGCACTGGCGCAATTGCCCATCACGGTGGATCCTGAGACTGGATACTTCATGGCCAAGGGCGACTTCATCGAGCCGGTCGGGCCCGCGTATTGGGAGCGTGAGTCATGAGCGAGCTGACGACCCCGACCAGGGGGGACTCCCTGATCAAGCGCCTGGCCGGCAGGCAGCTGGACGAGGTGGACAAGCGCTACCGCGCGGCCAAGGGCATCCGCCACCAGCTGAACAAGGTCTTCCCGACCCACTGGTCGTTCCTGCTCGGCGAGATCGCGCTGTACAGCTTCATCATCCTGCTGCTGTCCGGCGTGTACCTGACGCTGTTCTTCGACCCCTCCATGGAGGAGGTCGTCTACGACGGCAGCTTCACCAACCTGCAGGGCGTGGAGATGTCCCGCGCCTTCGAGACCACCCTGAACATCTCGTTCGACGTGCGGGGCGGCCTGCTGATCCGGCAGATCCACCACTGGGCCGCGCTGATCTTCGTCGCCGCGATGTTCATCCACATGCTCCGGGTGTTCTTCACCGGTGCGTTCCGCCGCCCGCGCGAAGCCAACTGGGTGATCGGGGCGCTGCTGCTCATCCTGGGCATGTTCGAGGGCTTCTTCGGCTACTCGCTGCCGGACGACCTGCTGTCCGGTACCGGTCTGCGCGCCACGATGTCCGGCATCGTGCTCTCCACGCCGGTGATCGGCACGTGGCTGCACTGGGCGCTGTTCGGCGGTGAGTTCCCGGGCAACGAGATCATCCCGCGCCTGTACACACTGCACATCCTGATCATCCCCGGCATCATGCTGGCGCTGGTGGCGGTACACCTGGGCCTGGTGTGGTACCAGAAGCACACCCAGTTCCCCGGCGTGCGGCGCACCGAGAACAACGTGGTCGGCGTGCGGATCATGCCGTACTTCGCGCTGAAGGCCGGCTCGTTCTTCCTGGTCGTCACCGGCGTGATCGTGGCGATGGCGGGCCTGTTCCAGATCAACGCGGTGTGGAACATCGGCCCGTACCTGACCTCGCAGGTGTCCGCGGGCTCGCAGCCGGACTGGTATCTGGCGTGGGCGGACGGCATCCTGCGTATCTGGCCGGCGTGGGAGCTCTACCTCGGGCCGTACACCATCCCGCCGGTGTTCTTCGCGGGTGCGGTCGGGATGCCGATCCTGTTCGGGCTGCTGATCGCCTACCCGTGGATCGAACGCAAGTTCAGCAAGGACACCGCGCATCACAACCTGTTGCAGCGTCCGCGTGACGTCCCGGTCCGCACCGGCATCGGCGTGATGGCGTTGACGTTCATCTCCGTGCTGGAGATCTCCGGCTTCAACGACATCATCGCCTTCACGTTCGACATCTCGTTGAACGCGATGACCTGGATCGGCCGGATCGGCCTGTTGGTGCTGCCGCCGATCGCCTACTACGTCACCTACCGGATCTGCCTCGGGTTGCAGCGGTCCGACCGTGAGGTGCTGGAACACGGCGTGGAGACCGGCATCATCAAGCGGACGCCGGAAGGCGCGTTCATCGAGATCCACCAGCCGCTCGGCCCGGTGGACGAGCACGGCCACCCGATCCCACTGGAGTACCAGGGCGCGCCGGTGCCGAAGAAGATGAACGAGCTCGGCTTCGCGGGCAAGCCGGTGTCCGGCTCGTTCCTGACCCCGGATCCGCCGGAGGAGGTCGAGGCGCTGGAGCGGGCGCGGGCCGCGCAGCACGGCGACGGCCGGGCGGCCATCACCTCCGGCAACGGTCAGGCGAGCGGATCCCGCACGGAGGTCGAGTCGCGCGCGAAGTAGCCCCAGGCTGTTCACAGGAAGGCGGCGTGCCGGGATTGCCGGCGCGCCGCCTTCGTCGTTGTCGCGGGCCGGCGTCCGGGGACATGGCTCGTCGAGGCGCTGCCTGTCCGGCCGTCGTCGGCCCGTTTGCGCGCTTGGGCGCGGACAGGTTCGCCGGTGTCGGGGTGCTTGTACGGGTTTCTGCGCTTTCGTGCACGTCAGGCTTCGCGCGCGTCAGGGAACTCGGCGGGAGAACCTGCTCTTCGGGCGTCCTGCACGGTGGGGTGGTCAGCTGGCCAGTTCGAGGGCGCGGGCCGTGGCCACCCGGTCCAGCCAGCTCCGCCAGCCCGACGTCGCGCCGGCCGGCTCGGCCCACGGCTCGCTGCAGCGCACCAGGCGAACGCCGGGACGGGCCAGCCACCGCAGCAGCACACGCACTTCCTCCGGGCTGGCGCCGCGCAGCGGCCCGCGCGTCGGGAGCACGGTCTCCGCACTCGCCACCAGTGCATCGACGACCGGCATCGGCGGCACACCGCGCGCGGCCGTACCGGCCGAAGCCAGCCGCCCGTAGCGGATCACCGCGAACTCCCAGCCACCGGTGCCGTCGGGGTGGGCAGCGACCAACTCCGCGATGCGGGCCAGTGCGGCCATCCGGTTCGCGGTCATGACCGTGCCGACGACCTCGGCGAGCTCGTCCCGTCGCGCCGCGGCCAGCTCGAAGCGCTGCGCGGCCGCCAGTTTCTCGACCCGGTCGGCGGCGGCGCGCAACGCCGATCCGTCGGTCCCGGCGATGAGCGCGGAGACCGCTTCGACGGCGGGCGCGTACTCCTCGACGCTCTGCTGCCCCGCGCACGGCGCCCCGCATTTGCCGAGCTCCCACAGCGCACACGGGGATCCGTGCTGGGACTTCGCCGGGATGCGGTCACTGCATGCCCGCAGACCGCACGCAGACGTCAGGACGGAGGCCGCCGAGGCGGCGGCGGATCTGCTGCGGAACGGCCCCAAGGATCCGTCCCGCGGCACCCTGACGACCGACAGGCGCGGGAAGGCCTCGTTGGTGAGGGCGACCCACCAGTACTTGTGCGGATTGCGCGACCGACGGTTGTAGACCGGCTTGTGCGCGGCCAGCAGCCGCAGCTCGCGTACTTCGGCCTCCAGGGAGTGAGCGCAGGGGATGCCCTCCACCCGCTCGGCCAGCGCCACCATCTCCCGGATGCGCCCCCTGCTTTCAGATCCGGTGAAGTACTGCCGGACCCGCTTACGGAGATTGGACGCGGTGCCCACGTACAGCACCTCGTCGTTCGGCCCGCGGAACAGGTACACGCCGGGGGAGGGAGGCAAATGGGCGGCCATGCCGCGCTTGCGCCGCTGCTCCGGGGTGACCTCGGGCAGGAAGTCCATCAGTTCTTCCAGCGACTGCACGCCGAGGTTGCCGACCCGCTCCAGCAAGCCGTGCAGCACGTCGACGGTCGCGCGAGCGTCCTGCAGCGCGCGGTGATTGGGCACCGTGTCCGCGTTGAACAGTGCGGCCAACGCAGACAGCCGGAAACTGCGCGCGTCGTCGTGGCGGGTGAGCACGCGGCGAGCCAGCCGCGCGGTGCACAACACCGTCGGCTTCGGCCAGTGATAGCCGTGGCGTGCGCACGCCGAGCGCAGGAAACCGATGTCGAAAGCGGCGTTGTGCGCCACCAGCACGGCCCCCTTGGCGAACTCCAGGAAGGCGGGCAGCACCTGTTCGATCCTCGGTGCCGAGGACACCATCGCCTGGGTGATGCCGGTCAGCTGCACGATCTGCGGCGGAATGGTCGTGCCCGGATCCACCAGCGTGGCGAACTCGCCGAGCACTTCGCCGCCGCGCACCTTCACCGCGCCGATCTCGGTGATCGCGTCCTTGTCCGCCGAGCCACCGGTGGTCTCCAGGTCCACGACCACGAACGTGGTCTCGCGCAGTGGCGTCCCGAGTTCGTCGAAGCTCAACTGCACGCTCACGAGCGCTCACGATAGGGCGGAAAACCGACAGTATGTTCGAATGACGCGCCGGACTACGGTAAGTCCATGGACGCGCCTCGGGTGGACTTCTCGGCGGTGCCGGACCCGGTGCGGGCCCGGCTGGCCGAAATCGTGGCGCAGGCGCTGAGCGGGCTGGCGGTATCGGAGATTCCGCACCGGTTGCGGCCGGTGGCCCGATTCACCCCGGCCAAGCGGGCGAAGGTGGCCGCTGGGCAGATGATCAGCGCGCTCGCCGAGAGCACGGGTTTCCGCGCGGCCGTGGTCGCCTGGGCGCAGCATCGGCGGCCGGACCTGCTGTGTCCGGCACCGGACGATGTGGTCGGCAAGGCGGCGCTGGCCGTGCTGCTGGGCACCGACGACGCAGGCGAGATGGTGGCGGCAGCGGCCGAGCAGGCCGAGGAAGCCGATCTGCGCGCGGAACGGGACGCGTTGCGCACCCGCGTGCAGCGGTTGGAGACCGAGGTGGGGCGGCTGCGCGCCGAACTGGAACAGCAGCGCCAAGCGACCGAGGCGGCGCGGGCCGAGCGGGAGGACGAGCTGGAGCGGCTGCGGCAACGGCTGCGGGAGCGCGGCATGCAGCTGCGGCAGGCGCGCGACGAGGCTCGGCAGGCGCGGGAGGAGCTGGCCGAAGCCGGCACGACGACGGACAGCAGGATCGCCGAACTGACCGAGCGGCTGGCCAAGGAGCAGCAACGGGCCAAGGCCGAACGCGCCCGCGCCGATCGGGCGGTCGAACAGCTGGAAGCGCTGCGGGCGAGGGCGGAGCATCAGCGGCGCGGCGACCAGGCGCGGCTGAGCCTGCTGCTGGACACCGTCGCCAGCGCGGTCGAGGGGCTGCGCGGCGAGCTGCGGTTGCAGGCGGGCACGCCCGGCGATCGGCCGGCCGACGCGGTGGCCGGCGCGACCAAGGGCGGCACGACCAGCTCCCCGGTGCACGATCCGATGATGCTCGAGCGGCTGCTGAGCGTGCCGAACACGCACGTGATCGTCGACGGGTACAACGTCACCAAGACCGGCTATCCCGACCTTGCCCTGGCCGAACAGCGGGAACGGCTGGTGCGTCAGCTCGGGCCGCTGGCGGCACGGACCGGAGGCGAGATCACCGTCGTCTTCGACGGTGCGGGCGTCGTCGCGGCACCGGTCACCGGGGTGAGGGGCGTGCGGGTGCTGTTCAGCGAGCCGGGGATCTCCGCCGACGAGGTGATCAAGAATCTGGTCGCTGCCGAGCCGTCCGGGCGCCCGCTGCTGGTGGTGACCGCGGACCGGGAGATCATCGCCGCGGTACGAAAGCGGCACGCCCGCCCGGTGGCACCGACCGTGCTGTTGGAGCAGCTTCAGCCGGGGTGAGAGACGCCGTCACGTCGACGCCGGTCGTGCGTTGTCTCAGTAGGCGCCTTACCACCCGTCCGCACGTGACGGTGACGTATCGTCACCACATGGCGACGAGCTGAGGTGGGGATCGAGCGGGATTTCGGAGGTGTGATGCGGGCGAGGACCGCGGTCGCGGTGCTGCTGGCCGGCGCGGTCGTGGTGACGCCGGTCAGCGAGGGGGACGCGCGCGCTCAGGACACCGCCCCGACCGATCCGGGGGACCTGCGCATCGAGGCAGGCGTCGCGCCGGGAACCGGTGCGCCGGACCCCCGTCCCGGGGTGGCGTTCGCCGATCCGAAGGTGGCCGCGCTGCAGCGGACGGCCAGCCAGGTGCAGCGCGAGCTGAGTGTGCTTGCCGAGCGGATCCGCAACGCCAAGGGGAAGGTGGCCGAGGCGACGGCCAAGCTCAGCGCGGCGCGGGCGGAGCGGGAAGCCGCGGAGCTCGCGGTGGAGCGGCAGCAGGCCGAGGTCGACGCACTGTCGGCCAGCGCGTACACGTCCATGGGCAGGCCGAGCAAACTGCGCGCCATGCTGACCGCCACCGACCCGGCCAACTACCTGGAGAAGTCGTGGGTGGTGGAGTACCTGCGCACCGAGCAGGACGAGCGGCTGAACGCCGCGCTGCGCAGGCATCGCAAAGCCGTCGCGGCCGAGCGTGCCGCGCTGGGGCTGGAGCGGCGGGCGAGCGAGCGCGAAGCGGAGCTGGTGCAGCGCAACCGCGACGCGACCAACCGGGCGGACGCCATCAGCTCGGAGCTGCGCACCCCGATCGAGGCGGCCAGTGCCGCGGTCACCGCACAGCAGCTGGCGCAGAAGAAGCGCAACGCTCGCACGGCGAAGGCCTGGCGCAGGTATCTCGACCGGCTCGACGAAGCAGGGATCACCCCGCCGCGGGCGTCGTCGCTGCTCGACCCGGCGAACCTACCGGGCGGGCTGCGGCCGCTGAAAGGCGCCAACGGCAAGCCGCAACCGGGCGTCGCGCAGGTGACGGTGAACGGCAAGCGGCTGCTGGTGCTGCCGAAGGAGACCATCGAGGCGGTCAGCGCCGCCATCGACGCGCTCGGCAAGCCGTACGTCCCGCGCGATCACGGCGAGGGCCCGATCGCGTACTCGTGCGACGGGCTGGTGCGGAAGGTCTTCTCCGACGCCGGGCTGGAGCAGCCGGCCGGCGCACGGAAGCAGTACATGGTCGGCAAGCCGGTCTCGGTGCGTGACATCCGGCCCGGTGACCTGGTGTTCGTCGGCCCGGCCAAGTACGGGGTGCAGCACGTCGGGATCGCATTGGACGAGCGCACGATGGTGGCCGCCGACGGCAGGCTTGCCTCGGTGGCGGTGACCGACATCCCCGGCAAGGGGACGCTGCTGGGGGTCACCCGGCCGTCACTGGGCGAGGGGTCGCCGCGGAAGGCCCCGCTGCGCGACAAGAAGGAGCTGACCTGGCGGTGCGGCGGCGTGGAGCTTCCGCTGTCGGTCGCGGGCAGCCTGAACGGCGACGGCACCGCCCAGGGGGCGACCGGGGCCTGGGGTGGCTACCCGAACGGGCTGATTCCGCCGTCGGCGCTGTGCAGTGTGGGGATCGGCAATCACGCGCTGCGCTGCGACGCCGCCCAGGCGTTCGTGGCCATGTCCCGCGAACACGCCAGGCAGACCGGCCGCCCGCTGTGCATCACGGACTCCTACCGGACGTTCCAGCAGCAGGTCGACCTGTATCGGCGTAAGCCGTCGCTGGCTGCCGTGCCGGGAACGTCGAACCACGGCTGGGGACTGGCGATCGACATGTGTGGCGGGGTGGAGTCGTTCGACACGCCCGCTTACCGGTGGATGGCCAAGTACGGACCGGCGTTCGGCTGGATCAACCCGGAGTGGGCGCGCCCTGGCCGTGGGCGAGAAGAGCCCTGGCACTGGGAGTACGTCGGGCGGGGTTGACGAGCGCCGCAGCGCCGTGGGCGGGCATGCCGGCGGTGATCACGCCGCTCGCGTGGTCTGCGAGCGGCGGATGGCGTCCCCAGCGGGGGCTGAGGCCACGGCATCGGGGCATCGAGACACTGCCGGGGTGACCGTGACCCGGTAGGCGCCCAACGCCGTCCTCGCCCGTGCGCTCTTCAGACAGCGCGGCGTGTCAGGCAGCGCGACGTGGCCTCCCAGCGCGTGCCGTGCTCGCGGCCCCGACGGTCTCATGCCTCGGCTGGCGCCCGTTCACAGCCGGCCGACGACGAGGTGCGGTAGCTCAACCCGCGCGACGCTCGCTTGCCTTCGACGCGCGGTCCGTGCGCGGCACGAGGCGCAATCGCGGCACCATACCCGCGTCCGCAAGGGCGGTCACCGCGCGACGCTCGTCGGCGTCCCACTCCACGCGTCCCGGCGGCCCCAGCAACACGCTGACCACGCAGTCAGCGCATGCCGTGGGGCGCACCGCGCAACTGTCACAGTCGATGATCAACGTGCCGTCGTCCGCTCGTTCGCTCATGGTCGCCTCCTTCATGGCGAGGTGCTCGGTGCGCGATCGGGGCGGCCTGTGCCGTGCGATGCGCCTGGCAACCCCGTCACGGCGCACGATAGGCAGCCCCACCGACAACCTGCGCCGATGCGCATCGGCGATGTCCCCTGGACGGGTGGCCTGTGACGATCCGCGGGCGGCGTCGGATAGCCCGATCGGGCACTTGCGCGGACCGGTGCGGGACGAATGCGGTGAGCGGTCGGCCCGGCGCGCCAGGTGTCACCGAGAGTGCGATCTTGTCGATGAGCGGTAGATCTGATCGGTGAACGGTCGTCGTCGCTGGTCCGAGTGGGCCGTGATGATCGTCACGTGGCGCGATTTCCCGCTGCTCCACTCGTGTTTCGCCGCTCATCCGACGACCGGCCCTGGACGCAAGCGCGCTCGTTTCGTAACCTGTCCGAGATCTCGCGGGAGGCCGTTGCCGTACCCCGGAGGCGACGCCGCGGGATTGTCGCCGGGACGGCTCGTCGGGGAGTCGTCCTCGGAGGGTCGAGGCGAAGCCGGACCGGCCATGCGGCCGACCACAAGGACTGTCGGGCTTCGCCGTGCCACGGGGAGGGCCCCCGACCTCACCCGCCGGCATCGGCTCTCGACAGCGGCGACCGAGCGCAAAGGAGAATCGCGCGACGTGAAGTCGCTTCAGTTGTTGAAGCGAGGAGTGTCCGGTGTTGTCGCAGCCGTCGCTGTCGCGGCGATGGTCAGCATTCCGTCCCCCGCTCTCGCTGACCCCGACCCGACGCCGGACACGGCCTCTGAAGCGCTGAAGGCCTACGAGGCACTCAAGCGCAAGGCGGAGAAACTCAACGAGGCGCATCTTCGGGCGCAGGACGACCTCGAAGCCAACCGGAAGAAGATGCGCCAGGCCAAACGAGCCCTGGCCGCCGCGCAGAAGGCCGAGCAGCGTGCGCGCGCCGACGTGGCCGCCTATCGCAAGGTGGTCGACAAGTTCACCAGCGCCGCCTACCGCGGCAGCAGGCTGACCAGCGTGGCGGCCGCGCTGACCGGCGACTCGGTGCGCGACTACCTGGACCGTGCGGCCACCATCGACCTGCTCGCCGCCGAGAAGGCCGCGGCGCTGAAGAAGCTGAACCGTGCCGTGGAGAAGGCCGAGCAGGCCCAGCGGGAGGCGCTGGCTTCGCAGCAGGCCGCGCGAAAGGCCGAGCAGGAGGCCAAGCGCAACCTGCGGGACATCGAGGTCCGCGGCGAGGAGCTGCAGAAGCAGATCGACAAGGCCCGCGAGGCCTACGAGCGGCTGAGCGGCGCCGACCGGGCCGCGCTGGAGGCCAGTTACGGCGACAGCGCGACGCCGCCGAGCACCATCAAGGCTCCCAGCGAACGCGCCCAGATCGCGGTGGACGCGGCCATGTCCAAGCGCGGCAGCCCGTACGTGTACGGGGCGGAAGGGCCGGATGCCTTCGACTGCTCGGGCCTGACGTCGTGGGCCTACCAGCAGGCAGGCATCTCCATCCCGCGGTCCAGCTCGGCGCAGTCGCAGTCGGGCACGGCGGTGCCGCGGGACCAGCTGGCGCCGGGCGACCTGGTGTTCTTCTACTCGCCGGTGTCGCACGTGGGCATGTACATCGGCGACGGGCTGATGGTCCACGCCCCGCAGCAAGGCGACGTGGTCAAGGTGGCGCCGGTGATGTGGAACAACTTCGTCGGCGCTCGCCGGTACGCCTGACAGCACGGAGCCGGCCGGGCGACGGCCGGAGGAGCCAGCAGAGTCACCTTCGCAGTCCCCCGGGCGAAGGTGGCTCTGTTTTCTTTCCGGGCTTGTTCCGGGCCTGTTCCGAGGGCGGAAAAGGCGATTCTCTTCTGGGCCTTCGAGGACGGCCGGCGGCACTGTCCTGGGCCGCCGGGGGTCAACCGAGCGGGACGCCACCGCTGCCCGTAGGCACGCACGGAGATGCAGGGCCGCGAGTATCGGGCCGCCTACCGGGTGGTTCGCAGGCACGCGCGGAGGACACACAGGGTGTGGGCTGTCGGCTGGTTGGCTGCGGAAGCGCGCGGGAGAGGCGGTGCGGGCGTCGTTGGCACAGCAAGCACACGCTGAAGACGCAGGGTGTGAGGATGGCCGCCAACCGGTCGCCTGCCGGACGGAAGAGGCCTTTCGCCGCTGTCTGCGGCTCCCGGTCCGGCGTGGCCTTCATTCGGCGGCTCGATGATCCTGCTGCCTTCCCCCGGGGGAAGTGGGCCCGGATCCGTCTTCGGTAGCGTTGACCAGGTGCGGCCAACACTGTTGGTGACCAACGACTTCCCGCCGCGCCCCGGCGGCATCCAGAACTACCTGCACTCGCTGGCCACGCGGCTCGACGCCAAGGACCTGGTGGTGCTGTGCTCGAGCTGGGACCGGCCGCAGGGGAGCGACGCGCGGTTCGACGCCGAGCAGCCGTTCGAGGTGGTGCGACACCCCACCACGGTCCTGCTGCCCACGCCGGACGTGCTGCGCCGGGCCGCCGAGCTGATCAAGACCCGCGGGCTGAGCGCGGTGTGGTTCGGCGCGGCCGCCCCGCTCGGCCTGCTCGCCCCCGCCCTGCGCCAGGCCGGAGCGGAACGCGTGGTGTCCAGCACCCACGGTCACGAGGTGGGCTGGTCGATGCTGCCGGGGGCCCGCCAGGCGCTGCGGGTCATCGGCATCAACAGCGACGTGGTGACCTACGTCAGCCAGTACACCCGCCGCCGGTTCGCCACCGCGTTCGGCCCCATGACCGGCCTGGAACATCTGCCGTCCGGGGTGGACACCGAGGTGTTCCGGCCCGACCCGGCAGCGCGCGAAGAGCTCCGCAAGCGGTACCGCCTGGGCGATCGGCCGGTCGTAGTGTGCGTGTCGCGCCTGGTGCCCCGCAAGGGGCAGGACATGCTCATCCGGGCGCTTCCCGAGCTGCGACAACGGGTTCCCGGCACCGCGTTGCTGCTGGTCGGTGGCGGCCCCTACCGCCAGTACCTGCAGCGCGAAGCGGTGGCATGCGGCGTAGCCGATCACGTCGTGCTGACCGGTTCGGTGCCGTGGGAGGAACTTCCCGCTCACTACGCGGTCGGTGACGTGTTCGCCATGCCCGCGCGCACCCGCGGCAAGGGACTCGACGTCGAAGGGCTGGGCATCGTCTACCTGGAAGCATCCGCCACGGGACTGCCGGTGATCGCCGGGCGATCCGGCGGCGCCCCCGAGACCGTGCAGGACGAGGTGACCGGGCACGTGGTGGACGGGCGCGACCTGCCTCAGCTCGTCGACACACTGGCGTCGCTGCTGTCCGACCCGATCCGGGCGGCGTCCATGGGTGCCGCCGGGCGGGAGTGGGTGAGCAAGCACTGGCGGTGGGACCGCCTGGCGCGCCGGCTGGCCGGGCTGCTCAGCGGCATACCGGCCCGATATCGCGCGTGACACGCCGCGTCGTAGGGTCGGCCGAGAGGGGGTCGGACGCCTGCGAGGGAGCGATGGATTCGCAGCAGCTGCAGAAGTGGGACGCCGCGCACGTGTGGCACCCGTACGGCCCGATGCCGGGCACGGTCGCGCCGCTGGTGGTGGAATCGGCGCGTGGTGTGCGGTTGCAGCTGGCCGACGGCCGCGAGCTGATCGACGGCATGTCGTCGTGGTGGGCGGCCATCCACGGTTACCGGCACCCCCGGCTCGATGCCGCGGTCGTGGACCAGGTGAGCCGGATGAGCCACGTCATGTTCGGCGGCCTGACCCACGAGCCCGCGGTACGGCTGGCCCGCACGCTGGTCGAGCTCACGCCGGACGGCCTCGAGCACGTGTTCCTGTGCGACTCGGGCTCGGTGTCGGTCGAAGTCGCCATGAAGATGTGCTTGCAGTACTGGCGGTCCGTCGGCCGTCCGGGCAAGCAGCGGATGCTGACGTGGCGGGGCGGATACCACGGCGACACGTTCCACCCGATGAGCGTCTGCGATCCCGAGGGCGGCATGCATGCGCTCTGGCGTGGCGTGCTGCCGGAGCAGGTCTTCGTTCCCGCGCCGCCGGGCGGCTACGACGACCCGGTCGACCAGGACTACGCGCAGCTGCTGGACGAGACGATCGGCAAGCACGCCGGCGAACTGGCCGCGGTGATCGTGGAGCCGGTCGTGCAGGGTGCAGGCGGTATGCGCTTCCACAGTCCCGGCTACCTGAAGGTGCTGCGCGAGGCGTGCGACGCCCACGACGTGCTGCTGATCTTCGACGAGATCGCCACCGGGTTCGGCCGCACCGGGGAGTGGTTCGCGGCCGATCACGCCGGCGTCACCCCGGACGTGATGTGCCTGGGCAAGGCCATGACCGGCGGATACCTGACGATGGCCGCGGCGTTGTGCACGCCTCGCGTCGCCGATGGCATCTCCCGCGGTGAGTTGCCGGTTCTGGCGCACGGGCCGACGTTCATGGGCAATCCGCTGGCCGCGGCGGTGTCGAACGCGTCGATCGCCCTGTTGCGCAGCGGGGAATGGCGCGACGCGGTCAAGCGGATCGAGCAGCAGCTGCGCATGCACCTCGCCCCCGCCGCCGACCTGCCCGCTGTGGTCGACGTCCGGGTGCTGGGCGCCATCGGCGTCATCCAACTCGACCACCAGGTGGACATGCGCCGAGCCACCGAGACGACCGTCGAGCACGGCGTCTGGCTTCGGCCGTTCCGCGACCTGGTCTACACGATGCCGCCGTTCATCAGCACCGACGACGACGTCGCCGCGATCGCCAAGGCCATGACCGCGGTGGCCGCCGTCGCATGAAACAGCCGGCAGTAAGCTCGCACGCCGTGAGCCTGCTGGTCATCACCGGGACGGACACCGGGGTCGGCAAGACCGTCGCGACCGCAGCGATCGCGGCGGTGGCTGCCGGCTCGGGGCGGCGGGTCGCCGTGCTGAAGCCCGCGCAGACCGGCGTGGCGCCCGGCGAGCCGGGCGACGTCGACGTGGTCCGGCAGCTGGCCGGTGCGGTGACCACCAGGGAAGTGCGCCGCTATCCCGACCCGCTTGCCCCGGACACCGCCGCCCGGCGCAGCGGGCTGCCGCCGGTGACACCGGCCGAAGCCGCCGCGGCCGCGGCCGAGCTGGCCGAGCAGCACGACCTCGTGCTCGTCGAGGGTGCGGGCGGCCTGCTTGTCCGGATGGACGAGCACGGCGGCACGCTGGCGGACGTGGCGTGGGCGCTGGCGGCGCCGCTGATCGTGGTCGCGCGCGCCGGGCTCGGCACGCTGAACGCCACCGCGCTCACCGCCGAGGTGGCCACCCGCCGCGGGCTGACCGTGGCGGGCGTCGTCGTGGGCAGCTGGCCCGAGCAGCCGGGCTTGGCCGAACGCTGCAACCTCCACGATCTGCCGGACGCGGCCGGGGCGCCGCTGCTCGGCGTGCTCCCGGCTGGCATGGGCGGCCTGACCGGCGCGGAGTTCGCCGACGCCGCCGTGGCCGGGTTGTCCCCGTGGTTCGGCGGCACGTTCGACCCCGAGCGGTTCGCCGAGCAGGTGCTCGGGGCGTGATGGCGGTCTCGCCAGGGTCTCGGCGGCGGGAAGAACGGTTAGGGTAAATCAGCCCCAGGTGCACCCGCTGACTCGAGGAGATGGTGTGACCGCTGCTGCCAGGACCGATGTGTTGGCCGTTGCCCGTGAGCAGGTGCTCGAGCGTGGGGAAGGCCTCGCCGAGGACCAGCTGGTGGAGGTGCTCCGGCTGCCCGACGAGCGGCTGACCGAGCTGCTCGACCTGGCCCACCAGGTGCGGATGCGCTGGTGCGGCCCGGCGGTCGAGGTGGAGGGCATCGTGTCGGTCAAGACCGGCGGCTGCCCGGAGGACTGCCACTTCTGCTCCCAGTCCGGCCGGTTCCCGTCGCCGGTGCGATCCGCCTGGTTGGACATTCCCGGGCTGGTCCGCGCGGCGCGCGAGACGGCCGCGACCGGGGCGACGGAGTTCTGCATCGTGGCCGCGGTGCGCGGCCCGGACAAGCGGCTGATGTCGCAGGTGCGCGACGGCATCAAGGCGATCCGCGAGGACGGCAACGACATCAACATCGCCTGCTCGCTCGGCATCCTCACCCAGGAGCAGGTCGACGAGCTGGTCGAGATGGGGGTGCACCGCTACAACCACAACCTGGAGACGGCGCGCAGCCACTTCCCGAACGTGGTTACCACGCACACCTGGGAAGAGCGCTGGGAGACGCTGCGGATGGTGCGTGAGGCGGGCATGGAGGTGTGCTGCGGCGGGATCATCGGCATGGGGGAGACCGTCGAGCAGCGCGCCGAGTTCGCCGCCCAGCTGGCCGAGCTGGGGCCGGACGAGTGCCCGATGAACTTCCTCATCCCGCAACCGGGCACACCGTTCGAACACTACGAGGTGGTGGACGGCAAGGACGCGCTGCGCACCGTGGCGGCCTTCCGGCTGGCCTTGCCCAAGGCGATGATCCGGTTCTCCGGCGGCCGCGAGCTGACCTTCGGCGACCTGGGCACCAAGCAGGGCATGTTGGGCGGGGTGAACGCCATCATCGTCGGCAACTACCTGACCAGCCTGGGCAGGCCGGCGTCGGAGGACCTGCGGATGCTCGACGAGTTGAAGATGCCGATCAAGGCCCTGTCCGACACGCTGTGAGCAGGTACTGCGTTCAATGCGGCAAACCCGCGGCCGAGCCGGTGCACCGGGAGTGCGACGGCCCGCAGGCCGCGCTGCGGCCGCCGCGGTTCTGCCCCGAGTGCGCCCGCCGGATGATCGTGCAGGTGACCCCGATGGGCTGGACCGCGACGTGCAGCAGGCACGGTGAGGTGTCCTCTGGCTCGGCGTGACGGATCCGGGACGGATACCCTGCGTGCCATGCATCAGCTGCCGCGCGAGCGAGCCCGGGTGGTGGTCAAGGCGGATCTGCTGCCCGCCGTGTCGGTGCTGTCCACGTTCGGCCTCCTCGGCATCCCGCTGGGGTGGCTGTGGGCGCAGGTGGCACCGCCGCAGCGGGCCCAGGTTCATCCGGACGGCAAGCCGTATCCGATCGACATCGAGGCTTGGCACGTCTTCGACGCCGTGGTGATCTTCGCTTTGCTGGCCGGGGCGTGCGGAGTGGTCATCGGCGCGGGGACCTGGATGCTGCGGGAACGGCGGGGGCCGGTGGCGATGGCGGCCGCCGTGCTCGGCGCGCAGGTCGCAGGCTGGCTCGGCACGCTGATGGGCGGCGTGTTCCTCGGTGACCGGTACACGCTCACCGAGCCGCCCGAGGTCGGCCAGATCGTCGACATCGCCCCGCAGATCACCACGGACTGGGTGCTGATCTGCGCTCCGTTCACCGCCGCGCTGACCTACGGGTTCCTGGCGGCGTGGAACGGCCGCGACGACCTCGGGCGCCGGCTGGGCTGAGCCGAACCGGCCCGCCGGGTCGTGGTCGGCTCGTGGTCGTGGTGGCGAGTGGGCCTGCCGGGTCGTGGTCGGCTCGTGGTCGTGGTGGCGAACCGGCCCACCGGGCTGCGGTCGACCCGTAGTCTTGGCGGCAGGTGAGCCGAAAGGGGCGGATGTGACCGAGGACGTCACCGCACGGCAGAAGGCGCGTTTCCCGCGGATCAGCCCACGGGCGTACGAGCATCCGGTCGACCGCGGCGCGCTGGCGACGCTGCGCGCGGTACCGGGGTTCGCGCAGGTGCTCAGGGCGCTCGCCGGAGCGTTCTCCGAGCGCGGGCTGCGACTGACCGCTTTGGCTTCGGCGATCCGGGTGGGTCCGGCGCAGTATCCCCAGCTCGACGAGCTGCGCACGGAATGCGCGGCCGCGCTCGACCTGGAGCAGGCTCCCGAGCTGTACGTGACCCGGGATCCGGCGGCTGCCGCTTACACCGTCGGAATGGACAAGCCGTTCATCGTGATCACCACCGGCATGGTGGAGCTGCTGGACGCCGACGGGCTGCGGTTCGTCGTCGGCCACGAGATGGGGCACGTGCTGTCCGGTCATGCGGTGTACCGGACGATGCTGATGTACGTGCTGAACGCGCAGCGGAGCCTGTCGTGGAATCCGCTCTCCGCGCTCGGCCTGCGCGCGATCGGCGCCGCGCTGAACGAGTGGTATCGCAAGTCCGAGCTGTCCTGCGATCGCGCCGGCCTGCTGTGCGGGCAGGATCCGGAGGCGGCGTTGCGGGTGCACGTGCGGTTGGCGGGTGGAACCGGCTCCGCGGAGATCGACACCGCTGCGTTCCTTCGGCAGGCCGAGGAGTACTCCAGCACCGGCGACCTGCGGGACAGCCTGCACAAGCTGCTCACTGTGGAGAACATGTCGCACCCGCTCGCCGTGGTGCGCGCCGCGGAACTGCAGAAATGGGCCGCGTCGCAGGAGTACCGGGACATCCTCGGGGGCAACTACCCGCGCCGGGACGACGACGAGCCGGCGTCCAGCTGGCGGGAGGACGTCAAGGCGGCGGCCAGGGCCTACAAGGAGTCCGTCACCGAATCCACCGACCCCCTCGCGAAGGTGTTCAGTGACGTCGGAGCCGCCATCAGCGGCGCAGCGAGCAAGGTCCGGGACCGGTTCGTCCGCGGCGAGAAGGACGAGGCGGACACCGGTCGATGAGTCCGCTGCCGTGGTGGCGGGTGGCCGGGCTGCCCGAGCGCCCGGCTCCGCCCCCGCTAGGTGCGGCGTTGCCGGGTCCGGGTCGGCGGCTTCAGCACCGCGAACGCGTCCGTGACGTGCACCCCGTTGCAGGTGAATGCATACAACGCGGCGGGACGGCCGCCGGATCGGCCGGGTGGCGCGATCTCCCCGGTCGGCTCCAGCACGCCACGCCGGGAGAGCACCCGCTGCAGGTTCGTGGCGGAAACCGGGTAGCCAAGTGCTGCCGAATAGATGTCGCGCAGCTGTGAGATGGTGAAGCTGGCCGGGGCCAGCGCGCTGCCGATGGTGGTGTAGCTCAACTTCGCGCGCAGCCGGTCCCTGGCCCGCAGGACGATGTCGCGATGATCGAACGCCGTGCGTGGCAGGTTGTCGACCGAATGCCACGCCGTGTCTTCCGGGACGTCAGGGTCGACGTCGGTGGGGACGACGCCGAGGAACGCGGTGGCGACGACGCGCGGACCGGGCACCCGGTCCGGCGCGCTGAACACGGCCAGCTGCTCGACGTGCGACAGCTTGCGGACGTCGACCTTCTCGGCGAGCTGGCGCCGGATCGAGGTCTCCACGTCCTCGTCGATGCGGAGCCTGCCGCCGGGTAGCGACCACCGTCCCAGGTGAGGCTCGAGCGCGCGCCGCCACAGCAACACCTGCACTGTGGCGGAACGCACGCGCAGTACGGCCGCAAGAACCTCGTGAACCATCGGTGCCTTGGTGTTAAGATGACTGCGCACGTTTTCGATCCTAAGTCGAAAACTTCACGGTGCCAACCCGGGGAGGACCGATGACCGAGACGCTGCAGCGTCCGGCTGACGCGCACACGCCGTACGGCGGGGTGGAAGCCGACGAGGCGTGGGCCGAGGAAGTGCGGCGGCTGGCCCGCGAGCGGGACGCGGTGCTGCTGGCGCACAACTACCAGCTGCCGGAGATCCAGGAGATCGCCGACTACACCGGCGACTCGCTCGCGCTGAGCAGGATCGCCGCGGAGGTGGACGCCGCGACCATCGTGTTCTGCGGAGTGCACTTCATGGCCGAGACCGCCAAGATCCTCAGCCCAGACAAGACGGTGCTGATCCCGGACGCGCGTGCGGGCTGCTCGCTGGCCGACTCCATCACCGCCGAGCAGCTGCGGGAGTGGAAGGCGGAGCACCCGGGCGCGGTGGTGGTCTCCTACGTCAACACCACCGCCGAGGTCAAGGCGGAGACCGACATCTGCTGCACCTCGTCCAACGCCGTGGACGTCGTCCGGTCGATCCCCGCTGACCAGGAGGTTCTGTTCCTGCCCGACCAGTTCCTCGGCGCGCACGTCAAGCGCGAGACCGGCCGGGAGAACATGCACGTGTGGGCGGGCGAGTGCCACGTGCACGCCGGCATCAACGGGCCGGAGCTCGCCGAGCGGGCGGCGGAGAACCCCACGGCGGAGCTGTTCATCCACCCGGAGTGCGGCTGCGCCACCTCGGCGCTGTACCTAGCCGGGGAGGGCACGGTGCCACGCGAGCGGGTGCACATCCTGTCCACCGGGGACATGGTCAAGCAGGCGCGGGCGACCAGGAGCAGCACCGTGCTGGTGGCCACCGAGGTCGGCATGCTGCACCAGCTGCGCAAGACCGCGCCGGAGATCGAGTTCAAGGCGGTGAACGACCGGGCGTCCTGCCGCTACATGAAGATGATCACGCCCGCGGCGCTGCTGCGGTCGCTGCGTGACGGGGTGGACGAGGTGCACGTCGACCCGGAGGTGGCCGAGCGGGCGCGTGCGTCGGTGCAGCGGATGATCGCCATCGGCCAGCCCGGCGGTGGCGAGTGACCGGCCCAGTTGGCGCCCGTCAGTCGAAAACCGGGCCGGATTGGGAGGCGGGCGCCCAGCTGGTCGTCGTCGGGTCCGGTGTGGCGGGCCTGACCGCCGCGGTGCGCGCCACCGAGCTCGGCCTGCGGGTGGTGCTGGTGACCAAGACGTCGGTGAGCGAGAGCAACACCCGGTGGGCGCAGGGCGGCGTGGCCGTGGTGCGTCCGGAGGAACGCGACCCGGGTGATTCCGTGGACCGCCACGTGGCGGACACGCTGGCGGCAGGCGCGGGCCTGTGCGACCCGGCCGCCGTCGCCTCGATCATCGCCGACGGCCCGGCCGCGATCAGCCGGTTGCGGCAGCGCGGGGCGAGGTTCGACGTGAGCGCCGGCGGGCAGCTGGCCCGCACTCGCGAGGGCGGGCACAGCGCGTTCCGGGTGATTCACGCGGGCGGTGACGCCACCGGAGCGGAGATCCAGCGTGCGCTCGTCGAGGACGCCGCGGAGCACCGGGTGACGATCCTGGAGCGGCATGTCGCAATCGATGCGCTGCTGGACGACGGCGGCGCCGTCGGCGGCGTGACGGTCCTGGACGACCACGGGCGCGTGGGTGTGCTGCGGGCACCCGCCGTGGTGCTGGCGACGGGCGGGCTCGGCCAGCTCTACCAGGTGACGTCCAACCCGGACATCGCGACCGGGGACGGACTCGCCCTGGCGCTGCGAGCCGGAGCGCAGGCCGCGGACCTGGAGTTCGTGCAGTTCCACCCGACCGTGCTCTACCGTCCGGGTGCGCGGGGACGGTGTCCGTTGGTGACCGAGGCAGTGCGCGGCGAAGGCGCAGTTCTGGTGGACGCCACGGGGGCGCCCGTGATGGCCGGGGTGCACGAGCTCGGCGATCTGGCACCACGGGACGTGGTCTCCGCGGCCATCACCCGCCGGATGGCCGAGGCGCCCGGCGGTGTGGACGATCACGTGTTCCTGGACGCCACCGGCATCGCGGACTTTCCCGGCCGGTTCCCGACCGTGGCCGCGTTCTGCCGTCAGGCGGGGATTGATCCCGCTCGCGAGCCCATCCCGGTCGCCCCGGCGGCACACTTCGCCTGCGGTGGCGTGCTGACGTCGGCCGCCGGACGCACGTCCGTCCGCGGTCTCTACGCCGCCGGCGAGGTCGCCCGCACAGGGCTGCACGGAGCCAACCGGCTGGCGTCGAACTCCCTGCTGGAGGGCTTGGTGATGGGCGCTCGCGCTGCCGAAGCCGCCGCGATCGATCTTGCCGCCGGCCAGTTGAGCGCGCAGCAGGCCGAGTTCCGACGCCCGCGGGCGAACCTGGTGCCCCGTGACCGGCTGCAGCGGGTGATGACCAGGTACGCCGCGATCGGTCGTGACGCCGCCGGGTTGGCCGATGCGGCGCAGATGCTGTCGGAGTCGATGCGGCCTGCCGAGCTGACCACCGTCCGGGACGTCGAGGACGCGGCTTTGACCTTGGTCGCCCGCGCCCTGCTCACGGCGGCAGCGGCGCGTACCGAGACACGTGGTGCTCACGTGCGAACCGACTTTCCGCATCGCGACGACCAGCGGTGGCGATACTCGCAGGTGGTCGGTCTGGCCGGGGATGGCGATCCGGTGCTGCTCGAGCCCGCGTTGGCGACGGGAGGCGCGGCATGAGCCCGGAACTCGACCGGAACGACGTGGCGCGGGTGGTCCGAACCGCGCTGGACGAGGATCTGCGCTACGGACCCGACGCGACCACCGAGGCCACCGTGCCCGAGGGTGCAGTGGCCACCGCCGAACTCACCCCACGCAGGGACGGCGTCCTGGCCGGTGCCCCGGTGGCCCTGGCCGTCTTCGACGCGGTCCTGAAGGACGGCTACGAGGTCGTCGAGTGCGCCGAGGACGGCTCCCGGTTGACCGCGGGCGTGCCGGCGATCGTGCTCCGGGGACCGGTCCGCGGCCTGCTCACCGCCGAACGGACGGCGCTGAACCTGCTCTGCCACCTGTCCGGGGTGGCGACACTGACCGCGGCCTGGGTCGATGCGGTGGCAGGCACCCGGGCGGCCATCCGGGACAGCCGGAAGACGCTCCCCGGATTGCGGTCGCTGCAGAAGTACGCCGTGCGCTGCGGGGGAGGGGTCAACCATCGCATGGCCCTCGGTGATGCGGTGCTGATCAAGGACAACCACGTGGTGGCTGCCGGGTCGGTGACCGCGGCCCTGGAGGCCGCCCGCAGGCATGCGCCCGATCTGCCGTGCGAGGTGGAGGTCGATTCGCTCGACCAGCTGCGCGAGGCGCTGTCCGCGGGCGCCGACGAGGTGCTGCTCGACAACTTCACCCCGGACCAGTGCCGTCAAGCGGTGCGGCTGCGGGACGAGCTGGCCCCGAAGACCAAGCTGGAGGCGTCCGGCGGGCTGACGCTCGAAGTTGCGCGCGCGTACGCGGAAGCCGGAGTGGACTACCTTGCGGTAGGCGGGTTGACGCACTCCGCCCCGGCCCTGGACGTGGGGATGGACTTGCGGGCCGACTGACGAGCAATCCTCACGGGGTCGGCCGACGGACAGGGGAGGACAGCCGATGAACCGCGAGGAAGAATCCGGTGCCGGCGCGCCCGTTTCGGCGTTCGGTCTCGGGCTGCACCACGTGCAGCTGGCGATTCCGCCCGGCAGCGAGGACGCCTGCCGCGCGTTCTACGTCGACGTGGTCGGCATGACCGAAGTGCCCAAGCCGCCGGAGCTCGCGGCGCGCGGCGGGCTGTGGGTGCGCGCCGACCGGCTGGAGATCCACCTCGGCGTCGAGCAGGACTTCCGGCCGGCCCGCAAGGCCCACCCGGGATCCAGGTGGCCGACCTGGACCGGCTGGCCGAGCGGATGACGGCCGCGGGCGTCGACATCACCTGGGACGACCTGCTTCCCGGGCATCGCCGGTTCTACTGCCTCGACGCGGTGGGCAACCGGCTGGAATTCCTCAGCCCGGCGGGCTGATCGGCCCGCCGGCCACCGGGCACCGTGGGTGCACGGCGCCCGGTGGCCGCGTGAGAAGCTGTCGGCATGAACACCGCGGCATGGGCTGTGCAAGTCATCCTGGCCGTCATGCTCTTCGGTGCCGGCCTGGCCAAGGCCACCCAGAAGAGAGAGCAGCTGCAGGCTCTGTCGCCGAACATGGCCTGGACGGAGGACTTCGGCGACGTGACCATCCGGCTGATCGGCATCGCCGAAGTGCTCGGTGCGCTCGGCCTGATCCTGCCGCTGTGGACCGGAATCGCGCCGGTGCTCACGCCCGTCGCGGCGGTGGGACTGACCGTGATCATGATCGGCGCCGCCGTCACTCACCTCAGGCGCAATGAGTTCAACGCCATGGCCCCGCCGGTCGTGCTCGCCGCCGGTGCAATCTTCGTGGCGTGGGCGCGGTTCAGCGGGGTGGCCTGACCGGCTCCGGAACGCCCCGGGACGCTGGACGGCGCGCCGGCCGTCACAGGCGCCGGTTGGCCAGCACGGCGGTGGCTTGGCGGGACTCCTCGGCGCGCTTGGGGTCGATGTCGGCCACCAGGATCCCCGGCCCCGGGCCCAGCTGGTCGTGCACTCGGCCGAACGGGTCGGCGATCGTGCTGTAGCCGATGCCGGTCGGCACCCCCGGTTTGGTCTCGATGCCGCTGGTGGCCGGGTCCGCCTGCCCGCAGCCCAGCACCCAGCACCCGGAGTCCAGGGCGCGCGCTCGCACCAGCAGCTCCCACTGCTCGCGCTTGCCCTCACCGGCGCCCCACGACGCGGGAACCACCACCGCGGCAGCGCCTGCCTCGCCGTGCGCCTGGAACAGCTCGGGGAACCGGATGTCGTAGCAGGTCGCCAGGCCGATCTTGACCCCTTCCACGTCGACCGAGACCAGCTCGCCGCCCGGGGCGACGGTGCGTGACTCCTGGAAGCCGAACGCGTCGTAGAGGTGGATCTTGTCGTAGCCGATGGACTTCCCGCGCCCGGTGACCAGCAATGTGTTGTACACCCGGCCGTCACCGGCAGGCGTGAACATGCCTGCGATCACCAGCACCCCCGCGGCTTCGGCGATGGCCGAGATCACCGTGGCCCACGGGCCGTCCAGCGGTTCGGCGACGTCCTTCAGCCGGGTGCCGAAACGGGCCATGGTGGCTTCCGGGAACACCACCAGCGACGCGCCCGCGGTGACCGCCTCGGCGACCGAAGCACGGACCTGCTCGGCGTTCTCCACCGGATCGGGCGTGCTGGTGATCTGACACAGGGCTACGCGCATGACTTGCAGACTACTGGCGGGCAGGCGATTCGCCAGGGGCGCAGCGGGCGGGACGGATGGTGCGCACTGCAGCCCGCGCGGCCGGTTGGCCGGGGTGTCGGCCGGCTCTCGTGCCCGCCACCCGGCACGCCGGTACAGCGCGCGGCGCCCGTATCGTTAGCTGCATGCTCAACCGTATCGACCTGCGTGGACGCCCCGCGTCGCTGACTCCGGCCGAGCTGCGAGCCGCCCTGCCCAGGGCGGAGATCGACGTCGACGCGGCGGTACATCAGGTGCGCCCGGTCGTGACGGCCGTGCGCGAGCGCGGTGTCGATGCGGTCCTGGACTACACCGAGCAGTTCGACAAGGTGCGGCCGGAACGGGTCCGGGTGCCCGCCGGGGAGCTGGCCAGGGCCGCCGAGCAGCTGGATCCGGCGGTGCGCTCGGCCCTGCAGGTGAGCATCGACCGGGCCCGCCGGGTGCACGCCGACCAGCTTCGTCCGGACGTCACCACGACACTGGCCGACGGGGCCACGGTGACCGAGCGATGGCTCCCGGTGCGCCGAGTCGGCCTGTACGCGCCGGGCGGCCTGGCGGCCTACCCGTCGAGCGTGATCATGAACGTGGTCCCTGCCCAAGTCGCCGGCGTGGAGTCGCTGGTGCTGTGCTCGCCGCCGCAAGCCGAGTTCGGCGGGTTGCCGCACCCGACCATCCTGGCCGCCGCGGCCATGCTGGGGATCGACGAGGTGTGGGCCGTCGGCGGCGCGCAGGCGGTGGCGCTGCTGGCTTACGGCGGGACGGACACCGACGGGACGGCACTGGAGGGTGTCGACATGGTGACCGGTCCCGGCAACGTGTACCTGACCGCGGCCAAGCGCATGCTGCGCGGCGTGATCGGCATCGACTCCGAGGCAGGCCCGACGGAGATCTGCATCCTGGCGGACGACACCGCCGATCCGGACCACGTCGCGGCCGATCTGGTCAGCCAGGCCGAACACGACCCGCTGGCCGCGTCGGTGCTGGTCACCACGTCCGATGCGCTGGTGGACGCGGTGGAAGCCCGGCTGCAGCAGCGTGTCGCCGCCACCAAGCACAGCGCGCGCGTCCGCCAGGCGCTGACCGGCAAGCAGTCGGGTGTGGTGCTGGTGTCCACGCTCGACGACGGGCTGCGGGTGGTGGATGCCTACGCTGCCGAGCACCTGGAGATCCAGACCGCCGACGCCGGAGAGGTCGCCGCTCGCGTGCGCAACGCAGGTGCGATCTTCGTCGGCCCGTATTCGCCGGTGTCGCTCGGGGACTACTGCGCGGGCTCCAACCACGTGCTGCCGACCGGCGGCTACGCGCGCCACTCGGGCGGCCTGTCCGTGCAGACGTTCCTGCGTGGCGTGCACGTGGTGGACTACAGCAAGGAAGCGCTGCGTGAGGTCGCCGACGAGGTCGTGACGTTGGCCAATGCCGAGGATCTTCCCGCCCACGGGGAAGCCGTGCAGGCTCGGTTCTCGGGGAGCGAATCGTGAAAGACGTGACGCTGGACGACCTGCCGTTGCGCGAGGACCTGCGCGGCCGCACCCCGTACGGCGCCCCGCAGCTGCAGGTGCCGGTGCGGTTGAACACCAACGAGAACCCCTTCCCGCCGCCGCCCGAGCTGGTCGCACACGTGGCCGCGTCGATCGAGAAGATCGCCGGGGAACTGCACCGCTACCCGGACCGGGACGCCGTGGAGCTGCGGGCCGACCTGGCCGGTTACCTCAGCGCTGCCACCGGTGTGGAGCTGACCGCGGACAACGTCTGGGCGGCCAACGGATCCAACGAGGTGATCCAGCAGCTGCTGCAGGCGTTCGGCGGCCCCGGCCGCACCGCGCTGGGATTCGAGCCGTCGTACTCGATGCACCCGATCATCTCCGCGGGCACCCGCACCGAGTGGCTGCCCGCGCCGCGGCGCGACGACTTCGGCCTGGACGCCGAGGCGGCCGCACGGCTGATCGCCGAACGGGCACCCGACGTGGTGTTCGTGACCAGTCCGAACAACCCCACCGGCGGCAGCATCCCGCCCGCCGATCTGCGGAAGATCCTCGACGCGGCGCCGGGCATGGTGGTGGTGGACGAGGCTTACGCGGAGTTCTCCAGCAACCCCAGCGCGGTGCGGCTGCTCGCCGACTATCCGGCCAAACTGGTGGTCTGCCGCACGATGAGCAAGGCGTTCGCGTTCGCCGGCGGCCGCCTCGGGTACTTGGCGGCCGCTCCTGCCGTCGTCGACGCGCTGCAGCTGGTGCGCTTGCCGTATCACCTGTCGTCGCTCACCCAGGCGGCGGCGCGGGCCGCCCTGGCGCACGGCAAGCAGACGCTGGAGTCGGTTCGCAAGCTCGTCGCCGAGCGGGAACGGGTCCGCCAAGCGCTGACCGCGATGGGTTTCTCCGTGGTCCCCAGCGATGCGAACTTCCTGCTCTACGGCCGCTTCGCGGACGCGGCGGCGGCCTGGGCGACCTATCTGGACCATGGTGTACTGGTACGCAACGTCGGCGTTCCCGGGCATTTGCGGGTGACCATCGGCACGCCCGAGGAGAACGACGCGTTCCTGGAAGCGAGCAAGAAGGTGACAACGTGAGCCGCATCGGCAAGGTCGACCGCACCACCAAGGAGTCCTCGATCAGCGTCGAGGTCGACCTGGACGGGACCGGGCAGGTCGAGATCGACACCGGGGTGCCGTTCTACGACCACATGCTCACCGCGTTCGGGGTGCACGGCTCGCTGGACCTGCGCGTGCGCGCCGACGGCGACGTGCACATCGACGCCCACCACACGGTGGAGGACACCGCGATCGTGCTCGGCCAGGCCATCCGCGAAGCGCTCGGCGACAAGCAGGGCATTCGCCGGTTCGGCGACTGCTGGGTGCCGATGGACGAGACCCTTGCCCATGCCGCGATCGACGTCTCCGGCAGGCCGTACTGCGTGCACGTCGGCGAGCCGGAGGAGTTCACCACCTTCACCATCGGCGGCAACTACCCGTTCGTGCTGACCAGGCACGTGTTCGAGTCGCTGGCCTTCCACGCGCAGATCGCCCTGCACGTGCGGGTGATCCACGGACGGGACCCGCACCATATCGCCGAAGCGCAGTACAAGGCGGTCGCCCGCGCACTGCGCGCCGCGACCGAGCCGGATCCCCGGCAGGGCGGCGTGCCGTCCACCAAGGGCGTGCTCTAGCCTGCGCGGTCGCGCGGCGGGCGGAGAGCGAGGAGCGCATGACCGAGTTCGTGTTCATCCTGCTGGTCGCGGCGGCAGGGCTGCTGCTGGGCGGGGTCATCGCGATGTGGAAGACCTCGAAAGCCGTCGCCGCGTTCCTCATGGTGCTGTGCGTGATGGCGGGCGTGGGCGCGGCGCTGTGGTACCAGTCGGTGTCCTAGCCTCAGCACCCATCCGCGGTCACCGGCCGCCGCCGGTGGTCACAGTCCGCCTTCGGCGGCGGGCTTCAGCCGTGGCGCGCCCGGTCCGTACTTGGCCAGCTCGTCGTCGTGGTTCATCAGCGAGCACGACCTCAGCGACAGACAGCCGCACCCGATGCAGCTGGTCAGGCTGTCCCGCAGCCGTTGCAGCGCGTCGATGCGGGCGTCCAGTTCGCTGCGCCACTGCCGGGACAGCCGAGCCCAGTCGGCCTTCGTCGGCGCGCGGTCCTTCGGCAGCGTGGCCAGCGCCTTGGCGATGTCTTCCAGGCTCAGCCCGACCCGCTGCGCGGAGCGGATGAACGCGATGCGGCGCAGCACGGTGCGGGGATAGCGCCGCTGGTTGCCGGAGGTCCGTTCGGAGGAGATGAGGCCGCGTTCCTCGTAGAACCGCAACGCCGTGTGCGGTACCCCGCTGCGCTCGGCGACCTGTCCGATGGTCAGGTGGTTGGCCAGCCTGGTCACGACCTCCATGGTAGCGAAAGTTCGAGATTACTCGAGGTTGGCTGCCGGTGCGTGCCGCCGTGGGGTGGCCAACTACGCTGATACGGGTGACGGCACGGGTGGTGATTCTCGACTACGGCTCCGGCAACCTGCGCTCCGCGGAGCGGGCGCTGCAACGCACCGGGGCGGACGTGACGGTCACCGCAGACGCGAAAGCCGCCGTCGAGGCGGACGGCCTGGTCGTCCCGGGAGTCGGTGCGTTCGCCGCGTGCGTGGACGGCCTCCGGGCGGTCGGCGGGGAGTCGATCATCGACCGGCGGCTGGCGGGCGGACGGCCGGTGCTCGGCATCTGCGTCGGCATGCAGATCCTGTTCGAGCACGGCGTAGAGCACGGCATCAAGGCCGAAGGGCTCGGGCAGTGGCCGGGCACCGTCGAGCGGCTGCAGGCCGACGTGCTGCCGCACATGGGCTGGAACACCGTCCAGGCGCCGGAGGACTCGGTGCTGTTCGCCGGCCTCGATGCGGACACCAGGTTCTACTTCGTGCACTCCTACGCCGTGCGCACCTGGCAGCTGGAGTCGGGACTGCCCGGGCAGCAGCCGCTGGTCACCTGGGCCGAGCATGGCGAGCCGTTCGTGGCGGCGGTGGAGAACGGCGCGTTGAGCGCGACTCAGTTCCACCCGGAGAAGTCCGGTGAGGCGGGCGCGGTGCTGCTGAAGAACTGGGTGAACACCCTGCGCTGACCAGGCCGGGTGCGGGTGCGCGGCCGGCCACCCGTTGCCAGTGGCCGTCCGGCGTCGCCGTAAGGTGGTCGGCGTGACGTTCACATTGCTGCCCGCCGTCGACGTCGCCGACGGCAAGGCCGTCCGCCTGGTGCAGGGTGCGGCCGGAACCGAAACCGAGTACGGGTCACCCCGCGACGCCGCCCTCGCCTGGCAGCGGGACGGCGCGGAGTGGATTCATCTGGTCGACCTGGACGCCGCTTTCGGGCGTGGCTCCAACCGCGAGCTGCTCGCCGCGGTCGTGCGCGAGCTCGAGGTGAACGTCGAGCTGTCCGGTGGCATCCGGGACGACGAATCGCTGCAAGCCGCCCTGGCCACCGGCGCACGCCGCGTCAACGTCGGCACGGCGGCGTTGGAGGATCCGGAGTGGACCGCGCGGGTCATCGGCGAGTACGGCGACCGGGTGGCGATCGGGCTGGACGTGCGGATCAACGGCGACGAGCACCGCTTGGCCGCCCGTGGCTGGACGTCCGACGGCGGTGACCTGTGGGAGGTGCTGGAGCGCCTGGAGTCCAACGGCGCCCAGCGGTACGTGGTGACCGACGTGAGCAAGGACGGCACGCTGCGCGGGCCGAACCTGGAGCTGCTGCGCGCGGTGTGCGCCCGCACGAAGGCCCCGGTGATCGCCTCCGGCGGGGTGTCCAGCCTGGACGACCTGCGCGCTTTGGCCAAGCTGGCCTACCGGGAAGGCGAGGGCGGCGTGGAAGGCGCCATCGTGGGCAAGGCCCTGTATGCGGGCGCGTTCACGCTGCCGGAGGCCCTGGCCGCCGTTCGCTGACGCGAGCGCTCCACGGACCGCGGGCGGCTCAGTCCCGGTCGGCCTCGATCTCGATGCCGATGGTGCGCCGCCGCCCGCCGCGCAGGATGCTGCCGTAGACGGTGAGGTAGCCGAGGATCCCGTACTTCTTCACCAGCAGCTTGCGCATCCGTTCGGTTCCGCCGTCGTCGAGCAGGCGCGGCGTGCCGTCGACCGGTTCTCCGTACGTCGTCTTGCCGAGTGCGTCACAGGCGACCAGCGTCGCACGGCTGCCTGCTCGGATCCGCTTCACCTTGCCCGCGTCGCGTGCGCTCCAGACGTAGACCTTTCTGCCGTCGTCCGGGTCGTGCACGAACCACACGGGCGTGGACACCGGCGTTCCGGACTTGCGATACGTCGTCAGCAGGACGTACTTGTGACCGCGCAGGCGTTCCATTCGCCCAGGTTAACCGGGCTCACGGGGTGCGGCGGCGCAATGTCGCGGCGCCGCCGACGAGTGCGGCCAGCCCGCACAGGGCGACGATCACGACGTTGCGCACCAGCGTGCCGTCGATCTCCGCGCTGCGGGTGACCTGGGTCAGGGCGTCCACGGCATAGGACAGCGGCATCACGTCCGACAGCCATTCCAGCGGCTCGGCCATCGCCTCGCGCGGGGCGAACAACCCGCACAGCAGGACCTGCGGCATGACGAACAGCGGCATGAACTGCACCGCCTGGAACTCGGTGCGGGCGAACGCCGAGGCGAACAGCCCGAGCGCCATGCCGAGCAGCGCGTCCAGCAGGGCGATGACCAGCAGCAGCCACACCGACCCGGCGATCTCCATGCCGAGCCAGGTCAGCGACACCACCGCGGCCAGCGCCACTTGGGCCACGGCGACGAGCCCGAACGCCACCGCGTAGCCGAACAGCAGGTCGACCTTGTGCAGCGGCATGGTCATCAGCCGCTCGAGCGTGGCGGTGGTGCGCTCGCGCAACGTCGAGATCGACGTCACCACGAACATGATCGCGAACGGGAACACCGCCAGCAGGGCAGGAGCGGCGGCGCTGAAGGCCCGGTCGGTGTTGAGCACGTACCGCAGCAGGATCAGCAGAACCGACGGCATCAGCACCAGCAGCACCAGGGTGCGGTGGTCGTGCTTGAGCTGGGTGAGGATGCGACGTGCGGTCGCCAGCGTGATTGCGACGCTCATGCCGCCACCTCGCTTGCGGTGATCAGCCGGAGAAAGGCCTGTTCGAGGTCGCCCGCCTGGGTGCGGGCGCGCAGCGCATCGGGTGGCCCGGTGGCCAGCAACCTGCCCTCGCGCATCAACAGCAGGTGGTCGCACCGGCCCGCCTCGTCCATCACGTGGCTGGACACCAGCAGGGTCGCGCCGCGGCCGGCCAGTGCACCGAACAGCTCCCACAGCTCGTCACGCAGCACCGGATCCAGGCCCACCGTCGGTTCGTCGAGCACCAGCAGCTCGGGCTCGCCGAGCAGGGCCACCGCCAGATTGGCGCGGCTGAGCTGGCCGCCGGACAGCTGCCCGACCATCGCGTTCGCGTGCGTGCCGAGCCCGACCTCGTCGACGACCCGGTCCACGTCCTCGGCAGGCGCCCCAGCACCGAGGCGAAGTACCGCAGTGCCTCGGCGACCCGCAGGTCGGGGTAGATCGCCGGGTTCTGGGTGGCGTACCCGATCTTGCGGCGCAGGTCCTTGTGTCCGGCGGGCAGGCCGAGCACGGTCACACTGCCGCCGGCGACGATCTGCACGCCCACGATGGCGCGCAGCAACGTCGACTTGCCGCAGCCGCTCGGCCCGAGCACGCCGGTCACCGAGCCTCGTTCGAGCGCTCACGCCCTGGAGCACTTCTCGTCCACCACGTCGCACGTGGAGGTCGTCCACCGCGACGGCTAAATTAGTCATGTGTTTAATTCTGTGCCTGTGCCGGACGGGTGTCAATGACGCAGGTCGTTGGGTCGATGGCGCGGGCTGATCGCCGGAACGGCGCGGGCCGATCGCCGGTTCGGCGGCGAAGCCACCCGGTCTTCAGCGGTCCGCCGGGCGGGGTGCAGCGTCGATGTGCTGTTGGATCGCCGGGGCGATCATGGCGATGACGTCTTCCGGCGGGGCCGAGGCCAAAGGCTCGAGCCGCACGATGTAGCGGAGCAGGGCGACGCCCATCAGCTGCGAGCCGATCGCGGTCATCCGCAACTCGTCCACACCGAGCGCCGGCCCGAGACGGTCGACGATCACCCGGTGCAAGAACTCCCGCATCATTCGCGCGGCCTGCTCGGACGAGGTCACCGAGCGCAGCAGGGCCAGAAACGGCCGCCGGGTCTCCGTGCCGTCCCACACGCTGATGAACAGACGCAGCAGCCGCTCGCCCGCCTGCTGGCGTGGCCCGTCGGTGACGACGTCGGCGATCGTGTACAGGTTGACCGGCAGGTGCAGGGAATCGGTGAAGACCCGGTCCTTCGAGCCGAAGAAGTGGTGGATCAACGCCGGGTTCACGCCCGCTTCGGCGGCGATGGCGCGGATCGTGGTGCCTTCGTAGCCGCGCTCGGCGAACAGCCGCCGGGCAGCCGCCAAGATGTGGTCCCGTGTCTCGGTCCGTCCCGGCCTCCGGCCCGCGCGCGCCATGCTCGTAGGCTAAACGGCGTGGGTGTAGCTGTGCGGGTCATCCCGTGTCTGGACGTCGACGCCGGCCGGGTGGTCAAGGGCGTCAACTTCGAGAACCTGCGCGACGCGGGCGACCCGGTCGAGCTCGCCGCGCGGTACGACGCCGAAGGCGCGGACGAGCTGACCTTCCTCGACGTCACCGCCTCCTCCGGCAACCGCGAGACCACCTATGACGTCGTCCGGCGCACGGCCGAGCAGGTGTTCATCCCGCTCACCGTCGGGGGCGGCGTGCGTACCTGCGAGGACGTCGACCGGTTGCTGCGGTCCGGTGCCGACAAGGTGTCCGTCAACACCGCCGCGATCGCCCGGCCCGAACTGCTGCGCGAGGCGGCCCGGCGTTTCGGCTCGCAGTGCATCGTGCTGTCGGTCGACGCCCGCCGGGCCGAGGGCACGCCGTCCGGGTTCGAGGTGACCACTCACGGCGGCCGCCGCGGCACGGGCATCGACGCTGTGGAGTGGGCCGCCCGCGGCGAGGAACTCGGGGTGGGGGAGATCCTGCTGAACTCGATGGACGCCGACGGCACGAAGGCGGGCTTCGACCTGGAGCTGATCCGCAAGGTGCGCGCCGCGGTGCGGGTTCCCGTGATCGCCAGCGGCGGCGCAGGCGAGCTGGAGCACTTCCCGCCTGCCGTGCAGGCGGGCGCCGACGCGGTGCTGGCGGCGAGCGTGTTCCACTTCGGGCACCTGTCCATCCCGGACGTGAAGAAGACGCTGCGCGTCGCGGGAATCGAGGTCCGATGAGCGCACTTGATCCCGCCGTGGCCAACCGACTCAAGCGCAATGCCGACGGACTGGTCGCCGCCATCGCGGTGGACGCGACCTCCGGGGCGGTGCTCATGCAGGCGTGGATGAACGACGAGGCGCTGGCGCGCACGCTGAGCACGCGCCGGGCGACCTACTTCTCCCGCAGCCGCGGGCGCCTGTGGGTCAAGGGCGAGGAGTCCGGACACACCCAGCACGTGCGGGAAGTCCGCATCGACTGCGACGGCGACACCGTGCTGTTGCTGGTCGACCAGGTCGGGCCCGCCTGCCACACCGGCACGCCGACATGCTTCGACGGGCCCGATCGCGTGCTGCTGGCCGCCGAGTGAGCCGGGTCAGTCCAGCGGCCCGGTGAGGTAGCGCTGGATGGTCGGGCCGATCGCCGCAGCGACGGTGGGGATGTCCGCTGACGCGAGCGGCTCGAATCCGGTGACGTAGCGGACCATGCCCAAGCCGATGATCTGCGATGCGCACAAGGTCGCGCGCATCTCGACAGCACCGGTGCCCGCCAGTTTGGCGACCCGTCCGAACAGGTAGTGCACGAACAAGTCGCGCATCACGTCGATGGCCTGCTCGTGTGCCGCGACGCTGCGGACCAGGGCGGTGAAGACGCCGCCGCCCGCGCTGTCCCACACCGTCAGAAACCGCGTGACGATACGGTGGCCGAGCTCGTCCACGTCGCCGCTCATCAGCTCGTCGGCGACGGTCTTGGGGTTGAACGGCAGCTGCAGCACGGCCTCGCCGAACAGGCCCTCCTTGCCGCCGAACCAGTGGTTGACCATCGCCGGGTCGACCCCGGCGCGCTTGGCAATGCCGCGCACCGTCGCCCCTGCGTAACCCGATTCGGCGAAGACTTCCCGTGCCGCCTCGATCAGCGCCGCCCTGGTGTCCGCGCCGCCGGGACGGCGGCCCCGTCGCTTGGTCGTTTCTTCGGCCACCCCGCCATCATGACCTGCGGCGACACCCTATTTCCACCGGGGTTGAATTCCGCTGCGCCCACCCCGGCGAGCGCTGGCCGGTGCACGCGGCGACGAGCGCTGACGGCAGAATGGCGTCCGTGGCCAACCACAGCGCAGTCCGCACACCGCTCGGTGCGGTGGGCCTGACCAGAGACGAGTTTCGCGAGCTCGCCAAGACCCGCCGGGTCATCCCGGTGGTGCGGCGGCTGCTCGCCGACGCGGAGACGCCGCTGTCGATCTACCGCAAGCTCGCCGCCAACCGTCCAGGAACGTTCCTGTTCGAATCGGCCGAGAACGGGCAGTCCTGGTCGCGATGGTCGTTCGTCGGGGTGCGCAGCCCCGCGGCGCTGACCGTGCGGGACGGGCAAGCGGTGTGGCAGGGCACGCCGCCGGCCGACCTGCCGACCGAGGGCAACCCGTTGCAGGTGCTGCGCGAAACGCTCGTCGCCCTGCGCACCGACCCGTTGCCCGGCTTGCCGCCGCTGACCGGCGGCATGGTCGGTTACCTGGCCTACGACGCGGTCCGCTGGCTGGAGCGGCTGCCCGAGCTGGCCACCGACGATCTGCGCCTGCCCGAGCTGATCATGCTGCTGGCCACCGATCTGGCCGCCTACGATCACCACGAGGGCACGGTCACGCTCATCGCGAACGCGGTGAACTGGGACAACACGCCCAAGCGGGTGGACGCCGCGTACGACGACTGCGTGCGCAGGCTGGACGAGATGACCCGGCAGCTGGCCACCCACGCCCCGCCGACGGCGGTGCAGTTCCACCGCCCGGAGCCGGAGTTCGTCCGTTGCCGGGACAAGGCGGAGTTCCACAAGGTCGTGCACGAGGTGGTCGAAGCGGTGCACGCCGGTGAGGCGTTCCAGGTGGTGCCTTCGCAGCGGTTCGAGATGCGCACTTCCGCCGATGCCCTCGACGTCTACCGGGTGCTGCGCAACACCAACCCGAGCCCGTACATGTACCTGCTGCGGCTCGACGGCTTCGACATCGTCGGCTCGAGCCCGGAGGCGCTGGTGACGGTGCGCGACGGGCGCGCGACGACGCACCCGATCGCCGGCACCCGCTGGCGGGGCGCCGACGAGGAGGAAGACGCGCTGCTGGCCAAGGACCTGCTGGCCGACGAGAAGGAACGTGCCGAGCACCTGATGCTGGTCGATCTGGCCCGCAACGACCTGGGCCGGGTCTGCCGGCCCGGCACCGTGCATGTCGTGGACTTCTTCAGCGTCGAGAAGTACTCGCACGTCATGCACATCGTGTCGACGGTGACCGGTCTGCTCGCCGAGGGCAAGACCGCGTTCGACGCGGTGGCCGCCTGCTTCCCGGCGGGCACGTTGACCGGGGCGCCGAAGGTGCGCGCGATGGAGCTGATCGAACAGCTCGAACCGACCAGGCGCGGGCTCTACGGCGGGGTGGTCGGGTACCTCGACTTCGCCGGCGACGCGGACACCGCCATCGCCATCCGTACCGCGCTGATGCGCGACGGTGTCGCCTACGTGCAGGCGGGCGCCGGCGTGGTGGCGGACTCGCAGCCGGACTACGAGGACAACGAGACGCTGAACAAGGCGCGGACCGTGCTGTCGGCCGTGGCCGCGGCGGAAACGATGCGAGAACCGTGAAACGCCTGCTGTGGACGGTGATCGTCGCGCTGGTGCTCGGCGCGGCGGCGCTGTGGGGCGCGGGCCGCCTGGTGTGGTCGCAGGAGCAGCAGGAGCTCACGTGGCCGACTCCGCTGGCGTTGCTGGTGCTGGCGTCCATCGGCGCCATGTTCGCCGTGCGCGCGGTGGGCAAGCGTGTCCTGGGCGGCGTCCTCGTGGTCGCAGGCGGGGCGGCGTGCGTGCTGGCAGTGACCGATGTCGAGCTTTTCGGCATGGGCCCGGTGATCGCACTGCTGGGCGGGCTGCTGACCGGCGCGGCGGGTGGCCTGCTCATGGCCCGCGGGCACCGGCTGCCCGGGATGGGGAGCCGCTACGAAACGCCCGCCGCGCAGCGCGCGAAGCAGCAGGAGAGCGGCGGAGGACATGACGAGGGGGACGGCGAGCAGGCCGGCGGACGAACCGGCACCGCCGCCGACGACGGCGACGACTTGTGGACGGCGCTGTCGGAGGGGAAAGACCCGACCGAAGAAGGTTGACGGCGTGCGACGGCGCAGCAACGCCGCATCCGGGGTCGCTGCCGCGTGGCCGACCCCGGACCAGGGAGCGTCCACCCTCGCGGGTAGCATTCTGAGCGCGGGAAGGGAAGGTTCTGGTGATCGTGCTTGCGAGCGACGGACGACAGCTGCTAGTGCGGGTGGCCTGCCGGTGAGCGTGCTCGAGGACATCATCGCCGGCGTGCGTGCCGACCTCGCCGAGCGCGAGGCCGCGCTGCCGCTGGAGGAGCTGAAGAAGCGGGCCGCCAAGGCGCCAGAGCCACGCGACGCGATGGCCGCGCTGAAGGAGCCGGGCATCGGCGTCATCGCCGAGGTGAAGCGGCGCAGTCCGTCGAAGGGGAAGCTGGCCGACATCCCGGACCCGGCGGCGCTGGCCGCCGACTACGCCGCGGCCGGGGCGCGCGCGGTGAGCGTGTTGACCGAGCGGCGGCGGTTCGGAGGGTCGCTGGCCGATCTGGCCGCGGTGCGCGCTGCGGTCGACGTGCCGGTGCTGTGCAAGGACTTCATCGTCAGCCCGTACCAGGTGCACGAGGCCCGGCTGCACGGTGCGGACATCGTGCTGCTCATCGTGGCGGCGCTGGAGCAGAACGCGCTGGTGTCCCTGCTGGACCGGGTCGAGTCGCTGGGCATGACCGCGCTGGTCGAGGTGCACAACGCCGAGGAGTGCGACCGGGCGCTGGAGGCGGGCGCCGAGCTGATCGGCGTCAACGCGCGCAACCTGCACACGCTGGAGGTGGACAGGGAGGTGTTCGCGCGGCTCGCCCCCGGGCTGCCGCCGAACGTGCTCAAGGTCGCCGAGTCCGGTGTGCGCGGCCCGGGCGATCTGATGACGTACGCGGGGCACGGCGCGGACGCCGTGCTGGTCGGCGAGGGCCTGGTCACCAGCGAGGACCCGAAGGCCGCGCTGGTGCAGCTGGTGACCGCGGGCTCCCATCCGGCGTGTCCGAGGCCTGCCCGATGAGTGCGCCACGCGACCCCGCGGCGGCCGGCGAGCCGGACAAGGACCTGCATGCGCCGGGCAAGCACGATCCCGACGAGCGCGGCCACTTCGGCCCGTACGGCGGGCGGTTCATGCCGGAGGCGCTGGTCGACGCGCTGGACGAACTGACGGAGGCCTATGACAAGGCGCGGGTCGATCCGGATTTCGTCGGCGAGTTCCGGCGCCTGCTGCGCGACTACGCGGGCCGTCCGTCGTTGCTGACCGAAGCCCCGCAGTTCGCCGAGCACTGCGGCGGTGCGCAGGTCTGGCTCAAGCGGGAAGACCTCAACCACACCGGATCGCACAAGATCAACAACGTGCTGGGTCAGGCGCTGCTGACCAAGCGGATGGGCAAGACCAGGGTCATCGCCGAGACCGGCGCCGGGCAGCACGGCGTGGCGACGGCGACCGCGTGCGCGCTGCTCGGCCTGGAATGCGTGATCTACATGGGCGAGGTGGACACGCAGCGGCAGGCGCTCAACGTGGCCAGGATGCGGCTGCTCGGCGCGGAGGTCGTCCCGGTCACGACCGGATCCCGCACGCTCAAGGACGCCATCAACGAGGCGTTGCGCGACTGGGTCACCAACGTCGACACCACGCACTACCTGCTGGGCACCGCGGCGGGCCCGCACCCGTTCCCGACCATGGTGCGCAACTTCCACAAGGTGATCGGCGCCGAGGCCCGTGAGCAGATCCTGGAGAAGGCGGGCAGGCTGCCGGACGTGGTCATCGCGTGCGTGGGCGGCGGGTCGAACGCCATCGGCATCTTCCACGGCTTCATCGACGACCCGGGCGTGCGGCTGGTCGGCGTCGAACCGGGCGGACACGGCCTGGACTCCGGCAAGCACGGCGCTACGCTGAGCCAGGGTGTTCCCGGCATGCTGCACGGCGCCTTCTCCTACCTGCTGCAGGACGAGGACGGGCAGACCATCGAGGCGCACTCCATCTCGGCCGGCCTGGACTATCCGGGCGTCGGGCCGGAGCACTCGTGGCTGAAGGACACCGGCCGCGCCGAATACATCACCGCCACCGACGACGAGGCGATGCACGCCTTCCAGCTGCTGTCCCGCACCGAGGGCATCATCCCGGCGCTGGAGTCCGCGCACGCGCTGGCCGGTGCCATCAAACTGGGCAAGGAGCTGGGCGAGGACGGCCTGATCCTGGTGAACCTTTCGGGTCGCGGCGACAAGGACATGGACACCGCCGCCAAGTACTTTGGATATACCTCATGACCGGGTTGGAGTCGGTGTTCGCCCGTGCCAAGGACGAGGGCCGGGCGGCCCTGATCGGGTATCTGCCTGCCGGCTACCCGACGCTGGCCGAGTCGAAGGACCTGCTCGCGGCGATGCTCGACGGCGGGTGCGACGTCGTCGAGGTCGGCGTGCCGTACTCGGACCCGGTGATGGACGGGCCGACCGTGCAGATGGCCTCGGACAAGGCGCTGCGCGCCGGTTTCCGGCTGCGTCACGTGTTCGACGTGGTCGAAGGGATCAGCGCAGCCGGCGGCCACGCGGTCGTGATGACCTACTGGAACCCGGTGCACCGATACGGCGTCGACGCCTTCGCGCGGGACCTGGCGGCGGCGGGCGGCCACGGCATCATCACCCCGGACCTGATTCCGGACGAAGCCGAGGACTGGCTGCGGGCTTCCGACGAGCACGGCCTTCACCGCATCTTCCTGGTGGCCCCTTCGTCGTCGGACCGGCGCCTGAAACTGACCGCCGATGCGTCGTCCGGTTTCATCTACGCCACCGCGGTGATGGGCGTGACCGGCATGCGCGACAAGGTCGGCGCAGGTGCACGGGAGCTGGTCCGCCGCACCCGCGAACACACGTCGTTGCCCATCGGAGTCGGGTTGGGCGTGCGCAACGGGGAGCAGGCCGCGGAGGTGGCCGGCTTCGCCGACGCGGTGATCGTCGGGTCGGCGTTCATCAAGGCCGCGGAGGACGAGGGCGCCCAGGGGGTTCGGCGGCTGGCCGGAGAACTCGCCGCCGGAGTGCGCTCGCCGCGTCCGGCGGGCTCCTGAACCGGCCCTGGTCGCCGGCCCCGGCGGCGGGCTGACTACGGTGTCCGTGTGACCAGCCTGACAGCGTTTTCCACGGCCTTGCCACTGTTCTCCACGGAGATTCCCAGCCCGCCGCGCGGAGTGTGGGAAATCGGCCCGGTCCCGGTCCGCGCCTACGCGCTGTGCATCATCGCCGGCATCATCGTCGCCATCTGGTGGGGCGAGCGGCGCTGGCAGGCGCGCGGCGGCAGCCCCGGTTTCGTCATCGACGTCGCCGTGTGGGCGGTGCCGTTCGGCCTGATCGGCGGCCGGCTCTACCACGTGATCACCGACGCGCACCGGTACTTCGGTGAGGGCCGGAATCCGCTGGACGCGGTCAAGATCTGGGACGGCGGCCTGGGCATCTGGGGTGCCATCGCGCTGGGCGGTGTCGGCGCGTGGATCGCCTGCCGCCGCAGGGGCGTGCCGCTGCCCGCGTTCGCCGACGCGATCGCACCGGGCATCGTGGTGGCGCAGGCCATCGGACGGCTGGGCAACTACTTCAACCAGGAGCTCTACGGCGGGCCGACCGACCTGCCGTGGGGCCTGATCATCTACGAGCGGGTGGACCCGGACAACCCGCTGATCACCGACCGACTGGGCGGCGTGTCCAACGGCGTCGTCGAGGCCGTGGTGCACCCGACGTTCCTGTACGAGCTGCTGTGGAACCTGGCCGTGGCGGCCGTCGTGGTGTGGGCGGACCGCCGGTTCCGGCTCGGGCACGGCCGCGCGTTCGCGCTCTACGTGGCCGGCTACACGCTGGGCCGCACCTGGATCGAGCTGATGCGCACCGACCCGGCCACCCATGTCTTCGGCGTCCGGATCAACGTCTGGGTCTCGCTGCTGGTGTTCGTCGGCGCGGTCGTCTACATGATCGTGGCGCGCAAGCGCGGTGACCGGGAACCGCCGGAGGTGCTGCGCGGACATGAGCCGGGCGAGGCGGCGGACGCGGAGAAGGAACCGGCCGCGGTCAAGGCCGATCCTGGGAAGGCGGACGGTACCGCGGGGGACGACTCCTCTGGCGGCGCTGCCGGCACAGCAGCCGGGGGTGCCGACGACGCCGGCAAGACCGACGGCGACCAGCCCGAGCGGGGCTGAGCGCCGGATCGCGCCGACGTCGCCTAGCGTCCGTTGGTGCGCACCGGGATGACCACCTGGCGTCCGGCCACGGTGACGACCTCGACGTCTGCGTCGTAGTGCCTGGCCAACAGCTCCGGGGTCAGCACTTCCTCGGGCGGTCCGGCGGCCACCGTTTCGCCGCCGTCCAGCAGCAGCACGCGATCGGCGTACTGGCCGGCAAGTGTCAAGTCGTGCAAGGTCGAGACGACCGTGGTGCCGTCCTCCCGGCGCAGCCGGTCGACCAGGTCCAGCAGCGCCTGGGCGTGGCCGAGGTCGAGGCCGGTGGTCGGTTCGTCCAGCAGCAGGACGTCCGCCTGCTGAGCCAGCGCCCTGGCGAGCACGGCTCGCTGTCGCTCACCGCCGGACAACGTGCCGAGCCGCCGTGCGGCCAGCTTGTCGAGGTCCAGCCTGCGCAGGACGTCGGCCACCACGCGCTGGTCCGCCGAGCGCTCGCGGGCCAGCAGGCCGAGGTGCGGGGTGCGGCCGAGCAGGACGTAGTCGGTGACCGTCAACCCGCCGGGGATCGCCGGCTGCTGTGGGGCGTAGCCGATGATCCGCGCCGATTCCCTGGCCGGCAGCGTCCGCCGGTCCCGTCCGCGAATCAGCACCTCCCCGCCCAGCCGGGTCAGCCCGAGCATCGCTTTCACCAGCGTGGACTTGCCCGCGCCGTTCGGCCCGATCACGGCCATCCACTCACCGGCGGACACGGTCAGCGAGACCCCGTCGAGTACCAGCCGGTCCCGGTACCCGGCGCGGACGTTGCGCAGTTCGACGACCGGGCTCACCACAGCTTCTCCGCGTTGCGTCGCAGCACGATGATGAAGAACGGGGCCCCGGCGAACGCGGTGACCACTCCGATGGGCAGCTCCCCCGGCATGGCGGTGCGGGCGATCTGGTCCGCCACGATCAGGAACGAGGCCCCGCCCAGCACCGACAACGGCACGATCACCCGGTAGCTCGCCCCGACGGTCAGCCGGATGAAGTGCGGCACGATGATGCCGACGAAGCCGATCAGGCCGCTGACCGACACCGCGGCCGCGGTGGCCAGCGAGGCCGCGCTGATCAGCAGCAGGCGCAGCCGTCCCGGATTGACGCCCAGCGAGGCCGCTTCCGCGTCCCCCAGCGACAACACGTCGAGCAGGCGCGCGCACACCATCAGCACCACCGCGGCCGCCCCGATGTAGGGGATGACGCTGACGAAGTCGGCCCAGCCGGTGATGGCCAGCCCGCCGAGCATCCAGTTGTAGACCTGCCGGATGGTGTCGGCGTTGAGCTGCTGCACGAACGTCTGCACCGCGGTGAGGAACGCCGACACTGCGACCCCCGCCAGCAGCAACGTGGTGGGGCTGACGCCACCGTAGGAAGTGCTCAGCAGCCAGCTCAACGCGACCCCGCCGACAGCGCCCGCGAACGCCGCCACCGGCAGGGCGGAGGCGGCCCACAGCGTCAGCGCCGGGGCGAACACCACCACGATGGTGGCGGCCATCCCCGCGCCCGCGGCGGCGCCGAGCAGGAACGGGTCGGCCAGCGGGTTGCGGAACACGCCCTGGAACGCCGCCCCGGACATGGCCAGCGCGGCACCGACGGCACCGGCGAGCAGCACCCGGGGCACCCGCAGCTGCCACAGGATCGCCGCCTCCCGCTCGCTCAGCGGCGACGTGCCGCCGACCAGCTGTGCCCAGATCTCGGCGAGCACCCGCTGCCAGCCGAGCTCGGCGGCCCCGATCAGGACCGCCATGAGCATGGTGGCCAGCAGGACGGCGATCCCGCCCGCGAGCGTGCGCGCCCGCAGGCGGGTCACGGGACGGGTCGTCACCCAGCGCCCTCGACTTTCTCCACCGCGTCGGCGATGGTGCGGACCAGGTCGACGATGCGTGGACCCCACCGCGAGGCGATGTCGTCGTCCAGCGCGATGACGTGGCCGTTGCGGACCGCGGTCAGGGTGTCCCAGCCGGGGCGCTTGCGCACCGTCTCCGGGCTCTGCCCGCAGCAGATGGTGTCGGCGAGGAAGATCAGGTCCGGGTCGGCCTCGATGATCTTCTCCGCGGACAGCTGCGGGTAGCCGCCGTGCGCGGACGGGTCGTCGCCGTCGGCGATGTTGCGCAGCCCGAACAGCGCGTACACCTGGCCGATGAACGTCTCCGACGTCACCGTGTAGTAGGTCTGGTCCAGCTCGTGGTAGTAGGTCAGCGGGTCGGCGGGCTTCGGCGCGTCCGCGACGATCTTCTCGATCTCCCGCTTGGTGCGGTCGGCCAGGTCTTTGCCCTCGTCCGGGTGCCCGGTGACCTTGCCGACCAGCTCGAACTGCGCGTAGGCGTCGTCGAGCGTCTTGGCGGCGGGCAGGATCAGCGTCTTGGTGCCGATCTTGTCCAGCGTGGCCGACAAGTTGTCCACGTCGTTGTCGACCACCACCAGATCCGGCGCGTAGTCGCTGATCTTGTCCGGGCTCGGGGTCAGCCCGGACAGTTTGGTGCGCGGAGCGTCCTTCGGATAGTTCGACTGGTCGTCGACGGCGACCACCTGGTCACCTGCGCCGACCGCGTAGAGCATTTCGGTCGCGGTGGGGGACAGCGACACGATGCGCTCGGGCTTGCTCTCCAGGGTGAGTTTGCCGCCGTCCGGTGTGGTGACGGTCAGCGGGAAGCCGCTGTCGGCGGCGGATGCCGAGCGGGAATCCCCTTCCCGGTCGGCACATCCGGCGATTGTCAGTGCGAGAACGGATACGGCCGCGGCGACGCGGCGCATCGACCAACGATGTGACCTCATTCGAGTGACCCTCGTGCTCGGCCGGCCGAGCTGCGGAGTCCTGCTTCGCAGGTGGCACCGCACCCCTGCGCCGGGGGTGGGACTTGCCCCGAGATGGACAGGCGACCTGGCTTACGGCGGCTTGGCAGGAACCGCCGATCACAGTTGCGGCACAGCGCCGGACTCGCACCGGACTTCGCTGAACCATCCCGGTGGCCGCGGATGCGGCCGATTCCGGACATTACCAGCGCGCGAGGCGATTTCGGGTGGGCCGGGCCGTGAGGTCTCGGTAACATCCCGGCGCCTGGGGCGGGGTGTGTGCCGCGCGCCGCACCCCGGTGTCGTCCGAGGTGGCTGGCCGGATCGCCGGTTCTCCCTGCCGATACGATGGGTCCGTGAACTGGACTGTCGACGTCTCGATGGAGAATCTCCCGTCGCTGCCTCCGCTGCCGCCCGAGCTGCGCGAGAAGCTGGACGAGGCGCTGGCCAAGCCCGCCGCGCAGCAGCCGGAGTGGCCGGACCACGAGGCGGTGGTCCGGGTACGGACGGTGCTGGAGTCGGCGCCGCCGATCGCCGTCCCTGCCGAGATCGACCGGCTGCGCAGGCGCCTGGCCGCGGTGGCCCGTGGTGAGGCCTTTCTGCTGCAGGGCGGGGACTGCGCCGAGACGTTCGAGTCCAACACCGAGCCGCACATCAGGGCGAACCTGCGCACGCTGCTGCAGATGGCGGTCGTGCTGACCTACGGGGCCAGCCTGCCGGTGGTGAAGGTGGGACGGATCGCGGGCCAGTACGCCAAGCCGCGTTCCAACCCCACCGACTCGCTCGGGTTGCCGGTCTACCGCGGTGACATCGTCAACTCGCTGACCCCGGACGCCAAGCTGCGGGTGCCCGACCCGGGCAGGATGATCCGCGCCTACGCCAATTCGGCGGCGGCGATGAACCTGGTCCGTGCGCTCACCGCCGCGGGCATGGCGGACCTGGCCCAGGTACACAACTGGAACAAGGACTTCGTGCGCACCTCGCCCGCGGGGGAGCGCTACGAGGCGCTGGCCGACGAGATCGACCGTGGCCTGCGGTTCATGGCGGCCTGCGGGGTGCAGGACACGTCGCTGCACTCGACCGAGATCTTCGCCAGTCACGAGGCGCTGCTGCTGGACTACGAACGGGCGATGCTGCGGCTCGACCGGCCGGGCGACCCCGACGCCAAGCTGTACAACCTGTCGGCGCACTTCCTGTGGATCGGCGAGCGCACCCGCCAGCTGGACGGCGCGCACATCGCGTTCGCCGAGATCATGGCCAACCCGATCGGGGTGAAGATCGGCCCGACGACCACGCCCGAGCAGGCGGTCGAGTACGTCGAGCGGCTCGACCCGTACAACGAACCGGGCAGGCTGACGCTGATCTCGCGTATGGGCAACAACAAGGTGCGCGACGTGCTCCCGCCCATCGTGGAGAAGGTGGAGGCGTCCGGGCACAAGGTCGTCTGGCAGTGCGACCCGATGCACGGCAACACCCACGAGTCGTCCAACGGCTACAAGACGCGGCACTTCGACCGGATCGTGGACGAGGTCCAGGGCTTCTTCGAGGTGCACCGCGCGCTGGGCAGCTACCCCGGCGGCATCCACGTGGAGCTGACCGGCGAGAACGTGACCGAGTGCCTGGGCGGTGCGCAGGACATCTCCGACCTGGACCTGTCCGACCGCTACGAGACGGCGTGCGACCCGCGGCTGAACACCCAGCAGTCGCTGGAGCTGGCCTTCCTCGTCGCGGAGATGCTGCGCAACTGACGTCGGCGGATCGCCGGGCACGTACCCACGACGGACACGCGGAAACGGCGTGGGTGACCGCACATGCGGTGCGCGCCCACGCCGCTTTCCACGCCGTTTTCCGTGCGGGCCGGAGCCGTCAGTGGCTGGGCCAGCCGGGCTGTCCGGTCTGCTGCGGCGGCATCGTGTGCGGGTTCACCTGTGGTGTGCCGTGCGGGACCGTCTTCGGGTCCGGGTCGTAGCCGGGCTGATCGGCCGTCGGCCCGCCCCCGCCTGGCCGGCTGCCTGCCTCGCCGGGCCGGCTTCCCGCTGTGCCGCTCGGCGGCGGCTGGGGGTCGTGCCAGTCCCGGTTCGGCCCCGGCTCCGCGCCGGTGCGCTGCTCCACCGGTGTGCCTTCCGTGGTCTCGGCTGCGTCGGCGTGCTGCCGCACTGGTGTGGCCCCGGGCGCGTCGTAGTCGTCCGGCAGCACCTTGCGCGCCTTGGCGTGTTGTTCGGCGGCCGCTCTGCGCTCGGCATCCGCCCGTGCTGCTTCGTGTTCGGACATCGCGAGGTCTTGCTCGGCACGTTGCCGCATCGCGTCCGCGTCGGCCTGCTGACGCAGCGCCTTGGCCCGCAGTTCGGCGGCGTCCGCGTCCTTGCGGCGCGCCTCGACCGCGCGTTGCTCGGCTTCGCGCTGTTGCTGCACGGCTTCCTCGTGCCGCTGGTGTGTCCGGCGTTCCCGGGAACGCCGGGCGAGCATTGCCAGCACCGCGGCGAGGGCCAGCACGACCAGCACCGCCACGATGATCCAAACGACGGTTGATGTGTCCATCACGGCCTCCTTGTCACGGAGGCATACCCGCACCGGCGGCGCCGGAAACTCGCCGGATTCACCGCCGTACCAGGGGTCGCGTCACGGGATGGTCTTCACCCGGACGGTCCCGCCGGGTTCGACCCGCCCGCCCGGGCGGGGCTCCTGCGCGTAGATCAGCGACAGCCTGCCCTTCCCGCGTCCCTGGACGACCTCCAGCTTGAGGCCGAGCTGACCGAGGAGCTGGCGAGCTTCCTTCACCGGTTTGGCCACCAGGTTCGGCACCGGGACGGCGTTGGACACGACCACCTTCACCGTGGTGTCCGTCGGCGTCGCGCCCGCGGCAGGTTCGGTGCGGACGACCATGCCCGCGTCGAGATCCGCAGAGAACTCCGTGCCGCCGTCGACCGGGTGGAACCCGGCATCCTTCAGCTTCTGGAACGCCTCCTCCTTGGGCAGGCCGGTCACGTCCGGTACCGGCGTCGGCGGCGGGCCCTTGGACAGCACCAGGGTGACCTCGTCGCCGATGTCGAGCGTGGTGCCCGGCTTGGGCTGCACCCGGATCACCGCGCCCTCCGGCACCGACGGATGGAACTCGTCGGTCGCCTCGTCGTGCACCGGTTTCAGCTGCACCGCCTTGATGGCCTGTTCGGCTTCCTCCCGGGAGGCGCCTTCGGCGATGTCCGGCACGACGGGCTTGCCCGCCGAGATCAGCACCGTGACGGTGTCCCCGGCCTGCACCTCGGTGCCCGCCGCCGGCCGGGTCTCGATGACCAGGCCCGCGGCGATGGTGTTGTGCCGCTGCTCGACGAACTTTGCCTGCAGCTCGGCGGTCTGCAGCGCCTGCGTCGCGCGGTCGCGGGTCATTCCCGCGAGGTCGGGCACCTGTACCGTCGAACCGGCCTGGACGAAGACCCACACACCGACCGCCACCAAGCCGGCCACCAGCAGCGCGACCGCGCTCCACCACGCGACCCGCAGCGGGGCGATGCGGCGCGGCCGGGACGATGCGGTGTCGGCGGGCGGCCGGGCGTCGCGCAGGACGGACGACTGCAGCAGCGTGTCCTTGGGGGAGGGGACGCGCACCGGGTTCATCGCCGGGACGGTCGCATCGGCCGACGGGTCACCGCCGTTCGGGGGCGGGACGGCGGGTACCGGCACCACCGGAAGGCCGGCCTCGGCGCGCGCCCGGCGCAGCTCGGTCAGGAACTCCGCGGCGTCCTTCGGGCGCAGCCGCGGATCCCGCCGGGTCGCCCGGACGACCAGTTCGTCCAACACCGCCGGGATCTCCGGGTTCATCGCCCGCGGGCTGGGCACGTCCGTGTTGACGTGCTGATAGGCCACCGACAGGGCGGTGTCACCGGAGAACGCCGGCTTGCCGGTGAGCATCTCGTAGAGCAGCAGGCCGGTCGAGTAGACGTCGCTGCGTTCGCTGGCCTCGCCGGTCTCCACCTGCTCGGGCGACAGGTAGGCGACCGTTCCGAGGATCACGCTGGAACTGGTCGTGCCCGCTCCGGCGATCGCCCGTACCAGGCCGAAGTCGACGACCTTGACCGATCCCTGGCCGGGGTCCTCGGTGTGGCCTGCGCCGTGGCCGAGCAGCACGTTCTCCGGCTTGACGTCGCGGTGCACCAGGCCAGCCCGATGCGCCGCCGCCAGTCCGGCCAGCACCTGTTCGGTGATCGACACCGCCAGCGCGGGCGGCAGGGCGCCGCGTTCGTCCAGCAGATCGCGCAGCGTTCCGCCGTCGACCAGCTCCATCACCAGGAACGCGTGGGCCTGGTCGCCGCGGTAGTCGACGCCCTGGTCGTAGACCCCGACGACGTTCGGATGCTGGAGCCTGGCCGTCGCGAGCGCTTCACGCTGGAAACGCTGAGCCCAGCTGCGGTCGGCGGCGTACTGCTGGTGCATGACCTTGATGGCCACCGGCCGCTGCAGCCGGGTGTCCATCCCGCGGTAGACGGTCGACATGCCACCGCGTGCGAGCAATCCGGTCACCAGGTAGCGATGATCGAGCAATGCCCCCACGAGGGTGGCGTCCCGTCCAGTCACAGCTGCCGATGGTATCCGGGGGCCGACTGTGGCACGCTGACACCGTGGGAGCGATACCAATCGCCGATGACGTGCTGGGTGAGGAAGTCGAGGTCATCGGGTTTGACGAAGCAGCCGCGAAACTCGGAATCTCCGCAGGAAAACTGCGCCAGTTGCTGCGCGACGGGCAGCTGATCGCGATCAAGCGGGACGGCGAAGTGGTCATCCCGGCGGACTTCGTCGGCGACCACGGCCCGGTCAAGGGGTTGGCAGGCACGCTCACGGTGCTTGCCGACGCCGGATTCACCCCCACCGAGATGCTGCGCTGGTTGTTCGCGGCGGACGAAAGCCTGCCGGGCGTCACGCCGATCAACGCGCTGCGCACCAACCACGGCACCGAGGTCAAGCGGCGCGCCCAGGCGCTGGCGTTCTAGTCCGGCACGTTCGAGGTCCACACGGCCGCGCCGCCGGGTGGTCACGGCAGACACCCGGCGGCGCGGTCACGTTCTTCGGTGGAAACGTCCGGCCCGCCGTCCGGTTCAGCTGATCGAGTCCCGCCACTTCAGCCAGGTGCGCAGCGTGGACAGGTCCATGTCCGGGCCGGTGGTCTGCGGGACGAACTGAGTGACGCCGAGCTGCAGCAGCTTCTCCGCGTTGTCGCCAGGTTCACCCCGGACGAACACCGCGCGTTCGATCTCGTTCGGGTCCCGCCCGACCGCGGCACAGTGCTCGTCGAGGATGCGGCTCTTGCGCTCCACGACGTCCACGTCACCGATCACGTGCCAGATGTCGGCGCGTTCGGCGACCATGCGCAGCGTCTTGCGCTCCCCACCGCCCGCGATGAGCAGCGGGATACGCCTGGTCGGCGGCGGGTTGAGCTTGCTCAGCCGCTTCTCGATGCGGGGCAGGGCCTCCCGCAGGTCGTTCAGCCTGCTGCCCGCCGTGCCGAACTCGTAGCCGTACTCGGTGTAGTCCTTCTCGAACCATCCGGCGCCGATGCCCAGGATGAGCCTGCCGCCGCTGATGTGGTCGACGGTGCGCGCCATGTCGGCCAGCAGGTCCGGGTTCCGGTAGCTGTTGCAGGTCACCAGCGCGCCGAACTCGGCACGGGACGTGCTCTCCGCCCACGCGGCGAGCATGGTCCAGCACTCGAAGTGCTTGCCGTCCGGGTCGCCGTAAAGCGGATAGAAGTGGTCCCACGTGTACAGAATGTCGGCGCCCAGGTCCTCGGCTTCCTGCGCCGCGCGGCGGATGTCGGCGTAGTCGGCGTGCTGCGGGTGGATCTGCAGCGCGATGCGAATCGGCTTGTTGGGGGTAGGCGTCATGTTTTCACCGTACGCGCGCGATGTGGGGTGGTGATCAAGTTCCGCTTCATCGGCGCCGTTGTGTGGCGGCATGGGCAAGCTTGGTCAGTTCGGTGGCCGCCGGCTCGCCGATGCCTGCCGCGGCCAGGGTGTTCAGGGCGCGTTCGGTGAGTTCGGCGATGCGGTGCTCGACCGCCTCGACCGCGCCGACGTCGACGAGGGCCCGCCGGGCACGCTGCAGCACGTCGTGGGTCAGCTCGGGGTTGCCGATCGCCTGGGTGATGGCTTCCACGGCGCCCTCGTCGTCCTGGTCGCGGGCTCGCTCGATGCCGAGTGCCACCAGCAGCGTCCGCTTGCCCTCGCGCAGGTCGTCGCCTGCCGGTTTGCCGGTGACCTCGGGATCGCCGAAGACGCCGAGCAGGTCGTCGCGCAGCTGGAACGCCACCCCGATGTCGGTGCCGAACGACCGCAGGGCGGTGGTGAGGTCGTCGGCCGCACCGGCCAGCCTGGCTCCCAGCTCCAGCGGGCGTGCCACCGTGTAGGCGGCGGTCTTCAGTTCGCTGACCCGCAGGGCGGCTTCCGGGCTGGCGTCGCCGGTGGCTTGCGTGTGGACGTCGAGGTACTGGCCGGCCAGGACCTCGGTGCGCATCGCTTCCCACACCGGGCGGGCCGCGGCGAGCGCGTCCGCGGGAAGGTCCGCGGCGGCGAACATGTCGTCCGCCCACACCAGGGCCAGGTCGCCGATCAGCACGGCGGCTGCGAGCCCGAACCCCTCGGCGGTGCCCAGCCAGCGCTGTTGCCGGTGCTTGGTGGCGAACGCGACATGAACCGTGGGCGCCCCGCGGCGGATCGCCGAGGCGTCCATCAAGTCGTCGTGGATGAGGGCACAGGCTTGGATCAGCTCCAGCGACGCCGCCGCGTGCAGCGCCCCTTCGGCCGCCGGGCCGTCCGCGGCGCCACCTGCCGCCCGCCAGCCCCACCAGGCGAAGGTCGGCCGCAGGCGCTTGCCCCCGTTGAGCACGAACGCGCGCAGCGCCGCCACCGCCTCGCCGAACGGCTGGTACTTCTCGGCGAGGTCGCCGGCCGCTCGGGCGAGGTAGTGCTCGAGGACGCGCTGGACGGCTGCGGGCAGGTCGGTGTCTGTCACGCGCCTATCGTCCGTCGTCGCCGGTGCACATGCGCGTGCGGGGCGGTGTGTGGGCTCGGTTGCGGGAGCTTTCTCCCGGATCTTGGGAACAATTCCCGGTCTGCGGACGATTGTTACTCTGTGTACATGAGCTCGGTGCTGTCCAGAATCTCCGGCGAGGCACCCACGTTCTCGGTGGAGTTCTTCCCGCCCCGTGACGCCGAGGAGGAGGCGATCCTGTGGCGGTCGATCCGCGAGCTCGAATCGTTCGACCCGGCCTACATGTCGATCACCTACGGCGCGGGCGGGAGCAAGCGCGACGGCACCATCCGCAGCATCGCCAGGGTGGCGCAGGAGACCACGCTGGTGCCGATGGCGCACCTGACGGCGGTGGACCACTCGGTGGCCGAGCTGCGCAACGTGATCGGCCACTACGCCGCGGTCGGGGTGCGGAACGTGCTGGCGCTGCGTGGCGACCCGCCGGGGGACATCCACGGTGAGTGGGTGCCGCACCCGGAGGGGCTGAACTACGCCTACGAACTCGTCGAGCTGATCCGTTCGCTCGGTGATTTCTGCGTCGGGGTGTCGGCCTTCCCGTACGGGCATCCGCACTCGCCGGATCTGCAGACCGACACCCGCTACCTGGTGCGCAAGTTCCAGGCGGGGGCGGAGTTCGCCATCGCCCAGTTGTTCCACGAGGCCGACGACTTCCTCCGGCTGCGGGACAGGCTGGCCGCCGCGGGGGTGGATGCGCCGCTGCTGCCCGGCGTGATGCCGCTGACCACGCCGCGGACGCTGCACAAGACGATCGAGCTGTCCGGCGCGCCCGCCCCGGAGTGGCTGCTGCGCAGGCTGGAGCCGCTGGCCGACGACAAGAAGGCGTTCCGGGCCGAAGGGCTGGACGTGACCACCGAGCTGTGCGAGCGGCTGCTCGCCGAGGGCGTGCCGAACCTGCACTTCTACACGTTCAACCGGTCCAAGGCGACCAGGGAAGTGGTGACCCGGCTCGGCCTGGTTCCGGTCCGGGCGTGAGTCGTGGCCGCGGACGGTTGCCTGCGGAGGTAGCCTGCCGGGCATGGCAGAGGGCATCCACGACACCTGCAACACCTTCGTCGACGAGTTCGCCGCGGCTCACCCAGTGGAAGCCACGTCGCTGGGGATCCCGGGCCACGACGACAAGCTGACCGACTACTCGCCGGACGGCGTGGCCCAGCGCGCCGAATTGGCTCGCCGCGCGTTGGCGGCGGTCCGCGCAGCGGAGCCGGCGGACGACTCCGAGCGGGTGGCCAAAGCCGTGTTCACCGAGCGGGTGGGGCTGGCCGTCGAGCTGCACGAGGCGAACCTGGATCTGGCGCCGCTGAACACCATCGCCAGCCCGGCGCACGAGATCCGCATGGTGTTCGACCTGATGCCACAACGGACCGCGGAGGACTGGCAAGCCATCGCCGCCCGGTTGCACGCGGTGCCTGCCGCGCTCGCCGGGTACCGGGCATCGCTGCTGGAAGCCCTCGATCGCGGTCGTGCGCCTGCGCTGCGCCAGGTTGCCAAGGTCGCCGAGCAGTGCGAGGTGTGGGCCGGCCTCCACGGTTCCGAGGGCTACTTCCAGAAGCTGGCGTCGGCGGCGGCAGGCGCGTCGATCGACGAAGCATTGCGCCGCGAGGTGGAGCGCCGGTGCGCGGAAGCGCAGGAGGCCTACGCCGAGTTCGCCGGGTTCCTGCGTGCCGAGCTGGCGCCGGTGGCCAGGAGCACCGACGCGGTCGGCAGGGACGAGTACGCGCTGTGGTCGCGGGTGTTCCTCGGCTCCGCGGTGGACCTGGAGGAGGCCTACGAGTGGGGCTGGCACGAGTTCGCCGAGCTCGAGCGGGAAATGCGCCAGATCGGTCAGCGCATCAAGCCGGGGGGTTCGCTGGCCGAGGTGGCCGAAGCGCTGGATGCCGACCCGCGCTATCGCGTGGTCGGCCAGGACGCGTTTCAGCAGTGGATGCAGCAGCACTCCGACGAGGCGGTGCGGGCGCTGCAGGGTACGCACTTCGAGATCCCCGGCGAGCTGACCCGGCTGGAATGCCTGATCGCACCGCCGGGAGGGTCGGTCGGCGCGTACTACACCGGGCCGTCGGAGGACTTCAGCAGGCCCGGCAGGATGTGGTGGTCCATCCCGGCCGACCGGGAGGAATTCAGCACGTGGCGTGAGCTGAGCGTGGTCTACCACGAGGGCGTGCCCGGGCATCACCTGCAGATCGGCACCAGCGTGTACGAGAAGTCGCTGAACCGGTTCCAGCGGCTGATGAGCACCACGTCCGGACTGGCCGAGGGCTGGGCGTTGTACGCCGAGCTGCTCATGCGCGACCTGGGCTTTCTGGAGGACGACGGCAACCTGCTCGGCATGCTGGACGGGCAGCTGTTCCGGGCCGCGCGGGTGATCGTGGACATCGGGATGCACCTGGAGCTGGAGATCCCGCGGGGCACGGGATTCCACGAAGGCGAGCGGTGGACGCCGGATCTCGGCCTGGAGTTCATGCTCACCCGGACGATCACCGACCCGGCGCACGTGCGGGACGAGATCGACCGCTACCTGGGCTGGCCGGGCCAGGCGCCCGCGTACAAGATCGGCGAGCGGCTGTGGCTGGCCGCCCGCGAGGACGCCCGGCGGCGGGCCGGGGCGGCGTTCGACCTGAAGGAGTTCCACACCAGGGCGTTGCGCCTGGGTGGGATGGGGCTGGACACGTTGCGCGAGCAGCTGGCCGCGTTGTACTGACTCCGGCCGTGCGGCACTGGTGGTCGTGCCTCGCCGTGGGCCCTGGCGAGCCTCCGGTCCGGAGCATTGGCCGGCCGCCTGGTACCGATGCGCGTCCATGGTCCGCCGCGGCTCGGCCCCGTGGCGTGCTGGCCGGTCCTGCCCTGGTCCGTGCCTGGTTTGTCGTGCGGGCTTCAGCTCGGCGGTCGCTCTGGTGCTGTCACGTCGTGCCCTGTTGTGCCCGGCTCCGTCGGTGGTGCTGGCGGTCCGCTCCGGCGCCGACGCCCGAGCCAAAGTCGGAGGACCACCTTTCCGGCGGCTGCCGGGTCGTGCCCTGACCGCCGGGTCGTGACTCCGGCCGTTCGGCGCGCGGTGTCCGACCGAGTCGTTCAGCGCACAGTGTCCGGCAGGGGCGTTCCGGGGGCGATCACGGTCCGCGCTCTTGGTCCGGCCTTGCCGGAGCCGGCATGCGCTCGCCCTGGCGGCGTTCTGCGGTGTTCGCCGGGTCGCGTCAGTCGAGGGGGAGGCTGCGGCCGAGGACGGCGAACGGCCGCGGGTCGCCTGCGAACCGGTAGTGCCGGAGCACGTCGGTGAAGCCGAGGCGGCGATACAGGCGCCAGGCTCTGCTGGGGCCCTCCGGGGTGGACAGCAGCACCCTCGGCTGCCGCTGATCCGCCAGCAGGGTGCGCACCAGCTCCTCGCCGATTCCGCTGCCCTGGCTGTCCGGCCGCACGTGCAGCTCGGTGAGCTCGAAGTAGTCGTCGAGGGGGTCGGTCGGCTCGCCACGGGCCATCAGCCCGGCGCGGACCTGCTCGTGCCACCACTGCCCAGGTCGGCCGCGATAGCCGTAGGCCAGGCCGATCATGGTTCCTTCGGCGTCGAGGGCGGTCACGTTGCGCCAGCCCTCGCGCAGCATGTGCGCCAGCCACATCGGGGCACGCTGCTCGGCCGTGCCCGGCGGGTAGCGCATGGCCTGCACGTAGAGATCGAGTGATTCGGGCAGCCGCTGCCGGAACTCGGCGGGCGTGAGTTCGACGTAGCGGACGGTGCGCGAGGGCATCGTTGTCACGACCGCCTCCCTCCCTCGCTCTCGGTGAGAAGTCTAATCGCGAACGCGCTGACGAGGACACTTTTGCCGGACCGGGCTGTTGCCCGCCTTCGAACATATGTGCTAATGTTCCCAGTGTTCGAACATGTGTTCGGAAGCGGTCTCGGGTGTGGCCCGGCGGCGATCGGGGAAGCGCCGCCGGGCATTCGCTTCGCGGTCCGCCGACGAAGGAGTGGAGGGGAGCAGCATGGCTGGCACCATGGCCCGGCAGCCCTCGCCCGGCGCCCCGGTCGCCCCGATGGCGCGTTCGTTGCTGGCGCAGGCCAGGCGGACGCTGGGCGATGCGGAGTGGGCCGACAAGCCCGCCGAGCGGTTCACCGCGGCCTATGCCGCGGCGCTGCGAGCGGCCGCCGCCGTGCTGGTGGCGCGTGGCAGGCCGCACCGGGGGCGGGCGAAGCCGGCCAGCAGCTGGGTGCTGTTGGAGGTCTCCGCGCCCGAGCTGGCCGAGTGGGCGAGGTTCTTCGCCGCGCACTCCGGTCTGCACGATGCCGCGCAGGCGGGCATCAGCGGCCGGATCAGCCGGCGCACGGCCGACGATCTGGTGCGGCAGGCGGGCCAGTTCACCGAGCTGGCCACGCGCGCGGTGTATGCGGGCCCGCCGCAGGGTGTGCGTGCGCGCGGTGTCCGGCGTGCTGGTCAGCGCAGGGTGGTGCCGGGCGAAAGCGCCGCGGTGCGTGTCCCGGCGCAGCGAGACCTGCGGTCCGCCTGATGTCGAAGAAGGTTCTCGTCGAGCACGGGCGGCTGCTCGATGTGCTGGGGGTCGAAGTCGAATTGCTGGTGGATGCCTCCTCGGGCGCCCGCCCGGATGCGCGTGTACCTGCGGTGCCTGGGCTGACGCTCGCCGAGACGGTCCGGCATGTCGGCTCGGTGTATCGGATGGTCGTGGCGTGGTTGCGAACCGGTGAACGGCCGACCGAGTGGCAGCGGGAGCCCGCGCGTGGTGAGCCGGTGCAGCAGTATCTGCGGGAAAGTTATGCGGAACTGGCCGAGGAGCTGGCGAGGCGGGATCCGCATGAGCCTGCGGGCACCTGGTGGCCGGAGGACACCACGGCCGGATTCTGGCGCAGGCGCATGGCGCACGAGACGACGGTGCATCGCACGGACGTGGAGAGCGCGGCGGAAAAGGACGTCACCGAGGTCGCCGAGGACGTGGCGGTCGACGGTATCGACGAGGTGCTGACCTTGTGGTACGGCCATCGTCTCGGGGGCCTCGGGGTGTCCGGGACGCGGGCTGGCACGGTGGGCATCAGCGTGGGCGATCGGCACTGGATGACCAGGGCCGGCCCGTCGGCCACGGCCGCGTGGCGCGCGGACGCGGACGAGGTGGCAGGGGCCGACGCGCGCGTGACGGGTACCGCGATGCGGCTGTACCTGTGGCTGTGGGGGCGAGTGCCGACCGGTGCGGTGACCACGGAGGGGGACGAGGACGCCGTCGCCCAGCTGTGGGCGCTGCTTCGGCTGGCCACTCGGTGAGGGTTCGGTCGGCCACGTGCCGAGCGGGTGCATGAGGCTCACCGAGTGGCAGAGTGCTGGCCGAGCCGCACGTGCGCCGAGTGGGCAGGACGTGGCCGAGGTGCCGGGGCGTGGTGGCCGAGCTGCCGGGGCGGCCGGGCCATGGTCCTGCCGGCCAGCCGATCCCATCGGCCGCAGGGCCGGCCAACGTCCGGTCTGCCGGGCGTCCTGGTTTGCCGGGCGTCCTGGTTTGTTTTCGTCGGCCGAGTCGCCCGAAGTTGCGGACTCGCCAGGGGCGTCATTGCCGACCCAGCCCCCGATGCGGCGCGGCTGCCACTCCGACGCCCGTGAGGAATGGTCGTCGACTGGGCTCCGCGGGCGGTTCTTGCCGGGCGAGGCCCGCTGCCGTCGACCCTGCGTGACGCCCAGCCGGCCGCCGGCTCGGCGCGGCTTGCGCCTGTCTGGCTGTCGGCTTGCTGTGGCTGGTGCCCGCTTGGTTGGCGGTTTGGACGGTTGACGCCCGCCTGGCTGTCGGCTTGGCGTGGCTGGTGCCTGTCTGGCTGTCGGCTCGGCGTGGCTGACGCCCCCGGCAGTCGGTTCGTCGCGGCTGACGCCTGTTGGCCGTCCGCTTGGTGCGGTTGACCCATGTGGCTCTCGGCCTGGTGCGGCTGACCCGCCTGGCTGTCGGCCCGCGTGGCTGGCGCGCGTCGGCTGCAGGCCGGCCAGCGGCGGACCTGCCTCCCGCGTACCTCACCTCACCGGTATCCCGCGTATCTCACCAGCGCGTTCGCTCTGTACGCCGATCTTGTCCCGCTCGTCTGAGCCGTGCCGGTGCTCCGGCCCGATGCCGCAGAGCCACCACATCCTGCTCACAGCCCGGTTCCCCCGAAACCGGGCCGCCCGGCTCACCGTCGCCAGAACCACGTCGATTCGCGGCACATCCGGAAGGCCTTTTTCCGCTGTTCCGGGGCCAGCCGGTCCAGGTAGAGCTTGCCGTCCAGATGATCGGTCTCGTGCTGCAAGCACTGCGCCAGCAAGCCCTCCCCGGCGATGGTGACTGGTTCGTTGCGCACGTCCACGCCCCGGACCACGGCGCGCTTGGCCCGTACCACCGGAAACCACAGCTCCGGCACCGACAGGCAGCCTTCGTCGACCTCGTGCACGTCGTCGGAGACTTCCACCAGCTCCGGGTTGAGCACGTAGCCCAGCTGCTTGCCGACCCGGTAGCTGAACGCGCGCAGGCCGACGCCGATCTGCGGTGCGGCCAAGCCCGCCCGGCCCGGCTGGTCGACGGTGTCGAGCAGGTCGCGCACCAAGACCTCGGTGCTCCTGTCGAACCGCGTGATGGGCTCACACGGGGTCTTCAGCACCGGATCTCCGAAGTACCGCAGTTCTTTGATCGCCACCGCTCCTCCGTTCCCTGCGACGCACGCTCGACACCGGCGCACCTGCCGGCGTCGACAACAGCTCCCACACCGGACCAGCACCCGGGATCGACCCGGAACCTCGCCAGGATTCCGCTACGGGACCAGCACCGCGATTCCATCACGGAACCAACCGGTTCCTGACGGGGCCAACCGGTTCCTGACGGGACCAGCACGCGCACTACGTCACGGGACCGGTTTCGGGACCTGTCACGGGGCCGGCTCCCGCAATCGGTCACGAGGTGCCCCGCATCGGTCACGGGGCCAGCTCCCGGATTCCACCCCGGGCCAGCACCGGGGCGGTGCCGCGCCGGAACGAGGTCCTGTCGGCGGCCCACCAGGGCGCTTCCGCAGACGACCGCAGGCCGGCTGGTCGCCTGCCCACAACAGCCAATCCGGTCCGTGTTCGATCCACCAGCCGCCCACTGGCTCCGCATCGCCCCTGCCCGCGAGCACCAGAGCCTGCTCCTGCCCCGTCCGGAACGACCGGGAGCGCGGTCCGTGGCGTTGCTGCCGGGCACGACGACGGGTGCGGTCCGTGGCGTTGCCGCTGGGCACGACGACGAGCGCGACACTGTGCAGATCCGGTCAGCGCAACCGTAGACCTTGCGGGGTGGCGCGGAATCCGGCGGCCCGCAGCACCCCGGCCAGCTCGGAGGTGAGCGCCTGCTCGCCGTCGGCACGCCGGACCGTCAGCGGCTCCAAGCGGCCGGATCGCACCAGATCGGCCACCGCATGCGCGGCGGCGGCCAGCACGTCCTCGTCGGTGGTGAACGACAGCAGCGACTTCCCGCCACGCTCCAGGTACAGCGCCGGCCGTCCGCCGACCAGCACCACCACCGCCCCTGCCTTGCGGCCGGGCCGGTGCGGCGACTCACCGGCCGGCGCAGGCCAGGGGAGCGCCGCACCGTACGGTTGCGCAGGGTCGGCCGCCGACAGCACGACCACGTCCTTGCCGAGCGGATCGACGGCCCGCAGCCGGTCGATCGCGCCGGGCACCGCGAACTGGGCGCCACCGAGCCCGTCGATCACATAGCCCCGGATGACCTGCCCGGTCTCGGCCATCTGCCGCAGGACCTGATAGATGCCGGCGAAGCCACCGCTGACCCGCTCGGTGTCCAGCGACCCGCGGGTGAGCACCCCGTGGCGCTCCAGAAACGATTCGGTGCGGGCGTGCGCGCGCCGTGTGGGGTTCTGCTCCCGCTGCGGCACCAAGGCCCACCTCCCGGAGACCGTCGGCGGCCCGGCGATGGTGGGCAACCGGGGACGTGCTGGCAGCTGCGCGCCCATGGTCCGCGCCCGCATCCGTGCGTAGCGGCCTCGCGGTGCCGTGCGTCGTGGACGCTGGGCCGCACCACCACCGGACAGCACGGCGCGCAGGCCATTGAGGCTGTCCCCGGTGACCACGCCTGCCCACACCAGATCCCACAGTGCGGTGACCACTTCGGAATCCGTGGGGGAGGGGTCGATGCGCCCGTGCAGCCGCTCGACCAGCTCGCGGAAGAACAGCGCACCGCCGTCCAGCGCGGCCACGATCGCCGTGTGGAGCTCGCCGGTGGGAACGTCGACGGGGTCGGGAAGGAGCAAATCGGCGACGTCCGACGGTGCCAGTGCCACCCACCCGTCTCCGCCGGGCAGCGTTCCGCACCCGCACCACGTGACCTCGCCGCTGGTGGTGAGCTCGTCCAGCAGGGCAGGGGTGTAGCCGGGCAGCCGCGCGGGCAGCACCAGCGACTCCAGCGCGGAGGCCGGAACGGGCGCGCCCGCCAGCTGCTCGACACAGCCGAGCAGATCGTCGGCCGTCGCCGACCGTGCCGACGATCCGCCGATGCCGTGCCACGCCGGAAGGAAAGCACCTAGTACGTGGGGGTCGACCGGCTCGACCTCGGCGCGCATGCGGGCCAGACATGCGCGGCGAATCCGCCGCAGCACGTCGGCGTCGCAATAGTCGACGGCGTAGTCCGCCGGCGCGGGATGCAACTGACCGCGCACCAGAACGCCGGCGCCGGCCAGCTTGTCCAGGACGCGCTCCACCACCGCCACGCCGAGCCCGAACCGTTCGGCGGCTTGCCGCGCGGTGAACGGGCCCCGTCTCCGGGCGAAGCGGACGAGCAGATCGCGGACCGGGTCCTCCACCGGTTCGAGAAACGCCGCAGGAACACCGGCGGGAATCGTTACACCGAGGCCGTCCCGCAATCGCGCAGCGTCTTCCACGGCGGCGACGCGCTCCTGGCCTGCGACGGTGACTCGCATCGCGCGCCCGTACCTCTCCAGTTCGGTGATCCACTCCTCGGCGACGCCACGAGCGGCCAGTTCCTCCGGCGTGAGGTCACCGAGGGTGCGCAGCAGATCGGCGACCGCTTCCACGCTGTGCGCATGCCGCTCGGCGGACACATGCTGCAGGTCCGCCTCCACGTCCGCGATCACGTCGGCATCCAGCAGTTCGCGGAGCGATTCCGACCCCAGCAGTTCCGCCAACAGCGCCGAATCCAACGCCAGGGCGGCGGCGCGCCGCTCGGCAAGCGGTGCGTCCGAGTTGTACAGGAATTCGCCGACGTAGCCGAAAAGCAAGCTGCGCGCGAACGGCGACGGAGACTGGGTCTGGACTTCGACCACCCGGATGGCGCGGGCGGCGATGTCACGCATCACCGACCGCAAGCCCGCGACGTCGTACACGTCCTGCAGGCACTCGCGCATGGCCTCCAGGACCACGGGGAAGCGGTCGTAGTCCGCGGCGACACTGAGCAGCTGGCCTGCGCGCTGCCGCTGCTGCCACAACGGTTGCCTGCGCCGCGGATCCCGCCGGGGGAGCAGCAATGCGCGGGCCGCGCATTCCCGGAACCGCGCCGCGAACAACGCACTCGAGCTGACCTCGGTGCGCAACACGTCGTCGATCAGATCCGGATCGAGCACGATGTCCTGTGCACGCAGCACGGCGGACTCCGCCACGTCCGGCAGGCGGAGCACGATGCCGTCGTCGGAGTGCATGACCTGGGCATCCAGCCGCTTGCGGCGGTGCAGTGCCGCGGAGATCGCCAGCGCCCACGGGGCATTCACCTGAGCCCCGAACGGCGAATGGACCACCACCCGCCAGTCGCCGAGCTCGTCGCGGTAGCGCTCGATGACGATGGTGCGGTCGTCCGGGATGTGGCCGGTGGCGGCGCGCTGCTCGGCCAGGTAGGCCAGCAGGTTGTCCACCGCCCAGTCGGTGAGCCCGGCAGCGGCCGCCCGCTCGCGCGCGTCCGCTTCGTCCATGGCCGCCAGCTCACGGACGAACGCCCCGATGGCCTTGCCCAGCTCCAGTGGCCTGCCGACCGTCTCACCCTTCCAGAACGGCATGCGAGCCGGCTGCCCCGGTGCGGGCACGACCACCACCTGATCCGGCGTGATGTCGGTGATCCGCCAGGCCGAGGTGCCCAGCAGGATGGTGTCGCCCACCCGGGACTCGTGCACCATTTCTTCGTCCAGCTCGCCGACGCGGGTCCGGCGCTCGCCCTCCCCGGCGGCAGTGACCACGGTGTACAGCCCGCGATCGGGGATCGTGCCGCCCGATGTCACGGCGAGCCGCCGCGCGCCGGGCCGGGCGCGCAGCTCGCCGGTGGCGCGATCCCACGTGATCCGCGGCCGCAGCTCGGCGAAATCCGTGCTCGGATAGCGGCCGGAGAGCATGTCCAGCACCGCATGCAGTGCGTCGTCGGGAAGCTCGCGATAAGGCGCTGCCCGGCGCACCACCTCGGCCACGTGCGACACCGTCAGCGGACGGTCCTGCTCGGCGGCCACCATCGCCACGATCTGCTGGGCCAGCACGTCGAGCGGGTTGCGGGGACAGCGCAGCGACTCGATACGGCCCGCGGCCATCCGCTCGGCGACCACCGCGCAGCCCGGCAGCTCGCCGCGCTGCTTGGGGAACATCACCCCGGTGGACACCGCCCCGACGTGGTGCCCAGCCCGGCCGATCCGCTGCAGCCCGGACGCCACCGTCGGCGGCGGCTCGACCTGGATCACCAGGTCCACCGCGCCCATGTCGATGCCCAGTTCCAGCGACGACGTGGCCACCACGCACGGCAGCGTGCCCGCCTTCAGCTCCTCCTCGGCGAGCAGCCGCTGTTCGCGCGACATCGAGCCGTGGTGGGCCTTGGCGATCACCGGGGGCGGGACGGCCGAGACACCGGACTGGCCGGGCGATTGCGCGGGGAACGTGCTCAGCGTCGGCTCGCCGGCGTGCAGTTCGTTCAGCCGCGTGGTGAGCCGTTCCGCCAGCCGCCGCGAATTGGTGAACACGATGGTCGACCGGTGCGCGGTCACCAGCTCGTAGATGCGGCGCTCGACCGAAGGCCAAATGGACGGGCGGCGGACCGGCGCGCCCACGGTCTCCTCCTGACAGCCCAGCTCGGACCCCATCGGCTGGGACGCGCGGTCCTCCTCCGGCACCGGCAGCTGGGTCATGTGCTCCACCGGCACCTCGACGGTGACCTGCACGGTCTTCGGGGTGGGCGGCTGGACCACCTCGACCGGGCGCCCGCCGGACAGGAACGTCGCCACCTCGTCCACCGGGCGCACCGTGGCAGACAGCCCGATGCGCTGCGCAGGCTTCGGCAGCAGATCGTCCAGCCGCTCCAGGGACAGGGCCAGGTGCGCGCCCCGCTTGTTGCCCGCCACCGCGTGGACCTCGTCGACGATCACCGTCCGGATGCCGCGCAGCGACTCCCTGGCGTTGGAGGTCAGCAGCAGATACAGCGACTCCGGGGTGGTCACCAGGATGTCCGACGGGGACCGGGTGAAGCGCGCCCGCTCGGACGACGGGGTGTCGCCGGTGCGCATCCCGACGGTGATCTCGGGCGCCGGTGCACCGAGCTTGCGCGCGGCGGCCGCGATGCCCTCCAGCGGCTCGCGCAGGTTGCGCTGCACGTCCACGGCCAGCGCTTTCAGCGGGGACACGTACAGCACCCGGCAGCGATGCCGTCGATCCTGCGGCGGCTCGGAGCTGGCCAGCCGGTCGACGGCGAGCAGAAACGCCGCGAGCGTCTTGCCCGAGCCGGTCGGCGCGATGACCAGTACGTCACCGCCGCCGGCGGCAGCGCGCCAGGCGCCTTCCTGCGCGGCGGTCGGACCGGGAAACGCCGCGCTGAACCACGCCCGCGTCGGGGCGGAGAACAACTCGAGCACGCCGGTCACCGGTCCCATCTTGGCCGATGGGGCCGACGAAATGGTCCCTGATCGCCTGCGCGCGCGGTGTTCGCCGGGTGGTTTGCCGGGTATTGCCACGCGGCGGGCACCTGACATGGCAGCATTCATGCTGCCCCACGAGGCGTCACCGGAAGAAGGGAGTGCCGTGCGGGTCCTGTCCATCGATCTGGGCACGTCGAACACCGTCGCGGTGCTGGCCGAGGACGGCCGCTCGCCGCGGGTGGTGGACGTCGACGGCTCGGCCACCATGCCATCGGCGGTCTACGCCGCGGAGGACGGCACGTTGCTGGTCGGCCGGGACGCCGAACGCCGGGCCCGGCTGGATCCGTCGCGGTTCGAACCCAATCCGAAACGGCGCATCGACGAGCAGACGCTGCTGCTGGGCTCCGACGTCGTCCCGGTCAGCGAGGCGCTGGCCGCCGTGCTGCGCCGGGTGCTCAACGAAGTGATCCGGCAGCTGGGCGGCACCCAGCCGGACGAAGTCCGCCTCACCCACCCCGCGCAGTGGGGCCAGACCAGGCGATCGGTGCTGATGTCCGCGGCCAGGCAGGCCGGGATCACCGGGGCCATCACCCTGGTGCCCGAGCCGGTGGCGGCGGCAGCGCACTTCGCCTCGTTCCCCGGGCACGCACTGGCGCCCGGGCAAGCGCTCGCGGTGTACGACCTGGGCGCGGGCACGTTCGACGCCGCGGTGGTCGGCGCCACCCAGGACGGCGGCTTCACCGTGCTCGCCGAGGACGGGCTGTCCGACCTCGGCGGCCTGGACGTCGACCAGGCCCTGCTGGTGCACGTGGGCCGATCGGTCTCGCATTCCGACCCGCAGCGGTGGCAGCGCCTGCTGCGGCCGGAGACCACCGCGGAGCGCCGGGCACGGCGGGCGCTGCAGGAGGACGTCAAGGCGGCCAAGGAGGCGTTGTCCCGGCACCCGCAGACCGAGGTCCCGATGCCGGAGCCGTTCCAGGACGTGCTGGTGACGCGCGAGGAGCTGGAGGCGCTGGTGCGGCCTGCGATGCTGCGCAGCATCGAGCTGATGGCCAGGGTGCTGCGCTCCGCCCAGCTCACCCCGCAGCAGCTGGCAGGCATCTACCTGGTCGGCGGGTCGAGCAGGCTGCCGCTGGTCGGCAGCATGATCTCGGAGAAGCTGGGCGTGGTGCCCTCCAGCTTGGATCAGCCGGAGACGGCCGTCGCGCTCGGCGCGCACCACGTGACCGTGGACGGCATCACCGTCCGCACCCAGGCGGCCGCCGCCGCGGGGAACTCCGGCCCGCACCGGGTCGCCGACGTCGCCCAGGAGGCGCAGGCCACCGGGCCGATCGCGGGCAGTCAGGTCAGCCCGCTGACCGGCACGCCGAGCGGGCCGTATCGGCCCGCGGGCCACAGCTATCCGTCTTTGTCGAGCCAGCAGACGACGCCGAGCAACTTCCCGCAGTTCCCGGTCGTCGGCAAGCGGAAGAAGCGCAGCCGCGGCAAGATCGTGGCCGCCGTCGCCGCCGCGGTGGTGGTCCTCGCGGGGGCCGGTGCCGGCGGCTGGATGCTGTGGGGGCAGCAGGAGGGGCCGCAGACGTTCACCGCCGAGCAGTGCCGCGACCCGGGCAAGCCGGACAGCAAGGGGTTCACCGGCTGCATGCGGCAGCTGGCCGGCGCGGTGGCCGATTCCGAGGCGTTCAACTGCGACAACGAGGTGTCCGGCTCGTTCATGCCGCCGGAGGCACTCGGGGTGCGGGTGGAGTGCGTGCCGCCGAAACTGCCCGGCGGGCACCTGTACTACGTGCACGGGCGCTCCGGCGAGGAGTTGGAGGCCTACGCCACGAGCATGCTCAACACCGCGGCGGGCGGCAGCCAGGTGCAGGCCGACTGGGCGGGCAACGGCCTGAAGGGCCGCTACGCGGCGGTGACCGGGCCGGCGATGTCGGTGCTGACGTTCCGGGTGAACGACCGGCCGCTGCTCGGCGTGCTGCTCCAGGAGCCGTCGATCGGCCCGTCGCAGCTGAAGTCCCCGGACGATCTGGCCGACTACTTCGAGCAGCGCATCCAGCCGGGCACGGTGGACGACTGACCCGCCGGTGACGATCGCGCCGCCGTGCCGTGTCGCCCCGGCCCGCGCATCCCGGGCGCCGGTGACCCGGGTGGCCGCGCGGGGTGTGCCGCAGCAGCGTGCTCGCCCCATCCGCACGACCCAGGACCTGGTGTGACGGACGGCCATCCGGGGACGCTTGGTGGGCGTGGGCGACCCGCCGTTACGGTACTGGCATGCGCATCACCGTGTTCCGGCAGCTGATGGCCGACGAGTTCGGCTCGGTGCGAGCCGCGACGCTGGCCGCCGACTACGTGTTGAGCGCATTGGGTGGCCGGACCGCGGATCAGGCACTGGCCGACGGGGTGGACGCCAAGCAGGTCTGGACGGCGATCTGCGACGAGTTCGACGTCCCCCCGGAGCGCCGCTGAATCGTCGGCGTGTCCGCCGTCGCCTCGAACGGATGTTCGCCTAGGATTGTCCACAACGGGCCGGTTGTCCACAGCTTCGAGCGCGCGTCCGGCGGAATGTCGGCGGTGAACCGTAGTCTCGGCCCGGGACAGGCACACACGTGAGATCAGCGAGGTGGAACCCCATGGCGGCTCTGGATCGGGAGAAGGCGCTCGAACTGGCCCTTGCCCAGGTGGAGAAGCAGTACGGCAAGGGCTCGGTGATGCGCCTCGGTGACGAGGAGCGCGCCCCGATTCAAGCGATCCCGACCGGCTCCATCGCGTTGGACGTGGCGCTGGGCATCGGCGGGCTGCCGCGCGGCCGCATCGTGGAGATCTACGGCCCGGAGTCGTCGGGCAAGACGACGGTGGCGTTGCACGCGGTGGCCAACGCCCAGGCCGACGGCGGCATCGCGGCGTTCATCGACGCCGAGCACGCGCTGGACCCCGAGTACGCCAAGAAGCTGGGGGTGGACACCGACTCGCTGCTGGTCTCCCAGCCGGACACCGGTGAGCAGGCGCTGGAGATCGCCGACATGCTGATCCGCTCCGGCGCGCTGGACATCGTGGTGATCGACTCGGTCGCCGCGCTGGTGCCGCGCGCCGAGATCGAGGGCGAGATGGGCGACAACCACGTCGGCCTGCAGGCCAGGCTGATGAGCCAGGCGCTGCGCAAGCTCACCGCGGCGCTGCACAACTCGAACACCACCGCGATCTTCATCAACCAGCTGCGCGAGAAGGTCGGCGTCATGTTCGGCTCGCCGGAGACCACCACGGGTGGCAAGGCGTTGAAGTTCTACGCCTCGGTACGCCTGGACGTGCGGCGGATCGAGACGCTCAAGGACGGCGGCGAGCCGGTCGGCAACCGCACCAGGGTGAAGGTGGTCAAGAACAAGGTCGCCCCACCGTTCAAGCAGGCCGAGTTCGACATCCTGTACGGGCACGGCATCTCCCGCGAAGGCTCGCTCATCGACATGGGCGTGGCGCAGGGCATCGTGCGCAAGTCCGGCGCCTGGTACACCTACGAGGGCGACCAGCTGGGCCAGGGCAAGGAGAACGCCCGCAAGTTCCTGGCCGAGAACCCGGACGTCGCCAACGAGATCGAGAAGAAGATCAAGGAGAAGCTCGGCATCGGCCCGGTGGTCGACGCCGAGGCCGTCGCCCCCGCCCCGGTCGACTTCTAGCCGATGTCCGCGGCCAAGCGGAAGCCGGTGAGCTCCGCGGGAAGGCCCGCGGGCCGCGCAGGCGAGCCGCAGGCTGCCGAGCCACCAGCGGCGGGAGCCGAGCGCATGCCGTCGGCGGCCGGGCAAGTGCCCACTGCCGGGCGCCAGCCGAGGGCAGCCGGGCACAGGGTGCCCGATACGGCGGGCGAGGCGAAGAAGGCGGCGTTGCGGCTGCTCGCGGTCAAGCCGCGCACCAGGGCCGAGCTGGCGCGAGCGCTCACCCGCAAGGGCTTCGAGGCCGCGGTGGTCGAGACGGTCCTGGATCGCCTCGAGCGTGCCCGGTTGATCGACGACGCCGAGTACGCCGAGATGATGGTGCGGTCACGGTACGTTCACCAGGGGCTCGGCCGTGCGGCGTTGCGGTCGCGGCTGGAGCGCGAGGGGGTCGACAAGGCGATCGCGCAGGAAGCTGTCGAGGCCATCGACGCCGATGCGGAGGAAGCCAGGGCCCGCGAGCTGGTCCGCAAGCGGTTGCCCGCGATGACGAGGCTGCCCGAGGACGCGGTCGTCCGCCGGTTGCTGGGCATGCTGGCGCGCAAGGGTTACCCGGAGGATCTGGCGCTGCGCGTGGTGCGCGAGGAGCTGGCCGAGGCGGGGCGCGAGACAGCCCTGCTGGACGGCCTGACCAGCTGACAGCCCGGGCCACCCCGGCCCGCTTGCCGGTTTCGGCACCTCCGGACTCTTCAGCAGCTGACGATCCCCACCGCCGTACCCTCTGCGGTCGCGGGCGGCAGAGGGCACGGCCTTCTCGGCCCGAAACGCAGAACGACACCGACCCCGTGCTGCGACGTGGACATGTCACCGGAAGTGCCCAGCCTGCTGCCGCTGAGTGGCGCAGTTGGCCTCGGTAGTGACGCGACCTGCTCCCTGCCGGCCATCCCAAGCGGAACCGACACCCATCGCGTGCCGGCAGCGGCCGGGCCGGCATGCCCAGGTCCTGGCGCCCCGGCGCGGTGCGCGGCCGGTCGTGCGGCAGCTGTCGATTGGCGAGGGCGGAGCTGTCCGAGGATGCGATGCTCCATCGGCCGCGGCATGCCGGGCAAGGACCGTCAGGAGACCCGCGCTGGGAATCCGCCGCTGTGTGGAGTCCTGGTCCGCCGATGCTCACGATTGCATCACGGCGCTCGCTTTCCCGCCGGCCGCCGAGCTTGCCGTTTCCCCGCCGACAGCGTGCATGTTCCGGGGACTTCCCGGCTCGGAACAGGGCGACGATCAACCCCAGTGATCGGTTCGGTTTCCGACCCGCTACAGTGCCCGGCACACACACCGGCGTGTGGCCCTTGTCACTTCGACTCGATCACGGCAGAGTCGTCGGTGTTGTCACTCGGGGACGTCCGACGTCCCGAACTGGCCTGGAGGAGCCGATGACGACCACCGAGATCGCCGCTCTGAAACGAAGCATCGGCCAGCTGAGACAGTGCCTGGGTGCGTTGCGCACACAGTACGGTGACGCTCCCGCGCTGCGGCGGTTGGTCAACGACGTCGACCGGCTGGACATCGACGCCGACGAACTGGCGAGCACCCCACCTGCGCCGGTTCGCGCGGGTCAGGCCGGGCCATCCGGAGTCATCCCGATACCGGACACCCCGTACGACGAATCACTGTGGTCGGAAGCGGACGACGAGGGCGTTGGCGGATACCGAGGCGAGCGTCGATGACAACACATGAAACAGGAGTGAATGCCCCGCCGCGAGCGCGGCTGCCGGTTCCCACGTTGCGGGCCGACCGGTGGTGGCTCGGTCCGGCACTCACCGTCACGGGCCTGACGATCTTCGTCGTCTACGCCACGTTCCGGGCGTTCCAGCAGGCCCACTACTTCGTCGCCGAGTACCACTACCTGACGCCGTTCTACTCGCCGTGCGTGTCGTTGGGCTGCACGGAGGAGGCGTCGTTGTTCGGGCGTTTCCTGCCCGACCACCCACTGATCCCGTACGCGGCGGTCAGCTTGCCGTTCCTGCTGCTGTTCCGGATGACCTGCTACTACTACCGCAAGGCCTACTACCGCTCGTTCTGGCTGTCGCCGCCGGCCTGCGCGGTCCCGGAGCCGCATCGCAAGTACACCGGCGAGACCAGGTTCCCGTTGATCCTGCAGAACATCCACCGGTACTTCTTCTACGCCGCCGGGATCGTCGCGGTGATCAACACCTACGACGCGATCGTGGCGTTCCAGTCGCCGAGCGGCTTCGGCCTCGGGCTCGGCAACGTGATCCTGCTGGTGAACGTGGCGCTGCTGTGGGCGTACACGCTGTCCTGCCACTCCTGCAGGCACGTGATCGGCGGCCGGCTGAAGCACTTCTCCAAGCATCCGGTCCGGTACTGGCTGTGGACGAAGGTGTCGCTGCTCAACGGCCGTCACATGGAGCTGGCGTGGATCACGCTGGGCACGTTGATGCTGACCGACTTCTACATCGCGATGGTGGCCGGCGGGGTCATCTCCGATGTGCGGTTCATCGGCTGATGCGGCGGTGGCGGCACGCCGCGGGCACAGCGACCGGCGCACCCGAGACCCCATCGAACGTGAAGAGGTGAAGTCGTGACCGAGGTAGAGCGGCACAGCTACGACGTCGTGGTGATCGGTGCCGGCGGCGCGGGCCTGCGGGCGGCGATCGAGGCGCGCGAGCACGGCATGCGCACCGCGGTGGTGTGCAAGTCGTTGTTCGGCAAGGCGCACACGGTGATGGCCGAAGGCGGCTGCGCGGCCGCGATGGGCAACGTCAACCCCAACGACAACTGGCAGGTCCACTTCCGCGACACCATGCGCGGCGGCAAGTTCCTGAACAACTGGCGCATGGTCGAGCTGCACGCCAAGGAAGCGCCGGAACGGGTGTGGGAGCTGGAGACCTACGGCGCGCTGTTCGACCGCACCCCGGACGGCCGGATCAGTCAGCGCAACTTCGGCGGCCACACCTACCCGCGGCTGGCTCACGTTGGCGACCGCACCGGGCTCGAGCTCATCCGCACCATGCAGCAGAAGATCGTCTCGCTGCAGCAGCAGGACTACGCCGAGACCGGCGACTACGAGGCCAAGCTCAAGGTGTTCGCCGAGTGCACCATCACCGAGCTGCTCACCGATCCGGCCACCGGCGCGATCGCGGGCGCGTTCGGCTACTGGCGCGAGTCCGGCCGGTTCATCCTGTTCGAGGCGCCCGCGGTGGTGATGGCCACCGGCGGCATCGGCAAGTCGTTCAAGGTCACCTCGAATTCCTGGGAGTACACCGGCGACGGGCACGCGTTGGCCATGCGGGCGGGCGCGACGTTGATCAACATGGAGTTCGTCCAGTTCCACCCGACCGGCATGGTCTGGCCGCCGTCGGTGAAGGGCATCCTGGTCACCGAGGGCGTGCGCGGTGACGGCGGCGTGCTGAAGAACTCCGAGGGCAAGCGGTTCATGTTCGACTACGTGCCCGACGTGTTCAAGGGCCAGTACGCCGAGACCGAGGAAGAGGCCGACCGCTGGTACACCGACCAGGAGAACAATCGCCGCACCCCGGACCTGCTGCCCCGCGACGAGGTGGCCAGGGCGATCAACGCCGAGGTCAAGGCGGGCCGCGGCTCCCCGCACGGCGGCGTGTTCCTGGACATCGCCAGCCGGCTGCCCGCGGAGGAGATCAAGCGCAGGTTGCCGTCGATGTACCACCAGTTCAAGGAGCTGGCCGACGTCGACATCACCAAGGAGCCGATGGAGGTCGGGCCGACCTGTCACTACGTGATGGGCGGCATCGAGGTGGATCCGGACACCGCGCAGTCGGTGGTGCCCGGGTTGTTCGCGGCGGGTGAGTGCTCCGGCGGCATGCACGGCTCCAACCGGCTGGGCGGGAACTCCCTGTCCGACCTGCTGGTGTTCGGCCGCCGGGCGGGCCTGGGCGCGGCGAACTACGTCTCCACGCTGTCCAGCAGGCCCGCGGTGCGGCAGGCCGACGTGGACGCGGCCGCCCGGCTGGCGCTGCTGCCGTTCGACCCGCCGGAGGGGAGTGGGCAGCCGGAGAACCCGTACGCCCTGCACCAGGACCTGCAGCAGACGATGAACGACCTGGTCGGGATCATCCGCAAGGCCGAGGAGATCGAGCAGGCGCTCGAGCGGCTGGCCGAGCTCAAAGCCCGGATGCGCCGGGTGGTGGTGGAAGGCCACCGGCAGTACAACCCGGGATGGCACCTGGCGATCGACCTGCGGAACATGTTCATGGTCTCCGAAGCGGTGGCCAAGGCCGCCTTGATGCGTACCGAGTCGCGCGGCGGGCACACCCGCGACGACTTCCCGCAGCTGGACCCGCAGTGGCGGAAGACGCTGCTGGTCTGCAGCTCGGCCGCCGACGACGAGCTGGTCCCCGGCGTCACGGTGGAGCCCAAGGAGCAGGAGCCGATGCGGCAGGACCTGTTCGAGCTGTTCGACATCGAGGAGCTGAGCAAGTACTACACCGAGGCCGAGCTGGCCGCCCACCCGGACTACCGGGGTGCAGCCGCCGGCAGCGGCGACGAGGCCGGCAAGGAGGAGGCGTGAGCTACATCGGCAAGTTCCGCGTCTGGCGCGGCGACGCCAACGGCGGCTCCCTGGAGGACTACCAGGTCGAGGTCAACGAGGGCGAGGTCGTGCTCGATGTCATCCACCGGCTGCAGGCCACCCAGGCGCCGGACCTGGCGGTGCGGTGGAACTGCAAGGCGGGCAAGTGCGGATCGTGCTCGGCGGAGATCAACGGCAAGCCGCGGCTGATGTGCATGACCCGGATGTCCACCTTCTCCGAGGACGAGACCATCACCGTCACGCCGATGCGCGCCTTCTCGGTGATCCGCGACCTGGTCACCGACGTCTCCTACAACTACGAGAAGGCGCGGATGGTGCCGTCGTTCCAGCCGCCGAAGGACCTGGCGCCGGGCGAGTACCGGATGCAGCAGGTCGACGTGGAGCGCTCGCAGGAGTTCCGCAAGTGCATCGAGTGCTTCCTGTGCCAGAACACCTGCCACGTGATCCGCGACCACGAGGAGAACAAGTCGGCGTTCTCGGGGCCACGGTTCCTCATGCGGATCGCCGAGCTGGAGATGCACCCGCTGGACACCGCCGACCGGCGAGACCTGGCACAGGACGAGCACGGGCTGGGCTACTGCAACATCACCAAGTGCTGCACGGAGGTGTGCCCGGAGGGCATCCACATCACCGACAACGCGTTGATCCCGATGAAGGAGCGGGTGGCGGGCCGCCGCTACGACCCGGTGGTGTGGCTGGGCAACAAGCTGTTCCGGCGCAACCGCGCCTGACCGGCGGCGTCCTACCATGGACGGACAGCGGCGAGGTGCGGCATGTTCGTCAACATCGTGCTCTATGCAGCGGTCGTGTTCGGCACGCCTGCGCTGTTCGGGGCGGTCATCTGGCTGATCCGGGCCGTGCAGCGGCACCAGGCGCGCAAGCGGGCGCCGCAGCCGACGCACCCGCCGATCGAGCAGCTGTCGAAGAACCTGCGCCGGGTGCACCGCTATCTGGTCGAATTGCCCGACGACGCCCCGGCGATCCGCCGTAAGGCGGCGGAGGAGGCCTACGACGCGTTGCTGATCTCGGCGTGCGAGGCGCTGGAGGTCGAACAGCAGCTCGAGAAGACGTCCCGGCTGGACCGTGACCTGGAACGTTTGCGGATCGAGGAAGCCCTGCAGCAGGCGGGGCTGCGCATCCGGTAGTCCCACGCCCCGGCCCGGAACCGCCGACCAGGGGCTTTCGGGGTGCGCTGAACCAGCGCCCTTCGTCACGCGCTGAGCTGCCGTCGGGCCGGGCGCCGATGGCTGAACACCCGCCGGTGCCTTCCAGACACGACAGCAGGCCAGGGCACCGATCCGCCGAAACAGGTCTCGATACGACGGCGGCCCGCAGGACCACGACTGCAAGGCAGTCGATGGCTCCTGCGGGCCGCCATGCTGTCGGTGCTCGACCAGGCGCTAACCCTTGTCCTTTCCGGCAGCACCCGCCTCGGTGTCCTCCAGCCGGACGCCCGGGGCCTGCTCTTCCATCAGGTCCGCGGTGACGACCGTGCCGGTGCCCTTCTTGCGCTGGCGCAGCCACTTCTCCAGCCAGTTGGCGAACGTGGTGAGGATGGAGTTGAGCACGAGGAAGATGACCGCGATGGCGGTCAGCGTGGCGAGCACGCTCGGCCGGTAGTCCGAGGTGGGCAGCGGCCGGAACTGGGCCATGACGTCCTCGAACCGGATCACCACACCACCGAGCGCGGTGTCCTTGACGATCACCACCAGCTGGCTGACGATCGCCGGGAGCATTGCAGTGATCGCCTGGGGAAGCAGCACGGACGTCATCACCTGGCTCCTGCGCAAGCCCAGCGCCTCGGCCGCCTCCGACTGGCCCCGCGGCAGCGAGACGATCCCCGCGCGGACCACCTCGGCCAGCACCGAAGCGTTGTACAGCACCAGGCCGGTGACCACCGCGTACAGCGGCAGGATGTCCGTGTCCACGCCGGTCAGCCGGTACAGCTCACGGGCGAAGAGCATCAGGATCAGCACCGGGGTGGCGCGGAAGAACTCCACCCACACCGCGGCGGGCCAGCGGATCCAGGCGTGCTGCGACAGCCGGCCGATGCCCAGCAGCACGCCGACGGGGAGCGCGATGAGGATGGACAGGAACGCCGCCTGCAGCGTGTTCAGCAGGCCGGGCAGGAAGAAGTCGGTCCAGACGCCGGCTTCCAGCAGCGGGGTCCAGTTCTGCGCATCGAGCTGGTTGCGCTCGGCGAGCTGGTCGAGCAGCCACCAGGCGGCGGCCACGACCGCGGCGACGAACAGCACGGTGTAGACGACGTTGCGCTGTCTGGCCCGGGGGCCGGGGGCGTCGTAGAGGACCGAAGCCTGCTGCGTCATCGCTTCACACTCACCTTCTTGGCCACCCAGCCCAGGAACATGCCCATCGGCAGGGTCAGGATCACGAAGCCGACCGCGAACATGGCGAACACCAGCATCACCTTGTCGCTTTCCCGCTCGATCATCGCGGCCATCAGCCCGGCGGCCTCGATACCCGCGATGGAGGCGGTCACCGTGGTGTTCTTGGTCAGGGCGATGAGCACCGAGGCCAGCGGCGCGATCACCGAGCGGAAGGCTTGAGGCAGCACCACGATGCGCAGCACCTGGAAGAACGTCAGGCCGAGCGCCCGCGCCGCCTCGGCCTGGCCGATCGGCACGGTGTTGATGCCCGAACGCAGCGTCTCGCAGACGAAGCAGCTGGTGTAGGCGACGAAGCCGAGGACGGCGACCCGGAAGCTGATCTCACGGCTGTCGCTGCCGCCGAGCGTCCACAGCAGCTGGTCGGCCAGCACCATGGAACTGGCGACGATGATGACCGTCAGCGGGATGTTGCGGACGACGTTGACGTAAGCGGCGCCGAAGGCGCGCATGACCGGAACGGGGCTGACCCGCATCGCGGCCAGGATCGTGCCCCAGATCAGCGATCCGATCGCCGAGAAGAAGGTGAGTTCGATCGTCACCCAGAACGCGCCGAGTATGCCGCCGTACTCCGCGTAGAGCGGCTTGTCGAGAAAGTCGAACACGGTGTCTCCCAGACCGCGAGTGGGCATGCCAGGGCACAGCCGGCGTGCCACCGACCCGGTCGGCGGCACGCCGGACTGTGGTCACGGACAGGTGCTCAGTCCTCCAGCTGGGGCGGCTCGGGGATGTCGTAGTCGGCAGGGCCGAGGTACTTCTCGGCGGCCTTCTGCCAGTGCCCCTCGTCGATCCACTTCTGGACGGCGGCCTTGACCTTGTCCTTGATGTCGCTGTTCTTGGGCAGGCCGACGCCGTAGTGCTCGTCGGTCAGCTTCAGGCCGAGCAGCTTGAACTGGCCTTCGTTCTGTGCCGCGTAGCCGGCCAGGATGGTGTCGTCGGTGGTCAGTGCGTCGATCGCCTTGCTCTTCAACGCGTCGACGCACTGCGAGTAGCCGTTGTACTCCTTCAGGTCGGCATTCTTGGCCAGCGTCTCCTTGACGTTGGCGGCGGACGTCGACCCGGTCACCGAGCACAGCTTGATCTTGGCGGTGGCCAGCTCTTCCTTGGTCAGGTCCTTGAAGTCCTTGCGGACCAGCAGGTCCTGGTGGGCGATGAAGTACGGCCCGACGAAGTCGACCACCTCTTTGCGCTCGTCGGTGATCGAGTAGGTGCCGACGATGTAGGCGACGTCGCCGTTCTTCAGCATGTTCTCGCGGTCCTTGGAAACCGCCTCTTTGAACTCGATCTGGTCTTCCTCGTAGCCGAGTTCCTTGGCGATGAACTTGGCCAGCTCGACGTCGAAGCCGGTGTAGGTGTCGGCGCCCTGCTTCTGGCCCATGCCCGGCTGGTCGAACTTGATGCCGACCTTGATGGTCTCCTTGTCGTCGCCACCGCCGCCGGGGTCGGCGCACGCGACGAGCGCAAGGGACGCGGCGGCGATCGCCGCACCTGCTCGCAGTACTCGACTGATCCGCATATTCGCTGTCTTCCTTCCGGTTGGCCACCGGCCCCGCCGGTGTTCCGGCGGCGCCGAGGTGGGTCTAGTGGGTGAGGATCTTGCCGAGGAAGTCCTTGGCACGGGCGGAGCGGGGGTTGGTGAAGAAGTCGTCGGGGGTGGTGTCCTCGACGATCTCCCCGTCGGCCATGAACATGACACGGTCGGCGGCCTTGCGCGCGAACCCCATCTCGTGGGTGACCACGAACATGGTCATGCCCTCACGGGCCAGCCCGGTCATCACGTCCAGCACCTCTTGCACCATCTCCGGGTCGAGTGCCGACGTGGGCTCGTCGAACATCATCACCTTGGGCTTCATCGCCAGCGCCCGGGCGATCGCCGCGCGCTGCTGCTGTCCGCCCGACAGCTGGGCCGGGTACTTGTGCGCCTGGTTGGCGATGCCCACCCGCTCGAGCAGCTCCATCGCCGTCTTGCGGGCCGTCGCCTTGTCCTGCTTGCGCACCTTCACCGGGGCCAGCATGACGTTGTCGAGGATCGTCTTGTGCGCGAACAGGTTGAACGACTGGAACACCATGCCCACGTCGGCGCGCAGCTGCGCCAGCGCCCGGCCCTCGGCGGGCAACGGCTGGCCGTCCACCTCGATGGTGCCGGAGTCGATCGGCTCCAGCCGGTTGATCGACCGGCACAGCGTGGATTTGCCGGAACCCGATGGGCCGAGCACCACCACGACCTGACCACGCGGAACTTCGAAGGTGATGTCCTTCAGCACGTGCAAGTCACCGAAGTACTTGTTCACCGCCGTGGCTTTGATCATCGGCGTGGCTGACGATGTCTGCTCGGTCATCTACCCTCCAGCGGGTTCGCGGGCAACCCGCACCTGTTCCCACATCTGTTGCGACTTCACGTGATCTAACACCCCGCCGCGGGGTGAGTCGCCGTATTGGCGACAAACCGAAACCGACGTGTCACTTTCGACCTCGTGCGATGTCATCCGTTCGGAGTACCAGCGGCCACTCTAATGACTAACGGTTCGCACCGTGCGTCCGGTTCGTTCCCACGGCGCGTCGCCGCCATCGCATCATCACCGACGTGCCCGGTTGCCGCCAGCTCAAGCCGCGGACGAGGCAGCATCCGGCGCGGTGAACCGAGGGCCTACCCTGGATGCGTGGCGCTCACGTACCAGATCCGCACCTTCGGCTGCCAGATGAACGTGCACGACTCCGAGCGTCTGGCAGGCCAGCTCGAGGAAGCGGGCTATCGGCCCGCAGCCGAGGGCGAACAGCCCGACGTCGTCGTGCTGAACACGTGCGCGGTGCGGGAGAACGCCGACAACCGGCTGTACGGCAACCTGGGGCATCTCGCCGCCGCCAAGAAGGAGCGCCCGAACATGCAGATCGCCGTGGGCGGCTGCCTGGCGCAGAAGGACCGCGGCGAGATCGTCAAACGCGCGCCGTGGGTCGACGTGGTGTTCGGCACCCATAACCTCGGGTCCTTGCCGGTGCTGCTGGAGCGTGCCCGGCACAACAAGGAAGCCCAGGTGGAGATCCTGGAAGCGTTGGAGAGGTTCCCGTCCACGCTGCCCGCCCGCCGCGAGTCCGCCTACTCCGGGTGGGTGTCGATCTCGGTCGGCTGCAACAACACGTGCACGTTCTGCATCGTGCCCTCGCTGCGCGGCAAGGAGCGCGATCGCCGGCCGGGGGAGGTGCTGGCCGAGGTCGAGGCGCTGGTCGCGGAAGGCGTGCTCGAGGTGACGTTGCTCGGGCAGAACGTCAACACCTACGGTGTCGAGTTCGGCGACCGGCACGCGTTCGGCAAGCTGCTGCGCGCCTGCGGCTCGATCGACGGCCTGGAGCGGGTGCGGTTCACCTCGCCGCATCCCGCCGCGTTCACCGACGACGTCATCGACGCGATGGCCGAGACGGCCAATGTGTGCCCGCAGCTGCACATGCCGTTGCAGTCGGGGTCGGACAAGGTGCTGCGCGCCATGCGGCGGTCGTACCGGTCGGCCCGCTTCCTGCGCATCCTGGAGTCGGTGCGTGAGCGAATCCCGGATGCGGCCATCACCACCGACATCATCGTGGGCTTCCCGGGGGAGACCGAGGAGGACTTCCAGGCCACGCTGGACGTGGTGCGCGAGGCCAGGTTCGCCGGGGCGTTCACCTTCCAGTACTCCAAGCGGCCGGGGACACCCGCCGCGGAGATGCCCGACCAGGTGCCCAAGGACGTCGTGCAGGAGCGTTACGAGCGGTTGGTCGCGCTGCAGGACCAGATCTCCTGGGAGGAGAACAAGGCGCTGGTCGGCAAGAAGGTCGAGGTCCTGGTGGCCACCGGGGAAGGACGCAAGGACGCCGAGACGCACCGGATGAGCGGCCGGGCACGGGACGGCCGCTTGGTGCATTTCACGCCCACCGGGCCTGCGGTCGACCGCGCGGTGCGTCCCGGGGACGTCGTCGAGACCACGATCACCTACGCCGCCCCGCATCATCTGGTGGCCGAAGGCCCGGTGCTGTCGCACCGGCGCACCAGGGCGGGTGACAACCACGAAGCGGGGCAGCGTCCCCACACCAAGGGCATCAGCCTCGGGCTACCGGCGTTCGGCAGGCCGAAGCCGGTGCCGGCGAGCGGAGGCTGCTCGGCATGCTGACGGACGAGAATCCCGCGTTCGAGTCACCCGCGTCCGGTGACGGTCCGGAGTCCGGGCACCGGTCCCGTGCGCAGGGTGGCGGCGATGCCCAGGATCCGGACGTGGCCCAGCTGGCCAGTGAGATCGACGAGATCGGCCGCAGCGCCGCGAAGCGGATCGACCCCGGCCCGCGTGGGTTGTTCGTCGCCGTGCTGGTCTTCGTGCTGATGGTCGCCCAGCTGCTGCCGTGGGTGGGGGACTCGGCGGGCTGGGAGGTGCTGGTGTACGGCGAGGACGGGGCGATCCCGCGCCTGTTCGCGGTCACCTCGACCGCTGCAGGCATCGTCGCCTCGGTGCTGACCCTGCTCACCCGCCGCTGGTGGTTGTCCTGGGTGAGCGCGGTCGGCAGCTGTGTGGCCGCGGTGGACGGGGTGCTGGCCATCTGGTCCCAGCAGTCCGCGGGGGCGTCCGGTGAGGCCGGGGCCGGGCCGGGCATCGGCATGGTCGTCGCCGTGGTGGCGATGTTCATGCTCGCCGTCGCCTGGTTGCGCACCGCGTGGTCACGCGTGGACTGAAGCCGGCAAGACGTGCGGGGCCCGGGCGCGCCGGCCCGGGCCCCGGTTCGCCGTTCCAGGTCACCGGTCGGCCAGCGCACGCTCCGCGGTGGCCAGCCACTCCCGCCACTGCGCGGCTTGCTGCTCCGCCTCCTCGGCACGCCGCGTGTCGCCTGCGGCGCGGGCCTTGGCCGCCTGCTCCTCGAACTGCTGGACCCGCTCGCGGAACTGCTCGGCGCGGGCTTGCGCCTCCGGGTCGGTCCTGCGCCAGCGCGCTTCCTCGGCGGCGCGCACCTTGTCCTGGATCGCCTTGAGCCTGCCGTCCAGCTCGCGGACGCGGTTCCTGGGCACCTTGCCGATCTCGTCCCACTGATCCTGGATCCTGCGCAGCTGCGCCTTCGCCGCTTCCAGGTTGGCCGACGGGTCGATCTTCTCCGCCTCGGCGAGCAGCGCCTCCTTGCGCTTGGCGTTCTCGGCGAACTCGGCGTCCCGCTCGGAGAACACCTCGGCCCGGCGGGAGAAGAACGTGTCCTGGGCCGCCCGGAACCGCTGCCACAGCTTGTCGTCGGTGTCCTTGGGCGCCCGGCCCGCCGCCTTCCACTCCGCCATCAGCTCGCGGAACCGGGCGGCCGTCGGGCCCCAGTCGGTGGAGTCGGCCAGCTGCTCCGCCTCGGTGATCAGCTCCTCCTTGCGCTTCTTCGCCGCCGCCCGCTGCCGGTCCAGCTCGGCGAAGTGCGAGCCGCGCCTGCGGTTGAACGCGTCCCTGGCCTTGGCGAAGCGCCGCCACAGCTCGTCGTCGGTCTTGCGGTCGACGCCCTTGATCGTCTTCCACTCCTCGAGCATGTCCCGCAGCCGATCGCCCGCTGCCTTCCACTGGGTGGAGTTCGCCGCGATGTCCTCCGCCTCGGCCACCAGGGCCTGCTTGCGCTCGATCGCCGCCTGCCGGGCGGCTTCCCGCTCCTGCTTGACCCGGTCGATCGCTTGTTCGGCGTGGGCGATGACCTGGTTCAGCCGGGCGCGCAACGCCTCGATGTCGCCGACGACGGCCGCTTCGTCCAGCCCGTCGCGCAGGTGCACCGCCGACTGCAGTGCCTGCCTCGGGTTGCCGCTTCCGGAAGCCAGGCGCGTCTCCAGCAGCTCGACTTCCGTGCGCAGGTCGTCGAAGCGGCGGGCGTAGTGCTGCAGGCCTTCCTCCGGGGAGCCCGCTTGCCACACCCCGACGGCGCGTTCGCCGTCGGGAGTCCGCACGAAGACGGTGCCGTCTTCGTCGACGCGTCCCCACCGCTGCGGCTCCGCCTCGGCGTGCGGCACCGGCGGTGCCGCGTGCGCGATGCTCACGTGCCCGTGCAACACCTCACTGGGGGCAGGGGCACTGGTTGACTGCTGTTCGGTCGCCTTGTCGTCGGCCATGGCCGGCTCCCTTGTCTGACTGCGTGCCGTGCGGGTGGACCCCGCAGGCGCCCCGCCGTGCGGCGGGGCCGGACTCTGCTGCACACCACTATTCCGGTAGTAAGTCCGAATTCAAGCAGGTCAGTCACGAATGCGGTACTCGGGAACCGTCCTCGGTGCTCCCGGTAGCCTCGAGCTGACGCCGGTACCAGCCACACGGTGTGCCGAAAACGACGCCGGCGCGGAGGAGTTCGATGATCACGCGGGTTGCGGTCGTACCGAACCCCCCGCTGCTGGTTCCGGAACTGGTGCCCGGCTCGGTGGCGGACACGGCAGGGGTGCGCGACGCCGTACTGGAGGCGGCCGCGTGGTTGGCCGAGGAATCAGAGCACTGGCTGGCGATCGGAGTCCATGACGGTCCACGCCGGGCGGTGCCGCCGTCGACGCGCAGCACCTTCGCCGGATACGGCGTCGACGTGCCCGTGGCCCTTTCGGACGAGCCGGGCGGGGAAGTGGAGCCGGATGCCCCGCTGCCCGCGCTCGTGGCCGGGTGGCTGCGTGGGCAAACCGGTGCCACGTCGGTGCACGTTGAGTTGGTGCCGCCCGGCTATCCGCCGGACGAATGCATCGGCTTGGGGAGGCGGCTGGCGGACGCGGCGCAGCGCTCGGCAGTCCCCGGACCGGGTGTGCTGCTCGTCCTCGGCGACGGGTCGATCCGGCACGGCGAACGCGCACCGGCCAGGCCGGACGAGCGGGCTCCGGCCTTCGAGGCACGCGTTGCGGCGGCACTCGCCAAGGCCGACGCCGCGGCGCTGAGCAGCATCGAGCCGGAGCTGGCCGCGGACATGGGGGCGATGGGCCGCGCGGCATGGCAGGTCGCCGCCGGGGTGCTCGGTGACGACCGGTGGGTGAGCAAGCTGTTGTACTCGGATACACCATTCGGGGTGGGCTACCACGTCGCGACCTGGGAACGACCGTGACCGAACCTGCGCTTTCCCCCGCTGCCGAGGACGCCGGGGCGGACGCCGCCGGCCTGCGCCCGGTGGCCATCGTCGGTCCGACGGCGACCGGCAAGTCGGACCTGGCCATCGAACTGGCGCTGCGCGTCGGCGGGGAGGTCGTCAACGCCGATGCGATGCAGCTGTACCGGGGGATGGACATCGGCACGGCGAAAGTGCCACCCGCCGAGCGGCGCGGCGTCCCACACCACCTGCTGGACGTGCTGGAGGTGACCGAAACCGCGTCGGTTGCGGCATTCCAGCGTGACGCACGGGCGATCATCGAGCGCCTGCTGGCGCGCGGAGTCGTGCCGGTGGTCTGTGGTGGCTCGGGCTTGTACGTCCGAGCGATCGTCGACGATCTCCGCTTCCCGGGGACCGATCCGGCGGTACGGGAACGGCTGGAACGCGAGGCGGCACGGCGAGGCGCCGAAGCCATGCACGCCAGGCTGGCCGAGCTGGACCCGGCGGCCGCGGTGGCGATCCTGCCCACCAACGCGCGCCGGATCGTGCGGGCCCTCGAGGTCATCGAGATCACCGGCAGACCGTTCTCGGCCACCATGCCCAAGCCGGGGCCGCCGCGCTACGGCACGGTGCTGATCGGCCTGGACCGCGACCCGGACGAGCTGGACGCGCGGGTGGACGCCCGCGTGGAGCGCATGTTCGCCCACGGCTTGGTGGACGAGGTCCGGCGGCTGCTGCAGCGTGGCCTGCGCGACGGCAAGACGGCGTCCCAGGCGCTGGGCTACAAGCAGGTGATCGAGGCGATCGACGGTGACGGTGACTTCGCCGCAGCGGCGGAGGCGACCGCGCGGGCGACCCGGCGGTTCGTGCGCCGTCAACGGTCGTGGTTCCGCCGGGACGACCGCATCACCTGGCTGGACGCCGGCGATCCCGATCTGCTGACCCGCGTGGTGAAGCTCGTCGAGGACAGGCCGTAGCCTGGCGTGGTGGGTATCGGTTTCGTCAAGGGCCACGGCACCCAGAACGATTTCGTCGTGCTCCCCGACGCAGGCAATGCGCTGGACCTGACGGCGGCTCGTGTGCGGGCGTTGTGCGACCGGCAGCGCGGCCTGGGCGCGGACGGGGTGTTGCGGGTGGTCCGCGCCTCCGCCGCAGGCCTGGAGGGCACCACGGCCGACTGGTTCATGGACTACCGCAACGCGGACGGTTCGGTGGCCGAGATGTGCGGCAACGGGGTGCGTGTGTTCGCCCGTTACCTGGTCGAGGCCGGGCTGGTGGACTCGAGGGAATTCCCGGTGGCCACCCGGGCCGGTGACCGGCAGGTGCGGGTGCACGACGACATGTCGGTGACGGTGCACATGGGAACGGTGCGGGTGACGGGCAGCTCGTCGGCCAAGATCGGCGGTGTCGAGGTGCGTGGTCTCGCCGTGGACGTGGGCAACCCGCACCTGGTGTGCCTGGTCGACGCGGATGTCGACACGTTCGATCTGCGTGATCAGCCGTGGTACGACGAGGCGGATTTCCCGGATGGCGTGAACGTCGAGCTGGTCAACCGAGCTGACGGGGCGCTGCGCATGCGTGTCCACGAGCGTGGTGTGGGGGAGACCCGGGCGTGCGGCACCGGCACCGTGGCCGTCACGGCCGCGGACCTGCATCTGCTCGGCGAAAGCGAGGGGAGCCGGGCGGTGCACATGCCCGGCGGGCGTGTCGAGGTGCGCGTGGCCGGCGGCGAGGCGACCATGACCGGCCCAGCCGAGTTCGTCGCCTCGGGCGAGATCGCCGATGCCTGGTGGGCCGCGCAGCGGTAAAAGATTCGTCGTCACGGCCGGGCCGTGGGACGATGGAGGTGTATGACAGAGACGAAGAACTGGCGCGATGCGCCGGAAGCAACGGACCAACGGCCCGGCACGCTCGCCGACGAGGCCGACGAGCCCTCGGTCGGCGAGCTGGAGAAGGAAGGGCGTGCCGCGCTCCGGCGGGTCGCAGGCCTGTCCACCGAACTGCACGACGTCACCGAAGTCGAGTACCGCAAGCTCCGCCTCGAGCGCGTCGTGCTGGTCGGCGTGTGGACCGAGGGCACTGCGCAACAGTCGGAAGCCTCGCTCGCCGAGCTCGCCCGGCTGGCCGAGACGGCGGGCTCGCAGGTGCTGGAAGGCTTGGTGCAGCGGCGGAACCGGCCGGATCCGGCCACCTACATCGGTTCCGGCAAGGTGGCCGAACTGGCCGACGTGGTGCGCTCCACCGGAGCCGACACGGTGATCGTCGACGGGGAACTGTCGCCCGGCCAGCTGCGCCAGCTGGAGGAGAAGCTCAAGGTCAAGGTCATCGACCGGGTCGCGCTCATCCTGGACATCTTCGCCCAGCACGCGCGGTCCCGGGAGGGCAAGGCGCAGGTCGAGCTGGCCCAGCTGCAGTACCTGCTGCCGCGCTTGCGTGGTTGGGGTGAGTCGCTGTCCCGGCAGGCAGGCGGCCGGGCGGGCGGCGCCACCGGTGGTGTCGGTCTGCGTGGTCCCGGTGAGACGAAGCTGGAGACGGACCGCAGGCGCATCAACAAGCGGATCGCCAAGCTGCGGCGCGAGATCGCGGCCATGGAGACCGTGCGACGCACCAAGCGCAGCCGCCGGGAGGCCAACGAGGTGCCCAGCGTGGCGATCGTGGGGTACACCAACGCGGGCAAGTCGAGCCTGTTGAACGCGATCACCGGCGCGGGTGTGCTGGTGGAGGACGCGCTGTTCGCCACGTTGGATCCGACGACGCGGCGGGCGCAGACGCCGGACGGCCGCACGTTCACGCTGACCGACACGGTCGGGTTCGTGCGTCATCTGCCGCACCAGCTGGTCGATGCGTTCCGGTCGACGTTGGAGGAGACCACCGGCGCCGACCTGCTGCTGCACGTGGTGGACGGTGCCGACGCGGCGCCCGAGGACCAGGTGGCGGCCGTCCGGCAGGTGCTGCGGGAGGTCTCCGAGCACCAGGGCGTGCCGTTGCCGCCGGAGCTGGTGGTGATCAACAAGGCGGACCTGGCGGGCGAGGTGAACCTGATGCGGCTGCGGCATCTGCTCCCGGACGCCGTGGTCGTCTCGGCACGCACCGGCCAGGGGCTGGACAAGCTGGTCGACGCGATCGCGGACCGGCTGCCCCGGCCCGCGGTGATGGTCGACGCGCTCGTGCCGTACGCGCGTGGCGAGCTCGTGGCCCGCGCGCACGCCGAGGGCGAGGTGCTGGTCGAGGAGCACAACCCGGAAGGCACTCGGCTGACCGCCCGGGTCAAGCCCGACCTGGCCGCGGCGTTGAAAGAGTTCGCCGTCGATGGTGCCGCCACGCGCTGACCGATCCGGTCGGCGGACGCGGCTGACCGTGGGCGCAGCAGTGGCCGTGGTGATCGGCATTGCTGCCGGGGCTCCGGTGAGCACCGCGGCGGAGGTGCCGGCGCCGAAGACGTTGTGCACCGTCGACGACTCCCGCCTGCCCGAGCTGTCCGGCTTGGCCTCCAACGGCCGCGAGCTGTTCGCCGTCAACGACGGCGGGACACAAGTCGAGGTCATGGTGCTGGATCGTGAATGCACCGTCCAGCGCACGATCACCGCAAGCATCGATCCCTACGACGTGGAGGATCTGGCGCTCGACGCCAACGGCGTGCTGTGGCTGTCCGACACCGGCGACAACGGCAAGGCCCGGGAGACCGTGGCGCTGATCGCGGTGCGGCCGGACGGCAGCGCCAGCCTGCATCGGCTCACCTATCCGGACGGCCAGCACGACGCCGAAGCCCTGCTGCTGGACCGTCGCGGCACGCCGTACGTGGTGACCAAGAGTGTGCTCGGCCGGTCGGCGGTCTATCGGCCTGCCGAGCGCCTGCGCACCCCGGGGCCGACACCGCTGGAGAAGGTGGCCACCGTCAGCTTCGCCGTGACCGGCACGCCGGGCGGGCCCGACCAAGTGGGACCGATCGGATCGATGCTGGTCACCGGCGGCGCGGTGAGCCGAGACGGCACCGTCGTGGCGCTTCGGACCTACACCGACGCCTACCTTTTCCCGGCGCCCGACGGGAACGTGGTCGCCGCGCTGAAGCGTGAACCGGTGCGTGTCCCGCTGCCCGGCGAGCCACAGGGCGAGGCGATCGCGTTCGACCCGGACGGCACGCTGCTGGCCGCCGGCGAAGGGGTCGGCCAGCCCATCCGGGCGGTACGCAAGGCCGCGGCCCTGGTCGACGCGGCGACGTCCACCCAAGACGGCTCGTCCTCGGGCAAGGCTGGGAACAGTGACGCACCCTCCGAGTCGTCGTCCGGAGATCAGCAGCGGTCCAGGCTGCCTGCGCTGGTGGTCGCCACGTTGACTGCTGTCGTGCTGTGGTTCGGGCTGGGCAAGCTCCGGCGCAGGCGCCGCTAGCCGGCCTCAGAGGCGCCGCAGGACCGCGACCACCTTGCCGAGGATCGTCGCCTCGTCGCCCGGAATGGGGTCGTAGGCCTCGTTCTGCGGCATCAGCCACACGTGGCCGTCCTTGCGCTTGAACGTCTTGACCGTGGCTTCGCCGTCGATCATCGCTGCGACGATCTCTCCGTTGTCGGCCGTCGGCTGCTTGCGCACCACGACCAGGTCGCCGTCCGCGATCGCCGCGTCGATCATCGAGTCACCGGCGACGGTGAGCAGGAACAGCTCGCCCTCGCCGACGAGGTCCTTCGGCAGCGGGTAGATCTCCTCGACGGCCTGCTCGGCGAGCACCGGGCCGCCCGCGGCGATGCGCCCGACCAAGGGCACGTAGGCAGGCTCCGGCCGTGCCTGCTCGGCGGCGACTTCCTCCTCGGTGCTGCGCGGACGCTGGGGGAGGTCGGCCGGGACGATGCCCACCGCGCGCGGCCGGTTCGGGTCACGCCGCAGATACCCTTTGCGTTGCAGTGCCAGCAGCTGGTGCTGCACCGACGACGTGGAGTTCAGCCCCACCGCGTCGCCGATCTCGCGCACGCTCGGCGGGTAGCCGCGTTCGTCCACCCAGGAGCGGATGACCTCGAGGATCTGGCCCTGACGTGCGGTGAGATCGCTCGGCCGGGTGGTCCGCAGTTCCCGGACGTTGTCGTTCTTCCCGCTCGCGCGCCGCCGTGTGCCTTGCTTCGGCTGCTGTGCCACCGCTGTCCTCCCAGGCTGGTCCGCGACATCCGAGTACGTCGCGTCACCGACAGTAACGCGTGCCCTGGCCAAGTTCAAACACGCGTTCGAACGACACGCCGGTGAAGTCTCGATTTTGTCGGTCCCGCGTGGTACACATCGATCACGTGTTCGACGAACGCATGTTCGAACACTCCGGCGGCCGGACGCGAGCCGATGGCACGAAGGAGGAAGCATGACGGTCCTTGCGAGCGAGGGATGTCGGCGCCCCGTCGCCGTGCAGCCGCGAGGCGCCTGTCGGCGTACTTCCGAGGAGGCGTTGCGTCGTCCGCCTCGGGCGGGCCGCGTGGTGGCCAGTCCGCGGCGCACCGGCGTGGCGTGCGGGCCGCGTTCCGCGGCGCGGCAGTGGCGCGTGATGGTCGCGGTAGCCGTGGCGGTGGCCTGCGCGGTGGTGGCTTTCGGGCTGCTGCTCGGCGGTCTGGCGCACGGGGTGGCGGCGGAGGTGCCGGATCGCACGGCCATCGTGTCGATCGCCCCGGGGGAGACGCTGTGGGACGTGGCGGTCAAGTTTGCGCCTCACAGTGATCCGCGTGCGGTCGTCGAGCGCATCGAGGAGTTGAACGGCGTGTCGGCGGGCGCGGTGGCTCCCGGTCACGCGCTGACCGTGCCGGTCGAGTCGCGGGGCTAGCGGGGCGTGCCGCGACGGCAGGCCCCCGCTCGCGGGATCGGCTTCGCGCGTCGTGTCCTGCGCGTGTCGTGTCGGCTTGGCGGCGTCCTGTCGGTCGGGTGCCGAGGATCGTCGCAGTCTCCGCCGGGCCGTGTCGGCGACGGAGGGTGAGGGGGTGAATTCGTAGCGGACTTCACCCGCGTGAGAGTTGCGAAGTCGCCCCCGGCGTTCTAGTGTCGACCCCAACATGTAGTAGTTACATGCGTGTAGTTGTTCCACAATTTGGGTTGCTGACGAAGTAGTTGTCCACAGCAGGCGGTGGGTTGTCCACCGTCGATCCACAAGACGATCACCAATCCGCGCCCGGGGAGTCCAACGGAGGCAGGGCGTGTGATGGGTGGGCTGGTGCGTGGTCGTTGAGGTCCCGGAGGTCGCGGCATGCGGTGCCCGTTCTGCAGGCACGAGGATTCGCGTGTGGTCGATTCCCGGGAAGTGGATGACGGCCAGGCGATCCGGCGGCGCCGTGCGTGCTCGAAGTGCGGCCGCAGGTTCACCACGTCCGAAACGGTGGTACTCGCGGTGGTGAAGCGGTCCGGCGTCACCGAACAGTTCAGCCGGGAGAAGGTCGTCGACGGCGTCCGGCGGGCGTGCAAAGGGCGGCCGGTGAGCGAGGACGACCTGCAGCAGCTGGCGCACAAGGTCGAGGAGACCATCCGATCGGCAGGCTTGGCCGAGGTGCCGAGCCACGAGGTCGGGCTGGCCATCCTCGGCCCGCTGCGGGAGCTGGACGGGGTGGCCTACCTGCGGTTCGCGAGCGTGTACCGCTCCTTCGAGTCGATCGAGGACTTCGAGAAGGAGATCGCCGACCTGCGGGCCGCGATGGGTCAGGCGCAGGGCGACCAGGCGGACGACGACAGCGAAACGGCCAGCGACGGCAAGAAGTGAGCAAGGGCGCGATGCGCCTGCGCGCAGCGCTGGAGTGAGGGAGTTGGCATGACAGAGACCGTGGGGACGAGCCCTGCTTCGGGCAAGTCCGGGAAGTCCAGGGGAGCCAAGCGGACCGGACTGAAGCTCGAGCGGGTCTTCACCACCGAGGGCGTGCACCCGTACGACGAGGTCGAATGGGAGCAGCGCGATGTGGTGATGACCAACTGGCGGGACGGCTCGGTGAACTTCGAGCAGCGCGGTGTCGAGTTCCCGTCGTTCTGGTCCGTCAATGCCACCAACATCGTCACCAGCAAGTACTTCCGCGGTGTGGTGGGCTCGCCGACCCGTGAGCGCAGCCTGAAGCAGCTGATCGACCGGGTGGTGAAGACCTACACCAAGGCCGGCGTGGAGCACGGCTACTTCCACTCCGAGGCCGACGCGGAGATCTTCGAGCACGAGCTGACCTGGATGCTGCTGCACCAGGTGTTCAGCTTCAACTCCCCGGTCTGGTTCAACGTCGGCACGTCGTCCAAGCAGCAGGTCAGCGCGTGCTTCATCCTCTCGGTCGAGGACAACATGGAGTCGATCCTCAACTGGTACAAGGAGGAGGGGCTGATCTTCAAGGGCGGCTCCGGCGCCGGGCTGAACCTGTCCAGGATCCGCTCGTCGAAGGAACTGCTGTCCTCGGGCGGCACGGCGTCCGGCCCGGTGTCGTTCATGCGGGGCGCCGACGCCTCGGCGGGCACCATCAAGTCCGGTGGCGCCACCCGGCGTGCGGCGAAGATGGTGGTGCTCGACGTCGACCACCCGGACATCGAGGAGTTCATCGAGACCAAGGCCCGCGAGGAGCTGAAGATCAAGGCGCTGCGGGACGCCGGGTTCGACATGGACCTGGGCGGCAAGGACATCGTCTCGGTGCAGTACCAGAACGCCAACAACTCGGTGCGGGTCAGCGACGAGTTCATGCGCGCGGTGGAGACCGGGGGCAAGTTCGGGCTGCGCGCCCGCACCACCGGCGAGGTGATCGAGGAAGTCGACGCCCGCGAGCTGTTCGAGAAGATGGCCAGGGCCGCGTGGGAGTGCGCCGACCCGGGCATCCAGTACGACGACACCATCAACGACTGGCACACCTGCCCGGAGTCGGGGCGGATCACCGCGTCCAACCCGTGCTCGGAGTACATGCACCTGGACAACTCCAGCTGCAACCTGGCGTCGCTGAACCTGATGAAGTTCCTGCGCGACGACGGCACGTTCGACGCCGAGCTGTTCGTCAAGGCGGTCGAGCTGGTCATCACCGCGATGGACATCTCGATCTGCTTCGCGGACTTCCCGACCGAGTCGATCGCGGACACCACGCGCAAGTTCCGCCAGCTGGGCATCGGCTACGCGAACCTGGGCGCGCTGCTGATGGCCACCGGGCACGCGTACGACTCCGAGGGCGGCCGTTCGCTGGCGGCGGCGATCACGTCGCTGATGACCGCCACGTCGTACCGCCGGTCGGCCGAGCTCGCCGCGGTGGTGGGCCCGTACGAGGGCTACGCCCGTAACGCGGAGGCGCACCAGCGGGTGATGCGCAAGCACGCGGCGGCCAACGACGCCATCCGCACGCTGCACACCAACGACACGGCGATCCGCAAGCTGGCCACCCGCGAGTGGCAGCGCAGCATCGAGCTGGGCAGCAAGTACGGCTGGCGCAACTCGCAGGCCTCGGTGCTGGCCCCCACCGGCACGATCGGCTTCATGATGGACTGCGACACGACCGGCATCGAGCCCGACTTCTCGCTGGTCAAGTACAAGAAGCTGGTCGGCGGCGGGTCGATGCAGATCGTGAACCAGACCGTGCCGCGGGCGCTGAAGTCGCTCGGTTACCAGGACGAGCAGATCGAGGCCATCGTCGAGTACATCGCCGAGCACGGTCACGTGGTCGACGCGCCCGGTCTGCGGCGGGAGCACTACGAGGTGTTCGACTGCGCCGTCGGCGAGCGCGCCATCGAGCCGATGGGGCACGTGCGGATGATGGCCGCGGTGCAGCCGTTCTTGTCCGGCGCGATCTCCAAGACGGTGAACATGCCCGAGTCGGCCACCGTGGAGGACGTCAAGGAGCTGTACTTCCAGGGCTGGAAGCTGGGCCTGAAGGCGCTGGCCATCTACCGGGACAACTGCAAGGTGGGCCAGCCGCTGTCCACCGCGAAGAAGACGGAGGAGAAGGAGAAGGTCGTCGAGTACCGGCCGGTGCGCAAGCGCCTGCCGAAGAAGCGCCCGTCGCAGACGGTGTCGTTCACCGTCGGTGGTGCCGAGGGTTACCTGACCGCGGGCTCGTACCCGGACGACGGCCTCGGCGAGATCTTCGTCAAGCTCGGCAAGCAGGGCTCGACGCTGGCGGGTGTCATGGACGCCTTCGCCACGTCCATCTCGGTGGGCTTGCAGTACGGCATCCCGCTGGAGTTCTACGTGTCGAAGTTCCAGAACCTGCGCTTCGAACCGGCCGGGATGACCGACGACCCGGACATCCGGATGGCCACCAGCGTGCTGGACTACCTGTTCCGCAGGCTGGCGCTGGACTACCTGCCGTACGAGAAGCGGGCGTCGCTGGGCATCTTCACCGCGGAGGAGCGCGCGGCGATGGTCGCCAAGGAGCACGGCGCTGACGAGGAGGAGGTCGACCTGGAGGCGCTGCGCAGCGGCGTCGAGGCGTCGGCCACGCCGAAGCCGAAGGAGCAGTCCGCACCGGATCTCAGCGGCGCGCACACCACGCCGGAGCTCATGGAGCTCAAGCTCGGCAAGGCCGCGGACGCTCCGCTGTGCATGACGTGCGGTACCAAGATGCGGCCGGCCGGGTCCTGCTACGTCTGTGAAGGTTGCGGTTCCACGTCGGGCTGCAGCTGATCGTTCTGCGCTCCCCGCGCCTCGAAGGGCGCCGACGGCGGTTCGCCGGCCGGCGCCCTTCGTGTTGCGCCGCGGCTGCTGCGTTCCGCTGGTCACCGCCCTGCGTCAGGCCCACCACCTTCGCCCGCCGTCTTCGACCGGGGCGTGAAATGCGGCTTCACCCTGTCCTGCGTATTCGGCAGGGTCGACTGTCTTCGGTCACGTCGTGCAACGCGGCCTCGACCCGTCCTGCGTGTCGGGGCAGGTCGCCGTCTTCGATCGGGACGTGGAGTACGGTTTCGGCCGGTTTTGTGTGTTCGGCTGGGGTGACTGTTCTTGATTGCGTTACGGATGGCGGCTTCGACAGGTGCGTGTCGGGGCAGGGTCGCCGTCTTGGATCGGGGGCGTGGAATGCGGTTTCGGCCGGTTTTGTGTTCGGCTGGGGTGACTGTCCTCGATTGCGTCGCGGATCGCAGCTTCGATCCGCCCTGCGCATCCGGCAGTGGCCGCCCTCCCGACCGCGGCGCGGCTCGGGCCGGTGTGGTGACGAATGGCTCGTCCGGACGGGTGGTGTCCAGCGTCCCGGCCGGTGCCGAATCCGGGCGCAGAACGCGGTTTTCGTCGTGATGCGTGGCCTTCGCTACGGCAAAAGGGCTGGCAATGTCCACACGGTTGTGGCTATCCGTACTCGGCCGATCAGGGTTAGCCTTCTGAGACTGTCGCTGTTGACCCTGATCGGGGAGGGTGCAATGCGGATCGCCGAGGTATTGCGGAAGAAGGGCTCTGACGTCGCCACGATCAGCCCGGACGCGACCGTCACGGAGCTGCTGGCGGTTCTGGCGGAGCGGAACGTCGGTGCGCTTGTCGTGGTCGAGAACGAGCGCATCGTCGGCATCGTCTCCGAGCGCGACGTGGTCCGGCGCGCGCACGAACGTGGCGCGGCGATTCTGTCCGCGAAGGTCGCCGAGATCATGACGACGGATGTGGCCACGTGCGATCCGGCCGAGACGGTCGACCACCTGACCGTGTTGATGACTCAGCGGAGGATCCGGCACGTCCCGGTGATCGACAACGGCCGCCTGTGCGGCATCGTCAGCATCGGCGACGTGGTCAAGAACCGGATGGACGAACTCGAGGAAGCGCAGAAGCAGCTGCAGGCCTACATCCTCCAGGGGTGACACCGTCCCCGGAGCCGCACGCCCCGATCAGGCGATGTCGGCATCGGCCGATCGCCGCTCCCGACGCCGCCTGAGTGCCGAGCCCAAGCGACCACAGCCGGAAAACCCGGCCGACTCCGCTCGCTGCAGCTGACCACGGATCCCGGCTGCCAGGAGCGCAGCACCGGTTGTCTGCTCGTCGTACAGGCCGCTCAGCCCCAGCGCATCGGCCGCCAGCCAGGTCTGGCCGCGCAACGCCTACCGCGCGCTCCCGGATCTCCTCCGGTGACAGCCGGACCATCCCGGCCCATCCTGTCGCCAATCCGGCCGATGCCTGCGGGCGAGACCGTCCAGCTGCTTCCGTACCCCGTGACGCCGCGGCGTGCTCCTGCGACCCCGTCGTGATCGGCCAAGCCGGTCGGCGGGCGGCAGATCTGTCGCCGGGCGCGCAGCCCTGCCGGGTTGTCCACAAGGACCGGTTGTCCACAGCCTGCCCGGCGCAGGATTCTGCATGGCCACGCCGTCGCGCAGTCTGAAGACATGCAACGCGACACAGCCCGCGGCCGGAAGCCGGTCGTCAGCTTGCGAGGCCCAGCGGAGCTGCTGGCGGCGGTTCCCGGGTTGCTCGGTTACGTGCCGGAGGAATCCGTCGTCCTCATCGCGGTGGGCCCGGCAGGCCGCCATGTCACGCAATGCGTCCGCTGCGACATCCCGCCGCCGTCCCAGGTGTCCGTGACGGCCGACCAGCTGGCCGCGGCCACAGCGGAGGCCAGGCCGTCGTTCGTCGACGTGGTCGTCGTCGGTGGTGGCTCGCTCGGGCCGCGCGGTTCACCGCCGCGGCGTGACGTGGCCGAGGCGATCCGGTGCAGTTTCGGCGTACGGGGTGTCGCCCAGCCCGGTGCGTTCTGGGTAAGCAAGCTGGATGCCGGCCAACGCTGGCAGAGCTACGACCATCCGGAAGTGGGTGGCGAGCTGCCCGATCCGGCCGGCAGCTTGCTGAGCGCCGAACTCGCCGGTCTCGGCCACGTGACCTTCGGCAGCCGGTCGGAGATGGTGGCGTTGTTCCGGCCGGACGCCGAGGAGACGCTGCGGCGACGCTCCGAGCTCATCGATCAGCGCATCGGCAAGCTTGCCGAGTGGACGCCGGAGGTCGGTGCCAGGGACGTGGTACGAGCGGTGCGGTTGAGCGCCGAGCCGGACATGTCCTTGTCCGACGAGGACGTCGCCGATCTTGCGATCGCGCTGTCGGATGCCCGGATTCGTGATGCGTGCCTGGCGATGGCCGTGCCGCCGAACTCTTCGCTGGCGCATCAGGCGGCTCGTCTGTGGCAATTCCTGGCACGCGCTCTTCCTGCACCGGAGCGAGCCGAGGCGGCATGTCTGGCGGCCTACGCTGCCTATCAAGGCGGGGACGGAACCCTCGCGCGGATCGCACTGGACACCGCGTTGGCGTCGAACCCGGGCCATGTGCTGGCCGGCCTCCTCGACCACGCGTTGCAGCGCGGATTCCATCCGCATCGGCTACGCGCTTTGGCCGAGCACGACGAGATGGGCCTGTGCGCTCGGCTGCGGCGTGTGTGCGAGAAGTGACCGTTCCGTGGCCCGCCACCCGATCTCATGCACGAACCCGGGTTCCCGCCGGTGGGGGAAGGTAGAAGGACAAGCGCGATGCGAGGCCGTGGTACCGTTCGCGCGCCATCCGGAACGCCTCCGCCCACGTGTCGGCCACCAGGCACAACCCGTCGATCATCTCGTCGGGAACGGCTTCCGAGGCCTGCTCGGACTTACCGGCCTGTACCAGCTGATGGAGTTCCCGGCCGACCTCCCCCCAACCGTGCAGATCCAGTACCGGGCGATAGTTCGGTGTCGAGCAGTAGAAGGCGAGCAGGGAACGAGCGCGTTCGCGCGCGCCTTCATCGGAGCCGACGATAGGAATGATCGTGACTGCCAGCCGGCAGGCATCCGCAGGGCGACCGGCGGCGTCGAGGCCTTCGGCGATTGCGGGCAGGGCGACCTCGGTGAGGTAGCGGACGGTGTGAATCGGATGCACGAAGGCACCGTCGGCCACCTGCCCGGCCGTGCGGTACATGGTGGGACCGAATGCCGCCAGCCACACCGTCGGTGGCGGGCCGTCCAAGGGGGCCGGACGCGCGGCTCGCGGCAGGAAGTCGATCCGGTGGAACGTGCCGCGGAACTCGCACGGCCCGCCGGTAGCGAATGCGTTCCAGACGTGCCGGAGCGCTTGTACGTACTCGCGCATCCGCGCCACCGGCGGGCTGAACGGCATGCCGAACCGTCGCTCGATGTGCCTGCGCACCTGGCTGCCCAGGCCGAGGAGAAAGCGCCCGTTGCTGGCCCGCTGCAGTTCCCATGCCGCCACGGCCGTCACCATCGGGCTCCGGGGGAACGCCAATGCGACCGCCGTGCCGAGGTCCACGTCGGCCACCGGTGCGGCTGCGGCCAGGCACAGGAACGGGTCCTGGGTCGTCTCCGTGACGAAGAGGCCGTCGTACCCGTCGTCGGCCGCGCGCCGCGCCCATGACGGCATCTCTGTCAGCGATGCGGTGGTCACGATCAAGTCGATCTTCATGGTGTCCGCTGTGTCTGTTCGGGTGATGGATGGTGTGGGGCGTTTCGCCGACGGTTGGGCCGCTGCGTGGCGTCGGGACCGGACGGATGCCACGGCGGCGGGCGATCGAGGAGCGGAGGTCTCCGAGAGCGGTGCGGGGTGCCTACGCAACGACGGGCCGTCCGCCCGGGTCGGGCCGCCGAACGAGCGGGCCATGCGGACCACGCCGTGGTGATGCTGCCGGGCCGTCCGACGACGAGGCGGCCGAGTGGTGAACAGTGGGCAAGCCGGACCCCGGACGTCGGGCTCGGTCGTGTCGTGGGCGGTGCCGCCGATGCGAACACGCGGCGGCGGGCCCGTGGTGTCCGAGGCGCCGTGGGCCCGCCACCATGTCGGCGGTCCGGTGTGTCACTGCACCGTGACCTTCACCGTCCGCTGCGCTTTCAGTCCGAGTCCTTGCAGCACCTTGTCCACCACGGCAGCGCGTCCGAGGTCGACGACGATCCGCAGCCGTCCTCCGTCGTCCGCGATCACCGTCTGCTGCGACTCGTCACCGTTGTCGGCGGTGCCGGTGACCTGGTAGGAGCTGCCCGGCGTGAACTCGGCGGGAGTCAGCACGGTCACCACACCGGAGCCACGCAGCTGGAAGGAGCGTCCGTTGCGGGCTACGTCGGTCATGTCGAGGAACTCGACGCCGTTGCGCTGGACCGACACCTGGTAGTCCCACACCGAGAACTCGGTGTCCACGCTGCGGAACCGGAATGCCGCCGGTTGGACGACACCGCGCTCGAACACCTGGTTGGCCCACGGCACCAGCTTCTCGGCGTACACGCGGTAGTTGTTGGCACCGTGCACGCCGGGGGACTGCACCCGAACCTCCTTGACACCCGCTTTCGGCAGCGTGCGGGAATACAGGCCGTACTGTCGCGCGATGATCGTCTCCACCACGGTGGCGGCGGGGTTGGTCACCGGCGGCAGGCGCCGGCAGTCCGGATGGGTCAGCGACGTCAACGACAGGCACGCGTCCCCGGCGGTGGTCATGACCTCGTGGTCGATCCCGCTGAGGTTGGACGCGATGTCCTTCGGGTTGTGACCGCGCCAGTAGGCCTCGTGGGTCAGCCCGGTTCCGTAGCCCTGGTCGCGCATGTAACCGAGGGATTCCCAGATGGCCCGCGCGCCCACCTCGTCCAGCACGTCGAGCGCGCCACTGACCGCGCCGGTCAGCGCGTACTTGTCGGGATGGCGCATGCTCTGCAGGTACGCGGCGATGGCTCCCATGGAGAAGCCCATGACCCCGCGTCCGCCGCGGTCCGTGCGGACGTTGAACAGCTCCTCGATGAGGGGGTACAGCTCGGTGTGCAGGTAGCTGTCGGCGGGCAGGGTTTCCGCGGTGACCGGGTGGAGATTCGGCACGATGTCCTTGCGGCCATCGAGCCAGATGCACGTGTCGCAGATCGTGCCGTCCCGGGACGTGTCCGGGGCTACCACCACGAAGCGTGCCTTGTGCAGCTGGGTCTCGAACCGGAACAGGTCCGTCTGGACCGCGCCTCCGGCGGGCCCGACGGCATCGAGCAGCGCTTCGTGTTTGGTGATCGGACCGAACAACGGGTTGTCCAGGATCGGCAGCACCGTGCCGTGCAGGTAGTACATGACCGGCGACGGTGGGCCGTCGGCCCGGTAGCTGTCCGGCAAGTACACCCTGTTGGTGATGCGGCGCTGCAGCAGTGGGCTGTCGAACGACACGTCGAGCACCTGCTGCTGGCCCTCGTGCGGGGTGACGGTGACGTTCCAGCCACGGAACGGCGGCGGCAGAGAGGCGGTTGACGGCAGGACGGCTGCCGAGGAATCGTTCTGCGCGGCAGCGTGCACCGCGCCTGTGCCGATCGTCATGACGAGCGCGAGGGCGAGCAGTCCGATGCGGCGCAGGGGTCGCTTGACTTTCATCGATCCTCCCACGACGTTGTGGAGGGGATTGCGGCGCCGATCATACTAAGCGTGTGCTAACTAGTTAGTCAATATTGGATGTTGGCCTGATCGGGCCAACCGCGGCGACTGTTCGGGGCAGCCTGGGGACCTGGCGCAGGAGGCGCCCTGGAGATGACGTCGGCGACTCTCCCGGCGGCGAGAGCAGGCACGGCGGCCGTCGTCGCCTACGTGTGGATCCGCTCCGCGACAGCGGTGTAGTTCCCCTGCCCGCGTCAGTCCTCGTCGATGCCCGGCACCACGGCGCTGAGCATGGTGAGAACGTGCCGGGTGAGCTCGTCCGGGTCGACCAGCCCCTCGGGGTCGTACCAGCGATACAGCGAGGTCAGCATGGTGAGCAGCAAGTTAGTCACGACGGTGGGATCGAGCCTGCCGTCGACTCCGCTTTCCTTCATGCTGGCGGCGACGAGCTCGGCGCAGTCGTGGGTGACCTGTCGCGACCACTCCCGGTACGTCTTGTGGGCGCGTTCGGGCAACTCGGTCGTCTCCGTCATCATCGCCGCGTAGTAGACCCGCTTCTTGACGGCCGAGTCGATGTGCAGGCGGACCAGCTTGCGCAACTTCTCCCGGGCGGTCCCGGGACCGTGTCGCACTGAGTACAGTTTTCCGCCCAGCTCTTCGGTGACCGCGATCACCGCCTGTTCGAGCAGCCACGGCTTGCTCTCGATGTACTTGTAGACGGTGGGGCGTGAGACGCCGGCGGCTTCGCAGATGTCGTCGATGGTGGTGTTCCGATATCCCTTCGTCTCGAACACCGCGGCCGCGGCGGCGACGATCTCTTCCGTGCTGGTGGCCCGTTGCCGTGCCATGGTTTCCCCCTCTCCTGGGGCGCGCGATGGAGCCTACTTCACCGATCTTCGGATCGGCGTGCTGTGGCCGATCGCTGTGCCGGATCGCTGTGCACGTAGGACTCCACCTCGACGGTCAGCACAATTCGATCATGTTGGTTGCGCAGCCGTCCGCGGACGACGGCCTTGGCGCGTCCGTTGCGGTCCGGGCCGACGGACAGCAGGGTGATGTCGCCGGAGAGCACGTCGCCGGGGTGGACCGGATGCAGCAGCTCGATGTCGCGAACGGCGCGGGCCGCGAAGATCGCCCAGCGTGAGTACACGGCTCGGACGGCCAGGTACTGGAACACCGCCAGGGTGTGCAGGCCGCTGGCGATCAGCGTGCCGAAATGCTCCGCTCCGTTGCCGAGGTGCATCGGGAGCGGATCCCAGCGTTCGGCGAACGATCGGATCTCTTCCTCGGTGATCCGGTATTCGCCGAGCGGCAGTGTGCGGCCACGGACCCGGCGCAAGTCCGGGGCGTAGAGCAGCTGATCGACAGGTGCGGCCGTCTTCTCCGACGAGGGCATTGACGCGTTCATGTGGCGAGACTACAATAACTCACTGATTAGTTAACTAACCCCATGAGGTGGTTGCAATGGCGGAACCCACCCTGCGGTACGAGGACAGTTCGCGCGGTCCGAACTACGGCCACCTGATCGTCGAGGCCTTCCAGCGCTTCCCGGACAACGAGGCCTTCGTGCTCGGCAATCGGCGGATGACGTTCGCGGAAGCCGCCGCGACGCTGAGCCGCATCCAGCAGGTCCTCTCCGACCTGGGCATCGAGCGCGGCCGCGCGGTCGGTGCGCTGAGCGTCAACCTGCCCGAGGTGTGGCTTGCCCAGGCGGCGACCTACCTGCTCGGTGCCCGTTACTCCGGGCTGCACCCGCTGGGCTCGATCGACGATCACGTCTGGACCTGTGATGACGCCGAGATCGAGGTGCTGCTGGTGCACCCGGTGTTCGCCGAGGCGGGCAAGGAGATCCTGCAGCGGGCCAAGACGGTGCGAAAGCTGCTGGTCTTCGGCGACGTCGAGGGCGTCGAGAACCTGTTCGACGTGATGCGCCGGTACCAGCCGCAGCCGCTGGACCCCGGCCCCACCATCGAGGACGACGCGGCGTGGGTGCAGTATACGGGCGGCACGACCGGCCGGCCCAAGGGCGTGGTGCTGCCGCACCGGGCCATGGTCGAGCAGGCCAGGGCCGCGTTGGCGTGCTGGGAGCTGCCCGAGAAGCCGCGCTACCTGGTCGCGTCCCCGATCACACACGCCGGGGTGCTTCCGTTGTTCCCCACGCTCTACCGCGGTGGGTGCGTCATCCTCATGCAGAAGTTCGACCCGCACGAGTTCCTCGCCACCGTCGAAAAGGAGCGGGCGAACTGCGTGCTGCTCGTGCCCACGATGATCTACGCGCTGCTGGACCACACCAAGCCCGGAGAGTACGACCTCAGCTCGCTGGAGACGATTCTCTACGGTACGGCATCGATCACCCCGAGTAGGCTCACCGAGGCCCTGGAACGTTTCGGCCCGAAGCTGGTCCAGCTCTACGGGCAGACCGAGTGCGTCGGCCTGGCCACCTCACTGCGCAAGGACGAGCACGACCCGGTGAACCGGCCCGAGCTGCTCACCTCGTGCGGCCGGCCAGTGGCGGGCACCCAGATCGCGGTGCTGGACGACGACGGCAATCCGGTGCCGGACGGCACCGTCGGCGAGCTGTGCATCCGCTCCCGCGCGGTGATGGCCAGCTACTGGAAGCAACCGGAGCTGACCGAGAAGACGTTGAGCGACGGGTGGCTGCGCACCGGCGACATGGCGATCCGCGACGCCAACGGTTACCTGCACATCGTGGATCGCAAGAAGGACATGATCATCACGGGCGGGTTCAACGTCTACCCGAAGGAAGTGGAGGACGTCATCGCCCGCGATCCGGACGTCGCCGCGGTGGCCGTGGTGGGCCTGCCCGACCCGAAGTGGGGCGAAGCCGTCACTGCCTTCGTCGTGCTCCGGGAGGGCGCCATGCTCGACGAGGTGCGCTTGCAGGAGCTCGTTCGCACGGCCAAAGGCCCGCACCAGACACCGAAGAAGGTCTTCGCCGTCGACTCGCTCCCGATGACCGCGGTCGGCAAGATCGACAAGAAGAAGCTGCGGGAGATGAGCTCGCAGCTGGTCGGGGAGGACGCGTGACGAGTCCGATCCGTCGCGAGGACAAAGGGCCGGTGGCCTGGCTGACACTCGACCGCCCCGCTCACAAGAACGCGCTCAACCGGGAACTCGTCGGCGGGTTGGAGACCTTCGTCGCCGATCTCGAGTGCAACGACGACATCCGCGTCGTCGTCGTCACCGGCACCGGCGACGCCTTCTGTGCCGGCGCAGATCTCAGGGAGGTACTCGGGCCCGATGGAAAGATCGATCCACCCCGTCTGCTGGCGTTCGAGCGGTGGGCCAGCGCGGTCTTCGAACGTCTCGCCGCACTGCCGAAACCGGTGATCGCCGCGGTCAACGGGACCGCCCTGGCCGGTGGCCTGGAGCTGGTCCTGCACTGCGACCTGGCCGTGGCGGCCGAGCACGCGCGGCTCGGCGACGGCCACCTCACCTACGGTCTGCTCCCCGGGGCCGGGGGTGCGGCACGTCTCGCCCGTGTCATCGGGCCGACCCGCGCCAAGTACCTGGCGTTCACCGCCGCCCTGCTGCCGGCCGCGGAGTGCCGGCACATGGGACTGGTCAACGAGGTGGTGCCGGGCGACCAGCTGGCCGAGCGCGCCGCCGAGCTGGCAGGCGAGCTGGCCGAACGCAGCCCGAGCGCTCTCCGGCTGTTCAAACAGGTCATCGACGACGGTCTCGAACAGCCGCTGACCACCGCGCTGCGGCTGGAGCACCTGGCCACCGCCGAACACCTGCACAGTGGCGACGTCGACGAGGGTCTTGCCGCATTCGCCGCCAAGAGAAAGCCGGATTTCAGCAAAGGAGCACGCCGGTGATCGACGACGTGGCATTGGAGGATTTCCGCAACACGGTGCGGCGGCTGGCCAGACAGCAGCTGCTCGACGGCTATCTGGCTCGCGCCACCAGCAGCGACTATCCGCGCGACACCCTCAGGCTGCTCGGCGCCAGCGGTCTGCTGGGACTTCTCGTGCCAGAGGAACGGGGTGGGCAGGGCGCTGGGGCGGTCGCTTTGGGGATCGCCTGCGAGGAGCTCTGTTACGCCGACGTCGCCTGCGGATACCAGGTCTTTGGCAACAACGTCTTCGCGGACCTGCTCGCCCGGCTCGGTTCCGGCGAGGTGTGCCGGCAGTGGTTGCGACCAGTGATCGACGGCGAGGTCGTCACCGCGGTCGCCCTGACCGAGCCGGAAACCGGTTCGGACGCGCAAGCGCTGTCCACCCGGGCGGACCGGGGCGACGGGGGCTGGACGCTGACCGGTGAGAAGACGTCGGTCACCCAGGCGCCGCACGCGGACGTCGCGCTGATCATGGCCCGCGAGACGGACACCCACCGGATCAGTGCGTTCGTGGTGCCGCTGGACCAACCGGGGATATCCCGGCAGCGGTTCGCCGATCCGGGCTTCCGGCCGATCGGCCGCGGCTCGATCGCTCTCGACGGCGTGTTCGTGCCGGAATCGCACCGGCTGGGCTCGGGCGGGGACGGCTTCGGCCTGCTGATGAACGAGTTCGACCTCAGCCGGACGCTGATCGCGTTCATGGCGGTCGGCGTCGCGCAGCGGGCCATCGACCTGACGGTGGAACACGTACGCACCCGCAGGGCGTTCGGCAAGACCCTCAGCCGCTTTCAAGGAGTGTCGTTCCCGATCGCCGAGCACCTGACCTACTTGGCGGCCGTCCGTGCTCTCGGATACCAGGCGCTGCGTGACCGCCAGGCGGGCCGGCCGCACACCGTCGAAGCGGCGATGCTCAAGTGGTGGGCGCCGCAGGTGGCGTTCCAGGCCGTCCAGGACTGCATCGTGTTGCACGGTCACGTCGGCTGGTCCGACGAGATGCCGCTGCAGGCCTTGCTCCGGGACGTGTCCGGCTTCCAGATCGGTGACGGGACGCCGCAGATCCAGAAGCTCATCATCGCCAGGCACGCCATCGGCCCGGAAGTCATGGACCGTGAGCCTGGCAGAACCGAGTAAGGAGCCATTGGTGAAGATCACGAACTCGATCGCCGTCGTCTCGGGCGGCGCGTCCGGGCTGGGTGAAGCCACCTGCCGTCACTTGGCCAAGCTCGGCGCCAGTGTCGTCGTGCTGGATCGCGACGAGGAAAGAGGTCAGGCGGTCGCCGCCGAGCTCGGCGACCGTGGCCGCTTCGTTGCCGCCGACGTCAGCGACCTCGCGCAGGTGGAGCAGGCCTTCGAGCGGATCCGCAGTGAGCACGGGGCGGTGCACGTCGTGGTGAACGCCGCCGCGATCGCCGCTGCGGCCAAGCTGCTCGGTTCCCGTGGGCCGATCCCGATGGAGGTGTTCGACCGCGGCATCAAGGTCAACCTCTACGGTCCGGTGCACATGATGCGCACCGCGGCGCCGATCATGGCCGACAACGAGCCGGACGACGAGGGCGAGCGCGGCGTGATCATCAACGTCTCGTCCGGTGCGGCGTGGGAGGGCCAGATCGGGCAGGTCACCTACAGCGCGTCCAAGGCTGCCCTGGTCGGGATGACGCTCCCACTGGCTCGCGAACTGGCCGCGCACGGCATCCGTGTCACGACCATCGCGCCCGGCGCGTTCGACACACCCATCTACGCCCAGGTGCCGCCCGCGGTGAAGGAGGGCATCGTGGCGAACGCGCTCTTCCCGCGCCGGATGGGTCGCCCGGACGAGTTCGCGCTGCTCGTCGAGGAGATCGTGCGCAACCCGATGCACAACGGCCGCACCATCCGGCTCGACGCCGGGATGATGCTGCCCCCGTCGTGACCGGCTGCCTGCAAGGAGACGACGTGACCGAAGCAGTTCCGTTGCGACCGGACCTGTTCCGGGAAACCCCGGAGGGCCCGACACTGCTGGCCGTCCGCTGCAAGTCCTGCGGCCAGGTGGTCTTCCCGGTGCGTGACCTCTGCTTGGCCTGCCGGTCGGGCGAGCTGACCATGATCGAGCTCGGCTCCGACGGCGAACTGTTGTGCGCCACTACGGTGCACATGCCCACGCAGGCCACGCGGCCGGGTGATGCGGTGGGATACGTGATCATGCCGCCCGGCGTGCGGGTATTCACCCAGATCGACAAGCGGGGTGACGCGCTGCCGGAGCCGGGAACCCGCATGAAGCTCCGCATCGCCCCGCTGCGCACCGACGGCGACACCGAAGTGCTTGCCTACCGGTTCGCACCCGCCGAGGAGGTGACAGCCGATGCGTGACGTCTTCGTCCTGGGCGTGGGGCAGAGTGACTTCGGCAAGTTCCCCGAATGCAGCATCGCCGAGCTGGGCAGGCAGGCCGCGCAGGCGGCGATCGCCGACGCCGGGATCGACGCCGGTGAGCTGCAGGCGGCATTCGCCTCGCGCGTCTACGAGGGCATGATCACCGGCCAGACCGTTCTGAAGGATCTCGGTGTCGCCCGGATCGAGGTGGTCAACGTGGAGAACGCCTGTGCGGGCGGCTCCACGGCGGTGCGCAGCCTGTACAAGGACATCGCGGCCGGGTACGTCGACGTCGGCATCGCCATCGGGGTGGAGTCGATGACCACTAGCCCGATCGCCGGCAAGTTGATCCCGCCTGCGCGCGACGATCTGGACGGGCAGCTCGGCATGACCATGCCGGTGTGGTTCGCGCTGCAGGCGCAGCGGCTGATGCAGACCCACGGCGCCAAGCCGGAGGACTTCGCGCGGATCTCCGTCAAAGCGCACGATCACGGCGCGCTCAACGAACGGGCGCAGTACCGCAAGCGGCTGACCGTGGAGGAGGTACTCGGCTCGCGGATGATCGCCGACCCGATCACGCTGCTGCAGTGCTGTCCCAACACCGACGGTGCCGCCGCGGTCGTGCTGGGCTCGGCGGAGGCGGCCGCGCGGACCGACGCGGTAGCCGTGCGGATCGCTGCCTCCACCTTGGTCAGCGGTGACTTCACGTTCCGCACTGCGGACCTCACGACGCTGGAGCTCGGGGCACGTGCGGCCGCCATGGCGTACGAACAGGCCGGCATCGGACCGGAAGACCTCGATGTGATCGAACTGCACGACGCGTTCGCCAGCGAAGAACTGGTGCACTACGAGGACCTCGGTCTGTGCCCGCGCGGGGAAGCGGTGGGTCTGCTCCGCTCCGGCGCGACCGCGCTCGGCGGGCGCATCCCAGTGAATCCCAGCGGCGGGCTGCTGTCGCTGGGCCATCCGCTGGCCGCCTCCGGGGTGCGAGTGATCTGCGAGATCACCGATCAGCTCCGCGGTCGGTGCGGTGACCGCCAGGTGCCCGGTGCGAAAGTGGGTTTGGCGCAGATGCTGGGCGGGGTGGTCAACGGCCTGGACGCCGGTGCCGCCAGCGTGCACATACTCACCGTGTGACCCGGACCGGGACGCTGGCGGCCGGCTCGACGGCGGGCCCGTGCGATGGGCAGGCGGAGTGCACGGCAGTGGAGGCACGCCGGAACGAGCCGGCCCCGTCCGGGTGGATGAACACCCGGTGGACACGGCGACCGGGGCGCGGATGGCGTGGCCCAGCCCGGTCGCCGGTCACGGCCGGCCGATGAGCCGCGATCGGTCAGCGGGCGAACCGAGCCTGGGCGAAGGACCAGGCGTCGGCGACGATCTCCGCCAGATCCGCACGCCGGGGTGTCCAGCCGAGCTCCGAGCGTGCGCGCTCGCTGGAGGCGACCAGCACGGCGGGGTCACCGGCACGGCGCCCGGCGACGACGGCGGGGATCTGGTGGCCGGTGACAGTGCGGCAGGTCTCGATCACCTGCTTGACCGAGAACCCCGCGCCGTTGCCCAGGTTGTAGATCCGGTGCTCGCCCGGGGTCGCCCGGAACAAGGCAGCCTCGTGGGCGTCAGCCAGGTCGACCACGTGGATGTAGTCACGGATCGCGGTGCCGTCCGGGGTGGGGTAGTCGTCGCCGAAGATCTGCACCTGCTCACGCACCCCGGCGGCGACCTGCAGCACGATCGGGATCAGGTGTGTTTCCGACGTGTGCCGCTCGCCGAACCTGCCGTATGCCCCGGCGACGTTGAAGTAGCGCAAGCTCACCGCCGCCAGCCCGTGCGCGGTGGCGTAGCTGCTGATCATGTGGTCGACCGCGAGCTTGGTGGCGCCGTAGGTGTTGGTCGGGTTGGTGGCGGCGTCCTCGGGGATGGGAATCGTGGCCGGTTCGCCGTACGTGGCCGCCGTGGAGGAGAAGACCAAGCGCGGGGTTCGGTGCCGTCGCATGGCGTCCAGCAGCCGCAGCGTGGTCATCACGTTGCCGTGCCAGTACTTGTCCGGCGCTTGCATGGACTCGCCCACCAGTGACTTGCCCGCGAAGTGCAGCACGCCGTCGAAGCCGTCCGCCAGCAGGTCGTCGGCGACCTCGGCGATGTCGCCCTCGACGAAGGTCGCCTCGGCGGGAACGGCGTCGCGGTGACCGGTGGACAGGTCGTCCACCACCGTCACGCGATGGCCCGATTCCAGCAGGCGAGCCGCGCAGACGCTGCCGACGTAGCCGGCCCCACCGGTGACGATCAGGTTCAACTGGGAGTCGGAGTGTGACGACATGCTTGCCTTGTCCCCTGCCTTCGCGTTCAGCGATCTCGTCCCGCGCCGGCCGACGGTATCGCGGGGAAGATGCGGGGCGCGCGCAGGCCCTGCTTTTGGAAAGCCGCGAGGATCGCCGCGGCGATGTCCTCGCGCGCATCGGCGTCGACGAGCGCGATCGCCGAACCGCCGAAGCCGCCGCCGGTCATGCGGGCGCCGAGGGCTCCGGCTCGCCGTGCGGCCGTGACGGCAAGGTCCAGTTCGGCGCACGAGACGCGGTAGTCGTCGCGCAAGCTTTCGTGGGACGCATCGAGGAGCGGGCCGATCTGCCGGAGCTCCCCGGCGCGCAGGTGGTCGACGGTCCGCCGAACGCGGTCGTTCTCGGTCACGACGTGGCGGACCAGGGGTGCCAGTTCCGCGGGAAGCTGTGCTTCCGCTTGCCCCAGCTCCTCGACGGACACGTCGCGCAACGACGTGACGCCAAGCGTTTTCGCGGCTTGCTCGCAGCCGCGGCGACGATCGGCGTACTCCGATTCGGCCAGCGAGTGGCTGACCCGGGTGTCGATCACGAGGACTTCCAGGCCGCTGGCGGCCGCGTCGAACGGGACCTGCACAGCCTCACCCGACCGGACGTCGAGAAAAAGCACGTGCCCCGCGGTACAGCACAGGGAGGCCGTCTGGTCGAGGATGCCGCACGGCATCCCGACGAAGTCGTTTTCCGCCTGCTGGGCGATGCGCGCGATCTCGGGCAAGGGGAGCGTCGTTCCGGCGAGTCCCAGCAGGGCGACCGCGGTCGCGCACTCCACGGCCGCCGACGACGACAGGCCGGCCCCGGTGGGCACGGTCGAGGCCATGACCAGGTCGGCGCCGGGGACCTCGATGCCGCGGGCCCGCAGTGCCCAGGCCACGCCCGCGGGATAGGCGGACCAGTTGTCGATCGTCTTCGGACGCAGGTCGTCGATGCGCTGGTCTGCCGCGGTGGTGAGGTGCTGCGCCCAGTCGACCGTGCCGAAGGTGAGTACGTCGTCAGAGCGGCGGGTCGCCGCCACCGCCACCCGGTGCGGCAGCGTGAACGGCAGCACCAGCCCGTCGTTGTAGTCGGTGTGCTCGCCGATCAGGTTCACCCGGCCTGGAGCGGACCAGACGCCCTCGGGCTCCCTGCCGTGCGCTGCCCGGAATGCTGCTGCTGCCTGGCCCGCGGGATCCATCCGGCGTCAGTTCGAGGTCACCGTGGCCATCACGGAGTGCAGCACGGACGGCTCGAGCGTCAGCACCGCACCCTCACCGCTGATCGCCGCCTTCTTGCCGTCGGTGAGGCCGCTGACCGCGACGGTGCCGCCGGGCACCAGGCCGATCTTCCGCAGATCGGCCAGCAGCGACTCGTTGATCTGCACGTGCTCGGCGATGCGGCGGATCTGCACCGTCCCCCCGCCGTTGCGGGCCACCTCGTCCAGCCGTACCAGGTCGGGCTCGGCCGGGGGAGCGGGCTCACCGCCGACCCCGAGCTTGTCCAGGCCGGGGATCGGGTTGCCGTACGGCGACGTGGTGGGGTAGTTGAGCAGCTTGACGAGCTTGCGTTCGACGGCCTCGCTCATCACGTGCTCCCACCGGCACGCCTCTGCGTGCACGTGCTCCCATTCCAGCCCGATGACGTCGACGAGCAGGCGCTCGGCCAGGCGATGCTTGCGCATCACGGCGATGGCGAGTTCCCTGCCGTGCTCGGTGAGTTCCAAGTGGCGGTCGCCGGCGACGACGAGAAGGTTGTCCCGTTCCATCCGCGCGACCGTCTGGCTCACGGTCGGTCCGCTCTGCTGCAGCCGCTCGGCGATGCGGGCACGCAAGGGAACGACACCCTCTTCTTCGAGCTCGAAGATGGTGCGCAGGTACATCTCAGTGGTGTCGATCAGCTCGTTCACCTGGCCGCCTTTCCCTCGAAGCCCATGGTAGTCGCCGGTTATGACAGTGTCTCGCAACTGCTTTTGCGCGGGCTGCCAGGGGTCCGGCCGGGACGAGTCGTCATCCCGGCCGGTGCGATGCGGCCGCCGGGCTTCGCCACCGGGTATGTGACGGGCCGGGATGACCCGGTGCCGACGCATGGGAGCTTCGCAGGGTGTTCCGGAGCCGGTGGGATGTGTGGCTCGCGAGGCGTTTCCGGCAGGGGTGGCCGGTCCGGCTTGGCTGGCCTTTATGTCACGGGAACTTTCCGGTACGGGCGGCGTGTGACATCCCAGAGGCTTCCGGCGCGTACGGCATGTGACATCCCAGGGGCCTCCGGGGCGAGGCGTGCGACGTACAGGGAGTTTCCGGCGTGGACGGCTCGTGAGTCCCAGGGAGTCTCCGGGGCGGGCGGCATGTCATGCCACGGGTGTTTCCGGGGCGGGCGGCGTGCGGGCGTCCGGGTCCGCAGCGGGCGAGTGCGAGGTTTGTGGGGTGTTCCGGCACCGCCGGGCATGTGAAGTCCGCTGAGTGTTTCGGCGCCAGACGACTGGTGACGTCACCCGACCTTTTCGCTGCTGACGGGACTGCGACGTCGTCGGGGCCGGGGTACAGATGCTGCGACGGCCCAGCGGGGCGGCCCAGCGGGTTAGGTCCTCAAAAGCCGGAACGCAGGCCTCGGCCCCGACGAGCCGGTGGCCGAGGGCCTGTGACGCCCTCGGGCGCGGGATGTCGCTTGGGCGCGGGACACTGACAGAGCGTGACGTCGTCGTGCGGCACGAGCGGTGCCGCACGGAGATCAGGCAGCGGGCGTTGCGCCGCCGGTGGCCGGGTAGGGCACGATGACCGGTATGCAGCCATTGATCACTCCCGAGGACCTGGCCGCGCAGCTCGACGGTGACCAGCCGCCCGTCGTCCTCGACGTGCGCTGGCGACTGGGCGGCCCACCCGGAGCGGACTCCTACGCCGAGGGGCACATTCCCGGCGCGGTGTTCGTCGACCTCGACAACGACCTGGCCGGGGAGTCGGGCGAAGGCGGCAGGCACCCATTGCCGGAGCCGGCCGCCCTGCAGGCGGTCCTGCAGGCCGCGGGAGTGCGTGCGTCGCGCCCGGTGGTGGCCTACGACGACGCGGACGGCTCGGTAGCGGCCCGTGCGTGGTGGCTGCTGCGCTGGGCCGGCCACCCGGCACCGCGCGTGCTGGACGGCGGTTACGCCGCCTGGCAAGCGGCCGGGCTGCCGGTGGAGTCCACGGTGCCGCAGCCCGAGCGGGGCGACTTCGTCGTGCGGCCGGGCCAGATGCCGGTGCTCGACGCCGAAGGGGCGGCGGAGCTGGCCCGGGAGGGCGTCTTGCTGGACGCGCGTGCACACGCGCGTTACACGGGCGAGACCGAGCCGGTCGATCCGCGTGCGGGACACATTCCGGGGGCGATCAACGCGCCGTTCAGCGAGCACGTCGGCGCTGACGGACGGTGGCGAGCACCCGAAGAGCTGGCCGCGCACTTTGCCGAGCTGGGCGTCGGCGACGACACACCGGTCGGGGCCTACTGCGGATCCGGGGTGACCGCCACCTCGGTGATCTTGGCGCTCGAGGTTGCCGGGCGAAGCGAACCGGCCGCGCTGTACGCCGGATCCTGGTCGCACTGGAGCCGGGACCCGCGGCGCCCGGTCGCCACCGGCGACCAGCCGGGCTGACTTCCAAGACGGCGCGGCGGTGCGGCGTGCCGCGAGGCCGCACTGAAAAAGCGACTGGTCGATGGCTTCCCGGCACGTTCCGGTCTCGGGTTCGCACCCGGCTTGCCGCGTCGTGCTGGCCGGGCAGCTTCGGTTCGGTGGGACCGAGGTGCCGAAAGGTCCCTGGCAGCTGGGTCTCCTTGGACAACCGTCCGCCGGGGTTCAGCTTGGCGCCGGGCTGCCGGGGGGGGCGGTTCCGGTTGCTGGGTTGCCGGGCGGGGGAGGCTGCAGGGGCGGGGCCCGCGGGCTGCGTGGGATCGATGGGCGTCTGACAGCTGCGTCGCCTTCGGGAGGCGTTCGGCAGGCTGGTGGAGCGCGGGAGGCGTTCGGCGGATTGATGGCGCGCCGGGCGGTACCAGCGGCCTGTGGCTGCGGAATGGTGCTGGCAAGCACTCGGCGCGTTGAGGCGAACGGGCGGGCGGCTCAGGAAGCCTCCGGTAGCTGGATCGTCCCGGGCAGGCGTCCGGCGTTGTCGTGCCCGGGCAGCTCCGGCCGTGTCGTCCGGTGATCACACCTGCGGGTTCCTCGGGCGCGACAGATCGGTGGCCGGCCGGGAATAATCGCCGATATGTCGGCCAGTGAAGCCTCCCCCGCGGACATGGTCCCGGCCTCGGTCGTGTGGACCTCCGAGCTGCTCGAGTACGACTTGGGAGGCGATCACCCGCTGCATCCCGTCCGGCTCGACCTCACCATCCGGCTGGCCACCGAGCTCGGCGTCCTCGACGGCGTCCCCCTGCTGGTGCCGGACCGAGCGCCGGACGACGAGATCCAGCGAGCGCACGAGCCCGGCTACCTCGCCGCGGTCAAGGAGGCCCCGGAGAACGGCCCGAACCCCGGACGGGGCCTGGGCACGGCGGACAACCCGGTGTTCGACAACATGCACGAGTCGTCCGCGCTCGTGGTGGGCTCGTCGCTGCTGGCGGCCCAGCAGATCGCGGAGGGCCGCACCAAGCGAGCGGTCAACATCGCGGGCGGGCTGCACCACGCGATGGTGGGCAACGCGGCGGGGTTCTGCATCTACAACGACTGTGTGGTGGCGATCTCCTGGCTGCTGGACCACGGATTCGAGCGGATCGCCTACATCGACACCGACGTGCACCACGGCGACGGTGTGCAGGCCGCCTTCTACGACGACCCACGGGTGCTGACCGTGTCGTTCCACCAGCACCCGCTGACCCTGTGGCCGGGCACCGGGTACCCGTCCGAACTCGGGGAGGGCGCCGGTCACGGCTACGCGGTCAACGTGCCCCTGCTGCCCATGACCCGGGACGGCGACTGGCTGCGTGCGTTCGAAGCCATTGTGCCGGCGTTGCTGGCCGAGTTCCGTCCGCAGCTGATCGTCAGCCAGTGCGGAGTGGACTCGCACGTCGAGGACCCGTTGGCGGAGCTGGCGCTGACGGTCGACGGGCACCGGGAGATCTATCGCAGGATCCGACGGCTCGCCGAGGACTACGCGGACGGTCACTGGCTGGCGCTCGGCGGCGGGGGTTATCAGCTGGTCCGCGTCGTGCCGCGGTCGTGGACGCACCTGCTGGCCACCGCGCTGGACCGGGATCTGGCTCCCGAGACACCACTCCCGCAAGGCTGGTTGCGCATCGCCCGCCGCACCTCCCCGAACAGCCACCTGCCCACGACGATGTCCGACGGGGCGGACACCTCGTTCGAGCCGTGGGGTGGCGATGCCGACCGCCAGGTGGATGCGGCCATCGTGCAGGCGCGCCGGGCGGTCTTTCCGCTCCACGGTCTCGACCCCGACGATCCGAGGGATTGACGGCCATGACCGAGACACCGAACGAGCCGGCGGACACCGCCGGGCCGACACCGGACCCCGAGGCCACCGGGGCGGCCGATGCCGTCGCCCGAGGCGGCGTCGGCGAGGACACCGAACCGGCGAAGTCCGACGCCGCCGCCACCGGCGGTCAGGACGGCTCGAACAGCAGCGGATCCGGCGAAAAGCAGGCAGCTGAACGCTCCGCGGAGACCGCCAAGGGCGGTGACCACGCCGAGCGTCGCCACCGGCGGGCCAGCCAAGCGGAGCAGCCCGGTCCGCGCGACCCCTACGACTACCCGCGCAACTGGGAAGCCGACGTCGTCCTGTCGGACGGCGGGACGGTGCACATCCGGCCGATCGTCCCCTCGGACGCCGACGCCATCGTGGCGCTGCACGGCAGGCTCAGCGAGGAAACCCGCTACCTGCGCTACTTCGGCGCTTACCCCCGGATCCCGCCGAAGGACCTGGAGCGGTTCACCGTCGTCGATCACTACAACCGGGTCGCGCTGGTCGCGGTGCTCGGCGACGACGTGGTGGGCGTCGGGCGGTACGAGCGCATCGGGGAAGGCTCCCCCAACGCCGAGGTCGCCTTCGTCGTCGACGACGCCCATCAGGGGCGCGGCCTGGGGTCGATCTTGCTGGAGCACCTCGCCGCGGCGGCTGCCGAATGCGGCGTCGAACGCTTCGAGGCCGAGGTGCTCAGCGAGAACCGGGTGATGATGCGGGTGTTCACCGACGCCGGCTACCACGTCACGAAGGAGTACGAGTACGGCACGCTGCACCTGGAGTTCGACATCGACCCCACCGAGGAGTCGCTGGCCGTGGCGCGCGCCAGGGAACAGGCCGCCGAGGCGCGCAGCGTCCACAACCTGCTGCATCCGCGCTCGGTGGCGGTCATCGGTGCCTCCGCTGATCCGGGCAAGATCGGCTACGTCGTCCTGTCGAACCTGGTCAGCGCAGACTTCGCGGGAACGGTGTACCCGGTCAACGACAACCGGGAGTCGGTCCGGGGAGTCAAGGCCTACCCGAGCGTGGTGGACATCCCGGACGAGGTCGACCTGGCCGTGGTCGCGGTGCCCGCCGAGAAGGTGTTCGACGTCCTCGACGGCGCTCTGGAGAAGGGTGTCAAGGCCCTGGTGATCGTCTCGGCGGGCTTCTCCGAAGCCGGACCGCACGGCCTGCACGCCGAGCTCCAGCTGGTCGGGGAAGCCCGCGCGCACGGCATGCGCCTGGTCGGGCCCAGCGCACTCGGCGTGCTCAACACCGACCCGAAAGTGCGGCTCAACGCCACGCTGGCGCCCTGGATGCCGGGACGGGGCCGGACCGGATTCTTCTGTCAGTCCGGCGCGCTCGGAGTCGCGATCCTCGCCGACACGGCCAAGCGCGGCCTCGGCTTGTCGACGTTCGTGTCGGCGGGGAACCGGGCCGACGTTTCGGTGAACGACCTCCTGCAGTACTGGGAGACCGACCCGGCGACCGACACCGTCCTGCTGTATCTGGAGTCGTTCGGCAACCCGCGCAAGTTCGCCCGCTTGGCACGCCGCCTGGCCAGGAAGAAGCCGATCGCGGTGGTGCGTGCCGGGCGGCACGCCGTCAGCCGGGAGTTGGCCGCGGCGTCGGCGCAGGTCGACGAGGCCGCTGTGCAGGCGCTGTTCGAGCACGCGGGCGTCATCCGGGTCGACACACTGGCGCAGCTGTTCGACGTCGCCCTGGTGCTGGCGCACCAACCTCTGCCCCAAGGGCCGAGCGTCGCGATCGTGGGCAACTCGACTGCGGTCGGGGCGCTGGCCGCCGACACCGCGATGGCGCTCGGCCTCACGGTGGCGTACGACCCGGTTGACGTCGGACCGCAGGCGGGCCCCGAGGAGTTCGGTGCCGCGGTCCGGGATGCGGTTCGCGACCCCGACGTCGACTCGCTGGTGGTCGTGTGGGCGCCGCCGGTGTCCCAGGACGCCGCGCCCTACGCGGAAGCAGTCCGCAAGGTCGTGGGCGATGCGGACCAGCAGACCAAGCCGGTCGTGTCGACGTTCCTGGCCGTGGAAGGCGTGCCCGAGTCGCTGGCGGTCCGCTCCGAGGACGGCACCCCGACCCGCGGCTCGATCCCTTCGTATCCGACCCCGGAGCGCGCTGTGACGGCGTTGGCGCGCGTAACCCGGTACGCCGCGTGGCGGCAGCGGCCGTCCGGGTCGCTGGTGCGGCCCGAAGGGGTGCATCCGGAGCGTGCGCAGCAGGTCGTCCGGGAGATTCAGGCCGAGTCAGGGCGCACCGGCTGGCTGAGCGACGAGCAATGCATCGCACTGCTGGACTGCTACGGCATCGAGATCCTGCCGCACGAGCGGGTCGGTTCGGCCGACGAAGCGGTCGCCGCGGCCGAGCGGCTGGGGTACCCGGTGGCGGTGAAGTCGGTGGACGAGCGGCTGAGCAGGCGCCCGGACCTGTCCGGTGCCCGGCTGGATCTCATCGACGAGCGGCAAGTGCGCGCGGCCTATGCCGACTTGCAGCGGATCTCCGGTACACCGGGCGCGCTGGTGCAGCAGATGGCGCCGCGCGGCAGCTCCTGCGCGATCGGCCTGCAGGACGACCCGTCGTTCGGCTCGCTGGTCTCGTTCGGGCTGTCGGGCGTGCTGGGCGACCTGATCGGCGATCGCGCGTACCGGATCGTGCCGTTGACCGACATCGACGCGGCGGATCTGGTGCGGGAGCCGCGCTCGGCTGCGTTGCTGACCGGCTATCGCGGTGACGAACCCGCCGACCTCGGTGCGCTCGCGGACCTGGCGTTGCGCGTGAGTGCGCTGGCCGAGGACCTGCCGGAGATCAGGGAACTCAGCCTGGACCCGGTGATCGCCAACCCGGACGGTGTCGTCGTGGTGGCGGCCAAGGTCCGCATCGGCGATCCGCCCGCGCGGCCCGACACCGGGCCGCGCCGCTTGCCCTCGATCACCGAGCACGTCCGCTTCACCACGTCGGGACGGAACACGTGATCCGCCGCCCGTGCAACCCGGGACGGCGGTCGTTCCGTCCTGGAGGCATGAAGCACATGAAGTGGATGAACGCGATTGCCGGGTCGGCTGTGGTGGTCATGGTGCTCGCCGGATGTGGCGGCAACGGGGCCGGTGCTCCGGATTCCGGGGCGGGCGAGACGGCCGGTGGGGGGTCGTCGGCACCGGTGGCCGCACCGGGCACCAAGCCGGGCGACAAGCCCGCCTCGCCCGGCGGGACACCGGACGAGTCGGTGAGCCATCCCGCCGGGAAACCGGGTGCCGGCGCACCCGGCGCGGACCGGCCGAACGCGAGCCGGCCACCCGAGGGTGGGAAGGCGGTGCCCGCCAAACAGATCAAACCGGACGGCCTGCCCAAGGACCATCCCAAGAAGGCCGTGGTGAAGGGCACCACGCTGGCCATCGCCGCCCAGGAGGGCGGATGCGCCGTGGCCAGCGCGGAGCTGGGGAAGCAGACCGCGGCGCAGGTCGAGGTGACCGTGGTGCTGACCGAGCCCAAGGAACCTCGGATGTGCACCATGGACATTCGCTTCCCGTGGCTGACCGTCGAGCTGGACGAGCCGCTGGGGGACCGCACCGTCGTGCTGAAGTACGACAAGCGCAAGGCTTGATCCGCGGGAGAACGTGGACGGTGCGACAGGGGGCGGCCAGTACATGCCGGGGGGACGGGCCGCCCCCTGTTGCGGGCTACCGCGCGTCCCGCGGGGGTTCCGGCGGAGCTGCGGCGGCAGGAAAAAGGCCCTTTATACGATCCCCCAACTGACATTGGCTGGGGAATTTTTCGCACAAACATGACGATCCCCCGGCCTCGGCGCGGCCGCGGGCCGCGGATGTGGTGGATGGTTGCGAGCGACTGAAGTGGTCGTCGCTCGCTGGCCGAGCTCGTGTCGTCGGGCGGGACCGTGCGGGCCGCCCCTGTCCTCACGCGTCGTGCCGAGCGAGCGCCGAGCGCTGGTAACAGCGATCGGTGTCACAGCTCGGCGGTGTCCTCGATCACTCTGAGCTACCGAATCGATCGAGAATCCCTGCTGTCGCCGCTGCCAGGATCGTTGCTCATTTTTCCGTTCTGACCTGGTAGTTCGACGTTGTTGTCAGGGCGACGACGCCATGACCGCCGGAATCACATGGTTAGTGCTTTCGTGTGAACGCCATCACGGTGTGTGTTTGCCGTCGCTGGTGCCGTCTCGTTACCGTCGCCTGGAACGTCACGGTTCGGTCACGACATCGGTGTGTGGCTTGCGCCGGTGAACCGGGATCCCCGCTCGGTGTGGCCGGACCTTCCCCGAGACGTACAGGAAGGCCCATCCCCATGCGACGCAGGCGAGTTGTCGCCGCGGTCATTGCCGCGGGTGCACTGGCCCCCATCGCCCAGGCGCTCGGTTCCGAGCTGTCAGCCGAGCCCACCGCGGTGACGCTGCATTCACGCGCCACCCCACAGCCGAACACCGCGGCGGCGATGAAACGCGAGGAAGAACGGCGCGAGCACTTCGAGGAGCAACGACGGCACCTCGAGTGGCTGGCGGAGAAGCGCAGGCGCGCCAAGGCCAAAGCACGGGCGGAAGCTCGCGCCAAGGCGCGTGCCAAGGCCCTCGCCGACAAGCGCGCCGAGCAGAAACGGCAGGAACGGGCCAAGGCGCGGCAGGCAGCCGCGTCGCCCGAGTTCGTCAAGCCCACCACCGGAAGGCTGACGTCGGCGTTCGGTCCCCGGTCCGACGGCCAGCACGGCGGCATCGACGTGGCCAACGCACTGGGCACGCCGATCTACGCCGTCGCCGACGGCACCGTGGTGGAAGCCGGTCCGGCCAGCGGGTTCGGCAAGTGGGTGCGGATCAAGCACGACGACGGCACGGTGACCGTCTACGGCCACATGTTCGAGTTCTCCGTCCGGGCCGGTGAGCGGGTCGAGGCGGGCGAGCAGATCGCCGAGATCGGCAACAACGGCCAGTCCACCGGGCCGCACCTGCACTTCGAGGTGTGGCAGCACGGGTCGCAGAAGATCGACCCGCTGGCCTGGCTGAATCAGCACGGCGTCCGGCTCTGATCGACGGCAGCCCGCCAGCTGCGCCGATGCCCAGCCGAGGCATGTCCCGGCTGCGCTGTCGGCCATGAAGCGGTGTCCGGTCGTGCTGGTGGCAAGCAGCGAGTTCGGTGCCGCCCGCCGCGCACACTCCGGCACCGGTGGTGCCGGGTCCACCCACCGGACCCGGCACCACCGAGGTCGTCAGGAGCGGAACGAGATCTGCAGTACCGGCTCCGAGGTGTCCGCGAAGAAGTCGTTGCCCTTGTCGTCGACCACGATGAACGCGGGGAAGTCCTCGACCTCGATCCGCCAGACCGCTTCCATACCCAGTTCCGGGTACTCCAGGACCTCGACCTTCTTGATGCAGTCCTGGGCAAGGCGCGCGGCCGGGCCACCGATCGAGCCTAGGTAGAAGCCGCCGTACTTCTGGCAGGCCTGCACGACCTGCTTGGAGCGGTTGCCCTTCGCGAGCATCACCAGCGAGCCACCGGCGGCCTGGAACTGCTCGACGTAGGAGTCCATGCGGCCCGCCGTGGTCGGGCCGAACGAGCCGGACGGGTAGCCCTCCGGTGTCTTCGCCGGGCCGGCGTAGTACACCGGGTGGTCCCGCATGTACTGCGGCATCGGTTCGCCCGCCTCCAGCCGCTCGGCGATCTTGGCGTGTGCGATGTCCCTGGCCACCACCAGCGGGCCGGTCAGCGACAGCCGGGTCTTCACCGGGTACTTGGACAGCGTGGCGCGGATCTGATCCATCGGCTGGTTCAAATCGATCCGCACCACCTCGTCGGACAGTTCGTCCTCGGTCACGTCCGGCAGGAACCGAGCCGGGTCGCGCTCCAGCTGCTCGATGAACAGCCCGTCCGGGGTGATCTTCGCCTTGGCCTGCCGGTCGGCCGAGCAGGACACCGCGATGCCCACCGGGCAGGACGCCCCGTGCCGCGGCAGCCGGATCACTCGCACGTCGTGGCAGAAGTACTTGCCGCCGAACTGGGCGCCGATACCGAACTGCCGGGTCATCTCCAGCACCTGCTGTTCCAGCTCGACGTCGCGGAAGCCGTGCCCGAGCGGCGACCCTTCGCGCGGCAGCTCGTCCAGGTACCGGGCGCTGGCCAGCTTGGCCACCTTCAGGTTGTACTCCGCCGACATCCCGCCGACGACGATCGCCAGGTGATACGGCGGGCACGCCGCGGTGCCCAGCGAGCGGAGCTTGGCTTCCAGGAACGACGCCAGGCGCTTGGGGTTCAGCAGCGCCTTGGTCTCCTGGTACAGGAACGTCTTGTTGGCGCTGCCCCCGCCCTTGGCCATGAACAGGAACTCGTACGACGGCTCGCTGCCCGGCTTGTGGTACAGCTCGATCTGGGCGGGCAGGTTCGTGCCGGTGTTGCGCTCTTCCCAGAACGTCAACGGGGCCAGCTGGGAGTAGCGGAGGTTCAGCTCCTGGTAGGCCTCGAAGATGCCGCGAGTGAGTGCCCGCTCGTCGTCACCGCCGGTGAGCACCGTCTCGGTGCGCTTGCCGATGACGATCGCGGTGCCGGTGTCCTGGCACATGGGCAGCACACCGCCCGCGGAGATCGCCGCGTTGCGCAGCAGGTCCATCGCCACGAACCGGTCGTTGCCGCTGGCCTCCGGGTCGTCGACGATCGCGCGCAGCTGCGCCAGGTGCGACGTGCGCAACAAGTGCTGGATGTCCCTGATCGCCGTCTTCGCCAGCGTCGTCAACGCCTGCGGGTCGACCTCGAGGAACGTGCGACCGGCCGCCTGCACCGTGCGTACCCCGTCGGCGCTGACCAAGCGGTACTCGGTGGTGTCCTCGCCCAGCGGCAGGACATCGGTGTACTCGAATGCGGTGGGAGAAGCAGTCACACGCCGAACTTACCGAAAGGTGCCGGGAAAAACGGAAGGCCGGGCCCACCCCGACCGGACCCGACCTTCCTGGGAACGCGAACCGGCTCGCGCCGGACGCGAGGCTCATGAGGCGCTTGTCACAACCATGCCATCCCCAAGGACGCTCCGCCCCCGGGGGAGGTTGCTTGCTGCCATGAGCAGCCTGCCGCGAGGACGGCGGCACGTCAACGCCGCCGTTCGAGTTCTGTGGATCTTCTCAGCTTCACTTTGCGTGACGTTCAGCTTGCGCGGGGCGTGGCCGCTCGGCCGACCGGGTTCAGCTGGCTCGGCGCTCGGTTCCGGTTCGGCCCGCCGGCGTGCGGCCCGGGCGGTGCCGGGGAATCGGCTGGCTCGGTTCGGGGGTCGGCGGATCGGGGCTTGCGGGTCGGGTCGAGTCGGCGTCGGGGAGCGGTCCGCGCGCCCTCGCCTGGGCGGTGTGCACCGGCCGACGCTCGGTCAAGTCGTCTCCTGGCCGGTGCGCGTGGGCATCGAGCCGTGCGCTGGTGGCGACTGAGCACGCGCGAACAGACGCCGGGCGGTGGTGTCGCGTTGCTGCTTCTGGTCGCTGCGGTCGGACTGTTCCGGCGTTGGCCCGTTCCTGCTTGTGCGGGCGTCATGCCGCCCACGCACGGCCGCGGTCACTGGCGAACGGCCCGTCCCTGCTTGTGCGGGCGCCATGACGGTCCTGGTCATGGGGCGCGGCGCCGGTGACCATCGCGTGGGACGTGGGCGGTTTCGGCCCTCGAACCGGGCTGGACTGACACCCGGGCAGTGGCCTGCTCGGCGCTCGACGGCTCGTGTTCACGCACGCAGAGTGCGCCGCCTGCTCGCGTTCGGTTGAGCGGTGCCGCAGCGCCCAGTCACTCCGCGCTGGTCGTGGCTGGGCGCGTTCTGGTGGTCGGGATGGTACGCGCTTGGCTGCTTGCGTCCGGGTGGAGCCGGTTCCACCACGCTGCCCGCCGAAGAGCCGCGCCGGGGGCTGCGGCTGGGGCATTCGAGCCGGGCTGTGCCGACGTGTGAGCAGCCGCTTGTGTCGAGTTGCACTCGGACGGCCAGAGCTCAGCAGGCGGCGCGCGTGGTCGGCCGCGCGCATCCGGGTGGCGCTCCGGGGCTGCTGTCCCGGAGGTCGCCGGTTCGTGTCGTCCGCGCGCTTTCGGATGGCGCCGCGTGCAAACCGGCTCGGCTCGATGCCGACCCGGGCCGAGCGGGCTCGGCCTGCCTTGCGCCGGGCCGAGCCCATCCAGGTCGTCCGCTCACCACGGGTCAGCTCCATCGGAGCCCACCTGCTCGGCTCCCGCTCGGCCGTTCGCGGTGCGGGTGCCTTGCGTCCGGCCCCGAGGTTCGTTGCCCGTGTGCTCAGCTGGCGTAGGCGCGCAGCCGCTCGGCCCGCTCGCCCTGCCGCAGCTTCGACATGACCTCGCGCTCGATCTGCCGGACCCGCTCCCTGGACAGGCCGAAGTGCTTGCCGATCTGGTCCAGCGTGCGCGGCTGACCGTCGTCGATGCCGTAGCGCAAGCGGATGACGTTCTGCTCCCGCTCGTCCAGCGTGGCCAGCACCCGGCGCAAATCGTCCTGCAGGATGCCGGAGATCACCGCCGACTCGGCGTCGGTGGCCTCGGCGTCCTCGATGAAGTCGCCCAGCGGGGCGTCCTCCTCGGTGCCGACCGGCATGTCCAGGCTCACCGGGTCGCGCGCGTGGTCGAGCAGCTTGGCGACTTTGTCCTCCGGAATGCCGGACTCGGCGGCCAGCTCCTCGTTGGTGGCTTCGCGGCCCAGCTTCTGGTGCAGGTCGCGCTTGATCCGCGACAGCTTGTTCACCTGTTCCACCAAGTGCACGGGCAGTCGGATGGTGCGCCCCTGGTCGGCCATGCCGCGGGTGATCGCCTGCCGGATCCACCACGTGGCGTACGTGGAGAACTTGAACCCCTTGGTGTAGTCGAACTTCTCCACCGCGCGGATCAGGCCCAGGTTGCCCTCCTGGATCAGATCCAGCAGCGGCATGCCGCGGCCGGTGTACCGCTTCGCCAGCGACACCACCAGGCGCAGGTTGGCCTCCAGCAGGTGGTTCTTGGCCTGCTGGCCGTCGGCGACCAGCGCCTTCAGCTCGGCACGGCGCTCGTCGCTGAGGTCCTCCTCGGTGTCCAGCACGTGCTGGGCGAACACCCCCGCCTCGATCCGCTTGGCCAGCTCAACCTCGTCGGCAGCGGTCAGCAACGCCGTTTTTCCGATACCGTTGAGGTAGACGCGCACCAGATCCGCGGAAGGGCCCTGGGCGTCCAGATCGGGCTCCTGCCCGCGCTCGTCCTGGGTGGGAAGCACGGCGATCTGGGCGTCGGAGTCCGGGTACGCGTCGCTCCGGCGCTCGAGTGTCGGTGCGGACATCACTGCCTCCCCTTGGCTGGCTTGCGTCCCCGCGGTCGTGACCACGGGAGAAGGACTTCGGCTGGTAGCCGGACATTCATCTCAACGTCGGCGCCCGCCGAAAAAGTTCCCGAGGCAAACGATCCGACGGCGTCTCACGCTGTGGTTTGCCGCACGCGGTCTCGAGCAAACTTCAGGTTCGGTCAGGTAACCGGGATCACGTCTCCACCAGGACCGTGAACGGTCCGTCGTTGACGCTGCTGACCTGCATCATCGCGCCGAACCGTCCGGTGGCCACGGTCGCGCCCCTGCGGCGCAGCTCGTCGACGACTACGCCGACCAGGTGTTCGGCATGCTCCGGCCGGGCGGCAGCGACCCACGACGGACGGCGGCCCTTGCGGGTGTCGCCGTACAGCGTGAACTGGCTCACCACCAGCAGCGGCGCGCCGGTCGACGCGCACGACTGCTCGTCGCGCAGGATGCGCAGCTCGTGCAGCTTGCGCGCCATCCGTTCGGCGTTGGCCACTCCGTCGTCGGTGTGCACGCCGAGCAGGACCAGCAGGCCGGGCTCGCGGATCTGGCCGACGACTTCGCCGTCCACCGTGACGCTCGCTTCCGTGACGCGGGCCGCCACTGCCCTCATGACGCTTCCTCCGCGGGTTCGAGCATGCCGTGCAGGACCAGCTGCCGGGCCATGGCCGCCGCAGCGGCCGCCAGCCGGTCCGGTTCCTCGCCGTGTGCGGCGGCGAGCAGCGCGACGAGATCACCGAGCGGAAGGTGTCCTCGGCACCCGGCGAGCAGCGCGGCCGCCAGCTCGTCGATCTCGTGCTGCCATCCCGGCCCGTCCGTGCGGTGCAGCCGCCGGATCGTCGTCGACCAGCCCTCGTCGCAGGCACGCGCAATGGACTCCAGCACCACCGAGCCTGCCACGCGCAGCCGTTCCCGCAGCAGATCGGGGTGCTCGCGGAGCCACTGCACCCGGTCCAGCCATGCGGCCGCCTCCGCGCCCAACGGATCGTCGAACGCCTGGCGCAGGTCTTCACAGACCACGGTCGGCTCTGCGTCCGTGCGGCGCAGCGTGACGAAGCCGAAGCCGACGCCCACGACCCGGTTGGCGGTGAAGTAGTCCAGCCAGGCCGCGGCCTTCCTGCCGCCTTCCGGTGACCGTGGGTCGATCCCGGCGTCGCGCAGCCAGGTGCCCACGTACAGCGCCGGATCGGCCACGTCACGCTGCACGATCCAGGCGTCGACGCCCGGGGGCAGCCACGAGGCCACGCGCTCGGTCCAGTCCTCGCCTTCGCGGTGCAGCCACGAGGCCAGCAAATGCCCGGTGCCGCCCGGTGCGAGGTGCCGCGGCAGCGACCGCACGACCAGCGCGCTGGCCGCGTCCCCGCCGAGTCCCGAGTCGCGGTAGGTGTAGTCGACCGCCGGCGGGCCGACGACGAACGGGGGATTGCACACCACCATGTCGAACTCGCGCCCGCGCACCGGCTCGAACCACTCGCCGTGCAGCAGCTCGACGTCGAGCCGATTCAGCCGGAAGGTCGCCTCGGCGAGCGCGACGGCCCGCGGCGAGACGTCCGTGGCGGTCAGCCGCTCCGCGTGCGTGCTGGCGTGGAGCGTCTGCACGCCGTTGCCGGTGCCGACATCCAGCACGCTGCCGACCGGGCGGCGGATGGTCGCCCGGACCAGGCTCAACGACGCTTGACCGACTCCCACGACGTGATCCCGCCGGGTGTTCCTGCCCCGTCCGCGCTGCGCCTGGTCGACATCGGAGATCACCCACCACGAGTGCTTGTCGTCGCCGTGCGGCCGGATGTCCAGTCCTGCCCGCAGGCCGTCGCCGTGCGGTTCGAGCACGCCCAATTCGACGGCGGCGTCCACCCCGAGCGGCTGGAACACCCGCTCCAGGCAGGCCACCGGTTCGGTGTCGCCGAGCAGGAACACCCTGATCAGCGTGCCGAGGTCGCCGGCATCGCGGCTGGCCCGGCGGGCAGGCTCCGGCTCGTCCCTGCTCAGTGCGGCGTGCGCGTGGTCACCGAGCGCCGCCAGCACACCGTCGGTGTGGTATCCGCATCGCAGGAAGACCTCGCGCAGGCGATCGCAGTCGGTGGGGGAGAACGAAGGTGGTCGTTCCACGACTGGAATCGTGCCATGCGCCGATCACCCCCGAGCAGGCAAGCGCAGGCGCGCGGCGGCTCGAGGTCACGCCGTGCGGGAGGGTGGCCGCCTGCCGCCGCGCGGCACGGTGCAGGATCGGGAAGGTTCGTCGCGCGAGTTGGTCCGCCGAGGGTGACGCCGGGTGCCATCGGTGGGACGATGTCACGAGGAGGTGGTCTGCCGTGGGCAACACCGACCGCGCAACCGACCGTCCGGTGTTGATCACCGCGGCCGCCAGGTCCCTCGATGAGGAATTCGCCGCGCGGAAGCGCAAGTACATCATCATGATGTCCTGCCGGTTCCCGTGCCTGGTGCTGGCCGGGATCTTCTACCACACGTGGTGGCTGGCGCTGCTGTTCATCCTGCTGTCGGTGCCGCTGCCCTGGGTCGCGGTGCTGATCGCCAACGACCGGCCGCCGCGCAAGGCGGAGAAGATCGCTCGCTTCCGGCGCGCACCACGGGCCATCGAAGCCGCCGAACACCGGGTCATCGACGGCTGACCGGCGACAGCGCAGGCCATGGGCGGCGTGCCGTCGCACGCGGTCCGCAGGCGACTCCGCGGGTTCCTGACGGGTGCGCAGTCACTGACGGTTGTACTGCCCGCCCTGCTGGGCCGGCTCGTCCTTGGCGATGCCTTCCCGCATCTCCGCGATCAACGACGCGACCACGGCCTTGAGGCTGCCGTTGTGCTCCCGCGCCACCGCACGCTGCCGCTGGTAGCTCGCCCCGTAGCGGAGGATCGTCTCCACCCCGGCCAGCTCGTTCTCGCAGCGCAGCTTGCGCGCGGTGGGTTCCAGCTGGTTCAGCAGCTCGACCAGCGACTCGGTGACCAGTTTCTCGTCGCCCGCGGCATTGAGGATGACGATGGCGTCCATGCCGTAGCGGGCGGCACGCCACTTGTTCTCCTGCACGTGCCACGGCGGCATGGTGGGGATCTCCTCGCCGTTGTCCAGCCGGGTGCTCAGGTCCTCCACCAGGCACTGGGTCAGCGCCGCGATCGCGGTGACCTCCTCCAGGGTGGGCACGCCGTCGCACACCCGCTGCTCGACGGTGCCCAGGCGCGGCGACGGCCGGATGTCCCAGCGGATCTCGGTGATGTCGTCGATCACGCCGGTGATGAACATGTCCTCGACGTAGGACTCGAACTCTGCCCACTCGGCGAACTGGAACGGCAGGCCCGCCGTGGGCAGCTGCTGGAACATCAGCGCTCGGTTGGAGGCGTACCCGGTGTCCTCGCCGCCCCACCACGGCGACGAGGCGGACAGCGCCTGCAGGTGCGGTGCGTAGTTGAGCAAGCCGTCCAGGATCGGCAACGCCTTCGCCTTGTGCTCGATCCCGACATGGATGTGCACGCCGTAGATCAGCATCTGCCTGCCCCACCACTGGGTGCGCTCGATCAGTTTGGCGTACCGCTCCTTGTTGGTGACCTTCTGCTGGTACCAGGCGGCGAACGGGTGGGTGCCCGCGCAGAACAGCTCCACGCCGAGCGGGTCGGTGACCTTGCGGACCAGCTCGAGCGACTCGGTCAGGTCCTCGGCGATCTCCGCGACGGTGTCGCACACCCCGGTGATGATTTCCACGGTGTTCAACAGCAGTTCCTGCTTGACCTTGGGGTGCTCGTCCATGCCCGGCTCGCACACCTCGGACAGGATGCGTTCGGCGACCGACGCGAGCTCACCGGTGCGCCGCTCCACCAGGGCCAGCTCCCATTCGGCTCCCACGGTGGATCGGCGGGACGGGGCGAAGTCGATGCGCATGACCACCTACACCTGAGCGCCGGTGGACGGGTCGGATCCCGGCGGGCGATTGTCGTCGCGGGCGCGCAGCAGCGCCAGGCCGAGGCCGGCCGCCAGCGCCAGGATGCCCAGCGGGGTGCCGAGCACCGGGGTCATGCCGACCAGCCCTGGCGCGATCAGCAGCACCAGCCCGATGACGAAGAACAGCGCGACGACGAGCATCGCCCTGGACGGCCGCGGCAGCGGGGGCGGTTCCGGCGGGACGTAGTGTTCGTCGTCGTCGTCCAGCGGGTCCAGCGGTTTGCCGGACAGCATCAGCTCGTCCCAGCCGACGCCGGAGCCCGCGCGCCAGTCCGACGAGGGCCGCACGACGGGTTCGTCCTGCTCGCCGTCTGCCCTGCGGGCCTGCTCGGCCGCCTCCGCGGTCGCACCGAGACCTTCCGCGCGCAGCTCGGCCACGAGTTCGTCGAAGATGGCGTCGACGTCGTCCTGACCGTCCGGGCCGTTCCCCGTCTTGCTCACCCCACCATCGTCGCACGCCACGGCGCACCGTGGGACCACCGACGGCGCGGGAATCTCCAGGAATACTGACATCGTGGGTAGCCGGCAGGCTGCTGATCTGTCGCCTGCCGTACACCGCGCGTTATCGTCCTTTACGTGATCGCCGACGACGTTCGGAAGGCGGGTGGACAGTGTTCTACTGGCTGCTGAAGTACGTGTTGCTCGGACCGATCCTGCGCGCGTTCTGGCCGACCAAGGTCGTCGGCAGGCAGCACATTCCCGACCGTGGTGGCGCGATCCTGGCCAGCAACCACCTGGCCGTCGTCGATTCGTTCTTCCTGCCCGCACGGATCAAGCGGCGGGTCTATTTCCTGGCCAAGAAGGAGTACTTCACCGAAAAGGGCCTCAAGGGCTGGTTCAAACGGTGGTTCATGACCGCCACCGGGCAGCACCCGATCGACCGGTCCGGCGGCGACGCGGCGCGCGCCGCGCTGGAGACCGGGGTGCGCCTGCTGCGCCAGGGCAAGCTGCTCGGCGTCTACCCGGAAGGCACCCGTTCCCCGGACGGCAGGCTGTACAAGGGCAAGACCGGGGTGGCGCGGATGGCACTGGAGGCGAAGGTGCCGATCATCCCGGTGGCCATGATCGGCACCGACAAGGTCAACCCGATCGGGTCGAAGATGTGGTGGCCGCGGCGCATCGAGATCCGCATCGGCAAGCCGCTGGACTTCTCGCGTTACTACGGCCTGGCCGGTGACCCGTTCGTCGAGCGGTCGATGACCGACGAGTTGATGTACGCCCTGATGGAACTGTCCGGTCAGGAGTACGTCGACGTCTATGCTGCGACCGTCAAAGGGCTCACCTTCTCCTCCGGCCGCGGCAAGGCGGCAGGTGAGTCCCGCGCGGTCGGCGAACGGCAGGGCGAACCGGGAGAGCCGGTGCGCCAAGGCTGAACCGGCGCGGCGCGGGCCGGTTGGGTGGGGTGCAGCCTGTCCGTGCTGCCGTGACTGACCTGGATGAGGGCTGAAAGACGATGCGGTTCTTCTACGACACCGAGTTCATCGAGGACGGGGTGACCATCGACCTCGTCTCCATCGGTGTGGTGGATGAGCACGGACGGGAGTTCTACGCCGTCTCCACCCAGTTCGACCCGGCCAGGGCAGGCCCGTGGGTGCGCGAGCACGTGCTGCCGAAACTGCCCCCGCCGAACCACGAGGCGTGGCGCAGCCGCGAGCAGATCAAGGAGGACCTGCTGGCCTTCATCGGCACTCCGCGGGACGGAGTGCAGTTGTGGGCCTGGTACGCCGCCTACGACCACGTCGCTCTCGCGCAGCTGTGGGGCGCCATGCCGCAGCTTCCCCGGGTGCTGCCCCGGTTCACCAGGGACCTGCGGCAGCGCTGGGAGGACCTGGGCAAACCGGACCTGCCGGACCCGCCGCCGAACGCGCACGACGCCCTCGCCGACGCCAGGCACAACCTGGCCCGCTGGCGCCGGATGGAGGAGGTCCGCTGTCGGCGCGGCCTCGGCATGGGCTGATCGGCCCAGCCGCCTGGCCGGATCGGCGGATCTGCCCCTTCGTCCCTCCTGCCCCGCCCGCTCGGCTCCGCTACGGTGGGTCGGTGAATCGGTTCAGCTACCGCTCGGTACGCTGGCGACTGCAACGATGCAGTGATGGACGTCACGGCCGCGGTCGCGGCGGATTTCGGAGGACAGATGCGTGTTGGTGTGCTGACCGGCGGCGGTGACTGCCCGGGCTTGAACGCGGTCATCCGCGCGGTGGTCCGGAAGGGGATCGAAAAGCACGGGTGGGACATCGTCGGCTTCCGTAACGGCTGGGCAGGCCCGGTGACCGGGGACAGCCGTCCGCTTGGCCTGGCCGACGTGGAGGACATCCTCGCCCGCGGCGGCACCATCCTCGGGTCGTCGCGGACCAACCCGTACAAGGACGACAGTGTCGACAAGATCCGCGCGACGCTGCGCGACCAGGGCGTGGACGCCCTCATCGCGATCGGTGGCGAGGACACCCTCGGCGTGGCCAAGCGGCTCACCGACGACGGGATCAACGTCGTCGGGGTGCCCAAGACGATCGACAACGACCTGGACGCAACCGACTACACGTTCGGCTTCGACACCGCGGTGCACATCGCGACCGAGGCCATCGACCGGCTGCGCACCACCGCGGAGTCGCACCACCGGGCGCTGGTGGTGGAGGTGATGGGCAGGCACGCGGGCTGGATCGCGCTGCACTCCGGCCTGGCAGGCGGGGCGAACGTGATCCTGGTGCCGGAGAAGCCGTTCAGCGTGGACAAGGTGGTCGAGTGGGTGCTCCGCCGGTTCGAGCGGGAGTACGCGCCGATCATCGTGGTGGCCGAGGGCGCTGTGCCGGAGGGCGGCAAGGAAGTGCTGCACTCCGGGGAGCGGGACGCGTTCGGCCATGTCCGGCTGGGCGGTGTCGGCCAGTGGCTGGCCGAGGAGATCGCCGATCGGACCGGCAAGGAGTCGCGCGCCGTGGTGCTCGGCCACACTCAGCGCGGCGGCACGCCCACCGCCTACGACCGGGTGCTGGCCACCCGGTTCGGGCTGCACGCCGTGGATGCAGTGGCCGACGAGGACTGGGGCACCATGGTCGCGCTGCGCGGCACCGAGATCGTCCGGGTGAAGCTGTCCGAGGCGACCGCGAAACTCAAGGCCGTCCCGTTGGAGCGCTACGCCGAGGCGGAGGTCTTCTTCGGCTGATCACGGCCCGGTCCAGGCCCGATCCCGATCCGGTTCCGGTTCTGCCACGGCCCGGTCGCGCGGTACGGCGTGGCCGGGCCGTTCGCCGTGCCCGGCCGCCGTCCGTCCGCCCGGCCACGCTGCTGCGCTGCCGCCTGCCGTGGTGCCGCGCCGTGCCGTGGCGCGAATCGCCGGAGGGGCCAGCCCGAGCCGGGCGCCGTGAGCCCCACGGGTAACCTTCGGCCCGTGTCGCGCAGCTCTCCTGGCCCCACGCCCGGCCGTCGTCCCAGCCGGACGACGCCGATGCCGTTGACGACCCTGCTCGCCAGGGCCGACGGCAGGCTGATCGCCGACCACGACGCGATGGACACCGTGGTGACCGGAACGACGCTGCGGGCCCACGAGGTCCGCCCCGGCGACCTGTTCGCCGCGGTGCCGGGGTCGCGCGCGCACGGCGCGGACTTCGCCGGCGAGGCGCTGGCCGCGGGTGCCGTCGCCATCCTCACCGACGAGGAAGGCGCGGCCCGGCCCGCCGTGGCCGACGCCGGGGTGCCGATCCTGGTCCATCCCGAGCCGCGTGCCGTGCTGGGGGAGGTGGCGGCGTGGATCTACGGTGAGCCGTCGCTGCGGCTGGCCGTGCTGGGCATCACCGGCACGTCGGGCAAGACCAGCACGGCGTACCTGGTCGAGTCCGGCCTGCGCGCCGCGGGCCTGACCACCGGCCTGATCGGCACGGTGGAGACCAGGGTGGCGGGCGAGGTGCTGCCCAGCTCGTTCACCACCCCGGAAGCGCCGGACCTGCAAGCGCTGTTCGCGGTGATGGTCGAGCGGGGCGTCACCCACTGCCCGATGGAGGTCTCCAGCCACGCGCTGGCCATGGGCCGGGTCAACGGCACCAGGTTCACCGTCGGCGCGTTCACCAACCTGTCGCAGGACCACCTGGACTTCCACCACAACATGTCGGACTACTTCGCGGCCAAGGCCAAGCTGTTCGACGGCCGGTCGACCACCGAAGTCGTCGTGGTGGACAGCGAGTGGGGACAGCGGCTGGTGACTCCGCAGACGATCACCGTCGCGCTGGATGCCGGTTCGGGCGCGATCTGGACCGCCACGGACCTGATGACCTCGCCGACCGGGCAGCAGACGTTCACCATCCACGGACCGGACGGCCTGCAGCTGGCCGCGCAGCTGCCCATGCCCGGGGAGTTCAACGTGGCGAACGCGCTGGTCGCCGCGGCGATACTGCACGCGGTCGGGGTTGAACCGCAGCACATCCGGCGCGGCCTGGCCGAAGTGCAGGTGCCCGGCCGGATGGAACGCATCGACGTCGGCCAGCCGTTCACCGCGGTGGTCGACTACGCGCACAAGCCGGCCGCGGTGGCCCAGGCGCTCGACGCGCTGCGGGCCAGGACCACCGGTCGGGTGATCACGGTGCTGGGCTGCGGCGGCGACCGGGACCGGGGCAAGCGGCCGCTGATGGGGGAGGCGGCGGCGCGGCGCAGCGACGTGCTGATCGTGACCGACGACAACCCACGGAGTGAGGACCCGGCGGCCATCCGCGCGGCCATGCTGCAAGGGGCGCGTGCGGTGCCCGCCGAGCATCGTGGTGAGATCACCGAGATCGCCGACAGGGCGAAGGCGATCCAGCACGCCGTGTCGCTGGCGCGTCCCGGCGACGTGGTGTTCGTCGGCGGCAAGGGCCACGAGACCGGCCAGGAGATCGCGGGTGAGATCCACCCGTTCTCGGACCGGGACGAACTCACCGCGGCATTGCGAGGAGTAGTGCAGTGATCCCGTTGACCTTGGCCGCCGTGGCGGAGATCGTCGGCGGCCGGCTTCACCGTGCCTCCGGGGACGAAGTCGTCACCGGGAGCGTGGAGTTCGATTCCCGCAAGGTGACCACCGGTGGCCTGTTCGTCGCGCTGCCCGGCGAGCGGGTGGACGGCCACGACTTCGCAGGCCAGGCGGTGGCCGCGGGCGCGGCGGGCGTGCTGGCCGCCCGCGAGGTGGACGCCCCGGCGGTGATCGTGCCGCCTGCGCGGCCCGGTTCGCACCGCGGATCGGTGGCGCTCGCCGGGGACACCGACGGATCCGGCGCCGCCGTGCTGCAGGCGCTCGGGCTGCTGGCCAGGCACGTGGTGGACGCGCTGACGCCGGGCGGGCTCACCGTCGTCGGGGTGACCGGCTCGTCCGGCAAGACGTCCACCAAGGACCTCATCGCGCAGCTGCTGGAGCCGATGGGCCCCACGGTGGCGCCGCCCGGCTCGTTCAACAACGAACTGGGGCACCCGTGGACGGTGCTGAAGGCCGACCACTTGACCAAGCACCTGGTGCTGGAGATGTCCGCGCGGGGGACCGGGCACATCGCGCATCTGGCCACCATCGCGCCGCCGCGCATCGGCGTGGTGCTCAACGTCGGCACCGCGCACGTGGGCGAGTTCGGCTCGCGGGAAGGCATCGCGCAGGCCAAGGGCGAGCTGCCCGAGGCACTGCCCGCGGCGGCCGGCGACGGCGCCGGAGGCGTCGCCGTGCTGAACGCCGACGACCCGCTGGTGGCGGCGATGGCCGAGCGCACCGCGGCCAGGGTGGTCCTGGTCGGCGAGTCACCGGCGGCACACGTGCGCGCCGAGCAGGTCCGGCTCGACGAGCTGGCTCGTCCCTCGTTCCGGCTGGTGACCGAGCACGGGCAGGCCGACGTGCGGCTGCCGCTGCACGGCGAGCACCAGGTGGGCAACGCGCTGGCCGGTGCCGCCGTGGCGCTCGAACTGGGGGCATCGCCGGAGGAGGTCGCCGAACGGCTGGGCGGGCTGCAGCTCCGGTCCCAGCAGCGCATGGCGGTCACCACCCGGCCGGACGGCGTGGTGGTGCTCAACGATTCCTACAACGCCAACCCCGAGTCGATGCGGGCCGCGTTGAAGGCGCTGGCGTCGATGAGCCGGGGCCGCCGGTCGTGGGCGGTCCTCGGTGAGATGGCCGAGCTGGGGGACGCTAGCGTGTCCGCGCACGACGAGATCGGTCGGCTCGCGGTGCGGCTGAACATCTCCCGGCTGGTGGTGGTCGGCGAACGGGCGGCACCCATGCACCACGGCGCGAGCCACGAGGGATCGTGGGGTGACGAGTCGGTGCTGGTGCCGGACACCGCGGCGGCGATCGAGCTGCTGCGCCGCGAGCTCGAGCCGGGCGATGTCGTGCTGGTGAAAGCGTCCAATGCGGCGGGTCTCGGCGTCGTGGCCGACGCGTTGCTGGACCCGGCTGGTGCGAAAGGTGCAACCGCGTGATCAGCATCCTGATTGCGGCTTCGATCGGCCTGCTGGTGTCGATCCTGGTGACGCCGTATCTGATCCGTGTCTTCGCCAAGCAGGGCTTCGGACAGGAGATCCGGGAAGAGGGCCCGGAGGGGCACAAGTCCAAGCGCGGCACACCGACCATGGGCGGGGTGGCGATCATCCTGGCGATGCTGGCGGGCTACTTCGCCGCGCACGGCATCCGCTGGGTGACCGGGGGCACCCCGGGCCCGACGGTGTCCGGGCTGTTGGTGCTGTTCCTGGCCACCGGGCTGGGCCTGGTGGGCTTCCTGGACGACTTCATCAAGATCCGCAAACAGCGCAACCTGGGCCTGAACAAGACCTCGAAGCTGATCGGCCAGTTCGTGGTCGCGGTCGCCTTCGCCGTGCTGGCCATCCAGTTCCCGGATTCCGAGGGACTGACCCCGGCGTCGCTGCACCTGTCCGACGTGCGGGACATCGCGCTGATCACGTTCCCGCTGCCGGTCTTCATCGTGTTCTGCTACCTGCTCATCTCGGCGTGGTCGAACGCGGTGAACTTCACCGACGGGCTGGACGGCCTGGCCGGTGGTGCCTCGGCGATGGTGCTGGGCACCTACGTGGTCATCTCGTTCTGGCAAGCCAGGCTCTCCTGCCAGGCCGAACCCCAGGTCGGCTGCTACGACGTGCGTGACCCGCTGGACCTGGCCGTGGTGGCGGCCGCCGCGGCGGGCGCGTGCATCGGCTTCCTGTGGTGGAACGCCGCGCCCGCCAAGATCTTCATGGGCGACACCGGCTCGCTGGCGCTCGGCGGCCTGGTCGCCGGGCTGTCGGTGACCACCAAGACCGAGTTGCTGGCCATCGTCATCGGCGGCCTGTTCGTGGTCGAGATGCTGTCCGTGGTGGTGCAGATCGCGGTGTTCCGCACCACCGGGCGGCGGTTGTTCCGCATGGCGCCGTTCCACCACCACTTCGAGCTGGCCGGGTGGGCGGAGACCACGGTCATCATCCGGTTCTGGCTGCTCGCCGGGATCTGCTGCGGCCTCGGCCTCGGCCTGTTCTACAGCGAGCAGCTGAGCGTGCTGGGTGGCTGACGTGGTCGACGCCGTGATCAGCGAGCTGGCCGGCCGGAAGGTGCTGGTGGCCGGAGCCGGGGTCACCGGGCGGTCGGTGGCCGATGCGCTCACCGAAGCCGGAGCGCACGTGACGGTCACCGACGCCGACGCCGGGCGGCTCGGCGGGCTGGCCGACACCGGGGCCACCCTCGTGCCGGCTCTGGCCGAGCCCCCCGAGGGCACCGACCTGGTGGTGACCAGCCCGGGGTGGCGGCCGGAGTCGCCGCTGCTGGTGGCCGCCGCGCAGGCGGGCATCGAGGTGATCGGCGACGTGGAGCTGGCCTGGCGGATCGGCCAGCGGCAGGCCAGGCCCCCGGTGTGGCTGGCGGTGACCGGCACCAACGGCAAGACCACCACGGTCGGGATGCTCGAGGCGATCCTCAAGGCCGCCGGGGTGCACGCGGTGGCGTGTGGCAACGTCGGGTTCGCGGTGCTGGATGCGGTCCGGGCCGGATACCACGTGCTGGCGGTCGAGCTGTCCAGCTTCCAGCTGCACTGGTCGTCCTCGCTTGCCCCGCGCGCGTCGGTGGTGCTCAACGTCGCCGAGGACCACATCGACTGGCACGGCGACATGGCCGCCTACGCGGCCGCGAAGGGCCGCATCCACGCCCGGTCGGACGTGGTGATCTACAACGCGCAGGACGCCACGTCGGTGTCGGTGGCCGTCGACCATGCCGGTGCGGAGGCCAAGCGGGTCGGTTTCAGTCTGAACAGTCCGCGCCCGTACGAGGTCGGCGTGGTGGAGGACCTGCTCGTGGACCGCGCGTTCGTGCCGGACCCGATCCGGGCCGCCGAGGAGCTGGCGACGCTGGCGGATGTCCGCCCGCAGGGGCCGCACAACGTGGCGAACGCGTTGGCGGCAGCGACGCTGGCACGCGCCTACGGTGTACCGCCGGAAGCGGTGCGGGACGGCTTGCGTGCCTACCAGCCGGGCGCCCACCGGGCCGTGGAAGTGGCCGAGATCGACGGCGTCCGGTACATCGACGACTCCAAGGCCACCAACCCGCACGCGGCCGCGTTCTCGCTCGCCGCGCACCGCAGCGTCGTGTGGATCGCCGGCGGGCTGCTCAAAGGCGCCTCGGTGGACCAGCTGGTCGCCGACGTGGCCGAACGGCTCCGCGGGGTGGTGCTGATGGGCGCCGATGCCGACGTGATCGGCACTGCTCTTGCCCGACACGCGCCGGATGTCCCGGTCACCAGGGTGACTTCGGGTCACGATGAGCCCATGACCGCTGCGGTGGAGGCTGCGCGTGGGCTGGCGCGCTCAGGTGATGTCGTGTTGCTTGCTCCCGCTGCGGCGTCGATGGACATGTTCCGCGACTACGCCGCGCGCGGCGAGGCGTTCGCCGCAGCCGTGCGCGCGTTGCCGCAGGGGGAGCACCGCGATGGTGACAGCTGAATCCGGCTCTCGATCGTCGCGTGCCGCCGGCAAGGCGGGCACCGCTCGTGCCGCAGGCAGGGCGGGCACGGGCAAGGCCGGTACCAAGAACGGCGCGGGCAGGCGCGGTGGCGGGGGGAAGAAGGGCCGCAAGCAGCCCAAGACCAAGCTCGACAGGCTGATCACCGCGCTCAAGCCGCTCACCGCGTGGCTGTCCCGGCCGCTGGCCTCGTTCCACCTGGTGCTGGCCATCTGCGGCCTGCTGACCTCGATCGGCATCGTCATGGTGCTGTCCGCCTCGTCGGTGCAGTCGGTGGCCAGCGGCATGTCGCCGTACTCGGTGTTCTGGCGGCACGTGCTGTACGTGGGCATCGGGCTGATCGCGTTCTGGCTGGGGCTGCGCATGCCGCTGGCCGTCATCCGGCGGTTCGCGCCCATGCTGATGTTCGTCGCGGTCGGCCTGCTGGTGCTGGTGCTCACCCCGCTCGGGTCCGAGCAGGGCGGCACCCAGGGCTGGCTCAAGTTCGGCAGCTTCCAGCTGCAGCCGGTCGAGGTGGCCAAGATCGCGCTGGCCCTGTGGGGCGCGCATATCCTGGTGCTCAAGTCCCGCTACACGTCGTCGTGGCGGCAGCTGCTCGTCCCGCTGGTGCCGGTGTCGTTGGTGATGTTCGCGCTGGTGATGGCCCAGCCCGACCTCGGGGGCACGGTCAGCCTCGGCGTGGTGCTGGTCGCCCTGCTGTGGTTCGCCGGGGCGCCGCGCGGCCTGTTCGCCGGGATGATCGCGGGCGGAGCCATCGGCGTCATCGCGCTGGCTCTGATGTCCGACTACCGCATGGCCAGGGTGCTGTCGTTTCTGAACCCGGGGGCCGACGCTTCCGGCGCCGGCTACCAGGCGAACCAGGCGCTGTACGCGTTGGCCGACGGCGGTCTGTTCGGCGTCGGCCTCGGCCAGGGCGGCTCGAAGTGGCGCTACCTGCCGAACGTGCAGCACGACTTCATCTTCGCGCTGATCGGGGAGGAACTCGGTTTCGTCGGCTGTTTCGTGGTCATCAGCCTGTTCGCCGGGCTGGCCGTCGTCGGCCTGCGGATCGCCACTCGCAACGTCGACCCGTGGATCAGCATCGTGGCGGGCACGTTGACCGCGTGGCTGGTCTCCCAGGCGTGCATCAACATCGGCTACGTCGTCGGCCTGCTGCCGGTGACCGGGGTGACGCTGCCGCTGGTCTCCTACGGGGGGACCTCGCTCATCATCACATTGGGGTTGTTCGGCATCCTGGCCAACTGTGGGCGGCACGAGCCCACCGCGGTGGCCGCGCTGCGCACCCAGGGGCCGGGTAAGTTCGGACGCCTGCTCCGGTTGCCCGCTCCGCCGCCGTACCGCAAGCCGGCGACCGGACGGCCGCAGCTGGGACGCCCGCGGCGCCCCGCGCGGCAGGCCACCAGGCGCACTTCGGCCAGGCCGGCCAGGCAAGCACGCCACACGCCGGCACGACGGGGAAGGTAGGAACTTCGTGACCGAGTCATCACCCGAGTCGTCACCGCAGGGCGAAGCGGCCGAGCAGCACCGTCGGGACCCTGCAGCCACCGGGCCGACGGTGGTGGTGGCCGGGGGAGGCACCGCGGGGCACATCGAGCCCGCGCTGGCGGTGGCCGACGCGGTGCGGCGGCTGCGCCCGGACGCCAAGGTCGTCGCGCTCGGCACCCCGAAGGGCTTGGAGACCCAGCTGGTTCCCGCTCGCGGCTACCCGCTCGAGCTGGTGCCGCCGGTGCCGCTGCCGCGCAAGCTGACCGTCGAGCTGCTGCGCATGCCCGCGAAGGTGCGCGATTCGGTGCGCAAGACCCGCGACGTGCTGGAGCGGGTCGGCGCCGACGTGGTCGTCGGCTTCGGCGGATACGTGTCGCTGTCGGCCTACCTGGCCGCACGGGGCCGGATCCCGATCCTGGTGCACGAGGCCAACCTGCACGCCGGGCTGGCCAACAAGGTGGGGGCCCGGTTCGCCGAGCGGGTGTTCGCCGCCGTGCCGGGCACGACGCTGCCCAGGGCCGAGGTGATCGGGATCCCGCTGCGGCAGTCGATCACCACGCTCGACCGGGCGGCGCTGCGCAAGCAGGCCCGCGCCGAGTTCGGCCTGGACCCGGACGCCCCGACGCTGCTGGTGTTCGGCGGTTCGCAGGGGGCGCAGTCGATCAACAAGGCGGTGTCGGCCGCGGCGAAGGCTTTCGCGGACGCCGGTGTCGGGGTGCTGCACGCGCACGGCCCCAAGAACACCCTGGTGGTGCAGGAGTTCCCGGGTAGCCCGCCGTACGTCCCGGTGCCGTACCTGGACCGGATGGACCTGGCCTACGCGGCGGCCGACGCGGTGCTGTGCCGTGCCGGCGCCATGACCGTCGCCGAGGTGTCGGCGGTCGGCCTGCCCGCGATCTTCGTGCCGCTGCCGCACGGCAACGGCGAGCAGGCCAGCAACGCCAAGCCCGCGGTGGAGGCGGGCTCGGCGCTGATGATCGCGGACGCCGAGCTGACCCCGGAGTGGATCGCCGAGCACGTCGTCCCGCTGGTCACCGACGCCGACCGGTTGGCGACAATGTCGGCAGCGAGTAAGGGACTCGGCCACCGGGAGGCGGACGAGGTACTCGCCAGGATCGCTCTGGAGGCTTGCGGTGGCTGACGGTTCGACGAACGGCACACCGGCCGCTGACGGCCGCCCCGACGGACTTCCCGACGTGCTCAGGCGCGCCCACCTGATCGGCATTGGGGGCGCGGGGATGAGCGGCATCGCGCGCATCCTGCTGGCCCGCGGGGCCACGGTGTCGGGCTCGGACGCCAAGGAGTCGCGTGCGTTTCTGACCCTGCGCGCGCAGGGCGCCACGATCGCCGTCGGTCAGCGCGCCGAGAACCTTGATCAGCTGCCCGAGCCCCCGACGGCGGTCGTCGTCTCGACGGCGATCAAGGAGACCAATCCCGAGCTGGCCGCCGCCCGCGAGCGCGGGATCCCGGTGCTGCACCGGGCCGAGGCGCTGGCCGAGCTGATGAAGGGCTATCAGGTCGCCTGCATCGCGGGCACGCACGGCAAGACGTCGACGACGTCGATGCTGACCGTCGCGCTGCAGCACTGTCGGCTGGACCCGTCGTTCGCCATCGGCGGCGACCTGAACGAGTCCGGAGCCAACGCCCATCACGGCACCGGATCGGTGTTCGTGGCGGAGGCGGACGAGAGCGACGGGTCGTTCCTGGTCTACGCGCCGCGGGTGGCGGTGGTGACCAACATCGAGCCGGACCACCTGGACCGCCACAAGACGCCCGAGGCGTACTCGGCGGTGTTCGACCGGTTCGTCGACCGCATCGTGTCCGGTGGCGCCCTGATCGTGTGCGCCGACGACGAGCCGGCCGCCCAGCTGGGCGACCGGGCAGCCGACCGCGGCGTCCGCGTGCGCCGCTACGGCCGTTCGGCTACCGGCGAGCACGACGCCCAGATCCTCGACTACCGGCCGCATACCGAGGACGGGGGAGTGGTCCGGGTCCGGATCGGTGGGCGTGAACTGGACGTCACCGTCGCGGTGCCGGGCGAGCACATGGCGGTCAACGCGGTGGCCGCCCTGCTGGCGGGGGTCGAGCTGGACGCTCCCGCGGACCAGCTGGCCGAAGGGCTGGCCTCGTTCGGCGGCGTGCGCAGGCGTTTCGAGTTCAAGGGCCGGGCGAACGACGTGCGGGTCTACGACGACTACGCGCATCACCCCACCGAAGTGGCCGCCCAGTTGCGCGCGGTGCGGCAGGCGGCCGGTTCCGGGCGTGTGGTCGTGGTGTTCCAGCCGCACCTGTACTCCCGCACCAGGATCTTCGCCGACGAGTTCGCCAAGGCGCTCGAGCTCGCCGACGAGGTGGTCGTGCTGGACGTCTACGGCGCCAGGGAGGAACCCGAGCCGGGCGTGTCCGGCCAGCTGATCGCCGACCGGATCACCGAGGCCACGGTGCACTACGAGCCGGCGTTCGACCGTGCCGCCGAGCTGGCCGCCGGCCTGGTGCGCCCGGGGGACGTGCTGGTGACCATGGGTGCCGGTGACGTCACCCAGCTCGGGCCGGAGATCCTGCGGGAGCTGGACGCGCGAGCAGCCGCCGGAGCGCCCGCCACGGGAGACTGACGGTGGCCACCACACGGCAGCGGACCCGGTCCCGGCCACCGCGATCCGCCGGTCGGCGCCGCAAGCGCCGCGCCGGGCGCTCGGCCGGCCAGCGCAACGCCGTCGTCGTGCTGTCGGTGGTGACCGTGATCGCCATCGCCTACCTGCTGTTCTTCAGCTCGCTGCTGGGTGTCTCCGCGGTCGAGGTCTCCGGGCTGCACCGGCTGTCCGAGGCGTCCGTGCTCCGTAAGGCGGGTGTGGCCAAGGGGACGCCGCTGCTGCGGGTGGACACCGCCGCGGCCGAGCGGCGGATCGCCGAGCTGCCCGAGGTGGCGGCAGTGACGGTCGGCCGGTCGCTGCCGTCGACCATCACCATCGACGTGGTCGAGCGCGTTCCCCTCGCCTACCTCAAGGGCACGGGTGGTGCGCAGCTGGTGGACCGCACCGGGAAGGCGTTCCACCGGGTGGACAAGCCGCCGAAGAACCTGCCCGAGCTGCGCCTGACCCGGCCGCGCCCGGCCGACCCGGCGACCAAGGCGGCCATGGCGGTGCTGGACGGCATGCCGGAGAAGCTGCGGGAACAGGTGCGCGTCATCCAGGCGGGGTCGCCGGACGACGTGCAGTTCACCCTGGCGGGCGGCAAGCGCGTGCGGTGGGGGAGCGCGCGGCAGGGCGCGGTCAAGGCGCAAGTGCTCGCCGCGCTGCTGTCGCAGCCGGGCACGGTGTACGACGTGTCCAGCCCGGAGCTACCCACGGTCCGGTGAACGCGTTCGTCCGGAAATCACAGCGGGCACGCGGCGTGGCTGCTGGATTCGACGCTACGTGATGCCTACCGTCCAGAAACACGTCGGAAGTTGACATAACTCTCAACCTCATGTAGAGGTTCAGGGTTTCCCGGCCGCTTCCGGCGGTGCGAAGTCAAGTGCTCAAGACCAGGAAGGCGGACCCGATGACGCCCCCGCACAACTACCTCGCGGTGATCAAGGTCGTCGGCATCGGCGGCGGCGGCGTGAACGCCGTGAACCGCATGATCGAGGTCGGCCTCAAGGGGGTCGAGTTCATCGCGGTGAACACCGACGCCCAGGCGCTGCTGATGTCCGACGCCGACGTGAAGCTGGACATCGGACGGGAACTCACTCGCGGGCTGGGTGCCGGCGCGTCGCCGGAGGTCGGCCAGAAGGCGGCCGAGGACCACCGCGAGGAGATCGAAGAGGTGCTCAAGGGTGCCGACATGGTGTTCGTGACCGCGGGCGAGGGCGGCGGCACCGGCACCGGCGGGGCACCCGTGGTGGCCTCGATCGCGCGCAAGCTGGGCGCGCTGACCATCGGTGTGGTCACCCGGCCGTTCTCGTTCGAGGGCAAGCGGCGCGCCAAGCAAGCCGAGGAAGGCATCCAGAAGCTGCGCAACGAGTGCGACACGCTGATCGTCATTCCGAACGACCGGCTGCTGCAGCTCGGTGACATCGGGGTAAGCCTGATGGACGCCTTCCGCAGCGCGGACGAGGTGCTGCTGTCCGGTGTTCAGGGCATCACCGACCTGATCACCACCCCTGGCCTGATCAACCTGGACTTCGCCGACGTCAAGAGCGTGATGTCGAACGCGGGCAGCGCGCTGATGGGGATCGGCTCGGCGCGCGGCGAGGGCCGTGCGGTGCAGGCGGCGGAGAAGGCGATCAACTCGCCGCTGCTGGAAGCGTCGATGGAGGGCGCGCACGGCGCCCTGCTGTCCATCGCGGGCGGCTCCGACCTCGGGCTGTTCGAGATCAACGAGGCGGCCACGCTGGTGCAGGAGGCCGCGCACCCGGACGCCAACATCATCTTCGGCACGATCATCGACGACTCGCTCGGTGACGAGGTGCGGGTCACGGTCATCGCCGCCGGCTTCGACAACGGCACGCCGCCGCACAAGAAGCTCGACCCGCCGACGGTCGGCTCGCGGAGCTCGAGCTCCACGGCCACCGCGCAGGCGGGCAAGCTCGGCGGCGGCCAGTCGAGCGGATCCACTGGGGCAGGCTCCACCGGCGGGCAGGCCGCGCCGGTGTCCAGCCGATCGCAGCAGGCAGGCACGGAGGGTCGTCCGGTGTCGTCGAACGGCCAGCAATCCGGCGGCGCCGGCACGACCGGCAACGGCATCCAGTCGAGCACCGGTCAGCGCGGCGGGCTGCCGCAGTCCCCGTCGACCCGCGGCATCGGCCAGCCGGCCGGCCGGGGCAGCCTGCCGTCGCGCGCGGTCCCGGTGACCGACTCGATGGACGACGAGGTCGACGTCCCGCCGTTCATGCGGCGCTGACCGGCCACCCGGCGCCGCTGCCCGGGTGCTGGGGCGGATCGGCCGTGTGGCGGCCGTCGCGTGCGCGCGGGTTAGGCTCGCGGACGTGCGAATCCGCCGCATCGTGACCACCAGGGAGGGCGGGAGTTCCGCCCCGCCGTACGACAGCTTCAACCTCGGCGACCGCGTGGGGGACGATCCCCGCGCGGTCGCCGCCAATCGCAAGCGGCTGGCCACCGAACTCGGCCTGGATCCGCGCAACATCGCGTGGATGGAGCAGGTGCACGGGCGCACCGTCACCGTCGTGGACGGGCCGCAGGATCGGTCGGCGGAGGCGACCGACGCCCTGGTCACCACGACGCCGGGGCTGGCGGTCGCCGTACTGGTCGCCGACTGTGTTCCGGTCCTGCTCGGTGATCCGGACGCCGGGGTGGTGGCCGCGGTGCACGCCGGCCGCGTGGGCGCGCGCATCGGCATCGTGCCGGAGACGTTGAAGGCGATGCTGCGGCTGGGCGCCAAGCCGGAACGGATCGAGGCGTTGCTCGGACCCGCCGTGTGCGGCAAGTGCTACGAAGTTCCCGCAGACATGGCCGCCGACGTCGACAAACACCTGCCGGGCAGCAGGACGACCAGCAGGCGGGGCACGCCGAGCCTCGACCTGCGCGCCGGTCTGTGGGAACAACTGGCCGCGGCAGGAGTCGGCCGCATCGGGGTCGACCCGCGGTGCACGATGGAGGACAAGACGTTGTTCAGTCACCGCAGGGAAGGCGTGACCGGCAGGCAGGCCGCATTGACGTGGCTGGAGCAGGAGTGACCGTTTCATCACGACGCCGAGCTGAGCTGGAGGAGGCGCTGCAGCGCGTGCGGCAGCGCATCGACGACGCCGTCAAGGCCGCGGGTCGCCCGCCGGGCAGTGTCGAGCTGCTCGCGGTGACCAAGACGTTCCCGGCCACCGACGTCGCCGCGTTGATCGATCTCGGCCTGAGGGAGTTCGGCGAGAACCGTGATCAGGAGGCGGCGGCCAAGGTCGCCGAGGTGGCCGCGCTGCGGCCGGACGCCGACGTCCGCTGGCACATGGTCGGCAGGCTGCAGCGGAACAAGGCGCGCAGCGTCGCCCGGTGGGCCGACGTGGTGCAGTCGGTGGATTCCGTGCGGCTGGCCGTGGCGCTCGCCAAAGCGGTGGCGCGCGCCAGGGAGGAGGGTCACCGGCCGGACGAGCCGTTGGACGTGCAGTTGCAGGTGAGCATCGACGGCGACCCGGCACGGGGCGGCTGCCCGCTGGACGAGATCGACCGGCTGGCTGACGAGGTCGCACGGATGAGTGACCTACGGATGCGTGGCCTGATGGCGGTCGCCCCGCTGGACTGGGAGCCGGGCAAGGCGTTCGCCGTGCTGCAGAAAACCCACGAACGCCTGCGCAAGGACCATCCCGAGCTGGTGGAACTGTCCGCGGGGATGAGTGGCGACCTGGAAGCGGCAGTGGCATGCGGATCCACCCGAGTGCGTGTCGGAACCGCGTTGCTTGGTCACCGCGCGTTAGCGTGACTGTAGTGGCCGGTGTGATCGGTTGGGGTCCCGGCCGGCAGGCGCGACGGCGAGGAGTGGCATGGGCACGCTGGACAAGCTGAAGGCCTACTTCGGAATGGTTCCGGCCGACGACGAGCTGGACGACTACCGTGCCGAAGACCGTTACGACCCCGCCGACGAGGACTACCGGCGCCCCGGGCGCGGGTACCGTCCGGCGCCGGTGCGCGACGAGCACTACGAGGACGACTACCCGGAGCCGGTGATGCGCAGGCCGCGGCGCAGGCCCGCCAGGCCGGTGGAGGACCTCGACGAGATGGAGATCCCGGTGCGCGGGCGGGTGCGCCCAGTGCCTGCCGACCCGCCGCCGGCGTCCGGTTCGCTGGCCATGGACCGGGCCGCCGAGCCGGTGTCGCGCCTCCGGCAGGTCGACCCGGCCCCGGCGAGTCGCGACCCGCTCAGCAAGATCGTCACGTTGCACCCGACCAACTACGCCGAGGCGCGGCTGGTCGGGGAAGCGTTCCGGGACGGCAACCCGGTGATCATGAACCTCACCGAGATGGACAATGCCGACGCCAAACGGCTCGTGGACTTCGCGGCCGGGCTGGCGTTCGCGCTGCGCGGCAGCATCGACAAGGTGACCAACAAGGTGTTCCTGCTGTCGCCGCCGGACGCCGACGTGTCGGCGGAGGACCGCAGGCGGATCGCCGAGGACGGGTTGTTCCTGCGACGCTGACCACCTGACGCTGAGCGAACCGGCCGGATTATGGCAGAGTGGTAGCCGTGGAACTCGTCGGGATCATCATCTACTGGCCGCTGTTCGTGCTGTGGCTGCTGATCCTGGCCAGGCTGGTCGTGGAGCTCGTTCGGGCGTTCGCGCGCGAATGGCGCCCGGCCGGCGGAGTTGCGGTAACGCTCGAGACCATCTACACAGTGACGGACCCGCCAGTACGATTGTTCCGGAGAATCATCCCGACGGTGCGAATCGGCAACGTGGGGCTGGACTTGTCCATTATGGTTCTGCTGTTGGTGGTGTTCGTCCTGATGAACATCTCCTACCCCGGGTGACGGGCTCGGGTGCGGCAGTCCTGGAGTGCGTGAGGTGATCAGATGTCCTTGACCCCCGCTGACGTGCACAACGTCGCGTTCAGCAAACCGCCGATAGGCAAACGGGGCTACAACGAGGACGAGGTGGACGCCTTCCTCGACCTGGTGGAGACGGAGCTCGCCCGCCTGATCGAGGAGAACAACGAGCTTCGTCAGCAGGTCGAGCAGCTCGACGCCGAGCTGGAGGCCGCGCGCGCGGAGGCCGCAGCAGCCAGGGACGAGCGCCGGTTGTCCGCGGTGCCCGCGCCGTCGCCGATGGAGCAGACCCAGGCCCACCCGGGGCTGATGGCCGACGGGGCGGAGCCCAACGTGCAGGCCGCCAAGGTGCTCGGCCTGGCCCAGGAGATGGCCGACCGGCTGACCGGTGAGGCGAAGGCCGAGTCGGACGGCATGCTGGCCGAGGCCCGCACCAAGGCCGAGCAGCTGCTGTCGGAGGCCCGCTCGAAGGCGGACGCGATGGTCAACGAGGCGCGTGCCCGTGCCGAGACGATGCTCAACGACGCGCGCACCAGGGCTGAGACGATCGAGCGGCAGTCCAGGGACAAGGCCACGGCGCTGGAGCGGGAAGCGCAGCGCAAGTACACCGAGCAGATGAACAACCTCAACGCCGAGAAGGACGTGCTCAGCAAGAAGATCGAGGAGCTGCGCACGATCGAGCGGGAGTACCGGACTCGGCTGCGTGGGTTCTTGGAGTCGCAACTGCGTGAACTGGACGACCGGGGATCGGCGGCACCCGCATCGGCGGCGGGCAAAGGTGATCCGGCGCAAAGCGGCCAGGGGTACAACTTCGGACCACGCGCCGAAGCGGGCTAGCGCCTGACCGGCGGTAGCCGGACGTCAGGTCTTTGCCGGGGATGGCGGCGGAGAACGCCATCCCCTTTGCGCTGCCCGCGATGGTCGTCGTGATGTAATTCGGCGTGCTCTTCTTCGTCCTGATCCTGGTTCTGGCGGCGCTGGGTGCGCTGATCGCCGCGCTGGTCACCACCAAGTCGCTGTTCGCCTGGGTTTCGATCGGTTTCTCCGCTGCCGCCGCGCTCGGGTTGTTCGTCGACTGGATCAAGCGGCGGCGGGCCGCGCGGCGCGCGGGCGCCGACGGCGGTGACCGGCCGCCCGCCCCGGAGGACGAGTCCTCTACCCGATCGGGTGAAGCTGGGGGCGACGGCGGTGAGGTGTCCGCGACGACGGACGCGACCGAGGACGCCGAGGAAGCAGCAGAGAAGGCGGGCGACACCACGGGCAAACCGCAAGCAGGCTCGGACACCGAGGCTGCCGCCGGCCCGGCCGCTGCGGGGCTCCCGGCAGATCTGCCCGGCGAGGAGGAGACCGACGCTGCCGACGTGCTGATCGTCTGCGAGCTGTCCGACGAAGTGCTCGTGATCGACGAGCAGCCGCGGTATCACCTCGCCGCGTGTGGCTGGCTGACCGGCAAGGAGACCATCCCGATCGCCGTGTCGGAAGCGCGCGAGCTCGGGTTCACGCCGTGCGCCCGGTGCCGTCCGGACGCTACGCTGGCCGAGCGGGCCCGCCGCAAGCGGGTTGCGGACACCGGCTAATCTTGTTGCATCGGCGATGATCCGGCCATCACCGGGGAGCTTCCGGAAGAACGGGCCCGCGCGGCCTCAGTAGAACCGGACGGGTACGGCCCGTCACAGCCGTTCAATGAGGGGTTCGGGCGTTCTTTGTGCCCGGGCAAGCGGGGTGGTACCGCGGAGCGCCACGAGTGCGCGCCGTCCCTGCGTCAACGTTACCGGCGTTCACCGCCGCACTGCGTCGCAGCGAACCGCGAGGAGCACCCGTGCCGTACCCGAAGAACACAGACGCTGGCAAGGCCACCACGAGCACCGAGGCCGCAGGCGTTCCGGTGCAGCCGTCGTTTCCCGAGCTGGAGCGGGAGGTCCTCGACTACTGGGCCAAGGACGGCACGTTCGAGGCCAGCGTGCAGGCACGCGAAGCGGGGGAGAAGGGCAGCAACGAGTACGTCTTCTACGACGGCCCGCCGTTCGCCAACGGCCTGCCGCACTACGGCCACCTGCTGACCGGCTACGTCAAGGACGTGGTGCCGCGCTACCAGACCATGCGCGGCCGCCGGGTGGAGCGCCGCTTCGGCTGGGACTGCCACGGCCTGCCCGCCGAGGTCGAGGCGGAGAAGCAGCTCGGCATCAAGCACAAGAACGAGATCGAGCGGATGGGCATCGCCGCGTTCAACGATGCCTGCCGCAGCAGCGTGCTGCGCTACACCCGGGAATGGCAGGACTACGTCACCCGGCAGGCCCGCTGGGTCGATTTCGCCAACGACTACAAGACGCTCGACCTGGACTACATGGAGAGCGTCATGTGGGCGTTCAAGACCCTGTGGGACAAGGGCCTGATCTACGAGGGCTTCCGGGTGCTCTGGTACTGCTGGCGGTGCGAGACGCCGCTGTCGAACACCGAGACCAAGATGGACGACGTCTATCTGGACCGGCAGGACCCGGCCGTCACCGTGGGCCTGACCGTGACCTCGGACGACGAGCGGCTGGACGGGGTGCGGGCGCTGGTCTGGACGACCACCCCGTGGACCCTGCCGTCGAACCTGGCCGCCGCGGTGCACCCGGACGTGCGCTACGTGGTGGTGCGCGGCCAGGACGGGCAGCGGTACCTGCTGGCCGAGGCGCGGGTGGCCGCCTACGCCCGTGAGCTGGGCGAGAACCCGGAGGTGCTGGCGGCGTTCACCGGCCGCGAGCTGGCCGGCACCCGCTACGTCCCGGTGTTCGACTTCTTCGCGGGCCAGCAGCCGAACGCCCACCAGGTGCTGCTGGCCGACTACGTGACCACCGAGGACGGTACGGGCATCGTGCACATCGCGCCCGCCTACGGTGAGGAGGACAAGGAGGTCACCGACGCCGCCGGGATCGAGGTGGTCACCCCGGTCGACGAGCGCGGCGTGTTCGACTCCCAGGTGCCGCCGTACGAGGGCATGCAGGTCTTCGAGGCCAACCCGCACATCATCGCCGACCTGAAGAAGCGCGGGGTGGTGCTGCGGCACGAGACCTACGACCACGCCTACCCGCACTGCTGGCGCTGCGAGAGCCCGCTGATCCAGCGCGCGGTGTCGTCCTGGTTCGTCGCGGTGACCAAGTTCCGCGACCGCATGGTCGAACTGAACAAGCAGATCAACTGGGTGCCGGGGCACATCAGGGACGGTCAGTTCGGCAAATGGCTGGAGAACGCCAGGGACTGGTCGATCTCCCGCAACCGGTTCTGGGGCTCGCCGATCCCGGTGTGGAAGTCGGACGACCCGAAGTACCCGCGGGTGGACGTCTACGGTTCGCTGGACGAGCTGGCGCGCGACTTCGGCGTGCGGCCGGAGGACCTGCACCGGCCGATGATCGACCAGCTGACCCGCCCGAACCCGGACGACCCGACCGGCAAGTCCATGATGCGGCGGGTGCCCGAGGTGCTGGACTGCTGGTTCGAGTCCGGCTCGATGCCGTTCGCCCAGGTGCACTACCCGTTCGAGAACGCGGAGTGGTTCGAGCACCACTACCCGGGCGACTTCATCGTCGAGTACAACGGCCAGACCCGCGGCTGGTTCTACACGCTGCACGTGCTGGCCACCGCGCTGTTCGACCGGCCGGCGTTCCGCAACTGCATCGCGCACGGCATCGTGCTGGGCGACGACGGCCAGAAGATGTCCAAGTCCCGGAAGAACTACCCGGACGTCAACGAGGTGTTCAACCGGGACGGCTCGGACGCCATGCGGTGGTTCCTGATGTCCTCGCCGATCCTGCGCGGCGGTGACCTCATCGTCACCGAGCGGGGCATCCGGGACGCGGTGCGGCAGGCCGTGCTGCCGCTGTGGAACTCGTACTACTTCCTGGTGTTGTACGCCAACGCCGAGGGCATCGAGGGCCGGTTCCGCACCGACAGCCAGCACGTGCTGGACCGCTACATCCTGGCCAAGACGCACGAGCTGGTCACCGACGTGCAGGCTCAGCTGGACGCGCTGGATCTGGCCGGAGCATGCCAGACGGTGCGTGAATTCCTCGAAGTGCTGACCAACTGGTACGTGCGCCGCTCGCGGGACCGGTTCTGGGCGGGCAAGCAGGACGCGGTGGACACGCTGCACACCGTGCTCGAGGTCACCTGCCGGGTCGCTGCTCCGCTGCTGCCGCTGACCACCGAGGCGGTCTGGCGCGGGCTCACCGGCGGCCGGTCGGTGCACCTGACCGACTGGCCGACCGCCGAGGAGCTGCCCAGCGACGCCGCGCTGGTCGGCGCCATGGACCGGGTGCGCCAGGTGTGCTCGGCGGCGTCGGCGCTGCGCAAGGCGAACAAGCTGCGGGTCCGGCTGCCGCTGCGCAAGCTGCTCATCGCGGCCGAGGACGTGGAGCGGCTGGCGCCGTTCGCCGACATCGTCCGCAGCGAGGTCAACGTCAAGCAGGTCGAACTGACCACGGACGTGGCCGCGCACGGCGCGTTCCAGGTGGCGGTCAACGCCCGGGTGGCGGGCCCGCGCCTGGGCAAGGACGTGCAGCGCGCGATCAAGGCGGTCAAGGCGGGGCAGTGGTCCGAGCTGCCCGGTGGCGGCATCGTGGCCGACGGCGTCGAGCTGCGCGAGGAGGAGATCGAGCGGCGGCTTGTGTCCACCGATCCGGGTGCCGCCGGTGCGTTGCCCGGCAACTCCGGTCTGGTGGTGCTGGACACCGAGGTGACGCCGGAGCTGGCCGCCGAAGGGCTGGCTCGCGACGTGATCCGGGTGGTGCAGCAGGCCAGGCGGGACGCGGGCCTGGAGATCACCGACCGGATCGCGCTGACCGTCCAGGCGCCGGACGAGGTGCGCAGCGCGGTGCAGGCGCACGAGGAGTTCGTGCGCGGCGAGACGCTCAGCCAGCAGGTCAGCTACGGCACGGTCGACGGTGGCTTCGCCGGCTCGGTCGGCGACGGCCTGGACGTCCGGGTCGCGGTCACCAAGATCACCTAGACCGCTCGGTCCGACCCAGGCCGCCAGTCAGTCGTGGTCGGCCGGAGCGCCGCGCCGACGCGCGGGTAACGCTTTTGATCGCGATACCGTCTCGGCGTCGTGCCGCGGTTCAGCCGCGGTCGCGCCGGTGGCACACTGGCGGCACCTCGCTGAACTTCGCTGAATGGCGACGCCCGACGTGCCGGGGAGGTGAGCAGGCGTCGTGCAGTCCGACCGCCGCTGGGCCATCATCGCCATCGTCGCGTTGGTGGCCGGTTTCGTGGGCGCTGGTGTCGTTGTGCTGCGCAACGAACTCGAAGCGGACGACGACCGGCGGCCGCCCGGTGCGTGGGAGATCGCCTGGCAGTACGTGACCGCGTTCGACGACCGGAAGGTCTCTGCGGCGGCCGAGCTGACCACCGACCCCGCCGCGGCCAAGACCACGCTGCGCCGGATCTTCCGCAAGCTGCCCGACGTGACGGTGTCGTCGGCGCTGGGTGAGGTGAAGACGAACGGTGCGAAGGCGTCGGCCGTGGTCGCCGTCGAGTGGACGTTCGCCAACGACCGCACGTTCAGTTACCGCACCACGGTCCCGCTGGTTCAGCGGGACGGCAGCTGGCTGGTGGACTTCTCGCCCGCGGTGGTGCATCCCGAGCTGGAGGAGGGGCAGCACCTCGCGCTCGTCGACGGTGTCGACGTGCCCGCCGTGGTCGACGCCTCCGGTCGTCCGCTGCTGGTGTGGGGCGAGGTCGGGCCGAAACCGGTGCATCCGCACCGCGCCAAGCTGTTGCTGCCCGCCATGCTCGCCGAGGCGCAGGAACGCCAGCCGCCGGAGCGATGGGCGGTCGCGGCGATGAAGGGCAAGAAGCGGGTCAGGTTCCTCTCCGGCGACGGGCCGAAAGGCGGCAAGCCGCTGCCCACCACGCTGAGCATTCCACTGCAGGACGCCGCCCAGTCGGCCGTGGACAGCCAGGGCAAGCCCGCCGCGTTGATCGCGTTCCGGCCGTCCACCGGCGCACTGCTGGCGGTCGCGCAGAACGAGCACGTCGACCAGGGACCGATCTCGCTGAGCGGGCTGTACCCGCCGGGCGAAGAAGTGTTCTCCCTGGTCACGCTGGCCGCTGATGGTGATTCGGCGGCGGCGATCGCGCGTGCCGCCAGCAGCCTGGGGTGGAATGCCGACTTCGAGATCCCGGGGATCGGCACCGAGGCGGGTGCGGTACGCAAGGCGGACGACGCCGCGACGCTGATGGAGCAGCGCAAGGGACAGGGCGACGTGTTCGTCAGCCCGTTCGGGCTTGCCCTCGTGGTATCAACCGTGGCGGCAGGTGAGCCGGTGACGCCGCAGTTCTGGCGTGCCCATCCCACCAAGGTGCTGAGCGGCTACCAGGCGCCCGACAAGGAGACGGTGGCCGCCCTGCGGGAGTACATGCGGGCTGTGGTCACCGACGGGCGGGCGTCCTCGCTGAAGGCGCTCGACAAGGAGGGGGCCGAGGTCCACGGGGTGACCGGCACGGCACGGGCCGGTCACGGTGTGCGGCACAGCTGGTTCGCCGGATACGCGGGCGATCTCGCTTTCGCCGTGCTGGTGGAGGACGGCGGCACGGAGACTCGTGCGCTGTCCGTCGCCGCGCGGTTCTTGCGGGCACAGCGATGACCCGGCGATCCAGCGGATCGGTCACCTCGGGGTGCGCGCCCCGGGCCTGGGTACTGTGCAAGGCATGACGAGCAGCGTGCGGTTCGCCGTCCGCGTCAAACCGAATGCCAAGCGGAACCATGTCGGTGGTGCCCGCGGAGACGCCCTCGTCGTGGCCGTCACCGCACCCGCGGTGGACGGCAAGGCCAACGAGGCGGTCACCAAGGCGTTGGCCGCCGCGTTCGACGTGCGGCGGCAGCACGTGCACATCGTCACCGGGCTGCGTGGCCGGGACAAGGTCGTGGAGCTCGACCCGGCACCGCCGGAGGCGGAGCGTCGCCTGGCCGAACTGCTCCGGGACGAGCGACGTTGAGCCACACCAGACGGAAGATGCCCTTTTGTCCATGGCTTCGGCCGCATCCCCGTCAGTGAGGCTCGCGCTGGCTTCGCCAGGATCACGGACGTGCGGAGTACGGCGACGAGGCCATCCAATGTGACGAAGAACGACCTCCGCGCCCGTCGCCGTGGTCCCTGCCGAGGCAGCGGAGCTTCTCGGACACCTCGAGGATCTGCTGGACCTGCGCAAGGTGAGCGAGGTGCTTGCCCGTGTCGAAGCAGGTTCCGAAGAGCGTATGCCGGTCCAGTGCCCGCACTCCTCGCCGTGAGGGCTGAGCAGGACACGAGATCGAGCTCACCCGTACTGCAGACAAGTGACGAGAGGCTGGCAAAAGGTCAGCCGAGCCACGCGAAAGCCATCGAAGACGCAAGCGGGGCGCTCGCCGCAGACCCCGGCCGCCTGGTTGCACACCGCTGACCGGGCAAGAATCTCCGCGACGTGTGGCGTGTCCGGGTCGTCGGCTATCGCTTTTGTTACCAGGTCGACGACGGTGCCTTGCTCACAACTTGTCGTCACCGTGCGTACTCGGGATGGCCTGTGTGACCTTGTGCGGCGCGTTCTCGGCCGATGACCCCTGTATGGCATCGAGCTCTGCGCGGCTGTTGCCCATCGGTGACGGCCTGGCTGCTTTCGTCGACGGCCAGCATCGACCAGGGCGCGGCTGTCACCCACAGGGTGTCAGCAGATCGGCGCGGCGAACACGGTCAGGAAGAATGCGCGTCCGGTTGCGGCCGCTGACGGTGTTCGTCTAGCCGTGTTGGCGAAGTCAACGCATTGCGTGCGTCCAGATCGCGTGAGCGATGGCGTCGGCGTTCCGCTCCAGCGCTTCGGTGTTGATGTTGTCCAGATCGTCGCAGCTGCGGTGGTAGCAGGAGTCGAATGCCTCCCCGGCGATGCCACCCCACTTCTCCGCCTGGGCCGCGGTCTTCCTGCCTTCCGCCCCGGTGAACATGCCCGCCGTGGGAATGCCGGCGGCGGCGAACGCCGCATGGTCGGAGCGACCGCCGATGTCGATGTCCTCGGTCGGCACGCCGAGGGCGGCGAAGTAGTCGTTCAAGGGTCGCTGCAGCTCCGCCGACCCGTCCGGCTGGCCGTCCGGGGAGTAACCGAAGTAGCCGGCGTTCGGCGATCCGATCATGTCGAAGTTGAGGTAGCCGACGATGGCCGCCTTCTCCTCGGCCGAGAGCGAGTCGACGTAGTACCTGGACCCGACCAAGCCCAGCTCTTCGGCGCCCCACCAGGCGAAACGCAGCTTCTTGACCGGGCGCAGGTCCTGTTCGGCGATGGTGAGCGCCACTTCCAGCAGGGCGGCGCTGCCCGAGCCGTTGTCGTTGATGCCCGGCCCCGCGGTGACCCCGTCCAGGTGGGAGCCCAGCATCAGCACCTGGCCGGTGGACCCGGCAGGCCACTCCGCGACGAGGTTGTATCCGGTTTCGCCGAGGAACGCGAATTCCTGCACGGTGGTGGTGTAACCCGCGGCGTCCAGCAGGCCTTGCAGGTAGTCCACCGACGCCTTGAATCCCGGTGTGCCGTGCGCACGATTGCCGTGGGTGTCGGCGATGGCCTGCAACTCGGCCAGGTGCGCCTGCACTTTGGCCACCGGGATGTCCGGCGCCGCCGTCGCCGGCGCCGTGATCGTCGCGGTGGGCACGGCGGCGGCACCCGCCGATGCGAACAGGGCGCTTGCCAGGACCAGCGCCTGTACGCTGCGGGTGAGTGTCCTGCGCGTGCTCATCGGACCCCCTCGGTCGGCCGCCGGAAACAGTGACCATGACAGATCCGGCAGGCGCTGCGGTACCGCCTTTTGGTCCAGATCCCCGGACAGAGCACGCGGCTTCAGGCGCCCGCGCCGGGCCGGCGAACGTCGCGGTGATCCGGTGCCCGGCACGTGTGGACCGGGTGTGCGGCTCGGTCGTACACGTGGCGGATTCGTGTTGATCGGGTGTGCGGCACGTGGTGAACACGTGTGCAGTTAGTGTTGAGTAGTGGGCGAAACACAGCTTCCCCCGCGACGCGTGGGCCTGGTAGCGGCCGTCGCCGCGGTCGTGCTGGTGCTCGACGTCGTCACCAAGGTCATCGCCGTCGACGCGCTGGAGGGCCGCGAACCGGTGCGCGTGCTCGGCGGGCTGGTCTATCTCCAGCTGCTGCGCAATCCCGGCGCCGCGTTCTCCATGGCCACCGGCATGACGTGGGTGCTGGCCCTGGTGGCGATCGGCGTGGTGGTCGCGATCGTCTGGCTGGCCCGCAAGCTCCGGTCCACCGGCTGGGCCATCGGGCTCGGCCTGGTGCTCGCGGGTGCGCTGGGGAACCTGGTCGACCGGATCTTCCGGGCGCCAGGGCCGCTGCAGGGTCACGTGGTGGATTTCGTGTCGGTGTTCGCCCCGAACGGCGAGGTGTGGCCGGTGTTCAACGTGGCGGATTCCAGCATCGTCGTCGGCGGGATCCTCATCGTCCTGCTCACCTTCCTCGGATACGAGTACGACGGCACCAACAGCAGGAAGAAGCCGCGCGAGGACCGCCCGGCCGAAGTCGGTGAAGCCCCGGAGGCGCAGTGACGTTCCCGTCTTCGCACCGAAACCGCATGCTCCCGGTTCCGGACGGCCTCGACGGGATGCGCGTCGATGCCGGCCTGGCCCGCTTGCTCGGACTGTCCCGCACCGTGGTGGCCGAGCTGGCGGCCAACGGTGACGTGCTGCTGGACGGCAAGCCGGCCGCCAAGTCGGACCGGCTGCGCGCGGGCGGCCTGCTCGAGGTGACCATGCCGGAGCCGGAACGCCCGCCGGCCGTCGAGCCCGTGCTGGTGGACGGGCTGCGGGTGTTGCACGAGGACGACGACATCGTGGTGGTCGACAAACCGGTCGGGGTCGCCGTGCACCCCAGCCCCGGCTGGACCGGGCCGACGGTGGTCGGCGGGCTGGCCGCGGCAGGCATCCGCATCGCCACGTCCGGTGCCGCCGAACGGCAGGGCGTGGTCCATCGCCTCGACGCGGGCACCACCGGCGTCATGGTGGTGGCCAAGAGCGAGCACGCCTACACGGTGCTCAAGCGCGCGTTCAAGGAGCGCAAGGTCGACAAGGGGTATCACGCCCTGGTGCAGGGGCACCCCGACCCGACGCAGGGCACCATCGACGCGCCGATCGACCGGCATCCGCGCCACGACTACAAGTTCGCTGTCGTGGCGGGCGGGCGGCCGAGCGTCACGCACTACGAAGTGATCGAGGCGTTCCGGGCGGCGTCGCTGGTCGCGGTGCGGCTGGAGACCGGGCGCACCCACCAGATCCGGGTGCACTTCTCCGCGCTCCGGCATCCGTGCGTCGGTGACCTGACCTACGGCGCGGACCCGGTGCTGGCCCGCAAGCTCAACCTGAACCGGCAGTGGCTGCACGCCAGGAGCCTGGGCTTCGCCCACCCCGCGGACGGCCGGTACGTCGAGTTCCGTTCCGAGTACCCGCCGGATCTCGCGGCCGCGCTCGAACAGCTGCGAGCGGAGTCGTAGCGCCGTCAGTCCTCGATGGTCCAGGTGAGCGTGCGGGCGTCCGGTTCCGGGCGTGGACTCCACCGCACGGCGGTCACCCTGGTCGATTCCGGCAGGATGTACACGGTGTGCCCGCCCAGTGTCTCGCCCGGCTGCACGCCGATCTTGTGCGGCGGCCGGGACGTCAGCGCCACCGGGGCCTTGGCGATCGCCGACCCGTCCGCGGTGATCAGCTCCAGGTAGTTGTCCGGCAACGACATGTACGGGATCGACCCGGTGTTGGTGATCTCGGTGTGCACCACCACGGCCCGCTCACCGGGCTCCAGACGGTATCCGGCGGCCCCGAACAAGTAGTCGGCCGGATCCTGCACCTCGATCAACTGCACCGTCAGTTGCTCGCCCTCCAGCCCCTCGGTGCGCAGCGCGTCCCCGACCTTGCCGGTACGTGGCCCGGACGGCGGGCTCGCCGCGTGGCTGGTGAGTGAGTCCTGGTCGCCGCGCGCCCACGCCGCGGTCTGCGGCGGCCCCCACGTGCTGATCACCGGGTCCGGCTGGGCCGGTACGGGCGACTGCGCCGGGTGGCCGGGCGCCCCGGCGGGCACCGGCTGGGAGACACCGGGGTGCTGGTAGGCGCCGGGCGGGCCGGGATGGCCGCCGCCGTGGGCGGGAACCCGATGCGGGCCCGAGGGCACCCGGTGCGGGCCCGAGCCCTGCGGCTGGGCGGGAAAGCCGCCGCTCGTCGGGCCGTACGGCTGGGCGGGCTGGGCCGGGTGGGCGCCGGAGGGCGGGCCGTGCCAGGCTCCGGCCACCGCGGCGCGGATGCCGCGCGGGTCGCACTCCACTCCGACCAGCAGCGGGAGCCCGCTGCCGGACAGCGTGATCAGCCGGGTGGCGGCCTCGCGCGGATCCATCCCGACTTTGGCCGCCAGTTCGTGCACGGCGGCTTTGCCCATGTCCGCCAGCGCCGCCAGCAGACGAGCATCCATCGGATCGGTCACGGCCACGGTGAAGACGCTACAGCAGCGCTCGCGAGCGAGTGGGATGCCACGGCGCGGAGATAAGCTCGTCGGCAGGCGTCACGGTGATCTCCGAGGAGAACGATGAGCGACAACACCCCTGCTCCGTCAGCGCCGGAGGGCGAGCAAGCCCGCGCGCTGGCCGACGAGCTGCTGCAGGTGCAGTTCGACATCGACCCGGTCTGGCCGGCCATGCTCGGCATCGACACCAGCCGGGCGGGCCTGGGTGCCATCACGGAAGAGGAGGAACAGCGCGGCGCCGACGCGGTACGGGACGTGCTGCGCCGGGCACGCGAGCTGGAGCCGACGGAGCCGGAGGACCGGCTGACCCGGGACGTCGTGATCTCGCTGGCCCAGGCGCACCTGGACCGGGTCGCCGCCCGCGAGGTGGAGTACACCGTCACCGACATCTTCGTGGCCCCCGCCGTCGGGATGCTGACCACGCTGCCGATGCTGCAGATATCCGGCCCCGAGCACGCCGAGTCCTACCTCGGGCGGCTGCGCGACGTGCCGCGTTACCTGGCGGGAGCGCTGGAGCGGCATCGCGCGGGTGTGGCGGCGGGCCGGGTGCCGGTCGCGCACCTGGTCGATGCGGCCGTGCGGCACCTGGACCGGCACCTGTCCGATCCGGGCAACGACCCGCTCGCCCGCCCCGCCCCGCCGGACGGCGTGGACGTGGGGGACTTCCACGCCGAGCGGGAGCGGCTGTTGCGCGACGTGGTGCGCCCGGCGATCCGGCAGTACCGCGACGGGCTCGTCGAGCACATCGTCCCGCACGCCCGCCCGGAGGACAAGCCGGGCCTGGCCTGGCTGCCGGACGGCGAGCGGATCTACCGGTTGCTGGCGGGCGTGCACACCACCGTGGACCGTGATCCGGCCGAGCTGCATCAGGTCGGGCTGGACCTGATCGACCGGCTGGCCGGCGAGTACGCCGAGGTGGGCTCGCGGGTGTTCGGCACCACCGACCTCGGCGAGATCTTCCACCGGCTGCGCACCGATCCGGCGCTGCGCTGGTCGTCGGCCGAGGAGCTGATCGAGCACGCCAACGCCGCCATCCGCCGCGCCGAGCAGGCCGCGCCGCAGTGGTTCGGGCGGATCCCCACCCAGCCGTGGGTGGTCGAGGAGGTGCCTGCCGCTGCCGCACCCGGCGCCCCGGCCGCCTACTACATGGCGCCGTCGGCCGACGGCAGCCGTCCCGGTACCTACTTCGCCAACACCTACCAGGTCACCGAGCGCTTCAAGCACACCGCCGAGGTGACCGCGTTCCACGAGGCCATCCCCGGGCACCACTTCCAGATCAGCCTGGCGCTGAGCCTGGACGACATCCCGCTGCTGCGGCGGGTCAACGGGTTCACCGCCTACGTGGAGGGCTGGGGCCTGTACACCGAACGGCTGGCCCAGGAGATGGGCCTGTACTCCGGTGACGTGGCGCTGCTCGGCATGCTCAGCATGGACTCGCTGCGGGCCGGGCGGCTGGTGGTGGACACCGGCCTGCACGCCAAGGGCTGGAGCCGCGAGCAGGCGATCGACTACCTGCGCACCAACAGCCCGATGCCGTTGGTGGAGATCGAGGCGGAGGTGGACCGCTACATCGCCTACCCCGGCCAGGCGCTGTCGTACATGGTCGGGCGGCTGGAGATCCTGCGGATGCGCCAGGCGGCCGAGCGGCGGCTGGGGGACCGGTTCGACATCCGGGCATTCCACGACGTCGTGCTGGGCAGCGGCGCGGTGCCGCTCGGCGTGTTGGACACCCTGGTCGGCGAGTGGGTCGAGCGGCAATGAGCACCGGTTGGGGCCCGCGCGAGGAGATCGCCTCGCTCGCCGACGAGCTGGTGGCCGCCCGCTTCGAGGCCTATCCGATCGAGGCGTCCCTGCTGGGGCTGCCCGGCCCGCATCACCGGCTGACCGACTACTCGGTGCAGGGCAGGCAGCGCACCAAGAACGCGGTGCTGGCCATCGCGCGGGCGGCGACGGCGGTCGACCCGACCGTGCTCACCGAGCAGGAGCGGATCACCCGCGAGCTGATCGTGCAGCAGGCGATGGCGCTGGTCGCGGAGATCGACGTACGCAGCGAGGAGTTCTCGGTCAGCGACGGGTTGTCCTCGCCCGCGCTGTGGCCGCTCATCGCCCTGCCGATCATCACGCTGACCGACGGCGAACTCGCCGAGGGCTACCTGGAACGGCTGGCCGCCCTGCCCCGGTACCTGGAGATGGTGGCGGCGCGCCAGCGTTCCGGGATCGAGCACGGCCTCGCCCCGCCCGGTTTCCTGGTGCGCGCAGGCATCGCCTACGTCGAGCGCTATCTGGGCTCCCGGCAGGATCCACTGGGTGCGGTGACCGCGCAGGAACCGGTCAGCGGGTTCGAGGAGCGTCGCGACAAGCTGGTCGCCGACGTGGTACGGCCGGCGTACGCCCGCTACCGGCAATTCCTGGTCGACGAGCTGCTGCCCGCGGCGCGGCCCGACGGCCAGGCCGGCCTGTGGTGGCAGCCCGAGGGCGAGACCCGCTACGCGGCGTTGATCCGGGTGCACACCACCACCGAGCGCAGCGCCGACGAGTTGCACCAATCCGGCCTGGCCATCCTGGACAAGCTCAACGCCGAGTACGCCGCGCTCGGCAAGAAGGTCTTCGGCACCAGCTCGATCGAGGACATCTTCCACCGGCTGCGCTCCGATCCGGCCCTGCGCTGGGCGGACGGGGGCGAGATGCTGCACGCGGCCCGGCAGGCGATCGCGCGTGCCGAGCAGGCCGTGCCGTCGTGGTTCGGCCAGGTCCCCACGGACAGGATCGAGGTGCGGCCGGTGCCCGCGGCGGAGGCGAGCGGCGGCTCCACGGCGTACTACACCGCTCCGCCGCTGGACGGCTCCCGGCCCGGCATCTACTACCTCAACGTCACCGACGCCCCGCAGCGCTACCGGTACCTGGCCGAGGCGATCGCCTTCCACGAGGCGATACCCGGCCACCATTTCCAGGTCACCACCGCCCGCGGGCTGAGCGAACTGCCGCTGCTGCGCCGCATCGCCGTGGTGAACGCCTACGACGAGGGCTGGGCCGTCTACGCCGAGCGGCTGGCCGACGAGATGGGCCTGTACACCGACGACGTGTCCCGGCTGGGGATGCTGGTGCAGGACTCGATGCGGGCCGCCCGGCTGGTGGTGGACACCGGCCTGCACGCCAAGGGCTGGAGCCGGGAACGCGCGGTCGGCTTCCTGCGCGAGCGGACCCCGATGGCCCCGCTGGAGATCGAGGCGGAGGTCGACCGCTACGCCGCGGTGCCCGCGCAGGCGCTGTCCTACATGGTCGGCCGGCTGGAGATCCAGCGCATGCGGGCCGGTGCGCAGGCCGTGCTCGGCAAACGGTTCGACATCAGGGCGTTCCACGACGTCGTGCTGGGCGCCGGGCCGCTGCCGATGTCGATCCTGGATCGGGTGGTGCAGGAGTGGGCCACCGGCTTGGCTTAGGTGTCACCGCGGCAGCAGGTCGACGGTTCCGGAGAAGCGCATGGCCCCGGCCAGCGGTTCGATCCGATCCACACGTGCCCCGGCGGGCAGCTCCGGCAGGTCGAACGTCCTGCCGACGCGGAGGATCTGGTCGAGCACGGCGGGCGGCGGGAATCGCGGCAGCGCGACGTCGATGCCGATGAGGTCCAGCAGTGGCACCTTGGCCGGAGTGGTCGGGGCGACGTGCACCCGGTGCACCCCGTCCATCCGCACCACCGTGTCGATCGGCAGGCCGGCGACGGTGTGCAGCGTGACGCCGTGCTCGGTGACCGACATCCTGGCCACGCCGGGCGGCAGCGGGATCAGCGCGGTGAGCTGGTCCTCGCCGAGCTGCGCGGTGAACCGGGCCGCACCGATGGACAGTGCGGGCTTGCGCCACGTCATCGTCAGCCGGACGTCCCGCACGACGACGTGCAGATGATCGATCTTGCCGTCCGCGTCGCCGATCGGCACCCCGTCGGCCCGCAGCTCGACGCGGTCGACGTGCCGTCTGAGCGCGCGCCGGGCGAGTGTGCGCGGCGGCGGGTCGAGCGCCACGTGGTCGGCGCGCAGCACGGTCATCACCGACTGCCGCACGGTCTCGAACAGGTCCACTGATCACCCGAGCTGACACGATCCGGCAAAACCAGGCGAGTATAGGTCCGCCCGGGTCATCCTGCCGCGCTCGCTGACGGCACGGACAGTGGTTGTGGGATGCTGCACTCGTGGCTGAGCAGGCAGAGGCTGTGCCGGAGACCCCAGCGATCGACCTCGTCGACGAGACGTTCATCGCGGTCCCGCCCGCCACCGTGGCGGCGGTGTTCAAGGATCCGCGCTCGTGGCGGCATTACTGGCCGGACCTGCACCTGACCGTCTACGCCGACCGCGGCGACGAAGGCCTGCGCTGGACCGTGTCCGGGGCTCTGGTGGGCACCATGGAGGTGTGGTGCGAACGCGTGATGGACGGGACGGTGCTGCACTACTTCCTGCGTGCCGACCCGGTCGGTGCGCACACCCGGCGGCAGCTGGTCCGTGCCCGTGACCGCCGGGCGAAGGCCGCCAAACAACTCGCCTTGAACTTGAAGCTGACCTTGGAGGACGGCAGGCGCCCCGGGGTGCCGCCGACGCTGTAGCTGAGAGGATCCGCGTGCGAGTCCACGTCGTGTCCGACGTCCACGGCAACGCCAAGGCACTGGCCCGTGCCGCCGACCGCGCCGACGCCCTCGTCGTGCTCGGCGATCTGCTGGATTTCGTCGACTACCAGAACCATTCGCGCGGGATCCTCGGCATGCTCTTCGGTCCGGAGAAGGTGGCGACGTTCGCGCGGTTGCGGGCATCGGGCGACCGGGAGCGCACGGTGCAGTTCTCCCGCTCGCTGTGGGACAGCCTGCGTGATCCGGCCGCGGCGATCGAGGAAGCCATCCGGGCCCAGTACGACGAGCTGTTCGGGGTGCTCAACTCCTGTTCCGTGCCGGTGTACGCCACGCCGGGCAACGTCGACCTGCCTGCGCTGTGGCCGGAATACGCCGGGGAGAACGTGCGGGTGCTGGACGGTTCGGCGGTCACCATCGGAGGGTTGCGCTTCGGTTTCGTCGGCGGCACGCTGCAGCCACCCGGCTACCGGCCCCGTCCTGGGGCGGCTTGGCGGCCCTACATGCGCACCGTGGAGGAGTTCGGGGAAGTCATCGAGTCGCTGGGCGACGTCGACGTGCTGTGCACGCACATCCCGCCGCGGGTACCGGAGCTGACCTACGACGTGGTGGCCCGGCGGGTGGAGCAGGGAGCAGCCGGCGTGCTGGAGACGATCACGACGCGGCGGCCACGCTGGTCCCTGTTCGGCCACGTGCACCAACCGCTGGCGGCTCGCATGCGGATCGGGCAGACCGAGTGCTGCAACGTCGGGCATTTCCGCGCCGTCGAGCGGCCGTTCGTGCTGAAGTGGTGACCTGGGCGGCAGCGGCGGGCTGACCGGTTGCTGCAGGCCACCGGCGGCTGTGGGCACGCGGACAGGCAGGCCTGCTTGATCGCCGAGATCTCGAACTCCAGCGTCACCTTGTCGCTGACCAGCACGCCGCCGGTCTCCAGGGCGGCGTTCCGGGTGATGCCGAACTCCTTGCGGCTGATGGTGGTGCTGCCTTCGAAACCGATCCGCTGGTTGCCCGGCTCGGGCGCGCAGGCGTACAGCCATGCTGCGCGACCGGCCACTGGCACTTGGTGCACCGAAGCTTGCCGCCGGGGCGAACAGTCAGCGTGCGCCTGCGCACGTCGCACCTCCGCCGGTCACCAAGCGCAGTAGGCTCGGTACATGCCTGATGAGTCGACCCAGTCGATCGTGGTCGACGCCCCAGCGGATCGCGTCATGGCGGTGATCGCCGACCTGGAGTCCTACCCGGAGTGGGCCAAGGCGGTACGCCGGACCGAGGTGCTGGAGCGTGACGACCACGGACGGCCGTACCGCGTGAAGTTCACCTTGGACGCCGGCCCGGTCCAGGACGTGTACACGCTGTGCTACGACTGGGCGCCGGACGGCCTGCGCGTCAACTGGCACCTGGTCGAAGGGCAGATGCAGCGTGCGCAGAAGGGGGAGTACGCGCTGCGCCCGCTGGGTGACGGCTCCTCGACCGAAGTCACCTACACGCTGTCGGTCGAGCTCGCGCTGCCGATGATCGGCCTGCTGCGCCGCAAGGCGGAGAAGGTGATCATGGACATCGCACTCAAGGAGCTCAAGCGCAGGGCCGAGTCGAGCTGAGGGGACCATCGTGCGGTTGTTGCTGTTCACCGGGAAAGGTGGCGTCGGGAAGACGACGCTGGCCGCCGCGACGGGGGCCACGCTCGCCGCACACGGCCGTCGGACGCTGGTGATCTCCACCGATCCGGCGCATTCGCTGGCCGATGCCTACGGCGTTCCGCTGGGCCCGGAGCCGAAAGAGATCACCCGGCGGCTGGACGGCGTGCAGATCGACTCCCGCAACCTGGTCGATGCGGCGTGGGAGGACCTGCGGCGGCAGTTGCGCGACGCGCTGGCGGGCGCGGGGCTGGACGCGCTGGACGCCGAGGAGCTGACCGTGCTGCCGGGCATCGACGAGCTGCTGGCGTTGACCGAGGTCCGGCGGCTGGCGATGACCAAGCACTGGCACAGCGTGGTGGTGGACTGCGGCCCGACCGCGGAGACGCTGCGGCTGCTCGCCCTGCCCGAGGCCATCGCCGCCTACCTGCGGCGGCTCTACGGCTGGCAGCCGTGGCAGGGGGCGGGCAAGGTCAGCAAGGGCGTGGCCGGCTCGGTGGCCAAGCTCGGTGAGCACCTGGAGCGGCTGCGCGACCTGCTCACCGACCACGACGTGACCTCGGTCCGGCTGGTGCTCACCCCGGAGCGGGTGGTGGTGGCCGAGACCAGGCGGACGCTGACCGCGCTGGCGCTGCGCGGGATCAAGGTGGACGGCCTCATCGCCAACCGGCTGATGCCCGCGCCCGGGATGTGGCGCGGCGGTGCGGCCAGCTGGCTGCGCGCCCGGCGCAAGCAGCAGGACGAGGTACTGGCCGAGCTGCGCGGGGTCGGCATGCCCGCGCTGACCGTGGTCGAGCACCGGGCCGAGGAACCGGTCGGCCTGGAGGCACTGGCGGACATCTCCGAGCAGCTGTACCGCGGCGGTGACCCGCTCGCCCCGATGGGCGGCAGGGACGCGGTGAGCGGCAAGGACACCACGGGTGAGGCGGCGATGATGCACATCACCGCCAACCCGCGCGGCGGCTACCGGTTGCGCATCGCGGTGCCGCTGGATCCGCGGACCGACGTCGACCTGGCCAGGGTCGACGATGACTTGGCCATCACAATCGACGGTTTCCGTCGCCTGGTCGCGTTGCCGAGGCTGTTACGATCCTGCGCGGTCGTGGGCGCGGAATCCGACGCCGAAGGCATAGTGGTCCATCTTGCCGAACCGGAGGAGATCCGATGAGCACTGCCGGTGCCGACAAAGCGGACACCGCGGCCGCCGGAAACCCCGCCGGGACGCTTGGCCACGAGCTCAAGCTGCTGGTCGAGATGGTCCTGGAACGGTCCGCGCCCTGGCTGGAGCGGCTCCGTGCGGGTGACCACCCCGATCTGGGGGAGCACTCGGCGGAGCGGCAATGTGTCAGTTGGTGTCCGATCTGCACCGCGGTCAGCATTGCCAAAAGCCAGGGGCCGGAATTCAGCGCCAGGGCGTGCGAGCAGGCCGCCCAGGCCGTGTCCCTGCTCCGCGCGGTGTTGGCCGACCGCTGGCATCCGGAACAGGGCGTGCACATGCCGGGCTTCGACCCACGGACTTCCGGCAACGGGTCGGCGGCGTCGTCGGCGTCGGCACCCCCACCCGCTGCGGGGACGCCGCGCACGCCTGCCGCCGATGGGGAGGGCGGCGGAGGTCAGCGCCGGTCTTCGTCCCGCGTGCAGCGTGTCGCGGTGCGGAAGTCCGAGAACGGGGAGCGACTGCGCTGAACACAGTCACGATTGGGGTCGACGTCGGAGGAACGAGCATCCGGGCAGGGGTCGTCGATGAGCGCGGAGCGATCATCGACAGCTGCCGGGTGGCCACACCGGACGACGAAAGCACGCTGGAGAAGGCCATCGTCGGGGTCGTCACGCGGCTGCGCCGGGAGCACCCGGTGGCCGGGGTGGGGCTGAGCGTGGCCGGGTTCGTCGCGCCGGACGGCAAGACGGTGCAGTTCGCACCGCACCTGGCGTGGCGGCAGGCGCCGGTGGCGCAGCGAATATCCGCCCGCACCGAGTTGCCGGTGACCCTGGAGCACGACGCCAATGCCGCGGCATTGGGCGAGTACGTCTACGGGGCCGCGGCGGGCGCGTCGGTGGTGGCGTTGGTGGCGCTGGGCACGGGCATCGGCTGCGGCCTGCTGCTCGACGGCGAGATCTACCGCGGCGCCAACGGCGTGGCGCCGGAGCTGGGTCACCTCCGGCTCGTCCCGGACGGCCGCCAGTGTTCGTGCGGCAAGCGTGGCTGTTGGGAGCGCTACTGCAGCGGCACCGCGCTGGCCATGACCGCGCTGGAGCTGCTGTCCCGCTACCCGGGCCGATCGACCGTGCTGGCTCGTGAGGCCGCAGGCGATCCCGGTTCGGTGACCGGGCGGCGGGTCGCCGCGGCCGCCAGGGACGGCGACGAGATCGGCATGATGGCCATGGCCGACCTGGCCACGTGGCTGGGGGAGGGCCTGGCACTGGTCGCCGACGTCTTCGACCCGGAGATCATCGTGATCGCCGGCGGGGTGTCGGAGTCGGCGACGTTGTTCCTGGACGAGGCGCGCGAGCACTACGCCCGGGTGGTGACCGGGGCGGGCAACCGGCCGTTGGCGCGGATCCGTACCGCCCAGCTGGGCGACGACGCCGCCATCGTCGGCGGCGCGCTGCTGGCGCGGGAGGCGGTGTCCGGCGTGCCCGGCTCGTGGCGCAAACGGACGCGCAGGAACGGTTAGCGGCAGTGGCCAGCGGCGATGGCTTCGTCCGATGCGCGTGCGGCCAGTGGCACTGGGGCAGGTACGGCGCGGCGGGGCTGTTACTGAGCGATCCGGAGCGCAGGGTGCTGCTGCAGCACCGCGCCCGTTGGGTGCATCAAGGAGGCACCTGGGCGCTGCCCGGCGGCGCCCTGCGCCGCGCCGAGTTCCCGTGGGACGCTGCGGTGCGGGAAGCGGGCGAGGAAGCCGACGTCCCGCCCGACGCGGTGGAGCTGACCGCGAGCGTGGTGGTCGATCACGGGAACTGGCGCTACACCACGGTCCTGGCCACGGCCCGGCGGCCGGTGGCCGCGCGCGCTGTGTCCGCGGAGGCGGCGGGTATGCGCTGGGTGCCGGTCGAGGAGGTCGCCGGCTACCCGCTGCACCGGGACTTCGCCGCAGCGTGGCCCAAGCTGCGGGAACACGTGGGCAGGCGGCTGGTTCTGGTGGTGGACGCGGCCAATGTCATCGGGTCACGGCGCGACGGATGGTGGAAGGACCGGGCGGGCGCGGCCGCCCGCCTGCGCGACAAGCTGGCCCGCCTGGCGGGCGCGGGCATTCCGGCGGGTTACGACGGGTTGCCCGGCTGGGGCGAGTTCAGCTGGTGGCCGGACGTCCGGCTGGTCGTGGAAGGCGACGCCCGTACGACTGCGCCGGCCGACGGCGTCGAAGTCGTCGCCGCACCCGAGGACGGTGACTCTGCGATCGTGGCCGAGGTAGCTGCGGTCCGGTCCGAGCGCGCCGACGACCACCTGGTCGTGGTGACTGCGGATCGTCGGTTGCGCGCGCGGGTGGAAGAGGCCGGTGCCGTCGTCGTCGGGCCGCGCACCCTGAACGCGATGCTGGATGAGCTGGACTGACCCGTCAAACGCGCCACAGCGCCCTGGGCGCCGTGCGACGTGTCACACCGATCGTGCATTCCTAGTGACCGGCGAGCGCCACCGCGACCTGGGCGGCGAGCCGTGCGTTGGCCAGCACGAGTGCTTCGTTCACCCGCACGCTGACTCCTTCGCTGGCCCGGTGGAAGTGCTCCAGCATCGCCGGGGTCACGTCCGACCCTTGCACGCTGCGGTCGTGCAGCAGCGTCATCGCCTCACGCAGCAGCCGTTCGTGCAGCTCGTGGTCCATCTCGGCATCCGCAGGCACCGGGTTGGCCAGCAGCATCCCAGAGCTGCTGATCCGGCTATGCGCGGCGAACACCGCGGCGGCTTCCGCCGGGCTCTCGACCCGCCACGACACCCGGTGTCCTGAGGAGCGGAGATAGAACGCGGGAAAGTCGTCGGTGCGGTACCCGACGACGGGGACCGAACGGGTTTCCAGGGCTTCCAGCGTCGCCGGGACGTCCAGCACCGACTTCACGCCCGAGCTGACCACCAGCACCCCGGTCGTGGCCAGCGCATCGATGTCGGCGGAGACGTCCCAGCTCACCTGGCTGTCGCCGACCGGCCGGTGGACCCCGCCCAGCCCGCCGGTGGCGAAGACGCGGATGCCGGCGGCGTGGGCCAGTGCGGACGTGCTGGCCACGGTGGTCGCGCCGGTCCTGCCGAGGGCGACGGCCGGGCCGAGGTCGCGGGTGGACAGCTTCACCACGTCGTCGCCGGTGCACAAGGCGTGGATCTGATCGCCGGTCAACCCGACCGTCGGCGTGCCCGACAGCACGGCGATGGTGGCGGGTACGGCGCCCTCCGCTCGCACCACTTCCTCCAGGCGGCGGGCGATGGAGAGGTTGTCGCCCGGGGGAAAGCCGTGGGCCAGCAGGGTGGACTCCAGCGCGACGACCGGGCGCCCGGCGGCGACGGCGTCGGCGACCTCGTTCGACATCTCGATGCGCACGCACGCATCATGGCCCACCGGGCGATGATCGATGCGGCCGGTGCTCGATCGCGTGCCAAGGGCGCCGTCGGTACCCCGGCGGGCAGTTTTGGCGGGGCGCCCGGGTTGGTGTCGTCCGGAGGCCGGTGCTGCGGCGGCAGTTTTGGCGGGATGTCGAGTTCGTGGCAGGGGTGCTGCCGGTGCTGCGGCGGGCAGTTTTGGCGGGGCGCCCGGGTTGGTGTCGTCCAGAGCCCGGTGTGCGGCACAATGGACCCGTGGCTACTACTCAGGTTCTCCCCGACGTCGACACTCGACCGGAAGGCACCGACGCCACCGACAACGACTCGCCGGATCTGTTCCACTACGTGCGGAAGAACAAGATCGCCGAGAGCGCGGTGCTGGGTACCCACGTGGTGGCCCTGTGCGGTGAGGTGTTCCCGGTGACCAAGACGCCGAAGCCGGGGTCGCCGGTGTGCCCCCGATGCAAGGAGATCTACGAGAGCTTGCCGCCCGGCGGGGACGACAACGACTGATGTCGGCCGTGGCCAGGGGAGTCGCCCGGCAGTCCGCGGCCGTCTCGAGGCGCTGAACCCGGGTCGTCGGTGGTCGCTTCGCCCACCGGTGGCCGTTCGCCGTGCGGCGTCTGCTCCGGCTGATTCCTTTCCTGCGGCTGCGTGTCTTGACTCGGCGGCTGCGGCGGCGTGGCCGGATTTCGTGTCCGGGGCTGCGCGGCCTGATCCGATGTGGGCGGCTGCGCGGTCCGGCCTTCTGCCTGCGGCCGCGGGGCCTGTGCCTGGTTCGTGTCCTGTTCCGGCGGCCGGTTGGGCCTGCGCAGCGGCGCGGTGGTGCGTTCCCACAGGCTGCGGGCGTTGTCGGCCTTGAGCTTCTCGTTGGCCCGTTCCAGTTCGAGCTTGCGCCAGCGGCGGCGCTGCCGCCGGGTCGGCTTGGCAGGCCACAGCTCCTGGATCGCGCTGTTGAAGTACGCGCCGACCACGATGCCCATGCCGATGAAGAACAGGAACAGCAGGAACGCCACGAACGTGGCCAGCGCGCCGTAGGTGTAGCCGGTGGCGGTGATGATCTCCAGGTAGAACCGCAGGCCGGAGCTGGCCAGCAGGAAGATGATCATGGCCAGGACCGCACCGGGCAGCCCGCGATGCCACGGCAGCTTGCGCGGCAGTGCCACCTTGTACAGCGTGGCCAGCGCCAGCACGATCAACACGCCGAGGGTCGGGTAGTACAGGATCGACACCCAGGTGGCGATGTTGTCCCGGATGTCGGTGGGGAACAGCTCGGGCAGCAGCTCGGGGCCGATGGCGATCAGCGGCAGGCCGATGACCAGCAGGATCAGGCTGGCCACGTAGAGCAGCAGGGCGAAGATGCGCTGCCAGACGCTGTTGCGCACCCCGTACTGGTCGTGCGCCACGGTGATGGCGTCGACGAACGACGACATGGCGGACGAACCGGCCCACAGCGCGATCAGGAACCCGACCGAGGCGATCGCCGCCTTGCCCTCGGTGAGCATGTCCTCGACCGTGGGCTGCACGATGTTGCGGACCACCTCGTCGCTGAAGATGTTTTCGCAGATGGTGAGGATCTGCTGGCCGACACGGTCGGCGACGTCCCTGCCGAACCAGTCCTCGACGTAGCCCAGCAGGCCGAGCAGCCCGAGCATCAGCGGTGCCAGCGACAGGGCCTGCCAGAAGCCGGCTTCGGCCGACTCGGAGAAGAAGTTGCCGTCCCACGCCTTCTGCAGCGTGCGCCCGATCAGCCGCCCGACGCCCTTGCGGCGTTCCCGCGGCTGCTCGGCCGGCTTCCGCTCGCCCTGTGTCGTCATAGCGAGTCCAGCATGCTCCATTCGAGCCACTTTGGCTCGGTGACATTCTCGGCGTGTCCACCCGGACCGTCACGCACGGGTCCCAGGTACGCTCGTTCGGGCGCCCTCACGCACGCGCTCGACAGGCCGGTCGACGATGACGGCCGGCGAGCCGGCGCCTCAGAGCCTGTCATCACCGACGGTACCGGTCCGTGAGGGTCTTCGTCCGTCTGACGTGTGATGTTGCGCCCGTGCCGGGCACGAGCCTGCGAGGAGGATGGCTTGTCCCAGGACGCGTTCGTCGCGCCGGAACCAGCCCATGACGCCACCGCTCGTCCGCTGCGCGCCTGGCAGCGGCGTGCCCTGACCAAGTACCTGGCCACCAATCCGCGGGACTTCCTGGCGGTGGCCACGCCGGGGGCGGGCAAGACCGTCTTCGGGCTGCGCATCGCCGGGGAACTGCTGTCCGACCGCACGGTGGACGCGGTCACTATCGTCACGCCCACCGAGCATCTGAAACACCAGTGGGCGGCGTCCGCGGCCACGGCCGGGATCCCCATCGACTCGAACTTCCGCAACTCCGACGGCACCGTCTCGCCCGACTTCCGCGGCGTGGCGCTCACGTATGCCCAGGTGGCCGCGCACCCCACGCTGCACCGGGTGCGGACGGAGAACCGCAGGACGCTGGTCATCCTCGACGAGATCCACCACGGCGGTGACTCGCGTTCCTGGGGGGATGCGATCCGGGAAGCGTTCACCCCCGCGGTACGCCGACTGGCGCTGACCGGCACCCCGTTCCGCAGTGACGACTCACCCATCCCGTTCGTGCACTACGAGCCGACCGGCGACGGAGGCATGCGCAGCGTGGCCGACCACACCTACGGCTACGCCGAAGCACTCGCGGACGGCGTGGTGCGGCCCGTGGTGTTCCTGGCGTACTCGGGCGAGGCACAGTGGCGCACGAGCGCCGGGGAGGAGTTCACGGCACGCCTGGGCGAGCCGATGACGGCCGAGCAGACCGCCCGCGCGTGGCGTACCGCGCTGGATCCGCGCGGTGAGTGGGTGCCCGCCGTGCTGCACGCCGCCGACGTGCGCCTGGAGCAGCTGAGGGCGTCGGGCATGCCGGACGCCGGTGGCCTGGTCATCGCCAGCGATCAGGAATCGGCCCGCGCCTACGCGAAGCTGCTCCGCAGGGAGACGGGTGTGGACCCGGTGGTGGTGTTGTCCGACGACCCCACCGCGACGCGCAAGATCGGTGAGTTCGCCGAGTCCGACGACAAGTGGATGATCGCGGTGCGCATGGTCTCCGAGGGCGTCGACGTGCCCAGGCTGGCCGTCGGCGTGTACGCCACCAGCGCGTCCACGCCGCTGTTCTTCGCCCAGGCGGTGGGCCGCTTCGTACGGGCGCGCAAGCCGGGGGAGACGGCCAGCATCTTCCTGCCCAGCGTGCCGGTGCTGCTCGAACTGGCCAGCCAGCTGGAGGCGCAGCGCGACCACGTGCTGGGCAAGCCGCACCGGGAGAAGGACGGCTGGGACGACGAACTGCTCGCCGCCGCGAAAGCGCGCCGGGACGAGCCGGGGGAGCAGGAGAAGGGGTTCACCTCGCTGCACGCTTCGGCCGAGCTGGACCAGGTGATCTACGACGGCAACTCGTTCGGCACGGCCGCATTGGCCGGATCCGAGGAGGAGCAGGAGTACTTGGGCCTGCCCGGCCTGCTCGAGCCGGAGCACGTGCGGGCATTGCTGCGCAAGCGGCAGGAGGAACAGCTGGCTGCGGAGCGACGGAAGGCCAAGCAGGCCGCCAAGCAGGAGCCGGAGCAGAAACCGCGGCCTGCCGCGCCCGCCACCGCGGCGGAACGGCGCAAGGCGTTGCGCAAGGAGCTGAACGCCCTGGTGGGCCTGTATCACCACCGCACGGGCAAGCCGCACGGGCAGATCCACGCGGCGTTACGGGAGGCCTGCGGCGGGCCACCCACCGCCATGGCGACGATCGAACAGCTCGAGGAGCGGATCGCCACGCTGCGCAGCTGGTAGCGGCGGCCCGCGGCGTCGGCGGCCGGGTCCCGCGGCGCGCGGCCGCAGGGCGGGTTCCCACGGCCCCGCCCGTCGCGGGGCGAGCCACCGCGAGCGTCCGGCGAGCGGCCCCGGACACGGCGCGAGGCGGGGACCCGATGGGATCCCCGCCTCGCGGTAGGTCTTGCTCAGTGGTGGTCAGCCGTGCTGGATCTCGACCTCCAGCTCCTTGAGCTTGGCTTCGTGCTGGCGCGCGTGGTGTCCGCAGAACAGCAGCTCGCCGCCGGACGGAAGCACGGCGCGAACCTTGGCGGCCGCTCCGCAGCGGTCGCAACGGTCGAGGGCGGTCAGGGCGGGGCGGGTGAGTGTCGATGGGGTCATGAGGGTCTCCCTCCATCCGTCCCGGCATCGGCGATGCCAGCGCGTAACGCGGTGTGCGTTACCTCTACTGTTGCAGACGAATTCCGTAGGGCAAGTGTTCCCCGCAAGCTGGGACGTTGGTCACGCGCCGGTATCGGCGAAGGGCTCCCGACGTGCTCTTTTCGGCCGGATCACCACCCCGCCATTCGGGTGTTTTCGCACGTCAGGCACCATGCGCAGGGTGAGGCGCATACCGGTAGGACACCTCGTGTCGCGGGCCCCGGCACCGGCGCTGTTCGTTGTCAGCGGAATTTCCATGTACGTCGGCGCGGCGATGGCGGTCTGGCTGTTCGACGTCGCATCTCCGTCCGGCGTCGCGTGGCTGCGTTGCCTGGGCGCGGCGATCGTGCTGCTGGCATGGCGTCGGCCTCCGCGTGCCGCATGGCGCGGCAGGTCGCTCGTGCTTGCCGGGACGTTCGGCACCGTCACCGCCGGGATGAACGTGGTGTTCTACGAGGCGATCGCCCGGCTGCCGCTCGGCACGGCGGTGGCCATCGAGTTCGCCGGTCCGGTCACCGTGGCCGCTGTCGGGTCGCGGCGGCTGCGCGACGTCGGAGCCTTGCTGCTAGTGGCGCTGGGCGTGGTGCTGATCGCCGACGTGCAGCTGGAGGGGAGCCCGCTGGGCGTGCTGTTCGCGCTGGCAGCCGCCGCGGCCTGGGCGGGCTACATCGTGCTGGGAAAACGGGTGGCGCTGGCCCCGGACGGCGTCTCCGGGCAGGACAGCCTGGCGGTCGGCATGGCCGTGGCCACCGTCGTGCTGTCCCCGCTGGCGGTCGGCACCGGCCCGGTGTGGGGCTCGGCCGAACTGCTCACCATCGGAGTCGGCGTCGGGATGCTGTCGACCGTGGTGCCGTACGCGCTCGACCAGGTGGTGTTGCGGCGTGTCGGGCAGACGTCGTTCGCTTTGCTGCTGGCGCTGCTGCCGGTGACGGCCACAGCGATCGGGTTCCTCGTCCTGGCGCAGATTCCGGCCCCGGTGGAGGCGGTGGGCATCCTCGCGGTGGTGTGCGGCCTGCTTGTCCGGTCGCGCGACGACCAAGCCGCGGGCGAACCGCCTTAGTGCGCCACGCGATCCACCAGCAGGCGTTTGAGGATCTTGCCGGTGGTGTTGCGCGGCAACCGGGTGAGGAACGTGACGTCCCGCGGCACGGAGAAACGGGACAGCCGCTGGTGGATGTAGGAACGCACCATCGCCGGGTCCAGCCGGGCGCCGGGCTTGGGCACGATGAACGCCGCGAGTCGCTGACCGTACTCCTCGTCCGGGACGCCGACCACGGCGACCTCGGCGACCTGCGGCAGCGCGGCGATCGCCTCCTCGACCGGGCGGGGGAAGACGTTCTCGCCGCCGGAGATGATCATCTCGTCGTCGCGTCCGGAGACGAACAGCCTGCCGTCGGCGTCCAGGTAGCCGAGGTCCCCGGTGTCCATCAGGGTGTCCTTGACCTCCGGCGGCTCGTCGCCAGCGGTGTAGCCGTGGAACGGTTGCTCGTTGCCGACGAAGATGCGCCCGACCGCGCCGCGCGGGACCAGCAGCCCGTCGTGGTCGAGGATGGCCACGGTCGACCCCAGCGGCGGGTGCCCGGCCGTGGTGGGGGCGACCCGCAGGTCGGTCGGGCTGGCCGTGGCGGCCTGGGACACCTCGGTGGAGCCGTAGAAGTTGTAGAGGATGTCGCCGAAGGCGTCCATGAACTCGGTGACCAGCGTGCCCGGCATGGCCGATCCGCTGCTGGCGACGATCCGCAGGCTGGAGATGTCGTACCTGGCGCGCACCTTCTCCGGCAGGTTGAGAATGCGCTGCAGCATGATCGGCACCGCCATCAGGGCGGTCACCCGGTGCTGGTCGATCGCCTGCAGGCAGCGTTCCGGGTCGAACCGGTCCTGCAGGACGACCGTGGCCCGCAGCGGCGTGCTGATCTGCAACGCGCCCAGCCCCCAGGTGTGGAAGATCGGCGCGGAGATCAGCATGGTGTCCTCGGCCCGCAGCGGCAGCACGGACAGCATGGCGGCCACGCTGATCCAGCCCGGCGGAGTGGCACGTTTGGCGCCCTTCGGTGTCCCGGTGGTGCCGGAGGTCAGCACGATGAGCAGCCCGTCCCGCTCCGGCGTGCGGAGCGTCCCGCGCGGTGCCTTGTCGACGAGATCGTCCAGCGTCGCCCTGCCTGCCACGCCGCTGGGCGCGATGGCGCTGATGCGGGTGACCGTCGGCGGCAGGTACTGCACCAGCGGCTCGAACTCGTCGTCGGTGATCAGCACCCGGATGTCGTGACGCTCGACGATCTGCTCGATCTGCCTGCTGGCCAGCCCCGTGTTGAACAGCACGGCGTCGCAGCCGAGCATGGCGCAGGCGACCGCGGTGAGCACGAAGCCGCTGTGATTGCGGGCCAGGATGCCCACCGTGGCCTTGGTGTCCACACCCATGTCGGCCAACGCCCTGGCCAGCCGCTGCGACCGGTCGTAGACCTCGCCGAAGGTGAGGGTGCGGCGGTCGTCGACAACGGCGATGCGCTCCGGGCTCCGCGCCGCGGCGGCGGCATATCCGCCTGCCACCGTGAATCCCCACCGGCGCAGCCGGTTCAGCTGCCGGAGTCCGCGTAGCGGGTGCGACGCCTCGAGGATCCCGGCGTCCAGCAGGGTCTTGACGATCTTGCGCTGGATCTGGGCGGGTGATCCGCCGGTGGTGATCGGGACGTCGGGCTTGCCCGCCAGGTAGTCGTCGATCCGCCGCAGGCCGTCCCGCACCCAGCGGTGGATCGCCGTCCGGCCGTGCTGCCCGCCGAAGTCGACCCCTTGCGGCTTGGCCACCACCACGGTGACCTGGGTGCCGCCGTTGCTGGCGTCGGCCAGGGACACCGACACCCAGCTGTCCGATTCGCCGACACCGGCCAGGACGAGTTCCTCCTGGGGCTGGTTGGCGGCCAGCCGGGCGAGGTATTCCGCTGGATGCCCGCCGGAGGACACCGCCGAGATCACGTAGTGCGGGTCGCCGGCGTTGTTCGGCAGGTGGGTGATGGTGCCGAGGCCGCAGAAGAACCGCGGGTACAGCTCCGGCTTGCCGATGACGTCCCACACCGCGGCGCGCGGGTGGTCGAGCACCATCTCCACCGTCACGTAGTCGGACGGCACCCGATGTCCCGGTCCAGTCACCGCTCACCCATCCGTTTGCCTCGGCAAAGGACATTCCTAGCGAGTCGGCGCGTGCCGGGTCAAGAGCTGCGGGTATGCCCCTGGGCGAGATGTGGCCGCTGGGCATGGGGTGGGGATGGGCACTGGTGTGAGTCGGCGCGTTCCGGGCCGGGGGTGGCGGGTGCGGGGCCGTGGTGGGTGTTTCTGGTGGTGTGGGTCGGCGGGGTTTGCGCGGGGTCGGTGGGTGGGCTGTGGCGGGTGAAGGGTGGCGAGGCCGTAGTGGGCGCCACCGGCGGCATGGGGCAGCAAGGGTCACGTGGACCAGCGTCGGCTGTGGCGGGTGAGAGGCGTCGGGTAGGTCGCCCGGGCGAGGCGGCGCAGGGGCCATGGGGCCGGACGGGCACGCGTGCCCGCGAGCGTTTTCCCGGGACGAGGGTAGGCCGGTCAGCTCACCGGAATGTCGTCCTTGTCGGTCTGGTCGCCGTTGCCCGGGGCCAGGTGCGAGTGTTTCCTGCCGTAGGCGAAGTAGATGACCATGCCCAGCCCCAGCCACACGGCGAACCGCAGCCACGTGATGACGTCCAGGTTGAGCATGAGGTAGAAGCAGGCAGCCGCCGTCAACGCGGGCACCACCGGGGAGAACGGCACCCTGAACGGACGCCGCAGGTCCGGCCGCTGCTTGCGCAGCACCGGAACGGCCACCGCGACGATGATCATCGCCGACAGCGCGCCGATCGAGACCATGTCGGCCAGCTCGTCGATCGGCACCAGTGCGGCCAGCACGCCCACCAGCACCGCGGCACCGACGGTCATCCGGTGCGGGGTGCCCCACCTCGGGTGCACCGTGCCCAGCTGCCGCGGCAGCAGGCCGTCCCGGCCCATCGAGAAGCCGATGCGGCCGATGGTGACCAGCTGCACCAGGATGACCGAGGTCAGGCCGGTGACCGCGCCCAGCGAGATGATCCCCCCGACCCAGGACAGCCCGACGGCGTCGAACGCCTTGGCCAGCGGGGCGCCGGAGTCGATCTCGGCGTAGGGGACCATGCCGGTCAGCACCAGCGAGACGCCGACGTAGAGCACCGCGCAGATGCTCAGCGCGCCGAGCAGCCCGATGGTCAGATCGCGCTGCGGCCGCCGGACCTCCTCGCCGAGGTTGGCCAGCGCCTCGAACCCGGTGTAGGCGAAGAAGACCACCGCGGCGGCGGTCAGCAGGCCGATGGTGCCGTACATGGTCGGCTCGATGCCCAGCCCGGCCTCGATGATCGGTTGCTTGAGCACGTCCGGCGCTTCCGCCTGCCGCGATTCGGGCACGAACGGGCGCCAGTTGGCCGCGGTCACGAAGAACGCACCGATGCCGATCACCAGCACGCAGACGATCAGCTTCACCACCACCAGCGCGTTGGTGAACAGCGCGGACATCTTGATGCCCACCACCGCGACCACGGTGAGGATGGCCAGGATCAGCACGGCGCCGACGTTCACCACCGCCTCCTCGCCGAACAGCTCCGGCGGCAGGCCGAACAGGTCGGCGAGGTATCCGGACCAGCCACGGGAGACGACCGCGGCGCCGAGCGAGAACTCCAGCAGCAGGTCCCAGCCGATGATCCACGCGAAGCCCTCGCCGAGCGTGGCGAACGCGTAGGTGTAGGCGCTGCCCGCCGTCGGCACGCTGGAAGCCATCTCGGCGTAGCAGATGGCGGCCAGGGCGGCCACCACCGCGCCGATCACGAACGACAGCGTCACCGCGGGCCCGGCGTGCTGCTTGGCCTCGACGCCGGCCAGGGTGAAGATCCCGGTGCCGATGATGATGCCGACACCGAAGCCGATCATGTCCTTCGCGCCGAGCCGTTTGCGTAGCCCGTCCTTGCTCTTGCCCCGGTCGAGGACGGCCGAGACGCTGATCGTGCGGCGGAAAGCGCTCGTCATGCGGTGGACGTTAGAAGATCGCCGACACCCTCGCATCCCGGTTGGGCACGACTGTTCGGAGAGTCCGAATTCGCCCGTGTGGTCTTGGCTACGCCGGAGGCACGTCGGTGCGCAACGGCAGGTGCTCGGCGGCCAGGATCGCGGCCTGCACGCGCGACTGCAGCCCGAGCTTGGCCAGCACCCGCGACACGTGCGTCTTCACCGTGGTCTCGCTGATGGCCAGCTTTCTGGCGATCTGCGCGTTCGACAGCCCGTCGCCCAGGCACGCCAGCACGTCGCGTTCCCGTTCGGTGAGATCGGCCAGCCCGCGCGGCTGCTCCGGCTCCGGCCTGCTCACCTCGGCGAACGCGGTGATCAGCTTGCGGGTGACCTGGGGGGCCAGCACGCCGTCGCCCGCGGCCACCAGGCGGATGGCCTCGACCAGCCGATCCGGCTCGACGGACTTCAGCAGGAATCCCGCGGCACCCGCGCGCAGTGCGCCGTAGACGTACTCGTCCAGGTCGAACGTGGTGAGCACCAGGACCTGGCAGTCACCTGTCGCGGTGATCTCCCGGGTGGCGGCGATGCCGTCCATGCCGGGCATCCGGATGTCCATGAGCACCACGTCCGGCCGTAGCGCGCGGACCTGGTTGATCGAGGTCCGGCCGTCGGCCGCCTCGCCGACCACGGTGATGTCGTCGGCGCCGTCGAGGATCATCGCCAACCCGGCCCGGATCGCCCCGTGGTCGTCGGCAAGCAGTACGCGGATGCTCATCGGTCACCGTCCCCCTACGCGCCACCGGACCGCACAGGCAGCGAGGCGCAGACCAGCCAGCCCCGTCCGCCGGGCCCGGCCTGCACGGTTCCGCCGACGGCTTTGGCACGTTCTCGCATGCTCAGCAGCCCGACACCGCCTGCCTGCTGGCCGGCGATCCTGCTGGTCTCGTCGGACAGCTCGTTGGTCACCACGATCTCCACCTTTCCGTCGCGCCTGCGCAGCGTCAGCTCGGCACGGCACCCCGGCGCGTGTTTGATGGCGTTGGTCAGTGCCTCCTGGGCGATGCGATAGGCGGTCAGGTCGACCGCGGCGGGCAGCTGGGTGGCCTCGTCCAGTTCCGTCCGGACGTCGACGGTCATGCCGCTGGCCCGCGCGGATTCCACCAGCTTCGGCAGATCGGCAAGGCCGGCGGGTGCGGTCGCGCCGTCGGTTTCCGCTCCCTCGGTGCGCAGCAGCCCGATCATGGCACGCATTTCCGCCAGCGCCGCCACACTGTTGTCCCGTACCGCTTGCAGCACCGTGGTGATCTGGTCGGCGCGTTCCGGGTGTTTGGCCATGTTCAGCGCCGCGGCGGACTGGATGGCGATGGCGGACAGGTGTCCGGCGACGACGTCGTGCAGGTCACGGGCCATGCGGGCGCGTTCGTTGGCGACCGCGGCCTGCCGGTCCAGTCGGGCGATCTCGGCCAGCTGTTCGGCGTTGGCGCGCTCCGACTCGGCGATCTCCCGTTGTTGCCGGACGTTGGTCGCCCACCACACCGGGATCACCAGGAACGAAGCGAGCGCGGCCAGTGCCGCCACCCCGGCACGCCAGTCGGACGCCACGACCAATGCCAGTGCCAGGCCACCGATGATGGTCACCGCGACCGCGGGCACCATGGCCCTGCTGAGCCGCTGTGACCCGTACAGGGTGGCCGCGAACAGCAGATCGGAGAACACCACCATGACCGGCAGGGTCAGCCCGAACCAGGCGTCGACACCGACCATCAGCAAACCCGCCGCCAGACCGACCCCGGGCGCCCGGCGCCGCGCCAGCTCGATCAGGCAGAACGCGCCGAAGACGGCGATGCGCCACCACGGAAGCTCCGGCTCCGGCGGCGCGAACAGCCGGTAGAGGCCGGACGCGTACAGCAAACACCCCAGCAGGAACATGCCTGCCGCGATGAGTGCGTTCTGCTGCCAGATCGGCAAGGCGCGATACAGCGACAGGGGAGCAGGCAGCCTTCCCGCGGACACGTCCCCATCACAGCACAGGCCCGCTGACGCCACCTCCTACGAAGTGATGACGCCGACCTCATGCTGCCGGCCGACGGCAGGCGGGCATGCCGCAGCCATCGTCGATGACGTGCAGAACGTCGTCGACTTCATGACCGCCAATCCCATGGCGATCGTCATCGCCGCCGGAGAGATCGGCTTCTGGGTGTGCGTCGTCACGGGATTGGCCGCCCGTTATCTGCTGCGCATGCGCCGGACGAGCACCGTGTTGCTGGCTGCGACGCCGCTCATCGACCTGCTGGTGCTCGTCGCCACCATGGTCGATCTGGCCGACGGCGCGCTCGCCACCACGGTGCACGGCCTCGCCGCGGTCTATCTGGGGTTCAGCGTGGTCTTCGGGCCCAGCATGATCCGCTGGGCGGACGCGCGCTTCGCGCATCGGTTCGCCGGCGGGCCCGCGCCGGGCAAGCAGCGCCGTGACTGGTCCGGCCGGGTCCGCCACGAATGGACGCAGTGGGGCAAGTGTGTTCTTGCGTGCGCCATTGCCGCGGCGATCATGCTGGTGCTGATCTTCGTCGCCGGTACCCCGGAGCAAACCCGGGCGCTGTGGGCCGACGGCGGTTGGGTGCCGCGGCTGGGGCTCGTCGTCGTCATCTGGCTGGTCGCGGGGCCGGTATGGGAGCTGCTGTCCCGGCCTGGCGCCGGGGACCGTACCGCTGCGGCAGGCGACGAGACCGCGGGCGCGGTAGAGCGGGGCAGGCGATGATCGGGCTATTGGGGATCCTGCTGGTGGTGCAAGGCGCCGGTGGCCTGATCAACCGCGCGGCGGGCAGCGACGCCAAGAGCTGGTTCGTGCAGTTGCACGTGTTGCCGCCCAGCATGCACGTCGCGGCCAGCATGCTGATGCTGCTGGTGGGAGCGGCGCTTGCGGTCGCGGGGGAGCGCAAGCGCAAGGGGAAGGGTGCCGGCACCGGCTGATGGCCGGCACGACGAAGGGCCGGCGGGAAGACCGCCGGCCCTTCTCGTTCGCCTGGAGTGCGTCAGTCGAGGTAGTCGCGCAGCACCTGGGAGCGCGACGGGTGACGCAGCTTCGACATCGTCTTCGACTCGATCTGCCGGATCCGTTCCCGGGTGACGCCGTAGACCTGGCCGATCTCGTCCAGCGTGCGCGGCTGCCCGTCGGTGAGACCGAAGCGCAGCCGGACCACGCCGGCCTCCCGCTCGGACAGCGTCTGCAGCACCGACTGCAGCTGGTCCTGCAGCAGCGTGAACGAGACCGCGTCGACGGCGACCACCGCCTCGGAGTCCTCGATGAAGTCGCCGAGCTGCGAGTCGCCTTCGTCGCCGATGGTCTGGTCCAGCGAGATCGGCTCGCGGGCGTACTGCTGGATCTCCAGGACCTTCTCCGGGGAGATGTCCATTTCCTTGGCCAGCTCCTCCGGGGTGGGCTCGCGCCCCAGGTCCTGCAGCAGCTCGCGCTGGATGCGGCCGAGCTTGTTGATGACCTCGACCATGTGCACCGGGATGCGGATGGTGCGGGCCTGGTCGGCCATCGCCCTGGTGATCGCCTGCCGGATCCACCACGTGGCGTAGGTGGAGAACTTGTATCCCTTGGTGTAGTCGAACTTCTCCACCGCGCGGATCAGGCCCAGGTTGCCTTCCTGGATCAGGTCCAGGAACGCCATGCCGCGGCCGGTGTACCGCTTGGCCAGCGAGACCACCAGCCGCAGGTTGGCCTCCAGCAGGTGATTCTTGGCCCGCTCGCCGTCCCGCACGATCCATTTCAGGTCGCGGCGCAGCTGGGTGGGCAGCTCCTCGCCCTCCTCCTCGGCCTGCCGCAACCGCTCGGCGGCGTACAGCCCGGCCTCGATCCGCTTGGCCAGCTCGACCTCTTCGGCCGCGTTCAGCAGCGCCACCTTGCCGATCTGCTTCAGGTAGGCGCGCACCGAGTCGGCGGAAGCGGTCAGCTCGGCGTCCTTGCGCGCCTGCCGCAGGGCCTCGGACTCCTCCTCGTCCCAAACGAAGTCCTCGCCCTTGTCCGCGTCCTTGCCGACCTCGTCGTCGTCGAGGTCGTCCGCCAGGTCGCCGTCCACCACGTCGACCTCGACCTCGGCTTCGAGATCGGAAAGGTCCGGAGTCTCGTCGACGAGTTCGGCGTCGTCGAGCTCGGGCTCGGTCGCTTTCGCGGCCTTGCGGCTCTTGGCGGTCGACTTGGTCGTTCGCTTGCGGCCCTTCGCCGCGCCGGACTTGCCCGCGTCGACGCCGGACGCGCTCTTGGCCGCTTCGTCCTTCGCCGACGACTTGGTCCCGCGCCTGGTTGCGGTCTTTGCGACAGCCACTGACACCCTTTCGCAGCTTCGTGATCTGCTACGCCGAGGAAAACGACCTCAGCTGCATCAGGTTTCGGGGTGGGCACCCGCCTGCGGCATGACTATCGACCGATCCACCCGCCGACAGGGCCATGTTCCATTGTAACGACGATCGCGCCTTCCTCCGAAGTGCGCGTGATCGGCCGGTGATCCGCTCGTTGCCGGCCACGCCCACCCGGCTAGTGCGCGATCCCCTCGGCGACCGCCGCGGCGGCGCCGATGATGCCCGCCTGGTTCTGCCTGGTCGCCACCGTGATCGGGGTGCGGATCTGCAGCAGCGGCACCCATTTCTCCGCCTTCTTGCTGACGCCGCCACCGACGATGATCAGGTCCGGCCACACCAGGTTCTCCAGTACCGACAGGTACCGGTTGACGCGCTTGGCCCAGTCCGGATAGCTCAGCCCCTCGTTCTCCTTCGCCGACGCCGCCGCCTTGGTCTCGCCGTCGTGCCCGTCGACTTCGATGTGGCCGAACTCGGTGTTGGGCACCAGCCTGCCGTCGACGAACAGCGCGCTGCCGATCCCGGTGCCGAACGTCAGCAGGAGCACCACGCCGCGGCGGAAGCGCTCGTCGCCGAACCGGACCTCGGCGATCCCCGCGGCGTCGGCGTCGTTGAGCACGCCGACGTCCTCCGGCTCCCTGCCCAGCCTGCGCGCGAACAGCTCGTCGGCGTCCACGCCGATCCATGCCGGATCGATGTTGGCCGCGGTGTGCGTGATGCCACCCTTGACCACGCCCGGCACGGTGATGCCGATCGGGCCCTGCCAGTCGAACGTCTCCACGATCTCGGCGACCACGTCGGCGACTGCGTCCGGGGTGGCCGGCTGCGGGGTGGGGATCTTCAACCGGTCGCCGTGCAACCGGCCGGTGGACAGGTCGACGAGGGCCCCCTTGATGCCGCTGCCGCCGATGTCGACGCCGAACCCCATGCCACCGTCGGTGGAGGGATCCTGCGCACGTCGCGCGGCGGCTGTCGTGGTGTGTCGGGCCATCCGGCGGTCCTTCCCGCTCGATACCTGGAAGCGTTGTCTGCTCGACTTTAGCCACGTCCGCGGTGTGCCGGACGCGAGGTGTGCGCCTGCCGGACGGGTGTGGTCGGATAGTCGGGTGAGCAGTCACGAATGGGCAGAACTGGCCACGATCGCCGAGCAGGTGGCCGTCGAAGCCGGCCAGCTGGTGTTGCGCGCGCACCGCGACCGGTGGGAGTCCGGCGCGGGCGCGGGCGAAGACGGTCTGCAGGTCGACACCAAGTCGACGATCACCGACCTGGTCACCGCGGTGGACAAGGCGTCCGAGCGCCTGATTCGCACCCGATTGAGTGAGCTGCGACCGGGTGATCCGGTGCTGGGGGAGGAGCACGGCGCGGACGGCGAGGCCGAGCCGGGCCGGGTGGCGTGGGTGGTCGACCCCATCGACGGCACCGTCAACTTCGTCTACGGCCTGCCCGAGTTCGCCGTGTCGGTGGCCGCGCAGGTCGACGGGCAGTCGGTGGCCGGCGCGGTGGTCGACCCGGTCGGCGGGCGGACGTGGACCGCGTGGCGGGACGGCGGTGCGTGGCTGAACGGAACGCGGCTGCGCGCCTCGGCGGTGCAGAAGTTGGAGCTGAGCCTGGTGGCCACCGGGTTCGCCTACGACGGCGAGCGCAGGCTCCGGCAGGCCGATCTGGTCCGGTCGCTGATCGGCCGGGTGCGGGACATCCGGCGCGGCGGGTCGGCGGCACTGGACCTGTGCGCGGTCGCCACCGGCTGGGTGGACGCCTCGTTCGAGAACGGCCTGTCCCGCTGGGACTGGGCCGCGGGCGCGCTGGTCGCGCAGGAGGCGGGCGCCAGGGTCATCGTGCCCGGGCAGGACCCGGCGCTCGGTGACGGGACGTTCGCGGCCGCGCCCGGTATCGCCGACGAGCTGTACCGGGTGCTCGTGGAAGCCGGGGCAGCGCGCATCTGACGGGCGGGACACCTGGCACCGGGGTCCCTCCGCGGCGCAGCCGGGATCTCCGGTGCCGGGTGACTGCGCGGCCTCGACGGCACTGACGGCACTGACGGCACTGACGGCACCGACGGCACCGACGGGACTGACGACACGTCCGGGATCGACTGTGGCCAGGGACGCGATCACCGGGCGAACGAGTGAGCAGGACCGCCGGCCGGTGCGGACGGTACGGGCCGGCGGACGGTCAGCACTGGCCGCTGCGGGCGGCCGCCAGCAGCTCCTTGCTCAGCTGCGGTTTGTCGTCGTTCGCCGACAACTCGCTGGACCGGCCGCGATACTTGTCCGCCCACTGGCTGAGCGCTTCCAGGGCGGTCAGCGCCTCCCGGCGCGGCCGCACGTCCACGAAGTCCTCGCCGATGGCCAGGTCGACGCTCGCACCCTTGCGCTCGTCCTTGACCAGTTCCAGGCACGGGTCGATCAGGCTCAGCGTGCGCGCGGCGGCCTCGCCGTTCTCGCCGAACCGGATCTGGCCCCGGCACGCCGGCTTCTCACGGTTCTCGTACGCCTTGTCGTTGGCGGGCTTGCCGACCCTGGTGAAGCCGATGTTGCGCAGCGACTCGGTCACCAGCGCGGCCTGCCGCCGCTTGCCGCTGGCGTTGAGCACCCGCACCCGGACCTCCTCCGGAGGGATCGGGTCGACGTGGTCCAGCGCGTCATGGCTGAGCGAGGTGTAGATCATGCCCGGCGGGGCCGATGCGGGCGGCTCGCAGCGGATCGCCTCGTCGATGTTGGCGCTGTCGTTGAGCACCTTGAACCAGATCAGCGCGGACGCGCCGCCGAGGATGACGATCAGGATGAGCGCGGGCAGGGGACGGTACTTTCGGTACGGGCGTGTGGTGCCCCCTGAGATCCCCGACCGCACTGGTCCGCTTCCTTCCACCCGATCGCCGCTACCCACCCAGAGTGTCTGTGTTCTTAGGTTAGGCGTTACCGCCACCGATCGCTGGTTCGACCGCGACGTGTCCCCCGCGTGATCTCGGTCGCTTTCCCGCCTGGGACCCTATTGTGGCGTTGACCACGTGAAGATCGTGTAACCACGCCGCACCGGTTGATCGACGACACGGTGCGTGACCATCGACGTCGGCTCTCCGTAGTCACCCACCAGGGCTAATGTCGACGTGACACGGCTATCAGCACAGGGTGTGGCCTTGCCCGTGCCGAGCAGGCGTGAGCTACCCTCTGCTGGCTCCGGAGGGGTCGAGGAAGAAATTTCTGGTGGGCTCCGGGCACAAAAACGGGTACTGGAACGTTATCCAGCGCACGGGCATGACCCGACGTCGGACGGGCCTGCCGCCGAAACCAGACGAGAGAACGAGCAGCGCAGGGGTGAGAACCATGGCGACCGACTACGACGCTCCGCGCCGCAGTGAAGCCGACGAGCTGGCTGAGGACTCGTTGGAGGAGCTGAAGGCGCGCCGCAACGAGACTCAGTCCGGTGTGGTGGACGTCGACGAGGACGCGACCGCGGAGGGCTTCGAGCTTCCCGGTGCCGACCTTTCCGGGCTGTCCGGAGAGGACCTCACGGTCAAGGTGGTGCCGAAGCAGGCCGACGAATTCACCTGTTCGGTGTGCTTCCTGGTGCACCACCGCAGCAGGCTGAGCGAGGAGCGCGACGGGCAGCCGGTCTGCCGCGATTGCGCCTGAGAGGCTCCCCGGCAACGCTGTGACGGCGGTTGGCTTGCGGGCCTGAAGGAGCAAGGCCTGAACTAGTCGGAAAAAGAACGAAGGCGGTCCCTCGGCCGACATGGCCGGGGGACCGTCGCATGTTCGGCGACGCTTGCATGGGCAGAGGCCGCACCCCTGCACCCTGCTCGGGCGGGGACGGCGGAGTCGCGCTCGTTCGGCGGATGTGGCCGGACTGCTCCCGTTTGTGTCGTCCACAGCGAGCGGAGAGCAGATGACGTGGGCAGCATCGCGCTCGACACGACGGGCTGCGACGAGCTTCAGTGTGCGGCCGCAGTCTTCGGGGCGCCGGGGATTCCTCGGGTCCGTTCAGCTGGATCGGATGGCCGGATTCGCCGTGCTGCGGTCCGGTCAGCCGGTGTGGTTTCCGCTTCCGTGACACCGGCGAGCCCGCGGGTCCGCTCAGTGTGGATCGGCGGCCGGGTTCGCCGCACGCAGCAGCTCGGCCAGCCGGTGCGGCTTGCGGGTGCTGAACAACCAGTACGGCGTCGGGTCGTCCGGGTCGGTCAGGTGGACCCGGACCATGGTGCCGATCCAGCCACGGTGCACCACGTAGGCGGCCGGATCCAGCTCCGGGCCCATGGCCTTGCGCTTGGCGTCCTTCTCGACGACGTCGACCTGGCCGACGAATCGCACCGGAAGCCGCGCGTCACCGGCGTGCAGCTCGGTGTCCTGACCGGTCCGCACCAGCGCCACCTTGGTCATGCTCATCCGCACCAGGACGAACACCGCCAGCGGCACGAGCACCAGGTACGGCAACCACACCGGCACGGCGGGGAAGCCCATGTGGATCTCCGCCGCGATCAGCACCGCGGCGGCCAGCGGCAACGGCCATGCCCACCAGGCGACGTAAAGGCGTTCGGAGTACAGCGCCTCCGCTGCGGGCCGCGGTGCCCGGCGCGCTGCCACCGCCTGCTCCTCGCCCGGGGTGTGTGCGGAGTCGGCCATGCCGTTCAGAGTAATGTCGTGGCGAACCAGCAGCAGGAGTGGTGTCGAGGGAGTGTCTGTGTCATCGGTAGAGGTCCGTCTGACGCGTCTTGACCCGGATGCTCCGCTTCCCACCTACGCCCGGCCGGGCGACGCGGGCGCCGACCTGGCGACGATGACCGACGTGGTCATCCCGCCGGGGGAGCGTGCGGTGGTCGGCACGGGTATCGCGATCGCGCTTCCTCCGGGGTACGTCGGGCTGGTGCACCCGCGCTCCGGGCTGGCGGCGCGCGTCGGCCTGTCGCTGGTGAACACGCCGGGCACGATCGACGCCGGTTACCGCGGGGAGATCAAGGTGTGCCTGATCAACCACGACCTGCGCGAGCCGATCACGCTGTCCCGGGGGGACCGCATCGCACAGCTGCTGGTGCAGAAGGTGGAGCAGGCACGGTTCGTCGAGGTCCCGGCAGGCGAGCTGGGCGAGAGCGAACGGGGCACCGGCGGCTACGGGTCGACCGGCGGGCACGCCAGTCTGGCCGCAAGCGGCGGCCCGGATCTGGCTGACGGCAATGGAGAGGTGAGGTAGCAGGTGGTGCTCGGTCGCAAGCGCCGCAAGAAGCAGCATCGCCGCGGGCGGCACGCGCTGCCGGACGACGCTGAGCCGATGTACGGTCGGCAGACCCTTCCCGCCGAGGAGGAGGACGAGGAACTCGTCCCGGAGGAGGGCCCGTACGACGTCGAGGTGGCACCTGAGGACGACATCCCGCGCATGGACCTCGGGTCGGTGCGGATCCCGGTGCCGGACAACTGCCAGGTCCAGGTGGAGATGGACCAGGAATCGGGGCACGTGCGCGCGGTGCATGTGGTGACGCCGCACGGCCAGGTCACCATCAGCGCGTACGCCGCGCCGAAATCCAGTGGCATCTGGTCCGAGGTGTGCACCGAGCTGGCCGAGCAGCTGCGCTCGGACGGGGCGATCGTGCGCACGCTGACCGGGGACTGGGGCAAGGAGTTGTCGGCCAAGATGGGCGACATGGCGCTGCACTTCATCGGGGTGGACGGGCCGCGGTGGATGCTGCGCGGCGTCATCGCGAGTCCCAAGCACGTCGCGGAAGGGGCACCCGCGCAGCTGCGCGCGCTGATGAAGGAAACCGTCGTGGTGCGCGGATCCGGGCCGATGCCGGTGCGCACCCCGCTGCCGATCAAGCTGCCGCCGGCGATGGCGGAAGCGATCGCCCAGCAACGCGGTCAGGCCTGAGCAGGGTCGTCGCCGTCGGCGGCCGCCTTGGCGAGAGCCCGCACCGCGGCGTGACCGAGGATCGCCCGGTCTCCGCCGAATCGGTCGAAGGAGATTTCCACCAGCGCCGCCTTGGGCATGAGCTCCTGCCACTGCCGGGCGACGTCCACCGGGTGGACCGCGTCGCCCACGCAGCCGACGAGCCCGGCCGGAACGGCCACCCTGGCCAGCTCGTCGCGCTTAGGACCGGGATGGCGGGCCGCCGCGCCCAGCCCGTCCAGCAGGACGTCGCTTTGCCTGCGCCACGCGCGCTTCAGCTCCGCGGCGAGCCAATACGGCACGTCACGCGTGGCAAGCTCGAGCGCACGGGAAAGTCCGTAAGCCCGGATCAGGTCGGCCGACGTGCGAGCGGCCAGCGCGGCCGGCGCGGAGTCGTCACGGCCGATGTAGGCGGGCAGGCAGGCGAGAATGCCGGTGCAGCCGCCCGGCCGGCTGGCCGCCCATTGCACGGCGACATGGGCGCCAAGTGAGACGCCGCCGACCAAGAGCCTGCCGTTGGTCTCCTCGGCCGCCGCGTCGAGCGCCCTCAAGTAGTCGGTCACGACCGGCGCTCCGGGGCGATGCGGCCGCAGCTCGACGCCTGCGGCAGCCATGGCAGGGCCGAAGGCTTCCCGGAGGAACACCTCGTCGGATCCGCTGCCGGGAAGCAGCACGGCGAGTCGGGCGGGCGGCTGGCTCATGCAGGCTCACGACGATCGTTCGGGCACGGGCATCGGCCTATTGTGCGCAATGCTCCGGTGACGGGTGACCACCCGGCCACATGCCTGGTCGTACCCTGAAGGGGCACCGGGCAGGCGCGCCCATGGTGCTGTGTGCGACCACCGACGACGACTTGTAGGTATCTCCGTGAGTGCAGACCCCGAGGCCACGCCCGACAAGCAGAACCGTCCGGACCGGTCGGGACCGGCGAACGCCCGGACGGACGAGCCGCCGGCCGGGCGGGGCGGGGGCGCCGGGCAGGACGAGCGCGAGCCGACCCTGTTCGAGCAGATGGGCGGCGTGGCGGGGATGATCTACTCCGCGGTGCCGGTCGTGGTCTTCGTACTAGCCAACTCGCTGTGGGGGCTGATGACCGCCATCTGGTGCGCGGTCGGCAGCGCGGTGGCCATCACGGTCGTGCGGCTGGTCCGCAAGGAGTCGCTGCAGCCTGCCGTCTCTGGCCTGTTCGGGGTGGCCATCGCCGCCTACATCGCCTACCGCACCGGGACGGCCAAGGGGTTCTTCCTGTTCGGCATCTGGCAGAGCCTGGTCTACTGCGGCGGGACGGTGCTGTCGGTGCTGATCCGGTGGCCGCTGGTCGGCGTGTTCTGGAACTTCGTCAACGGCGCGGGCACCAGGTGGCGGAAGGACCGCAGGTCGCTGCGCGACTACGACATCGCCACGCTGGCGTTGGCCGCGGTGTTCGGATCGCGGTTCGTGGTGCAGCGGTGGCTGTACGAGGAGGACCTGACCGGCTGGCTGGCGGTGGCCAAGATCGGCATGGGCTTCCCGCTGTTCGCGGCGGCGCTGGTGGTGATCGTGTGGGCCATCCGGCGCTCGGACAAGCGGCTGGCGGCGGCGATCGAAGCCGAACGGCGCGCCGAGGAGAAGATCGAAGCGGAACTGCGTGCTCGCTACGGCGAGACGCCCGCGCAGTCCGAACCGGGACACGCGTGACGACGACCGTACCGGCCCGCGCCTTCGCCCGTGGGGTGTGCTTTCGTCCACACCGCCCCCGGCGGCTGGTGGGCGGGTGAAACCGAAAGCCGATGACTGAGCGAGAAGACTGGACCGGCAGGCAGCTGGAGCTCGAGGTGGGGCCGGTCGCGCACGGGGGCCATTGCGTCGCCCGCCACGACGGCCGGGTGGTCTTCGTGCGGCACGCCCTGCCCGGGGAACGGGTCGTTGCCGAGGTGACCGAGGACCGGCACAAGTCGTTCTGCCGCGCCGATGCGCTGGAGATCGTGCGTGCCGACGATCGTCGGGTCACCCCGCCGTGCCCGCTTGCCGTGCCCGGTGGGTGCGGCGGGTGCGACTGGCAGCACGCCGCACCGTCGCTGCAGCGCGAGCTGAAAGCTGCGGTGGTGGCCGAACAGCTGCACCGGCTCGCCGGCATCGACACCGACGTCGTGGTGGAACCGCTGGAGCCGGCCCCGCTGGGCTGGCGGAGCCGGGTGCGGCTGGCCGTCGGCAGGAACGGCAAGGCCGGGCTCCGTGCGCATCGCAGCCACACGGTGGTGCCGCTGCAGGGCTTCGGGTGCCCGATCGCGGTGCCGGAGATGCTGGACGGCGTACTGGCGCGCAAGTGGCGTCCACGTGCCGAGGTCGAGGTCACCGTGGACGGTGACGCTCAGGTCCACGTGCAGGTGATCGAGCAGGTGCGCGGCCGGACGCGGCGTCGGCAGCTGGCCGGTGGCCGGGCGCGTGAGCACGCGGCCGGGCGGGACTGGCAGCTGGCGGCGCACGGGTTCTGGCAGGCGCACCCGGCCGCCGCGGACACCTACGCCCGCGTGGTGGCCGAGTACGCGCAGGCAGAGCCCGGGTCGCACGCGTGGGACCTGTACGCGGGGGTCGGGCTTTTCGCGTCGGTGCTGGCCGAGCAGGTCGGGGAGCAAGGGAGCGTGCTGGCCGTGGAGTCTTCCCGCTCCGCGGTCGCTGACGGCGAGCGCAACCTGTCCGACCTGCCGCATGTCCGGTGGCGTGCGGAGCGGGTCGAGCGGATGGTGCAGACCGAGGCCGGCGATCCCCAGGTTGTGGTGCTCGATCCGCCACGCAAGGGGGCGGGGGTCGAGGTGGCTCGGGCTATCGCCGAGCGTCGGCCGGCCCGTGTGGTGTACGTCGCGTGTGATCCTGCCGCCTTGGCGCGGGACGTGGCGACGTTCATCGAGGCCGGGTATCGGCTCGCTGACCTGCGGGCATTCGACGCGTTCCCGATGACGCACCACGTGGAGTGCATCGCACTGCTCACCGCGAGTTGATCATCGGGCGGGTAGCGTGGTGCCCGTCCGGGCATCCGGGCATCTCTACACTGGCAGGAACTGCCGGGGCCGGGCGGATCCGCCGGATCCCGGTGGTCGGCGCGACGAGGCGAGGTGGGACATGACGCTGCTGGACCAGGTTCGCGGACCGGGCGACCTGAAGCGGATGAGTCAGGTCGAGCTGGCCGCGCTGGCCGCGGAGATCCGCACGTTCCTGGTGGAGAAGGTGTGCCAGGCCGGCGGGCATCTCGGGCCGAACCTGGGGGTCGTCGAGCTCACCTTGGCGCTGCACCGGGTGTTCGACTCACCGCACGAGCCGCTGCTGTGGGACGTCGGCCATCAAAGCTACGTGCACAAGATCGTCACCGGCAGGCAGAAGGGCTTCGACCTGCTCCGCCAGCGCGGCGGGGTCAGCGGCTATCCGTCGCGGGCGGAAAGCGAGCACGACTTCGTCGAGAACAGCCACGCCTCCACCGCGCTGTCCTATGCCGACGGGCTGTCCAAGGCTTTCGAGTTGCGCGGCGAGCAGCGGTGCGTGGTGGCCGTCGTCGGCGACGGTGCGCTGACCGGTGGCATGTGCTGGGAGGCGCTGAACAACATCGCCGCTGCCCAGCGTCCGGTGGTCATCGTGGTCAACGACAACGGCCGCTCCTACCTGCCGACCTTCGGCGGGTTCGCCGAGCACCTGGCGTCGCTGCGGCTGCAGCCGTCCTACGAGAAGGTGCTGCAGCGCGGCAAGGACATGCTGCGGCACACCCCGGTGGTGGGGAAGCCGCTGTACGCGGCCGCGCACGCGGCCAAGGCCGGGTTGAAGGACGCGCTGAGCCCGCAGGCGATGTTCTCCGACCTGAAGCTGAAGTACCTCGGCCCGGTCGACGGGCACGACATCGCGCAGCTGGAGTCGGCGCTGCGCAAGGCGAAGGCGTTCGGTGGCCCGGTGATCGTGCACGTGGTCACCGAGAAGGGCCACGGCTACCCGCCGGCGGTCAACGACGAGATCGACCAGATGCACCAGACCGCGCCCGCGTCGTCGGGCTCGGCCAGGAAGGGCAAGAGCTGGACGGCGGTGTTCGCCGACGAGCTGGCCGCGCTGGCCGACGAACGCCCCGACCTGGTGGCCATCACCGCGGCCATGCTGCACTCCACCGGCTTGCACAAGTTCGCCGGGAAGTACCCGGAGCGGGTCTTCGACGTGGGCATCGCCGAGCAGCACGCGGTGACGTCTGCCGCGGGCCTGGCGATGGGCGGTCTGCACCCGGTGGTGGCGATCTACGCGACGTTCCTCAACCGGGCGTTCGACCAGGTGCTCATGGACGTCGCGCTGCACCGCCTCGGCGTCACGTTCGTCCTGGACCGAGCGGGCATCACCGGCCCGGACGGCCCGAGCCACCACGGGATGTGGGACCTGTCCCTGCTGGGCGTGGTCCCGGGCATGCGGGTGGCCGCCCCGCGTGACGAGGCGACGTTGCGCGAGGAGCTGCGCGAAGCGGTCGCCGTCACCGACGGGCCGACCGCCGTGCGGTTCTCCCGGGGCAGCGTCGGCGCGCCGATTCCTGCCGAGCGGCGCATGGGCACCGTGGACATCCTGCGCACGCCCGCCGGCGGCGCGGACGCCGACGTGCTGCTGGTGGCCGTCGGGGCGTTCGGCGAACTGGGCGTGCAAGCCGCGGCGAAGCTGGACGACCAGGGCATCGGGGTCACCGTGGTGGACCCGCGCTGGGTGCTGCCGGTGCCGGAGGAGCTGGTCGCGTTGGCCAAGCGGCACCGGCTGGTGGTCACCGTCGAGGACGGCGGCAGGCACGGCGGCTTCGGCTCCGCGCTGGCCGCGGTGCTGCGCGACCACCAGTGCGACGTGCCGCTGCGGGATCTTGCGGTGCCGCAGCGGTTCCACGAGCACGGCAGCCGTGGCGAAGTGCTCGCCGGCCTGGGGCTGACCGCGCAGGACGTGGCGCGCCAGGTGACCGGGTGGGCGTCGTCGCTGTCGGAGGCCGGTGTCGCGGAGGCCGCCGAGCGGCGCTAGCGCCACGTCGAGGCGGGTTTCAGCTTCTTCTCAGCCATCTGTGCAGTCAGTTGTGGCACGGTGAAGACGTGCGAGTTCTGGTAGTCGAGGACGAGGAACCTCTCGCGCAGGCGGTCGCCCGCGGCCTGCGCCGGGAAGGCATGGCGGTCGACGTGGCGTTGACCGGTGACGAGGGGCACGAGAAGGCCATGATCACGCGCTACGACGTGGTCGTGCTGGATCGTGACCTGCCCGGTATGCACGGCGACCAGCTGTGCGAGGAGATCATCAACTCCGGCGAGCTCACCCGCGTGCTCATGCTGACGGCGAGCGGCACCGTGGAGGACCGGGTCGACGGCTTGTCCCGTGGCGCGGACGACTACCTGGCCAAGCCGTTCGCCTTTCCCGAGCTGGTCGCGCGGGTGCGTGCGCTGGCCCGCCGGGCCACCCCGCCGACGCCGCCGGTGCTGGTTGCGCGGGACGTCAGGCTGGATCGCGCCAAGCGCACCGTCACGCGGGCCAGCGGGCCGATCGAGCTGACCCGCAAGGAGTTCGGGGTGCTCGAGGTGCTGATGGCCGCCGGCGGCTCGGTGGTGTCCAGCGAGGAGCTGCTGGAACGGGTGTGGGACGAGAATGCCGATCCGTTCACCACGACGGTGCGGGTCACCGTGATGACGTTGCGCAAGAAGCTGGGCGAGCCGGGGATCATCGACACCGTGGTGGGGGCGGGCTACCGGATACCCGAGGCCGGTACCGTGTCCCAGTGATCTTGTCGTGATCGTCAAGCGAGCGGTGGCGCACCTGCGCGGGTTGCGGGGGCGCTTCACCCTGCTGGCCGTGCTGCTCACCGCCGCGGTCAGCGTCGTGCTGCTGGTGCTGGCCTGGCTGCTGGTGCGCGACGCGGCGGCCACGGTCCCGCAGCTTCCGCCGGGCACCAAGGTGCGTGTCGACGACGCCCTCGTCGACGCGTCGGCGCTCACGGCCCATCTGCAGCAGCAGGCGCAGAACAAGGTCGTGGTGGCGGGCATCATCGCGTTCGGCTGCGTCGTGCTGGCCGCCGGCATCCTGGCGTGGGCCCTGACCACGCGGGTGCTCCGGCCGCTGGCCGAGATCACGGCCACCGCGCGCCGCCTGTCCGCGGAGTCGTTGCACGAGCGCATCGGCCCGTTGCGGCCGCGGGACGAGCTGGCGCGGCTGGCCGAGACGATCGACGAGATGCTGGACCGGCTGGCGCACGCGTTCGACTCGCAGCGCCGCTTCGTGGCCAACGCTTCGCACGAGCTGCGCACCCCGTTGACGGTGATCCGCACCGAGCTCGACGTCACGCTCTCCGACCCGGATGCCGACGAGGCCGAGTACCGCCGCATGGCCGAGGTGGTGCGGGCAGCAGCGCAGCGCGCGGAACGGCTGGTCAGTGCGTTGTTGCTGCTGGCGAAGACCGACGCGGCCGGCGTGTCCGCCAGGGAGCCGGTCGATCTGGCCGCGGTCGTGCGCAGTGCATGGGAAGCCGTGCGGCCGGAAGCCGAGGAACGTGGCCTGCGCGTCGACATGGCCATCGCCCCGGCGCCGACCATGGGTGACCCGGCATTGCTGGAGCGCGTGGCGGGCAACCTGCTGGAGAACGCCGTGCGGCACAACGTCGACGGCGGATGGATCACTGTGCACACCACGGCGGACGCCACGTCGGCGCAGCTGGTGGTGCGCTCGTCCGGGCGCACGGTCGATCCGGCCTCGGTGCCCGAGCTGTTTCAGCCGTTCCACCGCGGGGCAGGGCGAGTGGCCCGGTCCGGTGCGGGGCTGGGCCTGTCCATCGTCCGCGCCGCGGTGGAGGCGCATGGCGGCACGGTGCGCGCAGAGCCGGTGGACGGCGGGGGTCTGGCCGTCACCGTGATCGTGCCCAGTACGTAGCCGCTCAGTCCGTCTTCGCCCGTAACGCCCGGCTCAGCGGCAGGGCGGTGAGCTCCACCTGCCACGGGCGGGCGCCCCAGCCGGTGAGCAGCCGGGCGATCGAGTCCGCGTCGGTTTCCGCGGGCGGCTCCCAGCACAGCCTGCGGACCAGTTCCGGCAACAGCAGGTTCTCCACCGGTACCCGGTGCTGCTCGGACAGTTCCGCCAGCGCCGAGCGTGCCGCGGTCAGCCGGGCGGCCGCTTCCGGGTGCCGATCGGCCCAGCGGCTCGGCGGTGGCGGGCCCTCGCTGGGCTGGCTGGGGTTCGGCAGCTCGTCCGGGGGCAGTCGGCGGGCCTGTTCGATGTGCCGCATCCACAGCGTCGACAGCGAACGTTGCCGTTTGCCTCCGAACACGTCCAGCGCCCTGAGCTCGTCGACGGTCCTGGGGTTGCTCAGCGCGGCGGCCACGATGGCCTTGTCCGGCAGGATCCGGTTCGGCGCCCGGTCACGGTTGCGGGCGAGTTCGTCGCGGGCTTGCCACAGGGCGCGCACCACGGCCAGCGCACGGGGGGAGCGGATCTTGTGGATGCCGGAGGTGCGCCGCCACGGCTCCGGGTGCGGTGCAGGCGGGGGAGCGGCCAGGACCGCGGCGAACTCCTGTTCGGCCCAGTCCAGCTTGCCCTGGCCGGCCAGTTCGGTGGCGAGCTTGTCCCGCAGCGGCAGCAGCAGTTCCACATCCAGCGCGGCGTAGCTCAGCCATGCCTGCGGCAGCGGGCGGGTGGACCAGTCGGCCGCGCCGTGCCCCTTTTCCAGACGGTACCCGAGCAGCTGCTCCACCATGGTGCCCAGGCCGACCCGCTGGTACCCGGCCAGGCGCGCGGCCAGCTCGGTGTCGAACAACTTCGGCGGGCGAAGCCCGAGTTCGGTCAGGCACGGCAGGTCCTGCGACGCGGCGTGCAGCACCCACTCGCAGTCGTTGAGCACCGCGCGCAGTGGCTCCAGCTTGCCGGCCAGTGCGATCGGATCGATCAGGTGTGTGCCCGCGCCGTCGCGCCGCAGCTGGATCAGATACGCCTTCGGCCAGTAGCGGTAGCCCGACGCGCGTTCGGTGTCCACCGCGATCGCTCCGGTGCCCCCGGCCAGCGCGGCACAAGCGCGCGCCAGCGCTTCCTCGTCCTCGACCACGTCGGGAACGCCGTCCCGGGGCTGCCGCAGCAGGATCGCGTCGGTGGAGGGCTGGTCGGCTGCGGAGCGTGTGTCGTTCACGGCCCGCAACCCTACGCCGACAGTGCCCCGTCGGCGTAGGGTCCGGCCGTCACGTCGATCACGATGGTCAGCGGATGACCCCCGCCCGCATGGCCAGTGCGACCATCTGGGCCCGGTCACCGGTGCCGAGCTTGCGCCCGATCCGCGACAGGTGGGACTTCACCGTCAGCGCGGACAGGTTCAGCGCTTCACCGATTTCCTTGTTGGACTGGCCGTCCGCGACGAGCTGGAGCACCTGCACCTCACGCGAGGACAGCTCGCGCGGGGTGTTGTCGGTGCCGGGGACCCGCGTCCCGGTGGCCAGTACCGGAGCGACGCCCGGGTCGGCGTACACGCCTCCCTCGAGCACCCTGCGCACGCCGTCGGTCACCGCCATCGGTGACGCCGACTTGAGCAGGTACGCCTGCGCACCGGCCTGGAATGCGGCCCGCACGGCGTACGGGTCGTCCGACGACGCCAGCACGACCACCCGAGGCCAGCCGTTGCTGCGTAGTTCGGACACCAGCTCGATGCCGCTGCCATCCGGCAGGCCGAGGTCGAGGATGGCGAGGTCGCACGGCCCGGTGGCCGCTGCCCTCATCCTCGCTTCGGCGATGGTGGCAGCCTCGTGAACGGTGCCCGCACCCATCTGTGCGAGCCGAGCGGCGATCGCTTCCCTCAGCAGCGGGTGGTCGTCGACCACCAGCACGGAGAAAAGCTCCTCCCGCGGATGCGGAACCATGCTTGCTGGCAAGCTGCCAGCGGGCGTGGAACGAGCGGCCTGATTGAAGCCGACGGTAGCCACGTCACTACCTCCCTGGAGTCGGTCGTGCCCCCCGACCGGCACCGGCACTTTCGGCCGTTCAGCCGCGCCAGCTTTGAGCCGAAAGTGGTGTCGTGTGACGCACTCTAGCCGCCTGACAGGGTCAGTGGGGCGATCAAATGGGTAAGTATTTCGTTCTGTTGACTACTCAGAGTGGTGTGATTCACACGATCGGACTACTAATGGCGAAGGCAGTAACGCGGCACTCGTCCAAAGCGATGAACATCAGTTAACGGTTCGCTCGGCACGGTGAGTGGTTGTTGCGAGCAGACGAGCGGTCGGCGGCCGAGCGGTGCACGCCCGCAGCCTCCCATCGGCCGTATCACAGCCTCTGGCGCATTCCGATTCGGCCCCAATTTTCCAGTATCTTCGGTTGGCCGGTGACGCCGGGGTCGGCTGTGACGGCTCGCGCCGGCTCCGGTGCTGACACAGCGTCGCCGGGATCGGTCGCAGATTCCGCGTTACGGCAAGTGGTGGAACGGCTCGTCCGTCCCCCGCGGTGGTCACCGCAGCGATGTGCAGACGGCGTTCAAGGCCTGGTTCCGGCTTACCTTGGGGGGAGGGCCGGACACGCGTGCGCAGCCGGCTCGACGTGCCGTCGCGGGCCACTCAGGGCAGCCGCAACGCAGGCCGTCGGCTTTCCGGCGGCCCCGGGCAGTGGGGTCAGGAACCGTGCCGCTGGCCGAAGAGCGTGACACCGACGGGTGGCAGGCCCACGACACTGGCCATCACGCGGCAGAACGCCTCGCCGTGCGGCCGAAGGTCGGGTGTCTTCGGCGTCCACGATGCGCGCAGTTCCAGGTCGTCGGTGCGGGCCGGGCCGGAGATGTCGCCGAAGCGGGCCGAGGACGTGGCGGTCACCGTGCCGCCGAGCGCGGTGTACTCGGCCGCCGTCGCCTCCAGTGCGTCGGTCAGCCAGGACCAGCCGACCGACAGCAGCAGGGGATCGCCCGCCAGCTCCGGATCGATTTCCGCGGTGACGTAGCCGACCAGCCGCAGCACGCCGTGCCACGGCTCGGGACCGTCCGGGTCGTGCAGCAGCACCAGACGGCCGGAGGCCACCACGTCGGCCGGCCCGGTCGCCTCGCAACTGAGCGCGTAGGACCACGGAGCGAGCCGCCGAGGTGGCCGGACCGGCTCGAGGACGAGCTCCGGGCGCGGTCGCACCTGGCGCAGTGCGTCCACGGCCGCCCGGAACACCTCGGGGGCGTGCGTCATCGCGGTCATCGGGGACGACTGTATGCCGGAAAACGCTTGCCGAGCCCGTAGGCACGCCGACAATCTCGCCCGGGTGTGGTGGGTCGTGCAGCGCGATCGCCCGATCGGCCGCCGCGCTGCGGTCGCCGTACGCCCGTCCAGGCGGATGATCGTGCGTTTACCCGGCGCACGGCGCGCGTCCGATCGGAGTACCGCCTCGCCGACGGCGCGCGGGGTCGGTGCATCATGCATCGGCCACGGTATGGGCCGTCGACGGGGCGGCGTTCGGTTTCGCAACTGTCGAGCAGAGCGGGGGAGGCCGTGCCGTCGGGTGGGGTGGCGAGCTTTGCGTGGCTGGCGCGCGGCAGGACGCCCAAAGGTGTACCAAGCCACTGGTACGGGTACCGGGCACGGATCGCGGCCGATGCCGTGGGATCATCGAGGCCGAGCCACTGGTCGAGGAGAGCGCCGTGCGTGTTGCCGAATCCCTGCGGGGGGACATCGTCCGTCGAGAACTGTCGACGGCGCCGTTCCTGGTGGCCGCGCGCGGCGGTACCCCGAGCCGGCTGCCGGTGTGGTTCATGCGTCAAGCCGGCCGCAGCCTTCCCGAGTACCGGCGGGTACGCGGCAGCGTGCCGATGCTCACCGCCTGCTTCGACCCCGGGATGATCACCGAGATCACCCTGCAGCCGGTACGCAGGCACGGCGTCGACGCGGCCATTCTGTTCAGCGACATCGTGGTGCCGTTGAAGGCTGCGGGTATCGGAGTGGACATCAAGCCGGGCATCGGCCCGGTCGTCGACCACCCGGTGCGCGACCGCGCAGGCGTGCGGTCGCTCCCGCTGCTGGAGCCTGATCAGGTCGACGCGGTGCACCAGGCGGTGCGCCTGCTGGTCGCCGAACTCGGCCGCACGCCACTCATCGGGTTCGCCGGGGCGCCGTTCACGCTCGCCTCGTACCTGATCGAGGGCGGGCCCAGCCGCAACCACGAGCACACCAAGGCGCTGATGCACTCCGACCCGCAGACGTGGCACGCCCTGCTGGACAAGCTCGCCGACATCACGATCACTTTCCTGCAGGCCCAGCTGGCCGCCGGGGTGGACGCGATCCAGCTGTTCGATTCCTGGGCCGGGGCGCTGGCCGAACGGGACTACCGCCGCTTCGTGCAGCCGCACTCGGCGAAGGTTCTCGCGGCTGTCGAGCAGGCGGGCGTGCCGCGCATCCACTTCGGGGTGGGGACGTCGGAGCTGCTGCCCGCCATGCGGGATGCCGGCGCCGACGTGATCGGAGTGGACTGGCGCATCTCGCTGACCACCGCGATCGAACGGCTCACCGCGAACGGCCGGCCGCTTCCGGTGGTGCAGGGCAACCTCGACCCCGCGGTGCTGCTCGCCGACTGGCCGGTGGTCGAGGCCGAGGTGCGGCGCATCGTGGCCGAGGGCCGTGCGGCGGCAGGCCACATCGTGAACCTCGGGCACGGCGTGCTGCCCGCCACCGACCCGGCCGTGCTCACCAGAATCGTCGAGCTGGTACACGGACTGACCCCGTGACGAGGTGAGCAGCCCGGTGGAGATCGCGGTCGTCGGCGGGGGAATCTCGGGGCTCACTGCGGCGGTGCGGCTGCGCAAGCTGCTCGGCCCCGCGGCATCGATCACCGTGTACGAGTCGACCACGCGCCTGGGCGGGAAGCTGCGCACCGTCGAGGTGGCCGGTGTTCCCGTCGACGTCGGCGCGGAAGCGTTTCTGCTGCGCAGGCCGGAGGCCGTCGAACTGGTCGCCGAGCTGGGACTGCAGGACGAGGTGGTGCATGCCGGCCCGGCCAGTCCGAGCGTACGGGCAAGTGGCCGTACGGTCGCCTTGCCGCGGCGGACGTTTATGGGAATCCCCGGCGACGCCGCCGAGGTCGACGGCGTGCTGTCCGCGAAGGGGGTCGAGCAAGTCGCCGCCGAGCGCACGTTGCCCCCGGTGCGGCTGCCCGCGCACGACGTGTCCCTCGGTCGGCTGTTGCGGCAACGGCTGGGCGACGAGCTGGTCGACCGGCTGGTGAGCCCGCTGCTGGGTGGCGTCTACGGTGCACGGGCGGACGATCTGGGACTGCGTGCCGTGTTGCCTGCCCTGGCGAAGGCGCTCGAGAATGGCGCGGGTTCGATCACCGCCGCTGCCGCCGGCCTGCTGCCACCACCGCAAGCGGGGGGAGGATCGCCCGTGTTCGGCACCTTGCGGGGCGGATTGCAGCAGGTGGCCGAACGGGCGGCACACGTGGCCGACGCCCGGGTGGAGCTGGGCACACCGGTGCGCGAGCTGCGCCGCACGGCCGCGGGCTGGCAGGTGACCGCGGCGGAGACCCGGTCGGTGGACGGGGTGATCCTGGCCGTGCCCGCTCCCGCGGCGCGTCGGCTGCTGGCCGGGTGCTCGCCCGAGGCCGCCGACGCCTACGGCCGCGTCGAGCTGGCCTCGATGGCCGTGGTCACCGTGGCGTTCCCGCCCGGCACCGAGCTTCCGGAAAGCAGCGGGTTGCTGATCGAGGAAGGCCAGCGCCGCTCCGACGGGTCCGCGGTGCTGAGCAAGGCGATGACGTTCACCAGCCGCAAGTGGCCGCACATCGGCGCCGCCGGGGTGATCATGCGTGCGTCGGTAGGCCGGTTCGGGCAGGCCGAGCAGCTGCGGATGACCGACGACGCGCTGATCGAGGGAGTGCTGGCCGACGTGGCCGACCTGGCAGGCGTGACCGTCGAGCCGATCGACGTGCACGTCCAGCGGTGGGGCGGCGGGCTGCCGTGCTACGGCCCCGAGCACGGCGAATGCGTCGCTGCGATCGACAAGGCGGTGGCCGGCCTGCCACGGCTGGAGGTGGCGGGCGCGCTGCTGGACGGGGTGGGCATCCCGGCGTGCATCGCCACCGCCGATGCCGCTGCCCGGCGCCTGGCGAGCCAGGTCACAGTGCCACACTGATGACATGACCGCCAAACCCGACGCAGCCCGGATCCGCGAGCTCAACGAGACCATTCGATACACGATGTGGTCGGTCTTCCGCGTCCAGCAGGGCGCGCTTGGCGAGGATCGCGGGCCCACCGCCGACGAGACCCAGCAGTACCTGGAGAGCCTGGAGGGCAAGGGCGTCACGGTGCGTGGCGTCTACGACCTGGCAGGCATGCGTGCCGACGCCGACTACATGGTGTGGTGGCACGCCGAGGAGATCGAGCAGCTGCAGGCGGCCTACAGCGGCTTCCGGCAGACCGCGCTCGGCCGCGCCAGCGTTCCGGTGTGGAGTCAGGTCGGCCTGCACCGGCCCGCGGAGTTCAACAAGAGCCACATCCCGGCGTTCCTGGCCGGTGAGCAGCCTCGCAAGTACCTGTGCGTGTACCCGTTCGTGCGATCGTACGAGTGGTACCTGCTGCCGGAGCAGGAGCGCAAGGAGCTGCTGGCCGAGCACGGCATGATGGCCCGCGACTACCCGGACGTGCGGGCCAACACGGTGGCGTCGTTCGCCCTCGGCGACTACGAGTGGCTGCTGGCTTTCGAGGCAGACGAGCTGCACCGCATCGTCGACCTCATGCGCACGTTGCGCGGGGCCCGTGCCCGGCGGCACGTGCGGGAGGAAATCCCGTTCTACACCGGCACCAGGGTCGCCCCGCCGGAGCTGGTCGCCGCCCTGCCCTGAGCGGCGAGGCCGCCTGTCGCGCCGACGGCCGGGCCTGCGGCCGCGGGAAGGCGTGCGCCGCACGCGCCGGCACGTGCGTGTGGCCGCCGGATGAGGGCCCGGTGCTCGGCGCATCCGCGCCGCAGGTCACCGGGCCTGGCGGCATGCCGTGCGTCTCCGGGCGGAGTGTGGTCACTCCTCCTCGGGCACCAGCTTCAGCGCGATCGAGTTGATGCAGTAGCGCTTGTCGGTGGGGGTGTCGTAGCCCTCGCCGGTGAACACGTGGCCAAGGTGGCTGTGGCAGCTGGCGCACAGCACCTCGACCCGCTTCATGCCCAGGCTGAAGTCGTCCCTGAGCAGCACCGCGTCGGAATCCGCCGGATCGTAGAACGACGGCCAGCCGCAGTGGCTGTCGAACTTCTCGTTGCTGGTGAACAGCTCCGCCCCGCAGGCCCGGCAGGTGTAGACGCCTTTGGCCTTGGTGTTCTCGTATTCCCCGGTGAACGGCGGCTCGGTGCCCGCTTCGCGCAACACGTGGTACTCCTCCGGGCTGAGTTCCTGCCGCCACTCGATCTCGGACTTGACCACTTTCGGCGTGGCGCCGACGACTGGCTTCATACCTACCATCCCAAGAATCCGCTGATCGTGTCCCACACGCTCACCGCGACGCCGAGCAGGATCAACGACACCACCAGCACGGCCATCGCCCGGTAGTGGCCGCGGACGCGGTTGCTCGATTCGGCGAACTCGGCGATGCCGTCCAGCGCGCCCTCCACGGTGAACCGGGGACCGGTGTGTTCCATCCGGTGCAGGTGCTCGGCGAAGGCCCGCGCTTCCGGGTCGTCCGGATCCAGGCCGATCAGGTCGTCGTGGAACCGGGCGTCGGGGCCCTCGGGCATGCGGGAGGTCATGTCACCACGGTATGTCAGCTCGACCGTGCCGTCGATGGCCGGCGATCGGCTTGCTCTGGGGCGTGCCCGGCGCGACGGTGCCAGCACTGGCGGGCTGCTGGTCTGGTGTGTGCCGGTTGGGTGTGGGGGCTGCTCGTGTGGGCGGGCTGCTGGTCTGGTGTGTGCCGGTTGGGTGTGGGGGGCCGCTCACGTGGGCCGGCTGCCGGATCGTGCGCGACCGGTCACCGGGTGCCCGAGTCCACGCGCAGCTGGTTGCCCTGCCGGATCACCCGGACCTTGCGCTTCGTGGTCATCTCGGTGCCGTCGTTCAGATAGGTGACGTCGATGGAGATCGTCACCGAACCGTCGGGGTTCTGCTCGCCCCTGGCGTTGTTGGACCACACCTGGTCGTACTGCGACCAGTACTTCCGGAACTTCGCTTCGCTGCCGTACTCCTGCTTGGCCTCCTCGCTGAGCATCTGCCACGACTTGGCCATACCTGCAGGGAACGTGTAGAAGTCCACCACCAGGTTGCCCGCCTCGGAGAAACCGATCGGGCCGCCGGAGGCGTCGTGGCCGCCCTGCTTGGGCTGGCTCGACGACGGCGCGGGCTGCGACGTCTGGCTGCTGGCCGGGGGCTTGTCACCCTGCGCCTGCTGGCCGTTGCCGTCCAGCCAGAACACGAACCCGGCCACGACGGCCGCCACCACGAGCAGTGCCGCGGCGACGAGCACGGCCAGCCTGCCGGACTTCGATCGGCCGCCCTTCCCGCCCTTGTCCGGGCGCTTCGGCTGCGTGGCGGGCGGGCGGTGCGGGCCTGCCGCCGGGAACACGGCCGTGCCGGGGTGCTGGTCACCACCGGTGCGCTGGCTGGGGCTTGCGTTGTCGCGGTGACTCGGTGGGGGAGCGGGCGGCAGCGCGGGCATGGTGGCGGGCGGCGCCTCCGGCGCGCCGACGCTGGAGGCCACCTGGGCAAGGCGGCGGGCCGCCTCCGCCATCGTGATGCGCTCGGCGGCTTCCGGCCGCAGCATGGACATCAGCAGCGCGGTGGCCTTGCCCGCCTGCATCGGGGGCTGGATCTTGCCGCTGGCCGCGGTGTGCAGCAACGCCAGCTGGTTCGGGTTGTCGCCGTACGGGCAGTGGCCCTCGATCGCGTGATAGAGCGTCGCACCCAGCGCGAACACGTCCGACGCGGGTGCCGGGTCCGCGCCACGGGCCAGCTCGGGGGCCAGGTAGGCCGGGGTACCGCCGACCAGCCCGGTGGCGGTCAGCGTCATGTCGCCCTGGGCACGGGAGATACCGAAGTCGGTGAGCTTGGCCACCCCGGAGTCGTCGATCAGGATGTTGCCCGGCTTGACGTCGCGGTGCACGATGCCCGCCTTGTGTGCGGCGTGCAGTGCGCGGGCCACCTGCTCGCCGATGCGCGCGACCTCCGGCACCGGGAGGGTGCCGCGCTCGGTGATCAGCTGCGCCAGGCTCTTGGACTCCAGGTACTCCATCACCAGGCACGGGTCGCCCTCGTGCTCGGTGATGTCGAACACCATGATGGCGTTCGGGTGCTGCAGGCGGGCGGCGTTCTTGGCTTCGCGCATGGCCCGCGCGTGCAGCTCGGCCCGGTCGGCGGGCGACATGCCGTGCTGGCCGATCACCCGCTTGACCGCTACCGGACGCTCCAGACGCTCGTCGATGGCGCGCCAGACCACGCCCATGGCACCGGCGCCGATGTATTCGACGAGTCGGTAGTACCCAGCGACAAGTTGCCCGGCTTCGATGGCGAATTCTCCTTGGCGCGATGACGAGACGTGCAGGCGATTGGTGCCCCCCGACGACGCTTCGAGTGTACTGACCCCGGGGCGTGGCGGTGGCGGCGTGTCGGCCTCCCCGGCCGGGCGGCCTACCGGTTCGGCTCGTCGCGGGGCGTCACCACCACGGGGTCCTCGATCAGCTGCGGGCGCAGCTGGACGCCGTGTGGCCGCAGCAGCGGGTCCCCCGGCGCGCCGTCCGGGTCGGCCACCCACCGCCTGCACACCTTTTCCACCTTGATCGGGTAGATGCGCAGCGTGCCGTCGGCGGCGATGTGCATGCGCAGGAAGCCTTTGTGATCCTCGATGCTCTGGCCGGCCATCAGCTCGTTGAGGTTGATGCCGAACCGGCTGGCGATCATCAAATACACCGCGACGACCTCGCTGTGCACCAGGCCGAGCACGGTGGGCAGGCCGACCAGGATGACGACGAACGACACCCAGTTGCTCAGCACGTCGTCCGGGATGACGTCGCGGTACAGCTCGGTGATCAGCAGGCCCCACGCCAGGCTCAGCCCGAGATGGACCGCGGCGTGAGCGACGCCGAAGACGGTTCCGCGTAGTCGCGACGTGCGCAGATCGAGCCGGGCGAAGGCGACCCAGCCGACGACGACCAGGACGGCGAGCAGCACGGCGGGTGTCCAGCTGGCCACCAGGGCGAAGAACCCGCGCGGCCGGTCGCCGAACGGTCCGGCCAGCCCGTACAGCACGGCCAGCACGATCAGCGACTGGATGATGCCGGCGACACCCCAGAACCCGGGGTTGCGGAACGGCAGTCGCAGGATGCCTGCGGCGAAGCGCCGGGACTGGCGCTTCTCCGGATACCGGGCGGCCAGATCGTACCGGGTGCTCGGCCCCGCCGCCCTGATCCGCGTGGTCGGTGGCGGCAGCACCACCGACTCCGGCAGCTCGTCGGTGGTGGTGAGGTAGCCGCCGCCCAGGCCGCAGGTGACCTCCTGCCTGCCGCCGCCACGCTCGGCGTACCGGGAGTAGTGATGCTTGTCCCCGGACAGCATGACCCGGATGGTCGCTCCGGCGGGCCGCACGATGGTCGTGTCGAAGTACTCGATGGTGTCCCAGGCCTCCGCTCCGCGGGACGTGTGCGCGTCGACCCACGACGGGGACGGCGTGCACAGGATTACCGAGTCGCCTTCCCGCAGCTGCTTGGCGGCCTCGGTGAAGTACGCCAGCTGCGGCGCGTCGATGTGGTCGTCGAACTGTGTGTCCAGCGCGAACAGCCACCACCGCTGGGGCAGCTGGATGGCGAAGTAGCTGCGGGTCTGCGCGGTGTCCCAGCCGCCGAACGGCCTGCCCTGGGCGAACACGCGAAGAAACGCGGTCAGGCCGTCGTACCAGTCGTGGTTGCCGGGCAGCGCGTACAGGGTCGGGCGCTTGCCGTCCACGTGCGGCAGCGCTGCGGCGTAGACGCCCTTGGTGCGGTTCCGGTACGCGGTCACGGACGCGGCCGGGTACACCTGGTCTCCGCCCATGATCAGCATCTCGCCGCGGGGGAGTTTGCCTGCCGAGGGAACGTCGAGCTCGTCGGCGGCGAGCAGGCTCGCGACAGTGTAGGTCGCGTTGAACCCGTCGCCGAGGTCGGCGACGAAGTCGAACCACACCTCCCCGGTCTCGTCGTCCCCGTGCCGGTAGACGCGGGCGGGCAGGCTGCCTTGCAGTTCCCGCTTGTCGGCGTAGGCACCGAAGATCGTGGCCAGCAGCGCCTTGACGCCGGTGGCCACCAGGACCCCGGGTGCCAGCCACCGCACTGCGGGTTGCGGAGTGAAACCGAGTTCGGCGGGGGTGATCTCCCGCGGGCGCTCGGCCTGGGCTGGGGTATCGGCTCCTCGTGCGGACACGAGAGCGCATGGTAGCGATCAAGCACGCGGCCCGGGCCAGGCCGACGGGAGGGTGACGACGCATCGCGATCAAGCGGACGAACCGGACGCGTTCCGGCTGCTGCCGTGGACACTGGTGGCGCCTGCCGTCACGCCGGGCACACGACGTTGCTGTTCGGGACCTTGCCGTCGAGCAGGAAGTCGGTGACGTTCTTGGTCACGCAGTCCGACCGGCCGATCGCCCCGTGGCCGGCACCCTCCCAGGAGACCTTGCGCGCCCCGGCCAGCTGGTCGGCGGTACGCGAGGTGCCCTTCTCCGGGGTGACCGGATCCGCCGCGGTGGCGATCAGCAGGGTGGGCGGGATGCCCGGGGTGTGCAAGCCGGGCGGTTTCTCGGTCGGGACCGGCCATTGGCTGCACCACAGCAGCCGCTGCGCGATCAGCCCGCCGAACGTGGGGTACTTCTCCCGCCACGACGCGGCCAGCTGCACGATCCGCTCGGTCGGCAGCCGGGTCGTGGTGTCGTTGCAGATGGTGGTCAACGTGGCATCGATCGTCGGTGGCGCCTCGCCGGAGGGCTCCAGCACGGGCCGCACCAGCCGGACCAGCCGGGCCGGGCTCCCGTCGGCGGCGTCGTCGATGGCCCTGGCCAGGTGCGGCCAGCCATCCGGATCGCGCAGCCCGAGCCAGGCCGCGTACAGCACCATCGCCGGCCCGACCTGGATGCCGTCCACCTCGGCCGGGTCGTGTCGTGCCCGGTCGACGGCCTTGGCCAGCGCCGACGACGGGTCCGACCCGAGCGGGCAGTCCGAACGGCTCGCGCAGTCGTCGCCGAAGGCGCGCAACGTCGCTTCCGCGGCGGCGGCGAGGTCGGCCAGCGTGGCGGTGGCATCCGTTGCCGGGTCCGGTGTCCCGTCGAAGACGAACCGGCCGACGGACTGCGGGTGGGCGTTGGCATAGGCGATGAGCACCCGGGAACCCTCACCGCGAGCGATGGCGTGCAGCTTCGGCACGCCGACCGTCCGGCGCACTTCCTCCAGGTCCTCGGCGGTGTGCCTGGCGTCGTAGACGGTTTGCTCGTTGCCCAGCGCGATCGAGCATTCCTGACCGGACTTGCGGACCGCCTCCACCAGCGGCTCCGGGTCGGAGCTGTCCGGGTCGAGCCCGAGCAGGCCGTGCCGGGCGTAGCGGGGGATGCAGTCGATCGGGTTCGACCGGCCGGTGCCGCGGCGATCGACGCCGACCAGGGCCACCTGTTGCAGCAGGCGGTCGGGCAGCCGGCCGGCCAGCTCGGCCGCCAGCTCGCTGCCTGGCGGGCCGTCCACGTCGCCGACGACCACCACCGGCACCCGCCGGCCGAGATCACCCTTGCCGACGCGCATGAGCGCCACCTCGTGCTCGGGGCCGCGGTGGTCCAGCGACGGGCCCACGACGGTGGAGCATTCCACGGTCAGGCCGCGTGCGGCGGGCGGCAGGCGGTCGGTGACGCTCGGCAGGCACTCCGGCCAGTCCCGCCACCCGATGGCGTTCGGTGGCGGGGCACCCAGCGGTGGCAGCGGGGCGGGGCCCTGCTCGTCGGATGCGGTGTCCTCGCCGGGGGTGTCCTGGATCAGCACGGCGGGGCGTTCGGACGGGCCGACGGTGCATCCGGCGGTAAGCAGCGCGGCCAGTGCGCTGGTCAGCGCGCCGGTGATGCGCGTGCGCCGGGAAACCCTCACCACCACTCCCTTCGGCTCACCACCCCCAGTGTGCGCAGCGCCCGGTGAGACTCCGGTCAAGCACGCCGGTAGCGCAGCATCAGGAAGCCGTCCGCGGTCAGCACCGAGGCCAGCCGCAGCGAACGCGGCGGGCCGGTCATGGCCGGGCCGCTCACGATGCGCTCCGCGCCGGCTCCCGCCAGCAGCGGCGACACGGTCAGGCAGAGCTGGTCGACGAGGTCCGCGGCGACCATGGCGCCGAGCAGCCGCGGGCCGCCTTCGCAGTCGATCCGGTAGAGCCCACGGTCGCCGAGGGCCCGCACCGCGGATGGGAGGTCGACGCTGTCCTCGCCCACGACGACGACGTCCGCCCCCGCGTCGGCCAGTCCGTCGCGGCGCTCGGCCGGCGCGGCGGCGCAGGTCAGCACGATCGGGGGCACCATGGTGTCGGTCAGCAGCGGGGACTGCGGGGACAGCGAGCAGCGGTTGGTCACCACCGCGATCGGCGGCAGCGGCGACAGCCCCCGTGCCTGGCGCCGGGACGTGCGCAGTTCCCGGGGTTTGATCCCGGCGTAGCGCTCCGCCTGTGCCGTTCCCGCTCCGACCAGCACCACGTCGGCCAGGTCCCGGCCAAGGGCGAACACCCGCTTGTCGGCGGGATGCGACAAGCCCGCGGACCGGCCGTCGACCGCGGCCGCCCCGTCGGCCGAGCTGACCATGTTCGCCTGCACCCAGGGCTCGGTCAGCTCCGGCGGATAGTCGTAGAGGCGTTCCAGGTCGGCGTCGGTCACTGCGGTGGGCTCACCGTCGGTCGGCCACAGCGCGTACACGATGCCCAGTTCATCACATCCGGCCCGGCTGACTCCGGGGACGGGGCGTCCGGCCAAGTAGGGTGTGATCCATGCCGGCGTCCCTCGTCGATCGCTTCCCCGAGGTCGAACCAGCGGAGCTGGTCGCGGGGCTGGTGCCACCGCCTCGGTTCGACGCGGTGCGCTTCGACACCTACGTGCCCAACCCGGCCGAGCCGACCCAGGCGGCCGCGGTGGCTGCCGCGCGGGCGTTCGCCGAGCAGATCGGCGCAGGCGGGGGCGGGCGGAAGTCCCGCTGGCGCAGCCTGTTCGGCGGGCGGAAGGGCGGGCCGCAGCCGAGCAAGGGCCGGTACTTCGACGGCGGGTTCGGGGTCGGCAAGACCCACCTGCTCGCCTCGTTGTGGCACGCGGTTCCCGGCCCGAAGGCGTACGGCACGTTCGTCGAGATCACCAATCTGGTCGGGGCGCTCGGGTTCGCCGAGACCGTGCGACGGCTCTCCGGGTACACCTTGCTCGCCGTCGACGAGTTCGAGCTGGACGACCCGGGCGACACCATGCTGATGACCCGGCTGCTGTCCGAGCTGATGGACACCGGGGTGGCCGTGGCGGCCACGTCGAACACGCTGCCGGACAAACTCGGCGAAGGCCGCTTCGCCGCGGAGGACTTCCTGCGCGAGATCCACTCGCTGGCCGCGCGGTTCGAGGTGATCCGGGTGGACGGGCCGGACTACCGGCACCGCGGCCTGCCGGAGCCGCCCGAGCCGATGTCCGACGACGAACTCGTCGCGGCGGCCAACGCGCGCCCCGGCGCGACCCTGGACGAGTTCGGCAAGTTGTGCGAGCACCTGGCGGCCGTGCATCCGGCCCGCTACGGGCACCTGGTGGACGGGGTGTCCGCGGTGTTCGTGCAAGGGGTGCGCCCGGTGGACGACCAGGCCATCGCGCTGCGGCTGGTCGCGCTCGCCGACCGGCTCTACGACCGCGCCATCCCGGTCGCGGTCAGCGGCCAGGACGTCAGCAAGATCTTCCCCGAGGACATGCTCGCGGGCGGCTACCGCAAGAAGTACCTGCGTGCCATCAGCCGGTTGACGGCGTTGGCGCGAGACGCCGCCGAGTGACGTGGCCGATCACCACGACGCCCACGCCGACGGCGCAGCCGCCGACGATGTCGAACGGGTAGTGGTAGCCGGCCGCCACCATGCCGATCCCGGCCGCGACGACGAGCACCATCCCGACGCCTGCGCTGACCGCCCTGGCCACCCCCGGCCGGGTCAACAGCACCAAAAGCGCGCACACGGCCGCCAGGCTCGCGGTGTGCCCGCTGGGGTACTCCAGCGTGCCCGCGGACAGCGCCCGGAACACCGGTTTGAGCACCGCGGTGGTCGACAGCACCGCAACGAGCGGTGCCGTGGCCGCGAGCAGCGCGGCAGGACGGTCGCGGCCGAGCATGCACAGCACCACCACGACCACGACGACGGGCACCAGGACCACCGGCTCGGAGGGCAGCACGAGGTGACCGAGCACCTCGGGCTGCCCGTCGAACCACAGCGCCGCGTCCCGCTGCCAGGCGACGTCGATCGGCCACGGCCGCCGCCGCGCCAGTCCCAGCGCCAGGGCGGCAAGCAGCGCCAGCGGCCCGATGATCAGCACACCGGAAGGATAGGGCCTTCGGTGTCAGCGGCCGACCACCGCGGCCAGGGCGTCCAGGCCCTGGTCCAGCTCCTCGCGGGTGATGACCAGCGGGGGAGCGATGCGCAGCGTGGCGCCGTGCGTCTCCTTGCACAGCACGCCACGGCCGGCCAGCCGCTCGCAGGCTTCGCGCCCGGTCATGCCGTCGATGTCCACCCCGGCCCACAGGCCACGGCCACGCACCGCGGTCAGCCCGTTGCCGACCAGCTCGGTCAGCCGGTCGTGCAGGTGCTTGCCGAGTTCGGCGGACCGCTGCTGGAACTCGCCGGTGCGCAGCAGCCGCACGACGGCGCGGCCGACCGCGCACGCCAGCGGGTTGCCGCCGAACGTCGACCCGTGCTCACCGGGACGCAGCACGCCGAGCACGTCTCGGCTGCCGACGACCGCCGACACCGGCACGATCCCGCCGCCCAGGGCCTTGCCCAGCGTGTACAGGTCGGCGCGCACGTTCTCGTGGTCCAGCGCCAGCACCCTTCCGGTGCGGGCCAGGCCGGACTGGATCTCGTCGGCGATCAGCAGCGCGCCGTGCTCGTCGCACAGCCGCCGGACGGCGGCCAGGTAGCCCGCCGGTGGCACGATCACGCCTGCCTCGCCCTGGATCGGCTCCAGCAGGACCGCGGCGGTGTGCTCGGTGATCGCTTTCCGGAGCGCTTCGGCGTCGCCGTAGGGCACGATGGTGAAGCCCGGCGTGTAGGGGCCGTAGTCGGCTCGCGCGGTCTCGTCGTCGGAGAACGACACGATCGTGGTGGTCCGGCCGTGGAAGTTGGCACCGGCGACGACGATGTCCGCCTTGCCCTGCGGCACGCCCTTGACCCGGTACGCCCACTTGCGGGCGACCTTGATGGCGGACTCGACCGCCTCGGCGCCGGAGTTCATCGGCAGCACCATCTCGGTGCCGGTGAGCTCGGCCAGCTCCTGGCAGAACGCGCCCAGCTGGTCGTGGTGGAACGCCCTGGAGGTGAGGGTGACCCGGTTCAGCTGCCGGGTGGCGGCCGCGATCAGCTCGGGGTGCCGGTGGCCGAAGTTCAGCGCCGAGTAGCCGGCCAGGAAGTCCAGGTACCGTTTGCCGTCCACATCGGTGACCCACGCGCCTTCGCCCTCGGCGATCACGACCGGCAACGGGTGGTAGTTGTGGGTCGACCATCGCTCGTCGGCCGCGATGAAGTCGCGGCTGGTCACGGCGGGGCGAGTCAGGCTGGGGGAAGTGGGAACCGTCGTGGTCATACCGCCAGGTTAAGGCAGCATATGTGCGGCAATCATCCGCACAACGTTGCTCATTGCGGTTGTTTGTTGCACAGTTGACCACCTCGGCAATCGATTCGTTGCATCGTGTGATGCGGTGCCGGGTGGCGGGACCGGGCGTGGCACAGTGCACGGTGTGACGAGTGGTGTGACGACTGACCGGCAAGACCTGCCGTTTCTCCGCAAGCTGGCCCGTACCCAACGCTTCACCCTCGGTGCGCCGAGGGAGTTCGCGATCTCACCGGACGCCTCGCGCGTGCTGTTCCTGCGCAGTGCCGACGGGTACGACAAGAAGCACAGCTTGTGGTCGCTGGACCTGACCACCGGCACCGAGTCCGTTCTGGTCGACGCGAACGCGTTGCTGCCGGGGGAGGAGGACCTGCCGCCCGAGGAACGGGCCCGGCGCGAGCGGGCTCGGGAGACCGGCGGCGGTGTCATGCGCTACGCCGTGGACTCCGGGCACACCACGGTCGCGTTCTCGCTGGCAGGCAAGCTCTACACGGTCGACCTGGCCTCCGGCGAGGTGTCGCTCCGGGTCGACGGCGCGGCGGTCGATCCGCGGCTGAGCCCCGACGGCAGTCACGTCGCGTACGTGGTGGGTGGCGCCCTGTGGGTCGTGGATCTCGCCTCCGGGACCGACTCGGTGCTGGCCGACGAGCCGGACGACGACGTCACCTGGGGGCTCGCCGAGTTCATCGCGGCCGAGGAAATGCGGCGATCCCGCGGCTACTGGTGGGCCCCGGACGGCAGCGCCATCCTCGCGCAACGAACCGACACCAGCGGGGTCCAGCGCTGGCACATCGCCGACCCGGCCGATCCGGGCACACAGCCGACCTCGATGGCCTACCCCGCGTCGGGCACGCCCAATGCGCGGGTGTCGCTGGCCTTCCTCCGCCTGGACGGGTCCAGAGTGGACGTCGACCTGGGGGACTGGGAGTACCTGGCCGCCGTGCACTGGTCGGCGGGCGGCCCGCCGCTGGTGACCGTGCAGACCAGGGATCAACGCCGTACCGACGTGCTGGCGGTGGACCCGGAAACCGGCGCGACCAGGCAGCTGTACAGCGACACCGACGAGGCCTGGGTCGAGCTGGTCACCGGAGTGCCCGCGTGGACCGAGGACGGCCGGCTGGTGCGTGTCGTCGTCTCCGACGACGCATACCGGCTGATGATCGACGACGAGCTGGTGACCGATCCGTCGCTGCAAGTCCGGTCGGTGGTGCACGTCGGGCGCGAGGTGCTGTTCACCGCGTCCGCCGGCGATCCCACGCAGATTCACGTCTACCGCACCGACCAGGGCTCCGTTCGCCGGCTGTCGACGGTCGACGGTGTGACGGTGGCGGCGGGGCGCGCCGAGGCGTGCGTGCTGTCCGCATGGTCGCTTGATCACGCCGGTCCGCGGGTGAGCGTGGTTCGTGACGGGCACGACCCGGTGCCGATCGGCGTGCACACCGCCGATCCCGGCATCGAGCCGAGGCCGAAGATGATGACGGCCGGAAAGCGGCGGCTCCGCGTCGCCTTGCTGTTCCCCACCGGCTATCGGCCGAGCGACGGCCCGCTTCCGGTGCTGCTCGACCCGTACGGCGGTCCGCACGCGCAGCGGGTGCTCGCCACGCGCAACGCGTTCCTGACACCGCAGTGGCTGGCCGACCAGGGATTCGCCGTGCTGGTGGCCGACGGCCGGGGAAGTCCTGGCCGCGGCCCGGCGTGGGAGAAGGAGATCGCGGGTCGCTGCGCCGAGGTCAGCCTGAACGACCAGGTGGACGCGCTGCTGGCGGTGGCCGCCGACCATCCGGAGCTGGACTTGTCGCGGGTGGCGATCCGCGGCTGGTCCTACGGCGGCTACCTGGCTGCGCTGGCCGTGCTGCGCAGGCCGGACGTGTTCCATGCGGCAGTGGCGGGGGCGCCGGTGACCGACTGGAAGCTGTACGACACCCACTACACCGAGCGCTACCTGGGGCATCCGGACGAGAACCCGGAGGCGTACCGGGCCAACTCGTTGATCGACGACGCGCCGAACCTGAGCAGGCCGCTGATGATCGTGCACGGCATGGCCGACGACAACGTCTTCGTGGCGCATGCGCTCCGGCTGTCCCAGGCGCTGCTCAAGGCGGGCAAGCCGCACGAGTTCGTTCCCTTGGTGGCGACCACGCACATGACCCCAGCGGACGAGGACGTCGCGGAGAACCTGCTCCGTCTCCAGGTGGACTGGCTCCACGAGCAGCTGGGCGGCAAGTAGGCCGCAGCAGCGGCAGTCGGATCGGCAAGAACGGTCGGTCGAGCTCGCTCACCGCAACGCGACCGGGCCGACGGCCCTCGACGAGCTGGCGCACGGTGTCGCACTCGAGGCCCGACACGTGGCGAGCGAGCCGCGCAGCCGGGGGCAGGCCAGACCGGCGCCGGCCCGTCGAGGGCCATACCGATGAGCGGTTGCCCACGGCATCGACGGCGATCGTGCCGAGTGACCGCGGCAGCGGGCGACAGCTCTCGGCTTTCACGCGGCTTTTGGGGCCTCGTCGGGCTGAGTCACGGCGCGCCGCTGCCGGCGCTTGCCGACGATCCCGGTGATCGCCATCGCGACGATCCAGGCGATACCCAGCAGCACGTAGGCATTGCCCACCAGGTGCTGTTCCGGCGTCCACAACTGCTCGAGATCGATGGGCGGGTTGTTCCAGTCGTCGTTGCCCGGCAGCTGGTGGAACGGGCCGATGACGAACGTCGCCACGGTGATCACGGTACCGGCGAGCAGGACGAATCGTCGAGGTCGGTTGTCCTGCCACGCCTGCAGGCAGCCGTAGGCCATGACGGCGACCGCGGGCGCGATCCACACCCAGTGGTGCGACCACGCCGTCGGGGACGCCAGCAACGACAACGCCGCGCACAGCATGAGGGCGGTCTCCGGGGTGCTGGCCCGGGCGCCGATCACCACCAGCGCGAGCAGCACCAGCACCACGACAGCGGTCACGACGACGAGCGTCGTGCCGTCCAGGCCCAGCCGCGCGAACGCCGCTTGCACGGTCTGGTTGGTGCGGTACGTGGAGCCACTGATCTGGCCCGCCCCGGCGAAGCCGCCGAACCAGTAGGTGACCGAGCCGCTGGGATTGACCAGGAATCCGAGCGCGGTGGCGGCCGCCCCGGTGGCCGCGGCCACGCCGACCGCCCGGTAGTCCCGGCGCAGCAGGAAGTACAGCACGAACACCGCGGGCGTGAGCTTGACGGCTGCGGCCAGGCCGACACCGATGCCGCGCGGCCACCGGGTCCGCCTGGCCAGGCAGTCGATGGCCACCAGCCCCATCAGCAGCAAGTTGATCTGCCCGAAGGCGAACGTCTCCCGCAGCGGCTCCAGGCACAGCAGCAGGATCAGCGAGCCGCCCGCCACGGCGAGGGTGGTACGCCTGCTGGCCTGCGGATACAGATGCCTGCCGACCAGATAGACCGTGCCGACCGTGCAGCCGATCCCCAGCAGGAACAGCAGTGTGTAGGACAGTGTCCACGGCAGCACGGCGAACGGGATCATGCAGACCGCGGCGAACGGGGGATAGATGAACGGCAGGACCAGGCCGCCGTTGACCGCGGGCAGTTCCCCGTAGATGTCGCCGCCCTCCCACCAGCGCCAGACCGCGAACCGGTACACCTCGAGGTCGATGTGCGCGAAGGGGATGTTGACCGCGTAGAAGTAGGCGATGCTCAGTGCGGCGACGACGGTCGAGGCGATGATGACGACTCGCTCGGTGGTGACTTTCCCCGGCTGCACCGTCCGGAGCCTAACACCGGGACGGGCTACACCGGCCACGCGCTGGGGGACGTCGGCCGCTGTCGGGAAGTGGTGACGCGCCGTGACCGGACTGCGCGGTGATCGTGATCGCGACGGGTGGCGCTCGGCGGGCGTCGCCCTCGATAGTGAGGGGCATGTACACCGGCAACCCCGATGTTCCCGATGACGTCTTCGCGGAGGTTCTCGACCAGATCGAAGACTTCGTGCGCTCGCGTGTCATGCCACGCGAGCGCGAGATCATGGAGACCGACCGGATTCCGGCCGATCTGCGGCAGCAAGCCGCCGAGATGGGCTTGTTCGGGTACGCGCTCCCGCAGCGGTGGGGCGGGCTCGGCCTGGACGTGGTGCAGGACGTCGAGGTCGCCATGGTGCTCGGCTACTCGTCGTTGGCGCTGCGCTCGATGTTCGGCACCAACAACGGCATCGCCGGCCAGGTGCTGGTCGGGTTCGGCACCGACGAGCAGCGGGCGCGGTGGCTGCCCGGGATGGCCTCGGGGGAGATCGTCGCCTCGTTCGCCCTCACCGAGCCGGGCGCGGGCTCGAACCCGGCCGGGCTGAGGACCACCGCGAAGCCGGACGGCGACGGATGGGTCATCGACGGCGCCAAGCAGTTCATCACCAACGCCACCGAGGCGGGGCTGTTCGTCGTCTTCGCGCGCACGCAGCCGCCGTCGGAGGCCGGTCCCGGGATCGCGGTGTTCCTGGTCCCGGCGGACGCGCCGGGGATCACCGTCGGGCCGCACGACGCGAAGATGGGCCAGGAAGGTTCCCGCACCGCCGAGGTGACCTTCTCGCAGGTGCGGGTCGGTCCCGAGGCGCTCGTCGGTGGTGACGCCGACGTCGGCTACCGGGCCGCCATGGCTTCGCTGGCACGCGGCCGGATCCACATCGCCGCGCTGGCCGTCGGAGCCGCCCAGCGGGCGCTGGACGAATCGGTGAGTTACGCCGCGACCGCCACGCAGGGCGGTACCCCGATCGGTGACTTCCAGCTGGTGCAGGCCATGATCGCCGACCAGCAAACCGGCGTCATGGCCGGTCGTGCACTGGTCCGGGACACGGCCCGGCGGTACGCCACCGGGGAGGACCGCCGGATCGGGCCGTCGGCGGCGAAGCTGTTCTGCACCGAGATGGCGGGCAAGGTCGCGGATCTGGCCGTCCAGGTGCACGGCGGGAACGGCTACATGCGCGGGGTTGCGGTGGAGCGGATCTACCGCGACGTCCGGTTGATGCGGCTGTACGAAGGCACCAGTGAAATCCAGCGGCTGATCGTCGGCGGTGGTCTGCTGCGCGCGGAGCGGAAGAAGGCCGGACGACCCGGGTAACGTGACACCGTCGGGCACATCACCCCGTGCCGATCCGACACCCGAGCAGCGCCCTGGCGCGAAAGACACCGCCGCAGGGCGACAGCCGCGGCCACGCCGCGCGAGCACAGTGGGAGAGCCATGACTGACGTGTTCATCGTGGACGGAGTCCGCACCCCGCAAGGACGTTACGGTGGCGCGCTGGCCCAGGTCCGGCCGGACGACCTGGCCGCGATGGTGGTGCGCGAAGTGGTCGGCCGCGCCACGGTTCCCGCCGACGCGATCGACGAGGTGATCCTCGGTGCGGCCAACCAGGCCGGTGAGGACAACCGGAACGTGGCGCGGATGGCCGCGCTGCTGGCCGGGCTGCCGGACGAGGTCCCCGGATACACGGTGAACCGGTTGTGCGCCAGCGGCCTGACCGCGGTGGCGACCGCCGCCGCCACGATCCGTGCCGGTGAGGCGGACGTCGTCGTCGCGGGCGGAGTGGAGTCCATGACCAGGGCTCCCTGGGTGATGGCCAAGCCGGGCACCCCGTGGGCCCGGCCCGGTGAGGTGTCCGACACCTCGCTCGGCTGGCGCTTCACCAACCCGAAGTTCACCGAGCACGACCGGGCCGTGCCCGCAGGCGCCGGGCCCGAGGTCCGCAAGGTCACGCTGTCCATGGGGGAGACGGCCGAGGAGGTGGCCAGGCTCGACGGCATCACCAGGGAGGAATCCGACCAGTTCGCCCTGCGCAGCCATCAGCGCGCGGTCGCGGCCGCCGACGCCGGGCACTTCCGGCGGGAGATCGTGCCGGTGCCGGTCGGTGACGAGCTTGTCGAGGCCGACGAAGGACCGCGTCGTTCCACCAGCCTCGAGAAGCTGGCCAAGCTGAAGCCGGTGTTCCGCAAGGACGGCATCGTGACCGCGGGGTCGTCCTCTCCGCTGTCCGACGGTGCGGCGGCGTTGCTGCTGGCCGGCGAGCGCGCGATCCAGCGGCACGGACTGACACCGCGGGCCAGGGTGGTGGCCGGCGCCAGCGCCGGTGTCGCCCCCCACGTCATGGGGCTCGGGCCGGTGCCCGCCACCGAGAAGCTTCTGGACCGCACCGGGCTGACCGTGGACGACATCGACGCCGTCGAGCTGAACGAGGCGTTCGCCGCGCAGAGCCTGGCCGTCATCCGCAGGCTGAAGCTGGACCCGGAGAAGGTGAATGCCGACGGCGGGGCGATCGCGCTCGGCCATCCGCTCGGCTGCTCCGGAGCACGGCTGGTCGTCACGCTGCTCGGGCGGCTCGAGCGGGAGGACGCTCGGCGTGGCCTGGCGACCCTGTGCGTCGGTGTGGGCCAGGGGGTCTCTCTGCTGGTCGAGCGGGTCTGAACCGCCTGCACCGCGCTGTCCCGTCGACAGTGCGGCGGGGGTGGCATGCGTCGCGGCGACCGGACGGACTGTCGGCCGCGGTGGCTCCGACGCCGCGGCTACTGGTCCGGGGCCGCCGCGGCGTCGGCTCTCCGCCGACTGCAGGACGGGAAGGGGTCACCAGTCGATCTGCGGGGACCGGTAGAAGTCGACCCCTTCCGCCTCCCACCGTTTGCCCTCTTCGGCCAGCCGGGCCCGGAACGACTCCCAGTCGTGGCTGTCCGCGGGCGACCAGCCGAGCTCGGCGATGGCCGGAAGCCGGGGGAAGGCCATGAACTCGATGTCGTCGATGTTGCGCAGGGTCTCCGACCACAGCGGTGCCTCGACGCCGAGCACCGACTCCTCGCCGACACCCGTCACGTGGCTTCCCGGATCCCAGTCGTAGGCGTCCTTGACCTCGATGTAGCCGGCCCAGGACAGGCCGAGCGGGGTGTTCTGGTCGTACTTCATGTCCAGGTAGGCCTTGTTGGCCGGGGACATGATCACCTTGTTGCCGTGGGCGACGGCGTCGGCCAGGCTCGCGTTCTCCCGGTTGGTGTGCCAGAACTGCGGCACGACCGACGTGGGCGGCTCGGCCTTGGTGACCTCGGTCCAGCCGAACGCGCGCTTGCCGTACTTCTCCACCAGCGGCAGGACCCGCTGCATGAACGCCCGGTAGTCCTCCTCCGGCGTGGCGTGCGCCTCGTCGCCACCGATGTGCAGGTACGGGCCGGGGGTCAGCTCCGCGACCTCACGGATGACGTCCTCGACGAACCGGTACGTCGTCTCCAGCCCGATGCACAGCGAGCTGTATCCGACTTCGGTGTCCGTGCGCGGCGGCACCGGGACGCCGTCGCAGTTCAGCTCGCCGTAGACCGACAACGCGGCGTTGGTGTGCCCCGGCATGTCGATCTCGGGGACGATGGTGATGTGCCGGCTCTCGGCGTAGGCGACCAGGTCGGCGTAGTCCTCCTTGGTCAGGTAGCCGCCGCCGACACCGTCCACGCCGGTGCCGGGACCGCCGCCGACCGGGGCCAGGTCCGGCCACGAGTCGATCTCGATCCGCCAGCCCTGGTCGTCGGTCAGGTGCAGGTGCAGGTAGTTGATCTTGTAGTGGACGATCTGGTCGATGTAGGACTTGATCTCGTCCGGGGTGTGGAAGTGCCGGGCGATGTCCAGCATGGCGCCCCGGTATTCGAACCGTGGCGCGTCGACCACGCGTCCGGCGGGCACCGTCCACGTGTGCTTCTGCTGCGTGCCGGCGGCGAACTCCGGGGGCAGCAGCTGCCTCAGCGTCTGCACCCCGGCGAACAGGCCGTCCGAGGTGTTGGCGCGGATGGTGATCCGATGCGGGGTGACGTCCAACCGGTAGCCCTGGTCACCGACCCGCTTGCCCGCACCATGGAGCAGCAGCGCGATGTGCGGGCGGGCCGTAGGACGGTCGACGATCGGCACGTCGAATCCGGTGGCTGGCCGAATCTCCTCGGCAAGGTACTCGGCGACCTGGCGGGCCTCGGCCGAACCGGGCTCGGTGCGGACGACGATGCCCGGAGTGAGCCGGAATCCGGGGCCGCCATGGGCTTTCGCCTCGAGCGGCGCGGGGATCAGTGCGTCGTAGCGGCTGGTGATCTGGTGGGACGCCGGCGCCGTCTGCTCGGCGAAGGCCGGGGTGACGGCGGCGGTCACGGCGAGCGCGGCCGCTGCCAGGACGGCGGCCAGGCGGGTTCGCTTCGGCACGGTGCACCTCCGGGGTCGGCCGGATGACGTGCGATAAAGGTGTAGACCAATCGGCAGCGATCCGCCAGGGCCTGCCGGGTGGTCGTGGCCGAACGGGCAGCGAATCGGGGTCGGCGGACGCGCACGCGACAACGGCTGCCACCCCGAAACCGGAGCGGCAGCCGCGCGCAGCAGTGCGATCCCAGCGAACATCACCCGGCTTGCGGCCACGTCGCCGCAGGCATCAGCACCCTGGCGGGGCCGGCCGCGGCGGCATCGGACTGCTCTCCGACGCCGGTGCCAGGTGCTGCGGCCTCGGCCAGCGTCGTGGGCTGGGCACGCGCGACGCGCTCAGACTTCGAGGTTCCGCCGGGTTTCCTCGGTGGTGTACTTGTCGTCTTCGCCGTCGGTGAAGATGTCGTCGACGTTGTCCTTGCGCTCCCGCATCTTGTCGATCATGCCGGTGACGCCCTTGACCTTCTCCACACCGCTGCCCATGCTGCCCGGATTGAGGCCGATCGTTCCTCCACGGCTTTGTAGCCGCCTTCCTTGACCGAGTGCAGCACGGCTTGCCCGAGGTTCATCTCCTGGAAGCGGCGGGCAGTACCGCTCAGGCCGAGCGGGCTCTCCCACGCTGCCTTGTACGCGTTGAGCGCACCCTTGAACCCTTGCAGGCGCTCACCCCAGGTGTCCAGGAACGTGGCGAACCGCTTCAGCGGCGGGAAAAGCTTCCCCAGCCATTCGAAGGCCTTGCTCAGCGCCGTGGCGACGTGGCCGACCGTGTTCGCCATGGTGGCGGCGACGCTGGCACCGAACGAGAACACCGAACTGGCCAGCGCGGGCAACCAGGCGTAGATGCACCAGAACACCAGCTCGCTGATGATGGCCTTGATCGTCTCCTCGATGACCTGCATGACGATCGACCACATCGTGAGCGTGTCGGCGACGCCGTGCGCGGTGCCGGCGATCCCTTCGATGCCCTTGGACAGCTCCTCGAGCTTGTTCTTGGCCGCCGTACCCGCTTCCTGGGGCCAGTTCTTCAGCTGCTTGTCCCGGTCCTCGCACAGGGCCTGCGCCATGTTCTTCAGGCCTTCGCCGATCTGCTGGAAGTTGCCGGAGGCCTCGGCCAGGGCGGGACCGTCGCCGCTGACCATGTGCAGCACGTCCTGCAGCGGCTGGAACAGTTCGAGCAGGAAGCTGAGCCCGTTGCTGATCAGCCAGTGATGGGGTCCTTGGCGAAGCTGACGATCTCAGCCGCGCACTCGCCGACGAGCGCGAGACCCTTGCTGACGACCTCCGCCTTGGAGATCTCGAAGTCCTTGTCCGCCCACTCGTCGTAGGTCTGGTACGCCGAGCCGGCGATCGAGATCTTCTTCGCCGCGTTCTGGATGTCGAACAACGGGTCGTCGATCTCGTCGGACGTGAACTTCTCCTTCGCCTGATCGGCGAAACTTTCCCGTTGCTCGGCCATCACCGCCCCTTGTCGTCGCCGATGCCGTCCACCTCGGCCGCGTGGTGGCCGAACATGATCACGTGGTCCTGCTCGGTGCTCTCGTAGACCTTCGCCGCCTCGGCGATCTTGTCGCCGAGGCCCTGGAACGCCTCTTGCAGGTCGTCCACCAGCTCGCGCAGGATCTGCAGCTTGCTCGTGTACTTGCCCTTGACAAAGAGCCCGATCACACCCCAGGACTCGTCGGAGATCCCGTTGGCCTCCTCGACCAGGCCCTCGAACTTCTTCGCTTCCGATTGGTAGAAGTCGAGCGTCTTGACGAACTGTTTGAGCTCGCCGACCTCGACACCGATACCGATACCTTCGGTCCCCCCAGTGCGACTCCCTTCCGGGCCCGCAGGCCGCGTCAGGAATGATGGCACACGCACCGAGTAGTGATCGTCCGTTTCGGGGGGAGAACGTTCGTGGATGCCGCCACACTCGACGAGGCTGGGCTGTGGGTCACTGGGGGAGGCCTGGCGTTCTTCGTCGTGTCGATCCTTGCGCGGACGTGGACTGCGGACGAGGGTCGCTACGAGGAGGAGCAAGCCGCGCTGAAGGCGCTGGCAGACGCGCGGAACACCGGCATGAGCAGGCACGGCCCCACGTTCGTCTCCTACACGAAGCCGGACACCGGGGAGCCGGTGACGCCGGAGTGGTGTGCGGGTTTCACGATCCACGGTTTTGCAGCCGCTGCGTTCGGTTACGGGGAGGGCCGGCGTTGTGTCATCCAGGTCAAGACGCCGCACACGCCGGAGTTCCGGGTGGTTCGGGCGGGCAGCGCGGCCGCGGATCGGCTGCGGCTGCGTCTCGGTGAGTTCCCGCGGTTGTTGACCAAGAACGAAGCCCAAAAAGTCGCCGTTTTCGCCGCCGACGAAGCGGTTGCCAAGGCCTTCCGGAAGCTGATCGTCGTACCGTACGAGCGGCTGTCTCCCGGTGAGAAGGACCGGGTCCCCGAGTCGGACCGGCCGCACTCGATGGCCCTGGCCGACGGTGTGATCAGCATCGACGTCGCCGCGCCGCAGCGGCTGGACGACGTCATCGAATACGCCAAGGATCTGCTGGAGTTGGTGCGTGACGTCCCGGACCATTCGTGGCGCACCCACGCAACCAGGGACGATGTGGGACCTGGATACGGTGGTCGTTACTTCCGATACCGGCCGCGTCCGCGCGAACAGTGGTGTCGTCTGCTCAGCACGCTCGGCCTGCTGCCCATGATCGTGGTGGCGTTGGCTTTCGGGGTAGCAGAGATAGGGCGATCCCTCGCCTATCTGACCGGCGCGCCGACCCGGATCTTCACCGGTGACGAGCTGCCCGCGATCTTCGCCGAGCGGTACACCTCGCTGCCGAGTTCGCAGCTGTCGGCCAACGTGTACGCCGTGCTCGGAGTGCTGGCGGTGTACATGTTCGGAACGCTGGCGGTGCGACTCGGCCGCTGGGTGGGCATACCGTTGCCTGCACTGCCGCCCAGACTGCGCAGCTACCTGCGCCGCATGGTGTTCGCCCTCGTGGTCGGGGTGTTGCTGCTGGCGATACTCAGCCTCGGCGTCCGTGGCTGGCTGGCGCTGGTCATAGTGCTCGTCATCGATGTCGTAGTGGCCGGACTCCTGCAGTTCGGCGTGTTCGTCGGGCGCCGGCTGAGGAAGCGGAGCACCGACATCGTCGATGTCGGGCTCTTCGCCCTGCTTGCGCTGGCGGCGATGCCCGGGGCCTACCTCCTCGGCAACGCAGCGGCGGTCATGGTGGGTGTGGGGCCGACGGTCGAAGTGACCGTCGTGGACAGGGAGGATCCCTTGGGGGACGATCCCCCCAGCCTTGACGTCACCTACGAGCTCGGCGGCCAACGGAAGGAGAGCACCGGCAAGGAATGGCACGGTGATCGTGACGACGCGCCGCACGAGGGCGACACGCTGACAATGGCGATGGCGCCGCTGTGGCCGCGTGAGCTGTTCTTCGAGCGGTCCGACGCATGGTCGAGGGTCGAAGACGGTCTGCTGGCGATCGCCCTCATCGCCGGTTGCCTCGCCTACGGGATCGCCTTCGGTGGAGGCCGGAAGATGGAGCCCAGCTACATGAAGGACGGCCGGCTGAGGATGCCGCCGGGTGCATCCGATCCGGGCCGTCAGGAAAGCGCCGGCCAGGTTGCCGAGGGACACGAAAGGTCCTCGTGACGATCGCCGGACCGCTAGGGTTGGACGCATGGCCCGCACGCTTCTCGTCGCGCCTGGCCAACGTGGGGTGCTGTCCAGCATTGCCGAAGCACTCGAAGTGGCGGACGACGACACGGTCGTCACGATCGCCCCGGGCACTTACACCGAGCCGGTCCAGGTCCACCGGCGCAAGGTGACGCTGGTGGCACGGGACCGGGGCACAGTGACCCTCGAGGGGCAGGCCGTGGAACCCACCGTGTCGTGCGTCGGGGGAGTGCTCGAACTCAGCGGCATGACGGTGATCGGGTGCGGACGGACCAGCACGACGAATGGGTCGAGCGGGCCGATGCTGCCGTGCGCCGGATGACGCCTGCCGACACCGCCGAGGACGCGGTGTGGGAGGTCGAGAAGCCGGGCGGCCCGGTGATCGCCCGCGACAACCGGGATCAGTACCGGAACGAGCCTCCGGCGGCGTTGGGCAGCGCGTAGCAGACCTCACGGCAGCGAGTGATCGGCCGCGTCGAGCCGGCGGGCGAGACTCCCCAACTTTTCGGCGGGCGCCCCGGTCGAAGTGGGTGTGGGGACGATGACGCAAAGCTCGAGGTGGCTGCGGCCCCGCCGGTTGCCCGGCCGGATCGGCCCGATCGGCGTGGTCCGGCTGGTGCTGGTGCACATGGTGATCGCCGTGGCCATCGTCGCCGCAGCGAACGGCCTCGTTGCCGGTCTGATCGGTGGCACGCTCGCCGCGGTGCTGCTGGCCCTGCTGCTGGGCAGATACAACGGCCGGTGGCTGACCGACACGATCGTGTTGTGGGCGCGCTACCGCCGCCGCGCCGGCCGTGGCGCGCCGACGCCGGACCCTCGGCTGGCGGCCCTGCGGTATCTGTCACCGACGCTGACCGTCCAGAACGTCGCAGGCCCGGACGGTCCACTCGGCGTAGCCGACGACGGGACAGGTTGGTTTGCGGTGCTGGAGCTGCGCAAGCCGCACGGCGACAACGCGACGACTGCGCCGGTGCCGATCACCAGGCTCATGGCAATCGCCGACGACGCCGAGGTGGCGGGAGTTCAGTTCCAGGTCGTCACCCAAACCACGGGCGGTGTGCCGGTGGCATGGGTCGCGGTTCGCGTGGACGCGCGGCAGCTGGCCGAATCGTTCGTCGGCACGCCCGAGTACACCGTGAACGTCCCGGCGGTGATGGCCGAGATGGTTCGCCGCGTCGGCCGGGCGCTCGCTCGGCGCGGTGTTGCGGCGCGGACGCTGGACGCTGATCGCCTGCTGGCGGCGCTGGCTCATTCGTGTGATTTGGCGCCGGGTGGTCAGCCCGCTGCCGAGGAGCGGTGGCGGGAGTGGCGTTCGCGTCGACTGGCGCACACGTGCTTCTGGGTGCGGTCCTGGCCGGATCCACGGCGAGCAGGGGAGCTGTTCGCGGCGATTCGGGCCATGTCCCTGCCGTCGACGAGTATCGGGATCACGGTTGCTCCCCGCGGCAAGGAAGCCGACCTCCGGTGCGTCGTTCGCATCGCGACCCCGCACGCCGGGAACGAGGACGCCACCACCCAGCTCCTGCGCGTCAGTCGAGGCTACGGCGCCGAGATGTTCCGGCTGGACGGTGAGCACGCGCTCGGCGTGTACGCGTCCGCCCCGACGGGAGGAGGAATGGCATGAACGTCGCAGCCACATCCGTGACCAAGAAGGACGCGCAAGCCGCGAGGACTCCATCGCCGGCCAACGGCACGGTGCAGCCACCCGGTACCGCGCCCACCCAGGCAGGCCACCCGCTGGGCGCCGCACCACCCACCCAGGCGGGCCACCCGCTGGGCGCCGCACCACCCGGACGGGCCGGGGGCACCCGCCGGGGACCGGCTCCGACCACCACGGTCGCTCCGCGCGGCGCCCTGCCATCGGCGCATCCTGGGCGCCTCGGACCGATGCCGACCGGTGCGGGCCGGCCACAGGTGGCTCACCGACCGGCTGCTGGACCAACGGGCCCGGCCCGCGCGGCGCACGGTGCCCGGGCTGCGGCACAAGCAGCCGCTCAGCCGGGTGGCCTGCGGCGGGCGGGTGCACAGCGACAAGCCGCCGCGGCGCCTGCGGTGCCACCGCGGCCGAGCGGGCAACCCCATCAACCTGCCCAACCCCCCGTCGTGCCGGTTGCCGCCGCGCGCTGTACCGGGCTGCCGCCACTGTCGGTGGGGCATCACCTCGCCTCGCGCGAAGAGCTCGGCCACCTTCAGCTCACCGCGACGACCTACGGCCTCACGCTGGGCAAGGACGAAAGGGGAGTAGCGGTTCCGCTACCGGTACTCGTGCCCACTCCGACATCGGTGGCGTTGATCGGGGGCTGGTGGGCGGCGCGATACGTCGCGATGCGGGCGTTGGCGTTCGGAGCACGCGTCGTAGTGTTCACCGACCAGCCTGCGGGCTGGCATGACCTGGCCGAACATGTCACTGGCCGCATCGATCGAGTGGTGGTCGTTCCTCCGGCAGCACGCCCTGACGTGCCTGGCACCGCGGAGCGACCGGTGCTCTTGGTGCACGACGTCAACCACGCCCGGAGCTGGGAGTACGCACGGCCCTCGTCATGGCAGACGCGGGTGTCGGTGATCGACGTGTTGACTCCGGAACGAGCGCAGCTCCTCCACCACGCCGACATCATCGTGATGCAACGCCTGCAACCCAGCGAGGCGTCGGTCGTGGCGGGTGCACTGGGCATGGTTCAGGAAACGGTCAGCCGGCTGCAGCATGTCGGAGCCGAGGAACTTGCGGTGCTGGTGAAACCGGCGGCCCGGCACTTGGTGCGGGTCGACCTGACACCGAGGGAAAGCACGGTGCTGTGCCGGCCGGGACGCTACTGACCGGTGGCGCAGGGAACGGCGGGGACCGGCACCCGGGTCGACGTCACCCAGGATCTGCTGACCGGTGGCGCAGGGAGCGGCGGCCACGGTGGTGGTTGCTGTGTTTCCGGGAGCTGAACCGGCGAATCAGTTGGCCGGCAGGAAGGTACTCCGTTCGTGGTCGCTGAGTGGCCGGGTGATGCGCTCGCTGGTCACGAACGAAGCCCCCTGACCCTGCTGGCCAGGGGGCTTCGTTGGGTGGTGCGCGATGCTGGGATCGAACCAGCGACCTCTTCGGTGTGAACGAAGCGCTCTCCCGCTGAGCTAATCGCGCTTGTGTCGCCGTCGGACTCGTCGGTGCCGACTGCATGGAGAACTTTACCCGACGCCGTTCGGGGACTGCACGAAGGGTCCCCCTTTGCCGATCACGAGGAGCTTCGATCACGACACCGTGCGCACACGGGCCAGGTCAGCGGGGTTGTCGATAACAAATGTGTGACCTTCGTCTTGCGGCATTCGCGCGACATCTCTTTTGCATGTGCATCTTCCCGAGCACTATGGAGCGGACGCTGCCGCAGCACCTCTGCCCGGACGGGTGAGGCAAAGCCGACCATACGGGTGATACCTGCGGCCGAAGTGGGCCAACCAGGAATAGGTCGCGTCATAGCTGTGTACGCAGGTCGTTAGCACGACCGGGAAGGGGACGAAGGGTAGAGACGATGCGCAACGACCACGTGACGCTCCGCTCGACCGCGGTGTTCGACCTGCTCGCTCCGCGGGCGCCAGCTGTTCCGGTCAAGGTGGAGCTGCGCTACGACACGCGTGACCCGTACGCGGTCGTGGCGGCGTTCCGCACCGGGAAGGCCGGCTGGGTGGAATGGGTCTTTGCGCGTGACCTGCTCGCCGACGGCCTGCTGGCCGACTCCGGCGAGGGCGACGTCCGGATCCGTCCCTCCGTCGAGGACCCGGAGTCGGTGTTCATCGAGCTGAACTCGCCGTCCGGGCACGCCATGTTCGAAGCCTCCGCGCAGGAGCTGGCGGACTTCCTCGACCGCACCTACGACGTGGTGCTCCCGGGCAACGAGCACCTGTGGGTCGACGTGGACGACGCGCTGACCCACCTCATCCCCCACGACCTGGCCTGAAGGTCATTTCCCCGACCCCGGTGCGTGCGGCCTCCACGGCGTCGGCTAAAGTGTTGGACACAACCACCACGGAGCACCCGAGGTGGCACAATGCGGATGTAGCGCAGTTGGTAGCGCATCACCTTGCCAAGGTGAGGGTCGCGGGTTCGAGTCCCGTCATCCGCTCGGCGATGGCTTTTGCTCAGGCCGACGCGGTGGAGTGGCCGAGAGGATAGGCAGCGGCCTGCAAAGCCGTCTACACGGGTTCGAGTCCCGTCTCCACCTCGCGCGATTAGCTCAGCGGGAGAGCGCTACCTTGACACGGTAGAGGTCACTGGTTCGATCCCAGTATCGCGCACCAGCGTTTCCGCAAGTCAGGCCCGGTTTTGCCGGGCCTTTTGCATGCGTGCCCCGACGTGCCCCATTGGATTGGTCGGGCGGGGCAGGACCTGTGATGATCATGTCTCGTAACGTTCCTGTCACACCTTGAACCTCGAGGCAGCAAGTCTCTATAAGGGTGGGACGAGCGGCGTCTCCGGCTCCGGACGCAGCGCGCGGAGTGACCTGCGCCACGTCTCCGGGTATGTCCGGTCGGCCGTACCGCGGGCGTGGGCCTGGCGCAGCCACGTGGTCACCACACCGCCAGCCGACTGGCTGCCGGGGCCCGCGCCGCAGCACTTTCACCGACGTCAAGTCGCCGGGGGAGTCGGGGCTGCCGCCCGACGAGCTGTTCCTGCAGCTGCTGCGTGAGCGCGGCGGAGATCGAAGAGTGGGTCAACGAAACGACCATCGAGTTCGGCAAGCTCGCGTGCGAGTGGCTCGAGGAGGGCTTGTTGCTGGGCGACGTGGCCGCCCGCTACGAGGAATCATTCCGGGACGAGGGCGCGATGTCCGTTGTCACAGGGGGCCGCTGTGTTCTGCCTGAAAACGTGCGCTGAGCGAAGCGACGGTCCTTGGGGCGGTGAATCGGCCTGCGCAGGTCACGAGGCCGCCAGACCACTACCTGATCAGGCAGTAGCCTGAGTTGGATCAGGCGTAGCCCTAGACATGAGGCCCCTCTCCCCGCGCGCAGGGAGAGGGGCCCAGGTCACTGTGTCGACCGTTCAGGTCAGGTCGTCGAACTCGCCCGCCTTGACCCCCTGCACGAAGGCCGCGATCTCGGCCTTGGTGAAGGCCAGGCGAGGTCCGTCGGGGTCCTTCGAGTCGCGCATGAGGATGTGACCGTCCTCGGCCTTGCGCAGCTCGACGCAGTCGGAGTCCGGGCCGCTGAAGCTAGACTTGCGCCACTCGCTGCTCATCTGCTGATCCTTCCACTTCTTCCTTGAGCCGCTCGATCAAACGCATCGATTCTGCCTCACCGAGTGCGACAGCATTCAGCTGGGACAGCACCCCGAGTTGAGTCCCGCATAGTGGTGTAGCGCGGTCGCCGAGCTCGTCGTGGTTGTAGACGTAGACGCGGCCATCGCGTGATCCTTCGAGTGAACCTCTCACAGCACCCTCGAATGGAGTCATCACGATGACCGCTCCCCACATTGTCGACCCTGGCGGCATGCTC